>ENA-OQHI01000001-OQHI01000001.1-human-gut-metagenome-genome-assembly--contig:-NODE-1-length-420513-cov-10.514820_pt1 | contig 420513 bp, 385 predicted proteins | sample MGYA00242561_ERZ504713 | MGnify/ENA primary metagenome ERZ504713 (study PRJEB26092, sample SAMD00036217) | human gut metagenome | host: Homo sapiens | study: EMG produced TPA metagenomics assembly of... | reverse complement strand
TACATAATACAAGCAGATAGATTACTTTTTTCATAATACATGCCTCCTTAACTTATATTTTTTAACTCTATAAACTGGAATTTGCGCGTTTCTACAAGCGGTGCACAGGCAGGACGAAATCAGCCATGGGAGCTTGCTCACAATCGGCTGATTTTCGGACTGGATGTATAGCGCGCCAGCGCGACATGAGCATGAAGCGCAGCGTAATGCGAATGGCACCGCATTACGATAACATTTTCTCCTGCATTGGGTGTTTTTTTTCATTCCAAATATTCACCCAATCCTTCCCTACACATTCATCCGCAATTGGGGAATTTTTTCATATTTCAACAATTTCCCCATCGTCCTCTGAACTTCTTCCCATTTTGATTGGGTGATTTTTTCATATTGGAATTTTTCACCCAATATGCATCTATATATCCCTTCAACATTGGGTAATTTATGTCTATTTCAAAAATTTAATCAATATTCGTTGCCACACTTTTTCTGGCGTCTTCACGAAACGAATTTCACTATAACCAACAAACTGGAATTGTATATTAATTTTTCTTATTTAGTCTAATATGGAAATCGTTGGCTTTAGAACATTCTTCATATGTAAGATTAGTTTCATTCATTAAAAAACCAACGGCTTCCTCCTTTGTATTGTAATTAGATTTTTCTTTCATATATCTTAACAAATTGGTCATATATATTTTTCCGTACTTCTTCTGACAAACCGGCGTATTTTGTATCCAACACCTTTTTTACGGCTTCGTACTTCCTATTTTTATCTTCTATATCCGGTCCACGGTCATAATTAAACCTCACATCATAAAAAATGTGTTTCATATCGTTACTTAAAGCTTGTAACACTCGAAACCCTTTCATAGAAAACTTTCCTTCTTTTATACCATTCTCCACACAGGGCTGTCTCGCCCAATCCATCATAAACCAATTCTCCATTGGCATATTTACACCATATCCGGAATCTGACAAAAAGTCATTTATCTCATTCCAATTTATCTGTAACGGCAAATCGTTTTCTTTCGCAAATAAATAGTCATCACGCTGTAATTCCTGTTTTTTTCGCTTTCTTGTATTTCTTTCATAAACAATCCAGTATATTACCATTGCTGCTATAATACACACGCTAAATATCTTCGTAATCATGGTATTTCCTTTATAAATAATCAAGTATACTACGGTTACTACCGCAATACTTATGCTGAGTACCTTTATAATCAAACCATTCATTGTGTATCTCCCTATCACTAAAAATTGGAAATTAACAAGTCGACAAATTCCGATTTCACAGTCGTTAAAATCAAAGTATTACAAACACTGCTACCAAACATGCAACTAATCCCATGAACCAAGGTAATATAAAAGATAGAAAATTTGCCTTATTTTTTCGAAGCAGAATCATTGCGGTTATCATTATGGCTAACCATGCGAACATAATAAAATATCCAAGCATATTTTTTTGATTACATTGTTCAAAATAAACACCTCCAAACAAAAGATAAACTGGAAGTTGAAAGTTCCTATAATTTACAAATCATAATATATTCTTCATCATTTTCATCAACGATTTCAAATCCTACCTTCCTATACATACGGACAGCATAATTCATCTTCTGAACAGCTAATGATGCCTGTTTATATCCTTCTAGTTTTAATTTCATTAGCATCTGTTTCATTAATTCTGTTCCGATACCATAGTTTCTATACTCTTTAAGAAGTGAAATTGCAAAAGACGGTGTTTCATTATCTATATGCCCGTAATCATTCATAATCCGAACCCATACAGCACCAACAATCTCATCCGCAACTTGAGCAACCAAACATAAGTCTCCCTTGTTCTCACCAAAGTCTTTTACATATACCTGCAAATCTGGTTTGTTAATGATATCTTTGGACGGTACAGGAACACCTTCAGGAATAAAAATCGCCTCGTACAAAAAAGTATCTAATATCTTATTTTCATCTCGTTTTAATTCTCTTATTGAATAATTCATATAAACCTCCGATTTATTTTTATTTATAAATCAGTTGTCATTCCACACATAATGATTCCTCCGCTAAATATCGAATTGTGCAAAAGCCCAAGGGACTTTAATGCCCCTTATGCTTTTTTCTTTTCTTTTGCTGTTTCAACTCAAACATTCGCTGTTCTTCCGCCTCTTTTTTCTTGCGGTTTCTCTCTTTACGCTCCTGATTGTTCTGTTCCTGTTGTAATTTTAATGCCTGCTGCGATTTTGTGCCGATGCCTGTTTCCATCGTCTGCTTTTTTGCTTCTCGTTGCATACGCTTTGGATTTCTTTTTATATCCTTTACAACAGTTTCAACAGCCGGACTGAATTTCAAACTAAAATAGTATTTTTGAATATATTCCTGCACTTCGTAATCCTTTGGTTCTGCACCAAATGTTACCTTCGCCACAGATAGTTTACCATCTTCAATACGTTCAAATACGCCTACCCAAAATGTTTCTTCAAAATATACCGTCAGTTTTTCACTTGCTTTTTCCATAAGAATCCCTCCTAAAATGAATTGAACAAAGAATGGACAACCCGGAGGGGCAGGTTACTTACCCTATTTGCATAGGACGGCTGGGCTACCTACCAGCTCTAGTACATTTTTAATGTACATTGCGTTTTTATCTTTGTATTTATAATCAAGCCATATGGCACGATTAACTTATTCGGTCAATTCCGATTTACCAGTTACTTCTTATAGTTCCAACGAATCTGCATTCAATAAAAAATCATATACATTCATGATTAAAATTCCCTGATCGTTATAAAAGGGTTTTGGTATATCAGATGTAATTACAATCTTCTTAAATGAATCATTTATTTTCAAAAAAGGGCGAATTTCTTGTGCCATTTTTGTTTCCGTCTCCAGCATATACGCTGATTGGATATAATATTTTTTAGAACCCTTATTACAGATAAAATCGACTTCCAGTTGCTTTTTTATCGGTTTTGCATCCTTCCCTTTTTCAATAACAGTCAGATTACCAACATCCACATGAAAGCCTCTCATTCTTAATTCATTGTAAATGACATTCTCCATAGAATGTGTCACTTCCAGTTGCCTGTAATGAATTCTTGAATTTCTAAGTCCCATATCCATAAAATAGTACTTCATTGGCGTACCGATATAGGACTTTCCCTTAATATCATATCTGCTCGCCTCTTCAATTAAAAAAGCATCCTCCAAATATTCAATATATTTCGTAATCGTTGTTGCTGTAATTTTCGAATTGTTTACGCTTTTAAATGTTTTCTGAAGTTTGTTAGGATTTGTCAACGCGCCAATTGCGGATGCCAAAACATCAAGCAATGATTCCATTTCTCCAACGTTTCTGATTTTGTTTCGTTTTACAATATCACTGATATATGTTTCCTGAAACAGATTATCCAATAGATTCATTTTTTGCTCATCCGTTTCAGCTAATACCACCAACGGAATACCGCCATAAGTAATATATTCGTTCCATCCATCATATTTATTTCCATCATAGCAACTCATAAATTCCGAAAAGCTCAAAGGGTACATATGCACCTCATCCCCTCTGCCGCCAAATTCAGTAGCTATATCTCTGGATAAAAACTTTGCATTACTTCCCGTTACAAATATATCGCAATTCTTCTTATCCGCTAAACCGTTAAGCACACTCACAAACTCATCCAGTAACTGCACTTCATCTAAAAGAAAGTAGTATTTTTCATTATCTTGAAGTTGTTTCTTTGCCCAAGGGTAAAAGATTTTTGGATCTCGATATTCTATATTATCGAATAAATCAAACGCCATTTCAATGATGTGTTTTTCATCCACTCCATTTTCAAGCAAATGATTTTTAAACAGCGTTCGCAATAAATATGATTTTCCACATCTTCTTATTCCTGTTACAATTTTAATCAGACCATTTCCTTCACGATTTATAAGTTGTTCTAAATAGTAATCTCTTTTAATTTCTTTTACCATGACATTTTCTCCCAAAAGATATTTCGGTTATTGTATCCCTAAATATCTTCTATTATACCCAACAACATAATACTATGCAATCGTCTAAAAGATATTTTGGTTAATATATACCCAAACATCTTCTAGATTCTTTCCATATTCATATATAATATAAACACCAAAAACGGCAGGCCGTCTGTTATATGACCACCTGCCTGTTACCTGCTCTAATACTATTTTCCGTGTATCATCAGTCAATCAAACTGAAATTTTCGAGTGTGTCGCTAAATTAGATTTTTTCATCAATTATCATTACTAAAATACTCATTTCTAAGTATGGAATAATAAACTTCATCCACAATACCTTGATTACAGGTTCCCGACTGCCTAATTATTCCTTCTTTTTTCATTCCCATTTTCTGCATTACACTTCCTGAGTTTGGATTACCTGCAGCATGCTTTGCATATACACGTTTGACTTTTACTTCTTCAAAAAAGAATTTTACCAATGCCCTTCCTGCTTCTGCAGTTATACCTTTTCCCCACCATCTGCTTCCAATACCATACCCGAGCTCCACACTTTCTGTTGCCTCATCGAGACTTACTACTGATATATCTCCAACCAGTTCATGCGAATCTTTTAACTCAATTGTCCAAAAATAGAAATCCTGCTTATCATACGATTCTATCCAATCAATTAGTAATTGCTTTGTCTCGTCGACATTTTTATGCGGTTGCCAACTTAAAAACTTTGTTACATCTTTTTCTGTTACCCAGTTTTTAAACATGATTTCTGCATCATCTAATACATGTCGTTTAAGAACTAATCTATCTGTTTCTATTCTAATTGTGCCCTTATGTTCCATACGCATCCTCCATCATCAAGAAAATTCCGATTTGATAAAATGAGATTATATCCACCATTCTGGTGTTAAATCGCCAAGCGTTACTATTCGCTCATTTTCATAATCCATCATTATCTCAATTTTTCGATATTCTTCTGGCATTAGCTGTGTCATAAATTCCCTGCAAGCTCCGCAAGGTGGAATGGCTTTTCCATCTCCATCAATAGCAATTACTCGTTTAATAGCATCCTCACCATTTGTAATCATATTGAAGATAGCATTTCTTTCGGCACATACGCCCAAAGTACACGCTGTATCTACGCACACCCCAACATAAATTTTACCCGATATAGATTCTACCGCAGCAGCAACTCCTCCTGCTTCAATAATTTTCGAAACATCTCGTGGTTTTAATACCTGTTTTGCTGCATCGTATAACTCTTCCCATTTATTATCCATAAATTTCAGTTCTCCTTTATAACTTTCGATTTATCTTTCTACTCAACTACACGCCAACTTCTTTAAAAGATTAACATAATATTTAAGCTCATTCAAGGAACTCAAATAAACACACAAGTGGAATACCTCAAATTAAGTTTGTTTATTTGAAATTGCAATATAACTGCATATAGAAATCAGGAAACTTATACAGTACAAAACAACCGCTCCAAAACTAAACAATACTTCTCCCAAATAAGTTAGTCCTGGCATAAATCCATATCCAGGAAGATTATTATAGTAAATCATCAGTCCTATGGATATAAGCAGCGGAATCAGTTCTGCCGAAAACAATATCCGCCAAAGTTTTTTTGTTTTCTTGCGAATGGTTATCACAAATAATATTATTTGAAATATTAAAATTACTATATATGTAATCAGCAGGAACAGTGCCATTACTATTTTCCTCCGTAAGTTCCGAGTTATATGATAATCCAAGTGAACATTAAATACAAATAAGGCAATAATGCCATAATCTCATTGAATACGAACAGCTTGCTTCCAATTTGAATCTTATACTTTGTTCTCGCTTTCTTATAGAAAAACACGCAGCAAATCGTTGTTGCAATAATATGTATTATTCCAATTATCAAAATCAGCCAATGCAATCTTATATTTTGGAACTTATTATCATATCCAGTCAGATCAAACCATATTACAATGAACCATGCAAGTAAGTCATTTACTAAATACGCAATAATAACAATTTTTTCAAAGAGTATTTTCATCAACACCGGTAATACTAATACAGGAAATATATCGGAAATTGTATTGGAGGTTTTTATCATGAGAAATTTTATCTTATCGTGTGAATCGACAACGGATCTGTCATATTCTTATCTGAATGAACGGGAAATTGCAGTCATTCCTTATACTTACATCATTCATGAACATGTATACGAGGATAACATGGAACGAAATCCGGATCTGATGCCGAAGTATTATAAGATGTTGGAAAAAGGGCTGTTGCCTACAACCTCCCAGATCAACGAAGCTTCCTATTATGATTTCTTTGAAGGACTGATACAGAATGGTGATGTGCTTCATATCACCTTCAGCTCCGCCTTAAGCGGATCGGCAAATAATGCCTATCGTGCGGCGGCAGCAATAAAAAAGAACTATCCGGGAAAGCAGCTGCAGGTCATTGATTCTCTCTGCGGTGCAGGAGGGTATGGATTGTTAACGGACTACGTTGCTGATATGCGGGATGAAGGTCTTTCATTGGCAGCAGCTGCTGACTGGATCATGAAGCATCGTACCTGTATCCATCACCAGTTTTTTACAACCGATCTCACCTTTCTACACCATAGCGGACGGATCAGCGGCGCTGCTTCCCATATCGCATCGATCCTGAACATTCATCCTCTGATCCGGCTGGATCAGAACGGAATGGCAGATGCCTATACAAAAGTCCGTGGCAAGAAGCGCGCCGTAAGAGAGGTGATCTCTGAGATGGAATACTACGCAGAAAACGGGACAGACTACAATGGAAAATGCTTCATCTCCCATGCTGCCTGCCCCGAGCTTGCCTATCTGTTAAAGAACTCCGTCCTACAGACATTTCCGAATGTCACTCATCCGGTACGCATCTTAAATGCCGGTACAATTACCGCATCTCACTGCGGTCCCGGCGCTGCCGGACTGTTCTTTCTCGGACGCGAACGCCCGTATTAATTTAATATTCATCCGGTACAAGTACCTTTTCAATCTCTGCGATATAGTATCTGTGATAATCCTTATCCGGATATACCTTTGCTCCTTCCTCAGGATCAGCAAAGGTAGCAGGATCAATATCTCCTTCGCACATTTTTCTGCAAATGAGTGTAATGCCTGCCTCTTTGATAACCGGAACATCACCACAGAAATCAAGAGTGATCCCTGCTCCTGCAAATTTATCCGCTACATCCTTACCGGATGTTCTTCCGCAATAAGTCAGTGCCTTTCTGTACTCTTCCGGAAGCACACAAACGGAAAATTCCTTCTGTTCATCGATAAACTGCTTTGTATATCTCTGTGGGCGGATATAAATCGTGATAACAGGCTTTGACCAGAACTCACCAAAGGAACCCCAGCTTACTGTCATCGTATTTGCCTTCTCATGATCTCCTGCAGTTACAAGTGCCCACTTTTTGTTGATCATTTCGATCAGATTTCCTTTTAATTCCTCTGCATTGATTTCTTTCATCTTGATAATACCTCACTTTTCTGATTACTCAGTTCCTGAAGTGTTTACTGTAACAGAAATACATCCTGATACAATAATGAGGCACTGATCATTCTCAATGCCTCATTGCAAAATCGTATGGTACACTGGTATTACCAGCTGGTTTTTGGCTCATTATACCATCCGCTTTTGTTTTGTCAACCAACAGCTTTTCAGAAACAAATCGTTTTTTATTACTTTTAAACACAGGTTTTATAATATATGAAATTATTTTCAACCTTATGCTTTTCTTTTTTTATTTTATTTTATTCAGATATCAAATACGATAACTTTATTTTTATTTTTTTATAGTGATCGGTCTGTTTTAATCCTGTGATCGGTCTGTTTTCAGATCAAACACACCCTGTCCATATCGTTTAAACTGCATCATCATCTCATGTGTCAGACTCAGATGTTCTCCATAGTCCGGGATCTGCTCGCGCTCTACCCATTCGCCGCTTGCAAGTTCTTCATGATCGATGGTCAGTTCCGGTTCATGCTCATCTGACTTTTTTCTGTCTGCCTGACAGAAGAATCCCATCAGCAGATTGCTGTCAAATCCCCACGGCTGTGATTTGTAATACCGGATATTCTTAACCGGTATTCCGACTTCCTCCATCACCTCACGCCGAACCGTTTCCTCTACCGTCTCACCTATTTCCGTAAAGCCGGCGATCAGGGCGTATCGTTTATACTCTCTTGCAGCGTAAGTTGTAAGAATGATACGATTGCCATCTGTCACTCCGACAATTACTGCCGGTGCGATCGTTGGGAAGATCAGATGTCCGCAGGACGGACAACGGAGCATCCGTTCTTTCTCATCCGGGAGCACAGGCGTTCCGCAGGCTCCACAATAGCGGTTCATCGAATACCACAGATGCAGATGCCATCCGGTTGCCGCCGCAAGCACTTCTTCCTTTGGCTTGCAGCTTCTGGTCTTATACATGCTCCGGTATTCATAACCCGGAATCTCCAGACGCTCTCCCCAATTTACATCAGTTGCTCCATTCGCTGATCTTTCAACATAATAAGGCTCTGTTGTCCGGACAAGATCCTGCGGCCGATACAGAAAATACTGTCTGTCATCGATCACAAACAGGTATGTCAGATTATCCTGCCATGATGCATCCTGCGTGACCGTATCATTTATTCCTATATAGCTTTTATATTCCGAGACAGTGAGCCAGACCAGCTCATGCTCATCCTCCACCTTTTTGGCAAGGATCAGTTTCTCGGAAAATGCAAGGATCACATCATCATTCTTCGGCGGTTTTCGATATGCATATTCATTATGAAACCGTTTTGGTTCTATATCCTGTATCATCTTCCTATACCAGACAGGCTGTCTGATACGATATGAAAACATCTGTATTATCAGTGCTTTTATATGCGGATCAGCCAGCCTGTTTCTTTCTTTTTGAATTTATACCATGAATCATTTCTGTCGACACTGTCGTTTCGATTCATATATGGACACAGCCTTGCGTCTCTGTTATTACTTCTTTAACTGAGCCAGACGTTCTTCAACCTGGGCTTTCATTTCTGTATATTTTGCAAGCTTGGCTTTTTCTTCTTCTACCTTGGCAGCCGGTGCTTTATCTACAAATTTAGGATTTGCAAGCATACCGGATGCACGCTTGATCTCGCCGGCCAGACGACCGGATTCTTTCTCCAGACGCTCGATCTCTTTGTCGATATCAACCAGCTCTGCAAGCGGAATATAGAGTGCGGCATCATGTATCAGGGTAGATACTGCATTCTCATCAATACCATTCTTGCTATCCTGAATGAATACCTCACTTGCATATCCAAGTGTTGCAAAGAAATTCTTTGATGCTTCAAATATATCACGGATCTCACTCTTAGCAGATACAACATATACAGTTGCTTTCTTGCTTGGCGGTACATTCATACCGGTACGCAGATTACGAATCGCACGAACCGCAGCCTTGATCGTATCAACTGCATTTTCATCCTGCTTGAAGCTCCACTCCTCTTTATATACAGGCCAGTCAGAGATCATGATAGATTCTTCCTCATCCTGAATATTACAGAAAATCTCCTCCGTGATAAACGGCATATATGGATGTAATAATTTCAATGCCCGGATCAGAACTGTCTTTAATGTCCAGAGGGCTGCTGCCTTTGTCTCGTCTGCATCATTGTAAAGTCTTGGCTTAACCATCTCGATATACCAGTCACAGAATTCTTCCCAGATGAAATCGTATACCTTGGAAACTGCGATACCCAACTCGTATTTCTCCATGTTATCTGTCATCTCAACTGCCAGATCATTGACCTTGGATAAGATCCAACGGTCAGCGATCGTAAGATCAGATAATTTTACATTTGAGAAATCAGCCTTTTCCATATTCATCATAATGAATCTGGATGCATTCCAGATCTTATTTGCAAAGTTTCTGGAATTCTCTACACGCTCCCAATAGAAACGCATATCATTTCCCGGTGCATTACCTGTGATCAGTGTCAGACGAAGGGCATCTGCACCATATTTATCAATAACCTCAAGCGGATCGATACCGTTTCCAAGAGACTTACTCATCTTCCGGCCCTGATCGTCACGAACCAGTCCGTGGATCAGAACATGCTTAAATGGGCTCTTTCCTGTCTGCTCCAGTGCGGAGAATACCATACGGATAACCCAGAAGAAGATGATATCGTATCCGGTTACAAGTACGTCAGTCGGATAGAAATATTCATATTCCGGTGTCTTCTTTGGCCAGCCAAGTGTTGAGAATGGCCAGAGTGCGGATGAGAACCATGTATCCAGTGTATCTTCATCCTGTGTCAGATGTGTGCATCCACACTTCGGACATACCGTCGGAACTTCTCTGGAAACGATCGTCTCATGACACTCATCACAGTAATAAGCCGGGATTCTGTGTCCCCACCAAAGCTGACGGGAGATACACCAGTCGCGGATATTTTCAAGCCAGTGGATGTATGTCTTATCAAACTGCTCCGGTACAAATTCCAGCTCATCTGTCTTGATCAGATCAAGAGCTGCCTGGCCCATTTCCTTCATACGGACAAACCACTGTGGCTTGATCATTGGCTCTACCGTTGTCTTACATCTGTCATGTGTTCCTACGTTATGTGTGTGTGGTACAACCTTTACAAGAAGACCTTCTTTTTCCAGATCTGCTACCATTGCTTTTCTTGCTTCATAACGATCCATGCCTGCGTATTTGCCGCCCTTCTCGTTGATCGTAGCATCATCGTTTAAAATATTGATTTCTTCCAGATTGTGTCTCTTACCTACTTCGAAGTCGTTCGGATCATGTGCCGGTGTAATCTTTACACAACCTGTTCCGAATTCCATATCTACATATTCATCTGCGATAACAGGGATCTCTCTGTCTGTTAAAGGGAGCTTCAGCATCTTACCGATGATATCCTTATAACGCTCATCCTTTGGATTTACAGCAACCGCCGTATCACCAAGCAGGGTTTCCGGTCTGGTCGTTGCGATCTCTACATATCTTCCTTCTTCTCCAACAATCGGATAATTGATATGCCAGAAATGTCCTTCCTGCTCTACATGCTCTACCTCTGCGTCCGAAATGGATGTCTTACATACAGGACACCAGTTGATGATCCTGGAACCTTTGTAGATATATCCCTTTTCATAGAGATTGACAAATACTTCCTTAACTGCTTCTGAACATCCCTCGTCCATTGTAAAACGCTCTCTGTCCCAGTCAGCAGATGAACCCAGCTTCTTTAACTGGTTTACGATTCTTCCGCCGTATTCTTCTTTCCATTTCCAGGCATGCTGTAAGAAAGCCTCTCTGCCGATCTCCTTCTTATCAATACCTTCTGCCTTTAATTTCTCTGTTACCTTTACCTCTGTAGCGATCGCTGCATGGTCTGTACCCGGCTGCCATAATGCACTGTAGCCCTGCATTCTCTTGAAACGAATGAGGATATCCTGCATCGTATTGTCCAGGGCATGACCCATATGAAGCTGTCCGGTTACATTTGGAGGCGGCATAACGATCGTAAATGGTTTCTTACTGCGATCTACCTCTGCATGAAAATATTTCTTATCTTCCCATTTTCTGTACAGCCTGTCTTCTATATCGGCCGGATTGTATGTCTTTTCCAGTTCTTTCATCTGTTCCATCCTTTCTGTTTTTATAGCATCTTTAGTGGAGCGTTTTTCCTTTACAGAATCAATCTTCTTACATAGAAAAAGCCCTTTGAAACATCTCTGTTCCAAAGGGCGTATCTTACGCGTTACCACCTTAATTTATCACTCATCTTATTCTGTAACGGGAACGACCCGGCGCATCCTACTGAACATTTCGGATGTGCTGCTCCAAAGCTACCTTCCCACAAATTTCCTCGAAAGACCTTTCAGCCTGTGGATCTTCCTCTCTGGCAGTTCTTTTATGGTACTCCTCTTTTTCCTTGCATTTATGCTGTTAAACTAAATCTCATAGTACAACAGAAGTCTTTCCAGTGTCAAGCGGTTTTAAACGTAATCTTGCTATTTTTCATACATCAATACTCTTTCCCACGGCATAAGTGTCGCTCCATCATCCTCTGGGAAACATGCACTCATCTGATCCGATATCACCTTTAACTTTTTCCGTATTCTTTCATAGCTAAAGAATCCATTATCATTCTGCTGATCCGTCATGGCATATTCAAATACTCTCGCACGGTCTTCATTTGGAAAGCTTTTTGAGTAGGTGTCAATAAATGCAATCTCTGACGCATCACCGGATGAAAATGCAACATAGGTATTGTCATAGCTATTTTCATTTGCAATATAATCGTAATCATAATCGAATCCATCCGGGTTGCACTCCGACCAAATTCCTTCATCAAACCAACAGCCGGTGTAATTCATATGGTTCTCGATCGCATGGAAGATCTCGTGGTGGATCGTGCTGATATAGGAGGACTGATCATTGATATCAATAACCAGAAATGTGTCATTCTCCAGAGTATTCTGAACTCCGGCAGCTGTTGTAAGTGCTGTTTCATCTGTTCCTATGATCGCACCTGCCAGATAGATCTTTAATATGCTTCCATATCCATCATCCAGATTTTTCAACATCCGATCCGGATATTTCTTCAACTCATTCTTCAGGACTTCCAGTGACTGCGCGGTCAGAAGTGCATTGTCTGATGCCTCATACCGGTAGATATCCTTGCTGCACTCCGTCACTTCATCAAATATATGTACCTCTACACCATTTTGATCTCCGATATCCTTTGCCTGCTGCCGCAGCTCCTGCTTCAACTCATCGGACGGATGATCCAGATAACTCCATGGATAACGGTAGACTCTGGAATCACCGGAAATGCTGCGCGCATCGTTCAGATCCCATATGTATACTTCCGGTGTGAGTCCGCTCGTTGAAAATGCAAAGAAGTTGTATGTATCTATATAAGTACCTTGATCGATATAAATATAATTTGTTTCATCAAACGGAAATGTTACTGCAAGTCTGCTTTCACATTTACCGGTATCCACATTATAGATCCGGAACTGCAGCTTCTGTGTATTCGTCTCCTGCGACTGGCTGGCACTGCCATACATAGCCAGACCATGTTCTACATCACAGCCAACCTGAAAATCACCTGTATTATCCGGAATCAGAATGCCCGGTTCTTCCCCGGACGTTTCTCCATACACCTGATAGACCTGACCATCCGCATATACCGATGCGTAGTATTTATCCCCATTTCCTTCAAATTGCACGATATCATAATCACCGATTTCTTTTACATCCGTTCCGGTCACACTATAACATCTGACCTCCACACGTTCTGCCGTATTATCATATGCCGACACCACCAGATACTCCGGTTCTTCCGCATATCCTAACAGCGTTGTATCTTTTCCTTCTCCTGAATATGCCGGACACACCTCTGACTCTTCCCCTGACCGCAGATCATATTCATAGATCTGTCCATCCTCTGCATTTGTATAGAAGAAGCCGGTAAGATCCTTTGACATCAGATAACTGTCCGGTGTCCCCTTTTCGATTGGCATAACAGTCTCCTGATCCAACAATGCTCCATACCGGATCAGCTCTTTGTTGCCTTTATCATAGAGAATCACCTCATCGGTTCCATTTGAAAAAACATCTGACGCATATGTATCCTTCGGGCAGCTTACAACCGCTTTCTGCCTGAGATCCGCCAGATCATATAGTGCCAGATAACCGTCTTCTCCTACGCCATACTGGATTCCAAGTGCATCCCCAAAAGCAAACATCTTATTAATGTAAATATTATCTTCCTCTACTTTCATATCCAGTTGATACAGGTTCGTATGTCCGAATACCTTTGCCTGCTTGTAGTATTCTCCCGAGACGATTGATTTCCACTCTTCTTCTGTGGTCGTTTCTTCGGTTGTCGTCTGTGAGCCATCTGCCCTGTCAGTATTTTCTTCTGTCAGATACCCGTAGGTTGTTCCCCCATTCTTATCCCCACCTGTCACCTGACAGCCTGCTATCTGTCCAAGTGTCATGCTGATAACCAGCACTCCTGCCAGCCATCTGCCAATACCTTTCCTATAATTCTTTCTCATATATGCGCCCCATTTCTATGCCATTATTATACCCCTAATTTATTTCCACTTTTTAACAGAATATCATATATTAATTTCCTTGTAACTAATAAAAACCATCAAAATGATGGTTTTTAAGCACTGTTTCGCCATCATTTTAATGGTTTTATATGTTGATCAATCATTCAAAGCATTATCCCAGGATCACTGCCTGCCCGGAGCTTAACCGTATACGGTTGCCATTTAAGCATACGTCATTCTTATTATCTAACAAAACGTGAAGCTTCGGCTGCTCATTTGCAGTCAGCAGATCAACCGTGATATCTTCTCTGCTGTAATTCGTTATAATGTAAACGGTCTGGTCTTCCGTCTTTCTTGCATATGCAAATATTCCATCCTTCTCCACAAACATTGGAACGACCTTGCCATAGGTAAATACTTCTTTGTAGTCCTCGGACTTACGAAGTGCGATCAGCTTCTGGTAATAGTACCATACTGAATCTTCCTTGCCAAGCTGTTCTTTTACATTGATCTCTTTATAATTTGGATTTACAAAGAGCCATGGTGTTCCGGTTGTAAATCCTGCCTGTGCAGAATCATCCCACTGCATTGGTGTTCTGGCATTATCCCTGCTGTTCTCATAGCAGGCTTCCATCGCTTCTTCTACCGTGCAGCCAGCATCGATTGCAACTGCATATTCATTCTTTGTACTAATATCATTGTAATCATCGATCGAAGCCATATGACAGTTACGCATACCGATCTCCTGTCCCTGATAAATAAACGGAATACCACGCAGCATAACACTGATCGTTCCCAGTAATTTGATTCCGTCTTCATTCTGAAGGTAATCCGGCAGATAACGGCTCGCACCTCTCGGCTCGTCGTGATTCTCTATAATATTTGCAAGGAAGCCAACATCTTCACATTCCTTCTGTGCATGGAAGATCACCTTTTTCAGATCATCAAATCCGACCTTCTTCGCATCGTACCAGCCATGATCGCCAAAGGTCATCTCATGCGCTGAGAAATCAAACATCGTTGAAAAATGTCCGTCGTCACCGATAAATTCTTCCAACTCATCCTTCTTCATATTGAATACTTCAGCAACTGTAAACGCATCGTACTTTTCAAATGTATGCTTCTTCAGATCCTCTAACAGTTCACCAACGCCATCGACGCCCTCAACCATACGGAAGATTCCTGTCATGCCATCCGGTCCGTCCGGCTCATAATCCGGAAAACTCAGATCTTTCTTGATATTGATGATCGCATCGATACGGAAGCCTGCAACGCCCTTATCCAGCCACCAGTTGATCATGGTATATAATTCATTTAATACCTCTGGATTGTTCCAGTTCAGATCCGGCTGTTCCTTTGCAAACATATGAAGATAATAATAGTCCGTTCCTTCTACTTTCTCCCATGCGCTTCCACCAAAATAAGACCGGTAATTGCTTGGCGGATTGCCGTCTTTTCCCTTACGGAAATAAAAATAATCGCCATATTTACCCTCCGGATCTTTTAATGCTTTCTGGAACCATTCATGCTGGTCAGAACAGTGATTAATAACAAGATCCATAATGATATACATATCCCGCTTCTTCGCTTCTGCTAACAGCTCATCGAATTCTTCCATCGTTCCAAAGATCTCATCGATCTTATAATAATCTGAAATATCATAACCCTGATCGACAAATGGAGACTGATAGATCGGAGATAACCAGATAATATCGATTCCCAGACTTTTCAGATAATCTAAATGATCGATCACGCCACGAAGATCACCGATTCCATCTCCATTTGTATCCTGAAAACTCTTTGGATATATCTGATATGCTACTTTACCATGCCACCATTTTCTTTTCATTATAAAAACCTCCTGTGTTCCTTTTATACTGTCTGTATCTGTTCCACCATCGGATACAGATACTCGTTCTTTTTACACTTTAATTACAGTATACGAAATACATAGAGGTTTTCTATCTTTAAATTGACTATTTTGTTGTACTATTTTGACTTTTTACGATATTCGGAAGGTGTCATTCCCTTCTCCTTTTTAAAGCGTCTGATAAAATATCCGATATTGTCAAATCCACAGGCAGCTGCAATATCTATGATCTTATCCTCTGTCTCTGCAAGTGCCGTTGCCGCTTTCTCCACACGGATCACATTGATATATTCTGTGATCGTCTTCCCGATATTCTTCTTAAAATATCGGCAAAAATACTGTTCATTCATATTGACCAGCTCCGCCAGTTCGGACAGGCGGATCGGTGAACCGTAATGCTCCCCGATATACTGCAGCACCTTTTTCAGATTCTCTACCGTTCCGGATTCTTCCCTGTCTTCCCTGACCTGTCTTGTAAACAGGTCATACTTATATGCAACTGCGATCAATTCTAACATCTTTGCCTTGATATTCAAATAGAGCATATTTTTCTGTAGATTCTGTTTTGGTTCTCCTGCCACGTTCTCACGCGTTATTGAAGAATCCAGATGCTGCACTTTCTTCGTATCATGTTCTTTCATCTGCCTAAGCACCTGTTCAATCTCTTTATAACAGACACTCAATTCCTCAAATGCCGCATCCCCGCTCTGGCACAGAACCGGCATCCGAAGCTTTCCTTCTGCAAGTGGGCCAAGCACCTTCGCCTCCGCCGCATCATACCGTTCAAAGCACAGGATATCAACAGGGAACACAACCGCACTTTCTATACCATTCTTTTCCAGGATCAGTGCATGCAGTTCTTCCGGATGGATGCACATAAATGCCGGTGCATGAACCTGATACTCTTTTGTATTTATCCATACCGGAAAATCACCTTTTTGAAAATAGATCCATTCCATTTCCTCATGCCAATGCGGAACCACATGCCACTCATTTTCTCCGTTCCATTCGTACAAAGCAACCGGATACTGCACCGTTCCATGTGTTCTATTCTCTTTTAACGATGTATTTGCCATTTCCTGCTTTTTCATGCTTTGGTCCTTTCTTATTTTATGCTGGACATCTTCTATATTTCATTATACACTTTTCCTATATGGGGACAAATGGTTTTATATCGTACATTGCATTTATTTTCCTTGGAATCGGTATCGTACTGATCATAATTGCCGTTATATTACTGATACGCTATATAAAACAGGTGACCGCATTTAAGAAATACAAACCTGCATGGGAAAAACACAAAAGCATTTATGATGATTTTGCCATAGAACTGAATCACTGGTATGATTCCGGACTTCTGCCAAAGAGCTGTGACGGCGATACCTCCTACGCCCTCCGTCTGCAAAGAGAACGACTGGGTCGCAAAGGAATCCGCATGATCCACTACACGGCACCTGCCAAAGAGACTCCCGGAACCACATATTTTTCAAGAAACACCGCATGGTATACCGTTGACCTGATGAATGAACATATCATCAGACGACTGCGGTTTGAGAATTCATCCGGCATCATATATGACCGGGATTCCGATGATACGATGTATGAATCTGTTGTCCACACACCAAATGAAGCCGAGCTTCATCATATGACAATGACCTGCCCGAACTGCGGTGCCGTAAATCCGGTTTCCGCTCTGACACAGGGCTGCCCTTATTGCAATACCGTATTTCAGGTCAAGGATCTGTTTCCACGTATCACAAATACATATTTTATCCGGGATAATAACAAAATGAAAAGAGGAAATATCATATGGTACACGATACTGGTTGTTTTCCTGCTCTCTGTGATTCCATGTCTTTCCGATCCGGATACACCGATTCCTGCAGGACTTTTCATGTCGTATTTTATTACTCTGATCGGGGGAGGATTCTGGGGACTTATTCTTTCATCTGTCCTTGAGATGACAAAACAGTTCAATCGGGATGGCCGAAAACGGATTCCTTTCTGGTCCTATGTAACAACAAAAGGAAAGATCAACCGGGCGTTTGCACCATATGATCCGTATTTTTCTTTTGAGAAATTTGAAGGTCAGATCATCGCGCTGGTTCGTATGACGGTTCTTGCCGATCAGCCGGAAAATCTTGCTTTCTATCGTGGTTCTTCTTTTGATCCATATTTTCAGGATATCATCGAGATGACCTACATGCAGGCTTTAACTGTCAATGATATCCACATGGAGGGAAGTGAACTGTGCCTGAATCTTCGTACCTGGTGGATCAATTACAGTGAACATGATGGCGCCATAAACCGTCGGGGCGACTGTATCGACGTATCCCTCCGACGTAATACCGCCTACATGGAACCGCCCGGCTTCTCCATTACCTCTGTCCATTGCCCGAGCTGTGGCGCAAGCTTCGATTCCGTACGCCAGCGCATCTGCCCTTACTGTGGCAACGAATATCATATGGAGAATGCTGGATTTATTATTGAAAAGCTGGAGCTGTCTTAGTGCCTTCGTCCACATACAATACGAATTTCTCTGAAAAGGCTCATGATATTTTCTGTTCCTGCTTCATATAAAACTTTATCTATCAGACAAGCTGATCCCGGAATTCGTCTTTTAATTCCGACAGGATCGTATCCATACGCCTGTCATAATCTTCAATATGTCCATGAAGTCGGTTATAAACCGCTTTCTGGACTTTATTGTAGATTGGAAGCTCCCGCACATCTTCTTTAGAATCGCCGACTTCACTCATCAGATCCTCTAAGAAATTCGCAGGAAGTCCTCGCTTCTTAATCTCTTTTTCAAGTGTCGCAGTATCTACCGTAACTGCCAGCACACAGAAATATTCGATCAGGGATTCCTCATTCTTATTTAACGAATATGCCTTAATAAAACAACTCTTTGCTTCATCAAGCTGAAGATTTCCGGCCAGTGCAACTGCTTTATTATGGTATACATTTCCGAGGAATTCATCCTCCTGTTTTTCCTTTTCCAGATAGCAGATGATCTCATCATAGATCGCACCCGCTTTTATATAATGCTTGTACCGCAGATATCCATCCGCCCGCAGCTTCTCGACTTCGTATGATTTTAACGTACGAAGCTTCTGGCATTCCGCCATAAACTGCCGTACCTCTTCACTGCTGTAATATCCGCCATACACTAGGATCTCCACCATGATATCCTGAACAAATGCATGCTTGTCAAGTAATGTATCGATCTTATCCGCAAGATCTGTGAGATCAAGCTCTCTTCTGATCCATGCCGACAATCTCGCCGTCACATCTTCTTCCCCAACCAGCACCATATTATTATACAGGTAGTAACACAATTCCTCGTAGGAATATACAGATACCTTGGTATTCAGGAATGTATATGGATTCTGTGCAGTTTTTGTATTACATACAATTATTTTTCCCATTTCAGGTCAAATTCCTTCCTATATATCTTATTTGTGGTCGGGAACATCGTTCCAAATCCTTCATCCCTGATAACAACCGCTCCCTTTTCCGCACTGTAGAATTCCGCTTCCAGTGAGATCTTGGTCGTCTTCGGCGGACGCTTCGGCAGTCCGTGGATCTCGATATGCTCCTTATCATAATCTCCTGTCAATATGTTGCGATAGATCAGCTCCACCTGATTTGATTCGTCCGGAAAGATATATAATTTTCCCTTTGTGTGGAACCATTCCTGTCCTCCTCTGGTGATCGGCACAAATGTCTTGCTGTCATCATTTAAACTGATACCTATATCAAAGCCAACTGTATATTCCGACCGGATCAGATAACGATCAAGCACCTTGCTGTGCCGATCGCCAAATGCCCGGTAGCAGGCTCCCTTTGTATAGATATTCTGACCGACAAATACCCGTCTTCCCTGACAGAGGATCGTCGCCGACTCCTTCAGCCAGTTATCCGCAAAGCCAATTCCGGTCAGGAACACCGAGGACACATAAGTCTCTGCCAGAAGCTCCTGACAGATCGCTGCGAACTGCTCATCCAGCTCCTCATCATCCTTCTTAAACGCTGAAAATGTCAAGCGGTCTTTCAGGTTTTGATGAAATACATCCACAATCTCCGGTGATTTGTTATGCGTAATATCGAATCTGTAATAATCAAGCCCGCTGCTGTTAAAATCAAACAACACCACACTGTTATTTCTTAACGACTCCGGCTGATTAAAGATGTAATAAATTCCACTGTCTATATGGCTTGTGATCTCAAACTGTTCATCACTTAAATGAAGCGCTCCCTGTAACTCCTGCACCGCCTTAATGATATGAATATCGGCATCTGCGATCGTTACTACCAGCCGCCTGATCTCATAGCTTTCAAACTGTTTTGTAAATTCCCGGATATGAAGCAGCAGCATTTTGACCAGAAGGTCTTTTGCTTTATAACTTGTTCCATAGATCTCCGTGTCCTCGTTGATGATCGTCTTCTGGTAAATACGATCAACCACCACGCCATCTTCCTTGAACCGTTTCTCTGCAGCCACCGCTCCGACACTCCAACCGGATTCATCCTTTGCTCCGGTTCCGTCTTTATATTTATCTGTATAAAACATAATATTTGGAAGCAGATATGTATCTTTGGAATCACTGTGACAGATTGATTCCGGTACTCCTTCATCCAGCTTATAATAACTTAACTGTGTATACTCCGGACTCAGATCCAATCCCAGATATAATGGATGTTCCGTCATGTTATCTCCTCCTGTTTCTGCTGTCTTATAACAATATCAGATTCTCCTCAAAGAAATGTGTGTTATTCAGATAGGTATCCATCGCCTGGATCAGCTCCTGATCATTTCTTGTCTCCTGACTGATCAGCATACTGTTGATCAGCTCAAATCGATTACTGTTCTTCTTATGACATGTTGTATTCTTTAAAATATCACTCTCAACGATGGATGAATTACCGCTCTCCGCACCATCAATGGAATATAACAGCGTCTCTCCGTGGAACACAACAAATTCCTTGATATAAATTCCCGGTATGATCTCATTCATTCGCTCCGATTTGTAATGTGCCATACTGTTGCTTTCCTGTCCGAAGCTGTAGCTTACCCAGATCTGTCTGCCGCTCTCACCCTTAAAGATCAGATAGGTCTTAAACTTCATATCATCCGGCAACGTTACAAAGGATGCAAATTCTTTAAAGAGCGGCAGGATCTTACTGCTGTCTATAAAATGACGAACTGTATTCCGGATCCATTCCTTCTGTTCTGCCGAGAACCGTCCACCGCAGCCTGCAAAATAAGAGAGCAGCGCCATCTCTGAAATCTCATCTGTAATGTTCTTCTTCGCCACCTCTTTATACAGACATTCCATGATATCCGCAGGAATCTTCAGATCCTTGATAATATACTGGTATGCACAGAACCGTAAAAATGCCTTGACTACCATGCCCCTGCTTCTGCCTGCGTAATAAAGCGCAAAGATATCAAAGATTGCCTCTGTATAAGCATCCGCAAACATCATCTGTGCCAAGATATTCTCTGCAAGCATATCAATATCACGATAATTTGTGTTAACTGCCTTAAACAGCTCTGCCATTTCCTCTAACGAACCATTATAGTTATTGATCAGGAATGCCAGAACCTTCTGTGTCGCATACCCCCTCCGGTACAGATATACACAGATGGATAATAACGTCCGATCATCATCATAGCGCTTATCGGATATTCCGAATTCCGCGATCCGTATCAGTTCATCCACATCCACATCTACATATCCAAACCGATGGATTCCATTAAATGCCTGCTCATACATCCGTAAAGAAATGTAATATGTAATGATCCGGGAAGCGTCCTCCACTTCCACATAATCCAGATCAATTCGCGACAGATATTTATATAAAATGTCCGCATCATAATTCTCATGATAATACTCAACCATATGGCGGAGTGCTCTCTGCCGGATCAGATAACTGATATTCGGGCAGTTAGAGATATCACGCGCCAGATTGATCTCGGATGCATCCTTATATGAGAAGCTGTCTATATCGTTATACTCAAATAATAACAGGCGGTAATCCTTCGGATTATACTCTTTACAGATATCTAGATAATTTTCTTCTCCAACAACCGGCTCAAGCCGGTATGGTACCGTATTGATATATCTGCAGCCCCGACTGTCAAGTAATGTAATGATAGCGGATTCTGACACGATCTCTACATAAGCTTCTCCGTCAATCACATCCACCTGTTCACTCTTTTCCAGTTCCTCATGTGTTACAACCACTGATACAATATTCTTATTCCGACATGTCAGCTTCTGCTTGAATATGATATTAATTAACTTTGATGCAAATTCCGGTTTCACACTCTCCGGCTCCAGAAATTCTTCATAGATAACCGTCAGATCATCACTCACTTCTCCGTCAATGATCTTCTTCTCCATGAAGTTCTCGATTGCCGGAATATACTCATGGAACACATTCATATTCTGTGCCTTATTCATTATGACATTTGCATAGAGATATGCCAGCTCTTCATCATCTAACGTATTCTTGTAATTGAAATAACGGAGAATGGATTCCGGTATCGGCTGATACGTCTTCTTATCCATGCTCTTTAAGAAGCCCTCATACAAACCAACATATTTAATTCCTGCATTTGCCGCATCCTGATAATATACATGATACTCTTTATCACATTTTTTAAATCTGAGAAGGATTTCACATATCGTATCCAAGGTCATACGGTCATGTTTTGCTGCATAGATATTCTCCAGCATCTTGAATGCGTGAATATCAAAGAGCTTCATTCTTGCAGCCGTCTTTACGAATTCCATAATGACATCTTCGGATACAAATTCATGCCGCATACCCCATCGGATAGCTGAGATCTCAAGCGGTGCGATCCGTTTCATCATAAGCGGCTGCTTATTGAACATATCACATATTTCAAAGTAAATAACCGGGCTGTTTACACCCTCATTATATAATTTCCGGATATCCTCATAGAGGTTCCATTTGTCTTCCGTATAGCTGTAATCTACAAATAATAACAGCCAGAAATAGAACAGCTTGTCCTTCTCCTGTTCCAGTCGTCCGCGGACAAGTCTTGCCGTGCTGTCGATCATGTCCTTATCCTTTGTCAGAAGTGATTTCAGATAACAGTAATAACACTTCTCCATGCTGCCTGCCTCGTTCAGATCGGCATCTGCATCGATACGGACAAATTCCTGTTTTACATATTCTGTCTTGCCCTCTAACAGCTTCATATGAAGCAGTCCCAGCCGATAGATGTTATCCTCCGGTCTGTATTTGACCAGTGTTTCCAGTGCCTCTGTCGAACGTTTCGTGTAATCAGCAAGTGACATCTTATCCGTACGGAAATCAATGTATGCTTTTGCCAGTGCCTCATGACCTTTCTTGATCATGAAATTCACATGACGGTTCTTCGGCTCGGTTCTCTGAACCTCCGGCTTCTTTATGCTGACTTTCACGCTGATGTTCTGCAGGGTATTATTAAAATGGATATAACCTGCCGATACCCCTTCCGGGATCTTCGTCGGATCGATCAGGAAGTTCAGCTCATAATTATTTCCAGTGAAATCCTGACCTGTGATTCGGGTTGCTTCCGGGATCAGGAAATCGCTGTCTGATGTAATATAGGTATGGGTATAACCCCAGGTGTTCTTATTTACGGAGATCGTTGCACGAACCAGCTCATCCGGCATCTCGATCAACAGCTCACGCTGCTTTGCTGTCAGTGTAAGCACACGTTTCTTATGGGTATATACAAGGAATTCTTCCATTGCCTGATTGATGGATAACGATTTCTTCAGGCTCTCATAGACTCCCTTAACGATCGCGTCATCCCCTAAAAAGGTACGCACGAATTCCGGGCTGTCAAAGATCTGAACTGCTACATCCCAGTGCTCCTCTGCGAAGGTCGCGAACTGGAACAGGTCCTCGATTCGTTTGTCTTCTACCAGAACATAAGGCGGAACAACCTCTACACTGTACGGGATCTTATATTCTCCACCATCCGTTATGATGTTGATATGTCCTTTAAAGCTCTTGCCTTCTTCGATTCCGCGGGCATCAAAAGAAAAGGCAACCGTATTCCGTCTGCCTACAAATGTATGACTCTTGAAATCGAACAGGTATCTGCTGTCATATACCATCAATTTGATCGGTACATCATTCTTCGACACCACCTTAAAGGTTCCCTGAAATATGGAGCCGGCTTCCACAGCCAGTTCCAGCTTTGCAATGGAAATATCAATATCCGGTCTTTCTACATTGAATTCTCCTCTGGCGTACTGTTCTACGATCCCTTTCATCTGGTTCTCCTTGCTTTCGTAATCATTTTATTAAAACTCATGTATTTTTCTTGTAATTAAATCCCCGAATCGGTATAATTATATAAAAACATATATTTTGATTATAGCAAAATAAATAGTTTTTTGAAACATTATATATAGAAAAAGAGGAATTTTTTATGGGAAAAAGTACGTCACATCTTTCTGGAAGCAATCTGCTCTCCCAGAATGAATCTGTAAGATTTGACCTGAACATGAATCCGCTCGGGGTTCCGGATTCTGTCAAAAATGTCATTCTTAACAGTATCGAAGATCTGAAGCGTTACCCGGATGGCTCATATACAAGATTAAAAGACAGTATTGCAGGCTATTCTGGTGCGGATCCGGACGATATCATTGTCGGAAGCTGCTCATATGAATTTATCAAACTCCTGATCGAATTCAACAGCCCAAAACATGCTGTCCTTCTTTCACCGGGAGCACAAAATTATGAGAAGATCCTGAAAATGAACGGCTGTGATATCACATATTATCAGTTATCCGAAGAGGAAAATTATGAACTGGATATTGCGGATTTCATCTCTACGTTAAATGAGTCCATTGATATGGCATTTATCTCGAATCCAAATGGAACAACGTCACAGGTTATCGACCGCGAATCTCTGGAATTCATTGCAAAGATCTGCGCAGGAAATGATATTGCACTGGTCGTTGATGAGGAGTATATGGATTTCGTTCAGGATAAGGATGATTGCACCGCTATTCCGCTGGTTAAGGAATATGACAATCTCTACGTTCTCAGAAACACAAGTAAATTCTTTGCAGTACCCGGTCTTCGATTAGCCTATGCGATCACATCTAATCCGGTTTTTAAAAAGACAATGTCAATCACCGGTTTTCCTTATGCGATCAACGCACTTGCCGAGGCAGCCGGCATTGATATGTTCAAGGATGCTTCCTACATAAGTAAGACCCAGACACTGATGAAGACGGAACGGAATCTCGTCTATTCTGCACTGGCAAGCCGCAAGACGATTAAGCTCTATAAGCCGGATGCAAATTTTATTCTGGTTAAATTATTAAAGAACGATATTACTGCTCAGACAGTTGTGGAACATTGCCAGAGTAAGGGATTGTATATCAGAAGCTGTGCCGACATCACAGGATTGGATAATTCTTATATCCGCTTCTGCTTCATGAATCCGGAACAGAATGATCTGGTCGTTAACACTATTTTAGAGGTTGTATAATAAATTATATATGTTATTTAAATGAAAGGGTGGTACATACATATGAAACATGAACCAATGAAATTAACATCTTCTTACAATAATCAGTTATATATCAAAGTGATGAACGGTCACTTTGCTACAAACCATTCTCATATCAACCAGTATATCGATATGACAACCTTGAAGGTCAGAGGCACTATGGCTGCTGCCGCTGCCAAATCCATGGGAACCGAATATATGGCATCAACCATTGTTGACACGATCGTCTGCATGGACGGAACTGAAGTGATCGGTGCTTATCTGGCAGAAACCTTAAGTCAGAACGGTATCACTTCCATGAACCAGCACAAATCCATCTACGTTGTTACACCTGAAGTTCACAGCTCCGGCCAGTTGATCTTCCGTGACAACCTCCAGCCAATGATCGAAGGCAAACATGTGCTTCTTCTGATCGCATCTGCTACAACCGGTAAAACGATCAAAAAGAGTCTGGAGTGTATCAAATACTACGGTGGTTCTATCGCAGGTATCTCAGCAATCTTCTCTGTTGCAACAGAGGTTGACGGCTATCCGGTACATGCACTGTTTACCGAAAAGGATCTTCCTGATTACAAGACCTATCCTCATGATCAGTGTCCAATGTGTCAGGCCGGGAACCGAATTGAGGCCATCGTCAACAGCTACGGCTATTCCGAATTATAAACATTTGAAACAGACAGAGACGACCGGGTTAAATAACCCGGTCGTCTCTGTCTGTGTAATGTTCCTGCAGTTTTCACTGCTTTATTTTATACACGTTCTATATAGCTTTCATATGGTTCAAGCGTATCACGGAATATTCCGCCTTTTCCAATTGCTCCGGTAAAATTGCAGTTTCTACAACGGTTACACCAGCAAAATCACTATATCCAAGCGGTATCATTTCTCCAAATCGAAGATTATTGCTAGGGAAATGCTGATTAATTCAAACAATTTCCAGTGATTTTTATTATAATATAGGTATCTTGATAAAAGGCTGTGATACCTATGAATAACCAATACATTAACTGATATGTAATATTCAAACCGCAAAAAGAAAACAAAGCGTGAAGAATTTCTTAATGCTATGGATGAAATAATTCCATGGTCATACTGGGGCGAAATGATTCGTCCCCACTACTTTAATAATACGCATGGCCGCAAGCCTATTGGCATTGAGGTCATGCTTCGCATGTATCTCATGCAGATTTGGTTCAATCTGTCTGATGAAGGAATCGAGGATTCCATTTATGACAGTTATGCTATGCGTACTTTTATGCACATAGATTTTAATGAACAACAGGTTCCTGATGCAACAACGCTTCTGAAGTTTCGCCATATGCTTGAGAAAAACAAAATAGGTGAGAAAATCTTTGCTGATGTGCTCAGCACATTTGACTTATGGTCTCAAGAATATTTATAATAATTCATATGTATTCTGATATATATATGATGCATATGTTAACTATCACATTTTACTGAACAGGAGATTTTTAATGAGTGTAAATAAAAATTCAAAATACCATTCTTTATCAAAAGAAGTTTATGAACAGATAATAGGCGATCGTGAGCACGGCAAGATAAACCCATATGCATGCAAGGACTCTGACATTATAAGGCGTCAGCCAAACCATGATGCCCCACATCTGTGGAGACCGGCATTTGTCATGGATGTGGAAAAGATACTTCACAACAACTATTACAATCGCTATTCTGATAAGACACAAGTTATCTCATGCTACAAGAACGATGATATATCAAGACGTGCACTTCACGTCCAGCTTGTATCCAGAATTGCAAGGACTATCGGAATGACTCTTGGACTCAATCTTGATCTCATAGAGGCGATCTCCCTTGGACATGACATCGGACATACTCCATTTGGTCATGCCGGAGAGCGTTATCTGAATGAGATCTACAACGAGCATACCGGAAGGCTCTTCAACCACAACATTCATAGCGCCAGAGTCCTTGACAAACTTATATTCCGAAATATCAGCCTCCAGGTGCTTGATGGTGTTATATGCCACAACGGTGAAATGGAACAGCAATGCTATACCCCTAAGACTTTTTACGCAGACGATCCATGGGGAGAATTTGACAGGTCGGTGGAGGACTGCTACACAGATCCTTCTGCAAATAAAAAACAGATTCCAGGTACACTTGAAGGCTGTATCATGAGGATCAGCGATATCATAGCCTACCTCGGAAAAGACAGGCAGGATGCAATAAAGATCGGTCTCATTCCAAATGATAATCCTTTCTCTGCAGGCAGCCTTGGATCCTCCAACGCCCAGATAATTCACAATATGACTGTCAATATCATAGAAAACAGCTACGGAAAACCTTATATAAGCATGGATTCGGATGTATATGAGACATTCTCCAAAGCCAAGACTGAGAATTACCAGAACATATATAACAATGACAGCCTCAACGCAATGTATAATGACAACATAAAGCCAATATTCTATTGTATATACGAAGAATTACTGAAACAGGCTAAGAGCAAAGACACTGATTCCATACTGTATAAACACCATGTCAACTACATAAAAGATGCAAATCAGTATAGCAATTATTTTGGCAAAAAAGAATTCATCGACAATTATCTCAGTCAGGATCCAAACGAAATCGTAGTAGACTTCATCGCCAGCATGACCGACGACTATTTCATAGATCTGTATGAATACCTTTTCCCAAATGGGCCATACAAGGTCGACTATGTCGGATACTTTGACAACATCTGATCATAATTGTCAAAACAAATACCTCCTGGGCTGATCGTTATATTCCATCATCCGCCTGGGAGGTATTATCAGACAGAGAGCAGGACGACATATAATCGTCCTGCTTCTGCACCATGGTTTTAAAATTACTCGTTTATTTCCCAATATCCGCTCCGACTTGAGCCAACTCTTTTTATAACACCATCACTCTGCAATTTTGATATATAGCGCTTAATTGTCGCAATGGAAACCCCTATCTGTTCTTGCATTTCATTTTGTGTAACTTTATTATTCATCCGGATTAATATCATAATCATCTCTTCGATATTACCTGAAGTTTTCGCTCTGTTTAGTATCAACTCATTGGTATCAGTTTCAGTATCATTGGTATCAACTTTAGTGTCATTGGTATCAACCTCACCCTCTTGATACATTTTAAGTGGAACTGTCAGTTTAAAAACATCTCCCTCTTCAAAATCGGGTTCACCGCCCGAATATATTTTTGTATACTTATACAAATTACGAACTCCTGAACCTAATGAATCTGCATAGCCAATATTAACAAAGAAATTTGCCAACACCGGATTTTTGGGATACGGTGTGAAATTTTGAGGCTCTATCCGTCCTACTCGTTGCGCCCTGTTCCAATTCTCCGTATATATCTTGTCCGGTTCGACCACAAGTTTCGCCGGAAATGCCGTACTAAACTCACGATGTACAAGAATATTGCTCACAATTTCACGTGCAATCGCATTTCTAACACTTACACTAACATTATTAATCAGGAAAAACTTATCATTTATGTGTGTTCGATTCTGATGTATGGCCAGTACAATAAGAAGAAGCAATCCACGAACGATTGCTTTCCTTTATAATCTCATTCTTTACCTATAATATTCCGCTCCGGTCTCGACTTCGTACAGTGACAGCCGTCCGCCGCTTTCTCTGTGTCCCGCCCCGGAATCTATACTGATCAAGTTTCGGTCCCGGCGAATTTTGTATGAGCCGTCATAATTCAGGCGCATCACGGGAACGTGCCCGACCAACACCGTTCGGTCAAATGCTTTCCGGTCTGCTGTGGGTATGTAGTGAATATCGTTTGATACCAAATGCTTGAACAAATCTGAACGCGCACTGCTCTCGATCGTCTTAACAACATTGATACTGCCGTCTGGTTCTCTGACGATATAATCCGCCTGAAACCCGGAATGTGTCATGAGCAGTTGTCCATCCTTGCCCTCCTTCGCGCCGTCAATCGTGAGATATAACGGCAGGCTCTGTATATACTCAGCAAGAGCTTCTGTTTCAGATGGATTGAGGCGATTTACCTCCTCTACCGTGTCCGTGCTGCCAAATGCCCGCCATGTAAAATCCGACAATTCTCTGCGAATATACTGAAGGCAGAACAGCTCATGATTGCCCATGGTGAGAAATACGTGTCCCGGATGGCTTTCTGCCATCTGTTTGATCTCATACAAGAGCTTTAGCGAATGCTTTCCACGATCGAGCACATCGCCATTTATGTATATCCTGTCTACAGCTGCATCAAATGAAACGTCTGCAAGTAACTTATGAAAATTCTTGGAATCACCATGAATATCCGATATGACAAACGTCCTCATACTCATACATCATCGCTCCCTTCAACATGATTTCCGCAAGATCTATTCCTAATTCTTTCCCGACTTCACGCTTTACACCTTCGATTGAAGACTCACCCTCAAGGGCAGAGCCACCTGTCCTCACTATCTTCTCCTCCGTCAATCTCTGCGCTGCCTGAACCATCCGAATTCTTTAAACGTTTCTTATAATGGACTATCCCTACCGGTTTATCACCCTCAAGCGCAAGTTGTTCTCTCCAATCGAATTCCTCTGCTTTTTTCTTATTAACATCCTCTTCATCGTCCGTCTCTGATTCAGGAGCATAATAATACATATTTTTTCTTGACCAAGTCACCCGCATAGTGACATCATCTTCCTGTTCAGCTTTCTCTGCCGGAACTAAGCGAAAAGTGTCTCTTTTTTGATCTGGCCAGATTGTTCGAACGATCAAGCCTGTCGCATATAACTCCGCCATAAGTATAATAACACAAATGAATACACCCATACTTACCGTAAAGACTTTGCTCCATACCGGCAATCTTGAAAATGCCACACAAAATGTTTTAAACGGATAATCCGTTACATAAAGCATGTTAAAGCTATCCGGATACCTTTTGTACATCATATCGAACAGCAACAACTCTGTAACCTTGATATTACACGGAATTATCACAATAAAAGCAAACAAAAATGACCACAGGCTTTCATGCCCGGATGTAAAGCCAACCATTCCAATCATAACAAAAAACAGCAATACTCCAATTCCGCCATCAATCAGATCCCGTTGAGCAGCTCCCGTATAAAGGAAATACCCACTGTTTACACCCAATATTAATAACTTAATTATATCAAACGCCATAATCATCACCCCATCAATCCGACATAAAATATGATCAAGCTCCAAAATCCTATATGCCCTATAATCTGGAGAAACACTATCAATGCACACACAAGCAAAGCGCCAACTGCATGGATTCCCCTTTGAGCCAGAAGTTCATGCCTTGTATCACTGTCACGAAACAGTCGGCCAAGATAACTCAGTCCATAGGAAATGTGATTTGCATGCATCATTGCATCTAACACTTGGATACAATCCTCATGTAAAAATGACGGAAAGAAATGTACCGCGCACCTTATAAGAATGCCAAACAACATTCCGCTGACAATCCAATAGAGAATTGTATTTTCCGTGTGAAGCAACACTCCTGACAAAATCGAAGCAATCAAGAAGTCACAATATGCGCCGGCAAGCCTGATGTGCATCCTTCGGATTGCATAATATTTCCCGATAACCACAGAGTCATCTATCAGATACCAATCGCCATGCAGCAATGAACCATTTAAAAATCCCTTATAAATGACACGGGCTCCGAACAACCTGCCGACAGCACCATGACACAAATCCCTCGGAAACCCTTCTAAGAGGAATACAACCACAGTACTTAACATCATAAGTAAAAATCCACCAAGTTCCCATTCCATGTCATTTGCAGCAGCCGAAATCAACGCCCGAGGCAACAAGGTTGCTCCAAAGGAAAATAATATTACACCCAACAGGGATAACACGACTGTCCATAACATCGGATGAGCCGACTTGCTGTATGTTCTCCACTGCTCTTTATAAACCTTTTTTGCTTCTGTAAGAGCCTCCTCACATACGAGCTCCGTTACATATTCTCCGGTCTCGTCCACCTCTGTCTTTACGTGACCTGTCACACCCTTTTCTTCATCTATGCTCTCCTGAATCGTAGCGGCAAACTCCAATATTTCGTGTTCTCTTATGTCCTCTTTCTCGATATATGATTCTTTCCACAAGCTGTTGCAGATATCAGAAGAACATCTGTCCACAATCGGATCATTGTTTCCGGTCATACTAAACAGGAGACGTGCCTCATACTGATTCAGTTCCCTCTCTTTACCCAGAAATTCATTGTGCAGCACTACCTTTCTACCACCTTCCGATATCTCGGGAGTGACCCAGCTTGCAATACAGCCATATTCTCCGTCTACATCTAATAATCTCATATATCATCACCCCCTAATCTTCCTGGTCTGGATTCAGATAATCATACACGTGATTTCTATAAGATCGCGTTTCCGTTTCACCTGTTAATTCTGCAAGAAATTCAAAACTTCTCTTGTCGTCATCATTTTCATAACCAAGAAGAGGATCTCCATTCAGATAACGTATATATGCAGCGCAATTATCAAACTTCCAAAAAGCGCGTTGCGTGTCTGTAAGTGTTATATAGATATCACAAAGTTCCTGCTGATAAATGTGATACACCTGATGAATCACCGCCTGACAAGCTGTTTCAGAATCAGACAGACATTCTGTACTGATATACACCGTGGATTGATCCGCATTATATTCATACTTCCCATACTCATCCTCGTAAGAATCATCGCTGAATACAAATTGCATCTTACTGCCAAGTCCCTGATCATTTGCATAGGCGTAAGCTACAGCCTGTAAAGTTGCCTCCTTCTCCGCATCGGAAATCGTCGGCCAAATGCTGTCATCAATGTTCTTGATGGTTTCGATATTATTATCCAGAGAATACTCATCTCCATATACATATGTTGGCTCATAGGCATCATCGGCTACAGCATCATAGCCGACTTTTTCATAATATGTGCTCTTGATCTCCGCGTCATCCATACACTTCACAGAGATTGGCATAAAAATGCAAGCTGTAACAGCCGCCAGGCAGGCTCCCAGCCAAGCGATCTGCAATCCCGGAACATTACCTCTTCCATCTACCGATTCATTTTTCTTCCGGCTAAATACAGCCAAACCCATACCAACAATCGCTACACACACCTCTATCGTCAGTATCAATCGGAATCTGTCTGATGACAGATGATAATCCATAAATGTCCAAGCGACATAAGCTCCAAGTCCGGCAAGTACATTCACACAGATATATTGCCACCTCCTGTCACGCCATGTAATCAGAATCCCGACTGCACAACTAATCAGCAGGCAGACCGAAAGACAAACCACCGACTCATCAAAGGCTGCTATCCGAATGAACTTTGGCAGGAAATGTAGCAGATCATATCCAAGCACCGCCGCAAGTAAGATATGCTCGACGATGTAACCTAATGCTGTACTTGTAAACGGCGATTTGCCCTCCGACACGGTATTTGAATCGTTTGCATCATTTGTTGTTTCATTACTCATTGACATAGTGTTCATCTCCCTTGTAAATTTTAATAAATCTTTGTATCAGAAACTCCTTGCAAATATAGCCACGTCATGACTGATCAACTGCAAGCAGATTTCACGCGCATTCTCTTTTTCGCATCCCACCTCATACGATAAAGAGAATCTGTTTTTTGCTTTCACTGCTGCCTCAACCTCACAGGATTTTGCGAGCGAAGATATAAACATGCAGCCCTGCTTCTTACTAATATCTTCTGCCATGTCCATCAAGCAATCTCGAAATTCCTCATCGAATTCCGTAAGGAGCTCATGGTATACGAAGAACTTCTCTTGCTGTAAATCATCCTTCTTATCCAACACAGTTCTGAAAACAAATCTAAGGTCATACCATCTTGTATATGTCCGATTTAATTCAAATCCACCGATTGCCTTATCTTCGTTCCGAGCAATATTATCGGATGCAATACGAATATGTACCGTTTCCCCGCTGACATCCTTCAATGTATCAAACTGTCGAAGAAACCTCGCATATGGTTCCATTTTCAGAATCTCTGCCTGTGTCTTGCTTTCGTTTCCAAACATACGACCACCTCCTGTGATTTGAAGCTATAAAATATATCCTTGCTATCCGGTAAAATGTCGCATGAATTCAATCAGAATTTTCATCGGTATAGCATACATCTACAACATCCCCTATATTTTGCATGTACGAAACCCATGAATAAGTCGCGTATTCCTTTGCCGCCTCTTCAATGGGTTGCGATTCATATGCTTCATAGCTGGAATTGCCGCCTATCACATACGAATCATTATTCTTAATCCATGCCCCCACATCTTTAAAACACCATAAGGACTTCTGCGACTCTGTCAGCGTTTGTGAATAAAGTTCCATCATGTCGTGTTCATATGCATGGTAGACTTCCTCAGCAATCACCATAAAAACCTCATCATTATCGTAATCGAGAAGTCCATCTTTTATCGTTATTTTTCTATTATTCGAGTCATACTGAGCCCTAACCTCGTAATACAGAGAGCTGGGAAGATTATCCGAAAACTCAAGGGACACGGCATTTTGCACGCCAAGATACTTAGATTCACAATCAAAGATTGCTTTCACTGTTTCTTTTTTCTGCTCAGTAGCAAGACTTTGCCACTCATCATTATCGTAAATCCGTTTGATTGTATCAAAGTTTTTTTCAATACCGTGATCTTCATAGTAATTTGTCGCCGCATAATCAAAATCAGCATTACTTCCCATTGATCGATTCATTTGATTGCAATAGATTTTATACAATTTCATCCAATCTGTGTGACCCACTGCAAGTGGAATCAGGATTGCACAAACTCCACAGGCAATACAAGCATTCCGTCTAATAAAATCCCTGACGCGAATTCTTCGCGCCATCGCCAATCTTTGCCTGCTCACAGTCCTTGCTCCGGTATGTCTAAGGCAAATCCTTACGATTCCAACACCGGAGCAAATAGCAGCCGCAACCATTATCGCAATCAGAGTAGCGACAGAATAACAGCCAAGTTCAAAAATTACATATAGCCCACAGCCTGCCGCTATATTACAGACCACATTACCACAAGTCCTTCGAGTCGAAAATGTAACTGCTACTCCAATCGAACAGACTAATACCATGCAGCCAAACAGCCAGACAGGTGAATCACCATACAGCGATGACGGCACGCTGGTGAATAGTGAAAGCCAGAAAAAATACCAAATTCCAACAAATCCGCCCACCAAAATATGCAATATTACATATAAAAATTTGCTGAGCGTTGACTTATCTTTCAGTCTTACTTTCTTTATGTACAGCATCATTCATTCCTCCAATCCTCACTCATATCACACATAATTTTCCTTTTGATTCACGGCATTCTCCGTCACCTTTCTGTCCATACCCTTACTCTATCACAATCCTCAAAATGATTTTTTTGAGGGAATACTTGTCCTTACTTCATCCCATCCAGTCACATACTTTCTTGTAGATTTCTAATGATCTTTCGTTTGCTTCCATGATAGTTTACCTTTCTCATATTTATTCTTCTTGATCTGTTTTCATCAATTCAACATGCAGAGACGAAACAATATTTGAAATAAATTGATTATAATTATTCTGTTTATGCTTGTAAATTCCGGGGATTCTGGCAATCCTCAACTGTTCCCCTTTATCCAGTGATACATCTTCCAGATATATTAGCAAAATATCTTTATTAATGTCTCGTGCATAATTCAACTCATCCAATGCTTTTGAGCCAACGTAAAAATTAGAAATCAAAGGTACAAACACTTTACAACGATCGATTTTATCTACCCGTATTTCATCTACTGCGCTTTCATTATTATATATATGTAGTCCTTCTTTCTCTAAAAATTTTGCTAATTTGCATGCCTCAGCCTCATCATTATTAACATAGCTTATATATATGTATGGCTCTTTTACATTTAGTTTATTAAATGGTTCTCTAAATAGTTCATGTAACTCATTTGTTTTTTTTGTTAGTCTCAAAAAGTCATAACACATATACATTTCTCGACCGGCGAGCAATAATTTCTTCACCAATCCTTCATATGTCTCTCCGCTGTTTACAAATACTTCTGAAGCCATCATAGTTCTTAACTTAAGGTCTGTCGGAAGACCTATCGTTCCTAAATACAACAAAGTAATACTCTTTTTTAAACGAGCGGCATATTTCAACTCTTCATTGCAAACATTTGAGTCTACATATTCTTTTGAGATTATCGGAATGAAATGATTACAGTTCAAAATATGTTTCGCTGTTGTTGAATTCTTATTTTCTTCAACAGTAGTATTACTATTAAACCACACTCTATATCCAATTTGTGATAAAATTTCAACCAATTTATTAACAAAATCTGTGCTTTCAGAATGATAACTTATATATATGTATGGCTCCTTCCCTTCATACACTTGTGCTTTGTTAATATGTGCGTTCAATTCTTCCTTGTTTTCTTTTGATATATTGTCGCCTTCATCTTCGTTATTTGATTTTTTCTTTTTCATCTTCAAAACTTCATAAATTTTTTCGACACAATCATAACATATATTTGCTCTTTCACTGGTAAAAAGCCATCTTACCTGCTCAGACGTTTTATCACAAAAAGTACATCTTATTGTTCTCTCATTAAAATTATTTTGCATTACAAATACACTCCTTTTATACTGGCATTATTCTATAGGATCGAACGGAAGGGTCATACATCTAACTATTTCCGGACATGCTATTAATTCTTTGGCAAATTGATCATTCTCTTTATATTTATATTTAAAAATTGACTGTGTTCTATTGAATCTTAATCTAAGAATTTCATTCATAGAATCATGAATTTCACTGACATAAATCAGCATACATCTTTTCCCTATGCTATTTGCATACATAAGTTCATCATAATTAGGTGATAGTAAATATGCCTTAGATATAATTGCGATGAATAAATCACAATTATATATAACATCTGTCAAATCTTTATCATCCAAATACTCTTCATGAAATACCGGCACTTCATTTTCAGACAAATCATCTTTAATTTCTGAACCATCTTTTACATCAATCAAACAATAGCTTAAATAAATATATGATTTTGAGCCCGTTGTTGTCTTATTAATTTCATTAACACGATTATGTATGCTTATAGCTTTTAGTAATTTTTCAGCTATAGTTTTATAGTTGTCTATATCATTTTTGTATATAAATATTTCACCGACAGTTTTCATCATTAGACCGGTTGGTAGATTTTTATGTCTGTCACATATTATTACAATTTTCTTATTTAATTTTTTTGCAAACATCAATTCGTCCATACAATTTTCTGACTGTAAATATTCCTCGGAAATTAGGAGAACAATATAACTACATCCGCCTACAAATTTTGCAATCTCCGTAGTCCAATCTTTTGAAACCTCTATTGCTTTATCAAAACAAACTCTAAGTCCTTTTGATTGTAATTCTCTAATAAGCTCAAATGTAAATTCAGTATACCTATGAGAATAACTAATAAATACATATGGTTCATCACCATAATATGGTTTAAGATATTTATCATCCGAATACAATTTATCCAAATTATCATCCTGTATTATGCCTTGATATGTTTTACTAAATAGCTCAGTTGAATATTTCCTTTCCTCATCATCAGTAATGTCCCTCATAACTTTTTTCCCATCAATCAAATCAATACGGCTTGCGTATATTCCTGTATTGTCACCATCTTCTTGTATAAAATAATATATAAATTCCCTTTCACCATCAGATATCCTTGTTATGTAAGTCGCCTCACATTCTTTTTCGCCTTCATCGGATTTTACGGTTAATATGAATTTTTGTCCAGATTTGTTAAAAGAAGCCATATTTTATATCCTCCAAACTTCGCTCATATAATTTTTATCATGAAAATTAACTTCACATTGCTCTTATAACTATGCTTATATATATAGAATGTCCTCTGTAACTACGTATAATGGTCTCATAAATTAAGTCCAGACCTCTCCAGATAGTTGGTCTGCTGGAATGTTTATCATAAACAGGGCATGATTTATGGCAGAATGGGCAGTCGTTCTCGTGTCATTTATTAGGTCTTGCTTGGATACGAATATGTTTAACTCCATTCTTATCAGAGTAAAGATTACAATTTTTTATAACTGTGTTCTTGACATTAAGGACATTCTTGCATAATGTATTAGCAGAAACCATTTGCGTCATCCTTTTTTCTATTTGCTTAGTCGCTAATACATTAAAGGAAACCAAATGGTTTTTTCAATATGTAAATGTAAATTTATGGTGTTTGGCTTCCACCATTATGCCAGAAGCCTCATATTTTTTACTCATATTAACACTGTTTAACTTATCTGCCCTTTAAGGTCGGCGTGTTATCCATAAAAGAGACAGCGAGTATAACAGATAGAGTCGCTAATAGTATCAAAAACATGAAAAAGAATTGATAAGAATATATATCTATGATTTTACCACCCAAAGTTTGACCGAAAACAGCAGAAATACTTCTAACACTAGAAATTGCTGTTAATACAGTAATCTGTTTTGATGCATCAATCAATTCTGATATAACTCTTAAATTTATCATAATAAACAACATGGAAGTAAAAGAGTTTGACAACAAAGTTATAATTATCAGCAACACTTGATTACTAAAAAATGCATAGCATAATAATTGACACAATAAAATTATTATAGCACTTGTGACAAGTTTCCTCCTTGAATATGTGTTAATGAACTTGTTCCCAAATATAATCAGTGGTATTTCAAAAAATGATGCAGCAAACAGTAATGAGGATGTTGATGTTATAGAAAATCCCACAGAGTTAAAAAACGGTGTAATAAACAAGTTCTTTGAATCAAGCGCAGCGTAAAAGCAAAAAACTATAGCAGTGTATGCAATTAGCTCTTTTGTTATCATTCCATTGAGTCCCCAATATATATTCTTATGGGAATCAGGACTATTTGTGTTGTATTTTGTAATACTTCTCATTGAAAAAAGAGTGATCATTAACCCAAAACTAAAAAGAATGTATGCAGACTCAGAAGATATGTGTTGATAACAAATACCACCGATTTGCGTGCCGAACGCATGTCCTAAGGTTCCCCAAATTCTAATACTCCCATAACTGTATGCAGTTGTAGTTGCCTTTTTCTCGATTATTGGGTGCAGCACATTAATACTTAGCATAACACCACTAAAAAAAGTGATAATTAATATCAAGCTACTTGAGCAAGCAAATGCCACCCCAGATATCGAGGCAACCAATAGAAGAAAAATCGAAACTTTTTCGGGACCTTTCTTATCGCACAAATGTCCAAGATATGGAACAAGAGCTAAGGAAACTAAGATGGAAATGGAAGATACAAGACTAATGGTATATGCACTAAAACCTTTATCAAAAAGCAAGATAGACATTAATCCTGTAAAAATAATACGTGATGAAAAAAAGAAGAAATACATCAGTATATGCAATATATAGTCTTTGGAAAAATTTATATTATTCTTTTGCATAATAATTAGTAACTTCCTCACATTTCTGATTAGTTATAGCTATATAAGTTAATTCCCGACAAGTGTCCATCACAAATGCTGTGGATTAATAACTGCACCTTGTTTAGAAGAGAATAACTTTCAAATTCAACCAGCTTGATCAGCTGTTTTTCGTTTATCAAAGAACTAAAACAGCTGATTTTTCCCTAGTTCCGTATTTTGTGTTAGAAATCAAACAACTATCTCCATCTCGTCTTCTGCTAACACAATTTGTGTTCCAGCTATAAATCGTTTGATTCGAGATAAATCATTTTCATTCCAGTTTGGATTTTGATGTATCAGCACTAATTTCTCATATTTACTCTGAGGAAAAAACGTAATTAACTGTTCAAGCGATGAATGCCTTCCGCTATTATTATCATCTACGTCCCAGCATTCATGAAGCAATACTTTCGCTGATGTATTCTTCAAGGTACTTGCATCAAACGAAGTATCTGTCGCATAAACCACATAGTCATCCAATGCAATCTGGAATGATGCAGCAGAATGCTTTTGCTCCAATACTCTCACAACACTCGTCCCAATATTAAAGATGTAGTCTGGGAAATCTAAACATTCTACATCATTCGAGAAATCATCAATGTTTCTAGAAAAGAATTCCTTTCTTAACAGAGCATGAATATAATAGTCTGTAGTTTCGGGGTATGCTAACTTTCCAGGCCCATATATTCTCAATGTTTTGTTTCTTACTAAAGGATCTAAGTATATCAATCCAATAGTATGATCCAAATGATAGTGTGACAATATAACATGTATTGTGTCGTATTTTTCTAAGACATCTTTATACTTAAATAGATTTGAAATTCCTGTTCCAGCATCAAGAAGGAATAACATATCATTATGTTCAATCATCACGCAACTAGTTTCATTTTTACCTGGAATCCACCCAGCGGATCCCAAAACCCTAATTATCATACAATCACTCTTTCCATGGCTGACAATGCATAATCAGCCCATTTCCGAATATATTCATTTTCATAATACATATCTGAATGTTGGATTTCGTTTCCACTTAACAACACATTTTTCAATAATGTAATTTCTTCGCACTCAAGCCAAGCTCCAATCTCTTTAGCATATTGCAAACCGACATCTATACATTCAACTGCTTTACTATTCATTTTTAAAGCAGTTAAAGCGATACCTCTATAGAATAAAATCTGAGATTTATCATATTTGCTAGTCGCAATTTCCCAGGCCTCTTCGCACAAACGCAGTCCTTGTTCGAAGTCTTTGCTAAAAATGCTAACCAAAGCAGAAGTGTAAAGGTATCTGACATAGTATCTATCTCGAGAGGCAATTTTTTCATAGGTCCTATTTGCATATGCTAAGTGTTGTAATGCTTTTTCTATCTCAAAATTCCAGATAACGCATTCAGAAATCAAACGATGATATTCAGCGATAAATAATTCAATATTTACTCGCATATCTTCGCTGTCCGTTTGATTTAATGAGTTTTCTAGCAAGCCAAGTGCCGTATTATTCCATTTTTCTGCAAGTCCCCAGTCTAATTCATGATATGCAATTTTTCCCAAATTAATTGCTGATATTGATTTATCATAATCATCATCCTTTGCATCAGAGTTATTAAAAGCTTCTAAGAAGTGATCTTTAGCCAAGTCGAACACCACATACTTCCTATAACAAAGTGCTAATAGGTTATTTAATTCTATTATTGTGTCAGAAGCCAAACCATCCTTTCTTTGCAACAAGTTTTTAATTACTTTTATCGCCAAGTCAAACCTCTCGGTAATATACCAGTAATTCGCTACTCCAACTTCTATATCCACATCCTGAACATAGTCACTATTGTGCAATGTTTTGTCGAATTCAGCATTTTTTAATACAAAGTATAAACCGGTATTATACAAAAATTTGCGATACTTTGAAAAATACGCTTTAAACGTATCGCCCATGTATATTTCCTCGGTCACATCAATTCCACATTCCACAAGTGAAGATATCTCAAACAAGTATTCTCTCAAAGCAGAATCTAGACCTAGTGTCGAAATCCTTCTATTTTGAAAATGGTAATCATTGAGTAAATCGATTGCTTCATCGAACATTTCAGCATTGATGAAGTGGCGACAAGCATACTTTAAATCATATTCGCGAATCACGTGCTTTTTCTTCATGATTTGACTATAGTTTGCCAACCGTTTATGTCCCTTATTTAATGAAACTCTATAGGTTCCGGCTTTTTCTCGATCGACAAGCCAGTCGACAATACTTTTATGAATAGGCTCCATAATGTTATTCTTCTCTGGAAACATCTGTGCAATTTCTTCTTTTATGTCATCAAAATCATATTCATCTAAATCCAAGATACTAAGTATTTCATCTGAGCAAATAGGACTGTATTCTGCACACAACACTTCTAATACTGGTCTGATTTCTCTTCTGTAATCACACTTTCCGTTGTGCACAATCCTATCAAAGTACGATGCGTATACACCTGTTAACCCATTGGGGAACTTTGAAGGCTCACTTATCGGTAAAACTCCTGATAATATGTCATCAGTTACTGTTTTTGCGTAGAGAAAGTTTCCAGCACTTTTTTTCAACAAAACATCGATGATTTCTTCCTTATTTTCTAAAATTAATGATTCCAGTCTCATTCGAAAATATCCCAGGATATCATCGTGATTATCGGTATAAGCTGCATCTTCAAATGTTATCGGACGAATTTTTGATAACTTTCTCCTCAAAATAGGTTCATCTCTGCTAGTGATAATAATCTTAAGCCAAGAAGGTAAAACCATATACTTGGAAGCGATAATATCAGCCAATTCGTTTCTTCCTTCGAAGGTTGCCTCATCTAATGCGTCAATTACTACAACCGTCTGATTTCTGTTTTTACCAACCTTATTCAAAGGCTCTATTAACAAATATGCGAACAAACGATCCACGCTTTTTTCAAGAAGTTTGTCCAAGTCGTGAAGATTCAACAAGAGATTCTTGTATTCCTCAATTTGCGTCGACAAGTAAAAAGCAATCGACATTATCGCTCTTTTCGCATTCGCTCGGTCACTATCATTATACCTGCAAAAATGTACTGCGCTAATCTCGTCGTTATTCTCTGTTAACTTTGCAATAAAAGCTGTTTTTCCAACACCTGCATTGCCAACTATCCACAACAGTCGTGAATCACTTTTCACCCATTTATGGTAGTAATCAAATAGTTTATCACGTCCGTAAAAATTATGTCTAAAATGCTCATAATAAACATCATTATCAAGAGGAATTAATCGATTATGTAGGATTTCAAAATTTCCCTCTTGACTAATCTCGTTAATGCCATGAAGAATATTTATCAGAGTGGCAAATCTTTCTTGATATGATTCTTCATCAAAATGAACTTCTTCCGGATTGAAAAAATTCTCCATATCAATATACTGTATTCTTGCGATACACAATGGTGGTTTAACATTCTCAATCATGATAGGAGCTATACTTTTACCTAGAAACCTTGCGTAACTAACCTCGTCTAGGCATACACCATCAGGTCTACGACACGAATGTTGCGTCATCATTATGACAAACCAGTCTGAGCCGTTGATGCCATTTTCAATAGCATTCTCCCAATCTGCTGTTCCTTTAATCCCATCAACATCCATCCACACCTTGATCCCTTGTGCTTCAAGGTCTCTTTTTATTCTACGAGCAAATTTTTCATATTCATCATGTCCGTAACTTAAAAAAATGTTCATTTGTAATACCTCCCTCCAAGAAATACTCTCTTACTTCACAATTTTTCATGTTAAAGCAAGCAAATTCCTCTAAAGTCATATTTTCAAAAAAACTAGATATTATTCTGCATACGCCATTATGCGTAACCAACAATACAGTTTTATCTTTATATTTATTCCTTAATTCATCAAGCATCGGATAAATACTACCAACAACTTGTAGATATGATTCACCCTCAGGATATTTCGTAAAATACATCCTTTTTTGTTTCTGGTATGCGTCATTATCTCGTTGGATCCCTTCAAAAGCACCAAAGTTCATTTCTATTAGGCGTGCTTCTATAGAACATTCTATTTTATGGTCATTTGCAATTGCATTCCCAACGGCAACCGCTCGTTTCAACGGAGATGAAAAAATCACATCGATATTGATTTGAGACAATTGCCTAACTAATACTTCCATCTGAAAAAAACTATTTCGTTAAGTTCAATATCTGTTATTCCTAAAACACGGTTATCCTTGTTCCATTCTGTTTCACCGTGTCGGACCAATAATAGTCTCATCTCAATACACCTCTTATTTTCCCAAATCAAATCACATCACATGTCCTGTCAAATTCTTTTTTCTCAACAAAGTTATATTCTGCATCTAAGACAGTCCCGTCACCACTATAACTAATGCTATAAAAAACCAATACAGCATTACGGTCTTCCGCCTCCGGATTTCCCCAAAGGATTGCACTATAATACTTATCGAAACTATTCTCGTCCAAATTCAATCCTTTTTCTCGAATCAAAAAATCATTTTCCGGACACATTTCCATATCAGCAGTCCAAGCAACTAACTCTTTGGGAATTTGCTCATAATCATCGCCGGAAATATGCCGCATATTATTCTGAAACCAATCGTCTTTACTAGGATAAGGGAAGCCAGCATTATCCAACCGCATCCAATCACCAGCATAAGCGACCTGACCGTGTCCACTTTCAGAGTTAACCGCTTCTAACGAAAAAACTTCGTAGGATCCATCCCTTAAATCGACAATTTTACCCGATGTAATCAGCTGTTCCAAAGCCATATGTGCTACTCCTAATTTATAAGCCTGAACGATTTTCCCGCGTTTCTTTTTTATTCTCAGCATCAAGCACTTCCTTTCCTCTAGCACTTTTTTGCAATCATCAGGCGATTTAATTCAAAACGTACGTTATACCAATCCTTCAACGATTCTCTGGTATGAATTCGAGAATTTCATCTACTGAGCATTCGAGTGCGACACATATTTTTTCTATTGTATCCATAGCAATATATTGATCACGTTTTAAGCGAGTGATTATATTCAGGCTCACGCCAGCCTTTGAAGCCAATTCATTATTAGAGATTTTTTTATCTATCATCAGCTTAAATAATCTGTTATAACATACAGACATCTCAGTTCTCCTATTCTTACAAAACTTCTTAAATATATGGAACAGCCCAATTTTCCCAGTGTATCGCATCCACATAAAACTTTACCGCAATATTATTAGTATTAGCATGAATTTTTTATGAGATCATAAAATTCTTAATTTCCATTCAATTTAATAATTACATCATTTGTGGCAATCAACTTCTGCAATGCGTTTGGAATAGTTTCAATCTTTTTTGCGTTAGCGACAAAAAAGAACCTTAACGCCTTGCATTTATTGTCAAAAAAGCCATTTAAAACATCATTATTTCTTACATCGTTTATGACACAACATCTCATTTTCTGCATCGGATTGTCGCCGCATTCATCTATACCATTAATCATCACAAGCTCTAAGTCGGATATATACTCACCCGTTTGAATATCTCGATGAGAAAATAACGCATGTCTCTCAATCCTCACCTCATCCGCTAACACAATTAGAGCTTTTACAGTTGCCTTTGTATTTTTAAATGCCTCTGTTTTAATAGCTTTTATATCTCTAGGAATCACAACTATATTGCTACATCCTACATATTTCAGTAATACCCCTTCTTTAACAACAAAATCATTATTAATATCTATGCCAAACTCAATATAATTAAGCGATCCATGTTGTTGCTTACATATTGAAACAAATAGTTTTTCAGCTCGTTCCAGTAACATTTTGTTTTCTATCGTAGTCGATTCATTAAACCTTATTAAAATGTCATCGAGACCGCTAAAATCACTTATGCTAATTTTATTATCTTTTATTGCTGTCTGCTGTCTATCCGCTGTTTTTTCTCTCTTGCTTGCTTCCCCTTTGCTGTTACTCGAGAGCAGTCTGCCAAAAGTAGTCACAAAAAAACTCTTTGATTTACGTTCATTTCTTGGTTTGAGTTTAGTATCTTCAAATTCTGTTCTCATAGTGTCTTTGTTGTCGCTACCCAAAATAGATTTAATCCTTACGAGAAGAGCTTTGAGCTCTGACGCACTCTCTCGTAACTTAGAGACAGCGACAATTTGAGTGGTACTTAAATAATAGCTAAAGTCTGCATTTAGTTCCACATTTTCCAACTTTACCGGAATAATTGTTTTTTCATATGTTATTGCTCTATCGACTTCACGAGTCACGTGTTTTGAATCCTGAGACGCAATAGTTAAAACTAACAAAAAAGCTCCACAATTTCTAACCGCTTCTTCTATCACACCAGCATAAGAACTACCAGGTGGAATATCATACGGCGCCATCCATGAAGCAATACTGTTTTTTTTCAGCCATTCCCTAAGAAGATCTGCTGACTGCTGATTTCTACTGCTATAGCTGATAAATACAAACTTACCAGAAGGCATATTTATGTTATTTGTTGCTTTCTCCATTTGTTTACCTCCGAATCACCTCAGATAGTATGATTCAATAATTATTCATTGACTTTTAAGCGTTCATTGCGATTTAACAAACACAGATATTTCAAAGTATATAAAAATTCTTCTATTTGAGCGACTTCACAACCATGTTAACCAATTCGTTAAATATTTGCTCAGCTTCCAAAGCAAATTGTTGGGCATCTTCTGACATTCTGTCTGTAGATTCAATAAAAGCATTATACGGATCTATATACTTATTGTATTGGCTGACAATATCGGTAGCTTTACAAGCCAACTCTTTATTTGAATACCTATAGCGTTCACTAAAATAGTAAACTCGTTGTATTTCTGACTGTAGAGCAGATGTCGTCTTCGCAATCATTATTTCTTCTCCATTTTTAATAGCCAGTCTATATTCTACTAATATATCGTATAACCTAGAAAGCGATTTTTGAAAATCTAATCCTTCACCTAAATCATCTATTGTTTCCGTACTTACAAATTTATCTCTGGATGAACAGATTGTATAATTTTCTCCATGGTAACTATCTATGCATATTTTTACTTGTTTTATCACCTTATCCAACTCCTGTGACGGAGTCTCAATAGAGGGAACGGCTATAATCTGGCAAGTTCCAAGATAATAATTAAATTCCCCGCTTAATTGCATATTCTCTAACTGTATCGGAATAATAATTTTCCCATAATTAACTGCTCTTTCGACTTCTCTATGAACATGTCGTGACTCTTGAGCTACTTTCGTAAGAAGCAACACAAAACACGAACAATTTTTAATTGATTTTTCAATCTCATTTGCATATACACTTCCCGGAGGTATATCATATGGAGCCATCCAATTGGAAATATTATTTGATTTAAATAAGACACGCAAAGTTTCAGCAAAATTTTGATTTTTTGTACAATAGCTAATAAATGTGTAATTATCCATTTCTTATCGTCTCCGCCCTCATATCTTTCCGTTAATTAAATCCCATAATTCATAATAATTATGAATTATATTGCTGCCGCATAGTTCAGAAAGTTTTTCTTCCTTTGTTCTTGTAGATGCCATACCTAAAAATCCACATCCAACTATGCGCGAACACTCGTAGTCCCTTTTCGTGTCACCAATAAAGAGCAAATCGTTTACTGAACAATTTAATCTTTTTGAAGTTTCAATAAGTGTCCATTTATTAGGCTTCATCAACCATGGTTTATTTCCAATACGACCGACTATAGGAATTGTCAAATTCGAGAAAAATCTCATTAAAAAAGTCTTAACGCATTCCTCAGAATTATTGGTTGCAATCCCTATTTTTACCCCTTTATCCAATAATTTTGTAAGTACCTCAACTACACCTTCAACACATTCCCCTGTCGAAGCAGCTTCAATCTCTGCCAGTGTCAGTATTCTATCAGCTTCAAAAAATGCCAGTTCTCTAACATCGTCTAAGTCGGATGTTTGTTTTTCGATTTCAGAAAACACATCAAATGCATCTAATTTTTCACAAAAATCTATACCATACGCCTGCATCCTTGTTTGCATTATTGAAACGGTTTTATTCAAATCATAATGTACGAAGAGACGACACATCGTGCCATCAAAATCAAAAACAATTGCAGACTCACGGTTTATCTTTTCAATATCCATTCTGACGCCTCCTTGGGTTCCATCGCAGTAACGTCATTGAAATCAATATTTGCTTCCTGCGCAACTTTTTTTGTCGTGATAACATACGCATTTGGATGTCTTCTTAAAATTGTTGCCGGAATCCCTGCCGTCATCGGACCACTAAACATTCTATTTAACATGTTTGCTTTCTGAATATCAAAAAATAAAATAAGTAAATAATTAGAAGCCAACGAACTTCCTAATCCAATCGTTAATATAGATTTTGACGGTTGATTTGGATCTATATATTTCTTACTATGTTCACCAACCTCAACTATTTTAGGAGTATCATCAATTATGTCTTCAATATCATTATAAGTACCAACCTCATATGCCAAAATCTCACCTAAAGGTGACACAGAAATTGCGTGTACTACCGGTGGATACAAACGCAAAGTTTTTTGAGCTTGCTTAACCGGATCATCTTGTGTGTAAATACCCGAGAGTAGCTGTACCTGTTCATCATTAGGGGCTTTCCCTTTTCGTTTTAGTGGATCAATTAGCATTTCAATAATATGTCCGGTTCTGCTTGTTTCATGGCCACTCCAGACTCCGAATGTCTCTGTATCAGAAATCAAATGCGCATCGCCAAATGGGCAGTTATCATATTCCTCAGCGATTTTTAGCATTGCACGAAACACCATCGTTGCACTTCGTCCGGTAGGTAAAACAACCGATGAGTCAGGTGATTTCTGTGCTAAACTGAAGTATACCCTAGCTACACACTCAGAAGCTTCTCTTTCATTTTCAAACATCAAAATTCCTTTAGCCCAAGCGCTAGATGAATTTTTGTATGTATCAATCTTTGGAGCACTGATATTCTCTTCATATCCAAAACAGCCTTCATTTTTCATTACTGATAAATCACACACTAGTTGTTCAAGCGTGTCATCTCTCATATCTAACCAATCCAACCACTGTGTTGATGTTAAGAAATAGCTTAAATTATTAGGTTCTACGCGTTCGACTCTAAGCCAGAATATCGGTTTTTTATATCTATCAGCTAAAGATAACTCTCGTTTTACCTATATGCTTGAATCAGCTTTTGTACAAAAAAGTAAAACCATAGCTTTACAATTTCTTATTGCCTGATTAATTGACTCATCCCATTGAGCACCCGGACGAATATCACGTGGAGCATACCATGTGTCAATTCCATTTCTTAGTAAATAATTTGCCAAATGTTCTGCTAGCTGTACTGTACTTGAATGATGGCTTAAAAATACTTTTCCTATATCTTCTGTCATATCGTTCCGCCATTTCCAACATCATTTAATCATCTATGTTGTCTTTTTTATCGTATACCCAAGTTTAACAACAAGCTTCAACGTCTCCATTGCTGTGTTTCTGTCATATGCTTTCTCGCTCTCCGGCAATTCATCATACGAAACCAACAAAGGATTCTCCTTCATCTCTTCATCCTTAATCGGTCCATATGTCCATCCTTCAGACATTCTTCCAACTGCCCACACATCATGAACATTTGCCGCGATTTGCTCTGTTAATGCTTCCAATTCCTGCGGCAATACAATATCATCTGTCTTTATCGGATTCGGTTTGTACATAATCATCACCTCAATTCTTGTACAATACAATATATGTGTAATCATCTGACAACTTTTCAACAGAATGGTAACATTGACCACCTTGCCACAATATGCCGACCAATTTACTAAAATCATAACTTGCAGCGTCATAATCGCCCACCACTACATGTACCTTATTTCCTATCTCATCTGAATTGTCAGATAGATAGGCCACCAATTCATCTTGTGTCGAGAAGTACAGGTCATTATATTCATAATAATTTGCTTCCATACTTGTGCATTCAGGCCAATATCCATCTTCCCATGAATGATTGGTGCCAATCACTGCGTCAGGAACATTGAAAAATTCATAGCTGATTCCATTATCACCTCTATCATCCCATGTTGCATCCACATGATACCAATCGCCATCTATACACACCTGATTCCATGCGTGACCGTCTGTGTTGCTTCCACTACTGGCTTCTCCACTTATGTAATAGTTATCAATACCTGCAATAGTTAGCAGCAAATTCATCGCCTCAGAATACCCCTCACATACACACTCATGATCTATAAACAAACCATAAGCTGTGTGGGCGTCTCGATCTTTTGGATCCGTCAAAGCGGCATAATCATAATCAGCGATACCTGTAATATAATCATGAAACATCAATTCCTTGTCATAATCGGACATATCTTCCATATTTACTGCTGACAGCATTTCCACAAGTGCTTCATACAAAGCATTCGCTCGTTCGTTGTCATCAGGAATCGGGACTCCATATACGATATATCTATATACAAAGAATTGATCATCATATTCAATGTCAATCTTGCATTTCCCATCGACCATAACATAGGAAGATGCTACACCCAGATGTTGCCTTATATATGAATTTATCAGGGAAATATCATCTTCCGATACTCCATTAGTTGGTATAGTCAAGCCATCTGTACTTGCCGACAAAACATACTCATCAAAAGCATTTGCGACCTGTTTTATATCTGTACACGTGTCCGGTGTCTCCCACTCCGGAAGATCTTTGTGAAGCAGTCCCGTTTTTTGACTCAAATCACAAATATCACCAGCCGACACAGATTGTTCTTCGGTATCATTTGTATCTGTTTGAGCAGTTGTATCATCTATGTCATCGTCAGATTGTTGTGTTGTTGCCTCTGTCGTAGCAGCACTTGAAGACAAATTATCTCCACGCTGACAAGCATCTATATACTTTATTCCAGCCACACATAAAACCTCAAGCAAAATAGCTATTATCGCAATAGCTATCTTTATAAATCCCAAATTTTCATTTTTTCCATCGTTTGTACTCATAAACACATAATCCTCATCTGCTGTAAACTTCCTAGCTGTTTAGCCAAAATTCTGTGCAAAGAAAATTCTCTAACTCTAATTGGGTGCAAGAAGACATACATCAATATCCTTTTCTTGTTCCTTAGGTGGCAGCTCATTAAAAGGAATCATCAAATGATGTATCTTTGCCATATCATTTCTCTTCTCTCCATGTACATAGACATAGCCTTCCGAACGCATATACGCATTCCATCTTTTATGCTCCAATTCCGCTATGGTACGATTTTCCTCTGTTGTAAGGTCTTTTACATTCGTCTTATCCATGCCCGGTATGTGGCAATGTATCTTTGCACGTCTGTGAATAATCGTAGCCACGGAAGAATGATAATTGTACTCATATGCCCAAAATGCAGCTTCAGCTTCCGGTCCGCCTCCATAACTCATATGTGCCTGAAGAGCCTCCTCTTCCATCTTGGAATGCATAATTACCTCTTGAGAATATGAAGATTCCAGGTCTCCCAAAAAATCAATGTTGTACGCTTGCTTCTTGTAATTTGTAATTCCATCTAACTTATCGTTCATTATCCTGCTCTTTGACACCGCCTGAATAATCGGATTGATTTTCATGCGTTCAAACAACATCCTAATCATAAATGCTGTATCAGTTGTAAGCTCGTCATTTCCAAGAGCAACAAAGACATATGTTGTGTCTTTCAGTTCCTTTAACTGTGTTACAAATTCATCTCCCCTCACATTCACTCCGGAATGTATGTTTATATCTAACTGAAAGTCATTTTCCTTATCTTCACAGAATAATCCCGGACATTCAACGTTCAATCTACTCCCCAAGTAACGATTTGCATCAAAGCAATCAATAGTTGACACATATCCGTTCATCTGCAAATACCAACTAAGCGCCTTGAACATAGCTGTTCCATACTTTCCCATGCCAATTATGACAGCACCGATCTTTTTACTGTCTGCATCTCCGATTGCTTTGTCAAATATATCTGTTCCCTTTGTATAAAGCAGATTCTCTATGAACGACCTATATGGATTTACCCTTCTAATTTTCATATTTACAATTCCAACAGAATTCGTTATAACCTCACTTTCTATCCTGTTTGAAAATAAATATAAATTTGAATTTATCAAATACTTATATTTTGCTATAATGCTATTAGCTTGAAGCATATTTTCGAGCTCATTCTCGCCCATAAAGTAAAAATAAACGTTTGCAGATACATTATGAGCTTTCAAATTAATATCTGCTACATGCTTTTTCATTACAACAGCATTTAATTCTTCTGCTGAACCGATAAGTTCATCATAGTCTTTAATCTCTGAATCAGCTTCCATGAAGAATATTAAGCCTTTACGTTTTCTTGCTTTTGTCTGTTTTAGCTCTTCTGCCTTTTCCATTTCACACTTTTCACGATTATGTTCTAAGATGATCCCCATAAATAGGTTGATAATATCTTCACTCCACATTGTTTTGAAATCAAGAAACATATTTTCAAACTCGGCAGTTTTAATATTCCCTTGCAAAAACACAATACTTTCGTTTTTAATGTAAGAAATTAATGCGTCTCTCTTTTGGAAATACATATCGTTTTCTATTCCAAGAATACGCTTATACTGTTCATACTCATAATATGTACTTATATAATTCTCAAGACAATCTATAGCATTTTCGCAATCTTTTTGCTTATATCTTTGAATGCATTTTTTTATAAACCGTCTTAAGTCAACATAAGTTAAGATATTATTAGTTTTTAGCCAATGTTTTGCGTACTCAACATCGTTTATTGTTCTTAATTTATCTAAAAGTACATCTTTTTTTTCATTATTCTTCGATTCTTTACTAGCATCAATATATTGCATACAATCCGATATGAAATCTGAAATACTATCGGGAATATCAAGTTGATTCCATTCCTTTTTTACAATATCAAATATATACGAAATCTCGTCAATCTCCGAGTCTCTGATACTTTTAGCCAAAATTATTGACTCGGCATTTAGCTCAGAAAATATATACCAGTCCCTGTTCCTAAACAAAAGCATCTTTATTCTTGCATTTATATTCTTCAGCAAGGATAAGATGAATCCAAATGTAAGCAAGGGAGCTCCAACAAAAAGCACAGCCACGTACACGCTGTACACTGTATCAATCAACTCACCCTGATTTGCAAACTCAAGAATTACCGAATAATCGCCGTCAACGATAAATAACTTAATCGCCATATATACCGATTGCAAAATAACTTTTGCCGTACTTGCCTCCTCAGCAACAAACATCCTTGTGTAAATTGGTATGTAAATTAAGGTGCTTGCAAAAAATACAGCAACCGCAATCACTGCTAAAACATTATTATTTTTCTTGCTGCTCGCAACTCTAAGCAGACAATACCCACACGCTGACACGACAATTATTATTGATAATATTAAAAATATCTCTTTCATCTGAAAGTCGTCTCCCTTCGTGCCAGTTTACTGTATCTGCAAATTTGTTCCGGCAAATGTTCTTTTCGAGTCATATATAATATTTCCCGGAACCTTTATAGCTTTTTCAATGTTACTTTCCTCAAACACTTCATAACCAATGAATTCATCTTGTCCACCGAATAATATGTCTGTGAGTTTCTCGCAACCGGAAAATACAGACTCGCCGAGCCTTTGCAATGATGACGGTAATGACACAATCTTGACAGGTGCATTCTCAAATGCGTAATCATCAATCTTGACAACACCATTCGGTACCGAAACTCTCTTTTCGTTTCCACAATAAGCAAGCAATGACTTATCTATTATTATCAGAGGATTGACTCGCTTTCCGATAATCTGTGTCCTGTAAATGTAATTCAACCGATACAATACCGCCTGAGTATCATGATATCTCCTGCCCTGAATCTCAGCTTCGATTCTGTCCGAATAAAAATACATATGACAGCCATCATCAAATACAATACCGACGCAGCCTGTACTATCCTTATCTTCGGTCGCGGCGCCATCACCACTCTTGATAACAATTTCAACCATATCTCCTAGCTTGTATGGCATCAAAAGATTATTGATACATAAGCGCTCGTATTTGCTTACCACAATACTGTTGCCTCTCACGTCGCTATCATCAAAGCTGTAATATTTGTCAATATTAATGCTCTTGAACGTTTTGACTATATTCTCTTTTACAGTATCCAACATCTTTTCATCCATACTCGGTTCCCTCGCAATTTGTTTCGTTCCTTGCACAAGTAATGTTTATTTGTATACTTTCTTTGCCTCACTTCTTGTAAAGGTTTCATTAAGTTCTTTTTCGTATTCTTCATGAATGTCATCCATGGCGTTGGGATAATCATTCTCATCACGGAAAGTGTCGTCCAGAGCAAACTCTTCCGACTCTAAATTTTCATTTGTCATAGAGAAATACTCTGTATACGTGCCCTCACCATTTGAATATTCAGTTTTCCCCGCAATAATATCCGGTCTGGTCGACTCTCCATGATATACCGGAGTTATATCGACGTGTACTTGATTCCCAGCTTCCAACTCTTCTGCCCACTCATTTTCCATGGCTTTATATACACCACGGTTTACAGTTCTGTTTTCCGCTACTAGATTCTCTTCGCCACCATAGCCGTCAAACCTTGTTCCAATCAAATGACCGCCATCATCATCGTCACGTCGATATTCTCCTCCGGCTTCACGTTGAGCCTTGGAATCTCGAACGCCATCTGCAAGTCTGAGGTCTCCTCCGGCATAGGTTATCTGGCCGGACTCGTTTCGCTCGTATTGATATCCATTACGTTCGTACTGTTCGGTTTGACTACTAGATGATGAGTTAGGGATTACCTCCCGCAGTTCCGCCGCCAGTACCAAAATTACTATCCATATAATCCTGATATGCTTTTGCTTTTACCGATAACCATTCTCCAACCGAATTCATGACCTTTTCATTCCTACTTTGCAGCTGCTGAATATCTTCAACAATTTTGGTGATTTCCTGTACATGCCCATCCGGTCCTAAAAAATCCATGTTTTCATCCAAAGCATTTTGCAATATTGTTGCAGCTTTACCCATATTGCTCGAATTTTCGATAATAGATGCGCTTGTATCGTTAAGCAGTTTGATATTCTCATCATTAACCTTTAACATAACAAATTTCCTCCTCGTATTTTTCTATATAGACATGCTGGGACCATCTTCGTCTATACTTCTCGACAACGTATATATCTTTTCTATTTGCGCAGATACTTCACTTTCCAGCTTAAGAAGCCTTGCAATAATAGAGTCATTTGCATTCGTAAGATCCTTAATCAAATCTTGCGCCCTTATACTAAGCTTATCTCCTTCACTTGCCGCCAAGCTCATCAATCTGGACGCATTCAGCATAGATGCGTTCAAATTTGAAATTTCATTTTCACATCTTCTTACTTCTTCCCTGAAATTCTCATATGCCTCTGCTTTCGTATTACCATTTGCCATCTTTACGTCTCCTCGTATCAATCATTTACTGCTTCACCTTTATTATTTACACTCCAACCATCCCAATTTATATCCTTATATATGTATGGTCTAAAAGAAAATCTCGACATCATATCAGTATACATACACACATGTTCGGGCATCTGTAAGACACTATTAGAACTTCCCGATGGAAATATGCTGATTGCATCATCTTTTGGAATTCTAAACGCCATCCTATGCAGGAACTCTTCCAATGATAAGCCGGTGCGCTTAAAATCTATGTACGAATTTACGCACACCATAAAATGGATTCCAAGCCGACTACCCTTCTTTATAACGTCTTTTAAATCAGAATTGGCATTATATAGTCGTTCATCATCAACATCTTTCGATATTACCTTTGATTTGCTAGGTGATTTCGGTATGGTTTCAATTTCATCATCCTCGAATAAATCGCCCAAAATAGAATCACCTGCTTTGGATGCTTCTATAATTTCCTGTGGAATTTCCTCTTCGCTAACAGTCTCTGCATCTATATATGAATCACTCACATTCTTTAAATATTCAAACTCAATACACAAACTCTCAAGCCCAATCATAACTATCAGTTCATCATCTTCCACTAGATTACAATCTATCCGATATTTTAATTGCCTTATTTCATCGCATATACCTCCCATCTCGGAAACTATTTTTATATTTTCTAAATCACCCCATACATTTTTATAATTTCTGTACATAACATTTCTATCATATGCCCATATTCTAACCTTTTTTCCCTTTTTGTTTGCTTCTTCCCGAAGTGCAAAAGAATTAATACACGATGTTATTATGGATGCAGCGCACCTCCTCTCTCCTGAACTCGCAACCAAAAGTATATTTTGTCTCGCCTCCGGTGTAAGTATAACCTCTCGCATAGACGTCATAAGCCTAGGTCGACCAAGATATAAAAATATCTCATCACCGTTTAAATTTCCTTTCTGTTCATTCTTATACCTTTTAACCTGAGCAAACACCTCATTTTTATTAAACGCATAATATGTATTTCCATTAACAACCACCGGTTTTTTATCTGCATACGCATGATTATTGTACGTATATGCTTTGTTTTCTTCTAATTCTATGGCTGTCATATTCTGCTTTATTGTATCTATCATTTTCCTTTGTGGTGCATATGGATCCTCACCTGGGAAATACATAACTGACGTTCGTTCAAGCATCAGCGTTGTTTCATCGTTCTCATCCGTTTTATACATAAATTTACGCAGAGCCATATGTGCTGGAAGAGTTGCCATCCAATACTTATTTTCTTCTGTCTTCATGAATGACGGAAGTTCCAAGGTGGTCTCAATCTCGCTCATATTGTTTTTCATTGCAATTCTTGACTGTATCTGTTCTTTTGCAGTCGCAGTAAGTCCCTGTATACCCGTTTCAAATGACTGACTTGAAAAAATAAATTTTATTCCAGACGAACGACCTTTTGCCAAAATATTCTGCAACTTTCGTTTATATGAATCACTCTCGCTCAGCACCTGCGACATGATAGAAAACTCATCTAAAATCACAAATATTATAGGCATTGGTTTTTTTAGCTCATTAGTCGATATTTTCTCAATTTTTTTACTTCCTGACTCCATAAAAAACTTCTGGCGCTCGTGCAGGACATCATCTAACTTATCTACAAAGTCATATATCAGCTCGTCACTCTCATCCAAAAGTATATACTTCACATGCGGTGGCATTGGATCTATGTATTGCGAAAACTCTGCCATCTTAAAGTCTGCCAGCCACAGTTCCACGTCATCCGGGTGGTAGTTCCTGATAATTCCAGTAATCAAAGTGTGTAACAATGTCGATTTACCTGAGCCAGACGCACCCATCAGGTATGTTGCAAAGTTCTCCTCGCCAAATGATACATAACGAATCTCGCCTTTGCCGTCTACGCCATACGGAAGACTGATTTTCTTAGCATTCTCGTCGGACTTATCCGGATATTTCCACTTGTCCAGAGGAAAGTTCTTCGCGTACTCCGTGGATGTCTTTGTCTTCTGCTTTGTCTCCTGCTTTATTTCGTCCACATAAGCCTGTGGCAGCGGATGCTTCTTGTAGTCATATTCATACCATCTGAAGCCAACCTTGGCATTGTTCTCACACTGTATGGTCGATGTCGTTCCAACAGGCATATCTATGTAATATACACCATCAGTGCTTCCGAGACTTCTCTGATCCTTGTCCTCTTCCTTGCTCTGGTCGTAACCTGTATTCTCAACCAGAACCAAAGAGATTCCATATCTCTTATGGTTATAAATTATCCTCTCAATGCTCTTGCGTGCTTCCCCGGTATAGGCATTCGGATATCCGTTCAGTACCATGATACGAAAATCGAGCTTGGAATCAGGATTATCAATGTTGTACTCATAGACTGATTCATAGTCCTGCAGCACATCATCAATATCAGGGAATCCCGCAACGATTCTTCCCAATGTACCCTCAATATCCTCAGTGCTCTGCGGAACCTTTGCAAGCAAATCCGTTCCCTCAATAGGCTTCAGCGCCTTAAGCTCCATATTGTTATAGTGAAGCGCATCTACAAAATTGATAGTCAGATTTCTTTCTCCCGGTGTCGTCCTTCTTATACGGTTAAGGATAAAACTGTTGATGCCTCTAAAGCACCTATTTGCCTTTACGGTAGAGCATTTTACATATATGCAGACTTCTTTTGTTAAGTCATAATCTACCGGCAGAAGAATATTGCTACTTTTCTCGTCATAGTAACTGAGCTTATTGTCCGAGAAAGAAAGCAGATTTTTTACCATAGCTGTAGCTTTTTTGCCTATAACCGGCAACGGCTGTGCTCTCATGCCAAATGAAACCAACATATCTTTATTCAGATATTGATGATAGTTCATTAGCTTTGTCTCATCATAAAGATCGGAATCATATTTTGTATGTATGTATTTGACATCTTTAGCAAATTTGGCAAACTCCTCACTTCGTATATATGATTCACACGCTGATTCCAACTGTGCTTTGATGCTGTCTACTTTCTGCACTAAAGCATCATATTCAACATTCTTGCCATTCTCCAACTCAGCCTTTTTATCCTCGAACTCTTTCTGCTTACGCATTAAATAGATTTTGTTACACTGCGCATGTACATAGAGTCTATATGCATACGGATCGTTTGGATTTGACGTATCTATTCTTGAAGCGTCATGACGCAGACTGTTGAAATCAAGTTCAAGTGCCTTGAGCGTCGGTACGTTCTTACTGGTTATATTGCGCTCCGCATATTCCCTGAAATATTCTACTTTTGCGTAGTACACGCCTATATCCTTTATCTGCTTTTCAAAATTCTTGATTCTTGCCTTTCTGGTAGCTTCGTCTTCCACCTTATAGTCAGCAAGATTCTTTGAAGCTTCATCATATTTGTCATGCAGATACTTCAATCTTGTGTATACTTCTTCATATTTGTTGTATAAATTTTCTATAGCTGAAGCCATCTACCAACACTCCTTGTCATGATAAATTTATTTCTCCTCATCCGGACACAATTTGAGTACAATCTCCCGAACCTTTGCCGGATCAAGTGGCGGATAATATTTGAACGGAGAAAACGGAGGTACATCACCGCTCACATCAAGGTAATATCTCTTCCTGTACAAATAATATCCATACCCATATACATCCTCGCGTCTGACAGTAAAACTCTCCTTATCCACGCCATTGAACTTGAGAAATTCCTGTTCTTGTTGCTCAGCAAAATATACTTCACCCATGGAATAAAGTATCTGTATGGAAGCCCAAACTGACATTCCTTCGTATACCAAATCCATCGCTACCTGATCACGATCTGGTCTGTCCTGCTTATAAATTGCTGCAATCTCTGCACTATTCCAGTTAATATACTGCCATATATGAGTCATCTCGTGTGCAATCGTATAGAGCGCAACTAACTTCGGACACCCATTCTCGATGTACAGTGTATACTCACCGCTTTTAACCTCCGCATAGCCAATAACTCTGGCAGCATACTGCTGTGACGGTTGGTATACACTATGAGTATGCTTTGACATCTTAATTGCGTCCATCGTATTGATGCTGATTGCAACCGGATAAATGATTTCAAATATATTCTCCATCATCATCTCCGTGTGACTGTATATCTCTTTAAACTCCTTGATATCCTTTATTGCGGTAGTCGAGCAATCATTACATCTGATTCTGCCATCAGCCAGGACATCATAGCTTATGCCGCTAAGCGGTTTCCCACAGAAATCGCAACAGTTCTCTGCTTGAAAATCAAGTAGGTTATCCTCAAAGCGCTCCCTCTTTCTGGACTTTGTGAGATTATTATTTCCCAATCCACGTGAGCCAAGGTACGCACGTACTCTTTCAATCTTGACAACCTTATCGATCTTGTCATAACCAAAATTGAGATAGCATTCCGACTGATATCTGGATGGTTCTATCGGCATGATAATATCCAATTCACTTGGCAGTTCGTCAATACAGACAAGCTCGTCCTCATCACCTTTTACCTTTATAATCTCACTGTCATCAATGAAAATGTCAGTCTTACGGTTTTTGTCCTCGTCCTTCTTTTCTTCTTCATGGCTATGCCAAATGCGTTGTTCCGTATCTTCCGCAGAATCGCCATACAGATTGAAATCATTTGACAACTCACTTACAGTCTCTTTCAGCTTGCTGTCTTCTTCCGGCTCTTCATCCGGCAAATCAACTGTAGAGTCTTTCTTTTCTTCATGATCCGGTCCTAAATCTATATGCTCTTTTGCAGTATCCTCGTCTTCATCTGCCACCTTACCTACATCGGTCATAGAAGTATCGAGACCAACCTTATTTTTATTCTCATCAACGCCAAAGAACTTTTTGATTCTTCGAGCCAGCTTAGATTTTATCGACTCCTTGACCTTTATTGTTTCTTCATCAAGAACAATCCGGTCAAGTACAGGATCTTTCATTGGCGGCTCTTTGATCTTTTCAAAATGCCACTCCAGATAATCCTCCAAAATCTCAAGTATTCTAACTAAATTGTTATCCACAGCCTCCAGAATACCCATATCTATATCACTATCTTCAAGAATATAGATTGCATTATCCTGCATGTCCCCATCTGCGTGATAATTATATTTGTCCAGTATTCCTTCCTTTCTTGCGGTTTCTTTTACTACCACTGCAATATATGACCATGACTCCGGGAAAATTGACCTAAACATTTCGGATAACAACAATGCAAATGTAAATCTCACGTCTTCATCTGTATCAGGCAACGTAAGTTTTAGGACATTCTTATTTACATAATTGCGATGATAATTTCGGATGCTTGGATCATCTGAGAGATCCACAATCCTCGATGTTCTCAAGTCATTATTGCCCTTCATCTCCAAATAGCCACTGGAATCCACGCTGAAATCCCATGCTTCAAACTCAACGCCGATATCATATACAGTACGAGCAGACAACAACTTGTTCATCTTGATAAAATGATAATTCCTAAGCTGCTTATAATACAAACGCCCGTTATATTCATCAGAAGCTCTGCGCAGAACACAGCCAACCTTTGGTGTACATCTCACAACGCTATATGCCTTACCGTTGTGAACCAGTATCTGTTTTGGCATTGCGATCTGTGTTATATGTCCAAAGAGCTTTGCGTCGATAATCTCCCTATCTTCCTCTTCGTTCTCTACCACAAAATATGCGTTTTTAATTGTAGAAGCAAAATACTCCTCAAATGTTTCGTCTGTGATAAAATATTCTCTCTTCCTTACCGGAAGAAGATCATCTCCCGGAAGCTGTCTATTGCGCACAGTTATCAATGAATCACTGATATCTGTATACTTTGCAATCAGTTCCATCATCGTAGAATACAAGTCGTCCGTTCTTATATCTAACAGTGCAAACTCATGCTCGATTACACTTTCATCAATCGGTGAATCAGCCATCATGAGAATCAACTTGAGAACCATGTTTCGTTCAGTTCTTGCATAGGAAGGCGATATAGCAGGAATCGCTTTTGCATCCGTTGCAAACAACTGTCTGTTATAACGCATATAATCGCGAAGTAAATAATTCTCGGATATAACATTCACAAACGACTGTACAGAGCCACGTGACAAACACATTCTCAATACTTCGAATATATTGCAAAATTCATCTTCAGCAACTACAAAGTCGATATCCTTAACTTCACTGCCCCATATGTTTGTTCTATACTCAATCTTGTCATCCAGACAATGCTGCTGATTCGGCAGATTTGCATATCTGGTTATTGCCGGATAATACTGCCCTGCTATCCATTTAAGGTCTTCAATCGGGGCTTTCTCAGCGCTATACCAAGTAACGCCCTTAATCTGATTCTTCAAGGCAACCGCGGAAAGTTCTATGCCGTTTCCCAGATATCTGGTTTCTTTGCTGAACATTTTCTGACGCTTATAATCTCCATTTGCGTCCCAACCCATCATTGTGTAGACAGATCGCGGAATCGGTGCGGCAACCACAGAGGTAATGTCCGCTTTAAATACATGCGATAATGTATCCACCAAGCCGTCCACATCTCTGTCAATCGCACAAACTGTCACATGATTTTCACTGCCGATATACTCTGATATGATATTCATACCAATCTGAGCAGTAGCAAGCATCCTTGACGTTTCTATAACTAAGATGAATCCAACCTCTTCAAACAGTTTCTTATTCACCTTGAGCATATCAACATCATAGATCTGTGAAAAAGATATGATACCTATTTCACACTTTTTCTCTGTATCATCAAGAATCTCGGTTCTCCAAAGTTTGTGGCTTTTCCCGTATTCGTAGAGCATATCGTCAAGCCAATCTTTGATATCCGCCTTAGAGTTATCTCTTCCTGTTATCACAAGACCTTTCTTGGCAAATATACTTGCTGATACCAATGGCAGGAGCAAATAATCCGTCAGGTCTCTATAATAGGGGTTGAAGATAACCACACTCTTGCCATGCATCATCTCATTTGTCGCTTTTACAAGATCCGTATCAAATGAGCCCTCATTTTTTCCCAGATGCAAAAAATAATCTGCGACTTCACGCTCCTTACTGTCATCTGACTTCGCCATATCCCTGAGCATATTTGTCGAACCTTCTCTGCCAAGGTATTCGTTACCGGTATGGGACACAAGAAGTGCTGATGGAAACAATTCCTCATACACCCGTCTCAACTTATAATAAGCGCTTCTGTTGCGGGCAGAAATCTCCTCACCGCCAAAGAGGCGCTCGTATTCCGGTCTCGTATATCCCGCAAGGAAATTGTAAAACTCAGTAACTACCACAACGGCTGCCATAGGGAAGATCTTCAGCCACCATTCCGAATCTTCACCCAACACCCAGTCCACGGACATAATAAACACAGCAATGGCAGTAACCGCCCAAGACATAACATTTGCCGTATCTCGCATATTCTTGTATGCCTGCTTTAAGAACCACTTGTTTACATCCTCGTCATATATGTACCACTTGTCGCTTGTGTTCGACATTATCTCATTACTGCTCCATATCGCTTTTGCTATCGGATTAAGAATAAGTTTAAACACAAGGCATATAGCTACAATCAATATATTCCAAACTATGACCATGCCATCAAAGAAGTCATTCAATGGATTTAACACAAATGAATCATACTTTGAATATGCAACAAAAACAGATGCTACAGCAACGATCGACACCAATATAGACGCAAAAATCTGTCTGCCACGCATATCACGTTTTATATTTATTGTTCTCGATAAAAGCTGGCAAAAAGACGCTATAAGGACTATCACCAAGACTTTTTTCACGTCATCGAACGTCATCATAGATCTCCTCTCTGTCTATCTGCAATTCAGATACAAATCCAAAAGGCGAATAGACCATATTCCCCGAATTATTCAAAGGTATGCTGTTATATGATCGATCCAGACTAAAGGAATATAAATTATAAAAATCAATACTCCCCGACATCTGACCCATCATCTGCTCATCTAACGCATCCTTATCCAAATTCAATCCAAAAGCCGTACCCCAAAGAAGCACACGATTTTTGAAATCTTCAATATACTCCAAATGTGACTTTTTGACAGCATCCTTCCTCTCTACATCGGCTTTCTTCTCCTCAAGAATCTTCAGATAGGAAGCACCATGTATATGAGACGCCACATTGCTAAGAAACTTTGTATATAATCCCGCATTCTTGTTCAGTTCATTGTTCATGAGCATAAAATACTTGCTAAAGTCACGAACATGTTTCCCAAAACGTCTCTTCTGCAGAAAAAGCGACAGCAAGCCGGAACCAATCAATACAGCCGCCGCCGCGCCCAGCATAATTACCGTCTCCATCTGTGAACTACTCTGTGAAAAAGCCGGCAAAATACTAAGCAGTGCGCACACAGTACCTGCTCCTATAACAGTAGCAGCCTGTTCAAACGACATTCTTTCATATATATCGTGTCTGACAATGCCGTCCGCCTCCCGCATCTCTTCGTCATACTTGATGATTCCTCGTGGCAACTCGTTCTGGGACTTCAAAACATCCTCGTATGTATCATGAATTTTCTCGCGCAAATCTTCCTCGGTGTACTTATCAAGAATCGAAACTTCCGGCTCTGTATACTCACAGTCATCTCTGAATCCCAGAGAAGACTTCTCAAGCTGCCTGCTCACATTCTTTAAAAGTTCTTTCTTCCTTGTGTATGTCCACAAGGCGCACCTGTCCCAAAGGACCATCTCATCTGTTGTAATTCCTCCGCAAAGCGTTACAGCAAAGCCTACGCTCTTTGAAGAAGCAGACTTTTCAGTCTGAAATGTCACAGGTACTCCAAGTTTATAATCCGGAATCTCATCTTCTATATCCTCGTACTTATTCTGCCTTGTTAGACTTCTTACCAACGCGTAGTCTGCCTGATTCAACCCCTTTATCTTGTTTTGAAACAAGGTAGTCAGCCTTTGTGAGTCAATATCAGCATCAAGCTTATACAGCTTGTGCGGCTGTAAAATATCCGATGATACAGAATTAACAGCAAGTGTCAAAAGAGCTACCCAAAACTTAAATGCGTCTCTTTCTTCATACATCATTCCGCGCTTCTCGATGTCATAAAGAAGGAATCTGCTGTTGCGCGGATACATATTTCTGCGCCAAAACTCTGAACTATCTGCCTCGTTGTGATTCTTCCATGCATTTCTGACTTTCTTGAAATCACTTTCATAAGCAATATCTCTTGTCTTTACAAGGACAACCTCCTCCGGGGCAACACCGTTTACCATGTACTCAGTATTCCAATCATTGAACTCTTCGCACAATTCCTTGTATTTTTGCTCGCCTTCCTGACCATTTTTTATAATATATCTAGAAAACGGTATATCATCCTCCGAAGAATATGCTTCAAGCTCATACTCGCGCTCAAGAGCCGGAACCCCAGACAGGAAATGAGTAAGTCGTATCAATGGAAAATCGCCACAGTTCTGCAGATTGATATCTACAGGTTGCTCATCTTCCACCTCATTGCTGACGGTCTCAGGTCTGCTATAGTCAAATGGATTCACGGCATCCAACAGTCCAAGGTTCTCCTCATCATACATAACCACAACTGCACGCCAATGTCTGTGATTGCCTATGAGATCATACAACTCCGGCAATGCTGTCTCTACAGTATCGCCATTCTTAATCCATTGGCATATACCTATATTCTTTTGTTCAAGAACATTCTTTAAGGCTGGGTAATGCTCTTGCATATTATCCGCAGTCTTTTTCTGCATTATAAGGACTGTGTACATATCAATTCCTGCCTTCTAATCTAAATCTGCTATGCTTTGCTTTACAAACTTTCCTTTAATATTTCCGAAATTGCATTAACCATAGCTGCTTCATCATTCAGTCCCAAACGTTCAAACTCCCTATATATAGAGCCAGAAATATATATAAACATAGAATCATGGAACAAATCTCTAAGTGGAAAACACTCCACAGTATTAGAGATATTCTTAAGAAACAGGCTATACTGGTCTATCAGTAATTCTCTATATGACTCAAAGAATTCCTTGTCTGAGCAAAATCTATGTAAATAAACCTTTATAGTTTCTAGTATTGCATCCAATAAACGTTTTACTTTCTTTTCATAGTACTTCTCTGCAGGAACCGATGCCTTCATAATTATCGGCAATTCAAATATACTTCTCTGTCGATTACGTCTTGTATCGTTTATAACCTCCAGAAGAGTATCCAAGAGGGCTCCCTCTGATTCACTTATCACTCCTTGCTTTATACTATCTATTGCCGAAAGAAGAATCTTCCTGTTTGTGTCGGTATTCTTCCCAAGCTGGAATTCTTGTACAGTGAACTCACGCATAGATGTATACAAATAGCTTTCTTTAAGTGGTTTCTTATCGTACAAGTCTTTATCCGATTTTCTCTTTGCCTGTCCTAAAATTGCCACTACAAGCGCCGGATATATGGTGAGTGCGTCAAGTATCTCATATACATGATCGCAAGGAGTTCCGTTTGAAACGATTAGGTGATCATCAAATTGTAACGTATCGAACGCCAACTTCTGCTCCACCTCATCGTTATCTGAACGATTAAACCTATTCTGATCAAGATGGTATACAAACTGCCCTTTCTGCTCCTGATCAAGTGTGACATACTTGCCCACTACCCCCCAGAAAAATGCAGAATAAATACGCTTCTCCTGCTCTTCTTGGCTCTTCTCATCAAGATCTGGCAACTTATCTATGATGTGCCACCACTTATCAATATGTGGTGTAATGACTTTACTCTTTGCCGTATCCGGATTAATCTGATTAATCAATTCATAGTATGATTTGTAGTAATCTCCTTCCGGACTACTGAAAGTCTCTTCTGTCCTAGCCGGAGCAAATTTGCTAAGCTCATTTGCACGAATATCGTATACCGCCTGATAGAACAAAATCATATCCTTACTGATAGAGTCATCTTCCTCTCCTCCATGATCTTTCAAATTTGCGCGAACAAATTGCTGTCTTCCCGGAAAATCCGCTTTTTGTGGGTCATCTAAATCGCTACTAAATGCACATGCAGGAATAATCCTTGGTTCTTTACCGACAGGAGATTCAATAAATGGTTTTGCCAACATTTCCATTCCTTCGATAACCCGTTTTGCATATAAATGCTTGCTATCAGTATCCATATATTCCTTTGGATTTCTAAACTCAGCCTCTTTTTCCATTGCGCTTATTACATCCATCTCAACAACCGACTGATATTGGCTGACAACCTCCTCTTTAAAGTAATCAACAATCGAATCGTTGAAAGCATTCATGAAATAATTCTCTTCTTGATCCTCGTCGACTTCATTTTCAGCCAAAGCAAACATCTTAACGCTATTAAATATCCTAGCGTTCATCTCCGCAGGAGTTTCAAGTCCAGAGTTTAGATTAGCGACTTCCTTTTCAAGTCCCTCTAAACACTGTTTGTCAGCACAGACATATCTCAATGCTTCTCCTGGTCTGTACTCATACTTTTCCTTCAATTTACTTATAGTTAGATCTAAACTTCCAACCATTTTGTCAAGCACTCTATAAAACCCATGGAATGATTTGCAAAGAGCTTTAACATAAGCTATACCTGCCTTGTATACTTCAGCACGGATATATTCATCCCAATATTGATCAATTTGCGCAGTATACTCATTAAAAGCTGTTTGCAAAGTTTCTTTTGCTTCGCTAATATCAGAGTGATACCTTAACTTAGTAAGAAAATTATCAGCCTCTAAATGATGATTAGCGTAGAACCCTTTTTCTCCATATGCACTTGCTGATGTTTCACTATTTTCGTCTGTATCATATTTAAATTTTGTTTTTTCAAAATTAATACAATAATTTCTTATTGCCTTAGCTGCATCCTCTGCCTCTGTCTTTTTTTCCTCCAATACATTGGATAAATTGTACAATAAATACCTTACCGCGTTTGGATGAATAAAGGCTTCAACATCACTACTACCATGAAGCCAATATTCAAGTCTAAATACATCAGGTGTTTTCGTATTATCATTTGAATCCTTGAACATACTATATATTATGTTACTAGCTAGCGATTCCGTATTCTTAAAAGTTGCATTTTTATATGTGAGAATTGCCTCATACCATTCGGAATACACTTTGGATTCAGATTCTCCTGGCCCCTCTTCATCTCCACCAGAGATTGCTTTACTGGCTTTTCCAGAAACATCAGCAAGAACGTCACTAATATATTCCTTTTGGCGCTCAATTCTCTCAGTTATATAATTTTCTAACTCGGAAATATAATTATCCCAATTTGTTCCCTTTTCAGCATATCCTTTAGTGTCGTGCTGAATCGTTGCCTCTCGAATTGCTGTTGCAAAGCTTTTTCTCTCTGCTACTCCAGCATCAACTGTACTGATATATTCATCACCTCTATCCAAATCGCCTTCATCCGCACCTTGTTTTCTAGCTTTTGCTCTTTCTTTCTGCTTGTCAATAAACTGTCTATCAATAACAAGCCATTCCTTAGATATACTATCTCTCGTCCAGCATAAAGCCAAATATTTCTTAACATCTTCCGTAGGATATCTCAAGATAGATGAACCTGCTCCAGCATACCTGTTCCTACCTCCTGCAAAAACAATTTCTCTTATAACATTATCTTCCGAAGAATTACTTCTTTTGCTAGTAGGTGCAACTGCCATTCCATATATACAATGAGCCGCATGCTCTTTATAATCAGCAAAGCTCTTCAACTTCTGACCATTGATATTTTGAGCATCAAAAAGAAAACAGAAGTCCATTGGTCTGCCTTTATACTCTTCAGGTTGCTTTGAACCAGCTCTCGGCGCATAAAAATGTACATCAAAGCCTTCCGGCAATGAACCATCATCTTTCATCATAAATGCGTCAATTTCTCTTATAGCTGCATATGCATTACTCCTTAGATTATTTCTTTCACTCTGTGTCTTGATTACACTATCAAATACTTCTGGTAATACAAAGAATCCTCTAATTATGGCTGAACCTTGCTGCAATTTTGTTGACATGAAATTTCTAATGTACAGCGATATTGGAAGAACCAACCCCGAACCAGTACCACCGCATAACGAGCCTGTAACGATTACTCTAGGCGCCTGAACAGTTCTTTGACCATTAAGTTCATACAGTTCCTCAATCGCTTCATCTAACGGTGTCATCTTGCCCTGCTTAATAGTTGTATTTAAAGCAAGCCTAGATATCGCTCTAACCTGTCCAGCCCCTTCTGTCAGAGCCTTACTATTAAGAATTTTATTTACAGGAAACCACATATCTCTTGAATACTCATCCGCCTCCAAGTATTCACCTACAGTCATTCTGTTGGAAGTCTGAACCGTTTTAATTTTAGGTGTTTTCTCCTCAATTTCCCTAAGTTCATTAACATCGGTATCAAAAACAACAAAACCAATATGCTCACGCTGTTCGGGAGATGCAAGATCATAAACTCTTTGTACAATTCCAGAACCTGTTCCTCCAATACCCACAAGCAATGTCGGTGCAATCATAATTTTTATCCTCCTTATTTAAATGAAAAGCTTCCCAGCCTCTTATTCTTATTCTTTTTATCTACTGATGTTATCTGAAATCCTGCATACGTAAATTTTCTTTTTTTGATTTCTTTCGCATCATCAATTTTCTCTAAATTTATCAAAATATACTTGGTATCCAAGCTGTTTAATATTTTAAATCCATTTTTAGAAATAGCCTTTATCCGCAAATTAGGAAAATCGCATCTAAATTCAGGGTTATTGCTCCTCACAACAGCTTTCTCATTCACATAAGGAATAACAACTGACCAAAAGTCCTTTACGATTTTCCTTCTCCCTGAATTTTTACCTCTGTAAGAATTATGCGGAAACAGCTTCTTCTTTTTTATCTTATTCTTCTTTATATATCCAAATAGGATAAAAAGAATTATTCCCAATGCAATAAATCTTGGTGTCATCTCTTTCAGCCACATAGCTTGTGACATCTTCGCCACATTGACTGTCGTCTCACACGAGCCTTCATATTTGCGTTCACCATCCTGTCCGTCTGCGCTGAATTTCATCTTTATATTTCCTTCATCAGTACTTAACGGTTCTCCCTTGTAGTACTGTGGATAAACCACAAATGTACCGACCTCAGTTCCTTTTTCTACCTTTGTACCAATTTTCTGTTCAGATGATGCCTTAAAATCCAGTTTCTTCCAAAGTTCCTCTGATACAACCTCTTTATCACCTAAATCATTCGCCACATATGCTTTGACAACGATTCCCGACTCACTCTCAAGGTTGTCCATGGTATAGTTTGAAGGAGCCGAATCAATCTCCAGTATAAGAGGGCTGCTTTCATACTCCGCAACGTTAAATATTATCGTGTTAGAGCCATGTGCATACTGATTTTCTATCTGATAATCTGCAGACACAATGAACTCCAAATCTCCGGTTCCCACAGATGCGATGCTTCCGTCAGAAGAATACGGAACCAAAAGCCATGTAGATTCATTTGCCCCCTTCTGGACATCCCACTCGATTCCTGATTTTGACTCAACCGTAATATTTGTGCTATTCCATTCTTCACTGCTAAGCTTTTCTCCAGTCTTACTGTTTATAACCGTCAAAGTACATACCGCGCTCTTGTCAGTAATATCATTTGCAGATACCTCGTACTTTTCCTGATCAAGACTCAAGCTTAGCTCTATCGGCTCAGGCAACACCACATAATCTTTCTGATCGGAGAGTTCTACTTGTCCCGGCAGTTTTGCAACAGCCGTCAGAGACACGTCTCCCTCCGTAAGCTGTATAGAACCGCTGCTTGATTCAATCGTCTGCTCTTTTCCATTATTTGTTACCGTAAGAGAGAATTCCGCATCCTCCAAAAGTTTTGACGTAACCGTCTCGCCCGTAAGCGGATTAATGAAATTCATGTTCACTTCATAATCTCCGCTATACAGTTCTGCGTCCTCACTAACCGGCGAGCCCCCATATGACAAACTGGCATTTACAATTACTCCCGGCGTATAATAATATTCAACAACTTCCGCACCCTTTACCGAGATACTGTAATCACCTTCAGCAAATGGTTCATCTCCCGCATTATATATGGCTACGACACCCTTTAATGAATCGTCAACCACCGCATCCTGGTAATTTTCAGGTGTCACATCGCTATATTTAACATTTTGTGTCTCAGACGGGGAAACCTTTGAGCCATTGATTGATAAATCACCAATCGACACATCATCGCCCTGTGCAAACACAACAACCTGTTCTATCGGTATATCAAACGTCAACGTTGTATCGTTTCCCGATGTTGCTATGTATGAATCCGGCAAAACCAGATGCTCGAATATCTGATTTGCTATACTTGTTACCTTATTTATTACATCCACTCCGTCCTCTGCCTTTTCAGCGTAAAAGCCCTGCTTTGCATTGCTCTGGAGCGATACCGCATTATCGCCAATGGCAAGGTATGCTACCTTGATTCCCTGTGAATTATAGCTGTCAATCGTTGACTGAACTTCCTCTGTTGGCGTTGCGCCATCATCAAAAGCACCATCAGTTATAATTACAAGCCATTTCTCTTTTCCACTATTGTCTTCTATGAGATTCTGTCCGGCTGACTTGACTGTAGTGAATGGTGTATTCGCATAACGTCCATTCATGTCATGAATCGTCTTCACTCTGTCTGGGCTTGCTCCCTTTAATGTAAAACCAAGTCCACCTTCTTTGCTCATGGGATAGATATTCATCACGTCATTTTCATTAAGCATTGCCCCGAATACTTCAAGAGCATATTTCGCCTGACTCCAACGAGGTATATTCTCGCCACCGCTTGTAACCATACTTCCGGAATCATCATAAACAACATTGATAATTCTGCCTTTGGATTCACTGGCAGCATAAATCCTATATATGCCATTTATTCCAAAGGTACTCAATAGAAATGCGATCACAAGGTCAAATACAATTATCCTCTTCCATGCCGTTCTTCTACTACCGCGTTTTAATACTCTGTGAATCGTCTCCCTCATTTTTTATGCCTCCGTTTACCTGTTAAAGTATCTGTCCGATTTTATTATCACCGGCTCTTTTTCTATCCAATAAATTTCTGATCTGCGTCAACTGTTCGAGATTCTCGTCAGATGTACAATACGTATCCAACTCAATCTCAATGTTGTTGTACTCAGTCATCAACTCATCATGATTTATTTTATTCAACGTCCCACACATTGCTGTCGTAACCTTTTTCGCTCAGCGCCATCGCACATACATAAATCATCAGCTGTCAGAATCGCTATACAAAAGTCGCTTTCTCTAAACATCTGTATCAAATCCGACAGTAATTCTCTCGTCAAAACCCGTTCAAGAATAATATTTGACCGAATCGGATAGCGTTTTTCTTCCATATATGCTCTAATCTTATCATTTAATCTAGCAGCATATGTTTTGCCGCTGCCACCATATATAATTGAAACCTTTTTGTAGCTTTGAATTATGTTCTTCTTCTCCCTCTAAAATACGCAATATCAAAAATGTTTCGGCAGTAAATTAACAATCATCTAATTATCAGCATCGCTCGCGCTGGTAAATTTCACAATATATAAAATTTTAAGTTTTTAAGGAATTCATAAACGAATAGAACATCAGGCTACACCTTTAGCCTCATGTCATTTTAGAATAAGAAGGAACTATCCCCCTTGTCTTTTCATTTATAAATCCTCTACTCCCCAGTAAATTGTTTCTATTTTTGTATGCCTAACCGATTTTCTTCTTCTGTAACCAAATAATCTATCGATACATCAAAGTAATCAGCCAGTTTTATCAGTGTTTCATATCTAGGTTCTTTACCTTTTACCTCATAACCGGCTATCGTAGCTCTGTTTACATGTAAGTATTGTGCCAGCTTGTCCTGTGTTACTCCTCGTTCTTCACGCAGACTTTTCAATACTTCACCAAACGCCATAATAACCGTTTACTAATTTATGCATAGATCCTTTCAAATACACTATGATGATTGTGATTGACCTTTTGTCATATTATAATTTGGTATCTTGCATGGATAATTCGCATCATGCAAGGACATAAATCTTTCGCAGAATGTCAACATCTGCGAAAAGAAAAACATATATACTGACGTAGATTTCAATCACATTACAGTAAAAATTATAATGATTGCGTGTCAGATTGTCAACAAAATTCGGCACATTATAGCAAAAAATAGTAAGTATTGCACAAAATCACATTTATATTTGTAACTCAAACTTCGCACATTAAAATGTGCCTATGCACCTTGAAAATTCAATAATAACTGGCATAAAAAATAGCATGAAACCAATGGTTTTGGTATAATTGAGTTGTCAAAAAACAATTACAAACCGGAGGCTCATGCTATTTCTTTCTACAGAAAACAAAAAGAATCGTATCAATGAAGCGGCTGAGATAGACAAAAGAACCGTTGGTTACAGACGTAGAAAGCTGTCTATGGAAAAGGGAACCCATGCCATACTTACACTTCTGGAAACTGCTAAAAAGCTGCAATTCCGGCAAAATATGTTCTTTTTGACAGCTGTTTTTCATCTCCAATCACCCTTCGTGCTGTCAAGCGAATGGATTATCTTTACCTTTTGCATATTCTATTCCGGCTGCATTGAGCATTCCAAATAAAACTCTGAGAACACTAGGTCTATTCGACTTATTTCCTACACAAACAAGTTTGTCTAAAACACTATCAATGTCTTCTTTTGTAATTAAATTATCAAGACTGTCATCGAGACCATCAATAACTGCTTCCATTCTTCTTGTTATTGTTCTTGCTTTAACTTCTTTTTTCATAGTGTATTTTCTCCGACATCATTATAATACCAACTAATTTCCCTTTGGTTTTATGGGGGGTATTATTCACTTTCTATTTTTTTCATTCTAATAATACATTCCTCTTTGTTATACTCTGATATGCGCAACATCCAATCATTATAATCCGGTCTCTCTATAGTTTGGGCATATCTTATATTTTTTAGTGCCTCGTCATACATAGCCTCGCATGATAACAGCTTAGCTTTAGTTGCGTAATATCTAGCATATGTAACATCAGCTTTTATTATCTTATCAATCAACTCAAGCGCATTTTTCATCATAGTGTCATCCACAGATAGTCCATTTTCACTCGCTATTGCCACTGATAAACAAAAAGAATGAATTATCCCATTATTATCTTCTATTCTTTTTATAGCCATCTCAGAATGTTTTAACATTTCCTTCAAATAATGCTCTTCATCTTTACGACTATGCGCCAAATAAAATTTCAAAGTATAATATTCGGTCATTGAATAATAAAAAAAATTATAACCGGAAAACTCTCCACAATATTCTTCAACCAACTCGACTAAACAATTAATATAATGCATTCTCCGATAGTACGAAAAAAGCACATAAAACGCCACAAACCTATAATCGCTATCGTAGTAATTACCATCATTGCCTTTCTTTTTTTTATTCAATATATGTTGCAATGCTTTCAAATCCATATCGGTGGACAAATTATTTATAATTTTTTTACACAACACATTAAATTCTTTATTATCGTGAACATCAACTCCATTGATGGATTTAATAATCTTCCCTGTTGCAGCTCGTTCGTTAGTTTCTAAGTGAAATTGTTCTATCAATACTTCAACTAACTTTTCCACAGTATCATGCTGGTTATTGTATATATAAAAATTGTGTAAACATACTTTTTCTATATCTTTAGGTAACTCTTCGCTCGTAGGCGTATTAGCACCAACTAAAATAGGAAGAAAATTAATCTCAGAATTTTGCAAAGCATATAGCACTTCTTTATGTATCCAGTCATCGCTATTTTTTATACGAATTCCGCTTTTCCCTTTACCAAAATATGATTCCGAAACAACAGCAACAAATTCCTTAGCATTATCAATTGCTACTTCCAATTCCGTTGGAAATTGATCTCCAATTTTCAAATCATTCTTATCAAAGAAAACGCTGTATCCGCGTTCTCTTAAGCTATGAGCTATGCTTTCAGCAAAAATAGCACCATCTTCCCTACGATAGCTTATAAACACATCATAATTATCATTCATCTTCATAATAGTGACTCCAAATGAGTTAAACCTGCTTCAGTTAAATTGTATTTTTTACTTTCAATCAATACTCGTACTTCTTCTCTTTCACATATGTAATATTTTGAATTTTCTTCATTGAAACCGTCGCACTTTTTTACAGCCTCTACAACATCTTGAATATCTTCTACTATCACGTCAATCAAAACTATTGGCTGTAGTTTTAGTGAACCACATACAATCTTTTTTACCAAGATTTTAGAAATATCATCTATTTCAAATCCTAACTCTTCCTTCACCTCTCTCTTACAGCATGCGACAAACGGATCGCTTCTCATAAAATCAGATTCATCTACTGAACCTGTTACACTAACAGATAAAAAACCATTTCCAATTCCCACATTATTATTTCTTGTTGTAATCAACACTTTTCCTTTTTTATCTGTTATAACACATGAAATTGCAACTATATTCGACAAATAGCCAACTTTATATATATCCTCAAAACATCTAATATCATCTTCATTTACTTGAGATATAAATCGACAAATTAATTTTTTCTCATATTCATCAGCTTTGTTAATAAGCTTATCCTTATTAATCGATAAAAAATTACTTATCAAGAAACTATAAAAATCCGATATAGAAATATGTATTTTATTTTCAATATCATCTATCAAATCGATTCTAACACTTTTTTCGTTTGTGAAATTTTTATTAAAAACTTTTTTAACAAGTGCAATCAGTACACTTTGTTCATCTTTATCAAAAATAGGGGTGTAGCTTGTTTTTTCTTCACGTATAAATTCATATTTTTCTATTTCTTTTTCAAATACCATATTAGTTCTCCTTTTTTAATAAAATAATAGTCTTATCATCCATCTGCTTAGGCCTTAATTGCTTCATATAAATATCATTATTTTCATAATAATCCTCTGATTCTTTCACAATTTTTTTTAGCCTAAAACGATCAAACAATTGTTTTTTTTCTATCTTACCACTCTCAAAATAATCTACAAATCCATCAGAATAAATCAAGATATCACTCACCCTATTCTTAGATACCTTACCGGTTACTGCATTTTTGATTCCTTTTCCACTAACACTTCCTATAGGGTAACCATCTATACTATTCGCTTTTTTTCTTGTAGATTTATAAACATTGATTGATGACGAATCACTTCGTGGATCCAATTTGAGCCTTCTTAATGTGTCCCTATTGTGTTGTGAAAACTTTATAATCCTTTCATCATTAAACATAGTGACATGTTCTCTATCTCTAATCAAAATATAGCAATCACCTAAAATCATAAATTCATAACTGTCACAATTTTCTTTTATACAAGCAATAGAAAATGTTGGCAGCTCATACTCCTCATAGTTATCAATAACAAACATCTTGTTCAATTGTTCATATGTAAGATCAATTGCTAAACTAACAATACTACAAACATCTTTCTCTTGAGTTGAACATTTAATGACATTATCTATCAGTAGATTCACATATCTATTTACAATTCCATCCAGTTCCTTATGCTCATCAAGAAAAACATCTGTAGCTCCATCTATTACGCAGGCTATGTTTGATGTCGAACCCACTACATCTTCGTTATACTTTCCGTTTCCTTTTTTACAATATTCATATATCTTTTCCATACATATATCCTCATGTCTTAAATCATATACTCAAACTTCGCACATTAAAATGTGCCTATGCACCTTGAAAATTCAATAATAACTGGCATAAAAAACAGCATGAAACCAATGGTTTTGGTATAATTGAGTTGTCAAAAAACAATTACAAACCGGAGGCTCATGCTATAAATAAAAGTATAACACAAGTGGCTCAAAATGATAAGCAGATTTCTAAATCTATCAAACGATTTTTCACAAGGTTTCATATTTCCTCAGCCTTGAAAGCTTCCAATGCCTATAAAAGGAAAGGCACTCCGGTAACGGAGATTTTTCAATACATGTTTCTGCTGATTTTCTCCAACAGAAGTATGTATATGAGTCTGCTCACAGAAAAAAATACTCCTGATTTTGCAAAAGATACCGTGTATCGTTTCATGAAGATGGTTCAAATTAACTGGATGCGTTTTACTACAATACTTGCATCCAGAATCATAAACAACGCTATTCTTCCACTGGATTCGGAAGACCGTGCCAATGTTCTTATTATTGACGATTCCATGTTTGAACGTAACCGTTCTAAAAAGGTAGAGCTTCTTGCAAAGGTCTATGACCACGCAAAACATAAATATCGCTTCGGATTTAGAATGCTTACTCTTGGATGATCAGCTGGGAGTACATTTTTGCCAGTAAACAGCATTCTTCTTTCTACAGAAAACAAAAAGAATCGTATCAATGAAGCGGCTGAGATAGACAAAAGAACCGTTGGTTACAGACGCAGAAAGCTGTCTATGGAAAAGGGAACCCATGCCATGCTTATACTTCTGGAAACTGCTAAAAAAGCTGTAATTCCGGCAAAATATGTTCTTTTTGACAGCTGGTTTTCATCTTCTTCTACATACGCTTTAATCTTACCATTTAGTCTGGTGGCATATTTTTTACCACTTCCGCCATATATGATTGAAACCCTCTTGTACTTATGAATCATACAACTTTCTTCTTTTTCTTGAGTGACTTAACAATGATTTTAAATAGGTGATTTCTCATATTCTCTCTTTTTCTGCCTATCAATTAAAAAATCTATCAGCACAGCAGAAAATGCAACTATTATTCCAATGAGAATATAATAATATCCTTCTGCCCTAACAACATCAATCCAAGGTTCATCACTATATGTCATAACCACGCCTCCAACAATGGCAGCTGAAAAAGGGAAAAAAAAGAAAGATATTGCTGAAAACAATATCAATTGGATCCTTGCCCTTGCAATTGCTATTAAAACTGCGGTAATTATAAAAATAATATATATACATCGTATAAATGAATCACTATTTATACATAAAGAATAATCTACATTTCCAGCTTCATCTAAAAAAGATATTACCGGCGTATCCATAAATGCAAACAAAGACAATGACACGATAATTACTAATCCTAAATAGACCGTAAAACTCCTATTTTTGTATGGCGTACGCTCTATGCAATCTTTTCCTCCAATAAATGTATGATCCTTTATCTTCTGATTACTTTCCGAATACTTATTATTTTTGAATCCTCCAACATTCATATCTTTAATCTGTGAAATTTTTTCCTCTGTCCCAACGACACCCTCACAAATAATACACTTTCCGTTTCCCATTCTGTTCAAGCTCCCACATCGCTCGCATCTAATCATTAACGTCATCCCCTTGTATATCTATTTGTAACATATAATCTAAATGCTTGTTATATTTTTTTACTATCAAAAATTTTAAAATATATCCGATAACCAAATTGATTACCAATAGACAAATAGCGAACAATGCTACTGTTCCTATTAAATCATTCATTCTTATTATACTGCTTGTAATTTCTTTTGCTCCCAATACAGCTGTACGCCTATGATTAACGTAATAATAATTAATTATACTGTATAATATCAATAATACGGATGCAACATAAAACATACCTCTACTAACAATAGAGCTTGTTTTATATATTTTATCTTTTTTTTGCCTTTTCATGTTATGCTCAGCAACTATCTCCTTGTACACTTTGTCTCCATCAGAATTCATATGAAAAATCAACTCCCTCGTAATTATTATTTATCCATTGGCTTATATTAGATATTTTTTCCTTCAATTCTATAATTTGTTCTGTTAATGAACCGTTATCATTTAACCTTTTATATATTTGAGCCAAATTCCCATAAGCTCTCATCAAGATCATATAATTATTCAGCGATGGGATGTCGGTCGACAATTTAACGCAATAATTCACATTGTCTGCAGCAGTTCTACCAGCTTGCTCTAATTCTCCTTTTTCCTCATATGCCTTCACTATAACAAAGTAAGAACGAAACAAATCATAGTAGTTTGATAAATGATTTATGTATATTTCTTTTGCCTTTAAACCAATTTTTATTATTCTGTCAAAATCCGGTTGATCATGTTGAAGCATCAGCTTACACATGGATACATAGTTTTCATACAACCTATGATATATATCTTCCTTATTATCGTCCAATCCATTCTTTATTTTATCGAAATTTTCAATTACAGCCTTTTTTATAAAGTTCTCTGCATTCCTATAATCTTCTACTTTCATATATAAGTTACCAAGAATATCGTACAATTCTGCGATATATGCTTTATTTGTTTTCTCAGAGTACATTGCAGCTATTCTTGTTTCATAAAAAAAGCTATTGTTCTTTCCTAATTTCTCAAATAAGCTTAAAGCCAATTCAGCATAATAAATCCCTTGCCACAATTCCTTCTTATTCTTGCAATAATTTAGGTAACATCGTGCCAAAACCATGTAGCTTATAGAAATAGCTCTTATACCCGTCTCGATTAACATATCTTTATGCCATATTTCCTTATAGGAAAACATACCTAGCAACCGATAAATATAATAAATTATACGCATATTATTTCTGAAAAATAGTGTACTTCCTTCAAGTCCAAAGTAATCATACACATCCTTTATTAGGAGTTGATAAAAACGATTTATCTTTTTCAAACTAAAAGCATTCATCTTCCTGCTTTTTATAACCTGTTGATTCAAATATCTCAAAAAATCGTCCGTATTTTCATAATTCTTTATTTCATATTCAACTATCTGTAGCATAAGCGAATCGTCATCTGCTAATACTATATCGTTAAGTTGAGAAAACAGCTCCTGCGCAGTTCTGTACATACTTTCAGAGACTTGTTCGTCTTTCTGATATACGGCATCTATAGTTTTATTTATGTACTCACAAATCATCTCTGCGTTTTCACATTCTTCAGCTATTGAGATTGTATCAGCAACACGAACTGTATCATCCAAGGGTAATGTTTCAAAATATTCAATTATCTCTATACGCAATTTCTCCGCGCGATTACACTTTTCTCGTACCTCTGTCCGGAAACTCTTATGCATAAAATCATACCGTCCATCTTCTCTTATAAGGATATACGGTTTTGCAAGCTTTACAAATCTGGACATATCCAATTCAGACCATTTAATATTCTCATGGTATATGCTAACTAAATTCTCAATATCCGAAGTCCTTAGCCCTCCGGATGAAAGTGCAATATAATCTATAGCAAGCTGTATAAAGTCTTCATTTATTCTCATTGCTATATTGGAGAGCAAATACGCGCCCACATTTTGTGGCAAACCTCTTATATATGCAATTTGGTATTCGTTAATAGCCGCCATGCCATTATCCAATTTGTCTATTGCTCTTATCTGTTCAAAATCACTATGCCCAAGCATCATCATTATATTGTACACAATGCTTAAGTATAATGGCTCATTGGAACGATTCTGATTTAATATCTCCTGGATTACTTTGTCACTTAATCTATTCGAAACACTTTCTCTTATTTTATCTATTACATTCTTTTTTTCAGATTCTTTCATACCTTTCAACATAATTTGTTTAATCGGGCGACCTGGTATATATTCCGGTGTATATGACAGAACTAATTTTATGTTTGAAGGTATATATCTAAACGCGCTAACCATGTCCTGCCCAAGCTGTAGAAGTTGATCTGCACCATCTATGAAAATAAGCAGTCTTCGTTTTTCAAATCCAAATCTAAACAAATACGAATTAAGAACACTTATACTGTCTCTTTCTTGAATATCCGGCATATATCCAAAATTGGTCTCAAAAAAAGTATTTAAATAATATATGACCCCATATACAGTAGAACTATTCTTTGTAATACCGCAAAAAACAGGAATAACTATAGTGCCAGTTCCTCCATAGTTGTAAGCGAGTTGGCTGATAAATGTACTCTTTCCCATTCCCGGTTCTCCTACAATCCCCAGTATTCTATGATTTGAATTTAATCCATTATTTACCAGTTTTTCCAAATCTGGTCTTGCCCCGTATTGTATATACTTTTGCTTTGCATAATTCCAATGTTGTCTTTGCTCCCGATCAAACAATGACAATTCTTTATATTGGGATAATCTATCACTTATTTTTTCTTTTATATCAAAAAGAACCTTTTCTTTGAACGCATCAAATTTCAATCCTGATCCCGTCCAATGTGCCTGATACGTATATGTCTGATTTGGAAATAATTCTTTTATTCTTTGTTTCAAACGTTTAAGCTTGCCAGCACTGTCTGTATCTTCGCTTTCATATTCCGGTGGAATTACACCATCCAACTCCCTAAAATAGAATAATGCATTAGGATTATTTCTTGCCAATGCCCCATACTGTATCTCAAGCTCAGTAACACTTTTATCATAGTACTCTGCCTGTAAATCTATATCGCTAACATACTTTTTGTCCGGAACCCAACCATATCTATTTCCAAGAAGGACAACCATATATGGATTACAACGCTCAATTTCATCCAAACATACAGACAAAATTTTCTTTGAACCTTCTACTTCATCATATCCTGTAGTGTCAATGCCCCAGCGTAAGTCACACAATTCTACTTGCTCACCATATTGAGACGCATACTCATTCAACTCAGGAACTATTTCATCATGAAGAATATCGCGTTCATAATCCATATCTTTAAATGTACTTGACACAAAAATTTTTATCATATGTATCCCCCACATCTTAAGCAATCCATGAATTGCCGAATCGGCAATTCATATACCACTAATATTTTGCACTTTCCCAGAATTACTTCCCTCTATCCAAGTATTCCTCCCGATTCTGGTGGAATGCTACCTATTGTATTCATTATTTGCCGATATATATTTTTCAACATGTACGTTTGTTTCTACCTTGTATATCTGTACTTGCCAGGGAAATATCGCATGAAAGATAATATTTTCGCATTGATATCCTTGTGAAAGAATATCCTTCCGCAGAAAATCCACTTTGATATTCATAAGAGACATAATAGACAATCTTTGTAGTTTTTATTCAAAATCCAGTCGCTCCCCAGCATATTTTGTCGTTCTTTGACAAATAAATTATAACATTTTGTCAAATTATTGACAACATTTACTCATTTTTAGTTCTTGCGTTCATTTTTACGATCAAGAACAATATTTACTTGTCAAAGTTCAATGCCAGAGTTTTTCTGGCATGATCACTCAATATTCCGAGAGATCATCAGACCTTCCTGTCTACTCTGTTTGTTACGAAAATGCCTTCTTAGCATCTTCTTTTTTCGTTGTTTTGACTATGTATCCCGGGAAATTTATTGCTACATATTCGTCAGATACCATAAAAAAAGATCCTGTCACAATGACAAGATCTTTTCTTCCATATCTTCATCCCATATATAAACCGCACATAGATCATTCTCTTGTTCCGACACTTCCACGATCAACCAGCACACACGGCACAATAATCTTTTTCGGAAACCGGATTCCATCCCACAACAGATTCATACATAAGACCGCACATTCTGCACTTTCCTTCAGAAATACTTCTACAGATGATAGGGGTGGATTGGAAAACTCCAAAAAACTTGTATTATTAAAGGTTATAATTCCTATATCATCCGGAATCTGTCTACCACATTCCTGCAGTGCCTTTACAATGCCAGATGCAACAGCATCACTTGTACTAAAAGTATACTGTTTTATCTCTATTTGACAATGACTTATTATTGCAAAACCGCTGTTTTATTACGTACAGTTCTTATCCATGATATCTGGACATTTTATGCCGTATGATCAGACCAGTTACCGCAAGGATCAGGATAATAACAATCACCCATACCTGCAACGGTACATCTTTGATATTATAACAACGGACATTGATCCACATCTGATTGATCTGTTTGCTGGCATCTACATCGAAATACTGCATGATCGCACTTCGCTCGATCGCCGCTTCGTCCGGATACTGGGCATAGAGCTGACGTCTTGTCTGCTCCTCCGGAGCAGTTATGATGTAATCAGGATCCGAATTATCACCACTGAAGAAATAACCAAGCGGATATTCTGCTGTATCTTCTTCTCCATCTTCCGCACCATAATTCCAGTTCAGATAATCAAATACTGTATTATCATCTTCACCTCCTGCAATAACAGAAGTATATCCGATGTAGTACATATTTCTGACTGCATTGTCCGGTCTTGAAAGAAAGTTCACAAAGCTTTCTGCTACCTGTTGTTTTCTGGCATCTTCATCGATACCATCCTTTAACATCACCCAGCCATCAAACCAGAGATTGGTAGATTCCTTCGGCACGGCGAAATCAAGATAAAGATCATCTTCTTCTGCCTGATCCATCGCATAAACCGCATCACCGGACCACTGATAATTTGCAAGTACCTTACCGGATACCATATCTGCCTTACCACTGTCTGTCTCAAAGGAATATACATTGTCCTTCATATCCTGAAGCAGATCCTGTACTTCCTGTATCGTTTCCGGGCTGACATCATTCATTACCCGAAGCAGATCATCATGATAAGTATCTGCATTTGTGAATTCCTCTGATGTCAGTTCGTCCTGCTTTAAAATACCAAGTGCCGCAAAATAAGAATCACGCACATTATCCTTGATCGTAACCTGACGTGCAAACTTCGGATTATCCAAGATATTCCATGTACCTGCTTCTTCCTCCGTTATCTCCTCCGGATTATATAAGATACCGGTTACACCCCACATATATCCGGCTGCATATTTGCTCCAGCTCTCACCATTGATCTCATTTTCATCAAAGGTCTGTCTGATATATGGAGATACTCCCTTTGCATAATAATTTTCCTCTATACTCGTGTCATAAAACGAATCCGAAAACGGAACTACTTTTTCTTCTGCCATCAGCTTCATGATCATGTAGTCGGATGGACAAACCAGATCGTATTTATCACCAAGAGTAAGCATGTTATAAAGGTCTTCATTTGTTCCAAAACAGGAATATTCCACCTTTACCTTCTGACCATATGTCTCATAGTACCAGTTCTCAAAATCCGTCACCATGGAATTCTCACCGAAGATCTCGGTTCCATCTTCCAGGTCGATTACTTCGTCCTCATCCCATTCTCCAAGGTCGATATATTCTTCCCAGTTGGATACTCGAAGCACGATCGTATCATCCGACTTCTGTACATCGGCAGCATCTGTCTTTGCTGCATCACTTCCTGTATTATCTGATATGGCAGATGCTTCTGTCTGATCCTGCACATTATTATCTGCCTCCGCATGTACCAGATAAGCCGCAGGTGTAAGCATCATAAGTCCGGCACAGAAGCCGGCAAATCCTTTGAATAACTTCTTCTTATTCATATCTGCCACCTGCCTTTCCGGCTCTCGCCTTTGCCTTTGATGTCATATTCATACCAACAACAATCAGTATAACGATCACGAAGATCACTGTTGATAACGCCCATAAAGCAGTCTTGATCTCTGTCTGAGAACCCTTGGTCGCATTTACAACATAAGTACTGATCGTATCAAAGGTCGCCGGCTTTGTATAACTCGCAATGAAATAATCGTCTAATGACAAAGTAATTGCCAATGCAAATCCCGAAATTACACCCGGCAAGATCTGTGGAAGAACTACTTTTACCAGTGCGGTAAATGGTGATGCGCCCAAGTCCATAGCAGCCTCATACAAGCTTCCATCCATCTGCTTTAGCTTTGGTACAACTGACAGATAGACAAATGGTGCAGACAGCACGACATGTCCGACTACCAGCGGCACATAGGATTCCTTACTGACACCAAATACTACGATCAGCAGGATACAGATTGAAAAACCGGTTACAACATCTGCATTTACAACCGGAACCTGATTCATCGCAGATACGATCCCCGATGCAAGTTTTTTGGAATAAAATGCACCGACCGCACCCAATGTTCCAAGCAGAGTGGCAATCAATGCAGATCCAACCGCAAGAAGAACCGTACCCCAGATCATATCTGCAAGCTCAGGCTTGGTAAATAATGTAACATAATTTTGAACGGAAAATCCGTGTATTGTTCCGATATTTGCCGAATCCGTAAAACTATAAACTGCAAGGATCAGAATCGGCAGATAGAGGATCACCAACATCAATATAATAAAAGCAACCCGAAATCCTTTTTTCATTATAACAATGCACCTCCTCTGTTGTTGTCTTCTCCCTCATATTTATTTGTAAAGAGAGTAAAGATTAATATGATCAACAGAAGCACCAGTGCGATCATGGATCCATTGTGCCAATCGTATGCAGCAAAATAGCTGCCTATCAGACTACCCATAACATAAGTGCTGTTATACAACATATCCAATACAACATAGTTCGTCATAGACGGAAGAAATACCATCACGATACCGCTGATGATACCCGGAACAGATAACGGAAGCGTCACCTTTAAAAATGTCTGAACGGAACTTGCGCCCAAATCATTTGCTGCTTCTAACAGACTGTTATCTAACTTCATCAATGTTGTATAGATCGGCAGAATCATAAACGGAAGAAAGTCATATACCATACCGATCACGGAATTCAAAAACGGATAATATGCCAGATTATGCTCGATCAACGTCAGGACTTCCTTTAAAGCAGTCAGTCTTAACGTAAAATTGATCCACATCGGAAGAACAAAGATCATAACAATAATCGACTTTTTCTTCCATTCACTTCTGGCAAGTATATAGGCGATCGGGTACGCCAGCAACAAAGCTGCTGCAGTCGATACACAGGCGATCGCAAAGCTGTAGGCAAGGGTTCCGATCGTGTTCGGACTGGTGAAGAATCCTGTCAGGTTCTCCAGTGAGAACTGCCCCTCTCCATTTGTAAATGCATAATATATAATGACTATAAGCGGTGCAACCACAAAGCATATCAGGAACAATGCATATGGCACACACAGTTGTTTTCTGGAAAAACGTAATGTACTCATCTCTGTCTCCTTTTGCTTTCGGTTATTTCTTAAGTTCAAAGTGGATCTTATCCTTTGGAATCACAAGGCTGACAAAGTCATCCATATTCCAGAGATATTCATCGTGAACAATGAAATCTTCCTCATTCTCCGTACGGACTACATAGCTGTAGTGGTCTCCTTTATAGATCAGGTTAATGATATGACCGGATATGATACCTTCCTCCTGATCATCACTCATCGTAATATCATCCGGCTTGATCGTTAAGATCACCTTGAGCCGCTCATGATCGATGACATCTCCGGACGCATCCATTAATACACCATCCTCATAATGAGACGACGGAACGATCTTACTCAGATCACACTCAAGCTCACCATCTAAGAATTCCAGCTTATAATATTTGTCAACTCCTGTCTCGATGCGGTTCAGTGCTTTCTCCGCAGGCATAACATGAATGCCATCCGGCTCTACGTTAAGTCCAACCATATCGCCTACCTTTGCAGACTTTGTGGACTGTATCACGATCTCATTTTTACCGGACTGTACTGTGATCTCATAATGAACGCCCTTGAATACCACAGAGATAACCGTTCCTTTTACTGCTCCCTGCTCCGGCGACACGATCAGGATATCCTCCGGACGCACTACGACATCCACCTGTGTTCCATGCTCTACATCATCCAGGCATTCGAATTCCGCACCACAAAAACGAACCTTTAATTTGCCTGTCATGATACCATTAAAAATGTTGCTTTCTCCGATAAAGTCCGCAACGAATGCATTCTTCGGCTCATTGTAAATATCCTCCGGCGTACCAATCTGCTGGATACGTCCTTCTGACATTACAACGATCTTATCTGACATTGTAAGCGCTTCTTCCTGATCGTGGGTTACATAGATAAAGGTAATTCCAAGTCTCTCGTGCATTTCCTTTAATTCGAGCTGCATCTCTTTTCTCATTTTCAGATCCAGCGCACCGAGCGGCTCATCAAGCAACAGAATCTCCGGCTCATTTACCAGTGAACGTGCGATTGCAATTCTCTGCTGCTGTCCACCGGACAATGTCTGAACGCGTCTATCTTCAAACCCTTCAAGATCTACCATCTCAAGAGCTTTTTTTACTTTCTTTTCAATCTCAGCCTTTGGAAGCTTTTTCAGTTTCAGGCCAAATGCGATATTGTCATAAATATTTAAATGTGGAAACAATGCGTATCTCTGAAATACCGTATTGATCGGGCGCTTATTTGGCGGCAACTTACTGATGTCCTTACCATTTAATAAAATCTCCCCCTCTGTCGGCATCTCAAAACCGGCTATCATTCGAAGTGTGGTCGTCTTACCACAACCGGACGGCCCTAAAAAGGTTACAAACTCTCCACGCTGCACCTCCAGATTAAAGTCATCCACAGCCGTAAAGTTATCATCAAAATTTTTTGTGATATGCTTTAACTCGATAATGTTTTCCAATTATTTATACACTCTCCTTTTCAAGTTATTTATAATTTTTATCATTAGACAAAAATCAACTAATTCTAACATATCCGGGAGAAAATTAATATATATTTCGTGTTATTTTTCTTAGGTTTTGTATAGATTTTTCATACGGATTTTTATTGTGTAAGTACCGAAGCATACAGTCTGACCAGATCTGTCTTATCACCGAATTGAAGATGAACCGAACCGTAACCCGTCTCCTGAATCCGGACGTTTTTATTTGCTGCAAGATCGCTCAGATGCACGTTGGAATTCAGCCGTCCATACCAGCCTTCCGGAGTCTGCGTAAGCCCTGTGACTGGAAGCTCAGCCAGTAATTTCTCTAATAATGTGTCCTTCCCTGACGGCTGCAAAGAAATATCAGCTTCAACGCTCACCACCTCATCAATATTCAGATCATCATAGAATGTATGAATCCGGTCAACTGCTTCTATATTATCCGTATGAAAGATCAGATAACTCTGACCGGTATTAGAATCAACAAGGAAAGTGATTCTCCAGAGCTCACTTTCCCCGTTGCTTTGAAATGTTGTTATATACTCATCCTGTCCGGTGACTGTCAGTTCACCGGAAGTTAGGCAAAAATATTCAGCCGTATTTAACAGAAGATTTTTTATTGCTGTCGGCGTCAGATGAGAATGAGCCACCTGGTACACGCCCCATGCACTCACATCCGCATCGATCTGCATCTGTGCATCTGCCTCCTGCACTCCGGCAAATACTTCTTCAATGTCCATTTTCTCATTTATAAAAAATTGCAATGCTGCTGCGATCCAGACAAGCAGCACCATGTAAATCTTCGCCGATCTTTTCATGTACACATCCACCACCCTTTTTCTATATTCTGGACAATATCATATATTTTTATGCTCAGCGAAATATTTTTACATTACAGGTCATTCCTTTCTTATAAAAGAAAATGCTGTCAGACATATAAATGCCTGACAGCTCATCGACTACAGAAATCTCCAGCTCTCTATTTTATCTTCATCTTCTTTGTAATTCCCTTTTTTAACAGGAACTTCTTATATACCATCTTCTTTCCTTTCGGGACCTTGATCGTTGCTTTTGTATAGATCTTTGAAAATGCTTTAGAGCCAACAGTCGATGCTGTTAACTTTGTTGACTTGATCGTAATGGTCTTCAGATTTGTGCATCCATAAAAAGCATAATTTCCAATCTTGGATACATTTGCACCGATCGTTACTTTTTTCAGCTTCTTTCTGTTTACAAAGGCACGGGATGCGATCGCCGTTACCTGATATGTTTTCTTTCCAATCTTCACAGTCTTAGGAATTGAAAGTGATGTGATGGTATTTGAAGTAACTCCGCCAAAGGCAACCGTCTTTGATGATGTGATCTTATAAATCATCTTATCCTTGATATAGATATCACCCTTCCGGTATCCACTCTTCTGTCCATTATCAAATGACTCTGTCTTGTCGGTTTTGAAGGTCTTTACGTTCCTGGCTTTTTTCTGTACCTTGGATAACTGATATGGATTGATCTCGACAAATACCGGTGAATCGTTATTGGTTACATACCATATAACCGTACCGGATTTGGTTACAACCGGCTCACACATCGCAAGTGCCAGTGGAGAAGAACAGATCTCCGAGGTTTTATTTCCACTTTCATCCAGCAGCACCATCTTCGTTGTATAAGTATTCTTCACTGTATTCTTTTCTTCCCATAATAACAGGAACTGTGTTCCCGACAATTTTACAAGCTTTGGATTCATAACCGTGATCTTATCCTTCGCTGTATAGTTCGTGATCCACTTTGCACCTGTCTGCAAATGTGTCTTCGATCCTGCATTCACATAGATATTTCTTACAGAGGTCTTTTCGTTCTTGATGCCTGTTCCGGTCAGAATATAGTTATTGGTTCCAAGCTTCAGATCATTTAATGTATAACCGGTATAGTTATATCCTGTGTCTCCCGGAATCGCAATAACCGTTCCATACATGGACGGATCCTTTACCTGATCTCCGACTTTCGTTGCTGTAAGCGCAATACCCCTTGGATAAGCATCTCCCAGATCTGCACGATAAATGTACTTACCATCTGTTTCAATCTGCTGTGCAAATGAATGGCTGACATAACCCTCTGACAGATTCATAACATCATAATACGAATCTGCCAGCTTCATATTGCTCTCTTTTACTACAAAGGTACAGTTTGCCTGATGATGATATCCGTCGCTGCTGGCAAACATCGTATGACAGGTGTGTATATATAATTTACCTGCTGTTTCTGTCATTGAAAGTCCACCTGCATCAAATGGCATATATGTATTTGCTCCCTTGATCCGGCAGGCTCCGATCCGCTTCCAGTTTTTATCATACTTTACAACACGGATAACTTCCTTTGTCTTGCTCTCCTTTGTATTTGACTGTCCAAATACAAGATAGTTGTATTTCTCTCCATTATAATATCCGCCAAATAACGGGAGTTCGCATTTGATCTTTTTCCGGCTCTTTAACCGATAAGAAGAATCATAAACCTCGCGAACTACCAAACCTCTGATATACTCTACACGCTCAAAGGTTCCATCGGATCTTGCATTCAGATAAGCGGTCTGTACATTTCCATATGTATATCCACTGTTTGTACTCAGATGCATGGTTGCTGATGCTGTACCGACTGCTCCGGTCGATTTATAAGTTTTACTGCTCTTTGATAAAGTCGAATCTGTTACCTTGATCGTGATCGTCTTCTTCACATTGATCGGATCTGCCTTGATCGTGATCGTTGCCGTTCCCTTTTTCCATGCATTTAAATTGCCATTCTTATCGACACTTACGATCTTTGGATCTGAACTTTTATAAGTATAGTCCAGAGCAAAGCCACCATTTGTACTGCAGGCGGCTGTTCCCGATGCTCCTACCTTCATACTGGCCGGTGCACTCACACGGAAGGTTGTCGGATATGTCCAGTCAAATGTTTCCAGATAATAATTGTCATTCTTTTTCTCTACTACTACACAGGTGGATTTGTCCATGAAAAATGTATAGACCGGGTACTTTGTCTGTAACCGTATCTTCTCTTTTTGCTTTGCTATGTCGTATTCTGTTAATACCGTCTCATCTGTTTTTACGATCAGAGACTTTGCTGTGCTGTTTAATGCACATCTTGGTCCGATGCTTGTAAGGTCAATATATCCATCGCCGTAATATGAATCAGCTGTGTAAAACGCCATCTTCAATGCTTTTTTATTTGCAATGTTGATTGGTGATACGGATACACTGCTATCAATCAGGTTAATACTTGTAGAGCTCTGGGTTACATCATTTATATCATACTGATTCGAATCTATCAGTACACAGATGTTCCCATTAAATGTAGACAGAGATACCAGATACCTGTCATTTAACATCCGGATCGGAGCCTTATGTGCAAACCATCCATCCTGGTAGAGATACATCATATTCTCTCCCTTGATCGTGATAGAATTATCGCTGTTTACCTTGCCAGCCTTCAGACTTGCCATGCTGTGATCATATCCCCAATATCTCCAGTTCTCTGATCCTCGGTAATAAAAATTACCATTCGTTTTATCAAAGCCTGCAAATTCATATATCTCACTTCCACATTTGGTCGTACTCAATAATTTTCCTTCGGAATTGAACAGATACAATTTATCTTCATTGGTCGCAATATAATATCTTCCATATGAATCGACTCCAAATGTAGATATAGGATTTGCCCAGTTCGCACCAATATCCAATGTTTCAAATGCCTGCTTATTTACTGTTCCTGTCTTAAAATTATAATTTGTGATCTCTAAATCACATGTACAATCATAAGAACCTGTATTTTCGTTATTCGTATATGATACATCCGTTTTCGCAAAATATATGGCATTATCATCCATATAAGACTCTTCAACCCCACGTTCACTTGTATATACCGTCGTATATGTATTCTTGGAAATATCATAGAATACGATCTCGTATGTCCTGTAATTTCCATAAACCTCACCTACTGTATGGACAAAATAAATTCCATTCTTCTCCGGTGAATACATCATATCATTGTAGGAGGTCGTCTCCCCAACCTTATCCGCATTCAGCTTTACCGCCTTTACAGCCGATAGCTCCGCTTCTGTCTGGTCTGATTCAGATACTGTCTGTGTCTGCAATACAGCCTTTGCAGAATCTTCCTTTGCCTGTACCATAGCCGGACTTCCGATCAGTCCAACACAAGCGGCAATTCCAGCTAATGCCACAGTTAATTTCTTCCATTTTTTCATAGTCACTCGCTCCTTTTCATTTATATGATCTGTCTTCCTCTATTCATCTCCGCAGATATTAAACATATTTTATCATGGCATTTACGCTCTGCACAATCACTAATCTACAGATGCTGTAAAATTTTCTCTTCCTTTCCATATCGTGGCAGCAAAAAAACAGGCAACCACCAGATCTTCGCAGATATGCATTCACTCTTTATCATGCATATCCAGACTGATAACCGCCTGTTTTTATTAATTTGTATTTCGTTAATATCTTTCAGGAAGAACATATTTCTCCTGATAGTCGATCATTTCTTTGTAAATTCTCTCGCAGTTATTGTGATCTCTGTAGTAGAAGAAATCATCCGCACGCTTTACATATTCCGGCTTCATCTTGCAGTCATTCTGCATATACTCGATCAAAGTATCGATCAGCTCATCATTATCATGACAGATCTCACCAAATGCCATCGTATCATAATGGAAGGTTCCTTCCTCGTAATGCTGTGGAATATCCTTATGATGCAGATATACCAATGGCTTTCTCATATAAGCAAAATCGAACTGAATACCTGAGAAGTCCGTTACCATCAGGCTGGATTCACAGAACATATCTTCATAGCTCATATCACCAACTGCAGGAACAATATCTACAAAATCATTCTTATCAAAATCTTCCACCTGAGAACTTACGATCGGATGTAAAACATATTTGATCCGATATCCGTATTTCTCTGCTGCTTCGATCAGACGCTTATCATTAATAAGTGCATTGAATACCTTAAAGTATTCGGATTCTTTAAACAGTGGATTGTAATCACGCTGCTCACTCTCACTGGTACGCACCGGCATTGCTGCCTGCATTCTCCAGGTCGGGCTGATCATAATCTGTTTCTTTGCCCGATCCTTCAAGCCATCATAACGTGGTACACCGGTCAGCCTCAATGCATCATAGCCAACATAATCATATACCGGTCGTGACAGGTTCTCGATCTCATACTTGGATGCACAGAAATAAAGTCTGAGATTGTCTCGCAGACGGTTCTGTGCGATCGCGATCTTCTGGATCGACATACCATGCTGAACACAGCAGACATGAAAATGCGGAAGATCACGGATAAATGCGGAATTCTTCAGCTTATATCCGTTAAACGCATACACAGTTGAATTCGATATCACCATCATATCTGCATATAAGAATACCAGTCTGTGCTTTAAGGAATCACGCACCAACGGCTTGTAGCCTTCCTTCTTCAGGCGTTTATAATCGGTACTCTTCTTATCAACCAGATAATAATGCTTAATATCCTTGCTGTTTTGTGCACTGGCATATTTATACAGGTACTCAGATGAATCCCCGCCCTTGTAAATCTTATCAATATACATCCAGATCGGCTTTCTGGTCATAAATGGACGACAGATAAAGTACAGCATTCTGAATATCGCATACTTTCTTGTCCAGTTATCCTTCTTAAACATATCCTTCAGTAACTTAAGCTCTTTTACAAATTTCTGTGACTTGCTAACCTTACGGATCACCATACTTCTCCGCTCAGATGTCATCATATACTCTCTGTTATCTCCAAAGAACCAGTGGCTGTTTGTAAAGGCTCCACATACCCGACTGAAATGGGATGGGAAACGAAGTGTGATTGCCTCGATCTGCGTTCCGAATTTCGCCTCACAGGATATTGCTGTTTCATTTTTCTTTGCGACCGGAATACTCAGATGGAAAGAATGCCTCTTACAGATAGCTGCTCCAAATGCCTTTGTCAGACCATATCGTCCGTTATATTCGATCTTATATTTGACATTGTTATATTTGAAATAAATCTCGTCCGCCATGGAGTACAGGATCGGATGAACCGTTCCATCGATCTCCAGCTTACCATCTCTGTAATTGATGAACAGGATGTTAGTGCTTAAGCTCATAACTGAATTAAACAGGGTATCCCCGATTCCATAATAGATCTTTCCTGCAAGGAAAAATCGCTGAAACCTATAATCCTGTCCATTTCGTAAGATACCATACACCCATTTCATCGTATCACCTGTGATACATGCCGCTATCTTATTCCGGTTCAGCATGATACTCTCTTCAATCAATCCAAGTGCCTTACCTATCAGTTCCAGATATTCCTCGCCATGGCCTTCCTCGATCACATGCTTGTTCCGATTGTCCATGTTGCCTTCAAATCTGGCATGTATGGAATACATGAAATTATACTGGATAAATACCGGTATCCTTCCATATTTTTCTTTCATTTCTGTTAAGAACGGCATCCAGAATTCTGTAATAGAATCAAAATACCACTCCTGCATATACAATCCACGATAAAATGTAATATCATGTTCCTCATATTCGTATGCTGTATATTCCACACCCGGAAGATATACAACCTTCATTTCTTCTGCCATCAAACGAAGGAAGAAATCACGTTCTATTTCCAATCCCAGTGATGTATTGACATTATGTTGTTTTAAAATATCCGTTTTTAAAATTGTTCCTGCAAAAGTAAATGGATAACAGTCGTATTTATTCTTCAGATCGATCACATAAAATGCTTTTAATTCCTTTTTACTGTCTGTAACTTTTAAGAAATTACGAAATGCACCTTTCGTTGCATTTGCAAATGTTTTTGCGATCATATATACATGATATCCCGGGCAGATTGTAATTCCATTTGTAAGGATCTCTGCCAGATTCTCTGAGATCACATCTCCGGCTTCTATAAATACACAGTAATCTCCCTCTGCTTTCTCTGCCATCTGATGATATGCTTCTGCCGGTGCAGTATATGCGGTATCGTCAATTGTTACCGTAAATGCAGGATTACCGATCCTGGTGATCACATTATTATACCAGTCTTTATCTGCTGTTACCTGACTGGTATTCAGCACAAACTGAACCGAATACTCTGCCATCTGCGCATCCGAAACTACAGTCTCTGATTTCTTTTCTTCTTTTTCTTTCTCAGCCTCAGCATGCTTCTTCTTTTCACCCATGCTGATCTTTTCCTGAGAAATATCATCCGCCGACAGATCACTGTCGCCAATATCAGTACTGCTTCCTTCTGCAGATGCCATACTGCCTTCCCCTGCTGCATTTGCAAATTCTTCACCGATCCGGACTTTATTATTCTTACCAAGCCCATATGCCGCCATCTTTTCAAATACTTCAATGGTCGCCTTGTTTAATTCTTCTTCGTCCGTTAAACAACACAAAATGGATAATTTCATCGTCCATCTCCCTCACAACTACTTTACTTTCTTCTATATAGTATCATTCATTTCTAGCATTTTACATACAGAAATTATTTTACCTAACTTTCTTCTATAACGCAAGTAATTGTTTTAATCTTATATTCATTATTTTCTTGATTTCATTTATGATCTGTGCTATAAAGTAAACAGTGTTTACCATTTGAACAAAAAGGAGTGAGAACAATCCGAGAAAGTACAAAAGCAACCAGAACGGCAATCCTTACGAGTGCCAAAGATATCTTTCTGACATATGGATATCAGGAAGCTTCCATGCGCAGGATCGCAGCCAAAGCCGGAATCACCCCCGGAGCGATCTATAAACACTTTTCCGGCAAAGAAGATATGTTTGAAGAAATCTTTGCGGAAAGCGGAAATAAGCTTATGCTGCTTTCCGAATCTATGCTGCATGCAGATTTTACTTCCATGACAGATGATCAGTTACTTCAGGTCTTATATTCCGGGATATCCATCCGCACCTTTGAGCTGTTAGAGGATGACATGCAGTTATTTCACATGCTTTTAAAAAATGACTCCGGTACATACCTGAGCCGTTTTCGTAAAATCTACATTGAACGATGTAGCGGATTTGCAATGCAGTATTATTCCGAATTATACAAACGAGGACTTGCATCAAATCAATTATCAGAAAAAACAGTCTATATTCTCTCATCCTCTGAGTTCTCGATGGTCTGTGAAATAATCGCAGATGATTCCTGCAAAAACGGGATCACCCCCGAGAGCAAACAGGCATTTTTAGAAGCAATGAACATTCTGCTTCATGGACTGGAAGCAGCACTTGGAATAAAAAAACAGGAGGAACCAAAACATGGAAAAAATTAAGATTGAAAAAGGAACCGTACAGGAAACATTATTAATTCCTCTATATGGAAGAAAATGTGCCAGATCATCGAATTGGAATTTGATTAATATGGAGGCAGCTTAAAATGGAATATGGATTTACACAGAAATTATTTGGATATTTTTATCACAGCTCCTGTATGAAGCAGGCAGCAAAACAGAAATTGAATATTAATAAAAAAGCAATAAAGCAGGAATATGTATCGATTATGAAAAATGCAAAGGATATTGGCAAATCCAGACTTATGAGTTCCTATTGCATGGGCGCATATTTTATCGCCTTAAACCGTAAAACCCCACTGTCACCGGAAGCCTGCTATGAACTGTACAAGGTCGGCTTATCTTCCAACAAGCTGTTTCATATAGCAGTTGGAAATGCCAACAGCTATCTTGATAAAAAGAAGATGCCGGACAGACTGAAATGGTCAGCAAATTCCCATTTACGCAGATATGAAAACGACTGGGTTGTTGATATCATCGAAGGAACTCCACAGGATGATTTTGAACTTGGTTATGATTATCATACCTGTGGTATCTGTAATCTGTGCCGGGATGAAGGCTGCTTTGAACTGGCAAAATATCTGTGCCGCATGGACTATGTTCTTGCAGACATGATGCAGATGAAGCTCATCCGGACAAAGACGATCGCCGAAGGTGCAGATTCTTGCGATTTCCGATATGGAAGAAAATGATTTTATACGACCGGCAACATTCAAATACGAAAAAATTAATAAACAAAGAACACAAAAACTGCCGCCAGTTGAATGACTGGCGGCAGTTTTTACTCTTCCTTATACTTACACTCTACTTTTTTCTGTGAGCGCTACACATCTAATACCAGATTATTTAATCTTGACTGTTTTTACAGCACTCCATTTTCCATACACCCGGTTTCCGGTAGAATCCTTCTTAAATGCACGAACCTTAACGTAGTATTTCTTTTTAGATTTTAATCCGGTTAATGTCTTGGATAATTTCTTTGTTACTTTTTTCTTTGCTCCACTCATATTTTTCTTAGAAGAATAACAAATCTGATATCCATATGCATCTTGACTCCAATAGTGTACAAATTCTTTTTAACTTTTTAGATAAATTATCAAATTTCCTGATATCTGTAATAAAGCATAAAAGTCCAGATACAGCATTTCTGCCATATCTGGACTTCTACTAAAATATACATGTTACCTGTCCTGCTTGTGTCTTTAGTCTATAATTGCCTTAATTTCCGATTCGCTCATATCGGTTACATCCATGATCTGTTCTAAGGTGTAGCCTTTCTTATGCATTTTCAGGATAATATCAACTCTTTCTTCCGATCTTCCTTCTAATCTTCCTTTGACCTTACCTCGTGCTTCGCCTATTTTTTCGCCTTCTGCCCTGCCAGCAGCTTTGCCAGCGGCTTCGCCCTTCGCATATCCCATTTCTTCTACGCCTTCACTCAGATTACACATGATCTTCACCTCGTCTCTGATACCGTGTCTGTCTACTGGTATGTCATACTCTTGTTTCATCAGCTTCAATTTTTGTTCTGCCGTCATTGTCTGTGACAATAGCGTTCCAAGTAAGCGATGCAGTTCATATCTTTCTTCCTTAAGCGGTATCTCCTTTGCCAATCCGATCATCACGATGTTAGGAATATCCAGATTGCCTTTCCAGTCCTGTTCGCCAAGTAAATCATCTTTTACCATATGAATATGACTCAGACTGTTCTCTTTCATATTCATACAGATCCAGATGGAATACACCTGTTTGATCTCGTTATAGTCAGAACCTGTAAATTCCCGCTCTTTCTGGGATGACACCAGTCTTGCCGTATAGAAGATTGCCCGATTTAAGATAAAATACTTTGTCGGTTCATTCTTCTGGGCTTCCAGATTAATGATCATTTTCGCCAATCCATCCCGCATCCGTACATAGAAGATAATATCAAAATATATCTTTCCCTCATCAATTTCGGAACTTTCTGTATTCAGTCCGACAATCCGTTCACCGGTTCTGGCATCCACCGTTTCTTTGTTCGTTAATCCCAGTTCAACCGGAACCTGGCTGATATATGGTTCACCTTCAATCAAAGAAGCGACCGTATCTGCATCCATACCTTTAAATTCTTCTACTACCCTGATCAGTATATGCGCCAGTATGATCTTCTGTCCAAGCAGGCGCTTGGCACTGGCATCATACTGTGCTTTCTGATCAGTTGCCTTGGAGGAATATACAATTTCGTTATCCATGTTCTATCTCCTTTCTTAATACTGATAGAACAGAATAACATGCATATTTTAGCTTTGTATATTGCCTCCGTCTCTCCAAGTTTGATTGTAACGGATATTGGAAAGGAAAACAAGTTTATAATTATTTACCGTAAAATCTTACAAATGATCAGACCGATACCACATACGGTTATTCCAACTGCGATCACTACATCTTTGTTATCTCCAACAATGTTCACATACTTTGCTTTGCCCGGACGATAAATGATCTCCACCGGATCATTCCGGTTTAACTTTTTGTTTCCGCCATTTGCAGCTCGTAATTTCATATCCTGTCCATTATACTGAAACTGCACAACCGGAAAATCAACACCATTTTCATTGACAAAGTCAGTAATCGTTCCCGGAAGCTTTTTCCCCTGCCGGTCAACGATGACCTTGATCAGACACAGGATACCTCCAATAAATTCTCTGTTACACGCAAAGAATTCATTTTTTTCATATTATCGTGCGAACAAAAGAGGTACAAGTTGAAAATGTTTATTTCTTATAGAAGTTATATCCATCTATCTAATATTACAAATGCGTTAATACATATTCCCCAAATTCAGGTAATGAAAAGAAAACATACCCATGTTCCTCGCAATCAATAATACCCCTTTTCTTTAACCTGTCTCGATACGGATTAAACTCATTTGTTTTCAACGAAAGCTTATCTCATATCTCCTTTATTTACCAGATTCTATTTTTGCAATACCATAACAGATCTTCCTGTCTTTGTTCGATAACTCCGACCAGATCTTGTCATACACATATTCACTCAGATACTGTCTATATCAAAAAAGGATTTGCTTTTTCTATTGATATACCGATTCCAAGTACAGATAAATCAATCTTGGCTTTTATAAATAAATCTTTTAATTCCTTTTGATCATATAGTTTTGCAGCAAAACTATACAGCAGATCACGTTCCGGATTCATCTCAATAACGATCCATTCTTTTTCTTTTCGGAAATGCTTTGAAATATCCGTCAGCATAACTTTCTTTCCACTGCCTCGTCCCCCTGTAATCATATAAATCTGCTGAAAACATTTCTATAATTTCATTTGTCTGTACTAATCTGGACACTGATTCTAAAGGACTTCTTCCGAAAACTAATAAAAACGGATTTTGCATGTTGCACCTCCTTTTTTTACTGTTCTTTACTCTTTTATATGTGTTTTACTGTTCTTTACTCTTTTTTACTGTTTTGTCAAGTTAAATGCAACAAAAAACTGTCTGTTATAGATTCATATGTTTCTATCTATAACAGGCAGGGGATTTAAAAATTTATCTTCTTATTATTTTATCTTCCACGTCTTTATATATCCGATGGATTTCTTTTTCAACTGTTTCTTTAAAGCTGTCTTTATGTTGTCGACAAAACAGGCGCCGGATATTACGAGGAATTAAATTTATGCACAATGAAAATGAAAAAAGAAACATTGCTGTCTCACAGAAAGGCAATGCTATACAGCTTGCCGCATTAAACATCCATCAGCTTTTCCCATCCCGAACCAAAGATGAATGTCTGGTAGAATTGAAAAAGAATCCACCCCTTTACCGGACATATCTGAACTGGCCTGACAAATGGAAATCAAACTTTCTGGAATTCATGGAAGGTAAGAAAAGCCTGCCATTGACCTATGATCCATTTTTCAAAAAGCTGTTCAACCCAGATATATACCCGGAACGGTTATCACGACTGATCAGCAGTATCATCGGTACAAATGTTACCGTAAAATGTATCCTGTCAAATGAAGACAGCATGCTTCCATCAACTTCTCTCCTGCTTCTGGATATCATTGTTCAGTTAGAAGATGGTTCGATCGCAAATGTGGAGATCCAGAAGATCCCATACACCTTTCCCGGTGAGCGGATGTCCTGCTACTCTGCTGATCTTTTGCTCCGCCAGTACACCAGAGTAAAAGGGGAAAAGGGAAGTACATTCATCTATCAGTATCTGAAAACCGTTTATACGATCGTGATGTTTGAAAACAGTCCAAAAGAATGTAAAGATCCCGAATTATCCGATATCTATCTGCATCATGGAAAGGCTGCATTTGATACCGGAAGCGACTTCCATCTTCTGCAGGAATACTATGTCGTTGCCCTTGACGTCTTCCAAAAAAGTAAGTATTCTAAAGATATCAACGAACTTAACGCATGGTTATCCCTGTTAACTGCAACCACCTTGGATGACCTTGCAGCACTGATATCCGACTATCCGTGGATGGAAACTATCTGCATGGATATGTCTGAGTATCTGTATCACCCGGAGGAGGTTGTTACCATGTTTTCTGAAGCATTACGAAAATTGGATGAGAATACAGTCAACTACATGATCGATGAATTGAAAAAAGAACGAGATGAAGCGATTGCTGCTTTATCTGAGAAAGATGTTGCTCTGTCTGAAAAGGACGCTGCTCTGTCTGAAAAGGATGCTGCTCTAGCCGAAAGAGATGCCACAGTATGTGAAATGAGTGCAGAAATCGCGATTTTAAAGGCTCAACTTGCTAAACGAAACAAATAAAATCTTATTTATATATAACAGCAAGCAGAAAACTCCTGATATTATACTTGTTATGTAGCAAACCTATCCGAGTGCCGGTTCTTAGACAGCGTCCCTTGCTGCCTTACGTACCGTTGCACCGAGGATAGAGCGCAAGCGTTTTGCATAATAACAATGTATAATATCAGGAGTTTTCGTCCGTTTCTATTCAAATTGATGCTCTTTATAGTGATGGGCTTCCTCCAGCATCATATCCTTGACCTTCATGAGTCGCACCTGCGTGCTTCGCTCATTCTCATCAAGCTTCATGCTAATATAACGGATGCCCTCCTTTGTCTCAGGAATAATAACATGCTCCAGCGCATTTACACGCCGTCTGGTCTTTTCGATCTCCGATGCCAAAAGCTGACAGGATTTCTCAATCTCCGCCAGTTTCAGCATATCCGGAAGGATGTCAGCAAGTGATTTTACTGCATCATCCAGATCACCGGAGGTAAATGCAAAACCGTAAGAATAGATATCATTCTCATCCGCACTTTTTGTTGTATATTCAAATACCGGAATATCTACACTCATAACATTTCGATCCTTACAGGTAAGCTGGACTTCCTGTTTCGGTGCCATCAGTGCCGTATGAAGGATCTGTTCAGACATGCCGGCTTTTGCTATGACAAAATTCGTATTGGCGGCCTTGATACCGGCCTCAACCTTCTCTCGAAGCGCCATATTCTCTCTTGCCATATCAAGGAACTGCCGCATCAGCTCATCTCGTTTATCTTTTAACAGCTTATGGCCTCTGGTTGCCGTAACAAGCTTCTTCTTTAAACGGGTCAGTTCCATTCTAGTAGGATTTACCTGTGTAGCTGCCATTTTTTGCCTCCTTATAAAGGGTTTATAGACTGTGAAGCGCTCCACCTCGCCTGTCGGCTCGTAGCGCTCTTCCGTTTATTAACTCGAAGCGCTCCACCTCGCCTGTCGGCTCGGTGGGTTCTGTCGAACCATGCTCGTATCCTTGCAAATCGTCTGCTATGAGCAAGCTCAAGCATCCCATTTGCAAGTCTACTCACGCGCTTCTCGTTACTTTCCATAATACATATCTAACCACTTGTCATCGATACGTTTCAGTTCTGCACGAGGCAGGATCGATAACAGCTTCCAGCCGATGTTTAATGTTTCTTCGATACTTCTGTCTGTCTCATACCCCTGAGATACATATTCCTTTTCAAATGCTTCTGCAAACTTTGCATATAAAATATCGATATCCGACAATGCAGATTCACCAAGGATCGTCATAAGTTCCTTTGCATCCTTACCACGGGAATATGCCGCAAATAACTGGTTCATGGTGCTGGAATGATCTCCTCTTGTCTTTCCTTCACCGGTACCCTTATCCTTCAGACGTGACAGGGATGGAAGTACATCGATCGGTGGTGTTACACCCTTTCTGTAAAGCTCACGGCTTAAGATGATCTGTCCTTCTGTGATATATCCGGTTAAGTCAGGGATTGGATGTGTCTTATCATCCTCAGGCATGGTAAGAATTGGGATCATTGTGATACTACCGTTCTTGCCACGCTGTCTTCCGGCTCTTTCATATAAGGTTGCAAGGTCTGTATACATGTATCCGGGATATCCACGACGACCCGGAACCTCTTTTCTGGCTGCGGATACTTCTCGTAATGCATCTGCATAGTTTGTGATATCCGTCAGGATAACCAGTACATGCATGTTTTTTTCAAATGCAAGATATTCCGCAGCGGTCAGTGCCATACGAGGAGTAGCGATACGCTCAACCGCAGGGTCATTTGCAAGGTTGATGAACAGTACGGTTCTGTCGATCGCGCCTGTCTCTTTAAAGCTCTCCGTGAAGAAGTTCGCTTCTTCGAAGGTGATACCCATAGCTGCAAATACTACGGCGAATGGTTCATCTGTTCCACGTACCTTAGCCTGTCTTGCGATCTGGGCTGCTAGCTTCGAATGTGGAAGTCCTGATGCTGAGAAGATCGGCAGCTTCTGTCCTCTTACCAGTGTATTTAATCCATCAATAGCAGAGATACCTGTCTGGATAAATTCCGATGGGTAATTTCTGGCTGCCGGATTCATTGGCAGACCATTGATATCTCTTCTCTCCTCCGGAAGGATATCCGGTCCTTTATCGATTGGTCTTCCCAATCCGTCAAATACACGGCCAAGCATATCTTCTGATACGCCAAGCTCCATGCTTCGTCCAAGGAATCTTACTTTACTGTTTGAAAGGTTGATACCTGTTGAATTCTCAAATAACTGTACCAGTGCATCTTCACCATTGATCTCAAGAACCTTGCATCGTCTGACTTCGCCGCTTGCAAGCTCGATCTCACCAAGTTCATCATAGGTAACATTTTCTACACCATGTACCAACATCAGAGGTCCTGCAACTTCCTGTATGGTTCTATATTCTTTTGGCATGTGCTTAGTCCTCCTTTGCTATGGCTGCTTCCAGTTCCTGATGAAGTGCCTTTATGATCTTGTCATATTCTGCTTCCACATCTTCCGGATGTGTATATTTGAAACGTCCGATCTTCTCACGAACCTCCATATTCAGAATATTCTTTATAGTTGCACCACGCTTCAAGGCTTCTGATGATTCCTCATAGAATGCCAGCACAAGTTCCATCATGCGGAACTGCTTATCCAGTGGTGTGTAAGTGTCGATCTCATGGAATGAGTTCTGATGCAGGAAGTCCTCGCGGATGGATCTGGCTGCTTCCATCTTCAGACGGTCGCCTGCGGATAAGGCATCCATACCAACCATCTTAACGATCTCGTCAAGCTCTGCTTCTTCCTGTAATAATGTCATAAGCTTCTGACGATCTTCCATCCAGTGCTCATTGACATTTTCCTCAAACCATTTTCCCATGTTATCTACATACAGCGAATAACTGGTCAGCCAGTTGATCGCCGGGAAATGTCTCTTATAAGCCAGTGCAGAATCCAGTCCCCAGAATACCTTAACGATACGGAGGGTCGCCTGCGATACTGGCTCTGAAATATCACCACCGGGAGGTGATACGGCTCCGATTACGGATAAGGCTCCGGTTCTTCCTTCCGAACCAAGTGTCTTAACCATACCTGCACGCTCATAGAACTGTGCCAGACGGCTTCCTAGATATGCAGGATAACCTTCCTCACCGGGCATCTCCTGTAAACGTCCTGACATTTCTCGAAGTGCTTCTGCCCATCTGGAAGTAGAGTCAGCCATCAGCGCAACGGAATATCCCATATCACGGAAATATTCTGCGATCGTAATACCGGTGTAAATAGAAGCCTCTCTGGCTGCAACCGGCATATCCGATGTATTTGCGATCAAAACGGTTCTCTCCATCAGGGAGTATCCGGTCTTCGGATCCTTCAGTTCAGGGAACTCGTTTAATACATCTGTCATCTCGTTTCCACGTTCACCACATCCGATGTATACAACGATATCGGCTTCTGCCCATTTTGCAAGCTGATGCTGGATAACGGTCTTTCCACTACCGAATGGTCCGGGAACTGCTGCTACACCACCCTTTGCGATCGGGAAGAATGCATCGACAACTCGCTGTCCTGTGATAAGCGGCATAACCGGCGGAATCTTCTCTGCATAAGGACGACCCTTACGAACCGGCCATTTCTGCATCAGTGTCAGTTCCTTATCACCCTTTGTTGTCTCAATCACACATACAGTTTCTTCTACTGTGAAATCTCCGCTCTTGATCTCTTTTACAGTTCCTTCTATACCATATGGAACCATGATCTTCTGAGTTACGACAACTGTCTCCTGTACGGTTCCGATCACATCTCCGGTCTCTACCTTGTCCCCTGCCTTAACACATGGAACAAATGGCCATTTGATGTCTCTCTTTAATGATGGAACTTCAACGCCTCGCTGCAAATTATTTCCACAGATTTTCATGATATCATCCAGAGGTCTCTGGATACCGTCATAGATACTGCTGATCAGTCCGGGTCCAAGTTCTACGGACAGCGGCATTCCGGTTGACTCTACCGGTGCACCCGGTCCAAGTCCTGATGTCTCTTCGTAAACCTGAACAGATGCCTGATCTCCATGCATCTCTATGATCTCGCCGATCAGTCGGCTCTCACTTACTCTGACAACGTCATACATATTCGCGTCACGCATTCCCTCTGCGATAACAAGAGGTCCTGCAACTTTTTTTATCTTACCTGTTGCCACGTTTTCTGGTCACGCTCCTTCCTAGTTTCCACTGAACAGAATGTCCGAACCGACTGCCTGTTCTACGGATTTCTTTACTCCATTTATACCTGCAGATGTATTACCGGAAACTCCTGGGATCAGGATGATCGCCGGAAGCATCTGCGTCTTATATCTCTCTATCTCTTTCTTGATCTGCTCTGCCATGCTCTCTGTTACATAGATAACGGCATATCCACTTTCTGCCAGTCTTCTGAGCTGTGTACTGCCCTGTTCTGCATCGGATACCGGGAAGGTCTCAAGTCCCAGAGTCGCAAAGCCATAGATGCTGTCATATTCACCTAATACTGCAATTCTATACATACATTTCCCTTACCCTTTCCCTGATTGCATCATCCGGCAGATGATTTAACTTTCCGGTCAGGATGATCCTGACTGTCTTGATCTCATTCTGCCTTGCAAGTACATAAGCAACAAGTGGTCCGATCGTAAATGAATTATATTTCTGCGGCCGGATCGCCTCTATGATCCGGTTATCGCACCAGCGTTCAAATGCGGATGAACTGTCTGATAATGCCGCAGCTCCACCGGAATACGGTGTTTCTTCCAGATATTTGATCACATCCGGCATACCGGAAAGTGCTGCCCGCATCAGCCGTTCCACATTGAGCGTCTGACATTCCTCCATCGCACGTCTCATAAAATCCAGTCCTTTTTCTGTCTTTACAGAACGGACTGCGATCTTGATATTTGCAACTGCCACAACTGTCTCTGCATATTCTTTTAATAATGCATCTCCATTCTTCTCCGCTGCCGCAAGCATTGCCCGCATGGCTGCCCGGTCAATGATAACATCACACATCTGACCATCTCCGGTATGCACCAGACACTCATATGCCTCTAATGCGCATTCCCGCATAGATTCCGGTAATGACCGGAAATCTTTATCTTTAATGATCTCGACTAATGCTTCACCCGAAACAGATGCATTGTCATAAAATATATTTGCCTGAACTTCTCCGTCTACAACGGTTTTGATCGCTGCCTTCAAATTATGGAAACTATCCTGGATCAACAATACGTCAAATACTGTCTGATCGGATACCATCTCCTTGACCAGTGTCCATGTTTTTTCCAGTTCCCTGTTCAAAATGGTCTCTGCATCCTGCACTCCGGCTTCTGTATCACCCCAGCCTTTTTCACCTAAGAACTGAAGGCAGTCCGCATATGTTTTCTGGGCAATCAACTGCTCGATCACAGCCTGTGAAAACAGGGACATCTCAAGTGCCCGGATCCTGGCAACAGCATATATATATTTGTCTGCCATTTTTCTACCTCCCTTATGTGAATAACAGGGAATTTAATTTGTCTGCCATTTCTTCTTTCTGCGCATGGAACATGGCAGCTAATGAACAATTCTCCTCGATACCGCCATAGATCAGGATAAATCCTCCGTCTATATCACTGGCTTTATCTGCGAGCGTCAAATCTCCTCCATGTGCTTTTGCTATCTCTGATACCCGTTTTGCAAATCCTGCCGGAAGCCGCTCCATATCTTTGGCTGAGAAGCTGATCTGTCCACTCTTCGGCTGTACTGCATTTCCAATCATACGCTCCATCATATGGAAATATCTGTCAACTTCCATATCAATCATTCCGTTATAGGCTTTACCTATCACTTCATTGATGATCTCCTGCTTTGCCTTTAAGACTGTCTGGCGTTTCTTCAGGTCGGCAGAGGATTTTGCCCTTGCCATTCCGTCCGCTTTTACATGGCTGACCTTTTCAGCCGAACCCGCCTTGATCTTATCTGCTTCCACCTTTGCATCTTCTATAATCTGATCTGCCTTTTTCTGTGCATCTTCAAGGATCATATCGGATTGAGTGTTTGCTTCTTCCAGAATCTGTTCAACGATCTTCTCTAATCCTGTCATACAAATCCTCCTGTACTACTTGTTCAATCATGTTTCAAATCTGTGCCTGTTTTATACCGGTACACCGTTAATTGCAAGAATTGATACGAGCAGAGCAAGGATCGCATATGTCTCTACCATTGCAGGGAAAAGCATTGCTTTACCGAACTGATCCGGCTTCTTTGCTACGATACCAACTGCTGATACAGCGGTTTTGCCCTGATGCATAGCGGATACAAGGCCAACTAATGCGATTGGAAGACATGCTGCAAGGATCAGTAATCCGGTCGCTGTTGAAAGTTCTGCAGGAGCACCATTTAAAATACCGATCTTTGATAAAGCGATGAATCCTACCAGCAGTCCATAGATACCCTGTGTACCGGGAAGAAGCTGGATGATAAGAACCTTCGCGAATTTGCTTGGATCTTCACTTACTACACCTGATGCAGCCTGACCTGCGATACCTACACCGTAAGCAGATCCCATACCTGCCAAAATAACTGCTAATGCAGCTCCTGTTAAAGCTAAAACTGTACCCATTGTCATATTGATTATTCCTCCTTAATTTCCGGTTTACAGGTTTTCATGCCTGCATTCCCTATATCTACATATTTTGTATTTTCTTTAAATGGATGGAACGCTTCTCCGCCACCCTCATAAAACTTACCAAAGAATTCTACATACTGAAGTCGGCATGTATGGACATAAGCACCTAACATATTGATCGCAAGGTTAAATGTATGTCCGATGATGAATACCAGAATGAATACGATCGCGCCCAATATTCCATCTCCTACCATACTTCCCATCTGATTGATAACCTGTGCGATAACACCGGTTGCAAGTCCCAGTGCAAGCAGTCTGGAATAAGATAACAGATCAGACAGCCAGCCTGTGATATTGTAAATATCATACAAACCAAGTGCCAGTCGGAGCACCGGATTCTTATGACTTCTGCCGGACATCACAACGATGATCGCTGCACCTAAGATCGTAATGACATAGCTGAAGGTCTTAAGTCCATCTGAAAAATGGAAGCTTACCTGTGCGATCGATGCAAATAAACTGGTTGGCATCAGCATCAGTACCAGACCGATGATGAGCAGATACCAGGATATAACATCTGAGAAGAAGCCTACAAAATCTTTCTTCTTTAAACACATATAACCTTTTAACGCCAGACCGCCGAACAGATGGATCAATCCAAATAACAGGGAGAAGATCAGCATCTTCATCGGATTGTCAAGCGGTGCAAACCATACCGGTGCGATCGTGATCTCATGATGGAAGAAGGTTCGTGATACGACTGCTACCACATCTCCAAAATATCCTCCAAACAAGATACCCCATATCAATGTCGATATACCGCAATATTCAAATAATGTCAGTGACTTCTTCATGCCATCTCCCATCTTCGGGAACTTCCGAAGCAGGATAAAACATGCAAGGAATATAATAAGTCCATATGCCGCATCCGATAACATCAATCCGAAAAAGAATACATAGAATAAACTCATCGGTGTCGTCGGATCCATCTCGCCTCTGGCAGGAAGTCCATAGGATTCCAGGATTCCTTCTGCCGATGCAAATGGCATCTTATTACTTAACTGTACCGGTGCCGGTTCATCCTCAGGTATCTCGCCGGTCTCCACCATCAGCACGAAATTCTGATTCAGTTCTTCTTTTACCTTTTCCTCATCCCGTTCCAGCACATAACCGGTTATGATAAATGTACTGTTCGACTGAAGCAAGGTTCCAAGCACCTGATATTTCTCAGTTCTGATCTTGTAATAATCGGATAAGGTCTTAAGTGCCTGCCTGTTTTCTGCAAATCCGGCAATCTGTTTTTTCAGATCCTCGATCTCATCCTCATACCCCTCTATCGTGAGTCGGTATTTCTTGATCTTATTCTCCGGTGTCCGTTTTGAAAAATACGACATCCGGGTAAATCCTTCTGCCCTTAAGGCTTCCTCCAGTCTTTCCGTCTCTGTTTTCAAACATACCACAAATATACATGTCTGATCTTTATCAGAAGATATCACCGTGATCTCATGAGCTGATAACTCCGGCTGCCTTTTTGCAACCAGGTCTTCTATCATATTCTCTGTAAGACCAGGTCCTAAGCTTCCCATGATCACATCTGTATGTTCGGTTCCGGTCGTATTGATCGGAACATCCATATTGATCCATGGTTTCAGTCCATCGATCGCAAGCTGACATTTTGCAATCTCTGCTTTGCAGTTTCCAATCTTCTTATCCTTTTCCCGGATCTTCTGCACGATCATATTATAATCATGCCGATTCTCAACAATATCTTTATATACAGAATCGTCTACATCAGCTTTGCCTGCAAGTGCCTGCAGCATCGATGTCTTTTCCGGTGCATATCTGCCAAGGATCTCTAAAGCTTCGTCGGTATTCTGGACTCGTTTTTCATATTTGGAACGCTGACTGGTTGTGTTGATCTTCTTAAATACATCCGTCTCATCCCCACCGGCCCGGATCTCCAAAGCTCCCATGGACTGGAGTTTCTCCAATATGGCTTTTCTGTCTTTCTTCATGGCGCATATGTCAATCTTTTTTATAGCCAATACCGCCATAATGATTACCTCCCTTCTGCATCCTGATATTCAAGCATTTACAATAGCTGCTTGATCACAAGCTCTACGGCTTCACCCTCTCGCTCGGATGCACGTTTTTTTAAGGAAGCAATCTCGTCGGATGCTTCTTTCAAAGCTTCTTCTGCAAGATCAGTTTCCAGTTTCTTCTGGTCGACCGCGATAGCCGCCAGATCTGTTTTAGAACCTGCATTTGCATCTACGATCATCGCATTTGCCTTTTCCTTTGCTTCCGCCTGAATTGCTTCTGCTTTTTTACCGGCTTCTTTTACGATCTCGGCTGCCTCTGCTTCTGCATCTTCTAATGTCTTCATGGCTTCCTGTAGCATAATTTCTCCCTCCGTAATTATTAATCTCGGCATGAAATGCCGCTCTGTTAATATTTTATTATGTTAGTGTGCTCTTTTCAAGCAATATTTATTTTCTTTTATAGATTTTTCATCAAAAGGTCATGAAATTTTACCGGTTTTTAAGGCATTTTTGACAAACAATACAAACTGTCAAATTTAGTTTAACCATTTTTCACGTCATTTTGCACAATTTTAAGGTAAAAATACAAAGACCGGATGAGGGCATCTATATCTTTATTTCGCAGAACACTCTTGCTCTGTTTTACACGTAGCGGTTCTAAGCTCACTGCTTACGCAGTTCACTAAGTACCGACGTGTAAAAATGTCTGCTACATAAAATATAGATGCCCTCATCCGGTCTTTTGTATTTTTATTCTACCACATTACCAGTATCAACTCGCCTGTCGGCTCAAACAAGCACTCACATTTGCTGGTATATGCAGTTCATATCGAAATCCTCGATAATGTCTTCTGACTGCGGTCTTATTATATGGTTGTTGTTATTTTACATACATTAAATATCAATGCAAAAAACATCATCTATCAGGGCAGGATATATATACCTTTATTTCGCAGAACACTTTCGTTCTGTTTCACACGTAACGGTTCTAAGCTCACTGCTTACACAGTTCACTAAGTACCGACGTGTGAAAAGGTCTGCTACATAAAGTATATACATTCCACCCTGATAGATGATGTTTTTCTTACTACTTATAATCTTCTATAAATTACATATTCCTTATCCGCAAATGTTCCAGTGCCAACTCGCCTGTCGGCTCAAACAAGCACTCACAATTGCTGGTATATGCAGTTTATAGTATTTTTCTTTACTCTTCAATCATCTTGATTCTTCTGATATGACGTTCGTCATTTGAGAATGGTGTGTCAAGGAAGGTGTCAACGATCTTGAGTGCCAGTCCCGGTCCGGTTACACGGGCACCCATTGCAAGGATATTTGCATCGTTGTGCTCTCTTGTTGCCTGTGCACTGAAGCAATCACCACAGAGTGCTGCACGGATTCCCGGTACTTTATTTGCTGTAATGGAGATTCCAATTCCTGTTCCGCAGATCAGAATTCCTCGCTCACATTCTCCGTCTGCTACTGCATGTGCAACTTTCTTTGCATATACCGGATAATCAACGGATTCCTCGCTGTAGCATCCGTAATTCTTGTATTCCAGTCCTCTTTCTTCCAGATGCTTGATCACATCCTGCATTAATCCGTATCCACCGTGGTCACATCCAAGTGCTATCATATTCTTTGTCCTGCCTTTCTTGTTTTCAAAATCTTTTCGGGTGGTTGTCACCCAACCCGTTTTTTCTATGTTAACTTTTTTCATTATATCGTGAGCATAGCTCACTCAATGCATTCCGCAAAATCAGCATCCTTGCGAGCAAATAATTTTGCGCTCATTACATCACACCGATATGATTCTATGTCCTGCCGCCTTGATCAGCCGGTTCATGATCGCATATCCCATATCACCTTCCCGGAAGGATTCACTGTAAATATAGTCTGCACCGATATCATCACACAGCCGAAGCAGCCGGTACAGGGATGAAGATACTGTAATCTCATTCTTCTTGCTTCCTGCATCAAGGACATTTTCACAGGAATATAAATCCGTATTTTCTGTATCACACAGAACTGCCGTCTTATATCCCTCTGCCTGCTTACAAGCAACCAACTCTGCAATCTTTGCGGCAACCTTTTCCCGCTCACCCTCTACGATCGTGAGTTTTCCCTTCGGTGCATAATGTGTGTATTTCATACCCGGGGCTTTTGGTCTGACCTTCATATCCACGCTTTCCAGTGCCGGATCGATCATGACATCTCCTAAGATATTCTTAATCATATCCGCTGAGATATAACCCGGACGTAAAATTGTCGGACGATCGCCTGTCACATCTACGATCGTGGACTCAATTCCGATTCCAACCGGTCCGCCATCTAAGATCATATCGATCCTGCCGGACAGATCTTCCTCTACATGTGCTGCTGTTGTCGGTGATGGTCTTCCGGACAGATTTGCACTCGGTGCTGCAATATACACGCCTGAATCTTTGATCAGCTTCATAGCTGCCGGATGTGATGGCATACGGATCGCTACCGTTTCCAAACCGCCGGTTGTCTCATGCGGTACAATGTCTTTCTTTTTGAAAATGATCGTCAGCGGCCCCGGCCAGAACGCTTCCATCAGCATCTGTGCCTGTGTGGATACCTCTGCCGCCAACTCCCATACACTTGCCGTATCAGCAATATGTACGATCAACGGATTATCCGATGGTCTTCCCTTGGCACTGTAAATTTTTTCGGATGCCTTTGGATTTAACGCATCTCCACCTAGTCCATATACGGTTTCTGTTGGAAATGCAACCAGTCCACCACTTTTTAATATATCCGAAGCCTTCCGGAATAATTCTTCGTTTTCCAAATCAGCTTTCGCTACTATGGTTTTCATTTTAATTACCAGCCTTACCTGTATAGTCAGGCACATCGCCTGCCAGTCTCATTTTAGCCTTATCCCCTCACAGTGTCAACCTGTGAAAAAGAGCTTCCCGAATCATGGGTATAATCTCTATATTCTCACACTTATACCCTCTATTATATGCTACCATTGGGTATCGCACCTGTTTTTTCGTCTTCATACCAAATTTATTTAGCTTCGTCGGGTATTTTCCCCCAACATTCTTCCTAATACCCGCATCAGACTTGTCCTTGTGGGTATCGTACACTTATTTTCCATTCCATACCCTCATCTAACCAGACACCTCGGGTATCATACTTACTCATCCACTACCATACCCAGAAATCAAGCATCATCAAGCGATAAATCACATATACAAACGCAAATATAGCCTGTCTGGCTGTAGACTAGACAGGCTATATATATCTTAACTTTATTCGGCAACTGAAGCTTCCGCCGGATACTCCTTGCCAAACCATGTGGCGATCACGCGGTATGGGCACTTCGGTGTTGCAAGGCTGACAACCACCATGATGATCGTGGAGATCAGACAGGCAACGATACAGGAATTGAAACCAAGTGAGATTGGCAGAACGCCCATATCGATCAGGAGATATAAGCCAATACCACTGATGATACCTGCGATCGCGCCATACTCATTTGCCCGCTTCCAGAACAGTCCGAGAAGCAAAGTATGAAGAAATGCTACTGTCATACCACCGGTAGCATAAGTAATCAATGAAGCCAGAAGTTCCGGTGGATCACATGCAAATAAGAATACGACAAGAGCAACAACGATAACACTGATAACATTTAACTTCTTTAATGTCTCCTGCTTTGCATCTTTATTGAACAGGTCCTTGTACAGATCACTGACGATCGTTCCTGCAAGAGATACGATCATTCCACCAACAGATGACTGAACCGCACCACATACACCGGCGAGAACCAGACCTGCTGCCCATGCAGGCATTACACTTACTGCAAGTGTCGGAATACCAAGGTCAGGAGTTGCAAGGCTTCCTTCCGGGAACATATATTTGATCGTGAAGCACAGACCATTTAAGCCAATGAGCCAGATTGCAACTACAACCGCACCAACCTTGATCGCACGATGCAGAGTCTGTGTATCCTTATAAGTAAGCGTTGTCATTGTTACATGAGGCATTGTACAGGTTGTGATACCCCATAAGAATGCAAACGAAAGAACCGTCTTTACACTTGCAGGTACGAACCAGTCCGGATTACTCTTAACTAATGACTGGATCGTCTCTGTATAGCTGGGATCTGTTCCGTTGATGCCCATAATAAATAAGATAATAACGGAAACTGTCATGATAATTCCCTGAAAAACGATCGCAGATGCGATACCTTTAATACCACCTGTGATAGCTGCGATGATAACAAGTACAGTGAAAATAGCAAGTCCGATACGATAATCCTGACCGGTTAAGATCTGGAAAATTCTTCCGCCGCCGGTAATTGTGGATACGGCAAATGCTCCAAGGAAGAACAGGATAACCAGTCCGCAGAGCGCACCAACAATCTTGCTGTTGTTATATCTGTGCATCAGAAGTTCAACAAATGTCTTGGAATCCGTTCTTCTGGCTACGATACCGACACGCTTACCGATCAGTCCAAGTACCATGAAGTTCGTGCACATGGACCAGAAACAGCATACCATCCAGGTCGCACCAAATGTATATGTATAACCCGGTACACCCATGAATACTCCGGCACCGGCAACACCGGCAGATACCATCATGGCAGTTACAAGCACACCACCGCTTCTACCGCCGGTATAGAATTTGCTCAGGTAATCACCTTTTCCATTTGCCATTGCTTTTCTGGTAACAAGACTGTATACCAACTGGAAAATCGTATATGCGGCAAATACAGTAATGATTATAATTCTCTGATTTGTAAATAAGTTCATCTCTATTTGCCCTCCTTATGTTTTCTTTCTTTTAATTTTCCGTTTGGAGTAACATCCATGTCACGATATACAAATGTTACAACCAGAATAACCGCTACTACCATTGCGATCAAAATAATGATCTCATTAAAAATCCACTGTGGAAATCCAAGAATGTATTTGTACTTTGATACATCCTTACCGCCCACCAGATACAGGTTGGCGATCATCAGCACCATAAATACCAGATAGGTTCCAAGCGTGATCCAGAATTCCTTTGTTGTCTGGGTGAAACGCTCATCCGGCTCTATTGATTTCAAATCATAATCCCTGCTGTCAGGATCAATGTTGTTATTTATCTGACTCATCTTATGTGTCTCCTCTCAACGTAAGTTTTTGAATAATTATGAAACGAAAAAATCATTCACCGAGTAAAATAATCACTGTTATTTACGCATATAAAATCTTCAATCGTTTTATCATAGTTTGTTCTTCTCCGGAAATGGATCGTCCAGCATTCTTGTCGCATGGAACTGACCCTTTTCTGCAGAAACAAGCTGCATCAATACAGCTCCGATACCTGCTGCACCATCGAATAAACCGATCGGTGTACTTAATACATCCGGTGCGACACGGTCAAGTGCAAATCTCCATGCACACTCTCTTCCTTCCGTACCGTCTGTGATCGTTGCTCCGTCTGTGATGACCTTACCGCACCTCTTTGCCTGTTCCAGATAAGTCTCATCACCAAATGCAGCCCACAGACCCAGATACATATTTAACAGGCCCGCAGTTCCGCAGCAGATATTGTAAGTATTCCAGTATCCTTCCGTCCGAACCTCAGGTGCGCCTGTATCAATTACACCCTGTGTCAGCATATCGATATACCGCTTATACCGGTCTTCTCCTGTCATCTCATATAATTTATAGAAGAAACGATTTGTTCCCGCCGGGCCATGACAATAGCCAAGATAGAACAGATCCTTACGATCCGGCAAACCATGTGGGATCAGGCTTCCTGCCTTCATCTTAACCGCCTGTGCGATCATGAAATCCGCGATTCCCTTTGTCGCATCCAAGAACTTCTGATCACCGGATGCTTCGTACAGATTCAGCAGTACAAATCCGATTCCTCCGGTTCCCATCGGGAAGTTCGGATCGATATAATCTTCTTTTGCTCCGAAGTAGACAGGATCTACACCCGGATACCAACAGGTTCCGTTTCCAGCATCATGACGCTGCCCGAGGAAATTCTCTCCTGCTTTTGCAGCAAATGCTGTCCAGTCCTCTCTGCCAAATGTTTTTGCTGCATATAAGAAGAACAGAACCGTTCCGGCATCTCCTACGATACCCGGAAATGAAGTCCAGCTATAACCTTTGCCGTTTTTTCCGGGCTTTGCATCTGCCTTTGCAGACTCAATAATATCTGCCACAAATGTTTTATATTTCTCATTTCCGGTTGCCTTATAGAGCTGTATCATGGCAAAGCCTGCTCCGCTCCATCCACTGGAAAATGCGTATTTTGAAAAGTTTCTTTTCAGATCCCGGTCATGATCAAAACGATAACGGATATATGTGGCTGCTTCTTCTGCCTCCTGCAGATAGCTCACATCATTCGTCGCCTGATATAATCCAAGAAGAAATACGATGATTCCGGACGCCCCGGCATACATACAGATTTCATCATAATAAATGGATCTTCCTTCTGCCGCATCCTGCAAAGACCAGTAGATACCTTCCGGTCCCTGTTTCTTCCGGCTGTTTATGAAATTCATGGTTTCTTTCGCATATGTAAGATAGTCTGCCATGTTGTCTCCTTCCTGTTCTATGTTTTATATTATGTATATATGTTCTTGACCTTACCAAACAGAGGACGCTCCCGCTCGTTTCTTTTATTCCCCTGCATACATCTTGGTTGACAGATATTTGAATGCGTTGTCAGCCATGATGATTGCAATATTCTTTCCTGATGCTTCCGGGCGCTCAGCTATGATTGTTGCTGCCTTTAAGGCTGCTGCCGCTGACTGTCCGAGGAATACGCCATCACTCTTTACCAGTCTTCTTCCTGTCTCATATGCATCTTCTGCTACAATATCCAGACATTCATCATATGGGATCTGCTCCGGATTGAAGAATACCGGAACACTCTGTGCCGGAACATCGTTAAATGCAAGTACGCCGTCGATCGTATTTGCTTCCGGATGATTGACATTCTTTCTGGACTGTACTGCCGGCTGTGCGCCGATGATCTTGATACCAGGATTTTTCTCTCTGAAATATCTGGACAGACCAGCCAGTGTTCCACCGGTTCCGACCAGTGCTACCACATAATCAACATTTCCGTCTGTATCCTCCCAGATCTCAGGACCCGTTGTACGGTAATGCGCTTCCGGGTTATCAGGATTTGTTCCTTGATCAATATAGAAGTAACCATGCTCATCTGCATATTTGTTCATGATAACTGTAAGCTTTGCCATGCTTAAACCACCGTTCTGCAGCATCTCCATGAAGCCCGGTACATCGGCTGCCTGAAGCAGCTCTACGCCATATGCCTTTAAGATCAATGTACGTTCTACCGATACTCCTGGCTGAATGACTACTACATATTTATACCCTCTGGAATTTGCAAATGCTGCTGTTGCAATTCCTGTATTTCCACTTGTAAAATCAAGGATCGTTCCGCCCGGCTTCAGTTTACCTGATTTCTCTGCCTCTAAGATCATGTTAAGAGCTGCACGGTCCTTTACGCTTCCTGATGGATTGAAATACTCCAGCTTACCAAGGAGGTGGGCGTTCAGCCCTAACTCTTTTTCATAATTTACGAATTCTACCAATGGGGTATGTCCTACAAGTTCTGTAATTGATGAATGAATATTTGCCATTTTTCTATTTCTCCCTTTTCCTATCTGGTTAGTATGTTTTGTTATCGTTATAAAACCCGGAAGCATCAACCTCCGGGTAAATGTCTGTTTGCAAGTCACCATCCAACTCTGGATAAATGATTTTCTCATCCGGCACATCTTATAGCGTTTCTTTATCATAGTATTAAAGTAGGTTTTGTATGTTATGTGCCTATTATAGTGACAGTTCCATAATTTGTCAACCAGTCAAAATATTTTAACTGGTTATAACCACAGCTTATAACCGAACCAATCTGTAACTCTTATAACAGTTACACCGGCTAACGCTATTACATTGCGATTCACACCTTTGATGTTTTCTGCAAAGCCATCATACTTGCCTGTGGTTATGCTGTGATCACTGCTTTCAGACGGTCAAGCGCCTCCTTGATCGTTGCTCTCGGACATGCCACATTGATACGTTCAAATCCTTCGCCTACCTGCCCAAAGATCGCACCGCTGTCAAGCCACAACTTTGCCTGATTAACGATCAGGTTCTCCCGTTCCTTCTCTGTCATTCCGAGTGCCCTGAAATCCAGCCACAGCAGATAAGTTCCTTCCGGCTCGATCAGCTTGATCTGTGGAAGTTCCTTTTTCAGGTAATCACGCACAAATGCGATATTACTCTCTACATATCTCATCATTGCCTGATACCATGTCTCGCCATGAGTATACGCTGCTTCACAGGCGGTAAGTCCCATTGCATTTAACTGGCTGTAGCCCGCCGCATCCACCTGCTTACGAAATGCTGCGCGCAGAGTTCCATTTGGAATAAAAATATTCGACACCTGAAGTCCTGCCAGATTGAAGGTCTTTGCAGGAGAAGTACAGGTAACGGAGTTCTGTTCGAATTCTTTCTTGATCGTCGCAAATACCGTGTGCTGGTGGTCTCCGAAAACAAAATCCTCATGTATCTCATCACTTACAACCGTAACGCCATGCTTGATACAGATATCACCCATCTTCGTAAGCTCCTCTGCCGTCCATACACGACTGACCGGATTATGCGGACTGCACAACAGGAACAGCACAACATGATTGTCAACGATCTGTTTCTCAAAATCATCAAAATCGATGTGATATTTTCCATCATCCCCAAGTACCAGATCATTGCTCACAAGCTTCCGGTTATTGTCACGGATCACTTCTGAAAACGGATAATAGACCGGCTGCTGGATCAGAACGGCATCCCCTGCCTTGGAATATGCTTTGACCGCCATCGCCAGTGCAAATACAACACCCGGTGTCTTTGTCAGCCAGCTTCGTTCCACCTTCCAGTCATGGTGAGCTTCCATCCATTTGCTGACCGCCTCGAAATAACTCTCTCCGCTCTCCGTATAGCCAAAAATTCCATGCTGTACACGCTCTGTCAACGCATCCAGCACCAGACTCGACGTCTTAAAATCCATATCTGCAACCCAGAGAGGAAGTACATCCGCAGGCTTTCCTCTCCGCTCTGCAAAGTCAAATTTCAAACAGTCTGTATTTCTTCTATCTATTACTTCATCAAAATTCAGGTTTTTTTCTTCCATAATTATCCTCCCGTTATGTCTCAGATCCTATGCTGTAAATATATTTCCATATCAAAATATTTTTCAGGCAAATTACTTTTTCATCATTATTCATATATTACACTGTTTTATTCCCCAAAAGAATCAATTGCCTGTTTCAGATCCGCGATCAGATCCTTCTTATCTTCGATTCCTGCCGACAGACGCAGAACACTGTCTGTAATACCGTTCTTTATACGGATTTCCTCCGGTACATCCGCATGAGTCTGTGTCGTCGGATATGTGATCAAGGTCTCTACGCCGCCGAGACTTTCTGCAAATGGGATCAGCTTTAGGGATTCCAGTATATGGAGTGCCAGCGCCTTGCTCTCCACTTCAAATGTCAACATGCTTCCAAATCCACTCGCCTGGCTCTTACAAACCTCATAATTATTTGTTCCCGGTATTCCCGGATAATAGACATTCTTTACTTTCTTCTCCTGCAACAGGAATTCCACGATCGCCTGTGCATTTTCCTGTGCCTTCTCCATACGGATTGGCAGTGTCTTGATGCCACGAAGCACCAGCCAGCTGTCAAATGGCGCAAGTCCCGCACCTGTCGTCTTTATAATATATCGTAATTTCTCCGAAAGCTCCGGTGTATTTACCACGATGAATCCGGCCAGCGTATCGTTATGTCCGCTTAAGAACTTTGTTCCGCTGTGCAGGATGATATCGGCTCCCAGTTCAAATGGCCGCTGGAAATACGGTGACAGAAATGTATTATCCACGATCAGCAGCAGATTATGTTTCTTTGCAAGTTCCGCCGTCTTGCGGATATCAATAACATTCATCATTGGATTAGTCGGTGTCTCGATATAGATTGCTTTTGTATTTTCTTTGATGTAGTTTTCCGGATCTTCCTCTGCAAAATTGATCCGGCTGAACTCAATACCATTTTTCTGATTAATATGATCAAATAAACGGATACTTCCGCCATACAGATCTGCTTCCGAAATGATATGGTCGCCCGGTTTGAAGATCTCCATCAATGTTGTAATAGCTGCCATGCCGGAAGAAAAAGCGAGAGCATCCAGTCCTCCTTCTAATGATGCAACGATCTTCTCCAACTGTTCTCTGGTTGGATTCTGGAGTCTGCTGTAATCATACCCCGTACTCTGTCCAACTGCCGGATGTGCATACGTTGCTGTCTGATAGATAGGAAAGCTGATCGCTCCCGTTCTGTCGCCTTCAAATTTTTCATGATTTCCATATATACATTTTGTAGCAATTCCTGTATCCATAATAACCGTCATCCTTTCCTGCTGTTTTTTATAGAGATTTATACCATAGTATATCAGTAGGAATAAGATTTCGGTAGTATGTATTTCTGTGAGCTGGTTATAAATACAGCTTATAGCCAACTTGTTGCTTAATTATCATCTTAACTCACTCCTTGCAGGCTCAGACTTCATAACAAAGGAAACGGCTGAGCATTTACTCAGCCGTCTTCTTTACATTTTCCTGTGTTCCGTATTGGGTCAGTATCTCGATATAGCGTCTGCCAAGGGTACTCAGCCGCATGCCTTTTCGTTTGATATAGCCGATCGTCATTTTCTCCTCCGTGTCAAGCGGAATTGCGCGGTAAGCACTGCCGTTTAATTCTTCACAGATAATACCGGAGCACAAGGTATATCCGTTCATACCAACCATCAGATTCAGCATTGTTGCACGGTCATCTGCTTTGATGATCTGCTTGTATTCCAGAGTGCTGAATACTTCTTCTGCATAATAGAACGAATTTCGTTCGCCCTGTTCAAAGGAAAGACAAGGATAATCTTTTAATTCTTCAAATGCGATCTTCTCTTTTCCTGCCAGTGGATGCTCGTTGCTCAGATACACGAATACATCACAGTCAAATAATTCCGTAAATTCCAGTCCGTTTTCTGAGAAGATCTTCTGCAAAGCCTTTCGGTTAAACTCATTTAAATATAAGATTCCAAGCTCACTCCGGTAGTCTCTTACAAACTCGATCACTTCATTTGTCCGTGTCTCATGCACAGCCAGTTCGAAATCATCCAGCCTGATCTCCTTTGCAAGCTCGATAAAGGCTTCTACCGCAAATGAATAGTGCTGCATGGATACACTGAATTTATTCTTTTTCTTTTCGTTATTTATGTATCGATCTTCGATCATCTGATTCAGTTCTACCATCTGTCTGGCATAGCTTAAAAATTCGTCTCCCTCCGCCGTGATCACGATACCACGATTGGTTCGGATAAATAATTCGATATTCAATTCTTCTTCCAGATCCCGTATCGTACTGGAAAGTGCCGGCTGGGATACATACAATTCTGCTGCCGCCTTATTCATGGATTTGGTATCTGCTATCTTTACAGCATAGACAAGCTGTTGTAATGTCATATCTGCGCCTCCCGGTTGCTTCCTTATATGTTTTCTTTTTATACAGGTACTTTATGCTTTAATATACTGTAAGACCTGTGTCCAAACAATTACGCTCATTGTACCACACCTCTTTTTTATTTTCGATATTTTCTGATCGTTTTTATAAGATTCTGTCAAAGCATAGTTCTTCAAATCGAATTTTCCGGTAAAAAAATGGTTAAAACTTTCTAAAAACGGTTGACTAAGCTTTTCATACATGATAAAAATATATCATTCAAAAAGGGAGTAGTTTCATGCTGTGCATGTGCCGATTCTCGTCAGTACGCCTTAAAAGGCCGGGGATCGGATAACCGATATATACGTTAAAACGAGACTTTTTGTGCATATTTTTTGTGCACAAAAAGTCTCGTTTTTTATTATCAATTACAAAAAACAGCATGTACCAATCAGAATTTTTCCGAAATACAAGCAGTATGTTTAAAAAACTACTATTCATTATCTGTCTCAGGAAAAAAAGCAAAAGAAAGGACATGGTCTTATGAAAGAAATCTATCAACTGAACAAAGAAGAATTATTCCGAACCTGCGGTAATCCGGAAGGACTTACCACTACAGATGCTAAAGAGCGACTTCAAACCTATGGTGAAAATACTCTGGTCGAGCAAAAGAAACAAAGTGTTGCTTCTGTCTTTTTTCACCAGTTTGCCGATCTGCTCGTTATCATCCTGATCGCTGCCGCGATCGTCTCTATGGCATCCGGCAACATCGAAAGTACGATTGTTATATTTGCGGTTATTATCATGAATGCGATCCTTGGTACGATCCAATATGTAAAGGCAGAAAAATCTCTTGATTCCTTAAAAGAATTATCTGCACCAAAAGCGAAAGTATTACGTGACGGAATCAAACAGGAGATTGCATCAAAAGACATCGTACCGGGAGACATCCTGCTCTTAGAAGCCGGTGATATGATCGTCGCTGATGGCCGTATCATCGAAAATTTCTCTTTACAGGTAAATGAAAGTTCTCTGACCGGAGAGTCTACAAATGTGGATAAAGACGACTCTGATATCACCGAGGATGTTGCTCTCGGTGACCGCATCAATATGGTATTCTCCGGCAGTCTTGTTACCTATGGTCGTGCAAATGTTCTCGTTACAGCAACCGGAATGCATACAGAAATGGGTAAGATAGCCACCCTTATGAATAATACAAAATCCAAAGCGACCCCACTTCAGATCAGTCTTGATAATTTCAGTAAAAAACTGGCAACGATCATTATGGTGATCAGCCTGATCGTATTCGGTCTCCGCCTGATGCAGGGCGAGAAAATACTGGATTCTCTGATGTTCGCAGTTGCCCTTGCTGTCGCTGCCATTCCGGAGGCTCTCGGTTCGATCGTTACGATCGTTCAGGCAATGGGTACCAGAAAGATGGCTGCCGATCAGGCGATCATCAAAGATCTGAAAGCAGTCGAAAGTCTGGGCTGTGTCTCTGTTATCTGTTCGGATAAAACAGGTACACTGACCCAGAACAAAATGACAGTTCAGCAGCTTTATACCTGTGATACTCTGTTAAATGCCGACCAACTGGATCTCCATATTCCGGCACATCGTTATTTTCTGTACAACTGTATCTTAAACAACGACAGCAGTATCCGGGATGGCAAGGATATCGGGGATCCGACTGAAACCTGTCTCCTTACGATAGCAAGGAAAACGAAACTATTTGATGTCGGTGTAACAGAAGAAGTTCTGCGTGATCTGATGCCGCGTCTGGAAGAGATTCCATTTGACTCCGAACGGAAACTGATGAGCAGCAAATACCTGTTGCACGGCGTACCTACGCTTCTGACAAAAGGTGCAGTCGATGTTCTTCTTACCCGTATGGATTCAATCATCACAGAGGATGGTATCCGTCCGATTACAGAGAACGACCGCAACAGAATTCTGGAACAAAACATGCAATTTTCCAGACAAGGTTTACGGGTTCTGGCACTTGCCTATAAAGAATGTTCCGATTCGGAAGTTCTGACCGCAGCCTCCGAATATGGTTATACTTTTATCGGACTTGTATCCATGATTGATCCGCCAAGAGAAGAATCCATGGCTGCAGTTGCGGATGCTATCTCCGCCGGAATCAAACCGATCATGATAACCGGAGATCATAAAGTAACGGCAACCGCTATTGCCAGACAGATCGGTATCTTCCACGATGGTGATATGGCCGTAACCGGTCAGGAAGTCGACCGTATGACCGATGACGAACTTACAGATGTCCTTCCAAAGATCTCCGTCTATGCCAGAGTTTCACCGGAAAACAAGATCCGTATCGTTGATGCATGGCAGAAGAAAGGTCACATTGTCGCCATGACCGGTGACGGTGTAAACGATGCCCCCGCATTGAAAAAAGCAGATATCGGTGTCGCTATGGGAATCACCGGAACCGAGGTATCAAAGGATGCCTCAGCTATGATCCTTGCAGATGATAATTTTGCAACGATCATAAAAGCTGTCCTGACAGGAAGAAATGTTTACCGTAATATCATGAATGCCATCCTGTTCCTTTTGTCCGGAAACCTCGCAGCCATTCTGGTAGTTCTCTACTGCTCCATCATGGCGCTTGATACCCCATTCCAGCCGGTTCATCTGCTCTTTATCAATCTGCTGACCGATTCACTTCCGGCACTTGCCATCGGTATGGAACCATCCGATAAGAAATTACTTCGTAACAAACCGCGAGATCCAAAAGCAGGAATCTTCAATAAATCCTTCTCGCTCCAGCTTATTTGCTACGGTGTTCTGATCGGTATTGTTACAACCGTCGCCTTTTATCTGGGTGATTCCGTAAATGCCCTGACTGCCAGCACAATGGCATTTGCCACACTGACGCTTGCAAGATTGTTCCACGGATTTACATGCCGCAGCGAATCCTCTATTATAAAGATCGGTATCCGCTCCAACCTCTGGAGTGTCGCCGCTTTCTTCGCCGGTGTCCTGCTGCTTGGCTTTGTCCTGCTCGCACCATTTATGCATGGCTTATTCATGATTGCCGACCTGACAGTTAAAAATGTATTGAGCATTTTAGGGCTTGCATTTATCCCAACCTTTATTATCCAGATCACACGAATAATAAAAGAAGCTGTTCGTAAATAACTGCAGCGTCAAGACTTATGAAATGGTTGTGTTGTGCCTGCAAAAGTCATGACTTATACAAAGTCGAATGCCGGCTGGCGGTTTCTTTTAATAAAACTCCAGTCGGTGTTCCACCAGCTCATCTCCTTCATAGACCAGCCGCAGAGTGAAGAAACGTTGTTCATCTTCTAATAAAAGTTTTAAAAATATGGCATCTCCTGTCCAGGTCGGAAGAGATGGCACGATGCTTTTATCTACCCATTTCAGTTCTCCTTCATTGCAGGCGGTTAAGCTTCCGGTAAAGCCATCTGCTGTAAACAGACACATCAGCTCCGGCTCACAGACATCACTGATAAATGTGATCAGGCCACGGAACTGATAAGAGGTCAGTGTCAGTCCTGTTTCTTCTTTTACTTCCCGAAGCAGGCAGTCTTCCGGTCCTTCTGTTCCTTCCGCATGTCCGCCGACTCCGATCCATTTATTCTTATTAATATCTTTCTCCTTCTTTGTACGATGAAGCATCAGATATTTTCCGTCTTTCTCTATATAACATAATGTTGTCATTTTCATAGTAAGTGACATAGTCTTTCATCTCCTGTTATTTGCCATATTTACCCATATGCGCTCATTATACCTTCCCCCCGGACAAATGCAACCGATAATTCAAATACAGTTGCCATATTGAAATTATCGCTTTTCCGGTGCTATAATAAGGAGCGACAGGTTGTAAACCTGTCCGATCACAATATGTGAAGCAATTACAAAACATCGACAGTTTTGCAATTACCTATATATAACTTTATACGGAGGTATGAATATAATGAGTAAAATTGATGAAGTCAGAAGCGAAATGATGGCCGCTATGAAGGCACATGATAAAGAGAGAAAGGACGCATTATCCGCACTCCTTACAGCCCTGAAAAATAAATTTATAGACAAACGTGCTGATCTGACAGAGGAAGAAGAAAACGAAGTTGTATTAAGAGAAATCAAGCTCGCAAAGGAAACAATCGATACAACACCTGCTGATCGTACCGATATCATAGATGAATGCAAGGCAAGAATCACCGTATTCGAAGAATTCGCACCAAAGATGATGGATGAAGCAGAGATCACTGCTACGATCAAAGAAGTTCTTGCAGGTCTTGGTATCGATGCTCCAACAGCCAAAGACAAGGGTAAGATCATGAAAGAGCTGATGCCTAAGGTTAAAGGCAAAGCTGACGGAAAACTGGTCAACCAGATCCTTACATCTATGATGGCATAAGCATATCAGTCTATAAAATACCAGAAAAAACTCCATGCCGGACGTCTATATATCTTTATTCCGCAGAACACTTTCGTTCGATCCGAAACGTAACGGTACTAAACTCATCACCTACTGGTGATTCGTTAAAGACCGACGTTCCGAACAGGTCTGCTTCATAAAATATATAGACGTCCGGCATGGAGTTTTTAGTTTATATCTCAGCTTTCATGTCCTGACCCTTTGATCCACGACATAAGTTCATCAAGTTTAATCGGCTTGCTGTAGAGATAGCCCTGGAATGCATCACAGCCAAGTTTTTTCAGTTCATCTCTCTGAGCTTCATTCTCTACATATTCAGCAATAATCTTGAATTTCAAAGATCTGCCCAGATAGACGATTGATGCAATGATATCACGATTCGTTTCATTATGAATAACGTCTCTCGTCAGAGATCCATCCAGCTTTACAATGTTAAAATACTTCGTCTGCAAATAAACCAGCGACGTATGTCCCATACCAAAATCATCGATCAGGAATCTGTGACCTTTCGCCTTCAATGCTTCAATCTTTTTCGTTATATCAATGGACGAAGAAAGTGCATCCTGCTCCGTGATCTCAAGTCCGAGCTGTACATTTGGAAACTGGTATTTCTTTACAACATTTTCGATAAATGCTTCAATGCCATCCCATTCCAGAGATTCATTTGTAAGATTGACCGACATCTTGAAATCATCCGGTACGATATCCCTTACCTGTGCCAGTGCCGCACCTGCCGTATCAAAGATAAATTTCTCTAACGTACTAAGTACCTTCTTTTCCTTGGCAAGCTGTATGATCAACGGAGGATAGATAAATCCAAATTCCGGATGCTCCCAACGGATCAACGCTTCTGCACCAATGCACCTGCCATCACGGTTCACCTGTGGCTGATACACTAAGAACAATTCTTTCCGTCTGATTGCTTCAACAAGTTCATCTGCCAGGATACGGGCCATATGTCCGATCTCATCTTCACGCTTTGTATATGGTGAGATGGAATTGTTCTGCTCCTCGCGCTGCATCTCCTCCACCAGTCTTTTGACATCACGTTTCAGACGCAGTTCCCGCTGTTCTTCATACATACGAATAAATGGTTTATAAATACACACACCAATTGCCAGACACAGGATCTGCAAAACTGCTCCTGCCCAGGAACCGGTAGCCTGATACCCACTCAGAATAACAGGCGTCGTCCAATCAACTTCACGTATCACATGCGGAACAAGTCCAAAGAACATTGCCGCATAAGTGACCAGATAATTCACCATCGGTACAAGCATAAATGGGATCAGTAGAATAGGATTCAAAATCACAGGAACTCCAAATAAGACAATTTCACTGATATTGAAGACCAAACTCGGTGCTGCCATATATGCAAGATTCCGAACACCCTTCTTTTTCGCAAACAACAGGATCGCAATCACCAGACACAAAACGGCTCCCACTCCTCCCAGAAGTACAAATACATCCTGCATTGTCTTGCTGAAAATTCCGGCTGTTATATCAGAAAAATTCTGCTTGATCACTGTGTCTAACATATTGTGTCCATGAATTCCAAAGAACCATAACGCATGTGTCAGAAAAATAATGACCACTCCTGCTCCCAGTCCATTCTGTAATGGCTTTAACAGGTAATCAAAAAAGCGTTCAACCAATTCCTGAAAACCGCTTACTCCAAATAATACCTGTAACAAAATTCGAAAAAACGCAAAAAATCCAATAATGACAACCGCCGGAGCAATTCCCTCGATTGCTTCAATATAGATACCGTCCGTATTCGTACGCTGATTTTTCACCTTGAAGAAACGACTGCTCTTCATTGTGTAATAGATCTTACCGGAAATAAGCGCAACAAACAGTGCCGTAAATGCATGCATATTGCTTAACGAATGAATGGAAAAATCATCGTACTGGATTCCGAAATACCCTACCAGAGCAGCCAGTGTGATAATTACTAAAATGATAATATTTCCTGTACCTTCATAGATTTCCTGCTTTCTCCGTTTCATAATGGCATAACTGACCGTTGTTGTTACTGCCAGAAAAACAGCAAAGAACTCATTAACACTGGCATATACGAAATTCAGAATTTCCAGTACATGTCCACCACACAATTTCGCTATAAACGTCTGATATGCAGGAATCGGTAGATTGATCAACATCGCCGCCAGGTACCCGACTACAAGAAGCGGGATCATCATGATCATACCCTGTCGGATCGCACCCAGCGCGCAGCTGCTGTCAAGCCGGTCTGCCATACGCATGATCATTTTTTTAAATTTGCTCATCTTTTGTTTTAGTGCAATAATCTGGAAGTTAATTATCACACGTTCCTTTCTCTACTCTCTCACCAGATGTAGTTTTTCTGCAAGCTTCAGGATCAGGGTTCCCTTTGGCATAGCAAGGATTTCTTCCTTCGTATATCCTCCGACTGCCAGAATAGCTGCTGCATAGAAAATAACTGCAAGCAGGATTGCCAGAACAACACTGACTGAATTCATATGGATCAGGTGGTAGAAGATCTGATAACTGCCCCAGGCAACGATTCCCATAAATATCGATGCAACGGCAGGAGCAAGATAGATCTTCTTCACATCAAGCTTCGTAGACATATATTTGGATACAGATATATGATTAAAGATACATGCCAGTAATGAATACAGGATCGTAGCCGCTACCAGACCGAACAGCTTCGCATCTGTAAATTTCAAAATAGCAGCAAGGAATACTAAATGGATCAACAATGCAAGTGTCGCATTCTTCACCGGCTCCATAACCTTTCCGATTCCCTGCAAGATACTGTTTGTAAGTGTTGATAATGAATAAAATACCACAGATATGCAGCCGGTAGTCAACGCCTTAAATACCAGCGGATCCGCACCACGGAACAACAGTGTGATGATCGGTTCTGATAGCACACCGATTCCGACTGCACATGGTATCGTCACCATCATCGTGATACTCATGGACTGATTGTATACATGATTCGTTTCCGCTTTATCCCCCTTGGTAAATGCTCCCGAAATATTTGGTATCAGGGTTGTTCCAACCGCAGATGCGATCGATACCGGAAGATTGATCAGCACCATATACTGACCGGAAAAAATACCGTACAAATTTGCAGATTCAACACGATCTACATTTTTACTGTTTAAGACATTGTAGAAAATCTTCATATCTACGGTGGTCGTAATATTATACACAAATGCAGCAATAATGATCGGTGTTACGATCATTACGATCTGCCGGAATAACTTTCCATATGATTCTACATTCGACGAAACATCAGACTCTACTGTCTCCATAATTTCTTTTCTTCTTCCTGCATATGCGATCAGAATATAAATAATTCCACAAAGAACACCTGCCCCTGTTCCCATTGCACTGCCTGCTGCACCATATTTTGCATGTTCAGAGGTTCCCGGTACAAATGGTCTGGACATCAGATAGGCAGCCAGAACACTGACAACTGCATTTGCAATCTGCTCTATAATCTGTGATATGGAGGTTGGAATCATCGTTTTATATGCCTGAAGATAGCCTCTGTAGATAGCAAGAAAGCCCGACAGAAATATTGTCGGTGCGAGGATCTGTAAGCTTAAAATCGCATTTGGCTGTTCCTTCACCAAAGCCGGTGCAAATGCAAATGTCAGGACAGCCGCCACCAATCCGACAGATACTACATAGATAAAAGCACATTTAAATACCCGTCTCGCATTTCTGTATTCTCCCAGGGCCAGCTTCCCTGAAATGATCTTAGAAACCGCTGTTGGAATGCTGTACGTAGCGATCATCAATATCATGGAATATATTGCATACGCTGTACCATAATATCCATTTCCCTCATCTCCGATAATCTGAAATAACGGTGACCGGTATAAGAGACCGATCACTCGGGATAATATACCTGCACCTGCCAGCACTGCCGCCTGAAAAGCAAAATTTGTCCTCATACCGGACGGCTTCTTTATTTTCTTCTTTTCATTATCATTCTGCATGATTGTTTCTCCTGATTATTTTGTAACTGACTACAAGACGATCAGCTACCATTCTATCTGGTTGCACATATTTCCGGCGTCTGCTATACTAACATCGGAAATGACACACGTTTCCAATACCCTATATATATACCAGTTTTTTATACTTATTACAAATAAAATATGTAAAAGATTTTCATAAAAGGAGGTTTTCCACCTATGGCTAATCCAAATATTCCAAAAGATCCTGTTATGCTCCTCAGCTTTATTAATATGAAGCTTCGTGATTTTTATCCGAGTCTGGATGAATTATGTACGGATCTGGATCTGAATGTAAATGATGTTTCCGAAAAACTGGCATCTGCCGGTTTTAACTACGATGGAAAATTAAATCGATTTATCTGATAAAATGCTTCTAATTCAAAGAAAATAACTATTTTATCCTATTGCAAAAGGAACGCCGGCAAATCTCTAACCGGGTATTTACCCCACAGAAATCTGCCGGCTTATTCTATCACATAAAGCTACACTATATGTGCCCTGTCATTTCTGAATATGCTACGTTTCCTACATTTGATCATCTTTGTCGTCATCACTGCTCTGTTTTTCCGCTTCATGCTTCGTTGCTGCCAACTGATCGTCAGCTTTCTCTGCATGCATCACTTTCTCAATCTGCTGATAAAGCTTCTTCGCATGCCTCTTTGCTTCGCGATCTGCCTTTGCGGCTGCTTTTTCCTCCGGAGTTTTTTTATGAAAACGGATATCCTCCTCTTCCTCTGTCAGATAGATTGGCTTTCCGGTTTCTTCATCGATCCGTTTGATCCGCTCAAATTCCGAGGACACCGATACCATATGCTTCTTTTCCAGCTTGTCGGTACATGTCTTATTGATATACATGTAGATACATGCAAATACCGGAACACCCAGTAACATTCCGTAGAATCCGAAGATACCACCGCCTACGATAACCGCGGTCAGAACCCAGAAGCTGGAAAGTCCCGTTACATCACCAAGGATCTTTGGTCCTAAAATATTTCCATCAAACTGCTGAATACACAGGATCATGATAAGCAATATGATACTCTTGATCGGATCTGCGATCAGAACAATAAACACACATGGGATCGCACCGATGATCGGACCAAAAAACGGAATTACATTTGTCACACCAATGATAACACTGATCAGCAATGCATATGGCATATCTACGATCGTTGTCAAAATAAATGTTATAATCCCGATTATGATCGAATCCACGATCTTACCATTGATAAACTGACTGAATATCTTATTTACACTTGCAAGTCCATCCAGAATGATATTCGCGTTTTTCAGTTTAAACAGTGCATAGACGATTTTCTTGCCTCTGGAAGCCAAATATTCCTTATTCGCCATCACATAGATAGATGCTACAATACCGATCAGGAAATTATAAATGAACTTCAATCCGCCCACAACACCGGAGCTGATATTCAATACAATCTTATCCAGATTCGGAACAACATCTGTATTTACCCATTTCTGTAAGCGGTCATATACAGTGTTTACGACATTCATTACCATTTCTTCGGATTCGCCAAGGTTCTTGAATTTATCATAAATGGTATTGATCGCCTTCATGATATTATTATAGTAATTATCCATATTGGATATAAGAAGATTGATACTGTCGATGACCTGTGGCACTACCATCCAGATCAAACCCGTGAGCAGACCAAGGAACAAAATGATCGTTATAATGATCGATATGGCTCTTGATACATGAAACAGTTTTTTCTTGTCTTTGATCACCCGATCCTGTAAGATCGTATGACACAGGCGATCAAAAAAGATAAGCACCGGATTCAACAAAAAAGCGATCACAAAACCAATTATAATCGGTGCTGCCGCCCCGGTTATCGTATCCAGTACCTTCCGAAAGCCTGTCCACTCCTCCAATATCTTATTAAATACAAGCGCTGCTGCAATTACCAGAAATATGATCGTTCCCGCCTTAAACAGCCGTCTTTTTTTTTCATTTCCCAATTTTGTCTGATAACCTTTCCCTTTCCGCATTCAAAACCCAACATCGGATATGTCGTTTCATTCCATTCCTGTAACAACACATCAATGGATTTATTCTTACATATAATTATAAACAACCTGAAAAAATTATATACTGTTTCAAAAAGTCAAGCAATAGCATTTCCTATTTTTAATAGATTTAACCATGACTTTACCAAATCCAAAATCGTTCAAAAAATGAACCTTAAATAACCCTATATTTTTGAAAAAAGCATTGTCGATATCTGGGTTACATAGTAAAATAGTGACATGTTTAAGGGTTCTTAACAAACCACAAAACTTATTTTGCCTAAGACCGGGGAGGCATAAAGGAGGTGTTCTTATGGAAAATGAATTAATCTGTCAATTAATTATCTGGTCCGTTATCTTTATGGTCTGTATAATTATCGAAATCATTACTCTCGGACTTACAACCATCTGGTTCGCGGGAGGAGCTTTGGTATCTGCGATCTCTGTATTCTTTGGTACATCACTGATCATCCAGATATTGATCTTTGCAGTTATTTCATTAGTTCTTCTGTTTACTACAAGGCCTGTGGCTTTAAAACATTTCAAATTATCCGATATGGAAAAAACAAATGTTGAAAGTCTGGTCGGCAAACAGGTGATCGTATCTGAAACCATTGATAATCTAAAGGCTACCGGGCAGGTAAAAGTAAATGGTCTCGAATGGACCGCACGTGCTGCTGATGAAACTGATATTATTCCCCAGGGAACCGAAGTCACGATCAATGAGGTTTCCGGCGTAAAACTTATTGTCAGCAGAATATAATTTATTTAATTTTACAGATACTATATCTGTCGCCACTTAAAGGAGGTACTTATTATGGATTCACCACTCACATGGCTGGTAATTATCTTAGTATTCATTGCTATCATTATTATCTGCAGCACAATCAAGATCGTCCCACAGGCACATGCTTACGTTATCGAACGTCTGGGAACCTACTGCGGTACATGGTCCGTAGGTCTTCATATGAAAATGCCTATTATCGATAAGATCGCACGTCGTGTTACCTTAAAGGAACAGGTTGTAGACTTCGCTCCACAGCCGGTTATCACGAAAGATAACGTTACAATGAGAATCGATACTGTCGTTTTCTTCCAGATCACAGATCCAAAGCTTTTCTGCTATGGTGTTGAAAATCCGATCATGGCAATCGAAAACCTGACAGCCACTACTCTCCGTAACATTATCGGTGATCTCGAACTTGACCAGACACTGACATCCAGAGAGACGATCAACACAAAGATGCGTGCTACCCTGGACGAAGCAACTGATCCTTGGGGCATCAAGGTAAACCGTGTTGAGCTAAAGAATATTATCCCACCTGCAGCGATTCAGGATGCCATGGAAAAACAGATGAAGGCAGAACGTGAAAGACGTGAACAGATCCTGAAAGCAGAAGGTGAAAAGAAATCTGCAATCCTTATTGCAGAAGGTAACAAACAGTCCGTTATCCTGGAAGCAGAAGCCGAGAAGCAGTCACAGATCCTTCGCGCAGAAGCTAAGAAGGAAGCAACGATCCGTGAAGCTGAAGGTCAGGCACAGGCTATCCTCGCTGTACAGCAGGCAAATGCAGACAGTATCCGTCTCTTAAATGAATCTGCTCCATCTAATCAGGTTCTTACGATCAAGAGTCTGGAAGCATTCGCAAAGGCTGCTGACGGCAAGTCAACCAAGATCATTATTCCATCTGATATTCAGGGTGTTGCAGGACTTGCAACTTCATTATCGGAATTAGTAAAAACAGAGAAATAAGATTGAACTGATTCATTGGTAATATTAAAAACTGCCACTGTCAGAATGAAACCGTTATTGGGTAACCATTCTGATAGTGGCCGTTTTTATTTTATCTGTTATCCTTACAATTACTCCATGCTTTCATCCGCCCAGCTCTTTATCATTGCTATCTCTCTTGCATATCCGGCATCATCATTTGGTGTTTCTAAGATAAACGGTCTGCCTGCAAGCAATGGATGCGTTACGATCCGTTTTAATGCTTCTGCTCCGATCTCACCCTCTCCGATCTTCTGATGTCGGTCTTTGTGTGAATCTCTCACATTCATGCTGTCATTTAGATGAACAGCCTTTAAGCGGTCAAGTCCGATGATCTGATCAAACGTGTGAAGTACACCATCCAGATCTTCCACAAGATCATAGCCACCATCCCATGTATGACAGGTATCAAAGCATACCCCGATCTTATCCTTGCAGTCAACAAGCTCTATGATACGTTCCAGTTCTTTAAAATTTCTTCCGACTTCCGAGCCTTTGCCTGCCATTGTTTCAAGTAATACAACTGTACTCTGAGTCGGTTTGATCGCATGATTTAATGCGTCAGCAATTACCGGTATGGCTTCTTCTGCCCCCTGACCAACATGTGCGCCCGGATGGAAATTATAATAATTTCCCGGAAGATACTCCATCCGCTCCATATCATCCTTTAAGATATTCCATGAGAACTCCCGAATATCCGGTTTTGCTGCACAGACATTCATCGTATATGGTGCATGTGCGACCAGTTTTCCAAAATGATGCTCCTCCATCAGGGAACGTAACCGTTCCGCATCTGCCAGATCGATCTCTTTCGCCTTTCCGCCCCGTGGATTTCTTGTAAAAAATGCAAATGTATTTGCACCAAGTTTTAATGCCGCCTTTCCCATCGCCTCAAAGCCTTTGGAGGACGACAGGTGATTTCCTATATATATCATGTTGTTTCTCTCCTTCTTATAATATAAATATGGCTATGTCATAAGACATAGCCATATTTGTGAAACCACCAGCAGCGGTTTCAACGTTTTTACAACTTCCACTTATAGGTAGGACTCACCTTGTAAGGAAATTATTATATTAGAATACCTTAGTTGTTCTTATAGTAGTTGATCAGGCAGCCATCCATGATGATCTGTCTCTCATCATCGGTCAAGCTTCCAAGCTTCAGGTCTAATTCCTTGAAGTCTTTATTTACCACATATGCCTTGATGATCTCATTCTTATTCTGAACAGCCTCACGGATACCCGGAATAAATACATAATCATCATTATCAAATGCGAAATCTTCCTCCATGATGAATGGAAGCATACCCCAGTTGATCAGGTTGGATCTGTAACGCTTTGTTGCATATTCCTTAGCAATATTTGCCCAGCCGCCAAGTACCTTCTGGCAGGAAGCAGCCTGCTCTCTGGCAGAGCCGTCACCCGGCTTTACAGCAAAGATCGTACTGCCGTAACCGGTATTGGAACCTGTGATCTCACGATCTGCAAATTTTGCTTTGATTTCTTTCATCATAGGCTTCATGGATTCATCTGCCTTGCAGAAGCATCCAAGTTCTTCTCTCTTCTTCTCAACTGCCTGAATTGCCTTTGCACGGCCTACATATTCAGGATCTTTTCTGGATAAAGTGAACTCAGCAAGTCCAAGCGGATTTGAACGATAGGAAGATGTCTCACCAGATGGAATAAGTTCATCTGTAGTTGTTACAGGATCGTTAATAACAGATGCAACCTTTAATAACAGGTTATCTGTCAGTGCGATCATCTCCGGCCAGTCTTTGATATTCGGACCAAACTTGATCTCAACAGATGGATCAGCCTTGCCGACACCATTGTAAACTCGTCTGTCATAAATGCTCTTATCGAAGAAATATTTCTGTCCCTTGTATTCAACATCCAGATCTGTAGCTGCTGTAAGGTATCCCTTGTTAGCTGCTGTCGCTGCGATCGATCGTGCATCCATAAGTGCAACGGATGAGATCTGACCATTCTGAATCTTGGAACCTTCACGGTTCGGGAAGTTTCTGGTTGAATGACGGATTGATAATGCATTATTTGCAGGTGTATCTCCGGCACCAAAGCAAGGACCGCAGAATGCTGTCTTAACGATCGTACCTGTCTCGATCAGGTCAGCCAGTACACCGTTCTTTGCAAGCTCCATATAGATAGGAGTTGATGCAGGGTATACAGATAATGTAAATTCATCTGCACCGATGCTTCTTCCACGGATGATATCCGCTGCCTGACAGATGTTCTCGAATCCACCACCGGCACATCCGGCAATGATTCCCTGTTCTACATATAACTTGCCATCACGGACTTTATCCTTTAATGTGAAGTCAACCTTACCGTCCAGACTAACCAGTGCGCGCTTCTCGCAGTCGTCTAAGATGTCCATCAGGTTTGCATTTAATTCTTCAATTGTATATGTATTGCTTGGATGGAATGGCATAGCGATCATTGGTTTTACCTTTGACAGATCCACATATACAACGCCATCATAGTAAGCAACTGGGCCCGGATTCATTTCCTTGTATGCTTCCGGTCTATAGTGTGTATCATACCACTCCTTGATCTTCTCATCTGTCTTCCAGATAGAGGACAGGCAGGTTGTCTCGGTTGTCATTACATCGATACCGATACGGAAATCAGCAGATAATTTATCAACACCAGGTCCTACGAACTCCATTACCTTATTCTTAACATAACCACACTGGAAGGTTGCACCGATGATCGCAAGAGCAACGTCCTGAGGACCTACTCCCTTTGCAACTTCTCCGTCCAGATAGATTGCTACTACACCGGGCTTAGCTACATCGTAAGTTCTGCATAAGAGCTGCTTTGCAAGCTCTCCGCCGCCTTCGCCGATCGCCATTGTACCGAGCGCACCATAACGGGTATGGCTGTCAGAACCAAGGATCATTGCACCACATTCTGCAAGCATTTCTCTTGCGAACTGATGGATAACAGCCTGATGAGGCGGAACATAGACACCACCGAATTTCTTTGCGCAGGAAAGGCCAAACATGTGATCATCCTCATTGATCGTACCACCAACTGCACATAAGGAGTTATGACAGTTTGTAAGGACATAAGGAATCGGGAATTCTTTCAGTCCTGAAGCTCTTGCTGTCTGGATGATACCTACAAATGTTATATCATGAGAGGTCATCTTATCGAATTTAATCTTAAGATTGTCCATATTGTCAGATGTGTTGTGCTTCTCCAGGATACCGTATGCCATAGTATTCTTTGCAGCTTCTTCCTTGGATGGAGCTGTACCTAACTTCTGTGTAAGGATCGCATTTGCATCGGCATTGTCTTCTACAAGCTCTGTGCCATTTAAAAGATAAGCACCATTGTCAAATAATTTAATCATTCTATTTCCTCCTGATTTGTTGGTGATTCTTTTTCTCATTTTGTCAATCGCTGTTTATTTTAACACAAATCGGCATAGTTGTGAACAACTATGCCGATGAAAGTTTTCATTATTATATTTTTAATCATCCTGCTTCAACCGGAACCCCGAATGAGCACCACTGCTTTTATTCTGTGAAGCACTTTCAGAAAGATCCGCAGTCTGAGGTTGTTCATGATTCATGATAGTCTCATCTACGTTCTCTGCCATCTGTGTTGTATATGGTGCTGTCTGATAGTCCGTGACCGCATTTTCATTCGCCGGAACGGTCGCTTCATCTGTAAATGCACCTGTAACCACCTGCATTCTCTTATGGAGTTCTTCCATTCTCTGCGCTTCCTCCTGTGCTTCCAGACGGGCTTTCTCTAACTTCTTCCGTTTCATCTTCCGGTCAAGCAGCCAGATATATAATGCAAACCCTGCTGCGATCACTCCGATGATCGACCAGATCATGATCGCATTATAATTCGGGAACATTCTATAATATTCCGCTGCCGTCTTTCCTGTCACATCCATAGAAACTTCTGCATCGGAACCGCCATGATCATGTCCCTGCCAGTCCGCATCAGATTTAAGGAAATAATCATATCCGACATTCTGTCCACCAAGATCATCCCATGTCAGATCGATATTATACCAGTGTCCATCCACCTGAACCCGATTCCACAGATGCTCGGATTCCAGTCCATAACCGTATTCACAGGTAACAGGGACTCCGGCCTTTTTCATAATGATATAAAATGCCAGCGCATATCCGTTACATGCCGAATCTCCTCTGTACAGAGTATTACATGCACCACCGGATGAGCGGTTATATTCATTATGTAAGATAATATAATCATGTACCGCTTTCACTTTCTCGTAATCTGACAGCCCCTTTATCTTCCCCGAAATCTGACCGGAACGGATAAATACAAGAAAGCTTTTTAACCGGCTCATATGACTGATCCTTACCGCTACCTTTTCTCCACCTGAATCCGGCGTATATACATAAGAAAATGCATAGAATTCTCCACCTGCATACATATTCTTTTCCATCAGCTTGTCAAGGACCGACTGATAATCCATATACGGTTCCCCTGTTGTCTTTAGCGTAACCGTATTCTTATACCTTGAAGCGGCTGTTGCTACTGCATCATTGATCTCTTCGTATGTTGACAGTCTTCCTGTCGATACCGGCAGCATCTTTAAAACGACACAGTAAACAATAAACAACAGAATGATTCCCTCAATTACGATCTTTACTTTTTTCCCCTTTGACATTTTTCTCTCCTCTTTTTTTACATTCTTGGTGCGATTCATTATACCTCATTTTTCATTATGACGAAATTCTGTTATCTGCACTTTTCCGTCTTTTATTCGTTCAAATTTCTTCTCTTATTTACAAAAAAATTTTTATTTACTTCTTATTTATACATGATATAATAAAAAAGTCTACGTTTTATTAAGAATTTTTTTCAATAAACCTTCTATTTGTCTGAAATAATAGGGGAAATCATTTCTATATTCATTCTGACATATCGATGCGTTTATAGTCACAAGGAGAGATTAAAAAGTGAAAGATACGATTGAGATCAGATGGCATGGCCGGGGCGGCCAGGGTGCCAAAACTGCTGCTCTGCTGCTTGCAGACGTAGCTTTTAAAACAGGAAAATACGTTCAGGGTTTTCCGGAATATGGTCCGGAGCGAATGGGTGCGCCGATCACTGCTTATAACAGAATCAGCAGCGATCCGATCCGCGTTCATTCCAATATCTACACCCCACAGTATGTTGTTGTCGTTGACGAGTCCCTCTTGGAATCCGTGGATGTAACCGCCGGATTAAAAGAAGATGGTGCGATCGTCATTAACACCCCAAAGACACCGGATGAGGTTCGTCCTCATTTAAATGGCTACAAAGGAAAAGTTTATACATTAGATGCCCGGGAGATCTCGATGCAGACACTCGGCAAGAACTTCCCGAATTCTCCTATGCTTGCTGCTATCGTTGCAGTCAGCGGTATCATGGAGCAGGATGATTTCCTTGCAGATATGAGACTTTCCTATCAGCACAAATTTGCAAAGAAGCCTGAGGTTATCGATGGAAATATGAAAGCCCTTGAGCTTGCATTTAAGGAGGTAACCAAGTAATGAGAACAGATATCAGCAGAATACATGAAAAAAGTAAATATACAGAAATCACACCCGGTAACCATGTGTACGGCGGTGGTACTTCCAAAGCATTTAACACAGGTGAATGGAGAACTGCTACTCCCGTCATAGATGAGAGCAAATGTGTACACTGTCTGTTATGTGCACCGGTCTGTCCGGACAGCTGCATCCCGGTCGTAGGCGGCAAACGTCTTGACTTCGATCTGAACCACTGCAAGGGCTGCGGTATCTGTGCTTATCAGTGTAAGTTTGGTGCTATTACGATGAAGGAGGGCAAATAAATGGGTATCAGAGAACGTTTATCAGGAAATGAAGCGGTGTCTTATGCGATCAAGCAGATCAACCCGGATGTCATGCCGGCATTCCCGATCACCCCTTCTACAGAGATTCCACAGTTTGTTTCTACATATATTTCAAACGGTGAGATCGATACAGAGTTTATTCCGGTCGAGAGTGAGCACAGTGCTATGAGTGCTGCGATCGGTGCAAGTGCTGCCGGTTGTCGTGTCTTAACAGCAACCTCTTCCTGCGGTATGGCGCTGATGTGGGAGGAGCTCTATGTTGCAGCTTCCAATCGTCTGCCGATTGCACTGGCTCTTGTAAACAGAGCTTTATCCGGCCCGATCAATATCAACTGCGACCACTCAGACAGTATGGGTGCAAGAGATACCGGATGGATCCAGATCTATGCAGAGAATAATCAGGAAGCTTATGATAATTTCGTACAGGCTTACCGGATCGCAGAACACAAGGATGTCCGTCTTCCGATCATGATCTGTCAGGATGGTTTCATCACCAGCCACGCAGTTGAGAATATCGAACTGTTAGAGGATGACAAGGTAAAAGCATTTGTCGGTGAATACAATCCGGAACAGTACCTGTTGAATCCAAAGATGCCTATGGCAGTCGGTCCATATGCAACTTCTCCATTCTATATGGAATCCAAAATGAATCAGAACGAAGGTATGAAGAATGCCAAGCAGGTGATCCTGGATGTTGCGAATGATTTCGCAAAGATCTCCGGCAGACAGTACGGCTTCTTTGAGGAATATAAATTAGAAGATGCTGATTATGCGATCGTTATGATCGGTTCCGCAGCAGGAACGACAAAAGAAGCAATCGATGCATTGCGCGCACAGGGCAAGAAGGTCGGCTTATTAAAGCTCCGTGTCTTCCGTCCATTCCCCGGTGAAGAAATTGCAAAGGCGCTGACTCATACAAAAGCAGTTGCGATCTTAGACCGTTCCGAAGGCTTCCGTGCAGGCGGCGGTCCTTTATCCGCTGAGATCAAGGAGCACCTGTATGATATCGGAGCTTCTACAAAGGCTGTCAGCTATATCTACGGTCTTGGTGGCAGAGATTATACAACAGTGGAAGCAACCGATGTATTTAACCAGTTAGAGGAAATGATCGAGCAGGGCAAGACCATTCCACAGTATCAGTATATTGGACTTAGAAAGTAAGGAGGTAAGACAAAATGGCATATAATTTTAAAGAAGTAATGAACAAGCCTGAGCGTCTTGCTCCGGGTCATAGAATGTGTGCAGGCTGTGGCGGTACGATCGCAGTTCGTAATGTACTCCGTGCCCTTCATGAGGGTGACAAAGCAGTTATCGGTAACGCTACCGGATGTCTGGAGGTTTCCACCTTCATGTATCCATATACTGCTTATGAAGACAGTTACATTCATAATGCATTTGAAAATGCAGGTGCTACCCTTTCCGGTGTAGAGACTGCTTATCATGTATTAAAGAAAAAGGGTAAATTAGATGAAACATATAAATTCATAACATTTGGCGGTGACGGCGGTACTTATGATATCGGTCTTCAGTCTTTATCCGGTGCTATGGAGCGTGGTCATGACATGGTATATGTCTGCTACGATAATGGTGCTTACATGAATACCGGCATCCAGCGTTCTTCCGCTACTCCGATGTATGCAGATACAACAACCACTCCTGTCGGTTCCCAGTCAAACGGTAAGATGCAGAACCGTAAGGATCTGGCACAGGTTATGGCAGCTCATGATATCCCTTATGTCGGTCAGACTACTCTGCTTGGTAATATGCGTGATATCTATGAGAAATCCGAAAAAGCCATCTATACACCGGGTGCTGCTTTCTTAAATGTTATGGCTCCTTGTCCTCGTGGCTGGCGTTATCCTACCGAACAGATCATGGATATCTGTAAGCTGGCGGTTGAGACCTGCTACTGGCCTTTATTTGAAGTCATCGAAGGCAAATGGATCTTAAGCTATTCTCCTAAGAAGAAGCTTCCGATCGAGGACTTCTTACGGACACAGGGACGTTTCAAGCATTTGTTCAAGCCCGAAAATGAGCATTTACTCGTTCAGTATCAGGAGGAAGTGGATCGCCGTTGGGAGGATCTGCTGTTCCGCTGTTCGAAGAACTAATCACACATACGAAAATAAATCAGTCCTTGGGGTTATACTATACCCCAAGGGCTGATTTATTTTCTGCCTGTCTCACTATTCCATACCTATGAAAAGTTCGTCGCATATAGCGACTCACTAAGAACCGACGCTCCCAAAGGCTTGCTTTATGAATAGTAAAACACACCATAGCGGGGATTCTGTTTTTTATTAGTCGATAACTTCTTCAGCTCCACAGCTACAAACTCTCTTGTGTAAAGTAATAGTACCAACAACCCACTTTTTCTGCATTTTACAGCTGTATACGTTCCCGCCTTTTCCAACTGATATAGCCATACATATCATTGATAAAGAAGATACCGAAATTCACAACGACCGGGATATAGGCAGGATTCTTCATGGATGCCAGCACCCATAAAATGATCAGCACGATATCATTTGCCGCATACCATACTGCATAATACGAGGAACGGAGCATCGTAAGTGCCGCTGCCAGAAAACTGGTTATGATCGATATGGTGCTGAATATAATATTCGGGGTATCGAATACAACTAAAATATAATAAAATACTGCCGTTACGATCACGCCGGATATAATAAGCCCTATGATGTGCTTCCGGTTCAGCTTCTGGATCTTTACGACATTTCCGTTTCCGCCGGACGGATTTCTGAGCCATGTGATCATAGACCAGATCGCCATAGGCATTGTCATGCCAAGATATGTAATCATCTCGCCCCAGTAATGGAACCGGTAGGAAATGATCCCATAAAGGATGCTGAATATCACCATCAGGATCTGTGCCCATACATTTCCCTTTGCTGCAAAGATCAGCGAAGTTACACCCACTAATGCAGCTACCAGAGTCAGCAGATCAAAATCTGTTGTCAGCAGGTTCGATATGCATACGATACAAATAGATCCTAACCAGATGATCCACTCCTTCTTTGTTAATTCTTTTATTGGATTGTTCATGTTTTCTTTCTCCTGTGCCGCTATTCTAATATATAATCATGATTTCCGCAAGAAGCCGAAAAAAATACCCCATGGCGATCATCGGTTCTCAAAATTCTGAGTACCGATGATCTGTCATGAGGTATCTTCATTATGTATCAGCTTACAGCTTTGTTACATTTGCAGCCTGAGGTCCTTTTTCTCCCTCAATTACTTCGAACTCAACTTTATCGCCTTCCTCCAATACTTTGAAACCAGACATATTTAAAGCTGAGAAATGTACAAAAATGTCATCACCATTCTCATCGCTGATAAATCCATATCCCTTTTTTGCATTAAACCATTTTACTGTACCTGTTTTCATTTGAATTTCCTCCTAAAACTTAATACCTGGAAAACTAAAGAGGCACAGAGCTTCTCGCTCTGTGCCTCTTTGCACTTCTCCTGTATTATATTGCTTGGATTATCTTTTTGCAAGTGTTTTTTATAAATTTCTTTTTCATTGACCAAATCTTACATCCGGCATATCCTTCTCGTGCTCGCCGATCATCTTCTCCATCCAGATCATATCGTACCATTCACCAAACTTATAGCCGCTGTTATGAAAACGCCCAACCAGCGTAAAGCCCATTTTTTTATGGAATCTGTAACTGTCATCCGTCAGATGTCCGCTCTCTGCTGCCGGACTTGCGATACAGGCATTCATGTTCAGGATTCCCATTTCCTTCAGTAGTTTTTCCAGATTCTCATATAGGGCTTTGCCAAGCCCCAGCTGCCTGCAGTCTTTTCGGATATATATCGTTGTTTCCACTGACCAGTCATATGCCTTTCTGTCTTTGAAACCTGCTGCATATGCATAGCCTGCGATTTTCCCATCCACGACTGCCTTTATGTATGGATACTTTGCTGAGATCTGCTCGATCCTGTTCCTGAATTCATCTACAGACGGTACTTCATATTCAAATGATATTGCTGTTTCTTCTACATAGGGTGCATAGATTGCGAGAAGCTCCTCCGCATCCGCTATACTTACTTTTTCTATCTTCATGTCTTCTCCTTATGCCTACAAAAAATGCTGAACCGCACAAGTACGATCCAGCATTTTTTATTATTTCTTAGTAGTCTTCTTTGAAACTGCCGCTTTTGTCTGTGCAGGCTTTGTCTTACTTACTGTTTCTTTTGTCTTTGTCGCAGCCGTCTTCTTCTCCGGCTCCTTTTTTACAACTTCCGTCGTCTCTACATCCTTCTTTTCCGTTGCAGTTTTCTTCGCAGCCGTTTTCTTCTCAGCCGCGCGTTTTGCTGCTGCCGCTTTCTTTTCTGCCTCTTTCTTCTTCAGAATATCCTCCGGTGTTACATCGGTGTAATCATATTCCAGAACAACAGTAGAAAGTGGCGGTACTGTTACACTGATCGAATAAGGCATGCGTTCTGTCTTCTTATCGATAGCCTTGATCTTACCACTGTTTAATCTTCCTGCTCCGCCAAACTGTACGTCGTCGGAATTCAGGACTTCTTTATATGTTGTGAAGCAAGGTGCTCCAACTTCATAATTATCATATTCAACCGGCACGAAATTGCAGATAAATAACAACTGCTTACTCGGTGTAGAACCTCGACGGATAAATGAAACCACACCCTTATCCGGATGATCACAGTCGATCCACTCAAAGCCCATCACATCGCTGTCATTTGCATATAACGCATCATTCGCATTGTACAGATTATTTAACGCTTTTACCCAACGCTGTACCCCCTGATTCAACGGATTGTCAAGGACAAACCAGTCAAGACTTCTTGCCTCGCTCCACTCGCGCGGCTGTGCAAATTCCTGACCCATGAATAACAGCTTTTTGCCCGGATGGCCATACATATAACCATATGCCAGACGAAGATTTGCAAATTTCTGAGGTTCGCTTCCCGGCATCTTATTGATCATTGAACATTTCAGATGTACGACCTCATCATGTGAAATGACAAGAACATAATTCTCTGCATATGTATAGGATAAGCTGAAGGTCAGCTTGTTATGGTTAAAGCTTCTGAAATATGGATCCATCTTCATATACTCGAGGAAGTCATTCATCCATCCCATATTCCATTTGAACAGGAAGCCAAGTCCGTTCATGGATGCCGGAGCAGTCACACCGGCCCATGCAGTTGATTCCTCTGCGATCAGGAATGCTCCCGGATTCTTTTCTTCCATAACTGCATTAATATTCTGCAGCAGCTTAATTGCATCCAGGTTCTCATTGCCGCCATTTTCATTTGGAAGCCACTGTCCATCCTGCTTACCATAGTCCAAATATAACATGGATGCAACAGCATCTACCCGTAACGCATCGATATGGAACTTCTCTACCCAGAAAAGTGCATTTGCGATCAGGAAGTTTGCAACCTCTGCTCTGCCATAATCAAAAATATAAGTACCCCAATCCGGATGCTCGCCCCTTCTTGGATCCGGATGCTCATAGAGCGGCATACCATCAAATCTGCCAAGTCCGTGTGCATCCTTCGGGAAATGTGCAGGTACCCAGTCTAAGATGATACCGATTCCCTTACTATGTAAATAGTCAATAAAATACATGAAATCTTCCGGCGATCCGTATCTGGATGTCGGTGCATAATAATTCGTTACCTGATAGCCCCAGGAACCATCAAACGGATACTCTGCGATACCCATGATCTCCACATGTGTATAGCCCATATCCTTTACATAATCCGCAACCATCGGAGCTAACTCTCTATAACTGAAGAAGCCGCTGTCATCGTCTTCAACTTTCTTTCTCCATGAACCGAGATGCATCTCATAGATGGTCATCGGCATCTTCATGCGATCTGTTCTGCTGTAGGTTTTTCTCTTATTTACCCATGCAGTATCCTTCCACTTGTAGGTCGTCAGATCTGCAACAACCGAACCATTGTCCGGACGCATCTGTGCCTGATTTCCGTATGGATCACTCTTATATAAGATCTCATCATAACGGGTCAAAATCTGGTATTTGTATACTGCGCCGGAAAGCACATTTGGAATAAACAGCTCATAGATTCCACCGTTTGGTCGAAGCTGCATCGGATGTAAATTACCATCCCACATATTGAAATCACCGACAACGCTGACTCTCCGCGCGTCCGGAGCCCATACTGCAAAATAGGTTCCCTTTACGCCATCGATCGTCATCGGATGTGCCCCAAATTTATTATAGATCTCGTAGTGCTTGCCTTCTGCAAATAAATAAGAATCAAAATCTGAAATCTGGCTGTCAAATGCATATGGATCTGCTGTCGTAACAGTCGTTCCATCCTCATAAGTTGTCACCAGATTGTATTTTGTTCCGCTAAATTCCTTCTTAGGGAAAAAGATCGCATAAAATCCCTCATCCGTTACCTTCTCCATCGTATGAACTTTTTTACCTGTTCTGGATGTAACCTTCACTTCCACCGCATGTGGACGATAGGCTGTGATGATCTGTCCTTCCCCATATTCATGAATACCCAGCAGATGCTTTGGTGCATTCAGTTTACCTGCGATCAGTTCATCATACAGTACCCAGTTGATCCAATCGTTGATTCTCTTGTTCATATAACCCTCCTGAATATATTAGAATTTGTGTGGCTGTGTCTTTCGCCAGCTTATCAGTCGTACTATGATCGTAATAACAAGTCCGGCAAGTATCACTCCTGTATAGATCAGGAACATCCGAAGTCCCAGATTATCCGGGATCAGCGCGATCAGTCTGTCATCCCCTGAGAAAAATACATCATACCTGCCTTTAAATACCATCTCACGAACGCCATAGAAAATGCCGCTTCCGGATACCGCGAGCAGGATCAGTGATACTATTCCGATCACACTTGCTGCAACGCCGCCCCATACGACACACTCATACATTCGTCTTTTCTTTACTGCCAGAAATCCTATGATAAGCAGGATCACCGACAGGAACATCATTCGTTTCGCCTCATCCTTCACCTTCTTCAACTGTCTAAGCTGCGTCAGGTTATAGTCGCAAAGCTTCACATTTCCCTTATCAAAATCAACATTATTTCCGGTTTCCTTCAGTCCATCCGCAATGATGCTGTACTCCAGCCACGCCTCGAACTCCGTCAGAGCAGTTTCCGAACCATCTGCTCCATCTGTCTCAAATGTTCGTCCGGTCATCTCTGATGTGTACTCTGCCTCACTGATATTCACTCCCTGGAATGAGATAAACACCGCAGACGACACGATCAGCATTACAACTGCGATCGCAAGGATCACCTGAAAAAATCTATATTTAAACATGATTATCTATCCTGATTTCTATTCTAAAGTCTTATTTGACACATCAAATAAATTATATCGTTCTTATTACGCATATTAATTATTTTACCATTTTAATTGACTTGTGTAAAGAAAACATACTGCTTTCTTCATTATATATTTCTGCCACATACTGTCTTCGCTCTTAAAATTACATTTTATTCAACTCATATTACTTTGATCCGTAAAGACTTGGCAGATGATCGTATCTTAATCTGTATTTGATTTCAGGCAATGAATTGCCGGTCAGATAATATAATGCAATGACATAGAAAAGATTTCGTTATGAGGTTTGTGCTAACTGTCAGCACCAAGCCCATGTTTGAGTCCATACGGACGAGTTTGGGCGACTGCCGACAAATCAGTGCACGAACCGAATAGAAATCTTTACTGTCTTACATTATATTATCTGACCGCCATTCCATGTCTGAAATCAATTTTCAATTAACAACGATCATCTGCCAAGTTCACGCAGGTCAAAGTAATATGGGCAGATGTCCTCATAGTGTCCATCCTTCATGCGAAAACCACCCGGAATCGTTCCAAGCTGCGTAAATCCAAGCCTCTCATAGAGGTGTCTTGCATGCACATTTGTAGCCACCACCGCATTAAACTGCAGCACCAGATAATCATACGCCTTTGCCTGTACCAGACAGTCAGACACCAACTTCTCTCCGATATGAAATCCTCTTACATCCGCATCTACCGCATAGCTGGCATTGCAGATATGACCGCAGCGTCCGACATTATTTGGATGCAGGATATAAAGTCCGAGCACCTTTCCTGTGTCTGTATCCTCTGCCACCGCAGTATAGGTCTGGCCTGCAAAGAATCCCCTGCCTGTCTCCTCTGTCAGGTCATCCTCCTGTGGAAAAGCAACTCCATCATCTACCACACGGTTCCAGATGCGGTTCATCTCCTGTATATCTGAATCTTTATATTCTCTGATCTGTATATTCATCTTTCGTCCTTCTTTCTTATTTTATGCATCATTATAAGCCCGTATCAAACAGGCTTCAAGAATATAAATATAGACAATCCACAAAAATCATCTTAAAATGCATATAATGAAAATCTGCTTGACTGGAAACTGCGAAGGAACGAACTTCTTCTCTGTGAAAGCAGTCTGTACGGATGAAAGGAGTACAACCACATATGTTATTTGAACTGATAAAAGATCATTTATTCTTAAGTACATATATCCTGATCAATCTGATCGTATTTTTCCTGTATGGCATCGACAAATGGAAAGCCATCCACCACAAGTGGCGCATCCCGGAAGCCCACCTGATCCTCGCCGGAGTGTTCGGAATCTTTGGTGCGATTCTTGGTATGCTGTTATTCCGACATAAAATCAGGAAGCCCAAATTCTACATTGGGCTTCCTGCAATCTTCATTCTTGAACTTATGTGTGTGATCTTATACTTGAAATATTTTTAATTAATGGTGCATCAAAGTTCCGTACATCTCCGGTCTGCGGTCACGGAACACGCCCCATTCTCTACGCATCTGTGCGATCGCATCCAGATCAAATTCATGGACAAGCACAGATTCTGTCTCACGGTCTGCCTCCTCCACGATCGTTCCGGTCTGATCTGCGATAAAGGAAGAACCGTAAAATGTCATTGAAGATTCATCGTCCGTCTCGGTTCCGATACGGTTCGATGCGATCACCGGCATGATATTGGCTGCTGCATGTCCCTGCATCGCATGCTGCCAGTGTGACTTGGAATCAACATTTAATGTAGGCTCGCTTCCGATCGCAGTCGGATAGAATAACAGCTCTGCGCCAAGAAGTGCCATGCTTCTGGCAGCCTCCGGAAACCACTGATCCCAGCAGATGCCAACGCCGATATCTGCATATTTTGTCTTCCATACCTTAAATCCGGTATCTCCCGGTGTAAAATAAAACTTCTCCGCATATGGAAGTCCATCCGGGATATGGGTCTTACGATATGTTCCAAGGATCGTTCCATCTGCATCAATGATCGCTATTGTATTAAATGCTGTATTTCCCGCCTTTTCATAAAAACTGATCGGCAGAACAACCTGAAGCTCTTTTGCAACCTCGGTAAATCGTTTTACTGCTGCATTTTCTGAAAGTGGCTTTGCCAGATCAAAATATTCAAATTTCTGCTTCTGACAGAAATACGGAGTTTCAAATAATTCCTGTAACAAGATAATATTTGCACCTTCTGCTGCTGCCTTTCGAACCAGCTTCTCTGCCTTGTCTAACACTTCTTCTCTATTCCAGCTACAGCTCATCTGGGTAGCCGCTACCTTTACCTTTCTCATACTCATATCCTCCTGTTATCAAAATATCTATATACTGTTATCAGAACATCTTATTTCTTTATCCTATATTTTCTGCCATTGATTTCCGGCTTACCTTCTACTTACATCTGCCAAATCTATCTTCCGCCGGTTGTCTGTTTGCAACGGCTTATATTCCACTCGCACCTGCCAGATTGTTCAGTCTGTCATATATCGTCTGTCCCTCAAATATATTCCATACCACTTTGGTATCCGGTATCTTCTCAGGATCGATCGTAAACAGATTCTGATCCAGCACGATGAGATTTGCACATTTGCCTTCTTCGATCGAACCGGTTCGGTCTTCTGCCTGATAGACGTAAGCAGCTCCGTAGGTATATCCTTTTAAGACTGTCGCCATATCAATGGCCTCCCACGGATTCTGACCGGATATTCTTCCGTCTGCATCCTTTCTGGTCACTGCCGCATAGATTGTCTGAAATGGATCTAATCCCACAACCGGGTAATCCGTTCCGACTGCAAATGCCGCTCCTGTATTCGTGATACTTTTCATCGGCCATTCATATCTGCACCGCTTCTTTCCAAGCCGCACGATCTTATCATTATTGGACAGGATCAGATGATATGGCTGCATCGATGCTACGACATCCAGTTCCTTGAATCTCCTGATATCATCGGGATGAATATTCTCGATGTGCTCTATCGTATTTCTAAGATCCTTTCTTCCGGTTCTTTTTTCCGCTTCCTCGTACATGTCGAGTGCCATGCGGACAGAACCATCTGCGATACAATGAAGTCTGACCTGCAAGCCAGCCTCATTTGCCGCCGTAATCTCCTCCTGCATCTTCGCTCTCGGCCAGAGCGGAAGTTTCTCTCCACAGGTGTCCGGGCGGTCTGTATACGGCTCCAAAAGCAATCCAGTATAAGTCTCCGTCACTCCATCAATAAAGCCCTTTAAGCCGGTGATCTGAAAATGTCTGGAATCCAGTTTTTCTTTCATCTCAAAGAACTTTTCAAATGAGGTATAGCCAAATAACTTCGTGTAGACATATACATTTGCATACAGCCCCTCTTCATCATCCAGCTTTTTCAGTAATTCATATTTCTTATAAATCTCTTCTGTATAATCTTCTGCAAACATCTCACTTAAGCCTGCAACTCCGTTCTCTGCAAGTACCTGTTTGAAATGTCTGTGTATTTCTGTCATTTCTTCATCCGTAAAATCCATGAACTTTTCCATGGCGGGCGCATAGGCTTCCGGTTCGATCAACATTCCGGTAAGCTCTCCATCCGGGTAAGTCTCGATCATGCCATTTGCAAGACTCGGGTTCGGTCTGATTCCGGCTTCAGCAAGTGCTGCTGAATTCAGCCACATGCTGTGTGCATCCGCACATTCCAGATATACCGGAGTATCCGGGAAATATGCATCCAGACTTCGTTTGTCCGGCATACGGTCTTCTGTCCAGTTTCCGATAAACCATCCGGTTCCGCGAATCCGTTTCTGTCCCGGATGCATCTTTACATATGCAACCATCTGCTCCACACATTCCTGTTCCGAATGACAGGAATCCAACGTGTTACATACATATTCACTTGCGGCTACCGCTCCGGTAAATATATGGGTATGTGCATCGATAAAGGACGGCATGACAAGCTTGTCACCCATATCGTATATCGGAACATCCGCTGGAACGGCATTTGTCTCATCATATGGCAGGAGCTTCTTTATCCTGTCATCTTTGATCCAGACAGCAAGCGGCTTACAGCTATCCGCCCTACCATCAAATACTACCCGGCTCTTTATAATATATTCTGCCATATCACATGCCCCCTTTTACTCTAAACTATAAATCCACAGATCAGGAAACCAACCACCGACAGCGTCGCTGCGATCATAACATATGGAAGCTGGGATACTGCATGTTCCATATTATCAATACCTGCACTGTTCGATGACAGAAGCGTTGCATCACAGTAGAAGCATGCATGGCTTCCAAATGCACCACCGGAGATAATTGCTGCCATGATCAGAACCGGGTTTGCGGAGATTGCTGCGCCAAGCGGGAATACGATCGGCGCTACGACTGCACTCATGCCCCAGAAGGATCCGGTCGCAAAACAAAGCGCCGCAACAAGGATAAATGTGATCATCGGGAATAGCGAGCCTGTTAATAACGGCTGTGCCAGATCGATTATGTAATCTGTCATGTTAAGCTGTTCTGTTACCTTCTGCAATAAGAATGCAAGTACCAGTAAGGTAAGGGTTGGAAGCATATCCGCAAATCCCTTTACGATCACACCAAAGAACTCATTTGCAGCTATAATTTTTCTTGGAAGATACATCAGCATACAACATGCGATTGCAAGAACAACTGCCAGAAGAAGATCACCTGTGATAATGGCGATCGCTACAAGGACTGCCATCGGAATAACGAAATCCCAGATATTTCCGTCTTCTTCATAACCTGCACGGTTTTCATGATTATACTTTCTGCTGGCATCACTGTAGACCTTTCCGGTCTCCTCTACACGCTTATATGCTTTCTTCATACCACCAAGCTTTGGCATGATTCCCATACAGAATAAAAATACGATCAATAATATAATGATTGGATAAAAACAGAATGGAATGGCACTTAAGTACGCTTTCATACCGGAGGTGAATCCGTATGCCTGCACACTCGGCTGATCAATAAACAGGCTTGCATAGAAAACTGCCCATGTTGAAAACGGAAGAAGTACACAGACCGGAGCACCTGTGGAATCCAACATGAACGCCAGTGTCTCTCTCGGTATCTTACGTTTATCATAAACACCCTTCATACAGGCACCGATCGATAAAACGTTCAGATAATCATCTACAAAGATCAATATACCAAGTATAAATGTGGTAAGTAATGTCTTTCGCTCTGAATTACATAATTTGGAAACCAACTTAGAAAAACCATAATTTCCCTTTGCTGTCTGAAGTAAGGCGATCAGGCTGCCGAACAATCCGCATACTACAACGATCCAGACATTTTCCGAAATCGTCTCCTGAAGCATCGTACACCATTGTGTCAGAAATGAACCTTTAAATAAAACTGCCGCGCCGACCAGAGAACCCCCGATCATAAATTCTTCGCAGCGATGTGTCAGTATCGAACCGACAATTACGATCAGCACTATTAACAGTGCCACCAAGCCATGTGTCATAACCATTCTTCCTTTCCGTTTTGTATTTTTCCTTATAAAACAACAAAAAGCGCATCCGCAATGCCTTATAGCATTGCAGATACGCCTTCGTATCAACTGCTTTTAGTTTACAATTTCATTTACTTATTTACAATTATTATATATGATAAGTTTCTACTTGATTTTAATTACGTCTAATTCTTATTAATCACTGATAAACTTCTCACGTACCAGTTCTGCCAGATACTTTGCAGTATTTTCTACACCGAGCAGACTGCTGTTGATCAGGATATCACAATGATTGATGTCCCCCGGCTTATATCCGGCATAATTCATGTGATAGGAATCACGCGCCTCATCAACGGCTACGATCATCTTACGGGCTTCATCGATTTCCAGTCCCATCGAATTCACACAATTCTCAACACGATCCGGGTACGGAGCATAGATGAATATATTCATCACATTGTCCATCTCACTTAAGATAAAGTCAGAGCAGCGTCCAACGATCACACATGAGCTTTTCTCTGCAAGAAATCGTATGATATTCTGCTGTGCATCGAAAATATCATCCTGTGTACTGTTCGTGCCACCGCCAAGTGGAAGTACCATTCTGGAAAACGGATTCTTGAAGATCTTCTTTGCGCTTTCTTCTTCTTCGTCTACAACAGAAGCGGGAAGCTTCAACTGCTTGGCTGCCTGATCCACGATATCTCTGTCGTAATACTCTATTCCCAGTTGTTCTGCCATCAGTTTTGCGATTGGTCTTCCAAGGCTTCCGAACTGTCTCGTAATTGTTATAACATATTTTTTATCCTTCATCCGCAACGCTTCCTTTCTCTGATCTCTTTTTCGTTTTATAGCTTATCTCAATTTCCTACTGTTTTTCAATTATTAATTTGAGGTAAATGCTAATCATTTTCGGTAGTATATACTTGAAAACAAGTATTTTGCAATATATAATTGTATTTATATAACTTTCGACCGGATGGCTTGCTACGCAAATGAAGCAGTCTTGGCATCTGCCTGAAAATCAACATCATTTCACACGAAGGAGACCCACAATGGAAAAGAACAACTTTCTGATCTATAACGATATCGTATATACGCTGTACCAATGTAAATCCTATGAAGCACTGAGAGATGAATTTCTCCCAAGGCTTCGCCTGCTGATCCCATTTACTTATGCGAGCATTATCTCCGTCAATCCAGAAAACCGAACAGAGATCGTACCGACTCCGGTCTGCTTTCCTGATTATTTCTATGAAGCAGAACTGCTCTACATCGATCATATGAGTGAGGATCATCTGCTCTGGATCAACAATGTACGGGAATCCCAGCTTGTAAGAGAAAGCGATCTGGTAAATGATGATGTCCGTCTGAACTCTTCTCTCTATCAACACTGTTATCAGAAATTCCATGTCTACGATTCCTTACAGTACAGCATGATCTGCAGTGGAGAATTCTCCGGTATCCTGACGCTGTTTCGGACCAAGATCGATGGGGATTTTACAGACGATGATATGTTCTTCTTCCGTTCTCTTGGCAAGCATATCAACGTAACCTATGAACAGATCCTATATCCGGAAAAAGAGAAAGGCCATACCGCTCTTGCAAACCGTATCCCGGCACTTGCAAAAGGCTATGACCTTACTCCACGAGAGACAGAGATCCTGTCTCTGATCTTTTCATTTGCAAATAACGATGAGATTGCAACCACTCTCGGGATCAGTGAGAACACGATCCAGAAGCACTTACAGAATATCTTCCGAAAGACCGGAACCTCATCAAAATGGGATCTACTCCGTCTTTCTTGATTCTTCCGGATAGACTAAGCCCCAGTTCTTTCGAAGGTCTGTCATGATGTTCATGACATCTCCGGTAAAAGGCATCTGCATCCGGCTTACATCTCCGGACTGTACCGCTTCTTCCATATCCCGCATCTCATATTCAATCGCACGCTTTGTTTCACCGGCTTCTACCGGTGTAACTGCTCCGCTTGCAGCATCTACGATAATCGCTTTATCAGCTCTTGGATATTCCATGATCTCGATATACCCTTTTTCACAACTGATCATTGCACGCTTTGGCTGCTTTGAATACATGGACAGCGTAATAGCTGCCATCTGTTGTTCTTTATTCATCAGGATGATGCTTGCCTGCTCATCCGTCCCTGTCGGCGCGAACCGCACCTGACTCATCACCTGATCCGGTGTCTCTGCCATGAAGCTGCGCATCAGACTGAGTGCATATACTCCGATATCAAGCAATGCACCACCGGCAAGATTGATGTTAAAGAAACGATTATTCATATCATATTCTTTATAGCTTCCAAAGTTCAACTGTATCATCTGAACTTTTCCGAGTTCACCGGATGATACGATCTCCCATAATTTCTTATATAATGGCATATGCCAGATCGTCATGGCTTCCGCCAGTATCACATGATGCTTCTCTGCGATCTGCAATGCCTCATTTAATTCATCACTGTTCAGCGTGATCGACTTCTCACACAATACATGCTTGCCGTTTGCAAGTGCCTGTCTCAGGAATTCAATGTGGGTATTATGCGGCGTTGTAATATAGATAATGTCGATCTCCGGATCTGTAAACATCTCATGAAAATCATCATATACCTTTGTTACATGATATTTCTCTGCAAATGCAACTGCCTTCTCATGGGTACGGTTTCCTACCGCATATAAAGATTTACCCATCTGTTCCAGTGCCTGTGCCATTTCATTTGCAATTACACCTGTACCAAGTACTGCCCATCTTAATTCTTTTGCCATTTCTTCTTTCTCCTGTACAAAAAAATGTATGATTCCCTGTATGTACCCGTATCCCCTGTGTTCTAGTTCTCTGCTACGATCTTACCGTTGCAGATCGTGTAATGAAGCTTTCCCGGAAGTGTCCAACCAAAAAACGGTGAATTCGAGGCTTTGGAATGGAAATGTTCAACGGTCCATTCTTCGTTTTCTCCAAATATCACAATATCAGCCGGCGCTCCCGCCTGGATGCTGCCCGGTGTCATCCGGTAGAACTCCATCGGGTTCTTACTCATCAGCTCCATAAGCTTCATAAGTGTGATGTAGCCCGGCTGTACCAGTGAACGGATTCCCAGTGCCAGTGATGTCTCAAGGCCTGTGATCCCACTCGGTGCCTGTGCCATCGGACGTGCCTTTTCTTCTGCACTGTGCGGTGCATGATCGGTTACGATCATATCGATCGTGCCGTCCTGAATACCTTCAATGATCTTCAACCGGTCCGCTTCTTCTCTGACCGGTGGGTTCATTCTTGCCATTGTTCCATAGGTCAGAACCGCATCCTCTGTCAGTGTAAAATGATGTGGTGTTGCTTCTGCATGAACATCCGCACCAAGCTTCTTTGCCAGCCTTACTAACTCAACGGAATTTCCGGAACTGATATGCTGAATACAGACAGATGCTCCTGTATGAAGGGCAAGGATACAGTCTCTTGCGACCATGACATCCTCTGCTGTTCTGGAAGCCCCACCATAGCCAAGCTGCTCGGATACTGCTCCCATATTCACACCTGCACCTTTTACAAATGCAGGATCTTCTTCATGCAGACTAATCGGCAGATCAAGCGCTTTCGCACGAAGCATTGCCTCCGTTAAGACTTCTTCATCCATGATTGGGATACCATCATCTGTAAATCCGGCAGCACCATGTTCTGCCAGCAGTTCCATATCTACAAGTTCTTTTCCCTTCAGATCCTTTGTAACGGTCGCCGTCTGGATCACATGGATCCCGGTCGTTTCCCCTTTTCTCTGAATATACTCAAGTGTCTCTACATTATCAACTGCCGGCTTCGTATTTGCCATACAGATAACCGTCGTAAATCCGCCATAAGCGGCAGCCTCTGCTCCGGTCTCGATGTCCTCTTTATAAGTAAAGCCCGGATCTCTGAAATGTACATGTGTATCGACCAGCCCCGGTGCAACCACCAAACCTTCCGCATCGATCACGCAAACATCATCTGTACCATACTTTTCCCTGCATGCTTCCGGATCTATCTGCTGTTCCACTTCTGTGATCACCGCACCATCAACCAGCACATCCAGCTTCCGATCTGTATTTGTCACAGGATCAACGACCCTGCCGTTCTTTATTAATAACATGCAATATCCTCCTGATATATACTATCCGCAGGCATGTGCCTACGAGGTCAGTTTACCACATCCTGTCTTTTGATGACAACAGGCATTTCCGGTTCTTACCTCGTAACTGGCATTACTTCCACAAAACAAAACCCCTGCATGAGACACTCGCGAAGTTTTTCGTTATGCGAAACACATTGCCAGCGTCTGCGGGTGCTTGTTTGAGCTATAATACTGGGCGAAAAAGAATAATTGCGAACTTCTCAGCTTAAATTATGAATGAGCTCGTTGAATTACCGAGACAGGGGCATTTGAGGTCGCCGGTCCTTAGATGGCGCATATGCGGCATCTTAGTACCGCTGCAGACCGAAACGAGCGAAAGCGTCCCCTGCTTGGTAATATCAAGCGAGCTCATTCACATTAAAACTTATATGTTCGCAATTACTACTCTCTGTTCTTCAGCACTTCAGCAGGCACCATCTTGCGGATTCTGCGGATCAGCAGATGGTTGATGATGAAGTACAGGATCAGGATACCTGCGAAGATGGCAAGGTACATCCAGAATGGGAAGGACTTGTCGATACCGCAGGCAATATTCGGAACAAAGGCAGGCTCATAAGCCACATCCATGATCCATTTGGTCAGTGGAATCGAAATCAATGCTCCTATCGTTATGATATAGAAATTACCATCCAGATACATCTTCTTCACTTCCTTATTCCGGTATCCGAAGATCTTAATCAACGCAATGTTGAAAGAAGACCGATCTATCATAACCTTCATCATCAGATACATAACAACAATGAAGATCAGAACAGATACTCCTCCAATTGTAAGGATCATTCCCTGCATTATATCCGAGAAGATACCGGCAGCCTTCTTCACATCGGTCTTTGTCGTTGTTGCATATAATCTTCCGGTCTCGACATCGAGTGCATGGTCGGAAAATACAACATTGAAATAATCCTCCGGTTCGTCGAATAACTCAAGCGCCTTGTCATATGGCATAAATACCATAAAGGATGGAGCATACTGCGCAACAGATGCGATCTCAAATGCATAGATCTTATCTGCTTCATCATCCTTTAGTGTCAGAATATCACCAACATCCAGACCGTATTTGTAAGCGATCGAAGAACTGATCGCAACCTTACTGGATGAATCTGACAGATTCACATCAAAGAACGGATTATTCTCTGTCAGTCCCATAACTGTTATGTCAAAGTTGTAACCGTAAATTTTCTTTTTCAGTGTCTTTGCATATGCCTCATATCCACCTTCCGGAACTTCCTCTGTCGGATATTTGTAGGTATACATATACTCATACTTTGTATCATTTACATAATCACGATTTACATTCGCACAGTAAGTATATATCTCCAGTGACATCATCGCCAGCAGAAGACTTACAAACATTCCAAATACTACCGTAAATCCGGTACGGCTCTCACGAAGCATCTGGCGGATCTTGAACAGATTCATGAAGCTCATATTTCCAAGCTTTATATCCTTACCATTACCAACCTTCTGCTCATTCCTGATCATTGTAAGAACCGGCTTCGACAGCCTCTTTCGGATAACCAGTGAATTAACGATTATAGAAATAACCGGTGGAACCACGATTCCATAAATGAACAGATATGGCATATAGATAACATCCAGATCCGGAAGGGAATAATAGTTGTAGCAGTCCTGCATCTGGATTGGCACACCAAGGCTTGAATATCCAAGCAGTGTTCCGATCAGACCTGAAACAAATGTGATCACAGTCGGGAGTGTTACATAATGTGCCATCAGATTCTTTCTCTTTACCCCAAGTGCATATAACGCACCGATAACGGCACTTTCCTGATCGATCGAATGTACAACGAACACTGATAATACATAAGAGATCAGGATCAACAGGATCGCACCTGCGATCGTACCAACGCTCCGGTATAATTCCTGATCACCGGAAGCCGCCTGAATTCTCGCATTATCCCCTGCCTTTACAAAAGTAATAAGGTTCTGTGCATCCTCTGAGAAGATGTCATCGATCATATCATCTGTCTCATCCTTTAACTCCTGAATACCATCCAGCAGTTCATTGGAACCATCTTCAGCTTCTTTTGTTCCGTCTGTATATTCTATAATTCCATCTTCAAATGCCTTAAGCTCCTTTAACTCTTTTGCTCCATCTAACAGCTCCTGAATACCATCTGTCAGATCGTCCTTCTTTCCCATCGTACGATCCCAGTATTCCTGAAAAAACGGATCTTCTACATCTCCGGATGTAAATTCCAGCTTCTCCAGGCGGTCTTTTAATTCATCATCCGTCATAGCACCATTTAACCGGTATGCATAATAATATTCCTCTGACTTTATACTTTTTTCTTCCGCACGAAGTGTATCGTATACATCAGCTGCAACAAATCCTGTACCAAAATGCAGGCAGTCGCATCCGGTATCTCCCAGAGATTTTAATACGTTATCATAATCCGGTGTTGTACCGATTCCGGTAACGGTAAATTCCCGTCCGCCAAATGTAATCACATCACCTGCTGATATATCATTCTTCTCTGCAAACTGGCGTTCTACCACCAGCTCATTTTCCTTTTCTGCAAGTGTACCCTTTACCAGATCGATCTTATTGATCTCATCTCTGTTTGCAAAGATACGGAGCGTATGATCCTCGTCAATCTCATAGTCCATATAGAACTGTGGCTCGATCGCCACACCATCAGCTTCCAGATCTTCCATTTCTTCATTCTTCATCGGTACGAACAGTGAAAAATCTCCATCCTCAACACACTGTCTGCTGTCAGCATTCTTACTTCCGCGAATGATCGTCTCTGCCGCACCGACCAGACTGACTACCAGATACATGGTAAGTATGATCAGAAGGGACAATGCCAGATATCTTGGAAGGTTGCTTTTGAAATCTCTCCAAATCCTTTTTCTCAATACTTTCTGCATCTTATAAATCCTCCAATTCTGCTGCCGGTACCTTTGTCTCATTGTAATAATCTTTCCTGATCTGACCATCCTTTACGATCACGACCTGATCGACCATATTCTTAATGGAATTATTATGCGTTACGATCAGCATTGTCGTTCCATAAGTCGCATTGATCTTCTCCAAAAGGATCAGAATATCCCTTGATGTCTTGGAATCGAGTGCTCCGGTGGGTTCATCACATAAGAGCAGCTTCGGATTTTTGATCAGCGCTCTTGCGATCGCACATCTCTGCTGCTGACCACCTGACAACTGTGCCGGAAACTTATTCTGATGCTCTGTCAGTCCCAGTATCTCAAGCAGCTCATCCATATTAAGCGGCTGATCTGTCAGATATTCACAGATCTGTATATTCTCCCGCACGGTAAGGTTCGGTACCAGATTATAGAACTGGAAGATAAATCCCAGATAATCTCTTCGGTAGTCAGATAATTCATCTGCTTTCATGCCTGCGATCTCGGTTCCGTCTACCTTGATCGAACCGGATTCGATCGTATCCAGTCCACCGATACAGTTCAATAACGTAGACTTACCGGAACCACTGGTTCCCTGAATGACACACATATCGCCCTGCTTTACCTGAAGGGATACTCCCTTTAAAACCTGTATGTAGCTTCCACCTTCTCCATAACTTTTTTTTACATCTGATACCTCTAAATACATACTCGCTTCCTCCTGTTATTTTTTCGCTTACATAACACCGTTATGTTGTTATCATTTTTTTAGCTATGCAAAATAAAATTTCACATAGCTTTTTGTTATCTATTCATCTCTCTGAAACAGTGCATACCATCCGGCAAGCAGATATTTCAATATGTCTCCCAGATGGGCAACTGCTTTTTCTTCATCGGATTCATGTGTCAGCAGATGGACAAATGCATCGATCTGCATATGTGCCATCCAGTGTATCGTATAATCATCCGGTGCAGCAACTCCACACACCTTTGCCTGTGCGTCTGCCAGCATCCGGTAATTCTTCTCTGTAAATGCCACAAATTCATCAATACATCCTGCAAGACTTGATCCCTGACTCTTTGTCAGCAGAAGCTGTACCCGGTCATAATTCTGATACAGTTCATGAATGATCCGCCGGGATGCATAGATGTCATCGCTGAAATCATCCTTCCCCTCCTGAAGCTCGCCTTTTACCTCCTGCAACTCCTGCTGCATATGTGCTTCCATCATCGTACGGATACTTCCAAGCACCGGTGCCACCAGTGAAGCAAATATATCATCTTTATCTTTAAAGAAGAAATATAATGCACCGGTCGTCACACCTGCATTCTTACAGATATTACGGAGGGATGCACCCTGATAGCCCTTCTCCATAAATTCATGCTCTGCACTTGCAAGCAGCTTTTCTTTTGTCTCCCGATCGTCCTTCATCTCATCTCACCACCAATTTAATCCTGCTCTAACATATGAACGCCCATTCACATAACATCGTTATGTTACATCTAAACTGTATATATGTCAACCCCTTTTTTATATAATAGCCTCTGTATTTCCGGCTAAACATTAAATCTGCCTGACGCCTTTCCATGCTGCAACAGGCATTTCCGGTTCATATAACATAATTGCCGTTGCTTCCGTATAATAAAACCTCTACATGACGACATTCACGCAGTTTTTCGTTATGCGAAACACATTGCCAACACCTGCGGGTGCTTGTTTGAGCTCGAAGAGCGAGTTAGCACGGAGCAGGTGTGAATCAGGCATGTGTTTCAAATAGAAAAACAAGTGCGTCTCATGTAGAGATTTTATCAAGAGGAAGTAATCGGCATATTCAGAATATAAAACCGGAAATGCACTTAGTACACATTAAAAGGGCTCCGGCATATATTCAAGGATTGATTCATTGAAAAACATGCGAAACCGGAGCCCCTATGTCAAACTATATTCTTTTTTCCTACTTCGGATGTCCTAACAAGGTATCCTTTTGTCTTAAATCGTAAACAAAATCCAACCAATGCTTTTTATAGGGCAAACGATTTTCATTTATTAATTATTTGCTGATTGAATCGGTCTTGATGATAAACTTAACACTACCCTTCATATCATCTGAGATTCCACCGAAGGATTCATAAGCTTCACCGGCCTTGATGACCTTATCGCACTTTTCTGACAGAGAATCCAGATCCTTTTCTGCGTCATTTACTGCATCAACGATCTTATCTGTACCATCTGATAACTGCTTACTGCCATCCTTTAAGTCACCACTTGCATCTGTCAGCTTTGATGCGCCATCCTTTAATGTGCCTGCGCCTTCTTTCAGAGTATTTGCACCCTTTGTAAGGCTGCCTGCACCACCATTCAACTTAACCATACCATTATACAGATCAGAAGTGCCTGTATATACCTTGCCAAGACCTGTGTTCAGTGCTGATGCACCAGTTGCCAGAGCGTCTACACTCTTCTTCAGAGTTGTGATCTGTCCGGAGAATGAACTCAGCTTGCCAAGTACCAGATTCGCACCATAGGAAAGACCATCCTGATATGCTGTTGCATATCCTGACTTATAACCTTCTACATAAGCTGTACCATATCCTGACTTATAAGCTGTACCATATGCACTGCCATAACCTGCTGTGAAAGCATTGGTATATGCTGTACCGTATGCTGTGCTGTAGCCGGATGTATAAGCTGTGCCATAAGCTGTACCGTAACCGGATTTGTAACCGGAACCATAAGCTGTACCATATCCTGACTTATAAGCTGCTCCATATACATCACCATATGCAGTTGCAAATGCTCCCTGTAATGCAGCAAGTGTTGCATCATCCGGCTGGGAACCTGTCATCTGTGTATAAGCAGATACAAATTCCTGGAAATAAGTTGCAAACTGACCAGATGCTTCGGATGCTACTGTTGATGATGAAGGTGCTGCTGCCTGTGCCTCTGCTGCTACCGTAGAAGCGGAAGGTGCTGCTGCCTGTGCTTCTGCTGCAACTGTATCAGCGGAAGGCGCTGCTGCCTGTGCTTCTTTTACAACGGATTCCTTAGAAGGTGCTGCTGCTTTACCATTCTTCTGTGCCTCTGCTGTTACAGCATCCTTATCAACACCATCTGCGATCTTATCCTTGTTTGCTGTCAGGTTATTTGTAATATTTTCTGTGATCGTGCTCTTGATTGCTTTCTTTTCTTTATCACTTAATTCTGTCTTGGTTGGAAGTTCGATTCCCTTTACAGCTTTGTTTAATGTTGCAAGTCCGTCGCTGATCTGCTTGGAACCGGATAAGATACCATTTTCACCTTCAAATGCTGCTTTTAATGTACCAGCACCTGTTGTTGCAGAATCAACACCCTGTGCCAGAGTTAAGGAACCCTGATATAAGCTGTCTGCGCCATCCTTTACCTGACCAACACCATCGGATACGGAAGATACACCATCTGTATATTCTGTAATTCCTTCAACGAGGGAATTCATACCATCGCTGTATGTGTCGATCAGTTCGTTGATATCAGATTCAGCATCCTTCAGATCCTTGTTATCGCTGTCCTTGGATAAGAATCCGGTAGAAGCAACTGTCATTGTCATGTCCAGAGAGAAATCTGTACAGTCTGCTGTAACCTCGAAGTAATCCGGAATCTCAACATCTAATTTCTGCAGATCCAGGCTGTCCTGAAGACCAGGCATACCCATACCAACAACGATACTGTTGTTTCCATCATTTACAACCTGACCATTCTCAACCTTGATATTTGAGAATTTGTCATTGGATAAGATCATACCGGTTGCCATCAGGAAAGGAGTATATACATCTCCACTCTTTGAATTATTGACATATTCAAATCTCATCTTTACCTTGCCACTCTTGCCTGCCAGCTGATCCGGTGTGATCTCCTGATCATCCAGATAATAAGTAACCTTAACTTCTACAGGAACCTGCTCCTCTGACTTGCCCTGATAATAAATGGAATTGCCATCTGCCTTCCATACAAGTTCTCCATTATTCTCTGTAAATGTCTCATCGCCTTTTACATTCTCGATATCAGTCAGGTTACTGCTATCCTTAATGGTTGCCTCACCATCTGTGTTCTTTAACCACTCACTGACGATAACGTCCTGCTTATTACCTGCTGCATCAGCAATAACGTAAACGGTTTCATCTTTATCACTGTCTGTATTCTCGGAAAGTCCGACAGAATTCTCAAGTACATCTGACAATTCTTCATCGCTCTTACTCATGATCTCCGGATTCTCTAATGTCTGTACATCTCCTGTTGCTGTACTGCCACAGCCTGTAACGGATAACATCATTGCACCACTCAGAGCGATCGCCATAAATCTTTTTCTTGCTTTCATATTTTTATAACTCATACTAATTACCTCCTAATTTACTACTGCCGGTCAGCAGGACCATTGGAATCATTATTTACATCTATATATTTATCATCGTCACTGTAACTGTCATCAAAATCATAGTTATCAAAGTTTCCGGATTTCTTCTTTGCAAATGGTCTGTCTTCATTCAGGAAATCATCATCATCTGCCGTTTTCTGTTCCGAAGCCGGATCAACATTTCCCGCTCCGGCATAAGCTACTTTCTGTTTGCCGGTAATACCCTTGAATCCGATTGTTGTATGGATGATCAGCTTATCGAATAACATCAACGCTGCAGGAAGCAGGAAGATGACGACAAACATACTGATGATAGCTCCTCTTGCCATCAACGTACATAAAGAACTGATCATATCGATCTCTGAGTAACAGCCAACACCGAAGGTTGCGGCAAAGAAGCTTAATGCGCTTACGATAATGGAAATCATAGATGTCTGAAGTGCAACTGTAACTGCTTCTTTCTTAGCAAGGCCATTACTTCTCTCTCTCTTATATCTTGTTGTCATCAGGATCGCATAGTCAACGGTAGAACCAAGCTGGATCGTACCGATAACGATGGATGCGATGAATGGTAATGTTGTATTTGTAAATGCAGGAATACCCATATTGATAAAGATTGCAAATTCGATTACACATACCAGAATGATCGGAAGTGATACGGATTTGAAGACGAATAATATGATCAGCAGGATAACACCGATGGATACGGTACTTACTGTGTTAAAATCCTTATCTGTGATCTCGATCAGATCCTTTGTACAAGGAGCTTCACCGATCAGCATACCCTTACTGTCATATTTGTGAAGAATCGTATTGATCTCATCACACTGTGTATTTACTTCATCACTTGCTACTTTGTATTCTGACATGACTAACATCAGCTTCCATTCGCCATTGTCAAGCTTGGATTTCAAATCCTGTGGAATCATACTCTGTGGAATCATAGGACCAACTACAGATTCCAGACCAAGTACAGTCTTAACACCCTTGACAGTCTTAATTTCTGAAATAACTTTATTAATACTCTTTTCATCCAGATTGCTGTCAAGCAGGATCATATGTGTAGAGTTCATATTGAATTCTTCTTCCAGCTTCTGGTTTGCCTGAATACTTGGAAGATCCTCCGGTAATGAGCTGTCGAGGTTATAGTAAACATCTGTATGTGTATAACCATATAACGCAGGAACCAGAAGGATCAGGAATAAGATATGGAAGATCCAGTACTTATTCACGATAAATTTGCTAAGCTTATCAAACTTAGGAAGTAAAGATCTGTGACAGGTCTTTTCAATCGGCTTATCAAAGATCAGGATCATGGATGGGAGTACGGTTACACAACAGATAACACCGATAACGACACCCTTTGCCATAACGATACCAAGGTCAAGGCCTAAGGTAAAGGTCATGAAGCACAGTGCAACGAAACCTGCTACTGTTGTGATCGAACTACCGATAACAGATGAGAAGGTGGAAGCGATCGCATCTGCCATAGCTTCTTTATTCTCTTTGCCATTTACTTTTTTCTCTTCCTGATAACTGTGCCACAGGAAGATCGAGTAGTCCATCGTTACACCCAACTGCAGGACTGCGGTAAGTGCCTGTGTTATGTAAGAGATCTCTCCTTTAAATACATTTGTTCCCAAGTTATATACAATCGCCATACCGATACTTAATAAGAAAAAGATCGGTACGAGGAAGGAATCCATAGTCAGTGATAATACGATCAGCGATAAGATAACTGCTATGGTTACATAGATTGGAACCTCTTTATCACACAGATCCTTGGTATCCGTAACAACGGCTGACATTCCGCTGATGAAACACTGCTTACTTGCAAGCTTTCTGATCTGAGTGATCGCTTCCATTGTCTCATCGGAAGACATTGTTGTTTTAAAGATAATTGCCATCATCGTACAATCATCATTACGATATGCCTCTCTGATATCTTTCGGTAAAATCTCATCCGGAATAGAAATATCCATAATCGAGTCATACCAGATTACAGAATCAACATTGTCTACCTGTTCCATTTGTTTTTTTAATTTGACGACATCTTTATCGTCCATCCCTTCTACCAGGCACAGGGAGAAAGCACCCGTTCCGAAATCATCCGCCAGAATGTCCTGACCTTTCATGGTTTCGATATCCTTTGGTAAATATGAAAGTACATCATAGTTTACTCTGGTTTTCAAGAAACCAATCGCTGCCGGGATCAAAAGCAGGATACTGATAATTAAGATCGGTACACGAAGCTTTACAATCGCCTTTCCAAATTTGTTCATAGAATCAATCCTTTCGTTAATACAAAAAATGAACGGAAACCTTTTTCTTGTTTCCGTTCATAGAATATGATTATTTTGTTTGTTTGTAATTATACAAGATTTTAGGGTTGACAATTTTTTTGACATTTATCCGGAAATGTCAAAACGAATTCTAAAATAAGTATAAAAAAAGCCTGAATACCTGATAAATTCTATCATTTTCTGTACTGTCTGTACACCAAGGTCTGCCCGGCTTCTGCTACTGTCTGTCATGATCGGATATATAGACTGCCTGCTTACACTTCTCAAGCATCTCCCTCATATAATCAGCCAGCTTCTCCGGTGCCATCTTCATGCCACCCTTTGCCCATTCAACGATAATCCCACAGATCCCATATGCGAAGAACCGGGCAAATATACCACGTTCCTCGTTTTTCAGATGAGATTTCTCGTCTAACTTATCAATTGCCTCTTCAAAGGTCTGTTCTGCAACCTCAAGCATATACTGGATAATATAATCCTCTGCATGTTTGATCGTGTTAATATAGAACTTTTTCTCCTCCTGCATCTGTGTGAGGATCGCGCCTAATTTCTCATCCCAGTTCTCTAAGGATATGTCCTCCATATTAGGAGCAAATAATTCATTAAAATAGATCCAGACCAACAGTTCGTATTTATCTTGAAAATGATAGTAAAATGTCTGTCTCTTGATTCCGCATCGGTCTGCAATATCACTGATCGATATTTTGTCATATGGTTTCTCTTTGGTCAGTTCTTTTGCACTTAATGCAATCGCTTTCTTTGTAAGATTTGATTCCGGCATATTCGTATAACTCTTTCTATATAATAATATCCCCATATGTCTAAAATGCAGATTTTCTTCCGCACCTGAAACACATGGAGATAGTATAGCACATCTATTATAACTCGGGCAACATGTCTTTCATGCTGTTTAATCCGATCATCAAGGTTGATGTATTATGCAGAAGTGCAGATGTTGTCGGTGCGATCACACCCGCAACTCCAAGCACGATCAGCCCGGTATTAAACCCTACGATAAAACGATAATTTCTGTGAATCCGTTTCATAAGAAGATTTGCAAGTATCTTCAATGTCACAATCTCATCCAGACTGTCCGCATCGATCGTAATATCTGCGACCTCTCTGGCAATCTCCGCACCATCACTGATCGCGATGCCTGCATCTGCTGCTGAAAGTGCCGGTGAATCATTGATACCATCACCGATCATGATAACCTTTCTGCCTGCTGCCTTCTCTCGATCTACAAATGCAGCCTTATCCTCCGGCAGTACCTCTGAATAATATTCATCGACACCGACATGCTCTGCGATCGCCTTTGCAGTCCGTTCACAATCACCGGTCATCATAACGACCTTGGAGATTCCAACCGACTTTAACCGTTCTACAATATCTGCAGATTCTTCCCTTAACGGATCCTCAATCAGGATTGCTGCCGCAAGCTCGTTATCGATCGCCAGATAGAGGTGGGAATATTCCGCCGGAAGATTCTCAAATACTTCTTCCATCCCCTCCGGTATCGTACATTTTTCGTCCTCAAATACAAAATGATAACTGCCGATGATCGCCTTGGAATCCCCAATTGTTGTCGAGATTCCATGCGCTACGATATATTTTACTTCTGAATGCATCTCTTCATGATCCAGATTTTTTCGTTTTGCCGCATCCACTACGGCTTTTGCGATTGAATGTGGAAAATGCTCTTCCAGACAGGCAGCGATACGAAGCAATTCGTTTTCACTTGTTCCGTTAAAGGAAACGACTCCCGCAACTGTAGGCTGTGCCTTTGTCAGTGTTCCGGTCTTATCAAATACGATCGTATCCGCTTCTGCTACCGCTTCCAGATACTTTCCGCCTTTGACTGTAATCTTACGGTTTCCTGCCTCACGGATCGCCGATAATACCGATACAGGCATAGCAAGCTTCAATGCACAGGAATAATCAACCATCAGGATCGCAAGGGCTTTTGTTACATTTCTTGTAAGCAGATAGGTAAGTATCGTACCACCTAAGCTGTACGGCACCAAACGGTCTGCCAGATGCTCTGCCTTGCCCTCCAGATTGGATTTCAGTTTCTCAGACTCATCGATCATCTGCGCAATCTTCTCATATCGGCTGGAACCGGATACCTCTTTTACTTCTATTATGAGCGAGCCTTCTTCTACCACTGTTCCGGCATATACGACATTTCCTGCCGTACGTCTGACGGATACGGATTCTCCGGTAAGTGATGCCTGATTCACCATTGCTTCACCATCACAGACAGTTCCGTCAAACGGAATGATCGTTCCGACATTGACAACGACATGATCTCCTTTTGCAATCGTATCAGAATCAACCAATATCTCGTTATTCTCTGTCTTTAACCACACTTTTCCGACATTTAATGACATCGTACGTGCCAGGTCATCGACCGACTTCTTATGTGTCCACTCCTCAAGCAGTTCACCGATTCCGAGCAGGAACATGATCGAACCTGCAGTCTTCATATCCCCTCGTAAGACAGATACTCCAATGGATGTTGCATCCAGCACCGGAACTTCGATCTTGCCCTTTGTCAGAGTCTTAACGCCTTTCCAGATATACTTAACAGACATCAGACCTGTATAAGCTGCTGATATCGGATATGGCAGAAGCCACTTTCTTGCATAATGGAAGATAATCTTATCGATCAGCTTCTCCTGATACATCGCATTCGTCTCTCTGCCGCTTCGTTCCAGATAACCATTTGGGACTTTTACATCTTCATAATGAAATCTGCGAAGTCTGTCGATAATGATATCCGGATTTCCCGTATAACAGATCACTGCATCCGCCGTCCGGTCATACACCTTTGCCGAGCTGACCGGTTCAAAAGACTCCAGATAATATAAAAGAATATCAGCTTCTTCATATGACATATGATTCTGACACATATGCACACGCAGTCTGCCCTTCATCTTATCTTTTATTATGAATTTCAATTCAGCTCATCCTCTTATCTAAATTTTTCTTATGCCTCTACTGCTTCTGTATTTTCTGCTGCAGCTTCACATGCGCACTCAGCAGTTTCTTCTGCTGTCTCTGCAGGAATATCTTCTACAACGACATCTTCTTCTGCTTCACGATCTGCATTGATCTGCTTAGCGCCCTGGTAAATGTCATCTACATTTTCCTGAATGGTTGTAGCTGTGTTCATAACACACTTCTTTGCACGAAGAGCCGCTGCTGTACAGTTTGTGTAAACCTTCTTTGCATCCTTGCTTGATAATACCTTGATACCTGCCGTACCAAACAATAAACCTGCTGCAAATATTCCAACTTTCTTAATATCCATGATAATTTACCTCCTGATTGTATTAATATATTTTGAAGCACATTATAGCATCATTTCTTTTTTTTGCATGTATATTATCATTTTATTCACATATTTTTTACATCTGATCATTCGCAAACATGTACACTTGTTCTACTCGTGAACTATCATCTTATGTTGTCTGTAAAACCTTCGATAAAACATAAATCCTACTATAGTAGTGATTACCTCTGTAATCGGGAAAGTCAGCCAGAAATACACAAATCCGAATCTGGAAAACAGATATCCAAGCGGTACAAATAAGAACACCGTTCTCATAATGGTTAGAAATGAACTCTTAAAGGCTTCGCCGGTTGCCTGCAAAAAGACCGGATAAATCTGCGCACCTACCATCGGTATAAAGCTGATCCCAATAAATCGGAATCCCTGCACTCCGATACGGATAACTTCGCTGTCCTTCGTAAACACAGAAAGCATAGGTTCCGGAATAAATTCAAAGCATAACGTTCCGATGAACATCAATGCAATTCCCCATATAAAGGCAACCGTCATCGTATGTTTACAACGATCAATACTCTTTGCCGCATAGTTATAGCTAATGATGGGTACAATGCAGGTCTGAAGAGCACCCAGTGGTATAAAGAAAAATGTCTGCCATTTGTAATACAATCCAAGTGCTGTCACTGCCTCATCGGAAAATCCTGCAAGGATCATATTTAATCCAAATATGTAAAATGTATACGTTGCCTGCATGATGATATTCGGAATTCCAAGCGCATAGATCCTGCGGATATCCTCTGGATATTTGCAAAGAGACGGCGAACGATGAAATCCCTTCTTCATAACAAGAAGTGCCGCTACAACCTGTCCTGTGATCGTTGCAAATGCAGCTCCTGCTATTCCAAGCTTTGGTATACCAAAAAGCCCAAAGATCAAAATCGGATCTAACACAATATTCGTGATAGCTCCTGTGATCTGTGCGATCATCGGTGTCTTCATATCTCCGTTTGCCTGAAGTACCTTTGTCCATATGCTCTCTGTAAACAATCCAATGCTGCCCACGCACACAATCCTTCCGTAGGTAATTACATCAGCAATTACTGTATCCGAATTTGTCTGCAACCGTGCATATGCAGGCATCAACAGATAACAGCTTACTGCAAATAAGATCCACATAATGATCGCCAGACTAAAGCCGATGCCTGCTACCTCATCCGCCTTCTTATACCTCTTTATTCCCAGAAAATGTGCAATATTTGTATTGATTCCAACACCGGTTCCAACTGCCAGTGCGATCATCAGAAGCTGAACAGGATAAATGATCGATAACGCCGTCAGACCGCTCTCTGAGTATTTCCCGACAAATAAACTGTCTACTATATTATAAAGAGCCTGTATCAACTGTGCCAGCATGACAGGCGGTGCGATTTTAAAAAAGATCTTATTGATCTTTTCTGTGCCGTAAAAACTACTGTTTGTTTCCATCTCTGCTGCCTCCTGCCTCCTGCTCTACACAAGAAGCCAATATTTCCTGGTATTCCTTCATAAGCTCTGTCAGCATCTGCATCTTCTCATAGCCAAATCGTTTTACAGATGCTTCTTCTATAGAAGCTAGCGAACAGAAAAATATCTCTGCATATTTCCTGCCCTTCTCTGTCAATACAAATGCTTTTTCCCGTCCTTCTCCTTTTTCCGGTTCCAGAATCAGATAGCCCTGTTCACGCATCCTTGAAATTACATTATGTATCGTCTGACGCGGAAGCAGATAATTGTCACATACCTGTTTTTGAGTGCAGTATCCGTTCTCGCGTATCGTATAAAGTACCAGCATCTCATTATAATTAATGTTGTGTCTGCGAGACCAGTCTGCATACACTCCACGCAGCTTTATGATACTGTGATTGGATGCATTTATAATCTGCAAAGTCTTTCGATCCATATTATTATCTTCCTCTCTTTCATAATCCCAAATGGGATTATAGCAGAAATAAAAGCACTGTCAATCCATATTTTCTGAATCGCGTACAATAATTCTGTACCTTTATTTAAAATCAGATTATGGCATACCAAAACTGCCGGCAGATTTTTATCTGCCGGCAGCCGTCTATTTCAGAAGTTCTCTTAATACCTCTTGTTCCCTGTCTTCCAATATTCCCCCAGTGTAAACTATTCTGTTAATGTACTACGCCCTGTCCTCAAGGTCAAACGTAATTTTTATCAAATATGTCTCTTTGTTTTCTTCTTGCAACCGTTCCGTTAGTTCCCGTACGATATTCTTTTCCTGCCCCTGCCATTCCGATGGAACAACCATATCAAAAACAAGTTCTTTCTTTCCACCATGAGTGTGTACGCGGAAATCATGGATTGTTATTTCTGCATCTATTTGCTGCAGGATAGTAAGTACCTGATGATGCATCTGATCAAGCTCTGCATCGTCCGTAATAACCGGATCATAATGAATGACCATATGCACACCAAATCGGTTCAGACATTCCCGTTCGATGCGGTCAATCTCATCATGACACACCATTGGATCGATCTTCTTATCGATCTCTACATGAATACTTGCATACTGTCTGCCCGGTCCATAATCATGTACCAACAGGTCATGGCAGCCAAGTACCAATGGGCAGCTGCTTATATATCCAATAAGCTGTTCCCGCAAACCGGTATTTGCACCTTCTCCAAGAAGCGGAGAGATTGTATCCTTTGCAAGCGAAATTCCACTTACAATGATAAAAACAGATACCAGCCCACCCATAAGGCCATCTATTTTCCATCCGCTGATATGTTCTACAACTGTTGCGGCAAGAACTGCAGCTGTTGTCAGCACATCATTTCTGCTGTCTGCGGCTGCAGCAAATAAGGTATTTGACTGAATCTTATCTCCCATCTTACGATAAAAGAACATCATCCAGAGTTTTACCAGGATCGAACCGATCAGCACAATGATCATCAGCATGGAAAATTCGATTGATGCCGGATGGAGCAGCTTGAGTACCGATGTCTTTGCCAATTCAAATCCGATCACAAGGATCATAGCAGCCACAACCAGACTTGCCAGATATTCAAATCTCGCATGTCCGTATGGATGTTCTTTGTCTGCCGGCTTCTCTGCCAGCTTAAATCCGAGTAATGTTACAATGGAGCTTGCTGCATCTGACAGATTGTTCAATCCATCTGCAGTAATTGATGTAGATGCGGCCAACTTTCCGATCACAAGCTTGCTGCCTGCCAACAGCAGGTTACACAATACCCCTATGAAACCGGTCATCTTACCGACCGCTGCCCTTTTCTTAGAATCCTGATTTTCTTGTGCCATAATAGTTACCTCCGCATATATAAGATAACTTTATGCAACGCAATTAATAATCTTTCCATCAGATTTATAGAATTATCTCCGACCGGCTGTAGCCGGAATAATAAAAAACCTGCGGAACAAATAGTAACTACTGTCCCGCAGATCATAAATTCATTCTTTATCTGCTGCCACCCTGTGTGGCCCGGCCCTGTGGTCATCCCACCGCCTGCTCAGTTTGTACTGTAGATTGATATGCAGTGCAAAAAGTATTGATACATTATAGCATGCGGTTACCCATACATCAAGTGCCGGTTTCTGATATTTTAAAGGATCTGCCACCGGAAATCTGTTTCCGGCGGCTTATCCTTATTTGTACTCTGTATTACTTGGATGCGGCAGGATTTAACTTCTTGGTCTTGATCTCATCCTGAAGCATTGCAAGGAACTCATCCATAGGAACAGTTGTTGTCTTCTGCTCACCATGAAGTCTGTAGCTGACAGTCTTATCATTTACCTCATTCTTACCAAGGATGATCAGATACGGAACCTTCTCAACCTGGGCAGCTCTTACACGATAGCCAAGCTTCTCTGCACGTTCATCGATCTCAACACGGATGTTGTTGTCATCTAAGAAATCATACAGCTCATGTGCATATGCATTTAATTCCTCATCCTCATTCTTTACAGGAAGGATTCTGGCCTGTACCGGTGCTAACCAAAGTGGCAGATTTCCTTTTGTCTCCTCCAGAATGTATGCCATGAAACGATCTAAGGAACCAAGGATTGCTCTGTGAAGAACGACAGGAGTCTTCTTTGTACCATCCTTATCAATATATGTCAGGTTGAATTTTGCAGGAAGACAGAAGTCAAGCTGGCATGTAGATAATGTATATTCATTTCCGATCGCCGGCTTAACATTTACATCAAGCTTTGGACCATAGAATGCTGCTTCACCGATCTCTTCTGTGTATTCGATACCGATATCATCCAACACTTTACGGAGTGCGTCCTCCGCTGTATTCCACATCTCATCGTCATCATGATATTTCACCTTATCCTCAGGATCTCTTAAGGACAGAACACAACGATAATCTGTGATATTGAAATCCTTATAGGTGTCGAAGATCAAGTCAACAACCTGCTTGAATTCAGATTCAATCTGCTCCGGTGTTACAAACAGATGGGCATCGTTCTGACAGAAATGCCTGCCTCTCTCGATTCCTTTTAAAGTACCACTGGCTTCGAAACGGAAATCATGTGCGATCTCGCCGATACGAATCGGAAGATCTTTATAGGAATGCATTTTGTTTGCATAGATCATCATATGATGCGGGCAGTTCATTGGACGAAGCACGAAAGACTCACCCTCAACTTCCATTGCAGGGAACATATTGTCTTTGTAATGATCCCAGTGACCGGATGTCTTATAAAGATTTACCGTACCAACACAAGGAGTCATAACATGACGGTAGCCAAGCTTTCTTTCCTTGTTCTTGATATAATTTTCAAGCTCCTGCCATACGATATAACCCTTTGGAAGGAACATAGGAAGTCCACGTCCAACCAGATCATCTGACATGAACAGATTCATCTCTTTACCGATCTTTCTGTGGTCACGGTCTTTTGCTTCCTCTAATAACTTCAGATGTTCTTCCAGTTCTTCTGCTGTAGGGAAGCATACACCATAGATTCTCTGCATTACATGGTTCTTGGCATCACCCTTCCAGTATACACCGGAATATTTTACTAACTTGAAGTTCTTACATAATTTTGTGTTATCAACGTGTGGTCCGCGACAGAGATCTGTGAAATCTCCCTGATCGTAAACTGTAATATTTCCATCCTCTAAGCCTTCGATCAGATCCAGCTTGTAGAAATCATCCTTGAACATTTCAAGTGCTTCTGCCTTTGTAACTTCACGTCTGTAAATCTTCTTGCCCTCTTTACAGATCTTCTTCATTTCTTTTTCGATAGCTGCGATCACATCATCGTTTACAACATCATCGCCAAGGTCGATATCATAATAGAAACCTTCTTTTACAACCGGTCCAACCCAGAACTTTGCATGTGGATACAAATGCTTTACGGCCTGTGCCATAACATGGGCGCAGGAATGATTGAGAGTATTTAATCTCTCGTCTGCTTTAAAATCTACCATTTTCTTGTTTCCTTTCTTTTACCTGAACTGACATCCCACCCGATGGTACAATGTCCGATAATTATTTGTACAGGAATCCTTCTGTTTCTTTGTCTATTGCACAAAAAACGCCCCTGTACAGACGTTTTTTCATCTATACAAGGGGCGATTATAATTCTTATATCGCGGTTCCACCCTTTTTATTTCCTGTGGAAATATCTCATTCATGACGATAACGGAATCACCGGACCGGATTAGGGCCGCTCAGAGCTGGTCTTCCTGAATGACTCCTCTAAGATACTTCCACCAAATGTATCTCTCTCTGTAGATTCTTCGTTCAGTACTGTTCTCATCAACACGTTATTCAAAGTATATTTCAACTGTTCCGCACTGTCAAGTAGCTTTTTCCGGTTTTATTATCATTTTTTTCTTATTGAATGATCTAAAGATTTTCCGTTAATACCTAAGACTATGGTCTCTGTCCAAGTCCGCCTTCCAGAGTGATCGTCTCTCCTGTCATATATTTGAAATCAGGGGATGCAAGCTGTACACATACACGTCCGATCTCAAGCTCTGAATCACCGAAATGACCCATCGGAGGTGTATGAACATTCTTGTCAAATGCATCCGGATATGCATTCTTGAACTGTTCTAACTGTGCTGTCCATGCAAGCGGGCAGATGATATTTACATTTACGCCATCCTTTGCCCATTCTGTTGCTGCAACTCTTGTAAGTCCACGAATTCCTTCTTTTGCTGCTGCATACGCACACTGTCCAAAGTTACCGAACAGTCCTGCACCGGATGCAAAGTTGATAACGGATCCCTTGCTCTCTTTCAGATATGGATAGCACGCTTTCATATAATAGAAGGTTGCATACAGTCCGGAATATAATGCCAGATTAAACTGATCTGTTGTATGGTCAGCAAGCGGAACACCGGATGCCGATGCCTGTGCATTATTAACCAATACGTCGATACTGCCAAATGTATCGATCGTCTGCTTTACAACATTTGCAACAACTGCCTCATTATCCGCACCGGCAGATACATCTGCTGCAACAGCCAGAACCTTTATACCATATAAGCGTTCCAGTTCTTCCTTTGCATCTTCCAACTTCTTCACATTTCGTCCTGTGATCACGACATTTGCGCCTTCTTTTGCATATGCTGTAGCGATACCGTAACCGATCGAACCACATCTGCCATCACTTAATACGGCACGTCCTCCACCTGTGACAATAACTGTTTTACCTGTTAAAAATCCCATTTTCTGTTTTCTCCTTATATTATTTGAAATCCGATACCTTCAGACTGCTTTCCGGCCTTATACAAATGTCCCAGTCCGTTTGTATCATATATAATGCTCATTATCTTCTATATCTTTCGATCATATCCTCCCACTGACAGCCTGCTTTCAAATGCACTCTGTTCTAATGGTTTATCATACAGATAGCCCTGTGCATGGTTACAGCCAAGTTCCAGAAGAAATCTTGCCTGCTCCTCCGTCTCAACTCCCTCGGTTATGACATTCAGATTCAACTGTCTTGCCATCTGAATGATACTCTTAATAATGATCTGATCCTGTGTTGAAAATGCCTCATGATTGATAAATGACCGATCGATCTTAATCTCGTTTACCGGGAAATCCCGAAGAACACTCAAGGTCGAACAGCCTGTACCAAAGTCATCAATTGATGTCGCAATACCTGCTTCTGACATATTCCTGATAAAGTCATACAGATCCTTCTGTTCACTCGCTTCTGTCGTCTCTGTTACTTCTATGATGATATACTTTGGATCAATATCATACTCTTTTATGATCCTTATAATTCGTTCCGCCAACATCCGTGGATCATGCCCAACCCCGGAAATATCATTTCTCGATATATTCACAGATATCGGAACAAGCTTATACCCTTTCTCAATCCATTCATTTATAGCCTCACAGACCCGCTTCAGAATATACAGATCCAGATGAATGATAAATCCATTCCTCTCCATGGTCGGAATAAACCGAAATGGTTGTATCACTTCTCCGTTATGAATCCATCTTGCAAGTGCCTCTGTACCTACGATCTGACCTGTCCGGATATCAACCTTCGGCTGATAATACACCTGAAATTCCCGTTTCTCCAACGCCTCAGGAAGCATCTGTTCCATCCGCTGAACATCTACTGTTTCTTCCAGCATCTTGTCCGTTAAAAACGCATACGGAAGCTTGTGCTGTCTGGCATAACTGACGGCAATCGACAAACCATTCATAATATTTCCGGGATCTCTGTCCTTTGCCGTTATCTCATAGGCACCTGCCGCTGCCGCTATATATACCGGAACGACCCGTCCCATATACTTTGCTGTTACCTCAACCTTTTCCAGAAGATGAAGGAACTCTGCCGTTCTGCTTTTCTTGACCAGCGCCATGAAATTATCTCCGCCCAGATGCGCCAGTGTCTCGTCCTCTGCCAGCCATTTTCTGACAGCGACTGCATAACGCTTGATCATCAGATCACCTTCTGCACCACCATACTTATAGCTGAGCAGTCCAAAGCTTTTCAGGTTAAAATAAAAGCCGTTGTACTGACAGATCGTCTGATCCTGCAAATGCTGCTGTATGATCCTGACAAAGCCTGCACTGTTAGGGAGCATCGTGATCAGATTACAATACGAATATTCTCTTGTCTTACGGATCAGTCTGGATCTCGTCACATGAAGATATAAAACCTCAAGGAGAAGAGCTATATCTTCTTTTTCTTCCTCGCTCCATTCTACATTTTCATATGGGAATGCCGTAAGCTCACAATATCCGTTTTCTACCGCTTGAAATGTCTTCTGATATTTGCCTTTCTCGGAATACAAGCCATCCCCGGCATAGAATACATCATGACGATCTTCATCCTGTACAGATTTGATATTTGCCTCAATGTGCAAATGTCCCGCTACCCTGCCGATCTTAAGCCGCTCAGCCAGAGGTTCGATCGCCTTTTTGAATCCATCAAATGTATTCTCAAACTGTAGTAATTCCTGTACATACAGTTCTATATCTTTTTTCTTAATTCTCTCTCTGATATCATCCACTGTCACGGGTGATCCTCCCTCTCATCTTTACTACTCTATACACCACAAAACTATTATTTTACATACAAACAATCATGTGTTTATTATAACATGCTTTTCACTTTTATGGGAAAAAAGATAGTTTTTTGATAGATTTTGAACAGGTTGGAAATCACATGACAGGCGTTATTTCTTATATGACAAATATACAGGTGTTACAATTACCACCATGAAAATAGAATACCTGTAAGCGGTGACAACACGATCATGATCATGGAAAATGTAAAAGATTCCATAGAGATCAATGTTGCCCTCTGTTCCGAAGGGAACATATTCTGAAGTATCGTATTTGTTCTTACCTGTAATGCATCATCACTAAATGCCGCAATAAATCCACCTAATGTCATAATCACATAATTACCAGAATGTTCCACTGCTATACCAAGAAGAACAAGGAATCCGGTTAATACAAATACTGTTCTGTACCGTAAACGATCACACAACAGAATCACCCTTGCTCCAAGGATTCCTCCAAGTTCCATAATAAAGAGTGCCATTCCAAGCAAGGCATTTGGGATTCCACTCTCCGGCAGCTTAGCCTGTAAGAAAAATAACAGTAAAATATCCCCTGCTCCTACCAGCGAATTTACCAACATCAAAACTATTGCTCTCCTTGCATCCTTTAGAAACTGAATACTTTCCCACCAGCAGTCAACCAATGCACGGACAATTGTATTTGCCTTATGATCCCTGTGTTCTCTATGTTCCCATATTCTATTTAAAACAAATATCTGAACCAGACACATTAAAATATCCGTTCCATATGCGGCTCTATAACCAATGTATAACGCAAATCCTGCACACAAAGTTGATATTCCATTACACAAACGGTATATACTCAACTGATCTGATTCATATTTTGCATAATAGGATTCTTCTCCATAGATTTTTAAAGAATCATATGCTAAAGCATCTCCCGATCCTGATGAAAAATTGTAACTCATCGCATGAAGTGCAATAGACAGACATATCGTAAACAAATTCCCTGATGCGATCATAACAACATTTGCAATCATTCGTAAAATACTGCTCACAATCAACATATTTTTTCTTCCAAATACATCCGCAAATATTCCTGACGGTATCTCAAAAATAATGCTGGTTACATGAAAGACCGTTTCCACAAAACCTATTTCGACCAAACTATATCCTCTGGCAGCCAATATTGCCACCCAAGCCCCTGTTAAAGATAAATTTCCAAGGACGGATGATGTGTATAAATATCCTATTTGTTTTCTAATTGTGTTCATAAAAAAATCTCCTTATCTATTTTTCTTAAATGGATAAGGAGATAGTGTACTTTTTTATTACGTTTTATATCATTGTTCTGATATATGACTTGTTCTAAAAAAAGGCGCACTATCCCCGTAAGGAACACATGTATAACCTTTTTTCAGTTGTAGATTTGTCATTTTCCAGAACATAATCTTAATCCTTTCAATATCAACTCATAGAATTGTACGGTTAGGATAGCATATCCTGCCTTCATTTGCAAGGGTATAAAAACTCACTTTATTCGCAGCATTACCGAAAACTGCTTATCTTTTACCTCTGCTGAAACCACATGCCCCAGCTTATCGGCCAGGCATTTTACAACATATAAACCAAGTCCTGCGCCTTCCTCCCGGCGGGAATTGCCACGGTAGAAGGCGTCAAATACATGGTCGATATCGATCTCATTGTCAGCCTCTATGTCATTCGTGAATGTAATGGATACTCCGTCCGCATCCTGTTGTAAGCAGACGCTGATTCTGGTATCCGCATATTTTCTGGCATTAGAAAAGAAATTTGTAAATATCCGGTTCAGCACTTTCTCGTTGCTCTGAACCCAGACTACACTTTCCGGTATGTCAAATGCTGCCTGAATCCCGGACTCCTGAATCCATTCATACTGCTCCAGCACAAGTGCTGTCAAAGTTCTTGCCACATCTATATTCCTGATGTCAATGGCTTCATCCTTTGCCTCTGCATAAGATACCTCAAAAAATGCATCCGACAACACACGGAGATACTCTGTCTTTGCGATCGCGATATCCAGATATTCCATATCCCGGTCGTCTATGCGTCCACCTTTTTTCATCAACTGCAGATATCCTTTTACTGCTGTAAGGGGTGTTCTGAAATCATGAGAAATGCCTGCGATCACATTTTTCAGTCTGGTTCTGTCCTGCTCCAGCGCACGGTTTCTCTCCTTGATCTGATCCGAATAATCATTTAACGCTTTTGCAAGAGCTACGATGTCACGATCAAAATATTCCACATGGATCTCCTGATCCACTCCTCCATGCAAGCGTTTCTGAAGCTTGGCTGCAAATATCCGCATCTGTCTTTTATATTGTATCAAACGTATAAAAAGGACTGCTGCCAGTAAAAGCAACAGTCCTGAAATTATGATATACCATTTATCCATGTATACAAATTCTCCTCAGGCTATCAAAGATCCAACACCCTAATTGAACCATCTTTTCTTATAGCTATTATATGATAACACATATGATTTCTATGTATTCCCGGTCGTCATATTTCTTTATCTTTGTCCGGTTTCCGCCATATATTCACAGATGAGATGATTGATCTCTCTGTCATCTTCAATCACAAGTAGCTTTGGCATATTGTTTCTCCATAAATCGTTAGTTTTTACATCTAAGCTCTACGCACACAACCTCCGGATAATTGAACAGGCGAACCGGAATTATGCTGTTGCCAAGTCCCCTGCTGACTATCATTTCTGTATCTGCGCGGTTATATTTTCCTGATGTGTATTCCGGTAAAAATCCCTGATCGGGTGCAACGATTCCCCCGACAAATGGAAGTCTGATCTGTCCTCCATGTGCATGTCCGGTCAAGACAAGATCAGCTCCGGCATTTGCATAGTTCTGAAGGTACTGTGGCTCATGCGCAAGTACGATGGATAATTCATTTTTCTGCTCCTGAAGCAGATTCTTTAATGTCTCATCACTTAAGTGCTGATCATCTAACCCTGCCAACATAAAAGAGGAATCCCCTTTTTCAATGCAGACGGCTTCATCATCCAGATCACATGCTCCGGCAGCAAGAATCCCCTGCATCATCTGTTCATTTTCCGATGGCTCAAGCCAATATTCATGGTTGCCGGTCACATAATATACCGGTGCGATCTTCACTGCTTCTTTCACAAATGCTACCGCACGTTCCACATTTGTATGATTAGAATCCACCAGATCCCCGGTAATAACAATGATATCCGGCGAACAGCTTCGTATGGTTTCTAACAGCTTCTTATTCTCTTTTCCAAATTCAGCGTTGTGTAGATCCGATATCTGTACGATCCGGTATCCATCGAGATCTGCGCCAAGCTTTTCTGATTCATATGTATATGTGGTAATTACCAGATGCTTATTCTGAAACAGGCAAAACGGAATCAAAATAATGATTATAAGCATCAGAATGATAATCTTTTTGTGTGGTATTTTTTTCATCTTCATCTATTCACGGTCACAAATAACCGCTCCCATCTTTTATCTATCGTCTTTACCCTGCGATACTTCCTGCCTATAATATTTTGATACAAAAAATAACGCACGGCAAATTTTATTCCTCTTATAGGATATAAAATCATTTGTCGTGCGTCAAATAAATAATTATGAATATGATGATAAAAACTGCTTTGTACGTTCCTGCTCCGGATTGTCAAATACCTCTTCCGGTCTGCCCTGCTCAAGTATATATCCATCATCCATGAATATAACCTGACTGGCTACGTCTCTTGCAAATGCCATCTCATGAGTGACAATTATCATCGTTGTCTTTTTATCTGCAAGATTTCTGAGAACCTTCAGCACTTCGCCGGTAAGCTCCGGATCAAGAGCTGATGTCGGTTCATCAAAACACAGGATATCCGGCTGCATAGCAAGTGCTCTTGCGATCGCAACTCGCTGACACTGCCCGCCTGATAACTGATGTGGATAATTGTTCATCCGGTCTCCCAGTCCCATCTGACGCAGAAGATCTTCGCCCTGTACTCTTATCTCATCCAGTATGTTCTTTTTATTTGCCTTATAGTCCGGTCTTTCCTTTGCCAGAAGCTCCCTTGCCAGCATAACATTCTGAAGTGCTGTGTACTGCGGGAACAGATTAAATGACTGAAATACCAGTCCAAAGTGCAACCGTTTCTTCCGAACCTCCGACTCCTTAAGTGTCTCCGGCTTATCCGTATCGAGAAGGATCTCATTATTTACACGGATAATTCCGTTATCCGGCATTTCAAGGAAATTCAGGCAGCGAAGCAATGTAGTCTTACCACTTCCTGATGATCCTATGATCGACAGAACCTCTCCCTGCTCTAATGAGAAGCTGATATCCTTAAGTACATCGGTCTTACCAAACTTCTTTTTTATATGTTCAACCTCTAATATCGCCATACAGCTCCTCCTCTATCTGAAGAAATCCAGTTTCTTCTCTAATTTTCCAAGTAAAACAGTAAGTACACCATTCCAGATCAGATAATAGAATGCGCAGAAGAACAATGGCCATATCGCACCTGAGATTCCCTGTGAACCTTTCATGAACGCCTGTCCTGCCCAGATAATCTCCTGCAACGCAATGATACGTGCAAGTGATGTATCCTTAACCAGCGTAATGATCTCGTTGGACATTGCAGGTACGATCTTCTTTATCATCTGAAGAAGCTTAACCTTGAAGAATATCTGTTTTGGAGTCATACCAAGCACCAGACCTGCTTCCTCCTGTCCAACAGGAATTCCCTGAATTCCTCCACGATATATCTCTGAAAAATAGCAGGCATAATTCACGATGAACGATACCGATGCTGCCACGAATCTTCCGCCTTCGCCACCGCCCCAGATCGGGTTATGGAATACAAGTCCCGGAAAATAATAGATGATAAGCATCTGGATCATCAGAGGTGTGCCTCGAACGATCCACACGATAAATTTCATAAGATAGCTGAGTGGCTTAAACTTTGACATAGAGCCAAATGCTATTAAAAGTCCCAGTGGAAATGCACCAAGCAAGGTCACAAAGAACAATTTTAAAGTTTGAATAAATCCTGTATTAAGCGCCCCAAGTACAATTGGGAGCTGTTCAAAAAACAAATCCATAATAATTTTCTCTCTAAGTAATAATCAAAATAACCGTCTTATAGTCTGTTAATTACTCTGTAAGTGCTGCCTGTACCTTGTACTTCTCTGCACATTTCTCCATAGATCCATCAGCCTTGCTGTCTTTGAAAAACTTGTTAAGCTCTGCTGCAAGATCAGAATCTTTTCTGAAACCTACACCATATTCCTCACTGTTAAGGCCTACTGTATATGTAAGATTTGCATAGCCTGTGCCTTCACCTACCATAGCTGCTGCCATAAGGGAATCGATAATTGCTGCATCAGATGTTCCTGCTGCAACTTCCATAAGTGCATCTGACTGTGCCTTCACTGCTGTATAATTAAGTCCAAGTTCCTTTGCCTGATCTTCTCCGGCACTTCCTGCTTCTACAGCAAATGTAAGTTCCTTAATGCTGTCTACTGTCTGGTACTGATCTGCCTTGTCCTGTGGCACGATTACTACCTGTGCATTGTTGCAGTATGCATCAGAACATGCCATTGAACTTGTAACCTCGTCTGTAAGTGTCATACCGTTCCATACACAGTCGATTGTCTTACCATCAAGCTCCATGATCTTGTTGTCCCAGTCTATCTCTACGAATTCTGCTTTCACGCCGATGCTCTCAGCAAATGCGGATGCCATGTCTGCATCAAATCCAATCCAGTTACCTGAATCGTCTTTGTAATCCATTGGTGCGAAATCTGTAACACCAACAACAAGAGTTCCCTTTTCCTTTACGTATTCCAGATCACTCTTTGAGTCATTTGATGAATCCTTCTTTCCACAGCCAACCATAGAAAGTCCCATTACTGCTACTAAAACCAGTGCTACTAACTTTTTCATGATTATTTCCTCCTGAATATAATTAAAAGATATATGTCTGCCCCTTCCGGGCGCAACACGATAACATAGTAACAGTTTATCATAATAAAGTCAAACGTAATCTTTTGGTTTATTATGGTAGCAGTATTATTTCTTTAATTGGTAGCAATTCTTTTTGTATTTCCTTATTTTCATCTTCTGTAAATAATGAGCTATTATATATTTTTGCTTTACCAAGCAATAAACTTCGTAAAATCATATAACTACATAAGCCAAAATTATTTCTTATGCCTTTATCACCTAATTTCTTGAATTCATGATACATAACAGAATCAAAATTAACAAAAAGAGATTTACACAACCACTTAATAAATTCCGGATATATAAAATGTGAAACATGAGAATTCTTTATCTTTTTAATTATTTCATCTATATATTTATCATCATTAAGCGCACCTAAAGTATTCTTATATATCAACTTATTTATCTTCTCTCCCCAAATCTTATATGCGCTAACTGACATATAATCTTTTCCAGATCTTTCTGCATAAGCTAAACCAAAGATTAAAGCGACAACGACATCATTATTATTAAGTAAAGATAATAACCAGCTAAGCTGAAAATCTGAAATATTATTGCCACTCATAATTTCTTTATAACTGCATTTTTTAGCTTCATTTATAATATATTTATATTGATCACAATAATTTGATTTTAATATATTACAAAACTCCTTTGTAAAGTTATTATTTCTATTCTCACATTTCAAGATATAATCAAATATGTATTCAAACACCTTTGAAATATAATTCTTCAAATCATGACGAAGATTAAGGGTATTAAAAATTATATATATATCATTATTAAAATTTAATTCTTCATACATTTCTTTCTTCTTACACATTTCAATTAAAACAGCAATTATGCGAGATATACATATATTTCCTACCATTTTACTATCCCTAAATATCATTTCATTTGAGCAATCATCTTCAAATAAATCCTTATAAATCTTTTTAATATCTTCATCTTCGATCTTGTTTATAAATTTATCCTCTAAATCAGTAACTCCTATTAAATCATTGTTAATAATTTTACATATTGCTAAAAATGAATACTTATAATACGATGACTGTTTTATACTATTCCATTTTTTTACATAGTAACTTTTTAATTTTTTTAAATATTTTTTGAGTGAACGAACTTTTATTTTTTTTATATAGGGATTTTTAATTTTACAAATTGACTTAATAAGATCATCAATTTTTATAAATATTTCATCTACACAATCGTTTTCTGCGTTAAAGACATGGTTTAAATATTCATTAAACTCATCTTGTGTATCTGTTACCTCGTTAGCTCTCCTAAATATATATCTCATTAGGTTATATACATTTATCTGGTTATAAAAATTATAAAACCGTTCAACACTATTATTTAATGCGTTTTTAAAATAATTTCTGTATTCTTTTTCGACTTCTAACTCTATTATATTTTTTGTCATCTCATTCCTAGCAGCATAAAAATTACTTAATCTAAATTTATTTTTAGTAATATCAATGGATTCAATCAGAATTGCGGCAAAATAAATACACACTACAACAATAATAGACACCCAAATACAATATAAATTATTTTCCTTCTTCTTGATAAAATCAATAAAATTATTCAATATCGTATATTCATAATGATAGTTGGTTGCTATTCTTAAACATGGTATTATGAATATAAGCCAAAGAAATAATTTAATATTCATTTCATATAATCTTTTTATCCAAAAATTATTGTACAAATTTCTTTTTAAGTTATATCCAAAATAAAATTTTTCCTTATTATTAGATTCTACTGTCACACTTTGTAAAAAAGATACAATAAATGTCAATACAGTAACCATCCCTGCCGAAAAAAGAAACATATCTTTTCCGCTTAATTTATGTATATTTGTTTTTTCTAATAAAACATATAAAACTATCGACATTGTGTCCACCTGCTGCCACTCTCGATTCTATTCTGGCAATATTAATTTGTGGATCAACTGTTAACACAAATACGCATTTTATGAAATATCCATCTTCTTTTGCTTTTCTTAGTATGTTTAATTTATAATCAGATGATAAAACCATTTCAAATGTAAAATCTTCTTTCTTGTCAATCGATTCATATCTCATCTTATCAACTAAAACAGCCGCTTCCATATTGTCCATTCCTGTAGTTGCAACAACATCATCAGCATTCGTATATTTCCCAACTTTATCAAAAAAAGTTGTTATCGTACTTTTACCTGAACCATTCGGACCAGCTAATACAAGAATCATCGGTTTTCTATTTTGCATACTTTCTTTCCCCATTTGCATACTCAACATAAGCCATTTTCTTTTCTTTATCATAACCTGCTATAGGCTTTTTACAAATCTTCGCTTTATTTATCGCTGCCTTAACAGCTTCAACTGCTCTTTTATCCATTTCATTATCTGATACTGTCAACGTACTTTTTTCTTCTTCTTGTGATACAACCTTTATAACTTTTCCACTTTTTGTGCTTACAGTTGTCATATAAACACTCCTTTCGTATTAGTTAATATGCAAACGACTTATCAATCACACATAATATAATCTACTACTATGATATCTATTCTATCATAGTTCACATAAAAAAACACTCCAGAACAAAAGTCCTGGAGTGTAATATACGATTCTGAAACGCTCTAAAACGTTTTGAATTACGCAACCGATTATCGCTTGCTGAACTGTGGAGCACGACGAGCTGCCTTTAAGCCGTACTTCTTTCTTTCCTTCATACGAGGATCTCTTGTAAGGTATCCGGCCTTCTTGAGGATTGGTCTGTATTCTTCTGAATCAGCCTCAAGTAATGCTCTTGAAATACCATGTCTGATAGCACCGGCCTGACCTGTGAAGCCGCCGCCCTTTACGTTAACCATAACGTCGAACTTACCATCTGTACCTGTAGCAACTAATGGCTGCTTAACGATAACTTTCAGTGTATCAAGTCCGAAGTACTCGTCCATATCTTTCTTGTTGATTGTGATCTTACCAGTACCTGGAGCGATATAAACTCTGGCGATACTGCTTTTTCTTCTTCCTGTTCCATAGAACTTAGTTGTTTTAGCCATTGATGATATCCTCCTTCTTAGTACTTAATCTCTAAAACTTCTGGCTTCTGAGCCTGCTGCTTATGATCAGGTCCAGCGTATACATAAAGCTTTGTAATCATATCTCTTCCAAGTGGTCCCTTTGGAAGCATTCCCTTAACTGCTAAACGGATAACATCCTCTGGCTTCTTAGCCATCTTCTCTTTTAATGTAGTCTCTTTCATTCCGCCTACATAATCTGAGTGGTTGTAGTAGATCTTCTGATCCATCTTCTTACCGGTAACCTTGATCTTGTCTGCGTTTACTACTATTACATAATCACCTGTATCGATATGTGGTGTAAATGTTGGCTTATTCTTTCCTCTTAAAATGCTTGCTATCTCTGATGATAAGCGTCCTAAAGTATGTCCTGTAGCGTCAACTACATACCACTTTCTTTCTATTGTTGATGGGCTTGCCATAAAGCTCTTCATCGTGGTACCTCCTAAATTATTTTCTAAAATATTAATATGGTATATCCTCAAATACGTTGTTTACCGGGGCATTGGTTCACACCGTATCTTTAAACTTCACACATTAGGACATTATACAATACTCATCCGTGTGTGTCAATAAACTTTCTTTATTTTTTCAGGCGTTTTTCTTTATTTTTCAGCATTCATCTGCCATTTCGCATTCAAATATGCTATCTACGTCTGACCGCAAATCTTCCGTTCAGACCACGGCGGTATTTCATCATGAGAATTCTTTTGACAGATGCATTGATCCGTTTTTTCGATATCCGCTTTGTCTTGTAAGCTCGAAGCAATGCCTGATATGTTTCTTTATAATGCTCCGTGCAGAGAAGATCGTCTCCTGCCTGAACTGCTCTGACAGCACTCTCACCCTCACTTCCGGTAAAGCTCCGTACTCCTGCCATCGACAACGAATCCGTAACGATCACACCTTTAAATCCCATTGTATTTCTAATGTATTTGTTTACCTTCGGTGATATAGATGCCGGATTTTTAGAATCAAAACAATGTACAATATTATGGCTTACCATGATCATATCACATCCCGACCGGATTCCCGCCTGAAATGGCTTCAGATCCCGGTTCTTGAAGCTACTATAGCTCCGATAATCATGGATCAGGTTTGTATGCGTATCCCCATTATTTCCATAGCCCGGAAAATGTTTTAATGAGCTGATCATATCCTCCTGTTTCATGTTATTCACCACAAGATTGATATATCTGGAAGTATCCGCTGCATTTGTAGAAAAGCTTCTATTGTAAATAAAGTTACTCGAATCATATGCAACATCGGCAACCGGTGCGAGATTCGTATTGATTCCAAGCTTTTTCAGAAACTTCGCTTTATCCTTCGTATCCTTTACTATACCATTCCATCCGCCTGCAGAAAATACTGTCCTCGGCGAAGCATATGGTGTGGATCGGAACTGACGGTATCTGGATGCTCTTACTACAGCTCCGCCTTCTTCATCCACTGCGATCAACATCGGAATCTTTGACGCTTTCTGAATTCCATAGATCCGATTTCTAAGTTTCTCCGGTGTACTGTTTTCAAAATCTTCCCCAAACAAAACATATCCGCCGAACTGATATTGTTTCTGGATATTTGCAGCATTTTTAGCAGGAGCCTTCACCAGGATCATCTGGGCTATTTTCTCCTCCCAGCTCATTTCCTTCATCCTGTCAGCTACACGTTGTTTTATATATTTGTCATTATCTTCATAATATCCGGCATGTACATCTGTGCCTGTGTCCATACATATAACAGTCAGACATAAAAGCACACTCATACATATACAAACGATTCTTTTATTCATATCGGATCTCCACCAGTGTCAAGCCTTTCGCTACTGCTGTCGGTCCTGCCTTGCTCCGGTCTCTCGCTTCCAGGATCTCCTTCACCTGCTCCGGCTCCATCAGCCCGGTTCCGACCTGCATCAAAGTTCCTGCAATGATCCTTACCATGTTATATAAGAAGCCATTTCCCGTGATCCTGATATGAACCATGTCATCCTCTTTCGTCACATTTACCGCATAGATCGTCCGAACCGTCGTCTGCACCTGTGCACCTGCAGAACAGAAGCTCTTAAAATCATGTTCACCAACCAGATACGCCGCCGCCTGATTCATCCGCTCTATATCCATCGGATAGTAGCAAAATGCCGCATATAACCGTTTTGTCGGCAGTTCAAACCGCCGGTTCAATATATTATATTCATAGGTTTTTACTGTATCTGCATACCTTGGATGAAAGTCTGCATCCACCTCGCAGGATTTCTGAATCCGTATATCCTCCGGAAGCCGCTGATTTAACGCAAATGAAAACTTATCCCCCGGTATCCGGGATTCAGTGTCAAATACTGCCACATTTCCACAGGCATGTACACCAGCATCTGTCCTGCTGGCTCCGATCACCTTGATATCTTCCTGCACCAGCTCGCTGATCGTCCGATTCAGCACTTCCTCTATCGTTATTCCGTTGTCCTGTACCTGCCAGCCATGATAGTTCGTACCATCATAGGCTACTACTAATTTTACTCGTTTCATTTTCCCGATTTCCTGTTATAGATATATCTTCATCAAGATCAATCCTACCACATATACCACCAGCAGACCATATGCAAATGCATCTTTTTTGCTATATCTCAATGGTTTCATGCTGGTACGGTATTCACTTCCGTGATAACATCTGGCGTCCATCGCATATGCCAGATCGGTTGCACGTCGGATCGCAGATGCAAATAACGGAATAAATATCTGGGTATAACTTCGTATCCGTTTGAAAACATTTCCATTTTCAAAATCTGCTCCACGCGAAAGCTGCGCTTTCATAATTTTGTCCAGTTCTTCCATCAGAATCGGAATAAATCGAAGCGTGATTGAAAGCATCAATGCCATATCCGATACCGGAACACGAAAAATCTTCAGAAATCCAAACAGTTTCTCCAAACCTGCCGTGAGTGCCAATGGAAGCGTTGTATATGTCATGATCGATGAACCAATGATCAGATATACGAAACGAAATACTACAATTCCTGTCGTCTTTAAGCTGCCGGTCGTGATATGAAATCTCCAGATGCTGACCAGAACCCTTCCATCACCGTTAAACAGACTGAAAAATGCTGTAAATAATATAAACGCCCAGACAACCTTAAGTCCCCGGCAGATAAAAGATAACGGGACACGGCTTAATGCCACATACACAATAAGAAATGCTGTTGCAGCAAGAAAAGTCCACAAATCCCTGCACCAGAAGATCGTAACCGCATATACGATCGTGAGCACCAGTTTTGTTCTGGCATCCAGCTCGTGAATCGGTGATCTGGTATTATAATATTGTCCGATCGTAATGTCTCTTACCATGCTTCTTTCCTTTACGTTACTGTATATAATCTCGCAACTCGTCGATCACGCCCGCCATGCTTCTTGCTGTGAGTCTTATCTCCGGCAGTAATGCCTCCCTGAACATCGCCATTTCCGGCATCTCTAAGCCCAGTTTTTCTACAATCTCCGGCGTTCCAAATGCCTGCTCTACTGCTCCATCATAGACCAGCTTTCCCTGTCCCATAACCAGTATACGATCTGCAATCTCATACACATCCTTCATGTCGTGTGATACAAAGATTACAGTTATATTCCGTTCTTCATGCAGTCTGCGGATCAGTGCAAATAATTCCCGTTTGGATTTCGGATCCATGCCGGCAACCGGCTCATCGAGAATAAGGATCTCCGGCTTATATGCAAGGATTCCTGCAAGTGCTACACGCTTCTTCTGTCCGCCCGAAAGGTCAAACGGAGAATATTCAAAATATTCCTCTGATATATTCACAAGTGCCAATGCTTCCCTTGCCGCCTGTTCTGCTTCTGCTTTCGACATCCCGAAGTTCAATGTGCCATACATTACATCCGCTAACACCGTACTTTCAAATAACTGATACTCCGGATACTGGAACACAAATCCGATCTTCTTCCGCAATTCTTTCAGATTCTTCGTCTTTCCTACATCAATTCCATCAACCTTAAGTGTCCCCCCCATCGGACGGTAAATACCATTTAACATATATAACAGCGTACTTTTCCCGGAACCGGTCTGTCCTGCCACCGCAAGGATCTCTCCTTTTCTGATCTGAAATGACACCTGCTCTACCGCAGGAACCAGTACCGCACCATCCTTATAAGAATACTCCAGATTATCAGCCTCGACCAAGATATCTTTTTTTATCCCGGCATCCAATAACATACCATTGTGTTCTTCTCTATCCATGTTATTTCTATTATCAAGGATATCCTCATGTATTCCATCCTCATTTTTACTTGATGGTATATCTTTCTGCGCCGAATTAAAATGTTCTGCTACTTCTTGTCTGTTTACAAAAGATTTTCCATCACACAAACATGCCTTTATCCTGTCCGCAGCATCCTGTACCGACAAGAGCCCCTCTTTTCTATCAACCAACGCACTTTTTACGTCTTCATCCAAATCTTTGACAAATTTCTTATCATCGGAATAATCTACTTTCAACTCATGCAACAGCTTATATGGCAATAAACTGTCAAGACCAAGCTGCTCTAACTTCTCTACCTGTGGATAAATCTCATATGGTGCGCCAATCAACTCTACATTTCCATCATCCATTACATAGATCTGATCTGCCCGAACCGTTTCCTCCATTCGATGTGTGATCATAATGACCGTGATGCCAAACTCCCGGTTCAAATGATATAAGGTATCAAGTATCTGTCTGCTTCCCACAGGATCGAGCATGGCAGTTGCTTCATCCATAACGATACATTCCGGTGACATGGCCATCACAGATGCGATTGCCAGTCTTTGCTTCTGTCCACCGCTTAGATGTGATACATTTCGTTCCAGATATGCCTCCATCCCTGTCAATCGAAGTACTTCGTTGATTCGCTCCCATATCTCCTCTGCCTGGAAGCCCAAATTTTCCAAACCAAATCCTACATCTTCCGCAACCGTATTTCCTACCATTTGGTTATCCGGATTCTGAAAGATCATCCCGACTGCACGACGGATGGCCAGCAGATCACCTTCCCGGCTCGTATCTAATACATCAGAATCTCCCTGTATCCATACCGTTCCCTGATTTGGTGCATATAAGCCATTCAGGTGTCTGGCAAATGTTGACTTTCCCGAACCGTTACGTCCAAGAACGGCAATGATCTGTCCCTTATGGGCATCAAAATCCATATCCTTCACAGCCCATTTTTCACCTGTAACATTTCCATCCTTGTCCTTGATATTAAATTTATGTCCAAGCTTTCTCACCTGAATAAAACTCATGTACACGCTCCTAGAAATAAAAAAGCTGCCAAATACACATACATGTACCTGACAGCCCTTATGTTTATAATTATACTAACTCAAGAATAACTTCCATTGCAGCATCGCCCTTACGCTGACCGATCTTGATGATTCTTGTGTAACCACCCTTACGTCCTACGTACTTTGTACCGTACTCATCGAATAACTTGCTTGTTAAATCAACTTTCTTTGTACCGGCTTTCTTTCCGGCAGCATCTGCAGGAACTTCAACAACCGGATATAATACCTTAAGCATTTCTCTTCTTGCATGAAGTCTTGAAGGCTGATCCTTCTTGATGGTCTTTTCTACTTCATCATATACAGTAACTTTCTTACCATCAACAACTTCCTTCACTCTCTTACCATCTTTATCTTTCTTAGCAACCTTAGCGGTAACGGTAACTTCATCATAGTTATCCTTTTCCTTAACTGCTAATGTGATAAGCTTCTCTGCAATCTTAACAACTTCCTTAGCTCTAGCTTCTGTTGTTCTGATTTTACCATGGTATAATAACTGTGTTACCTGGTTACGAAGTAATGCATTTCTCTGTGCGCTTGCTTTTCCAAGTTTTCTATACATTGCCATTTTTATTTATCCTCCTTACCCTTGCGGGTCTTCACTGTGCTTACTATTATTCGGCTTGAGTGGTAAAAAGTATTATTCCTCACTGTCATTCAGTGATAAGCCTAATTCTTTCAGCTTAGCTAATACTTCATCTAATGACTTACGACCGAGGTTACGAACTTTCATCATATCCTCCGGAGTCTTATTGATCAATTCTTCAACTGTATTGATACCGGCTCTCTTTAAGCAGTTGTATGAACGAACTGATAATTCAAGCTCATCAATATTCATTTCCAGAACCTTTTCCTTCTCATCTGTTACGCTCTCAACCATTACATCAACGGATTTTGCGTTCTCAGACAGATCAACGAACAGGTTCAAATGTTCTACAAGGACTCTTGCAGCGAGGCTGACAGCCTCATCCGGTGCGATAGCACCATTTGTAAATACATCAAGTGTCAGCTTATCATAATCTGTAACCTGACCAACACGAGTATTCTGAACTGTAAGATTAACTCTCTCAACCGGTGTATATATAGAATCAATAGCGATGACATCAATCGGTGCATCTGCTTCTTTATTCTTATCAGAACCAACGTAGCCTCTGCCGTTGCCGATGGTGAGTTCCATCTCAAGTCTTGCATCCGGGCCACTAAGATTTGCAATTACAAGATCAGGATTGATGATCTCGATATCGCCGTCTACATGAATATCGGATGCTCTGACAACACAGTCACCAGCTACATCGATATAAGCCTGCTTCGGCTCATTTGTTAATGAATTGTTCTTTATTACTAAAGACTTGATATTCATAACGATCTCAGTTACATCTTCCTTTACTCCGGGAATAGAACTGAACTCATGTAAAACACCTTTAATCTTAACGTGTGTTACTGCTGTACCAGGTAATGAAGAAAGCATAATTCTTCTTAATGAATTACCAAGGGTTGTACCATAGCCTCTCTCTAAAGGCTCTACTACAAACTTACCATACTTGTTATCATCTGAAATCTCAACTATCTCAATTTTTGGTTTCTCAAACTCAAACATTTAAGCCCCTCCTTTATGGGTAATTAACTGGTATACTCCAACTTTGCAAATATCATAAATATATTCTGCATCCAGACATCCACACGGGTAAATCCCGGATGGATGTACGGATGATCATATTTATTCTTATTACTTGGAATATAACTCGACAATAAGGGTCTCGTTTACAGGAACATCGATCTGCTCTCTGTTTGGCTTCTCAACTACTTCTCCACAAAGGTTTTCTCTGTCAGCGGTTAACCAACCTGGAACTAAATGTCCTTCTGTTGCAGCAATGATATCCTTATATCTCTGTAAGGATTTGCTCTTCTCTCTGATCTCGATCTTGTCTCCGGCCTTTACCTGGTATGAAGGAATGTTAACACTCTTTCCATTAACAAGTACATGCTTGTGATCTACAATCTGTCTTGCTTCTCTTCTTGTTCTTGCAAAACCTAATCTGAAGATAACATTATCAAGTCTTAACTCAAGTAATGTCATAAGGTTAGGACCTGTTAAGCCCTTCTGCTGCTCTGCCTTAGCGTAAAGGTTACGGAAAGGCTTCTCTAATACACCGTAAATGAACTTAGCCTTCTGCTTTTCACGAAGCTGTAAACCATACTCACTTACTTTTCTGTTTGCTCTTGTTGATTTTCTATTTGATTTCTTGTCAATTCCGAGATACATTGGCTCCATGCCTAAAGATCTGCATCTCTTAAGAACTGGGGTTCTATCTACTGCCATCTTACTCTGTACCTCCTAATTAGACTCTTCTTCTCTTTGGTGGACGACAACCATTATGTGGAACTGGTGTAACGTCTTTGATACTTACAACATCGATACCGCAAGCTGCGAGAGCACGGATAGCTGCTTCTCTACCTGAGCCTGGGCCTTTTACCATAACATCAACAGTCTTTAATCCGTAAGGAGCAGCAGCCTTTGCAGCTGTCTCAGCAGCCATCTGAGCAGCATATGGTGTTGACTTCTTAGAACCCTTGAATCCTAAACCGCCAGCACTTGCCCATGAAAGTGCATTACCTTCAGCGTCTGTTAATGTAACGATTGTATTATTGAAAGATGACTGAATATGAGCCTGTCCGTGCTGAACACTCTTTCTGACACGCTTCTTAGCCACTTTTTTAGTAACTTGCTTAGCCATTAACTCTTAAACCTCCTATGGTTTTCCAAATTTATACAAATGTACTTTATCTTCTGCCCGGTGCAGAAGATCTCTTATCTTCTACTATATATAAGAACAAATGAAAACAGTATTATTTCTTCTTGTTTGCTACTGTCTTCTTAGGTCCCTTACGTGTTCTTGCGTTTGTCTTTGTCTTCTGTCCACGAACAGGAAGTCCCTGTCTATGACGCTTACCACGGTAGCATGCAATTTCCTGTAAACGCTTGATGTTAAGCGCTACTTCTCTACGTAAATCTCCTTCAACAGTCTGTGTTGCATTGATTACTTCGCTGATTCTTCTTACTTCATCATCAGTTAAATCATTACAACGTGTGTCAGGATTAACATTTGCTTCCTTAAGGATACGCTGTGAAGATGTCAAACCTATACCATATACATAAGTAAGACCAATCTCAACACGCTTGTCTCTTGGTAAATCAACACCTGAAATACGAGCCATTCTAATTAACCTCCGTAAAAATTCTTCTGTCCGGCATATCGGATCTCGACATATCTCAACATAAAAATGCTGAGGTGAAATGCATATGTTTCCATCTCGCTGCCTGTTTTTTTATTTTTACTAGCATATAATGATTATGCTACAGCCGCTTTTAAAATTTACAACACATCCGTGTGTGTTGATACTTAAAAAACAAGATATCATATGGATGGGCTATCATCCGGATACCCAGTTTCTTTTTTTGATTAACCCTGACGCTGTTTGTGCTTTGGATTCTCGCAGATAACTCTAACGATACCCTTTCTCTTGATAACTTTGCACTTATCGCATATAGGTTTTACTGATGCTCTAACCTTCATTAGAAAATCTCCTTTCAAAAAAAGTCCGCTACGAATAAGCATTCTATCATTTTTCACAATAGAATGCAAGTCCCATTTTCTATTTTTTTCATATTAATGGGATTATTATGATAAATCGCATCCTATAAAGGGAATATCTTTACAGGATGTTCATTACATACCTCTTTATATAGAAGAATTTATTTATCTCTCCAAACAATTCTTCCCTTTGTCAGGTCGTATGGTGATAATTCAATTGTTACCTTATCACCCGGAAGGATCTTGATATAATTCATTCTGAGCTTACCACTAATGTGTGCTAAAACCTTATGACCATTCTCGATCTCTACCTGAAACATTGCATTTGGTAACTTCTCGATTACTGTTCCTTCTACTTCAATTACGTCTGCCTTTGACATTTTTAATCCTCCTTAAAATCCTTGAGATTTTGAATTCATTTTTTATTTTCTATAATTCCAATCCTTCTGCCTGCGACAAGATGATCGGTTTGTCCTCTGTAATAAGGATCGTGTTCTCATAGTGTGCTGCATTGGAACCATCCACGGTTACGACAGTCCAGTCATCATCCAGCCAGTCTACTTCATAATCACCTGCTGTTATCATCGGTTCGATTGCGATCGTCATTCCCGGTTTCAGCTTTGGTCCTTTTTTGATCGTTTCAAAATTCGGTATTTCCGGATCCTCATGAAGATTTGCTCCAACACCATGTCCAACCAGATCTTCTACGATTCCATATCCAAATTTCAAAACATACTGCTCTACAGCCCTTCCGATATCTCGAATATGATTTCCCGGAACAGCAACCTTCATTGCTTCGAAAAAGCTCTGCTTTGTAACTGCAATCAGATGCTCATTTTCCGGTGAAATCTTTCCTACTCCATAAGTTCTTGCTGCATCGGAGTGATATCCTTCATAGATAACGCCTGCATCAAGACTTACTATGTCGCCCTCTTTCAGAAATCTTGTCTTTGATGGTATACCATGAACAACTTCCTCATTCACGGATACACAGATAGATGCCGGATAACCGTTATAATTCAGGAAGGAAGGAATACAGCCATAGCTTCTGATTACTTCTTCACCAAGTTTATCGATCTCATAGGTTGTGATTCCCGGTTTGATCGCCTTCTTCAGCTCCTCATGTGTGAGAGCCAGAATTCTGCCGGCTTCTTTCATCAATTCAATTTCTCTCTCAGATTTTATAGATATTGCCATTTTATTCACCTAAAATCTTAACGATTGCTGCAAATACATCATTCATATCCATTGTTCCATCAACTTCTTTCAGGATTCCTTTCTTAGCATAGAAATCGATCAATGGCTGTGTCTGCTCATGATATACTTTCAGTCTGTTTAATACTGTTTCCGGCTGATCGTCATCTCTTAAGATAAGATCGGATGAACATACATCACATTTGCCTTCCACTTTTGTAGGGTTATATACAATATGATATGTTGCACCACAGCCAACGCATGCACGTCTTCCGGACATTCTGCGAACGATATTCTCATCCGGTACTTCTACGTTGATCGCATAGTCTACAGAATCACCGATTGCTGATAATGCTTTGTCAAGTGCCTCTGCCTGTGGAATAGTTCTTGGAAATCCATCAAGGATATATCCCTTTGCGCAGTCGTCTGCTTTGAATCTGTCAATTACCAGATCTACAACTAATTCATCCGGAACAAGAAGTCCCTTATCCATATATTCCTTTGCCTTTGCTCCGAGTTCTGTTCCGTTCTTGATGTTTGCTCTGAAAATATCTCCTGTTGAGATATGTGGTACTCCGTACTTCTCAGCGATCATTTTAGCCTGTGTACCTTTGCCTGCGCCTGGCGCACCTAACATAATTATCTTCATATATAACCTCCATTTTTTATTTTCCTGCGGGATACGTTCATTGCAATCCCTCCTGTTATCAGCCGTCCTCCAAATGAACAAGCCATAGATACTTATACTATAATACACGAATAGGAAGTGCACAAGTGTACACTCCCATTTTTCGTGTTTTTTATATCTGTATCTTACAATTAATCTAATAAGAATCCCTGATAATGTCTTACTAACATCTGTGATTCCAGACTCTTCATGGTTTCAATTACAACACCAACTACGATGATGATGGATGTTCCACCAAATGAAACATTTACACTGAAAAATCCGTTGAAGAACATAGGAATCATCGCAACGATCAAAAGACCAACTGCTCCGATAAATATAATATAGTTCAGTATTTTATTTAAATAGTCCTGGGTTGGCTTACCTGGTCGAATACCCGGTACAAAACCACCGCTCTTCTTCATGTTATTTGCAATCTCCATTGGATTGAAGGTAATTGCTGTATAGAAATACGCGAAGAAGAATACCAGTAAGATATATACTGCCAATCCAAGGAATCCCCAAGGATAGTTCGGATTAAACCAGTATGACTGGCTCATTCCCTGAAGGATCTTAGCACCGACACCGGATGGACTCTTTCCAAATAAACTCGTTATAATAGAAGGAATCGCCATCAGTGAAGAAGCAAAGATTACAGGAATAACGCCTGCTGTATTTACCTTAAGCGGAATGTTGGAGGACTGACCTCCCATCTGCTTTCTACCCTGAACTTTCTTTGCATACTGTACAGGAATCTTTCTTTCAGCTCCCTGAAGCATACATACAAGAATGGTTACACCTACAACAATTGCAACAACCAGAAGTGCGATCAGACACATTCTGACTGCATCTTTGCCTTTGATGAACTGTGTGTAAATATTCTTGAAATCATTTGGCATGGTTGATACGATGTTAATCAACAGGATAATGGAAATACCATTTCCCACACCACGATCTGTTACACGTTCGCCAAGCCACATTACAAATGCACTACCACCTGTAAGGATAACGATCATTGAAAGCACTGTCCAGAAATTGTAGCTGTCCATGAATCCTTTTCTTCCGAAATTGATCGCAAGACCAGCACTTTCCAGAATTGCGAGACCGATCGTTAAAAAACGGGTAATTGCTGTAATTTTCTTTCTTCCGTCTTCACCATCTTTCTGCATTTCTTCCAGAGCTGGAATTGCTATGGTAAGAAGCTGGATGATAATGGAAGATGTAATATATGGTGTTACGTTCAATGCAAATATTGACATCTGATCGAACGATCCTCCGGTGAATGAGCTGAACAGATTGAAGGAATCTCCAAGTGCGTTACTTAGATATTCTTTAATCGCTGCTGCTCGGATTCCCGGTACAGTAATCAGGCTTCCCAGCCTGACTACTATGAGAACAAAGAATGTGTATAATAATTTCTGTCTTAATTCCTTTACTTTGAATGCATTGATAAAGGTTTTAAACATTATTAGATCACCTCTGCTTTTCCGCCAAGAGCTTCAATCTTCTCGACTGCTGACTTTGAAAAAGCATTTGCCTTAACTGTAAGCTTCTTTGTTAACTCTCCATTTCCAAGAATCTTAACTCCATCACGTGGGTTCTTTACGATACCGCATTCAACAAGTGTATCTACTGTAACCTCTGCTCCATCCTCGAAACGATCAAGAACTGAAACATTGATTGCAACGATATCTTTGTGATTGATACATGTAAATCCTCTCTTAGGGATTCTTCTATATAAAGGCATCTGTCCGCCTTCAAATCCTGGTCTAGGTGATCCTGAACGTGCCTTCTGACCCTTATGGCCCTTACCTGCAGTCTTACCATTTCCTGAACCATGACCACGGCCTACTCTGAAATTAGTACTATGCTTAGAACCTTCTGCTGGCTTTAATGTTGATAAATTCACGACCTGCACCTCCTTCAAATATAATTAAATCTCTTCTACCTTTACTAAATAACTAACCTGCTTAACCATACCAAGAGTTGCAGCATTGTTAGGAAGTTCAACTGACTTGTTTACCTTCTTAAGACCTAATGCTTCTACAGTTCTCTTATGCTTTGGTACGCATCCGATTGGTGATTTTACTAAAGTAACTTTTAACTTATCTGCCATCTTATAATACCTCCTTAGTTAAGTATCTCATCAACAGATTTTCCACGAAGTCTTGCGATCTCTTCCGGAGTCTTGATCTCTGAAAGACCTTTGATTGTTGCAAGAACTACGTTCTGTTTGTTGTTTGATCCTAAGGATTTTGTACGGATATTCTTGTATCCAGCAAGCTCAAGTACGTTACGAGCAGGACCACCGGCGATAATACCAGTACCTTCTGGAGCTGACTTAAGCAATACTGTTGCACTACCAAATTCTCCGTTCCAATCATATGGGATACTTCCGTTTTCATTTACAGGAACTGTAACAAGGTGCTTAGCTGCATCTTCCTTACCCTTACGGATAGCTTCAGGAATTTCTACAGCCTTACCAACGCCTACGCCTACATGACCGTTTTTGTCACCAACAACTACAAGACATGCAAATCTAGAATTACGTCCGCCCTTAACAACCTTAGTTACACGTTTGATATCTACTACTTTATCTTCTAATTCTAATTTACTAGCATCAATTATTTCACGCTTCATATGTTGTTCTTCCTCCTTCTTAGAATTCTAGACCAGCTTCTCTTGCTGCATCTGCTAATGCCTGAACCTTACCCTGGTAGATGAATCCTCCTCTGTCAAATACAACAGTCTTGATTCCCTTTTCCAGTGCTCTTTCAGCAACAACTTTACCAACGTATGCTGCTGCATCTACATTATCTGTCTGCTCAAGTGCTTCCTTGATTGACTTCTCTACTGTTGATGCTGCTACAATTGTGTTTCCAACTGAATCATCAATAATCTGAGCGTACATATGATTATTACTTCTGAAAACTGCTAAACGTGGTCTATCTGCTGTTCCAGCTAAATGATTACGAACACGCATATGCTTCTTAATACGAACTTCGCTTCTTGATTCTTTATTAACCATCTTATCTCACTCCTTTATTATTTCTTACCAGTCTTACCAACTTTACGTCTGATAGTCTCGTCAACATACTTGATACCTTTGCCCTTGTAAGGTTCCGGTGCTCTCTTTTCTCTGATCTCTGCTGCATACTGACCAACTTTTTCCTTGTCAATACCAACAACTGAAATCTTGTTACCATCAACCTTTACTTCGATACCTTCTGGGTCAACCATCTCAACTGGATGTGAATAACCAAGAGCAAGAACTAATTTATTGCCCTGCTTCTGAGCTCTATAACCTACACCGTTTACTTCCAGATCCTTAACATAACCCTCTGTAACACCAATGATCATGTTGTGGATAAGTGTTCTGGTAAGTCCGTGTAAAGACTTCATCTTCTTTAAATCATTAGGTCTTGAAACTGTGATTACATCAGCTTCTAACTTAATATCCATTTCTGCTGGGAGAACTCTCTCAAGTGTTCCCTTTGGTCCTTTAACAGTCACTTTATTATTTTCTGCGATATCTACAGTCACTCCTGCAGGTACAGCGATAGGCATTCTTCCGATACGTGACATTTCGCCTTCCTCCTTAAAATTTATATTATTTGTATTTGTGCTGCATGGAGTGTATCCATGCAGGCTTTAACCTCCGGTATTTTTCAGGAAATGATGCCGGAGGGATTGTTTTATCAGCTTTCGCACTAACTTCGCACGGTGCTTTCAGCTTGTGCTCACTAAGTGCTCTAATGACATCCACTCGAACTAAACTCATCCATCGTCTTCGACTCGTATTCGTTAAGTCTCGGGATGGGCTTTCGCACTAACTTCGCACGGCGCTTTCAGCTTGTGCTCACTAAGTGCTCAATGCCTACCAAACAAATGCTAATACTTCGCCACCAACATTCTGCTTTCTTGCTTCCTTGTCAGTAAGTACACCTTTGTTTGTTGAAATAATTGCAGTTCCGAGTCCACCAAGTACTCTTGGAAGCTCATCCTTGCTTGCATATACACGAAGACCTGGCTTAGAGATTCTCTTAAGGCCTGTGATGATCTTCTCGTTCTTATCTGCACCATACTTCAATGTAATTTTGATTGTCTCAAACTTACCATCTTCGATAATGTCTACTGCCTGAACATATCCTTCTGATAAAAGGATGTCAGCAATAGCCTTTTTCATCTTTGAAGCAGGGATTTCTACTGTATCATGTTTTGCTGTGTTAGCATTACGAATTCTTGTAAGCATATCTGCTATTGGATCGCTCATTGACATAATGTTTCTTCCTCCTTCTATCTCTTACCAGCTTGATTTCTTAACGCCAGGGATCTGTCCCTTGTATGCTAATTCACGGAAGCAGATTCTACAGATTCCGTATTTCTTTAATACTGAGTGTGGACGTCCACAAATCTTGCAACGTGTATATTCTCTTGATGAGAACTTCTGTTTACGCTGCTGTTTAACTTTCATTGCTGTCTTAGCCATAACGAATCTTCCTCCTTTAATTATTTGCTGTAAGGCATACCAAATAATGTTAACAGTTCGCGACCTTCTTCGTCTGTCTCTGCTGTTGTAACAAAGATGATATCCATACCTCTGACTTTATCAATCTTATCGTACTCGATTTCTGGGAAAATGAGCTGTTCCTTGATTCCTAAAGCATAGTTACCTCTGCCATCGAAACCGTTAGGGTTAACACCTCTAAAGTCACGTACACGAGGAAGTGCAAGGTTTACAAGACGATCTAAGAACTCATACATCTTCTCGCCACGAAGTGTTACTTTACATCCGATAGGCATTCCTTCTCTTAACTTGAAGTTAGCAACTGACTTTCTCGCACGTGTAACAACTGCCTTCTGACCGGCGATTGTTTCAAGATCCTTGATAGCTGCGTCTAAAACTTTAGCATTTTCTCTTGCTTCACCAACGCCCATGTTAATAACGATCTTATCAAGCTTTGGGATCTGCATTACATTTTTATATCCAAATTTTTCAGTCATGGCGCTTTTAATTTCAGCGTCATACTTTTCTCTAAGTCTACTCAACTAAGACGACCTCCTTCCAATTAATCTATCTTCTCTGTTTTGCCATCTACTTTAGCAACACGGACTTTATCTTTACCTGTTCCTTCAAAACCAACTCTTACCGGCTTGCCTTTGTAAAGATACATTACATTGGAGATGTCCATTGGAGCTTCCATTTCGATAATTCCGCCTGCCTGGTTAGCCATGCTTGGCTTGCTGTGCTTAAATACTTTATTTACGCCTTCAACGACTACAGTACCGTTCTTCTTGTCAACATGAAGAACCTTGCCTTCTTTGCCTTTATCCTTGCCGGCAATAACCTGTACCATATCATCTTTCTTAATCTTTAATGTTGCCATGGTCTACACCTCCTTATAATACTTCAGGTGCAAGTGAGACAATCTTCATGAACTTCTTGTCTCTTAACTCTCTTGCAACTGGTCCAAAGATACGTGTTCCTCTTGGATTTAAATCGTCTTTTATAATAACTGCTGCGTTCTCATCAAACTTGATGTATGAACCATCCTTACGACGAGCGCCCTTCTTTGATCTTACTACTACGGCCTTAACAACATCACCTTTTTTAACAACTCCGCCTGGTGTTGCGTCTTTAACTGAGGCAACGATGATATCGCCGATATTTGCATATCTTCTTACTGAGCCGCCTAAAACTCTGATGCAAAGGAGCTCTTTGGCACCAGTATTATCAGCGACTTTAAGTCTTGTTTCCTGCTGAACCATTTTATTTGCCTCCTTATTTAGCCTTCTCTATAATCTCAACAAGTCTCCATCTCTTATCCTTTGATAAAGGTCTTGTCTCCATAACTCTTACTCTATCGCCAATATTGCACTCATTCTTCTCATCATGAGCCTTTAACTTGTAAGTTCTCTTTACGATCTTTCCATAAAGAGGATGCTTAACATTATCTACGATAGAAACAACGATTGTCTTGTCCATCTTGTCACTTGTAACGATACCTACACGTGTTTTTCTCAGATTTCTTTCCACAATATATTCCTCCTTCTAAGATAATTAAGCATTAGCCTTCTGGGCTATAACTGTCTGTATTCTTGCAATATTCTTTCTTACATCTTTGATTCTGCTTGTGTTCTCTAACTGATTTGTAGCATTCTGGAATCTTAAGTTAAATAATTCCTTCTTTGCAGCTACTAATTCGTTCTGAAGCTCATCAACAGATTTAGCATTTAATTCGTTCATATAGTCCTTAGTTTTCACTGCCTGCTACCTCCTCTAATTCTTCTTTTGAAACGATCTTACACTTAAGTGGAAGCTTGTGCATAGCAAGTCTTAAAGCTTCTTTTGCTACTTCTTCAGGTACGTCTGCAATCTCAAACATAACTCTGCCTGGCTTAACAACTGCTACCCAGTACTCAAGTGCTCCCTTACCTGAACCCATACGAGTTTCAGCCGGCTTAGCTGTAACTGGCTTATCAGGAAAGATCTTGATAAATACTTTACCACTACGCTTCATATATCTTGTCATCGCAATACGGGCTGCTTCGATCTGGTTTGACTTGATCCATGCAGGCTCAAGTGCTACTAAACCATACTGACCGTTTGTAATCTTATTGCCTCTAAGTGCCTTACCAGCCATAGTTCCTCTAAACTGCTTACGACGCTTTACTCTCTTAGGCATTAACATTATTTATCCGCTCCTTCCTTATTTCCTTTTACAGGAAGTACTTCACCATGGTAAACCCATGTCTTAACACCAACTTTACCAAATGTTGTGTCTGCTTCAGCAAAACCATAATCAATGTCAGCACGAAGTGTCTGAAGAGGAATTGTTCCCTGGCTGTAGAACTCTGTTCTAGCCATATCAGCACCACCAAGACGTCCTGAGCATGAAGCCTTGATACCAAGTGCTCCGGTTTTCATTGTTCTGCTCATGCATGACTTCATTGCTTTTCTGAATGAGATACGATTCTCAAGCTGTGCTGCAATGTTCTCAGCTACTAACTGTGCGTCTGCATCCGGCTTCTTGATTTCTTTTACATCGATGAACAGCTTCTTATCTGTAAGCTTCTGTGCATCTGCTTTGATCTTTTCGATTCCAGCTCCGCCTTTACCGATGATAACACCAGGCTTAGCTGTATATAATGCAACCTTTACTCTGTCTGCAGCTCTCTCGATCTCGATCTTTGAGATATTTGCATTGTAAAGTGTCTTCTTTAAATAAGTTCTGATTTTATGATCTTCTACAAGGTTGTTAGAAAATTCATCATTCTTTGTGTCAGCATACCATCTTGAATCCCAATCTTTGATAACGCCGACTCTTAAACCATGAGGATTAACTTTCTGTCCCATTATTTACCTCCTATCTCTCGTCAAGCACGATTGTGATGTGACTTGTTCTCTTCTCGATTCTATATGCTCTACCCTGGGCTCTTGGATGAACTCTCTTCATTGTAGGTCCCTTGTTAGCGTAGCACTCTGCTACATAAAGGTCCTCTGCCTTAAGTCCATTGTTGTTTTCAGCATTTGCGATTGCTGACTTTAACAGCTTCTCTATAACACTTGAACCATATCTTGGGTTGTATGCCAGAATACCAAGTGCAGTCTGAACATCCTTACCTCTGATGGCATCTAATACGAAACAAGCCTTTGTTACTGACACTCTTGCATATGATACCTTAGCTGATGGTCTGGTATCTTTATTCTCATTTCTGAGTCTCTTATCATGGGATCTATGTCCTTTAGCCATGATTTAGTCCTCCTTTCAAATATTCCAAATATTATCTTCTACCCTTCTTTTCGTCTTTACCATGACCTCTGTAGGTTCTGGTAACTACGAACTCACCAAGCTTATGTCCAACCATGTCTTCTGTAACATATACAGGTACATGCTTTCTTCCATCATGAACTGCGATTGTATGACCTACGAATGATGGGAAAATTGTTGAACGTCTTGACCAGGTCTTAACAACTTCTTTACTATTGCTTGCATTCATAGCATCTATCTTCTTGAGTAAATGCTCATCTGCGAATGGTCCTTTTTTTAATGAACGAGCCATTGTCATACCTCCTTATTAACTATTTAATGCTCTTGCCGTCTCTTCTTCTTACGATCATCTTATTAGACTGCTTGTTCTTCTTTCTTGTCTTTAATCCCATTGCTGGCTTACCCCATGGAGTTGAAGGGCCTGAACGACCGATTGGTGCTCTACCTTCACCACCACCATGTGGATGGTCATTAGGGTTCATAACAGAACCACGAACTGTTGGTCTAATACCCATGTGACGTTTACGTCCGGCTTTACCAATGTTAACAAGGCCATGCTCAATGTTTCCTACCTGACCGATTGTTGCACGGCAGATGATTGGAACCATTCTCATTTCACCTGAAGGAAGTCTTAATGTTGCATACTTTCCTTCCTTAGCCATAAGCTGTGCTGAGTTACCTGCTGAACGAACAAGCTGTCCGCCCTTACCTGGGTATAACTCGATGTTGTGTACTAATGTACCAACTGGAATATTCTGAAGTGGGAGGCAGTTACCAACTTTGATCTCTGCTTCAGCGCCACTCATAAGAACATCTCCTACTGCTAACTTATAAGGAGCAAGGATGTATCTCTTCTCGCCATCAGCGTAGAACAGAAGTGCAATGTTTGCTGATCTGTTTGGATCATATTCGATTGCATTAACTGTTGCTGGAATTCCATCCTTATCGTTTCTCTTGAAATCTATAATTCTGTATTTACGTTTCTCACCACCACCGTGATGTCTAACTGTGATCTTTCCCTGATTGTTACGACCAGCTGTCTTGCTCATTGATACAACGAGTGATTTCTCAGGTGTTGATTTTGTGATCTCTGAAAAATCAAGACCAGTCATATTTCTTCTGGAAGGTGTATATGGGTTATATGTCTTAATTCCCATTTTTGTTCTCCTTTCGGTTCAATTTATTGTCACGCTTTTTTGCGTATAAATCTGTTTCGTTATTTTACAGTCCTTCGAAAATTTCGATCTCTTTACTTGCTTCTGTAAGTTTAACGATTGCTTTCTTGTACTTGTCTGTTCTTCCAAGTGTTACGCCACGTCTCTTAACCTTACCGTCATTGTTCATGGTGTTAACCTTAGCAACTTCTGTTCCTTCGAACATCTTCTCTACAGCTTCTTTGATCTGAGACTTTGTTGCTTCCGGGTGTACAAGAAATGTGTACTTCTTCTCTGCCATTGCATTCATACTTTTCTCTGTGATTACAGGCTTAAGTATAACGTCATAATATTTGATGTCTGCCATTATGCGTACACCTCCTCAATTGCTGCTACAGCATCCTTTGTAAGAACAAGCTTATCATACTTAAGAATGTCATATACACTCAGTGAGTTTGTAGCTGTTGTCTTAACTGTTGGAATGTTGTTTGCTGAAAGAACAACCTTGTCGTTCTTGTCCTTTGTTACTACTAATGACTTAGGAGCTTTAAGATTTGCAAGGATCTTTGCGAATACACTTGTCTTAACCTCTTCTAATTCAATCTTGTCAACTACAACAAGTTTATCTTCTGCAAGCTTTGCTGAAAGTGCTGACTTCATAGCAAGCTGCTTTTCTTTCTTATTCATCTTAACTGAATAATCTCTTGGCTTTGGTGCAAATACAACTCCGCCACCTGTCCACTGTGGAGATCTTGTTGAACCCTGTCTTGCATGACCTGTTCCTTTCTGTCTCCATGGCTTTCTTCCACCACCTGATACTTCAGAACGAGTCTTTGCGCTCTGTGTACCCTGACGGCTATTTGCCAGCTGGCCAACTACAGCCAGATGCATTAAATGTTCATTTATCTCTACACCGAATATAGAATCATTGAGTTCTAATGTCTCAACTTCTTTTCCTTCGATGTCATAAACCTTAACTGATGCCATTTTCGTTCCTCCTTCCTAAAGACTACTTGCCAGTCTTTACTGTATCCTTAATCATTACTAATGATTTCTTTGGTCCCGGAACTGCGCCCTTTACCAAAATAACATCATTTTCTACATCTATCTTAACTACCTCAAGGTTCTGGATTGTAACTCTTACGCTACCCATATGTCCAGGCATCTTCTTACCTTTGAATACTCTACCTGGTGTAGTAGCTGAACCGTTTGAACCTGCATGTCTGTGATACTTGGAACCATGTCCTGAAGGACCTGACTTTAAGCCGTGTCTCTTAAGACCGCCTGCATATCCCTTACCTTTTGTCTTTGCTGTAACGTCAATCTTGTCTCCTTCAGCAAATACATCGGCTTTGATCTCTGCACCAAGTTCGTACTGAGCACAGTCATCAAGTCTGAACTCTCTGTAGAAAGTCTTAGGTGTTGTGTTTGCTTTCTTTGCATGTCCAACTTCTGCCTTACCAGCACCATGTGGGTTTCTGATTACTTTCTTTCCTGATACATCTTTTGTTGTGATTCTTTCTTTCTTTTCGCCGAATCCTACCTGAATTGCATCATAACCGTCATTCTCAACTGTTTTTACCTGGGTTACAACACATGGACCAGCCTGTAAAACTGTTACCGGCACTAAAACGCCGTTTTCGTCGAAGATCTGAGTCATTCCGACTTTTGTTGCTAAAATAGCTTTCTTCATTTTAAGTTTTCCTCCTAATTTAATTCACAGCGGATTGTCTTGACAATCATACTAAATTACATCCTTCGGATGCATTAGGTTACTGCTTGTGCACTGTTTCGTGCTATGTTTGTTTTTTTGTGATTTGATTAGTTCACTTCTAATTTTTGTGGCTGATTATTTCATCTTTACGTCGATGTATACGCCAGCTGATAAATCGATCTTCTGTAATGCATCAATTGTCTTCTGTGTTGGTGCAATCACGTCGATTAATCTCTTATGAGTTCTCTGCTCGAACTGTTCTCTTGAATCTTTGTACTTATGAACAGCTCTGAGGATTGTAATCTTCTCAACCTTTGTAGGCATTGGAACCGGTCCGCTGACTTTAGCTCCTGTCTTTTTAACAGTATCGATGATCTGTCCAGCAGCCTGATCGATAAGTTTGTGGTCGTACGCCTTCAATGTGATTCTCATAATCTGTTTTGCCATAAAAAAAGCCGCCTCCTTTTCGCACTTTTTAATAGTACAACAAGTGGTGACTGTACACTCTCCCGTGTGTATCCTGAATTAAATCAGAATCAACACGTCGTTTCTATCCTTTTGATAGACAGTTATTGGTACAGTGACTTGTCGTCAGTAATTCTTTATTGACATTCGCTCCACGAAAAACCTGTATCTATACGATACAGCAACCTCCGTTTCAACGCTATCATGTCACAGCACGTTTGATTATATAACACGTTTTTGCGGAATGCAAGCATTTTTTCTATATTTTTTAAGAAATTTTTTATTATATTTCCCTGCATTTTTTCATCCGTCATACTGTTATATTTTATCTGTTTCTTCTATATATAATGCACAATAGAAACGTTATCGCTTATTTCAGCTTAAAGCTCTGCTTCAGCTTCACGCCCCTGTTATTATATATTTCCAGTTTCGGGAAACTTAAAAGAAAAGCGATATCCGATGCGTAACCATAATTTCTGGTATCAAATCGTTCGAATTCTTCTGATAATGCATCAAACAGCTCCTGCATATCATCTATCTTGTTATTCCGTTCTGACAGATACGATGTGATAAAGTGTTCTACGTTTTCCCGGTCATCGATCATCTCGAGATAATACTGCTCTCCAGCTTTATAGAATTGAATATCTTTTCCATTTTTCAGGATTAGTTCTTCCATGCTGGTATATCCATAGTTTCTAGTATCGAATTCTGTGTGCAGCTTTGTGAGCTTATATATCAATCCTGCCAGTTCTGTACAGATACCCGAAGCTCTTTCTTCTATTATAATGCGGTAGACATCAGATACAATCTCTGATAATGGTGTCAGACACTGTTCCGGTTCATAGCCCTGCAAAATATCTATATAACAGAAGCGATTACATCTGCGGATAAACGATTCGCTGTGTGCGTTACTGCCAAATACCCGAATATTCTTGCCCTGCTCCTGTGCCTTTACAACTGCCGCCAGGATCGTATCATCATCGGTCACAATATCGATTCCTCCGACCTGCCGGTCAAATGCATGGGCAACCAATTCTGTTATAAAAGTGCAGCCGGCATGATTTCCCCTTTCTTCTGCTCCCATCACGCGAAATCCCTGCTTCTGCAGTTCTTCTTTCGAAGCTTTTGAAACATAGCCGCATGCCAGACGGTCGATCAGATCATCCTGAATCATGATCTCTCTGCATACAAGCGGTGCATAAACGGTATCCACTGTATTACAATCATATATTAAAATCCGCTTCATGAATGGCTCCTTTCTTCCGTCAGCACAAGCTGCATCAGGGTCTGGTGAATGCCAAAGATCCGGCACAACCGTTCCGCTTCTGCTTTTGCCCGCTCCCGTTTCTCCTCTGATACCGGTTTCTTCACTGCCCGGATCAGAATATTTTTAGGTGAATGTTCAATATCAATAAATTCCAACAGATCTGTCTTATATCCACAATATTCCAGCATACATCCACGGATCGCATCAGTCATCAATGCCGCTGTCCGTTCCTTGATGATTCCGTACTTGGTCAGTGCCGACAACTCCTCCGACCGGATCTGTTTATTTAACTCATGCTGGCAGCACGGAACAGATAAGATGTATGTCGTGTTCCAGCAGATCGCATTATAGAGCGCATAGTCAGTTGCCGTATCACAGGCATGCAAGGTCACTACCATATCCACCTTACGGTCTGTCCGGTATCCATTAATATCACCGATTTTAAACTTCAGATCTGTATATCCGCATTTTTCTGCCAGCTTATTACAGTTCTTTATTACCTGTTCTTTCAGATCAAGCCCTGTGATATGTGCCGTCATATGACGGATCTCTACTATATAATAATATAAGAAGAAAGTCAGATAGGATTTGCCGCATCCAAAATCAATAATGTTGATCTCATCGCCTTTATAAGTCTTTAACACATCATCGACCATCTCGATAAAGCGGTTGATCTGACGGAACTTATCATACATGGAGGAAACTACTTTTCCCTCTTTGGTAAATATTCCAAGCTCCCGGAATGCAGGAATATCCATTCCCTCATCCAGAATATATTTCTTCTTGCGATTATTACCGCCGACCAATATCGTCTTATTCTCCGCCTGTCTGCGGCTGACTGCCAGATTTCCTTTTTTGCCTGCTTTTACATCATAATCTGTCGTCAGAGAAAATGCATTCATCTGCTTAAACTCTGCCGGAAAATGCATCGCAATATGCTCTGCCAGCCTTCCTTCTTCGATATTCTCATGAAAGACCTGCGTCTGTGTATATTTTTCAAGCTGGTATGCATTTCTGCCCTTTAATACCTTTCGGGCAAATATGATCTTCTTGTATTCTCCCTTTCCATTGCTCAGTACGACCTTATGTGGATGTGTCTCCGCGATCTCTTTTATAATGTCCATATATTTCTCCATGTTTTCTGTCTTGTATCTGCTTGTCATTTTGTGAAACACAGCTCATGAAATGTCCTTCACATAATTAACATTCTCACGAGCAAATAATTTGGCATTCATTACATCCCAAATTATCTATTGTAATTATATATTTTCGTTTTGCTCTACTGCTGTGATTTTATCACCCCGGCAGATATCGGTCAATTTGTTTTCCTTATATGCCGATTTCATTTTCTTTCTATGCAGATTTCATCGTTGACTTGAAAATGACTGCACCTTATAATATAGTAGTTTTATATAAATATTTCAAACGAAACGAGGATATCGATTATGTGGACAGCTGATCACTGGCAGGATTATGAAGTAATAGATTGTTCAGATGGAGAAAAACTGGAACGATGGGGCAAATACATTCTCCTTCGTCCCGATCCACAGGTTCTGTGGTCAACTCCAAAAACAGATAAACGCTGGAAGCAGCTAAATGGTCACTACCACCGCAGCAATAAGGGCGGCGGTGAATGGGAGTTCTTTAACCTTCCGCAGCAATGGTCGATTCATTATAAAGATCTGACCTTTAACCTAAAACCATTCAGCTTCAAACACACCGGTCTGTTTCCGGAACAGGCAGCCAACTGGGACTGGTTCTCTGACCTGATCCGCTCATCGAAAAAGAAAGAGATCAAGGTATTAAACCTTTTCGCTTATACCGGCGGTGCAACCTGTGCGGCAGCAAAAGCAGGTGCGGCAGTTACTCATGTTGATGCTTCTAAGGGCATGGTTACATGGGCAAAGGAAAATGCAGTCTCATCCGGACTCGGAGATGCTCCGATCCGTTGGATCGTTGATGACTGTGTAAAATTCGTAGAACGTGAGATCCGCCGTGGCAATCACTATGATGCGATCATTATGGACCCACCATCCTACGGCCGAGGACCAAAGGGCGAGATCTGGAAGATCGAAGAAAAGATACATCCGTTTATCAAGCTGTGCAGCGAGCTGCTCTGCGATAATCCGCTTTTCTTCCTGGTCAATTCCTATACGACCGGACTTGCACCAGCCGTTCTTACCTATATGATAGCAACCGAGGTACAGTCTAAATTCGGCGGTCATGTTATCTCCGACGAAGTAGGACTTCCGGTTACAGGCTCCGGTCTGGTACTGCCATGCGGCGCTGCCGGAAGATGGAGTAAATAAACAAATACGGGACAATTATTATCTTTGTGAAACAAACCTAATAATTGTCCCGTATTTATTTTATATAGTCCTACCAGTTTCTCTCGTCCATATCCAGATATGTCTTATGCGTTCCGACATATTTGTAAGCCGGACGGATGATCTTACCGGCATTTACCAGCTCTTCTATTCTATGTGCGCTCCAGCCTGCGATTCTTGCGATCGCGAAGATCGGAGTAAACAGTTCAATCGGTATATCAAGCATACGATATACAAATCCACTGTAGAAATCGACATTTGCAGAGATAACGGAGTTTCGCTTCTTTGCAAGAAGCTCCATAGAGATCCGTTCAATATCCGTGTACAGCTTGAACTCCTCCTGCATACCCTTTTCTTCTGCAAGTCTTCCGGCATAACGCTTCAGGATCTTGGCTCTTGGATCGGACACCGTATAAACAGCATGCCCCATACCATAGATCAGACCGCTATGATCAAAGCCCTTCTTATCAAGCAGTCCCTGAAGATATTCACGGATCGCCGCTTCATCGCTCCAGTCTTTTACATGAGCCTTCAAGTCATCCATCATCTGCTGAACCTTCAGGTTCGCACCACCATGCTTCGGTCCTTTTAAAGAACCGAGAGAACCGGCAACGGTTGAATAGGTATCAGTTCCGGTTGATGATATAACATGTGTTGTAAATGTGGAGTTGTTACCACCACCATGCTCTGAATGAAGCACCAGACAGATATCCAGTACCTGCGCTTCAAGCTCAGTATACTTCTTATCCGCACGGATCAGGCGGAGGAAATTCTCTGCTGTCGAAAGGCCCGGCTTCGGATTGTGAATGATAAGACTCTTATCCTGATAATAATGCTTATAGCCCTGATAGCCATACGCAGCGATCAGCGGAAACTGTGCAATCAGTTCCATACTTTGACGAAGGACATTTCGAATGCTGATGTCATCCGGGCAGTCATCATATGAATATAAAGTAAGCACACATCGCTGTAAGACATTCATCATATTCTTACTTGGTGCTTTTAAAATCACATCACGAGCAAACTTTCTTGGGAGCTCCCGGAACGTCTCCATCAATTCCTTAAATTTATTAAACTGAGTTCTGGTCGGCAGTTCACCGAATAAAAGCAAGTAGATCGTCTCCTCAAAGCCGAACTTGCTTCCGTGGAATCCACGTTCCAGATCTTCGATATTATATCCCTGAATATAGAGTCTTCCGTCTGAAGGAACCAGCTCACCATCCTGAACCGCAAAACCGGATACATCTGAAATCTCTGTCAGACCTGTTAAGACACCTTTTCCATTTGAATCACGAAGGCCTCTCTTAACATCATATGTAACATAGAGGTTCTGATCGATCGTACCTGAATCATTGCAATAACCAACCAGTTCATCTAAAATTTTCTCGTACTCTGCACTTCCCTTTTCCAAACCTCTATCTCCTTTCGAATATAGTATTTAAGCCAAGCTTAAGTTTATCAAACTTTCGCCTGGCTTGCAAGACTATTTCGCTGCCTGTAAGGCAGTCTCATCTATTTCTATAATATATTTTTCAAATGCATTTATGATCGTGGTATCCAGGTATCTGGATTCCCGTACAAAATCCCTGCCATAATTACTATGCACATGACCATGTACCAGATACTGCGGATGATAGTCTTCGATCATTGTCCGGAAGCACTTGAAACCGGTATGACAAAGATCCTCGGAATCATTGATCCGGTACGCAGGGGCATGCGTGATCATAATATCAAATCCACGATGTTTTCTTATCTGCCGACCCAGCTTACGAATGCGCTTCTCCATTGCTTTCTCGGTATACTGATGCGGTGCACCATTGTACTGATACTCCATACAGCCTCCAAGGCCCAGGATCCGTATTCCTTTATATACATAGATTCGATCGTCAATGCAGATACAGCCATCCGGTGGTGTGTCTGCGTAACAGGTATCGTGGTTTCCATATACATACAGAACCGGGGCATGTGTAAATGTCGCAAGGAACGACAGATACTGCGGTGCCAGGTCGCCGCAGGAAATGATCAGGTCAATTCCTTCTAATTTTTTCTTATCAAAATAATCCCATAAGTATTTTGATTCTGCATCCGCCAGAACAAGAATCTTCATATCCGTATCTCCGTGTTTTCTTTTCTTTTCTACGAAACTGTACCCCGCCTGTTTCCATAAAGAAAACCCGCTCATCTACATTCGTACTCTGGATCACAAGACCCGCATAGCCTTATTATACTATGTCTGTAGTTTTTTTCAATTCCAGATTTTCCGGCGTATTAACTCCCTGGAAAGCAACAACATCTCTGGCATCTTCTACCAGCTCATCCAGAGTCGGGATCGAACCAACAACAATATCTGCCAACCAATCCATCTTCATGATCTCCTCAGGGCTCATTTCACCATCTTCATCATCGCGAACCACTCCATTCTGTGAATAGAGCTTGCCGTAGAATGGACTTACCGTACCATCCTTGATCAAGCGTTTCATCAGATTTACCAGTCTCGCCGTCCCAACCGGAAGATGGTTCGAACAGATCACATCGATCACTCCGGCAGACATGCCCCACCAGTAATTCAGAACCTTTACTTTCTCGTTCTTTTCTTCCAGCTTCCAGTTACCGTCCAGAATCAACTGAACAATCTTCTCATAGAATACGCGCCAGTTGTAAAATGGCATCGCAAGATTCGATATCTCGTTCCCATCGCAGGAATACAGACCGAATTCACGGGAGGCCGTAAGCGGTGTGATCATATCCTTATCGGATACATAGGAGATACCCAGTTCCTTAAACCGTTTCTTCGGATCGGAGCCTTTGACCTTTGACCACTCCAGATAGATTTTCGCTCTTGGATTCACAAACTTTGCTCCCATCGCAAATGCGTTGATGTTCGCCGTCGTTCCATAGATCGGATAATCAGCTACATAGCCGATCCTGCCATCCTCACAGAGTGAACCTGCGATAATACCGGTTATAAACTTCGCCTCATACATTCTCGCATAATACGTTCTGACATGGCTGGTCGATACATTTAACGAGCAGTTTAATATCTTCAATTCCGGATATTTGATCGCAGCCTTTAATGACTCCGGAAGCATCTCCGGGCCGGTTGTAAATACAACATCGAATTTGTCCTGTGCGATCTGCTCCAGGCATTCTGCAAGCTTCGTATTATCATCCATATTCGAAAAAGTATGTGTCTCAACCCGATCCTTGAATTTACCTTCTACGCCCATTCTTCCAAGATCATGACTGTAGATCCATACAGAATTCTCAGGCTCTTTATCATAAACAAATGCAATCTTAAGCTTCTTCGGTACCGGCGTGATACTGAACAGCTTCTTCTTTGACTCTACCGGTTCCAGCTTCGGAACGATCGTCATGTTCTTCTTCTGTGCACTTAATACGATCTCGTCCCAGACCTTTTCCAGATTTTCCTTTACCTCATCATAAGACATATCCTGTAATGCCTTGTATCCATATACATTTAAAAATACAAGCATAGCATCATCTACCGTGATCGGAAGACTGTCACTGCCGTTTTTCTGCCTGTATGCTGTATCAAATGCCAGATGTGCCGAATTCAGGTTCATACGATCATCATCCGTAAATCCACCATCCGGTGTCAATCCTATATATTCTCTTAATTTGTCATATCCGCCAAGCTGTGTGAACCATATATAGTTGATTCCTGTCTGCTTATGGAAATCTACAAATTCATAATAAATCTTGTTTTCCAGCTCATCTGTCCGCTTCGGCAGCTTTCTGATTACCATCGCAGGGACAGAATCCGCACCGAAATATTTCAGTACGCTGACACGCTTATTTCCCTCTATGACATAGAATTTATTCATATATTCATATACTTTGATCGGGTCATGGATTCCTTCTTCTATATGAGAGTCACAGAGAGATGACCATTTATTTCCGAATTCAGAATTCGCATCTAATATAGGCATGAAGTTACTTGCAAATGCTGTAGTACGGCCTTTTGTCGCTGTACCTACAACCCGATCGAGAGAAATATGCTGTAAACCAAGATTTACTTCGCCTGCAATATCGGAATTCGTGATCAGTTCATCCAGTACCGGCAGATATGGATATTCATTTTTAGAAAGTGCAGCCTGATATCTCTTTTCACCAAGCTTCTGCGCTTTTACATAATCATTTAATGACATGTTAAAAACCTCCTATCTGTGTCTAAATCAACCTGTTTAACTCATTGTTCCATCATTTTTTCCGTTCACTATATATATACAACAAAAACCGAAAATTACCAGTGGCAAATCGTATTTTCATCTTTTTCACGCCTTAAAATTTCTTATTCCGGTAAAGTTTTGTATATTTTTAATAAAATTAATTGTGCATTTCTTACATTTTTACCTTGAAATTTAAAATAGCGTGTGTTAATATAATATCAGAATAGTAAATAACATACAATCTTGAATTTTAAATCGGTGTGTGTGAATACTTATAAATCAAAGGAGCCTGTTTCCTAACTTCTTACAGGCTCCTTTTCCTTATCTTTTTATCTGCTCTGAAAGGTAATCGTTATCTCTGTTCCCACATTCGGTTCACTTGTTATATCAAGCTTCGCATCATGCTGCGCTACGATGTGTTTTACGATCGCAAGTCCAAGACCGGTTCCTCCGGTTGACTTCGACCGACTCTTATCGACCCGATAGAATCTCTGGAACACCAGTCCCAGATGCTCCTCAGGTATTCCGATACCGGTATCCTTCACCTTCATGACAACTGAATGATCTTTCTCATAAGAATACACAGTTACTTCTACAGTTCCATCCGGTTTATTATATCGGATCGCATTATCGGTCAGATTATATACCAGTTCTTCCATCATCATCTTATTACCCATAATATAGCTTGGCTGACCGGAGAACTTCAATGTAACATTATGTTTTTCTGCCGATAGCATCAGCATATCCACATTCGATCTTGCAACCGCACACAGGTCGATTCGTTCCATAGATGGTGCATTCTCTGTTACATCAAGCTCTGACAGACGAATAATGTCATTGATGAGGGTAAGCAACCGATTTGAATTACGATGGATCTCTGTAGCAAATCGTCTGACATCACCATCTGCCGCCATTCCGTTTTCAATCAGCTCAGAATAACCGGAGATTGCTGTCAGAGGTGTCTTTAACTCATGAGATACATTTGCCGTAAATTCCTGTCGCATCTGTGCATTCTCCATAATATCATTATGCTGTTCCCGGATTGTATCGATCAATGGACGAATCTCCTTATAGGCGTTAATATCGTCAACATGATCCAGATCCTTTGCCATCTGTCCGATCGGACAGACGATACTCTTTGTCAGATATCGGGATATCAGAACCACGATAGTCACAAGCACCAGCATAATAACCGTCATACTTGGAAGTCCCTTCAAAAAAACACTGACAATGCTGCTTGTCTCCTTTGATACACGAAGTACACAACCATTTGAAAGCCGGATCGCATAGTAGAATGTACTCATATTGAGCGTCTGGGAAAGACGGGTATCCTCGCCTTCTCCTTTCTCAAATGCCTCCTCAATCTCCGGTCTGTCGTTGTGTTTTCCCATAGTCTCCGGATCTGCCATGTTATCATACTTAACCGTTCCATCCGGTGCAACTAATGTAATACGCAATTCTGTATTCTTAATCCTTACATTGCGGAGCTCACTGATATCATCAAATAATCCTGCACTCTTCAAGGTCTGTGTGTAATTTTCCAGATCGCGCATGATCTCCTTTTTAAACAGATCATAATAAACCGTTGTCGAAAGTATCATCGTACACAATATCGCAATCAGCGTCAATGCTATAAAGCGACTGTTGATCTTGCTGGATAATCGTTTGTCTTTTCTGACCTTCTTATCCTTTTTATCTTTCTGTTCTTCCATAAAAACCTGTTCTTTCTGTTATAAGATTCTTCTGTTATAAAATTTTCCTGCTTCTTCTTATTCCATCTTATATCCGACATTACGAACTGTCTTGATCATATTCCCTGCATCTCCCAGTTTCTGGCGCAGAGTCTTGATGTGCATATCAAGAGTCCTGGATTCACCTTCGTAATCCGTTCCCCACACATCCATCATGATCACTTCTCTCCGAAGTACAATTCCGGCGTTGATCATTAACAGCTTTAACAATTCAAATTCCTTAAAGGTCAACTCACACGGAATATCATTCACATGCACGATACGCTTCTCGGAATCAAGGGTTACGTTCTTCAGTCGAAGAATCTGATCCTCCTGAATACTCTTGCTTCTGCGAAGCAATGCTTTAACTCTGGATATAAGCTCCATTACGCCGAATGGCTTTGTCAGATAATCATCTGCTCCGATATCCAACCCCTTTACCTTATCAAGTTCTGTTGTCTTTGCCGTCACAAGAATGATTGGCACACGCACAGTCTCCGGACGTTCTCTTAATTTTCTGACAATCTCCAGTCCATCCTGATCCGGTAACATGATATCCAGTAGGATCAGATCCGGAATCTTCTCTGTCATTCTGGAAAAGAAGCTCTTTGCATTTGCAAATCCTTCTGTTACATATCCCGTGTTCTTTAAGGCAAACATTTCTATTTCCTGAATGTTCATATCATCTTCTACAATATAAATCAATGCCTGCATCTGCCGTTCCTCCTGTCTCTGTTCTTTCTTATCTATAATAATATATTTCTAATATATGGTCAAAGTAATTTACACTTTATGATATCGTATACTTTACTATAAACTGTACTTTTCCTTATACATGCTGTACATCGCCTGAAACTCTACATTTGATTCCTGTTTGACCCGGTTCAGATACTCATGCGTATCAAAGCTGTCTGTCTTAACCTGAAGCAGTGATGCTGCCACATTTGAACAGTGATCTGCCACACGTTCATAATTATTCAGAAGATTTTCAAGAGCGATACCAAGCTCGATCGTACATTTTCCCTTCTGCAGACGTTTGATATGCTGCTTTTTGATCGTAGCATTCAGCCCATTAATTACTTCCTCCAATGGTTCAATCCTCTTTGCTATTTTCATATCATCTTCATTCAGTGCTTTACAAGTCATGCTCATGATCTCATAAACTGCATTTGAATACAGATTTAATTCTGCCATTGCTTTATCTGAGAATACCATTTCTTCCTTGTGCATCTTAGCATAAATTTCTGCGATCGCTAATGCATGGTCGGAGATACGCTCCAGATCTCCGATACAATGAAGCCCATTGGATACACGTTTGCTGTCTTCCTCTGCCAGTTCTTTTCCACTGACCTTCGCCAGATACGTTCCGAGTTCATCTTCGTATTTGTCTACGATATCTTCCAAAGCCTCAACACGTTGCCACTTCTCATCCGAATAATCCTTCATCAACTCTAATGAATCGTATAACGCTTCAGCTGAATACCCTGCCATCTGATTCATAACATCCATGCTCTGTGTAACGGCAAACGCCGGCTGCTCCAGGAATCTGGCATCCAGATGCTTTAACGGTACAAGCTCCGCAATCTCCTCAACAGGTTCTTCCTTCTCACGGATCGTAAGAGTTGCCAACTTCTCAAGACCCTTTCCAAACGGAAGTAATACAATTGTTGTCAGAATATTAAATATACTGTGGATCACTGCAATGCCAGCCGGAGTTGCCATATCCTGTAATACACCGAAATTTACAAATGCATTGATCGAATAGAATACGATCATAAAGAGAATGGTTCCGATCAGATTAAAGTAAAGATGTACAAAAGCTGCACGTTTCGCATTTTTCTTTGCTCCGATACTGGATAATAATGCCGTTACACAAGTACCGATATTCTGTCCCATTATAATAGGAAGTGCCGTTCCATATGTAACTGCTCCTGTCATGCAAAGTGCCTGTAAGATACCAACCGATGCCGATGAGCTCTGGATGATTGCTGTAAATAATGTTCCTACGATCATTCCGAGTACAGGATTTGAGAACATTAAAAGCACATTTGCAAATTCAGGAACATCTGCAAGAGGAGCAACCGCACCGCTCATTGCATCCATTCCGTACATAAGGATCGTAAATCCCAAAAAGATCATGCCAATATCATGTTTTTTCTCATTCTTGGAAAACATCAGAAATGCAATACCGATAACCGCTAGGATCGGAGAAAATGAGGATGGCTTTAACATCTGGATCCAGATACTGTCTCCCTGAATTCCTGACAAACTTAAGATCCAGGAAGTAACTGTCGTACCGATATTGGCACCCATGATAATGCCGACCGCCTGACGCAGTTTCATAATCCCGGAATTTACAAAGCCAACAACCATAACGGTTGTAGCCGATGATGACTGAATAACCGCTGTTACAGCCGCTCCAAGCAACACCCCTTTGATCGGCGTTGAAGTCAGCTTTTCAAGGATACGTTCCATCTTACCGCCCGCCGCACGGGTCAGGCCGTCTCCCATTACGTTCATACCAAATAAAAACAATGCAAGTCCGCCAAACAGTGCAAGTACATCAAAAATACTCATAAAAAAATTCCTTCCTTTTTACATAAATTAGACATTTGTACCTTCGCACATCATCGTATAACAGGTATGTAAAAAGGAAAGGATTCCTACGTAAAGTCTGTGTAAAATTTTAAAATTTGTTTTACATTTCACGCTGAATGCGTTTAATATTCTTCCTGGCTCTGTTCAAGATACGTTCTGTCAGGACCATCGTTTTGTAAAATACATACGGTACCGCCAATCAGTCCTACCAGACAAATACCATATCCTGCCGATACCAAAATGCTCTCTGCCATACTCCATGATGACATAAGCCCGATTTCTTTCAACGTGACAGCTACAACCACAGCGATCACGCCCCAGACGATACTGTTCAATAACAAAAACATTTTTATCAGGTGCTGTTTACTTTTTCCTTTACCGGCATCTGCTGTCATATTCCATATACGTCTCATGACAATCACCTCCTGATCCTGTATCCTATAAGACTCTTAATTTCCGGAAATATGTTCTCCTGTTATATAATATATGACCCATTCTGAAATATTCGTTGCATGATCGCCAATCCGCTCCAGATATTTTGCAACCATCAAAAGATCGGTTTCCTGTTCCCCTGCATCTGCATTCCTGTGGATCAGATTGATCAATTCACTCTTCACTTTTATAAACAGATCATCTACCACATCATCCTGGGCAATAACTTTTCTTGCTTTTGTAAGATCAAGATTCACATATGCTTCTATACTGTCAACCAACATGACCATGCTTTCTTTTGCCATTGCCTTAATATGTTCCAATTCTTTTACATAAGGTTTGCCTGCCATCTGGATCGTCAGTTCAGAAATATCTGCTGCATGATCACCGATACGTTCCATATCCGTTACCATTTTGAGCGCAGATGAAACCTGACGAAGATCTGTTGCAACCGGCTGCTCCATTAAAAGAAGTTTAAAACACAGACTCTCAATATCCTTTTCCTGCTGATCGACCTGATCATCCCTGCGGATAACCTCCTGTGCCAGATCAACATCCTGATTTACAAGTGCTTTGATCGCCTTTTCGATCACACCCTCGATCATGGATCCCATCTCAACCATTTCATCATTGAGTTTTTTCAACTGTCTGTCATAATTTGTCCTCATTATCTTTACTCCTTTTAACCAAATCTTCCTGTGATATAATCCTCAGTTCTCTTATCCTGTGGTTTCGAGAACATCTTCTCGGTATCATCAAATTCGATCACCTGGCCCAGTAAGAAGAATGCTGTCTTGTCTGCAATACGGGTTGCCTGCTGCATATTATGTGTAACCATGATAATCGTATAATCATGTTTCAGCTCCATAGCAAGATCTTCGATCTTTGACGTAGAAATCGGATCAAGCGCTGATGTCGGTTCATCCATCAGTAAGACCTCTGGTTCAACCGCAAGTGCTCTGGCGATACAAAGTCTCTGCTGCTGTCCGCCGGAAAGACCCAGTGCCGATTTCTTCAGTCTGTCTTTTAATTCATCCCATATTGCCGCCTGTTTGAGAGATCGTTCTACGATCTCATCCAGTTTTTCTTTACTATGAATACCATGTGTCCTTGGACCATATGCTATATTGTCATATACACTCATTGGGAAAGGATTCGGATTCTGAAACACCATTCCAACCCGTTTTCTTAACAGATTTACATCCATTCCGTCAAATATATCTTCACCATCTAACTTCACATCACCCGTGATGTTACAACCTTCCACCAGATCATTCATACGGTTTAAACATTTTAAGAATGTTGATTTACCGCATCCAGAAGGCCCGATAAATGCTGTAATCTGTTTTTCCGGTATTTCCATATTTACATCTTTCAACGCATGGAATTTACCATAGTGAAGATTCAGATTTTTTACATCAAATTTTATATTGCTCATCTATTTATCTCCGTTTATATCTATCTGTTATCTGTCTTTTTCTGTTTTCGCCGACATTTTCTTTGCAATTGCATCGGATGCGAAATTAATCAATACTACGAATACAAGAAGAACAACGGCTGTTGCATATGCCTGATCCGTATGAAGTCCCTCTTTGGAAAGAAGATACATATGTACGGACAAGGTTCGTGTGGAAGAAAATAAATTCTTCGCTATTCTCGGCACACTGCCTGCCGTATAGATCAACGCTGCTGTCTCTCCGACAATTCGCCCGGTTGCAAGGATAACACCGGATAAAATACCCGGAACAGCACTCGGTAAAACAACCTTAAATACTGTACGAAGTTTTCCTGCACCAAGTCCAAAGCTTCCTTCTCTGTATGACTTTGGAACAGCCAGCAAGGCTTCTTCTGTTGTTCTCATGATAACCGGAAGCACCATGATCGCCAGTGTAAACGCACCGGACAGCAGGGACAATCCCCATCCAAGCTTTGTCATAAATAAGATCATTCCGAACAAACCATATACAATAGATGGAATACCTGTCAGTGTCTCTGCAGTGATACGTACAATTCCAACCAGCTTATTTCCTGATTTTGCATACTCCACCAGATAAATAGCTGCGAAGATACCGATCGGTCCCGCAATCAGCAGTGACAGTAATGTCATAAACAACGTATTAACCAATGCTGGAAGCATCGAGCAATTATCCGATGTATATTCCAGCTTGAACAGATCCGGTGTCAGATTCGGAATTCCTTTTGCAAGAATATAGATCAAAATAAAAGCAATACAAATCAACGTCAAAGCTGCTGCCAGATAAACAAGTATCCGAAGGATCAGTGAGCCGGGACGTCTTTTATATTCCGCAAGTAAATTTCTTTTTCCCATTTAGTTCACCGTCTTTCTTTTTAAAATTGAAAACAGCAGGTTAATGATCAGAATGAATACAAACAATACAACACCTGTTGCGATCAGAGCCTCTCTGTGAAGATCCTGGGCATAACCCATTTCCATTACGATATTTGCAGTCATGGTTCTAATACCCTTCATCAATCCTTTCGGCATATGGACCTGATTTCCCGCCACCATGATAACAGCCATTGTCTCACCGATCGCACGACCAACGCCCAAGATGATCGCTGCCATGATACCGGATCTTGCAGCCGGTACTACGGTAAGAAATACACTTCTTTCATGTGTCGCTCCAAGTGCTAATGCACCCTGATAATATTTATCCGGGACAGCACTGATCGAAGTTTCAGATACACTGATGATCGTCGGAAGTATCATGATGCCAAGCAGTACAGATGCGGTAAGCATTGTATTTCCGTTCACTCCGAAAATCTGTCTGACTGCCGGAACAAGTACACACATTCCAAAAAATCCGTATACAACCGATGGGATTCCTGCCATCAGATTGATAAATGGTTTAATGACCTTATATGCTTTTGGTGAGCAGAATTTTGATAAAAATATCGCTGTCAGAAGTCCGATCGGAACGCCGATCACGATTGCCCCGGCCGTAACGTAGATACTGCCAAGAATAAACGGAAGGATTCCAAAATAATCATTGGTCGGTCTCCAGACTTTGCCAAAGAGGAAATCTGTCAGACCGATTTCCTTCATGGCAGGAATACCACTTGCAAATAAGAACACACAGATCAATAAAACTGCTGCTATCGATACAAATGCCGCTAACAGGAATACGATATGCATGAATATTTCTTTAAACTTTTGCATAGAGGACACTCCTTACTATTTGACATCTGCCCAGGTTGCTGCTTCTCCTGTAAAGATTGATTTTACCTGATCGGTAGTTAAATCAGTTGCAGGGTTATTCTTATTTACAATAACTGCGATACCATCCATTGCGATTACAGTAGCTGTAAGTCCTTCACCTGTCTCGCTATCCTTCAGTTCTCTGGATGCCATACCGATATCACATGTACCATCTGCCGCTGCTGTAATACCTGTTGTTGAATCAGATTCCTGAAGCTCGATATCCGCACCACTGTTCACTGCCTTATATGCCTCTGTTAATTTCTCCATAACAGGAGTTACAGATGATGATCCGGCAATTACGATTTTACCGGTTGCTCCTGAAGACTTAAATGCTCCTGAATTTGCAATCTCGATGTAACCATTGCTTGATACGATCTTCTGTCCATCTTCACTCATAATATAGTTGATAAAATCCTGTGCTACATCACTTACCTGACCCTTTGTTACAATGTTGAATGGTCTTGATAATGTGTATGTACCGTTGTTGATATTATCTGCTGTTGCTTCAACGCCGCCGATCTTAACTGCCTTTACGGTATCATTTAATGCTCCAAGTGAGATATAACCAATCGAATAATCGTCTCCTGCAACTGTTGTGAGAACTACTTCTGTACTGTTTGCTGTAATCGCGCTCGTAGTTGTCTTATCAACTTTATTTCCATCTGCGTCCTTTTCTTCTACACCAGTCAGTTCCACAAATGCTCCTCTTGTACCTGATCCTTCCTCTCTGGATACAACTGAGATCTCCTGTGATGTATCAAAACTTCCGCTCTTGGAATCTGAACCACCTTTACTTCCACATCCTGCAAGGCATCCTGCCGCAAGTGCTGCACTTAATGTTAACGCTAAAATCTTATTTCCTTTTTTCATTTTAATTTTCCTCCAATTGACTCTTTGGACTCAGAATCGTTCATCTTTCTGATCCATTCAAAATTATGTAAATTGCGAAACCGGATCGCGCGCCCTTTTCCGGATCGCAGAATTATCATACGGCATCTATGTAAAATACATCACCATCTCAAAGTAAAGTGAAAGTAAAAACTTTGTGTAAACGGGAGAAATGTAAAATTATGAAGAAACGCACTTTATGAGTTTCTATGGAAAATAAAAAATATTCATGTTACTATGAACAGCAGATACAATTTCGTTTTACGAAAGGATAAAGAAAAGAACGATATGAATATCATCGGACATGTATATACAGATTTTCAGGAAAAATTTGGAATTCCCAGACAGAGCGGTCTGGTGGATGAACTGACCGGAACGGTCGTTTTTCTGCCGGAATACAGGCAGCCGGAAGCCTTCCGGGGGCTGGAGGATTTCTCCCACATCTGGATCCTGTGGGAATTCCATAAAGCCAAACGAGAGAACTGGAGTGCAACAGTAAAGCCGCCAAAACTTGGCGGCAATAAAAGAATGGGCGTATTCGCGACCAGATCGCCGTTCCGCCCAAATAATATAGGTCTGTCTTCTGTAAAATTGACAGGAATTGAATATACCGATGACTATGGTCCAATCCTGCATATCTCTGGTGTCGATCTGTTAAACGGTACTCCTGTATATGATATCAAACCTTATATTCCATACACAGACTGCCACCCGGATGCCACCAGTGGTTTTACCGAACACATTCATACGGAAAAGCTGGATGTCATCTTTCCGCCGGAGCTTCTTGCAATGATTCCGGAAGCCAAGCGTCCTGCCCTGATTGGCATTCTTGCAGAAGATCCGCGTCCCGGCTACCAGCACGATCCCGACCGCAGATATGGCGTCGCCTTCGCAGGCTTCGACGTGCGCTTCCACATCAACGGCAACGTCCTCACAGTGTGTGAGGTGGTGGCTGTATGATAACCGAACGATAAGAGACAGGGGCAGAGGATATATATCTTTATTCCGCAGAACACTTTCGTTCTATTCTCACGTAGCGGTACTAGGCTCACTGCTTATGCAGTTCACCAAGGACCGACGTTCGAACAGGTCTGCTTCATAAAATATATATCCTCTGCCCCTGTCTCTTATCTGTTTATATACTAACATTAGCAATCATATAAACCTTAGGAGTATGTTTGACGCTCAGTGCTCGTGTTCCGGTACAACGGCGAAGAATATAAGGTCTTCGGTGCCTTCGTTTGACAGGCTGTGGGTTGCTCCCTGCGGACAATAATGGCAGTCGCCCGGATACAGCTTCTCTTTGGTGTCCTCATACTCCATCGTTCCGACACCGGAAAGTACATAAATAATTTCACTGTTTCCCTCATGTGTATGTGTTCCGATCGATGAACCAGGCACAAGTCTGCCCTTCATGATCTTGTTGTTCATATCCTGAAACATATGCACATGGAATGTTCCTTCTCCCCCTTTAAAATTCTCGATCGCTGATTCTGCGATTGTATCAAACGATATCTTCATATGATTCCTCCTTATATGGTTCCTTATATTAACATCCGCACACTCTTTATTCGATACTTTCAATCAATCTTCTGACTGCTTCTTCTATATGCTCCGGCATGATACCGGAATAATTAATGACCAGTGTATGATATCTGGCATTTTCGGTATTTCTATAATACTGGCTGAGAAATGAAATGTGAATGTCTCTTGCTTCGGCATTATTCCGCAGCCGATCGTCACTGTAATTTGTATCAATCTCCAACAGAAAATGCAGCCCTGAATTCTCTTCGCGAATACGAATCTTGTCCGGATTCATATATTTTTTAATGCATGCAAGCACCAGATCCCGCTGTTCTCTGTAATAATTACGCATGCGGTTGATGTGTTTTTCCAGACAACCATCGGTGATAAATCTTGCAAGTGTATATTGCTCGATATTTGACACCGTACATGCATAAAAGCTGAGCATCTCATCATATCGCCGCATCAAACTCTCCGGGAGAACCATATAACTGATACGGATCGTAGAGGAAAGGCTCTTGGAAAATGTGTTGATATAGATGACCTTTTCGCCCACATCGATACTTTCAAGTGTAGGTACCGGCTTGCCAACCAGTCGAAATTCACTGTCATATTCATCTTCGATGATATAGCGGTTGTCCTTTCTGGATGCCCAAGATAACAATTCATATCTCCTGCTGACAGGTGTTACCAGTCCGGTCGGAAAATGATGCGCCGGCGAAATATGAAGTACATCTGCGCCGGATTCTTCCAGAGCCTCCATATTGATCCCATTTTCATCCATTGCCACAAATTTGCAGCATACATTCTGCGCCTGATAGATCCTTGATATCTTCTGATACCCCGGATCTTCGACCGCATAACATTTGTCATAGCCAAGCAGCTGAATGATAAGACCATAGAGATATTCTGTTCCGGCTCCTATGATGACCTGCTCCGGCTTCACATCCATACCACGGAACTGATACAGATAGCCTGCTACCGCGCTTCGCAGCTCATAGACACCCTTGGACGGTGATCGGGACATCAGCTCTTTGCTGTTTTCCGCCATCACTTCTTTTAAAAGCTTTGACCAGATGCTGAATGGAAACGCATCCTCTACCGTTGAGTTACTGGCAAAATCCGCAAAATATGTTTTCTTTTCTTTCGGCTTTTCAAATTGCTTCGCCGGTCGCTCCGGCAACGGCTTCATCAGATCTGCCGAAATGTCCGTAACATAATAACCGCTTTTCGGAATCGAATATATATATCCTTCGGCAACCAACTGACTGTATGCATTTTCCACGGTGATCGTGCTGACATTCAGATTTTTTGCAAGCAGACGCTTCGATGGCAAACGTTCCCCTGCTACAAGCTTCTTAGACAAAATATCTGTTTTGATCTGCTTGTACAGATATTCATATAACGTATCTGTTCCTCGATTTTCCAGTGCATATGTCAGCATAGCAAACCGCCCTTCACATTATTCCTGCCGGCATCCCAACCCACCTTGCGATACCATAGTTATAAAATATTATATGTGGGAAGAAAGCATTATGCAAGTTTTTTACATTCTATAGATAGACAAAAACTCTATGGCATCCCGCCCTGTGCCTGTCCTTATAGAAATGCCGTGCTGCGTTTTCTACTCACTGCACATGTTAAATTCGTAAATACTCCTGTGCTAACTCGCCTTCGGCTCAAACAAGCACCCGTATTTACTAACAATGTGCAGTTCATAACGAAATCCTCGCAATGGCATTTCTATAAGGACAGGCGCAGGGCGGGATATCACATAGTTCTTATATATGAACAATAAAAAACGGTATTTATTATCGTACAGTCAACCTGTTCAATAATAAATACCGTTATCTTATTGTTTACTTTTATTGTCCTTATTTGATCATGTCTAAGAACATCTGATGAATACGGGTATCATCGGAAAGCTCCGGATGGAATGCCAGTGCGATCTGGTTCTGATATTTTACCGCTACAATGTGACCATCTACCTCGGCTAATACCTCAACACCCGGCTTTACACTCTCGATATATGGTGCACGGATAAATTCCATCGGATATACTCCAAGACCTTTGATCTCGCCATCATAATGAAAGCTTCCAAGCTGTCTGCCATATGCATTTCTCTTTACGCAGACCGGAAGGGTCGCAAAATGACGTTTATCATCATTGGACAGTTCTTCTGCAAGAAGGATCAGTCCCGCACAGGTTGCAAGAACCGGCATGCCCTGTTCGATCTTTTCTTTTAATACATCATACATATCAAGCTCTTTTAACAGCTTACCCTGAACAGTGCTTTCGCCACCCGGCAAAACGATACCGTCAAAATCCTGTTCCAGATCACTTTTCTGTCTGAGTTCTATTGTTTCTGCTCCAAGGCTCTCTAACATTTTCTCGTGTTCGATAAATGCGCCCTGAACCGCTAATACTGCTATCTTCATCGTGTCAGTTCATCCTTTCGCTTATGTCGATCATCCATCATTACGATATCCGCATCTATTTGTCTGTCTGATATTTTACTTACCACGCTCAGCCATAAGGAGTTCGATCTCGCTCTCATTGATACCAACCATAGCTTCACCAAGATCCTCTGATAATTCAGCGATCAGTTTTGCATCTGTGAAGTTTGTAACAGCCTTAACGATGGCATTTGCACGCTTCTCCGGATTTCCTGACTTGAAGATACCGGATCCAACGAATACGCCTTCAGCACCAAGCTGCATCATAAGAGCTGCGTCTGCCGGTGTAGCAACACCGCCTGCTGCGAAGTTTACAACCGGAAGGCGCTTGTGCTCATGTACATATAATACAAGGTCATATGGAACCTGAAGAACCTTTGCTGCATCATATAATTCATCTTCACGCATAGAAGAAATACGTGCGATCTCGCTGTTCATCATTCTCATATGTCTTACAGCCTGGACAACATCACCTGTACCGGGTTCACCCTTTGTACGGATCATGGATGCACCTTCATTGATTCTACGAAGTGCCTCGCCGAGATCCTTAGCACCACATACAAATGGTACTTTGAACTTTGTCTTGTCGATGTGATATACATCATCAGCAGGTGAAAGAACTTCACTCTCATCAATGTAATCGATCTCGATTGCTTCAAGAAGCTGAGCTTCTACAAAATGTCCGATACGGCACTTTGCCATAACAGGGATAGATACTGCATCCTGAATACCTTTGATCATCTTAGGATCACTCATTCTTGATACACCACCTGCTGCTCTGATGTCAGCAGGAATACGCTCCAGTGCCATAACTGCACAAGCACCTGCTGCCTCGGCGATCTTTGCCTGCTCCGGTGTTGTTACATCCATGATAACGCCACCCTTTAACATCTGTGCCAATTCTTTGTTTAATTCATACTGTCTGTTTGCCATAATCGTAACTCCTTTTTTCATTTGATGTGTGTATTTATCTGTAACATATTCATCCTTGAATATCACTACTCAAAATCACGAACAGATTCACTACAAACCTGCTAGGATTTATTATAAAATTATCTGACCATGTTGAAATATTCAATTTCAAACTTTTTCTTATATCCAAACTGACCATATCAATATGTCACATATGCAAATACCAGATATCAGATTATGTAAACTGACCTCTCGGACAGATCACCGTATTGTATAATAAACAAAATAGCAGGAAAATGTTGCGAAAACGCCTGCGTTTCGATGATTTTGTGCCGGGATGGAGGACACAACGATTTTATCGTGTCCGAAATCCCGTGCATATAAAAACCAATCGAAGCAAAGTAAGTTTCGCATTTTTCCTGCTATTTCTGTTTATATGAAATACAGTGATCGTCCGGCTTCTAGCCAAGGCGCAGCATCGCATCGATGCTCTTTCTGGCTTTCTGCATTGTCTCCTCTGTAAGGGTAATGCTCTCGCCCTCACCATTTACCACGCAGTTATAGACATCACCAAGTGTCGTCATCTTCATGTTGTGGCATACACAATCCTTAGACAATGCATAGAAACGCTTCTCCGGGTGTGCAAGCTGAAGGTGTGACACGATACTATTCTCCGTACCGATAATGAATTCTTTTGCATCACTCTTTGCTGCATAATCCATAATTCCGGTTGTACTTCCGGCATAGTCTGCAAGCTCCGTTACTTCCTTTAAACATTCCGGATGTACCAGAAGTAATGCATTTGGATGAGCTGTTTTTGCTTTCTCTACATCTTTTACGGTTACTCTGACATGTGTCGGACAGCCGCCCGATACCAGCTTAATATTCTTTTCCGGTACCTGCTTCTTTACCCATGAACCGAGATTACAGTCAGGAATAAATAAAATATCCTTTTCCGGCATATTCTTCACGATCTTTACTGCGGAAGAAGAAGTAACACAGACATCACTTAATGTCTTTACTTCCGTTGTAGTATTCACATATGCTACAACTGTATAACCCGGATTCTTCTCTCGAAGTGCTGCCAGCAGATCATAGTCGATCTGGTCTGCCATCGGGCATCCGGCATCCGGCTCCGGCAGATATACGGTCTTTTCCGGTGATAACAGTTTTACAGTCTCTGCCATAAAACGCACGCCACACATGATCATAGTCTTTTGAGGTGCTTCTGCTGCTCTCTGTGCAAGACCGAAGGAATCTCCTACATAGTCAGCCACTTCCCAGATATCGTGGCTCTGGTAGGCATGTGCAAGGATACAAATATCCTTTTCCTTCTTTATTCTCATTATTTCATCCTGCATCTCTTTTATATTCATGACAATTTTCTCCTTTGTCTGTTATGTTTTCATTTTTTGTTAAAGAATGCACAGTAAGTATACCGCATATTGAGAAAGATTACCATCTATTCTGTTAAATATGCATATCCACCAACATTCTGACACGGTTATAAACATTCAACTTTGAAGAACCGGAATCTACATCAGCACTCACAATACGCCCTTCCGGAAGCTTTTGCTGAATGGAAGGATACAATCCCCTCCCACAGATATGATTTGGCATACATCCAAACGGTTGAACTGCCAATACCTTTTTGCAGTCATGCAGAATATGTCCTACCATCTCTGCACCGATCAGCCAGCCATCACCGGTTCTATATGTCCAGTTTACATAACCATCAGCCTCTTTTTTCATTATTTGAAATTCTTCCATCGAATAAAATCCATACTGCCGCATTGCTGCAATCATGGATCTCTGAAGACTTCCGAACAGTTTTAACCCAATACGATAAGCCACCTGTTCTATTTTGCTTACATCCGATAAATGCGAATCTATATAATACATCGCGTACCAGGATAATCCATTTGTATGGGATTCGCAATTATTCTTTTCGAGAAAACGGATCATATCCCAGTTTCCCAAATGACAATACTTTATATAAATCTCTCCGACGATCCCTATTCGTTGCTTTCTTGGCTTCACCAGTTCAATTTTTGAAAAATCCGCCGCAATCCTTATAAAATTCTGTTTCATTCTTGAAATTGTCAGATGTTTTCCTTCCCGAAGATCGCATGCAAGAATCCTGACCCATTTCTTCCATTTCTTTTGTGCCTCACCTTTATGCACTTCATTTGGTCTGACCTGATTTAGTAAAAGCATCAGAATATCACCATAAAACAATCCAAATAACGCACGCCAGACCATATCAGGTTCCAGCTTCATCTGCTCCCCCTTCTCCAATCCCTGAATGTTTAACGACAATACCTGAGCCTGCGGAAATCCTGCTTTCCGAACAGCCGCCTTTAACACATGCAGATAATTTGAACCACGACATGCATCTCCGGCAGTCGGCATTAATAATTTTGTACGGTTCAGATCATATTTCCCTGATTGAAGAGCTGCTATCATCTGTCCTGCATTTAAGATGATCGGATAACACATATCGTTATTGACATATTTTAATCCAATATCCGTTATATCTTTTTCATTTTTTAAAATCACCGGATGATAATTTTTTGAATAAAACGCATATTTTAACAATGGAAAATGTGCATCTAACATTGCTGGAATCAACAGGATACATTTCTCCCGATCCGCATTTTCTCTGATCTTATACATATCTCCCTATCCCTCATTTTCTAAAATGCAGATATAAGCTTTCTCACTATCTGCAATGCCTCATATACCTGATCTGAGAGTACCACATTTTGCCATACTTTTTCAATACAAACAACTTGAGAAAGCATTTAATTTATTGACTTTATGACCGCGATATGTCACAATTTGTATCAATGAAAAAAAGAGTCATAATTCTATGGAAAAATATAAATCAGAAAGGTTGAAATATTATGAATAAAGCTCTTGTATTATTGTTTTTATTTTTTATCGGAAGTCTGATCGGATGGGTGATTGAATTGTTCTTCCGCAGATTCTGTTCTCCAAATGGTCGAACAACAAAGAAATGGGTAAATCCCGGCTTTCTGGTCGGTCCTTACCTTCCGCTATATGGATCAGGACTATGCGTCTTGTATATGTTAGCATCTATTAACCTGTCATTTCTGGATGAACATCCAATCATTGAGAAGATTGTTTTATTTGTATTTATGGCGATCGCTATGACCGTGATCGAATACATCACCGGATTGATCTTCATTAAGGGAATGAATGTAAAACTCTGGGACTACACAGACCGATGGGGCAATATTCAGGGAATCATCTGTCCACTGTTTTCATTCTTCTGGGCAGTTCTCGGCGCGATCTACTACCTGCTGATCCATCCACATGTTTTATCAGCACTTGACTGGTTATCCAGAAATCTTGCATTTTCATTCTTTATCGGATTCTTCTACGGCGTGTTCCTGATTGATATCGTTTACTCCTTCAACCTGATCGTAAAGATCCGTCAGTTGGCTACTGAATACGAGATCGTCGTTAAAATCGATGAACTCAAACAGCATCTGCTGGAAGAAGCCGAGCTCCGCAAGGAAAAATCTCATTTCTTCCTTGCTATGAAAAATGCACGACCGCTCCGTGAGATATTTGAGGATTCGTTAGAGAAATATTCCATTAAGAAGATTCTGAAAGAAAAGAAGAAGAAATAATATATTGATTTTATCTAAAAAATATGCGCGCTGGCTTATCACTATATCTTTATTGCGCAGAACACTCTCGTTCTATTTTCACGTAGCGGTACTAAACTCGTCACCTATTGGTGACTCGTTAAGGACCGACGTTCAAATAGGTCTGCTCCATAAAATATAGTGATAAGTTGGCGCGCATATTTTTAATGCTACTAAAATTGTTTTATGCTTCTTTCTTCTCCCCCATAGGAATCTGTGCGAAGATAATCGCAATAAAGATCAACAGGCAGCCAAGGAGCTGGCGGGCGGTCAACACCTCACCAAGGATCACCCAACCGGCAAGTACTGAAAATACAGATTCCAGACTCATGATCATAGATGCCAGCGTCGGATTCAGTCCATTCTGTGCAATAATCTGCAAGGTATAAGCAACACCGCTCGACATCACACCGGCATACAGAATTGCAACCCATGCATCCCATGACTGTAACTGTGGAAGCCATGCTGCTATTCCTGCTGCCGAATGTCCCATCTCTGAAAAGAACATCGGGAACGCACTGAGTACCCCAGCAACCAGGAACTGGATACAGGACATCCGTACACCATCAACCAATGGTGAAAAATGATCGATCACCAGAATATGTATAGCAAACAAAAATGCACAGAGCAATACAAAGAGATCACTGTTCTGAAATGATAGCGAACCCGCTGTCATACATAAAAGATAAAGTCCTACAATCGTGATCACCATTCCAAGCCAGATATTCCAACCACATTTTTTCTTTAAAAACAAACCAAGGATCGGAACCAGCAGAATATAGCAAGCCGTCAGAAAACCGGCCTTGCCTGCCGGAGTGCCATAATACAGACCAAGCTGCTGTGCAGAGCTTGCAAAGAACAATGCCATTCCGCAGCACAGTCCACCGATCCATAACTTTCTCCGTTCTGCGACTGTCTTTGGCTTTTTATTATTTGGATTAATTTTATCAAGCAACCTGATCACCGGAAACAACACTACACTTCCAACCAGACTTCGTATACAATTAAAAGAAAACGGTCCCAGTGCCTGTCCGCCTTTACTCTGTGCCACAAAGGCGGTCCCCCAGATAAATGCCGTAAGAACTAACAGGAATGAATTTCTGATTTGTCTGCTTTTCATTTGTATTCCCTCTTCCTATCTTGTTTATTGTCAAATAGTTACATTATTCCTTTGCTTCATTTTCTGTACAGATATTTTCCCTGTCATATGCATCCAGAAAATGATGCTTCTCTCCATGCTGCTTCCATGCAACAACCGTGTCCAGATTTACATTTTCCACACTCTTGAAAATATTACCTTCCACATAAGGATTTACCTGCTTCAAGGTCTGTATCAGCTCCTTGATCTCAACACGCTTCGAACGATTCTCGTTATTACAAGTCGTACAGGTATCCGTGAATTTGCATGCACACTGGATAAAATGCAGACCATTATAGTCCCTCCATGCCTTGATATCATCCTCACGCACCAGATATAACGGTCGGATCAGTTCCATCCCTTCAAAATTCGTGCTGTGAAGCTTCGGCATCATCGTCTGTACCTGTGCACCATACAGCATACCCATCAATATGGTTTCAATTACATCATCATAGTGATGACCAAGTGCAATCTTATTACAGCCAAGCTCCTGTGCAAAATGATACAGATGTCCTCGTCTCATTCGTGCACACAGATAACATGGCGACTTCTCAACCGTAAACACAGATTCAAATATATCCGATTCAAATATCGTAATCGGGATATTCAGACTTTTTGCATTTTCTTCTATAACCTTCCGGTTCGCCTCACTGTAACCGGGATCCATAACCAGAAACTTAACTTCAAATTCAAATTTGTTATGCAGCTTCAATTCCTGAAAACATTTCGCCATCAGCATAGAATCCTTACCACCGGAAATGCAGACCGCGATCTTATCTCCCGGCTTCACCAGCTCATATGTGTTGATCGCCTTGGTGAACTTTGACCAAATGCTTTTCTTGAATTTCTTCCTCAGACTCAGTTCTACATCCTTTGCTTTATTCTGCTCCTCCGGTTTGCTCATAACATCCAACAGCCATGCAGCATAACCGCCTTCCAGACTCTCCGCCTGATATCCTTTTTCTTTCAAATGCTCCGCTACATCGATGCTAACTACGCCTCTCGCACAGAAAATAACAAGCAGCTTGTCCTTATCCACCTCGCTGCTTGTCTCTATTTCTTCCGCAGGAACCGCAATCGCATCCGGCACTGCCCCATGAGAAATCTCAATGGCATCCCGGATATCGATCAACCGATAACTGTCTTTATCTCGATTCTTTAATTCCGCTATTGTAATGCTCATATGCACGCTGCCTTTCTTCCTAGTGCACCAATAATCTTTCATATATATTTAACCTACACTAAAATACCAAGCAATTATATGACCTAAAAAGTTACTTTGTCAATGCAATTATGGAAAACAGCTACTCTTGAAGAATATAAACGAAAACAGCTCTGTTTTAGATAGTCAATATATTCTCCTGTTTCAGCGTCAATTACCAGCAGCGAATCAGGAAGATAAAAATAATCATATGTATAACAGGTATCCAAATCCTCATAATACGCCACGAGCCAAACAGGTTTGTACTCAAACGTCCCTAATTTTTCCCCCTCCACAAGCATATAATCAAGCTCCATAAAATTAAATGCCGCTGGTTTATCAATTCCTGGATATGCTGCATAAAATGCCTCATATTGTTCTGCGAATTTCGGTTCTATATCTTCAAAATCCATTAATGTTACTGCTTTTTCTCCTGCCTGCACCCCTGCAATATAAAGTTCCGCATTCATCACACCATTATCGTCAACACAAACAGTAAATAATTCAGATGTGCAGAACGGATATGGCGCAAACAACTCCGTTTCAGCTATATATGCCCCTCTATTGCCTGCAGCTCTGGTAAACTGAAAACAATAGCCATTAAAATCAATTGGTCTTGCACTTTCAAACGTACTATAACCAAGCGGTCCTTCTTCTAAAATCTCTACATCCGTAATTCCACATGCTTCCAAAAACAACAAGGCTTCATCACGCGCACAATCCATATCTTTTGCACATCTGTTTTCCACTGTATTCTCTAAGTCAACAATACATTCTGTTACATCTCCCAGATGATTTTCCAATGTGATCGTATCATCCGTCTTCATTCCGTAATATGTATATAAACCCGCAGTTCCCAGATAATTCTCCAGTGTAATTCCTGTAATACAATCATTTTCTTCTTTAAATGTCAAAAGGAATAAATTATCTCCGATATATCCAACATATTTCTGTCCCTCATAATTCTGTATCAATGCTCGTTTATCTGATGCACCTGCCTCACAGGCAATAATATTTTCTATTTCTTGATCGCAGGAAACTGCCTGTGATGTTTGTCCCTGATCCAAATAATATTCTCGAATTTTCTCCTGATATATATGTATGGTTTCCAGATCCTCTCTGCACAGATTCTTATAATCATTTTCCAAACGGTTCTCAAAAATTCCTTTCTCTTCCTCAAACACAGCTTCAACAATCTCCTGTTTTTGTTTTGCAGCATTCGGAATCTGCTTATATTCATATATTCTAAAATCAGAATCTGGTATATATTCAACGCCCTCTACCGCAAGCTTAACTGTATTCTTATTTACTTTCCATTCTTCCATATAACTATCCGGAATATGCAAACTATTTGCCGCATCCCCTACATATGATATATTCTTCTCTTTTGCACTTTCACAAGCAGTTAATCCCCCAAAGCACAATAATATAGATATCATAAGCGTGACTTTCCCCAAATTATTTCTCACTTTGCTTCCTCCAATATTTGTCCATCTGCAAGACGTATCACACGATCCGCCCGACTTCCTATCTCTTGATCATGTGTTATCACAATCAATGTCTTTCCTCGTTTATTCAACATTTCTAACAACTCCATAATCGCGATTCCCATTTCATGATCTAATGCGCCTGTCGGTTCATCTGCAAGGATCAAATCTCCCCCTGCCACCATCAATCTTGCAATCGCACAACGCTGCTGTTCCCCACCTGAAATCCTGGTTACCTTTTTGTCTGCTAAATCCCTGATTCCTGTAAATTCTAACATTTCATTCACCAGTTTTTTTCTTTCCCTACCGGAATATCTGCCTGCCAGTAATGGCAGTTCTACATTTTCAAATACCGTATAAGATTTCATTAAGGCATAATTCTGAAATACAAATCCCACATGTTTACGACGAAATTCGTGAAGCTTATCTCCTTTCATCTCATGAACAGCAATATCATTATAATAGTATTCACCGCTTGTCAGATAATCCATAGTCCCAATAATATTTAATAATGTACTTTTCCCTGATCCGGATTGTCCCATGATCGATATGTATTCCCCATCTTGGACATCCAGTGATACATCCTTAAGCGCCGGAAGCTCCCGATGCTCATATATTTTTGTAACATTTCGAAGTTTTATCATCACTATTCTCCTTCTTTTCCTAACAAATCAATCGGTGAACACTTATAAATCATAAATACCGGGCAAATTGTTGATAATGCAACAAATAGTATGCTTATCTCTCCAAGGATAGGAACCACTCGCTTCCAGTATATACTTCTGTAAGAAAATACCATTAACTGATCAGGCTCTATTATATGAATAAACAACCACCATACAAGAAATAATGAACAGCCATAGGCTAGAAGAAACTTAAGAATATTCTCCCATAGGATCATCCAGGTTATATTTTTCATTGAAAATCCCGCCGTCAGCATAATTCCATACTCTCTTCGTCTCCGCAAAAAATCAAGTATCTGTATACATAAAAGTACAATACAAAATGTGAGTCCCACCAGAATTAACATCTGAATAATATTATAATTAATCTTCCGACTCATTTCTTCTCCATTTTCTATTGCTTTACCAATATCAATCACTTTTATATCTTTATATCCAGCCTTTGCCAGCTTTTGCATAAGACTTCTCTTTATCTTTACATAAGAGTGTCCTTGTTTTATAGAAAAATAGAAATCCGAATTATTACAAAATATCTCTCCCGGGCAGGCTAACACTTCATAATCCAACGGAATTGTTCCTGTAACATCTGAAAAATCCAGCATTTCCATTTGTGAAACCGGAAAACTTTGTCCCTTTTCTAATATCCCGGCAACTACATATGTATATGACTGATCTCCCACTTCGCCAATATATTTTGTTCCAACTTCTATCTTGTCCTTATATGCAGATCCCAGATATAAATACATGCCATCTTCCATCGGTTTTAATTCTTCGATTAGGATTCCTTCGTCTAATTTCATCTTCCATATATTCTGAATGGTTGCATCTATTTCAATATAATATAAGCCATCTTTTCCATCTTCATCATCGATTGCCTGAAAACTATGGCCTATCTGAATATTTTTCAATTTCTCCAATGCCGGATCGGTATTTATATATCCTGTTTGCCACGCACAGGTTACAGCTTCCACTCCATCCACTGATTTTATTATATCCATTGCCGGGTCAGACTGTAATTCACTATCCAGTTCATCCAAAAAACGGATTTCACACAAGGTATCTATATTCCTGATTCCTGATTCTTGCAAAGAACGTCTGATATTGGTTGACATACTATAAACACTGATCAGCACAGCAATCAAAAGCAATAACACCATTGCCAACACAATATTACCACCCAGTTGCAAAACATGAGACATAACATTATCTGCTGCTAATCGTATTATATTTCGTTTTCTCATACTTAATTCCTAACCTCCTTTGCAGGCACCAGGTGTCTTAACAGCTTGCAGATTGGAAAAAGTAATACCAGCAACAAAATACCAATCATAAATATAAAATACCACAAAATATATGTATTCCAGACAAACGTCATCTTCTTTTCCATTGCAAGACAATAGAAAATCTGTAAACATCCTGCAACAATAATAGAAATTCCCATTAATATCCCGATTCGTACCAACTGCCACTCTATGATTCGTCTATCTGTTATTCCAACCGTTTTCATGATTGCAAAATCTCTTTTCTGTCGTGCATACCATACTCTTGCAATCATTATGCAATTTATAATACCCACTATGTACAGTAATATCAGAATAGCTGCTTTTAATTTATAAACGATATACACATCTGTCTGACTCTCATAATGATCCAGCAGCTGTGCATAATAATTATCTGATTGTCCAAATATCTCTATCAATTCATCAGCCTGCTCTGCAACCGGAACACTCTTATCCATAAGCTGGATTGTCATTCCCGGATAAGAAGATGAAGTATAGGTCATTCCATCGGCTATCCGGTTCAAAAATACATCTGATTCCGATGTCCAGTTTTCTAACGAGCCAAACGCAATAATCATTTTATCTGAATCATTTCCAAATGATTCCAGATACCCAGTCACCTGACAATCAATTCCATCTAATGACAAGCATTCCGTTCCATCTTTTGAAACTGTTACTGAATCCTTCCATCCATGTCCTACTACAAGATAAATGTTATCCGAATTCCATTCCTCCATTGTTGGATATCTGCCACTTTCAAGCAATCTGTTCCAGTTTCCATGATATGCCACTGCAATCTGCACTTCATCCGCATCTTCCTCACAACTGCCAATCGAAAACTCATCTCCTCTGATTACAGCATCACAACTAACATCGCTTATACGCTCCAGAATTGCTTTTGTACTTCGAACCGCCATCTCCTGTATTTGTCGATATTCTTCTATATCATTCAATTTATATTCCGTTGCTCCTGTGGTAGAGTAGATATTAATATAAGCGTTATACTTTGAAATACCATCCTGACTTTCATATTTTTGAATCCAATTACTCATAATCTGATATCCATTCAAAATTGTACTCAAGGACAGACTCATACCTACTAAAAAAAGTATAAATGTCAGCTTATCTTTTGTAATTTTATACATATCATCTTCTCCTGTAATCTGTGTTTCATTCATATCACTATAAAACAAAAACAAGCAACTTGTCCTTATCCACCTCGCTGCTTGTCTCTATGTCTTCTGCCGAAACCATGACCGCATCCGGCACTGCCCCATGAGAAATCTCAATGGCATCCCGGATATCGATCAACCGATAACTGTCTTTATCTCGATTCTTTAATTCCGCTATTGTAATGCTCATATGCACGCTGCCTTTCTTCTTTGCACAAATCTTTTACCACTTCACCTGCAATGATCAGTCCTGCTACAGATGGTACAAACGCCACACTGCCCGGAATATCTCTCCGCTCTGTACATTTGTGCTGTGCTCCCGGAGGGCAGATACACTGTGTTCTGCAGCTGATCGACATATCCTCAAGTGGTCTTACCGGCTGTTCTTCCGAATATACAACCTTTAACTTTTTCACGCCACGCTTCTTAAGTTCCCGACGCATAACCTTTGCAAGCGGACATACCTTTGTCTTATAAATATCTGCTACCTGAAACATACTGCCATCCAGCTTGTTTCCTGCGCCCATACTGCTAATGATCGGCACTCCTTTTTTCTGTGACTGGAGCACCAGCTCAATCTTAGCCGTAACCGTATCTACTGCATCTACAACATAATCATAGGAGTCAAATGGAAATTCATCTGCATTTCCCGGCAGGAAAAAGCATTTGTGCATTTCGACCTTAGCATCCGGATTTATGTCTAGAATCCGTTCTTTCATAACATCTGTTTTATATTTCCCCACAGACTTTCTGGTGGCAATAATCTGGCGGTTCAGATTTGTCAGGCATACCTTGTCATCGTCGATCAGATCAAAGGAACCGACACCGCTTCGTGCCAATGCTTCACATACATATCCGCCAACGCCTCCAACGCCGAATACCGCTACTTTTGAATTTGCCAATTTGTCCATTGCTTCTTTACCAAGCAATAATTCTGTCCGGGAAAACTGTGTTAACATGTCTATCTCTCCTAAATAACCTACTAAAATGCTAGGCAAAATTATAGGACCTGAAAAGGTTCTTTGTCAATGATTTTCTGGCAAAAAGGACCGGTATTATACCACTCTGCATAATACCGGTCCTGCTTACATTAACTATTTTCTAATTATTTAATCTTCCACGTCTTTACGTATCCGACGGATTTCTTTTTCAGCTGTTTCTTTAAAGCTGTCTTTGCTTTCTTTGTGCCTTTCACAGTAATGGTTGCTTTCTTATTAATGCCCTTGAACGCACTCTTACGGATAGTCGTAAGATTTCCTGCTGTGACTGTGATCTTTTTCAGATTCTTGCAACCGGCGAATGCTTCATTGCCTATCTTCGTTATACCCCTTCCGATCGTGATATTTGTCAGATTTTTGTTACCCTTGAATGCTTGGCTCGCAACCGCTGTTACTTTATAGGTAACACCACCCACCTTTACAGTAGATGGTATGGTAAGTTTTTTCGCTTTCTTGTTTGTGATCTTCATAACAGCAACAGTTGGATTCTTCTTTGAAGATGAAGTTACCTTTACTTTAATCTTCTTAGAAGGAACTGTAAGAATTGTACCTTTCTTAGCAGGCTTTGGCATTAATTTAACTGGTATATTATTCTCCTTTGCATATTTATATGCTGCGGAATTTTTATTGCAAATAACTGTAGTATTTTGGTTAAAAACTGTCCACCAATATCCACTCTCATTCTCACCCTTTTTAAATACGTCAATTTCAATAACACTATCTGGTATAACAACCGATTTTAATTTCGGACAGCTAAAAAAAACTCCCTTACCGATACTTGTTACACTATCCGGTACCGTTATGCTGGTTAAATTGCTGCACATAGCAAATGTTTTACTGGAGATTCTTGTTATCCCCTCCGGCAATACTACTTTTTTTAATTTATCACATGAAAAAAAAGCCTCGCATCCTATACTTCTTACATTTTCAGGTATGGTGATACTCGTTAGATCAGTAGTTGCAAATCCATAGCTTCCTATACACGTTAAGCTATTTGGTAACGTTATACTGGTCAGATTTAAGCAAAGATCAAATGCAAAATCTCCTATACTTGTTACTCCCTCCGGTATTGTTATGCTGGTTAAACTGCTACAATTCCAAAATGCAGAATCTCCTATACTTATTACCTCTGTCCCATTAATCTTATCCGGGATTACAACCTTTTTCTTATCACCTTTATACTTGGTAATAGTAATTCCATCCTTAGCTTCTTCATATGTAAAATCACCATATGTCTTTGACTCTTCCGCCTGTGCTGTCATACCGCCCCCGCCACACAGCAACACACATAAAATCAATCCCAAGCCCGCATAGATCAGGCTTCTTATCTTCTTTTGCATCATTTTCATTCATCTCTCCTTTTCTCTTACGCTCCTTGTTTTTATAAGTTACATTGCTTTTTCCCATTTTTAGAAACAGTGCTAGGTACAAATAAACACAATTTTATCTGTATCTGACACTTTTTGTTTGATGTCTCTAAAAAAGCATAAACATTATAAAAAAAAAAAATAACTGTCAATAGTTCACAAAATATTTCTTAATTATTTAAATTTCGACAAAAAAATCCAGATACAACATCTCTGCCATATCCGGACTTCTACTAAAATATACATGTTATCTGTTCTGCTTATGTCTTTATCCTATAATTGCCTTAATTTCCGCTTTGCTCATATCGGTTACATCCATGATCTGCTCTAAGGAATAGCCTTTCTTATGCATTTTCAGGATAATCTCCGATTTTCCTCGGGCTTCGCCTATTATTTCACCTTTGACTATGCCCGCGGCTTCGCCCCTTACATATCCCATCTCTTCTACGCCTTCACTCAGATTACACATGACTTTCACCTCATCTCTAATACCATTTCTGTCTACCGGTATGTCATACTCCTGTTTCATAAGCTTCAATTTCTGTTCTGCCGTCATTGTCTGTGACAATAGCGTTCCAAGCAATCGATGCAGTTCATATTTTTCTTCCTTTGGCGGTATCTCCTTTGCCAGCCCGATCATCACGATGTTAGGAATATCCAGATTGCCTTTCCAGTCCTGTTCCTCTACCAGATCATCTTTCACCATATGGATATGACTCAGACTGTTCTTCTCCATATTCATACAGATCCAGATCGAATATACCTGTTTGATCTCATTATAGTCAGAACCTGTAAATTCCCGTTCTTTTTGGGATGACACCAGTCTTGCCGTATAGAAGATTGCCCGATTAAGTATGTGATACTTCGTCGGTTCATTCTTCTGGGCTTCCAGATTGATGATCATTTTCGCCAATCCATCCCGCATCCGTACATAGAAGATAATATCAAAATATATCTTTCCCTCATCAATCTCAGAATTCTCAGTATTCAACCCGACAATCCGTTCACCGGTTCTGGCATCCACTATATCTTTGTTCGTTAGTCCGGGTTCAACCGGAATCTGGCTGATATACGGTTCACCTTCAATCAATGATGCAACCGTATCTGCATCCATACCTTTAAATTCTTCTACTACCCTGATCAGTATATGCGCCAATATGATCTTCTGTCCAAGCAAGCGCTTGGCACTGGCATCATACTGTGCTTTCTGATCAGTAGCCTTGGAGGAATATACAATTTCGTTATCCATGTCCCATCTCCTTTCCCGATAGAACAGAATATCATGCATATTTTAGCTTTGTATATTGCCTCCGTCTCTCCAAGTTTGATTGTAACGGATATCCGAACGGAAAACAAGTTTAACCATAAAAAATCCGGATACAACATCTCTGCCATATCCGGACTTCTACTAAAATATACATGTTATCTGTTCTGCCTATGCTCTTATCTTAATCTATTTATAACACCATCATCAAAGTTCCCAGTCCGATCAGTACACAGCCAATGATCGACTTCATCGTGAATTCTTCGTGCAGGAATACAAATGCAAGAATCAATGTAATAACGACACTTAATTTATCGATTGGTACTACCTTGGATGCATTTCCCATCTGAAGTGCTTTATAATAACACAACCACGATGCTCCGGTTGCAAGTCCTGATAAAATCAGGAACAACCAGCTTTTCTTCCCGATCGCGCTGATTCCGGACTGTGTATGTGTCAGAAACACCATACCCCATGACATCACAAGCACAACTGCTGTTCGGATCGCTGTTGCAAGATTCGAATTTACTCCGTCAATACCTACCTTTGCAAGAATTGATGTCAATGCCGCAAATACAGACGACAACAATGCAAATACAAACCACATATAAATCCTTCTTTCTTCTTTTATTATCTTCTTTTTCATGCAACTGTGCAATCTATGAAATCTTAACTTTTTCTCTTAACTGCCTGTCGGTAAATGAAAAATGCGGCAGCTGCTGTTATCAGTTCTGCTACCCAGAACGCATTCCAGACACCGACAACACCACAGATACAACTGAGTACAAATGCAGCCGGAATGATGACAACCACATAGCGAAGCAGGGAGATCATCAATGATGGCGTACCCTTGCCAAGTCCCTCTAATGCACCGGATGAAGTCACAGATACCGAAGAAACTATAAATCCGGCACAGATGATCCGAAGTGCCGTCGTGCCCTCCGTGATCGTTGCCTGATTATCCGAGAACATTCCGATCAGTTTATCCGGGAAGATCAGGCAGATCACTGTTCCAAATACCATGATCATACCAATGATCGTAAGTGTAATATTATAAATGCTGCGGACACGTTTGTGCTCTCCTGCTCCGTAATTATAGCTAATTACCGGACGCATACCCTGGATCATGCCGTTTGCAGGAAGATATAAAAATGTCTGCAATTTATAATAGATTCCAAGGATCACGACATAGATCTGTGAATAGGTACTTAATATCGCATTCAGTGCAGTTGTAAGCAGGGACGGAAGCGCCATATTAAGAATAGCCGGAATACCGATCGCATACAGCTTCCCTGTCAGACGATCCTCTGTATGCAGATATCGTCTGCCGATCTTTACGGATATCGGACGGAACACATAGACAAACAGATAGATCAACAGGGTAAACACCTGTCCAAGTCCGGTTGCAAGTGCCGCGCCCCGGATTCCCATTTTCGGAAATGGTCCGATACCGAAGATCAATAGGGGATCTAATACAATGTTCATCAGGCATCCACCACCAAGTCCGACCATCGTAACAACCATTCTTCCAACTGCCTGATAGATCTTCTCAAATGACAGATCAATGGAAATAATAACAGAAAATGCAAATACGATCATCGAATACTGAATGCCCATCTGAACAACTGTCTCATTCGATGTGAACATCCGCAGAAATCCCGGCATGATCAGGATACAGACTACTGTCATGATCACACCATGAACAACAGAAAGAAGAGTACCCTTTGACGCTGCTGCATTTGCCTTGTCCGGTTCCTTTGCGCCGAGATAGAACGCGATCACCGCATTGATTCCCACGCCAAAACCGATGGCTACCGCATTTACAAAATTCTGGATCGGAAAGACAAGCGACAGAGCTGTCATCGCATCCTCGCTGATCTTCGCTACAAAAAAGCTGTCCACAATGTTGTACAGAGAATTGACCAACATCGATAATATCATCGGAAGTGCCATTGACAAAAGCAGCGGCAGCACCGGTCGTTCTTTCATAAATTCTTCGTTCATACATTTCTCCCTCTCTACATAAAAACGCCACACAGTTATAAATGGTTTCACTTATAGCTGTGTGGCGAAAAGATGACTTATTTATTATCCGGAAAAATCCACTTCATTCGTTTTCGTTGGTATTCTACCATATTTTTTCAGAATGTCAATAACTGCTTAGCGAATATAGTATACTCTGTTATCCTTTCTTGGAATAACATCAGGATACGCTCCATCCGTAAATCCAAGTGCGCAATGTCCGACACCGATATAGTTGCCGGTAATTCCAAGGCCTTCAAGGATCTGCTTTCCTTCTTCGCTTTCGAATTCTTCTTTTGCACGATGAATCCAGCAGCTTCCGATTCCAAGATCATGTGCGGCAAGCATCAGATTTCCCATCGTCAGGCTTCCGTCATAGACAGCAGTCGGACAGGATGCATCTGCCAGTACGATCAATATAACAGGTGCTCCGTAAAATGGATCAAAGCCTTCCTCCCAGCCGCCGATCATACGGTTCATCTCCATGATCTTATCCCGCATCTCTTTATTTGTTACCGCAATAATGATCGGAGACTGCAAGCCTCTGCCATTTGCAGCAAATGTTCCTGCTTCAATGATCTGATCCAGAACATCCGCCGGAACCATATCCGGTTTGAACTTCCGGATACTTCTTCTCGTTTTCATCTCATCCAAAACAACGCTCATCTTAAAATCCTCCTTATTACAACAAGCTCTTGCGGAGTTCTGCTCCGTCTTTTGCGCTCAAGTACGCCGGTGCTATATCGAACACGGTCTTACATCCGCTCTGTCCTTCTTTGTACAGACGGTATGCTGCTCTTGCATAAGCCACGATGACACAGGATGTGAATTCCGGGTTGGAATCCAGCTTCAGGCTGTATTCGATCACATGATTATTTTCCAGATTCCAGCCGGTCTTACCGGAACGGATCACAAATCCACCATGAGGAATTCCACTGTGGTTTGCCTTTAATTCTTCTTCACTGATAAAGTGAACCGTTGTATCATAATCGGCAAAATAGTTTGGCATGTTCTTGATCGTTTCTTCAACTTTTACAGGATCGGCACCGTCCTCTAATACAACAAAGCACTCTCTTGTGTGCTTTTGTCTGGTTGTAAGTTCTGGATTCTCACCATTTCTGACTGCTTCCAGTGCTGCTTCTACAGGGATCGTATACTGCTTGCCATCCTTAACACCCTCTACACGACGGATCGCATCGGAATGTCCCTGGCTGACACCTTTTCCCCAGAATGTATAATCACGGCCTTCCGGTAAGATCGCATTTGCATACATACGGTTTAAAGAGAACATACCCGGATCCCAGCCTACTGAGATGATGCCGACATGACCATTCTTCTTTGCGGCAGCATCTACATTTGCAAAATGCTCCGGAATTCTTGCATGTGTATCGAAGCTGTCTATAACATTGAACATCTCTGCATACTTTGGTGTCTGCTCCGGCAGATCGGTAGCACTGCCGCCGCAGAGGATCATGACATCGATCTTATCCTTCCACTGCTCCACATCATTTACAGAACAAACAGCTGCTCCCTCTGTTAATATCGATACTGTCTCCGGTGCACGTCTGGTAAATACCGCTGCTAGCTCCATATCCGGATTCTGCTTGATCGCACACTCAACACCCCGCCCAAGATTTCCATATCCTAAAATACCTATTTTCATGTTTCATACTCCTTTGCAAAATTACTTTTCTTTCAGTTTAATGATTCAAAAAGAGCCTGTCAACTTTTTCATTGACAGACTCCCATTTCATTTTCTCAACAATATAATTCTACTTTAAACGGTCTTCCTCCGTGATCTCGCGAATGACTCTGCATGGATTTCCGGCAGCCAATACTCCCGATGGGATATCTCTCGTAACCACGCTACCGGCTCCGATCACAGAACCGCTGCCGATCGTTACACCGCCACATACTGTTACATTTCCTGCCAGCCAACAGTTATCTCCGATCGTGATCGGCTTCGCATATTCCCGGTCTGTATACACGCCGTCTTCCCTCTTATAAATGTTACGCTCCTGAAAACGAAACGGATGCATCGGTGTCAGCAGAGAAACATTCGGTCCCATAAATACATTGCAGCCGATCTTAACAGGTGCACAGTCCAGACAGGTAAAATTAAAGTTCGCATAACTGTTCTCGCCTATCTCGGTAAAGCAGCCGTAATCGAACTGAACCGGTCCCTGAAGATATACATTCTTACCCTTATTCGGAATCAGCTCTGCCAGGATCTTCTCGCGTTTCTCATCCGTCTCAAAGCAGTCATTATACTCTTTACTCAACCGATGCGCATTCTGTCTTAATCGTATTAATTCATCATCAGATGGATCATAAACGGATCCTGCTATCATTTTTTCTCTTTCTGTCATCTTAATATGCCTCCGTATAAAAACATTGGAAACTTCTTATTCTATCTCAGCCCGTACCTCTTTTGTGATCGTTTCACCGCCATTCTGATACCAGTTCTCGACAAAACGATCAAATTCATCGAGTGAACTCTCACCGGTTACAATCTTCAGATAAGTGTCACTTTCCAGATTCTCAAGGCTCCACCAGTCTGTAACCATCGTTTCCGTTTCTCCAAAATATAACGACTCTACTTTGTTCGTCCTTCCATCGTTTAAGATCTTACAGGCTGTGATACGGGAAGTATACGCCGCCCAATCTTCCGCACTGGCATTCTCCGCATCCTTCAGATAGGATTCGCATGCCTCATAATAGGAATATTCCAGTACGTTCAGATCATCTGCGGATTTGTCCCCCGCAAATACATGATTCAGTTCTCCATAGCAGATCTGTAAAGCATTGTTGTAATCTACATTGATCGCAAACGGTCTGGCGGTAGGGTCTACATTTTCTTTATAATAATCGACAATCTCCTGATTGTCTCTGTCATTATACCGCAAATAGTCAAATAATACACTAACAATCTTACATGCAATCTCCGGATATTCATAACCCTTACGCACTACAATATACTTACCGGAAGGATTCTGTGTATGATAACTGGTAAGTCCGGATTCCTCTGTTGCGATCAAATAAGGCTGCCACTCGGCATCTTTATTCTGTTCCACTGCCTGCATCAGCGGGTTATTCGGTGCCCACCAGGGACCAAAGAAAGAACCGCATTGACCATCCACGATCAGCTCGATCAGGTTACTGCTCGTCCGCATCAGAAAATCCTGATCCAGAATTCCCTCTTTATACAACTCATGGATATGGGCAAGTGCCTCTTTCGCCTCCGGCTGAACCGAACCATAGACAACATTGCCGTCCTCATCATAAATCCACTGTTTCGGAAATGCACCATATGCAGCAAATATAATATCTAATGTGTATTCACTGCTATAACCACAACCGCCGCAGAGACTGGTATCACATACAAGCCCTACGGTATTTCCTGCCCCATTATGTCCGGGATCTTTTTCTTTAAATTGTCTTATGATCTCTTCTACATCCGAGAGTGTTCTCGGTGCGGACAGCCCAAGTGCATCCATCCAATCCTTACGAAGCCAGATCAGATTCGGTCCGTCTGAGATATTCGTTTCCGGTATCGCCATGATCTTCCCGCCAAAGGTTACAACATCAAGGATATCCCGACCATAGCTTCCATATATATTCTTGATCGTATCGCTCATACAGTTATTATAGCTGTCTGTCAGATCTGCGATCATATCATTATCCACCAGATACTGAAGCTCATCCAGATCCTCCACGATCATCACATCCGGAAGATCATTCTGTGCGATCACCATGGTCACACTATCGGTATATTGTTCATCCATAGCCTCAAACACATCCTGATTTTGAACATTTAGCCTTTCATTCAACAGCCTTGTATAAGCATTATTTTCATACGTCTCGCCATCCGGGAGATTGGAATTATTTGCTCCGGACAGCTTACCCAGTGTGTAGGTAAGCTGTTCCGGATATTTTCCGTAAGGTGTCGTGCGGGCTGTATATAACGCAGCTTCATATTCTTCTTTTGTCTCTGCATTCTCCCGGGTGGAGGGGGTAGCCCCGGAATCACCGCATCCACATAAGATCAATAAATTTATAATCAGCACACATGAAATAATCTTTTTTAAATACGAACCTGTAATCATATACATTCCTCTGTTTCAACCAAACTATAAGCAAATAATCATATGATCCCTTAACCTTTTACACCACCGGAGAAGCTCTCACGATAACACTTCTGCATAAACATGAACAGAATGATGATCGGAATTGAGATCAGCACCGCACCGGCTGCAAAGGAATTGAACCACGGATACACATATTCTTTCTCTAACATATTCCAAAGTCCGATAGATACGGTATAGTAATCCTTATTTGCACGGCAGATAACCTTTGCAAATACGAAATCAATCCAAGGAGCAAGAAAGGAATTCAGAACCGTATATACAATGATCGGACGGCTTAACGGAATAATGATCTTAGTAAACGACTGCCATCTGGTTGCTCCGTCCAGATAAGCTGCTTCCTCGATCGACTTCGGAATCGTATCAAAGAAGCCTTTTGCAATATAGAACTGTAAGCCTGCACCACCGGAATAAACCAGGATAAGTGCAACACGGATCAAGGATCCTTCTGACAGTCCGATCGCCTTTAAGATATAATAAACTGCGATCATAGCCATGAATCCCGGGAACATACCAAGGATCAATGCTACATTCATAAATGGGCGTCTCAGTCGGAAACGCATTCTCGACATACAGTATGACATCGCCAATACAAATACTGTAGATATTATACAGGAGAAGATCGCAATAATCAAAGTATTCATGAACATCTTCGGAAAATTCAGGATACCGGTATCTGTAAATAACTTTGTGTAATTGCCAAGAGTATACGCCTTTGGCAGCAATGTAGAAACATACTGTCCTTTTTCTCCACGGAAGCTGATCAGAACGATCCACAGAATCGGGATCACCCAGATCACGGAAAGAATTACCAGTATAATATGAACAACAATATCCGATGGTGTAAGCTTCTGTTTTCCATTTATTTTCTTACCTGTTTTAGTCATTACTGGAATCCCTCCTCGTCTTTATAAGATGTTGTATTATGATAGGTGATCAGAGATACGATCGCAAGAACGATAAATGTCATGATACCGATAACCGCACCCAGATTATAATACTGATTATCAACTGTCAGCTTGTAGAGCCAGGTAACCAGAAGATCGGTCTTTCCTGCTGTCTTTCCAACCGGAATCGGTGCTCCGTTTGACAGAAGATAGATTACATTAAAGTTATTAATATTACCTGCAAAGGTCGTGATCAGATACGGAGCTGTTACAAATAACATATATGGAAGTGTGATCTTAAAGAAGATCTTCACCGGTCCGGCTCCATCCACTTTTGCGGCCTCATAGATATCTTCCGGTATACTTTGTAAGATACCGGTCACCTGCATAATGGTAAACGGAATACCGATCCAGATATTGATCACGATAACCATGATACGGGCAATGGTTGCATTGCTCCAGAACGGAATTGCATTGTCGATGATATGATGATTCAGTAATAAAGTATTTACGATACCATTCTGACTGAAGATCGTACGCATCAAAAGCAGGGATACAAACTGTGGAACGGCTGCGGATAACATGAAGATCGACCTCCACACACTCTTACATCTTGTTCCCTTTCGATTGATGACCATTGCAAGGATCATACCGAAGATATAGTTGGTAAATGTCGCAGCAACCGCCCATACCAGCGTCCATCCGAGAACGGACCAGAATGTACTTCCGACTGCGTCATTAAAATTCAAAATCTTGGCAAAGTTTTTCAGTCCTACCCAGTTAAACAATACCGTATGGGAATCCAGCTTACTGTAATTTGTAAATGCCATACAGATCATGAATACGAGCGGCAAGATCGTAAAGACAACAATCCCGAGTACCGGAAGTGGAAGCAGAAACATATGAAGGTTTTTATCAAATAAACTCTTAATATCATCTGTAAATCCCGGAACTTTCTTTCCTGCATCATGCAGGCACTGTGCACGATATGCGCTCTCGACACTGACTACCCAGAGGCATACAAATGCAAATATGATAAATACCGTGGCTACTCCATATAATAACATCAAAAGGGAATTATCACCCTGTGTATATTCAAATATGCCTTTTGCATCATTCCACACCTTCTCCTGTTCTGCTCCTCCCAGATGGAAGAAATCGGTCAGAAGGGATGCACCGTTTTTTATCATGAAATAAATAAATATGCTTTCAAGTACCAGAAATGATAAACCTTTTACAAACTGTTTTCTGACAATGTTTCCGAATCCCATGATCAGGAACGATAATCTGGTGATCCAGTCACCATTTCTCATGGCCTTGAAAACAGTATATTGATAATCACTTCGTCTTATTTTTTTCTTTTTGCTTACTGTCGCTTCAGCCATCCTGACACCTCCGTCTCAAAGTAAATGTTGCGTTTTTACGTCTCTTTCATAAAATAAAGTGTTCCACCACCCCTGTGGAAATGGAACACTCTATCTTATGATCTGTTTATTTTTACTCTGCTACATCTGTGTTCAATGATGTATTGAATGCTTCTGTCTGCTCAGCAGCATTATCATGTGTAACTTCACCGTTTAAGAGTGCCTTACCAAAATTCTCTGCCGGTGTCCAGAAGTTACTCATCTTAGGTACAAATGGCTGGATCATAGATGTATTGTTGAAGGTATCGTTCTGAGCTGTTACTAATGCATCATTCTTTACCGTATCACTCTCTAAAAGATTTGTGTTACAAGGAACAATGCTTCTTGCTTCATAATGTGACTGCTGTGATTCTTCGTTACCAAGGTACAGGGCAAGTGCTACTGCTACCTGTGGATATTCACAGTTTGGATTTACACCGATTGCCTTTGAACCGGCAAATGAAAGTAACTGCTTGTCAGATCCGCCGATCTTGGCTGTAGGCATAGCTGCGATTCCAAGATCATCACCAAGTGCATCATGTAATGCCTTATAATCCCATGAACCGGAAAACATAGCTGCGATAGATCCATCTGTCATACCGGAAATACCGACACCGGATTCATCATTTACAAAATTCTTATTTGCTACAAGATCTACAAGGTAATCTGTAACAGCCTTTCCATTATCTCCGCCAAAGTTGATTCCTGCGTCATTATCTGTACCATCACCGAATAATGTACATCCGTTTGCAAGATAAAATGCTGCATCATACCAGCTGTTTGTAAGAGGAAAAGCAACTTTTCCTTTTTCAAGCATTGTATCAAGGCTCTTTACATCGCTGTCTGAATATACTTTCTTGTTATAGTATAAAAACCATGTATTTGTTGTAAACGGAACACCATAGATTCCGCCATCTACTGTGATAGAATCCACAACTGCCTGTGAGTTTGTTGACTTTACATAGTCTGCTGTGCTTCCGCCTAACTCCGAGATTGCATTTGCATCGATCAGTGTCTGTAACTGGTCGTTTGCGAACATATATACATCTGCTGATGCGGATACATCCTGTGTTACGGTCTTTCCTGCATCTGCCTCGCTACATGTACCATATTCAAATGAAAGATCCCAATTTGGATGTTCCTTATTAAATGCTTCACATCTTCCCTGAAGCCATTCACCATAATCCGGTGACTGATCCTCGGCAGGTCCCCATACTGTAATTGTTGCTTTAATGTTTTCTTCTTCTGCAGATGCATCAGTACTCTCTCCTGATGTTGCCTCTGCATTTGATGCTGTTGTGGAATCCTTAGATGTATCATCCTTCTTATCTCCACATCCTGCGAGTAATGACATGCACATAGCTCCTGCCAGTGCAATCGCTGCATACTTTCTAAACTTCATAACCGTTCCTCCTTTAAATAAGTCATGTTTTTTTGTTTTTTAATACTTTTGCAGTACCTTTACCTTATGACATTATTATAAAAAGGAACCGTTTCACCGTATATATCAATAATTTCAGAAACATGTTGGTTTTTTATGAATGTTTGATTTCTACATGCAGTTCTTTTGGAAAATGGATCGTGACAGTCGTTCCCCTGCCAACTTCACTGTCGATACAAACCGCATATTCCGCGCCATAATACAGTTTGATACGTTCATTGACATTTCGCACACCATAGCCCTTCGAATCGGCAGTCAGTATCAACTCCGCCTGTTCTTTGGTCATACCGACACCATTATCGGATACCGCAAACCGGATATCTTTATCGTCCTCTTTTCCACTGATCCGAATCTCTCCTCTGCCATCCTGTTTCAGATCTATGCCATGATGGATCGCATTCTCGAGGATCGGCTGTAAGATCAGGTTCAGTGTTTCATATTTTAAAATGGAATCATCGATATCATAGATAACATCGAAACTGTCATCGTGCATCGTAAGCTGGATATCCAGATATGCTTTGATGTTCGCGATCTCATCCCGGACAAGCAGGATATTCTTTCCCTTATTTAACGCTGTCCGGTAAAAGGTGGACAACGACAACGTGATACGACTGATATCCTCCTGGTCTGCCTCTAATGCTTTCCAGTTAATGATAGACAGGGAATTATACAGGAAATGCGGATTGATCTGCGCCTGCAACGCCCGCATCTCATATTCCTTTTCTTTGATCTTGCTTCGGTATACTTCATTGATCGTTGCATCCAGACGCTTCGTCATACTGTTATAACCATTGATCAGATCACCGATCTCATGCGTACTGTCATTCTCAATCTCCATACCAAGATTCCCGGTTTCCAGATTACGCATTTTCTTCTGAAGCTTACTGATACGTTTCGTTATGAACTCGGAAATTATACGGATACATGCGACTGCTGCGATCAGACTGACCAGGATTGCTGCTGCAGCAATTATTAAGATTGGCTGAATCGAAGAAATGATCAGTCGATCCGGCTTATAGATCCAGATCTTCCAGCCGGATGCCTTCGACTCCCGCTTAATAAACTGATAACCGGAATCCTTCTGCCCTACTGTTGCAAAGAACTGTTCCTCTGATAATTCATACGGCTGTTTTTCTTCTGTAAATACACTCTTTTTAAAGATGCAGTTACCTTCTGCATCCTCTATCACAACGCCATAATTATCAAATACCGTTTCGTTATTAAACGGCTGGAATACGCTGTCATAATCCACCCCTACATAGAGCAGACCCTTCGCCTTTTTCTGCTCCAGCATGGCCATGCGGTTTAACGAATACGCAGTCTTATCCTTCGCATTCACGATCCAGTGGATCTGGTTATCGTCAACTATTCCATAGTTCGTCTCTTCATTTTCAAGCGTGGTAATGGGGGCGATCGTACTGCCGTGCTTCACCTGACAGGCATCCGTGTAGATCGTTACCTGCTTTACATCATCATGAAAATACATAATAGAAGAAAGCAGGGGATCTATAACACTTGCCACCTGCTCATAATTCTGATATGTACTCTGATCTGAGCTTAAGATCTTCGCGATCGACTGATTATAGGATATATAATTAGAAAGATTGTTATAAATCTCTAACTCATTATCAAGCGCATCTGTCGTCTGTGTCAGATACGATTCCAGGATCATTGTCTCACGATCCCACAGGATCTTCTTCATCTCATGGTAGGTGATCGTCAGCGTGATCATGATCGGAAGAAACCCGGCAAGTATATAAATGACCAACAGCTTGCCGGATAATCGCAGATTCTGGAACCCTCTTTTTATCCTTTTATCTATTCGTTCTTTATGCATCCGCCTGTCCTCCGCTCTCTCTGAATTTCTGCGGACTCACGCCAAAGAACTCACGGAAGCTGGAACAGAAGTAAGACACATTCGGATATCCGCACGCCACACTGATATCTACGATCTTCGTCATGCTGTTCTCTAACATATCCTTTGCCTGTTCCATCCGGTATGCCTTGATGAATTTGCTTAGATTCTGTCCGGTTTCCTTCTTAAATACCGTACTTAGATAGCTCGGTGCGAGATGTACCATGTCCGCCAGCATATCGATTCCAAGCTCGCTTCCATAGTTCCGGTAAATATACTGCTTCACCAGTTCTACTTCCCGATGCGCCATCTGTGTCTTTCCTGCAAAACAGGTTTCCAGTCTCCGGATTGCTTCTTCGACAAGCTCCGTCAACACCTGAAAATCTGTCGCCATATATAATTTCTCAATGTCTTTATTTAACTCTGCTTCGTCAGTCTCATCGATGCTTCCGTAGATATCCTTCATCAGATTCGAGAACAGGAACTTGATATAGATTTGGGAGTACTCTGTCTTATGTCTATACTTCTCACAGAATCTCTGGAAATGCTCCCGGAGTGCTTCCACATCCTTCATCTTGATATCCTGTTTCATCTGCTTCATAAAGGTATCATCATCGAACTGGATAATACCCGGAGTCTCGCCCTCCATGTTCGGATAAAATACATGGATTTCCGGATGGTAGAATTTGTTCTCCATCAGCACTTCGAGTTCTTCCATCTTATCTGCCACTTCGGACAGATCACCGATATCAGAGGATATCGCTATGTAACAGTCAGCATCATAATCGGCTTTGATGATCTTTACGATCTCATTTGCCTTACGGAGAATATTCATCTCATCCCCTAAGAATAAGATCTCCTGCTGCTGGTTCAGGTTCAGATATTGCAGGATTCCAATTGACTTTAAGTTCTCGTTCTCTTTGAAATCCACTCCACGTCTGCCGAAGAAATCATGATTGAATTCCATCAAAAGCATATTTCTGAATTTACCCAGATCAAGCGATAATCCGCTGTATTCCTGTCTGAGCTTCGTAACATCCGTTCCGTTCAACAGCATATAGAGCGCATGCTCATATAAGAATTCCATGCTCTTATTCTTCAGCTCGTCCGAAGCCTTTGCCTCTTCCAGTTCATTTACAACCTTATTCAGAGTATTCTTGAATTCATTTGGATCGACCGGTTTTAAGATATAATCAACAACCCCCAGCCGGATCGCTTTCTTTGCATAGTCGAATTCATTGCATCCGCTGAATATGACTGTGCGCAGCTTTTTCTTTTCCTTCACAACATGGTCGATCAGTTCGATTCCATCCATGAAAGGCATCTTTACATCTGTAAGCAGGATATCAAAATCTTCTTTCTCCAGCTTCTCCAGTGCATCCACACCATTTACCGCCTCTGCAATCTCAAATTCCAGATTCAGTTTTTTTAAAAGAAACCGAATACCGTTTCTTTCTATCTTCTCATCATCTACGATCAATATCTTGTACATATCTATCAACGCCTTTCTATGGTGGAAATATATATCTTATTTTAACACATTTTACAGCTTCCAGATATCTTTATTATATTCTGCGATCGTACGATCGGAGGAGAAGAAGCCTGCCTTGCTGATATTTACTAGAGTCTTCTCAGCCCAGCCCATACGATCTTCATAATCGGCAAGCACCTGTTCCTTTGTCTGAATGTAATCACAGACATCAAGAAGTGTCATAAACCAGTCTTTTACGATTAGCTCGTTATGAAGTCTGGCAAGTGATTCCTTCTGACCGATCGCAAGCAGCTCATCACTCACGATAAAGTCTACCAGCTTCTTAATCTCCGGCTTCTCATAATACTCTCTTGCCACATAGTCTGCCTTTGCATAGTGCTCGATCACTTCTTCACTGGATTCACCAAAGAAATAAATATTATCCTCGCCCACCAGTTCTCCGATCTCTACATTTGCACCGTCACGGGTTCCCAGAGTAACCGCACCGTTTAACATGAACTTCATATTTCCTGTTCCGGATGCTTCCTTGGATGCCAGTGAGATCTGCTCTGAGATATCGCATGCCGGAATGATCTTTGCTGCTTTTGATACATTATAATTTTCGATCATGACAACTTTCAAGTACGGACTTACCGCAGGATCATTGTCGATCAGCTCCTGCAGACAGAGGATCAGATGAATGATGTCCTTTGCGATCGTATAAGCAGGTGCAGCCTTTGCTCCAAATATAACTGTGATCGGAGTCTCAGGCAGATGTCCTTTCTTAATCTCAAAATATTTGTAGATCACCCAGAGGGCATTCATCTGCTGACGCTTGTATTCATGCAGTCTCTTGACCTGGATATCAAAGATCGAATTCTCGTTGATCTCGATTCCCTGTGTCTCTTTCAGGTAGTCCTTTAAGACTGCCTTATTGCTCTGCTTGATCGCAAGGATCTCTTCTAATACGTTCTTATCCTTGTAGTAAGAAGCCAGCTCCTGTAACTTATCGGCATCCTTCTTGTAATCCGGTCCGATCAGCTCTGTGATGTAGGCTGACAGCTTTTCATTGCAGTGTAACAACCATCTTCTGAATGTGATACCGTTTGTCTTATTGTTGAATTTCTCAGGATAGATCTCATAAAATGGGTGTAGCTCTGAATTCTTCAGGATCTCGGTATGAAGATAAGCAACACCATTTACACTGTGGCTGTAATGCATATCGATATGTGCCATATGCACACGGGAATCTCCATCTATGATATAAACACGCTCATCCTTATAACGGTTTCTGACCTTTTTATCCAGCATACGGATCACAGGCATAAGCTGTGGAACGACCTTCTCCAGATAAGCAATCGGCCATTTCTCCAATGCTTCTGCAAGGATCGTATGATTGGTGTAAGCACATACATCGGTTACGATCTCTGTTGCTTCATCAAAGGAGATACCCTCTTCCATCAACAGACGGATCAACTCAGGGATCACCATAGACGGATGTGTATCATTGATCTGAATGGCTGCATAATCTGCAAGATCATGAAGATTCGAACCTTTCTCCTTTGCCTCTGCAAGGATCAGCTTTGCACCATTTGCAACCATGAAATACTGCTGATAGATACGAAGTAAGTTGCCGGCTTCGTCACTGTCATCCGGGTAGAGACAGAGTGTCAGGTTCTTCTTGATATCTGTCTTATCGAAGTTTATGCCATCCGGCTCCATGATGCTCTCATCCACGCTCTCGATATCAAATAAATGCAGTTTATTTGTGCGGTTCTCATAACCTGTCACATCGATGTCATACATTCTGGACTGAACGGTACAGTTTCCGAACCGGATCGTGTTGCTTACATCGGTCTTTGTCAGCCAACTGTCTGCCTCGATCCATGGATTCGCAGTCTCCTTCTGATAGTTATTCTCAAATACCTGCTTGAACAGACCCATATGGTAATTTAATCCGATACCATCTCCCGGAAGTCCGAGTGTCGCCATCGAATCAAGGAAGCAGGCTGCCAATCGTCCGAGTCCGCCATTTCCAAGAGATGGTTCCGGCTCTACTTCTTCGATGTCATAGATGCTCTTACCGTTTTCTGCCAGCACCTGTTTTACTTCATCGAAGATTCCAAGATTGATCAGATTGTTGGATAACAGCTTACCGATCAGGAACTCTGCTGATATATAGTAAACCTTTTTCTTGCCATCCTCTGTAACCTTGTCCTCTGCTAATTCTTTTGTCATATCAAGCAGCGCAAAATAGATCTCCTCATTGCTGCATTCCTTGATCGTCTTATTATATTTTTTCTTACAAATCTCTGTTAACATCATATCCTCCTTACAAAAATATTGCTTCACAGCATTTCTTCCATATACTCTTGCTAATTCCCTTAATCTGTCTCTGATCTCGTCTGTAAATTCACCCTTCTTCATCCGCCAACGCCAGTTTGTACCGATCGTAGACGGAAGATTCATCCGTGCTTCGTTATCCTTTCCAAGCAGATCCTGCATCTGAACGATAACGGTATCGGCAGGGCTCATATATAATACCTGCATCATCTTCTCCGGGATCTCCTGCTCATCTGCCGCTCCCAGATATTTCATCATAAATGTAAGATTGTCCTTTGATGCATTCTCGATATATCCTTTTAATGTGTCATTATCGTGTGTTCCGATATAGACAACGTAATTCTTTTCGTGATTATGCGGTGCATGTTCATTCTCCGCATTTCCGTCAAATCCAAACTGTAAGATCTTCATTCCCGGATAGCCGGATTCCTTCACCAGCTTCTGTACCTCCGGCACAATGACTCCCAGATCTTCTGCGATCACCTTTGCATTTCCTCTGGCACTGTCGATCGCATCTACCAGCTTCTTTCCCGGGCCCTCCAGATAGAATCCGTTCTTTGGTTCTCCGTCTGCCGGAATGTTGTAATACCGCACAACCCCGATGAAATGATCGATACGGATCACATCATAGAGACTGGCTGATTTACGGATCCGGTTCTTCCACCACGAGAACCCATCCTGCTCCATACGATCCCAGTCATACAAAGGATTGCCCCATTTCTGACCGTAATCGGAGAATGCATCCGGTGGACAACCGGCTACACACACAGGCTGTAGATCATGATCTAACTGAAATTGTTCTGTATTTGCCCATACATCTGCACTGTCCAGTGCTACATAGATTGGAATGTCGCCGATCAAACTGATACCATGACGGTTGGCGTAAGATTTGAGTGTCTTCCACTGCTCATCGAATTTGAACTGAAGGAACATATAGAATCCGATCTCATCGTGTAACTGTTCCCTACACTTACGAAGTGCTGTTTCTTCTCTCTTTAAAACCGGTTCTTCCCAGCTTAACCATTCTTTGTTCTCATGGTCTGCCTTGACCGCCATATAAAGGGCGTAATCCGGAAGCCAGTTTTCATTTTCCGTGAGAAATTCTGCATACTGCTTTGATGTCTCATGCTTCGATCTGCCATATGCTTTTCTCAATACCTCAAACCTTTGTCTGTACAGGCGGGCGTAATCGATGTCATCCAGCTGATCGTACCAGCTATATGCATCTACCTCCTCCTGTGTCAGTAAACCTTCATGAATCAGAATGTCGAAATCGATAAAATAAGGATTGCCCGCAAATGCTGAAAATGACTGATACGGACTGTCACCAAAGCTGGTTGGTCCGATCGGAAGCACCTGCCAGTAACGCTGGCCTGCCTCCTTCAACCTGTCAACAAATTCATATGCCTCTTTCCCCAGAGATCCGATTCCATAAGGGGATGGAAGGCTGCTGATCGGCAGGAGGATTCCTGCGCCACGCTCTAACGCTTTCTTCATGTCTGATACCTCTTTATTAAATTTTCTATTGAACAGCTATCCATTCGCCTGCATTTAATAAAGGTAAAGGTAAGGTAAAGGTCGTATATTCGGAATGTCTGTTCTGGTTTGTATTCTAATATCTTTTTCATGCTATTTCTTGCATAATAAGAGCATTTTATGGTACTATTCTATCATCTCAAAAACATTCAGCTACTATATCTTATCAAACAGGTGGACGCGAGGAAAGGAGTATATATATGAACAGTTTAGAATATGAAAATTACATGGAAACGAAGGCGCACGCCGATCCGCTCTTCCCTTACAACACCTATCTGTGCTCGATTCCGCTCGACTTCAATGCCGTTCCGCTCCACTGGCATCCATATATGGAGATCATCTATATTAAGAAAGGAAAAGGAAATGTAACGCTGGATTTCACGACGCACTATGTAGAAGAAGGAGATATCATTCTGATCCTGCCGGGCAGGATCCACGGCATCTCTCAGTATGCCTCCTATTCGATGGAATATGAAAATATCATTTTCTCTGTTGATCTGTTCCGATCCAAAAATCATGATACCTTAGACAGTGAATTCTTCCTGCCTCTGCTCTCCGGTGAATTAGATATAAAGAGTATCTATGACCGTGACGATCCGTTATATAATTCCCTGTCCTCCTGCCTAAACCGGGTAGATACCCTCTGTGCATCGACTCCAAAGGGATATCGGCTTGCTCTGAAAAGCTGTTATTTTGAATTCTTCTATACCCTGTATACACATGCAGAGCAAAAGGCAGAGACCTCAGACCGGAAAAATCATGCAAAGAATCTGGATCGTACCAAAGCGATCTTATCTTATATCGACGGAAACTACAAAGAAGCAATATCCATTGCGGACATTGCTTCTTACTGTGGATTCTCTGAATCCCATTTTATGCGATTTTTTAAGAATACAATGGGTGTATCCTTTACCACCTATCTGTGTGATTTCCGGTTAAATATCGCAGCCAGACTTCTTGTCACAACCGATGACAGCATCCTGTCCATCGCAGAAAGCTGCGGATTCTTTAACCTGTCCTATTTCAATCGAACCTTCAAGAAGAAATATGGTGTCACACCCGGAGAGTATCGGAAGCGGTAGTAACCCGCTTTCTTTATTCCCTGCCAAATACATCTTTTTTCCGGACAATGATATAGCCGATCACCCACAAAGCAATGATCCAAATGGTCAGATACAATAATCCAAACCTGACAGACAGTGCATCTGCTCCATCACTACTGAAAAAACGGGTGATCATAGCATATCCATGCGGAAGATAACGACTGCCATAATAACTGCTTACGACCAACATCATAAATACAACAACCATACCTGCTGAACTGCTGTACTGTACTGTAAGTATCATCTGAAGAAGAGACTGTATGATTCCAACCATTAATGGTAAAACAAGCAGATTCACAAGCAGATCTGATGCCCCGACTCCTATAAAATCTGTTCCGTATATCATGTTAGCCAATGTTATATGATCCCTGAATGATATCTCTCCATACCGTGCCCACGCATACGCAAGTGTTCCAAGCCATGCACATGCAAAATACAGAAGATTCACACAAATACACCAGACACATTTCGAGCACCACCAGATTGAACGTTTCCTGCTCTTAACCATCATATACATACCAAATCCATGCATATCCTGCCGGATATAATCTCCAACACAGAACATCAGACACAGATACAGCATAAACCACGTCATTGGAACCTCAAATGAATTATTGCTTCCTTTTGTAAATACAAAAGGACTCTGTCCCTGAAACAGATTCAAACCATATTCCCATATTGACAGGTTCTGTCCATACCACTGCTGGAAGTACTCGCCAGCTTGATCGACCATCCCACAGGCGATCGCACCAATCAGCACAGCCAGAATATATCGTCCAATATATTTTACCAGCCCCTGCCGGATATCATGTTGAAAAAACTTAACGATCATTCTCCGTCTCCTTTATAAGCCTTCCCTCTGACATATAAATTTTCTCATCTGCTAGATAATCCATTTCAGATTTATCATGACTGGCAACGATAATGATACGGTTTTCAGCCGAAAGCCCACGAATAATTGCACGGATCTCCTGCACTCCATCTGTATCGATCGCATTGATCGGTTCATCTAACAAGATCAGTTCCGGACTTCCCATGATCGCTGCTGCGATTCCAAGACGCTGCCGCATACCAAGTGAATACTTGTAAAATTTTCTCTTATCATCCGGATCCAGTCCCACCTGTTCCAGCACCCGGCGTACTTCTGCCTTATCGACATTTTTCTGAAGACCAGCCAACATCTCCAGATTCTGTTTCCCTGTATAATCATTTAGAAATGATGGATTCTCAATCAACATACCAACACTTTCCGGAAATGAAATATCTTTACCAAGCACTTTATCCTTGATCCGTATAGTTCCGGAACTTGGATAGATCAGGCCTGCTATTAAACGCATCAGCATAGTCTTGCCACATCCATTCTTCCCGCATAAGCCGTAGATCCTGCCACCAGAAAATGTATAATTAATATCATCCAGTACGATAGTTCCCTTTATCACTTTTTTCAAATTAGTAATTTCTATTTTCATTCCATTGCTCCAGTTCTTAATACATCTTTTTTATAGTTACTTGCAGCAAACAGCACTATAAGGATCAGAAACATTCCTGACATTGATAAGAACAGAGAATGCCAGGTAAGCTTCATGCCTTGTTGTGCAGGATTTGGGATCAGACTGATATTATATGCATTTATATCCGGGATCAGATTGTGGATTCCATAATACATACAGCAGTTAAACATCAGTGGCAGGATCATCAATACAAACCGGTTGTAACAGAATTGTGTGATTGCCAGCGCCATCAGTGCAAATAAACCGCCATAGATAAAATCTATAAAAATATACCATGCTGCATACAACGCCGGTGCTTCATACACAATGTCACCCAGAAGTGCCCGTCCCGGCACAACCGACTGTAATGCCATTGGGTCTGTTCCAATAATCGGCATAAAACAGGCAATCGACAGAAAATTAACAAGCAATGGTATTGCTATCACACATCCTCCACTTACAAATGCTGCAATTCCTCTGGCTGTCAGATACCTGCGTCGTCCACATCGTATGATCATCTGCCCGGCATACCCATTGTTCCATTCAGAAAACAACTGGCTTCCATATGGAAGTACTGCCAGAAATGGCAGCAACAGATAGAATAGCTGATTGCAGGGCGACAGCAGCTCTGTTCCTAACCATCCATCCAGAACACCGATCTCATACCAGTATCCATATTCCTTATCCATTTCCCCCAATTCCGTAACCTTTTCGTATTCAACATTATTCGGAGCGTACACATTTCTGTAAATCCACACTGTATGGTACAGACTGATCAACAATCCAACCATCAGTGCAATATAAAACCCCTTTGTCCGGAACGCTTTCTTTAATTCCAAGCTTACAACCTGTCTCACTGTTCTCCCTCCATTTCAATATCTGTGATCTGTAATCTGTTTTTCACCGGATATGTTCCGAGAACCATCTCATATATCACCTGATTATTCTCCACCTGTTCCCATTGTTCCTTTGTCAGGTTCGCCTTATATATTTCATAAGGAATATAAAGGGTATCCCCCGATACAAATGTTCCATCCGATAATGACGGATTCAGATCACTGAAAAAGAATGGATCAAATTGATTAAATACATGGAAATACTGAATTGAAGGCATCGTTTCCAGCACATTCTGGTCCTGAATCTTCTCCACTGTATATGCGACCATCAATAACTTCGTATTTTCTCCTGTAAGCTGCGATTCCTGATAACTCTGATATTCTGGATGTTCTTTGAAATAATCCTCATAATTCCATAAAACAGCGTCTTTGATCTGATAAGTTAATCCTCTGTATGTCAGATTTTCTCCCTGTGCGATCACATTCTGTTCCGGCAGTCTGGCATGTGCAGTTACATAACAGATCCGGGCTCCAATTATTAAAAACACAGCAATTGCCAATACAATACCTGCTATTTTCTTCTTTTTATTCACTTCGTCCTTTTTCCTTTCATCCTGGCAGATATCTGATTTATTACCTGCATAAATAAATGAATAAAGATGGTCTCCTGTCCCCCGCAGAAAACCATCTCTTTCATAATGCTATGAGTCAATCCTGGTAAAGATATGCTTTGTATTCTTGTTCACATTAAATGCTGCTCAGTCGTTATATATTCTCCATAAATTCATGACAATAGGTAGATAGATTTAACTGAATAATTAAATTATTAGCTTCATGAGCAACAATTTTTCCAGTTGAAATAGGAATCTAGTTAACATCCTTTTACAAACTGTCCATAACTTTTTCACCTTTTAATTCTCGTTGAAAATATATTTTAGAATATTTTTCTTCTATTTCAATACTGTATATGATCCAGCACAATCTGGACTCCATACACCTTTTGCTACACCTGACCCCGAAAGTGACTTAAAACCTAGCTTGGCATAAGAATACTTTAATTCATTTACATAGTTAGTCATTGCATACTTTCCCATTCCATTTATACCATAAAAACGTTTCCTGTCTCCATCCAATCTACCCGCAGGATATTTCTTTGCACTATCGCCAGTGCATCCATAAACCCCTACTGAAATTGCACTAAGACCAGACCCATATGTTAGACTCCAGTAGATATAAATTTTTGAATTAGTATCCTTTCTCCTTTTATTGGTATATTTTACCTGCGTAGAATTTTCATCTAGCACGGCCTCCCATTTTGTATCCGATGTATTAGCTGCACTTGATACTGACTCCGATATTCCCATACCAGTTAAAACAAGCATACCAGCAATTGTAGCAAGAATTATTTTGTTACCAATTCTTTTTTTGATCATTATTTTATTCTCCTCCTGATTGTATAAACTATGAAAAACTTTTTACATGTTTTCCACGCTGCCACGATACCAGTCAAAGCCACATACAAGCATAAACTTCAACTTATAATTCGTGTAACATTAAGAAGCGAGAAGGTTAATCGTCATCTCCCCCTCATACCCTATACAGTTTTGCTTTATCTATATATTAATAACACAAAGTGTATATGTCAATAGTATTTTAGTTTTTCTGTATATTTACAAAATAAATGATATATGTTATATTAAAACCTTGAAATTGAGGTGTTCTAATGGATCGAAAAAGCAACTTTCGACGTGGATCCGTCGAACTAATGGTCTTACATCTGTTAAGCTTACGGGATTACTATGGATATGAGCTGACACAGATCATAAGACAGGAAACGAATGGCGTCATTGATATTCCGATTGGTTCATTATACCCGGCATTATACAAATTAATTGATGCAGGATATATCTCTGATCATAAGGAACAAGTGGGAAAAAGAATGATTCGTATATACTATCACTTAGAGGATAGCGGGAAAACACGATTAGATCTTTTGTTACATGATTACTACCAGACCAATCAGGCAATTCAGGACATTTTAAGATTTAATGGAGATGAACATTATCTTAAATAAAAGCAAAGAAACCAAATGGGAATCCTAACTTACAGGATTCCCATTTGGTTTCTTTACTTTTATTCTTCTACCACCGGAAAATATACTTTTATCTCACAGCCGCCTGTGGCTTCATCAGAGGAAACATCCAGTTCCACATTCAGGTCATGTGCCATTTCTTTTGCAAGATAAAGTCCCATCCCGGTTGCTTTCTTCCGCCTGTCCCCGGAATCTCCGGTAAAGCCTTTCTCAAATACATACGGAAGATCGCAGGCTTTGATACCCACGCCATTATCCCGGACAGACAAAATGATCTTCTCTTGCTCTCTGATACAGGAGATCCAGAGCTTTTTACCCTCTCCTTTGTTGTATTTGATCGAATTGCTGATAAACTGTCCAAGCATAAATGCGAAGCCACGTTTATCGGTAAATAATGTGTTCTCCTTTATATCAAGCTGAACCTGTATCTTCTGTTCTTCTAACAGTGGTGTGAAATCTTCCAAAACTTCCTTCACACAGGTTTCCGTATCGACCGACTCGAATCTGTAATCTTTTCTCGCCCCCTTTAAGCGGGCATAATATAACATCTGGTCGATATATCTCTGCATCTGACAGTTGATCCGATCAAGCTTGCATACCACATCTTCTGACAGCTCGTCTCTGTGATTGTCCAGCATAAATGTCAACAGGGCAAGCGGCGTCTTTACCTCATGCGCCCATGCTTCCACATATTCCTCATAATCATTTAGCTGTAACTTCGTCTGTGCGCATTGATCCATCTGCTCATGTAATATCTGACTGAAGCTTCTGATCTCTGCCTGCAGATTCTCCGCATCATGAAGCAGTTGTTCCTCATGGTAGGAATCCGGCATTGCAAGGAATTCATCAAATGCTTTCTTTCGTTTTCTCTCTTTCTTTGCCAGATAAAGAACAGCCGTTACAAATACCAGCAGACTGAACAGAATTACCGATATTACGATCACCTGAAACGCCTGTGCATCGATCAGCCATAACAGCAGGATACTGAGCAGATCAAGCAGTCCGATGATCCCCAGCCAAAATCTATTCTGTTTTATGATCTGTCCGATCTCCTTTACGGATATATGTTCCATTTTTACCTCTCCGCTGTCTGTCCGACAAAACGATATCCGACGCCACGCACAGGAAGGATCTGCTGTGGCATATCAAGATTTGCCATTGTCTTTTTCAGTCTTGTAAGATTCACCTGTAAGGCATTTTCATCGATGAATTCTGCTGTCCCCCATAAGGCGATACAGAGTTCCTCTTTCGTCACGATATCCGATCCGTGCTCTAAGAATATCTCAAGGATCTTTCCCTGATTCTGCGGCAGGATAACAGACTGGTTATGAATGTATAAAGTATAGGTCTGGCGGTCAAGGAGAAATCCATTTCCTTCCAATAGGTTATTTCTTCCCTCATACCGTTTCAACACATTGGATACTCTGGCAAGCAGGCGTTCTTTTCTGCACGGCTTCGTCAGGAATTCATCTGCACCCAGATCCAGCGCATGCAGTTCATCCTGAAGCTGATCTCTCGATGTCAGAACCAGAATCGGTATGGAGCTTTTCTGCTTCAGTTCCCGGCAGATCTGGAATCCACCCATGCCCGGCAGATTCAGATCGAGCAGCACCAGATCCGGGGATGCCGCAAGGATGGCTGCTGCCGCATTCTCAAAATCCGTGATGCCGCTGGTCCGATACCCCGCCTTCTGCAATATGGCTTCCAGTTCTTCCCGCATCATATCTTCATCTTCTACCACTGCTATATGCTTCATATCTACTCCTCATCTATCAGTCAAGATTTCACGCTATCGCCATTGATCTTCATCTGCTCTGAATCTACTCCTCTCGCTCCGGTACCATCAGTGTCAGAAGATACCGGTTGCTTGATCGTTTTACAAATGCCATATAGATGCATTCTACCACACAGAGCAGCAAAATCATAGCTGCAGCAAGCAGCATGGCATCTCGGATACTATTTGAGATCATACCGGAAACCAGTGTAAGGACGGCGCGCACACCGAAGATACTGCTGATGCCTGCAACGACAACCGGCATACCAAAGTACCAGTTGATCTGCTTTCTTGCGGAACGGCAGAGCAGTTCATAGGTTGCTCCAAGCCGGATCAGTGTCTTATATCTTCGGCCGGATTTCTGCTGTCCCATCAGGAACTGTACCCCGATCACGGTATTTGCAATGATCAGGAAAATGATCGCCAGATAGATCGTGATATAACTTGCTGCTACGATATAGAACATCCGGCGTCCCATATTTTTCAGATAACTTTCATACTCAATATTTTTTGCTGCAAAATCAATCTGCGCAAGTTTATCATTCATCTGCATGACCGACTGAAGCAGGTTATCTCCCTTGACCTTTGACTGATCCAGCACACCGTTCAGATAGATCGTGCTGTCCCATGTATATTTGTCAAATACTTCATCCGGCACGATCAGGGCAAAGGATAACGTAATTGCCCGATCTGTGACAATCGGTGTGGTCTGTATCTTACCGGTCAGATACATCTTATGATCCAGATATGCTACCTCCGGGCGGTCTGCCAGAATATCATTTATATTCTGATTCATACTATCCGATGTAAATTCCAGACTTTTAAATACTGCCGCCTCATCGTCTGACAATGCAAGAGGTTCTTTCCCTGCAAGTTCGAGTACATGATTATATCCGCTCAAAGAGATCAGATATGGATATGACACATATTCCAGATTGTTAAGCAGAATATCTTTATCCTCTGAATCCGGCAGTTGTTCTACCCGGTTCATAACGGATGACAGATCAAATACATCGTAATCACCATTTGCACCCGGAATAAGATGACCGACCCGCACCTCAAACAGATCGGAGAAATCCTGTTCCAGTCCGTTGTCTGTCAGAAGTTTTTTTACATTTGCCACACCCTGTTCCTGATCTTCTTCGTAATTCTCAAATGTATAATCCATGATATGGATATTTCCCTTTTCATTTCCATAGGAAAATGCGATCACGATTCCTGCACCAAAACAGCAGAGGGCTGCAAGGATCAGAATAGAACTGATCGATAAGGTACTGGATTTTCTTATGACATTTTCCTGCACCTGACGGAAATTAAATACCCGAAGGGCAGCTCTCCCATGGCTGTGTTTTGCCAGACGGTCGATAAAAAACCGCATGCCATAGAATAAGAGCAACATACCGACAAAACCGATCAATATTGTCTCAGACATCTTACGAAGTGTCGTCCATGATCTTCCTCCAATCGCCATGCTGTATGCTACAGCCAGACAGATAATACCGAGAACGAAACTTACCGCATAGACACCAGCCGGGAACTGCTTCTTTGTTCCCTCCGGTGTATCAACTAACAACGCACCGATCTCCTGTCCCGCGATCTTCCCGCTTAAGATCAGGAATGCAACCAGCTTAATCACCAGAAATCCAACAGCAGTGATTATGATTGCCTGAATGGAGAATGTTACCTGATGACCGACGATCCCAAGTCCTACACATTTGGCTGTGATCAGACTGATCAGTTCAGATAATAAAATGGCAATCGGAAGTCCTGTTATAAGGGCTGCCAGACTGCTTCCTATATCTTCTGCAAGAAGCATCCCGAATAGCTTGCTTCTCCTCATTCCCATCATCAGGTAGACGCCAAATTCGTGTCTTCTTCGTTCCAGTTGGAATTTGCTTGCATAGTAGATCAGGAAGAATAAGATCACCAGTGTCATTACAAAAAATGCAGGTATGATCTGGAACAGACGATCTACCGCATCACTCTCCATTTTCTTAAGGAATACCATAACATCCTGTGAAGAAAGTGACAGGATAATATAGAATGCCACGATGGATATTACTAACGAGGAGAAAAATAAACCGTTTTCTTTTCTGTTTCGTTTACTGTTTTTTCGGATCAGTTTAAAGAACATTTGCGCTGCCCCCTCCCAACTGTGCCATGACCTGCAAGATTCTTTCATAGAACTGTTGCTGTGTCTCTGCGAGCAGATCCCGTCTTAATTCATGGAAGATCACGCCATCCTGAATGAACAGGATACGCTTGCAATAGCTTGCTGCATTGGAATCATGCGTTACCATCAAAACAGTTGCCTTCTCATCCCGGTTCAGACCGGCTAATTTCTCCATCAAAGCTTTGGCATTTCTGGAATCAAGTGCTCCGGTTGGTTCATCTGCCAGAATGATACCCGGATTCAGGATCAGCGCTCTGGCTGCTGCCAGTCTCTGCTTCTGTCCGCCTGACATCTGCGATGGGAACTTATCCAGTACCTCGGTGATCTCCAGATATTCCGTTAACTGCTCCAGACGTTTTCCGCCCTCTGCCTCCGATATGTTATGAATCGACAATGGAACCATGATGTTCTCACGTCCGGTCAGATTATCCAGCAGTTCAAAATTCTGGAACAGGTATCCGATCTCCTTGCCACGGTATCCTGCCAGCTTCTTGCCCTTCAACCTCTGGATCTCTGTACCCTTCATCCGGATCTTGCCGCTGTCCGGCTGGATCACTGTTGCGATACAGTTTAATAACGTTGACTTACCGGAACCGCTGCTTCCCATAATTCCTAAAAACTCGCCCGGCATCACCTGAAATGTGATTCCATTCAATGCCTTTGTCTGGTTTGGTTCCTTTCCATAATATTTTTTCAGATCTTCTATCTCTAATAATGCATCCATGCTGCCGCCTCCTTGTACTTTCTTAATTGCTGTTGTCTGACTTCTTGGGGTATCATGGTTTCCTTCGCTCTCTCATACCCGCTGCTGCCCGGCTCCTGTGGGTATCATAATTTATTTCTTAATTTCATACCCACCATATCTGACAATATTTATACTATCAGATATCTTCCTCAAATAACACTTACACTGAATGAAAGGTTTTGCCTGTATAATTCCGGAAACATCCGACGATACTAAATATGTTTAAAAAGATAATTGCAGAATTATTATATATATTGCTCATACATGAACAGCATGACTTACCAACACAGTATATATGCGATTCCGCACTCATCAGTAAAATTCCATCAGGAGGTTATCCCATGTCAAATATGTTTTGTTTTCAGTGCCAGCAGACGGCTGGCAATAAAGCCTGTGTAAATACCGGAGTCTGCGGTAAGCAGCCCTCGACATCCAATCTGCAGGACGAATTGATCTGTGAACTGATACGACTTGCCGAAGCAGCCGAGCTTACAAAGAAATCCTTGCAACAGAAAAAAGAGACAGATCCCAAACTTCTGTCCCGATACCTGAACACCCGAAAATCCGCTGACCGCCTGCTGATCGACGGCTTATTTACGACACTTACAAATGTAAATTTTGATGATAAAGCAATCAAAGATTACATCAAAGAAGTGCAGAAAAACCAGAAGGATATCATGCGCTGTATGCCTACAGACATATGTAGCATATCAGATATCGCATATAAGAACTTCCCGACTACAAATATGAACTTCTCAGATACAAATATGAATTCATCAACAGCAAATATCAATCCTCCGACCTGTGGATTGAAAGATCCACATGATATCCCGGTAATCAGCCTGTGGGATGGTACGGACGATATCGTGTCACTCCGCTCCACGTTATTGTTCGGCTTAAAGGGAATGGCTGCGTATGCGCATCATGCAATGAATCTCGGCTATCAAAATGATAATGTAACAACCTGGTTCTATAAGGGCTTGTGTGAAGTGAACCGCGAACACTCGGTAGAAGAATGGATCGAGCTTATTATGGAATTTGGAAAAGTGAACTATCAGTGCATGGAACTGCTCGATAAGGCAAATACCGAATCCTTCGGCACACCAACGCCGACTAAGGTTCACACCGATATCCGCAAGGGGCCTTTCATTGTTGTATCCGGTCATGATCTCCGCGATCTGGATCTGCTCTTAAAACAGACCGAAGGAACCGGGATCAATGTCTATACACATTGCGAAATGCTTCCGGCTCACGGCTATCCAAAATTAGCCGCCTATAAGCATCTTGCCGGCAACTTCGGAACTGCATGGCAGAGCCAGCAGACGGAATTTGAAAATATTCCTGCGCCCGTCCTCTTTACAACCAACTGCCTGATGCCCCCACGCCCAAGCTATGAGGATCGCATCTACACTACCTCTGTTGTCGGCTATGAAGGAATGGTGCATATCGAGGGAACAAAGGATGGCAAGAAGGATTTTACTCCGATCATCAAGCATGCCCTAAAGCTGGGCGGCTATGAACACGATCACAGCATGAGCGGTATCAATGGCGGACATATCCTGACAACAGGATTTGCACATGGCGCAGTCCTCTCCCATGCAGATAAACTTACAGCCGCCATCAAGAATGGTGATATCAAACACATCTTCTTAGTTGGCGGCTGTGACGGTGCCCATCCGGGCAGAAATTATTATACGGAATTTGTAAAACAGACTCCTATGGATTCTCTCGTTCTGACACTTGCCTGTGGCAAATACCGGTTCAATGATCTCGACCTGGGTGAGATCGATGGAATTCCAAGGATCTTAGATATGGGGCAGTGTAATGATTCTTACAGTGCGATCAAAGTTGCCCTTGCACTGGCAGAAGCTTTTAACTGTGATATCAACGAGCTTCCTCTGACTCTCGTTCTTTCATGGTATGAACAGAAGGCTGTCTGCATCCTTTTAACCCTGCTTGCCCTCGGTGTCAAAAACATCTATCTCGGCCCAACCCTTCCGGCATTCATGACAGAGACCGTTGTCCGTTTTCTGGTTGACACCTACAACCTGCAGCCGATCACGGCTCCTGAGCAGGATATGGATGCGATCCTCGGGCGCGGCTAAATAGTCAGCCGGCATCATCCCATTCCGGCAACAGCTTCATCACACGTTCCGGCAAACATCAGTGCTTTATCACACATTCTGGTAACCACCACAATAAGGGCAGCGGCTGGCATATCCGGTTGCTGCCTTATAAGAAGCACCGCAGTTCGAACATCGGACTGCGATCAGGTGAAGCTGTTCCGGATCGATCGGCTTGTTGTCCATCAGCTCTTCTTCTCTTCTGAGCCGTTCTCCACGGACAGAAGCAGGATCATAACTGTACTTACCATTGTATTCATAGATATCGATCGTCATTCCGATCGGGAACATGGAATCCGCTCCTCCACTGATCGAAGTCGGCAGGATCACTTCCCGCTCGATACCATAATTATCAAAATAATGCACCTTTACATTTAAAGGAAATCTGCCATTTACCATATAAGATGTATTTTTTACATAACCATAAATCTTCGCTGTATACTTTTCACCATGTACACGGATCATTTTCTTGTTATGGAGCATAACAAGGATCGTCACGATAAAACATAATCCAAGTACCACAAACATTAATGGAATTAATATAAATGCCCCGGGCTTACCAAATGCAAATAAAAAGATCAATGTCATAAAAAGCCCTATTCCTGCAAAACCCACTCCGACAATCATACATATCTTCTGTGCACTGTTCATATCCATCTGCCTCCCACATAGTGATCATAACTATGATACTAGCATCTACCCATTTATAAGTCAAACAAATCCATGTATTATTGCGTATACAATTATCTGTTTTCACCTATGATATTCTTTATACCTGCATATGAAATTTTATAAGTTTGAATATGAAATTTTCACTTGCATTTTTACTAAAAGCTTAGTATAATGACCGACGTTGTAAAAATTGAAGAAAAAGCTTTGGTATAAAATTGGAAACGACACAAGTGTGCTCCTGATATTTCACCTCGTTTGCCGACGGATGAGCATATCACTTGATAACGAACAACACATGTGTCTTTTTTGTGCTTATTTTTAAGATATTTGCAGTTTTAGTTCTGCATTTATTCAGATTATTTATCAAAAAGGAGATTTATTTTATGCCAAAAACTTTATTTCAAAACATTGTTTTCACATTAATGATGTCTTTTCTTATGGTCTATGCCATGATCTGCTACAACATTTCCCTAAACACGGGTGGAATGTCAAACTCCGTTTTCTTAGCCGCCTTTCATGAGCTTATCATCATGTGGCCGGTTGCCTTTTTACTTGAATTCCTGTTTGTAGATAAGGCTGCACATGCTCTTGCATTCCGCTTCGTGAAGCCGGATGACCGCCCGATCATCATCACGCTTGCAATTTCTACCATGATCATCTGCATTATGTGTCCTTGCATGAGCCTTGTTGCCACTATTTTATTCAAGCATGCCGGTCGTCAGTTTGCAGCCGTGTGGCTCCAGACCACCTTCTTAAACTTCCCGGTAGCTTTCTTCTGGCAGCTTTTTTACTGCGGTCCATTTATCCGTCTGATCTTCCGCAAGCTTTTTCCAGAGAAATAAGTCTGCATAAACAATGGATTCGATTGATCCGGCAGGCTGGCACTCGAATCCATTATTTATATTATGAAATTAGAGAATCCCCTCCGACAGATGGTTATATGCGTAACGTTTTACCTGTATTTCTTATCTGGTCATCAGACGTTTTCTAACTATGACATTTGCGAAGATTTCGTTGTGAGCTGCATATTGCCAGTAAATACGGGTGCCTGTTCGAGCTCAAAGAGCGAGTTGGCACAGGAGTATTTACGAATCAGGCATATGCAGCAAACAGAAATCATAGCAAGTCATAGTAAAAAACGGCTGACTGCCAGATAGGAAATACAGATAAAGCCCCATATGTATAACCATCTGTCGGAGGGGATTTACACATTACGACTGCCAGACCAGGTTACCGGATGGATCAAGAGCCTGAATCCGGTAGGTATGGGCTTTAAGGTCTGCGGACAGGCGGGCAAGATAACCATCCTTTTTCCAGGTGATATAAATACGGTTATACATCTGGTCTGCCGGTACTTCTGCAAAATGCAAAGCATTTTCTGCCTGAGCGGAGATCTGCGCTGCAGGCTTTGTCCGGATTGTCATTTCCGCATCAAATCCAAATGCTGGAAATTCTTTCCGGAATTTCAACATTTCAAGCTGCTTTTTTACGACCTCCTTTTCAAGTCCTGACTCTATATCTTTTTTTGAAAGATTTGTCCGGTTGATCTCTTTATGTCCACCTGCACCCGCACGCTTCACTGCCTCATAATCATTAGATCCGGCAAACAGATCCAGATACCAGACCTGAGGTTTTCCGGGCATAAATATCTGCAATGCTCTGGCTAATAACAATGCCTGTTCATTTTCGCCAAGTGCATTATAATATGTCGTATTTACCTGATAATACATCTTTTTATTACCGTGAAGATCCTTTACAAAACCACCACGATCCACAAGCAGCCGGATCAGATCTTCAATCCTGTCGTCCGGTAACAATCCGGCAAGATCCAATACCGGTATTCCATCATGGCATCCAAGCATATTCACAGTATGAATATTCTCTTTTATCTGTTCCTTTGCCCACTGCTCCAGGTAAGAGCCATCGCCTCTGTAAAGAGCATCCAGGATCAATCCCGGAAGGAAAAAGTCATATGTCAGATATCCCTTCTCTGCTATCATCTTATACTTTTTCTCTTTATATCCGGCATGAATCTCCGGAAGAAGGCGGATTCCATATGGTTTTGCAAGCTTATGGATCTGTTCAAGGAATTCCCATGTCTCCGGTTCATTTAAGAAATTGGCGCGTCCCGGTGCTTTTGGGGCATATGCAAATGCATCCAAACGGATTATCTTCGCTCCGTAACCTGCCAGTTTTTTTATGGTTTCACGGTAAAAGTCCCAAACCTTTTCTGATTTAATATTGAGATCCATTTGTCCTAAATATCTGGTATGATAATCATCAGTATCCCGAATCTCCTGATAAAACGTATTCCAGTATGGAATCCGACTGCCATCTGCCATTTCCACCATCAACAGAGGTAATCCCGGTTTACGGAAGAACATCGGATCCAGATACTTCTGTTCCGGTTGTATATAGCCGTCTTCTGTCATTTCTCCACAGTTTTCCCAGAATGTATTCCAGTTAATAAAAAAGTCACGATATTCCGATTGACTGCCATTCTCCAACAGATCCTGAAACTGTGGCGACTGTACAGACGCATGGTTTAACACAAAATCCAGCTTCAGATCTATATTCTGTCTGCCCAACCGTAATAGTGCCTTTTCAGAATGAAATGTCTCCTCAAGATCATAGTCGATTACAGAAAAACCACGATCCAGATCAGAATGGTAAATACTCGGTAGTATATACATTGAGGAAAATGCATCTGCAAATCCATCTCTTTCAAATAAATCCGCAACAGCTTCCAGATCTCCGCCAAGACTGTCCGGATACAGATTCAGCATTGGACCATTTTCAATTTTATTTATATCTGTCATAGTTGTTTCTTCTATCTCTGTTTTCCTCATATTCTATAACCTCCTGTTCACTTACTATTCCGTATAAATCCTGCCATGCATATCCTGAATGATATCTGCCCGATCCAGTCCATCATTAATCTTCTTCTGCTCAATTCTTAATACTCTGGCTACAAAGGGACTGTCAATGGCAGTGTCACGATTCCTCTTCTTTCGGTTTTCAAGTGTTTCTTCCGGCGTACTGATCAATACAACAGATACATCCACCCCCTGCAGGTATGCACTGTTTCCATGTGTCCATTCAAGAATCAGAATATCTGTATCTGATACATCCCTGCGATCATACCAGATATCATCCTGGGTTCTTCCCATATGACGTAGCAGCAGTTGTGAAGTCCCTCCATGAAACTGCATGAGAAGATTCGATATAGCTTCATAATCCAGTTCCTGATCCGTACCCAGATAGTCTGTAAGAGCCTTGTCTCCATACTTCTGATATATGGATAACCACTGCATGTCCTCCTGTTCTTCTGCATCCCTTCCGGCTTTTTGAAGCTCTAATAATTTTTCTTTTATTTCATCTGTATATAGCCTTTCAGTTATAAGTCCATTTAACCCGGACATACGAAATCTCGCAATTCGTTCTGCATCATTATACATGGGAATCCGATGCGGATAATTGTCCCCGCTTATAATAAGTGATTTCTTTCCCTGTTTTTCAAACATATTTTGAAGTAAGAAAGCCATTCCGGTCTTACCAACACCAGAACCTCCGGATACCGATATGACTGTTTTTTTCTCTTTTCTTTCTTCTGTTTTTTTCCGGATCAACGGAAATAATCGTTCTGCGTTTTTGATCTGTTCCTGTGCCAGATCCGATACTGTAATTTCTTTCGTATCCATCTGTCCGTCACCTCATTTCTGATCATCTTATATATCTTTTATTCTATTGTTTTTGCCAAACTCCCCGATCTCTGCAAACAGAAACCGGGGAGTCCTATTTATTCTTATTCTACTGCATCAAGCAGGATCTGATAGCTTGGATAATTACCGGATACTACCGTAAACGGCATACCGAGCTCCATCAAAGCAGCTCCTGAATAAACAGTACCTGTTTTCTTATCCCGATAGGAACGTTCCGGCGCAAGCCCTCTCAATCGAATATAAAATACAGGATGATTACCATGTGTATTTAATAAAACAGCACCTACAACTGCATGTTTTTTTTCTTCATCGACAGACATCCATGCTCCATATTCCGCCTCAAACGGATTACTTAATCTGTAATAATCCCCTTTTAAAATAACCGGTGCTGCTTCATGATAGGTTTTGATCTGTTCACGGACTGCCGTCTTATCTTCCTCAGATAACTTTCCAAGATCCAGTTCATATCCGAATGCACCTGTCATGGCAACCACACCTCTGGTCTTCATGTCCGTCACTCTGCCGGTCTGATGATTCGGCACCGCAGATACATGGGCTCCCATCGTTGATAAAGGATAAGCAAACGATGTACCATACTGGATACGGATACGATCAACTGCATCTGTATTATCACTGCACCATATCTGTGGTGTATAATACAACATACCCATATCAAACCTTCCGCCACCGCCGGAGCAGCCTTCCCATAACATATCCGGAAATGCCTGCGTCAGGCGTTCCAGCAGGTCATATACACCAAGCATATAGTCATACATTACATTTCCCTGCCATACCATACTGTCGGAATATATATCACATAAGCTTCGATTCATATCCCATTTCACATAATTGATATCGCCCTGCCTGAGGACAGCTGCAATCTGTTCATAGATATGATCCACCACCTCCGGATTTGCAAAATCAAGTACAAGCTGATTTCTGCCATGTACCGGATGTTTACCGGGAACCTGAATTGCCCACTCCGGATGTTTTCTGTAAAGATCACTGTTTTCTGAAACCATCTCCGGCTCTATCCAGATACCAAACTGAACACCTTTGTCATGAACACGTTTTGTCAGCTCCGTAAGAGAACAGCCCAGCTTATCTTCATTTACAATCCAGTCACCAAGGGATGAATTATCATCATCTCTTGTGCCAAACCAGCCATCATCCATGACCAGAAGCTCTACACCAAGTGCTGCAGCCTGCTCCGCAAGATTAACGATCGCTTCACCATTAAAATCAAAATAACAGGCTTCCCAGCTATTTACAAGAACCGGACGGATCTGATCTTTATATTTCCCGCGACAGATATGCTCTCTCACCAAATGATGCATCTGATTGGATAGCTGTTCCATTCCATACGCTGAATATGACAGAACTGCTTCCGGGGCATAAAATGTCTGCTCCGGCTTTAATTGATAGGAAAAGAAATCCTCCTGAAGACCCATAACCAGACGGATCTGATCAAACTGATCTAATTCTACGCTTCCTTCAAAGCTTCCACTGTACACCAGTGATACACCATAACAGGCTCCGGCAGTCTCTGTTGTGCCATGTTCCGCAAGGATCATATATGGATTATACTGATGTCCGGACGTACCACGATTACTTCCGATCACCTGTCTGCCATGTGTTACCGGTGTTCGCTGCATATTCCGTTCCATTGCATGCCGTCCATAAAATGTCAGTACATCATAATCTCCATACAAAAGATCAAGACATGCGCTGGAAAGCTTCTCCAGATAGATTTCATTCTTTCCGACATTTGTAACTTTTACACTTCTGGTTATTACATCGCAGTCAGGTAATACGCCATATAATAATGTTACCTCTACACCGACTCTTTCGTCCTTCAGATATATGCACAGAGTCTGTGCAGCTTCAGAATGTACTGCCGGAAGTCCCGGGAGATCATACTTACCATCCTGAATCTGATATCCTGTATAGCGAAGATCAAGTGCCATACAGCCATTTGCTTCACGGATCTTTCCTGCCGTTGTTCTGTAATCACCGGTTCCAAGAACAGGGAATTCCTGAGGAAGTGCATCTAGGGAATAAGTACGATCGTTTCCAAGATCATATGGATTTCCTGAAAAACCTCGATCATAGTAAGTCAGTATATAATCCATTTCCGAATCCAAGCGTTTTCCGTAATACAGATGAAGCAAATAATCATGTGTATCGGCCATCATCTGATAAGTTGTATGTTCCGTATGGAGAGAAAATATTCTTTTCTCTTTGTTATATATAATAGCCATAAATTAAGTCTCCTTTTATTTTACTGCTCCGTTTGCCACACCTGATATGATCTGTTTCTGACAAATAATATAGAAGATCAGAATCGGAAGTAACGCTAACAGATAAGATGCAAAGGCCAGATTGTAATTTGTTCCAAACTGAGTCTGGAAATTCAGCTGCGCAAGCGGAAGTGTATTCTGATCACCGGACATAATTACAAGCGGTGTCATAACGTCATTCCATGTGCCAAGGGCTGTAAGGATCGCAACCGTTGCATGCATTGGTTTCATATTCGGGAAGATGATCTTCCAGTAAGTCGTCCATGTAGTGGCTCCGTCAACACAAGCTGCCTCTTCCAGTTCAAGCGGAAGATTATTCAGATATCCGGCATATAACATTGTGTTCATCGGAAGATAAAATACTGTATAAAGTAATACCACACCAATCATATTTGCCAGTCCCATTTTTGCTGTCTGTTTTACAAGCGGCATCATCAAAATAGCAAATGGCACGAACATACCACTGACAAGATAAAGATAAATTCCATTATAGATCCGATTCTTTTTCTTGCTTCGTCCAAGTACATAACCGATCAGGGAATGTATTACGATCGATAATGCGATAGTTGCCAGTGTGATAAATAAACTGTTACCGAGAGAATGCCAGAAATCTGTTACCTCCATAGCTTCCTTAAAATTACTCAGACTCCAGTGCTGTGGAAGAGATAAGATTCCATGGATATCATTTGTCATCTCAGACGGCTGCTTAAATGCGATCATAACCGTCATATATAATGGGAACAGGATGGTTACAAGACCAAGGATCAACAGAATCGTAACCCCGATATTATATCGTTCTTTTCCTGTCTTAATCCCCTTTTCTTTATATTCTTTTCTGATCTGTCTCTGCGATTTTTTCATAACTGTTCCTCCTTCTTACCCAGGAAACGCATCTGTAATACAGATATCACTACGATTACTATAAAGAACACGACTGCATTTGCACTCTGGAATCCAAACTGTCCGCCACTCATACCATTATTGTAAATCAGGTAGGAAATGGATTCTGTGCTCTGCGCAGGGCCACCCTTTGTCAACGACATGATCTGGTCAAATACCATCAGGAAGTTCTTCATACAAAGGACTACATTAATTGTAAAAAACGGAAGGATCAGTGGGAATGTCAGATAACGGAATTTTGCAAATCCGGTTGCACCATCTAAAGATCCTGCTTCGTATACATCTTCCGGAACTGTCTGAAGACCGGATATATAAATGATCGTATTCATCGCGATCGACTGCCATGCACATACTACTGCGATTGCTAGCCAGGCCGTTTTAGAACTTGCCAGCATACTGTTTCCCTCAAAACCGAGCATGATTGCAATCTGTGGCAGAATGTAAGTAAAGAAATAGTTAAAAATATAACCAACAACCAGACCGCCTAAGATATTTGGCAGGAAATACAGTCCACGAAGGCCGCTCTTAAAACGAATCTTGCTGTTTAATGCCATCGCAAGGATCAGGCTGACAACATTTACGATGATCGTTGTTACTATAGCCAGCTTAAATGTAAACAGATAGGATGAACCAACTCTGGCATCATGAAAAAGATCAATATAGTTTCGAAAACCAACCCACTCATAGCTGCCATACCCACGGAAATTGGTAAAGCTGTAAATCGCACCCTGAATCAAAGGCAATGTGTTGAATGTAAAGAACAATGCTACGATAGGAATTGTGATCAACATAAATGTTCTGGATTTCCCGGACATTTTCTTTTTCTTTTTAGCAAACTTCATATCTTCTGTCTTTTTTGTATCCATTTCTATTCCTCCTCTCCGGAATGCTCCTGCTCATATTTGCGAACCTTTGTGATCAGGTCACGATTGTACCGTTTCCATTCCGTATCAAATTTCTTCAAAAACGCTTCTGTATCTCCATCTAACAGATAAGTCTGAATCAATGCATCTACTGCCATCTCAGATGGATAAAAATGATCCTGATAATCAGTCACGATTCCGTTGTCCAGATATTCCTGCATACCGTCTAACATAGATGCAAGCTTGAAATCACCTTTCTTACAAGGTACTGCGTTCTGATTGTCTATATAGTCCTGTACATTTTCATCCTCTAACAGGAAACGGAGGACTTCATAGGCTGCTTCCTTATTCGGACAGTCTTCCATCACGCAGAACTGAAGATCTACACCGGATGTCAGAACCATGTCATCCTTATTGTTAGAAGCCGGGAATACAAATGAATCAATATTGATATCCGGATTTACTGACTGGATCTGTGGTACAGCATAGCTTCCGATCATATACATTGCTGACTCACCTTTTGCAAATGCTGTACAAGCATCATTATAAGAATATGCAACCGGATTGGCTTCTCCATACTGAAGCAGGGTTTTCATTTCTTCCGCAACCTGAACATACTGATCGGAAAATGTCGTTTCTCCCTTATTAACATCCTTACATACGGTCGAAGATGTCAATGAAGCTACTGCACTGTTCCATGGAGAAAGACAGGTCCATGTATCCTTGTAGCCCATATAAAACGGAAGAATTCCTTCTGCTTTAATCTCATCACATAATGCAAGAAGCTCATCCCATGTTTCCGGGATCGTCCATCCATGCTCCTCAAACATATCCCGGTTGTACAGGATACCGGCAGCATTTGCCACATATGGAACACTGTATGTTCCTTCTGTTGGAATAAATTTCAGATTCTCACAGATCGTCAGATAATTTTCCTTTATATCTGCCAGTCCATCAAAATCAGAAATATCCATCAACATATCGGCATCAATAAAATTCGAATAATTGATGTCACCGCCAATACCAATGATATCCGGATTATCTTCACGAACAAATCTGGTCTTCAACACCGTCATTGCATCGTTCGGAGAACTGATCTTCAATTCAATATCATCATGACTGGCATTAAACCGTTCCTCAACTTCTTCAAAATAAGAGGTTGCTTCCGGCTTGTACTGTACCAGTTCGATCACTGTTTTTCCGTCTTTATTATTCTTGCCACACCCCGCCAGTAAGCAGAAACCAGTCATCATTGTAAGTACAAATAATAGTTTTTTCCCTTTTAGCATAAATACATTTCTCCCTTCTTTTATAATATGCTTTTTTAAGTTATTTTCATTCTAACATATCATAATGCTTGTTAAAATATCGTAATAATTCCATTTTTATACCAAAATGCATTATTTTTGTCTCACTATTGCATTTATCTAGCATTTTGGTATATAGTAAAAAACAGTAGAGTTTATATTGTGTATTTGTTCTAATTTTGGGAGGTTTTTTTATGCATGAATACCTTTTTTCTATATTTCCAAATGAGAAATTTATAGATCTTGGACTATACCAGTACGGATGGGAACGCTGTGCACCGGCCCATCAGTTCGGTCCGGCTGCCAGAACCCACTATCTGTTTCATTATGTCATCTCCGGAACCGGACTTTTAATGGCACAGGACAAAAAAGGAGAGACTAGAAATTATTCGATCAAAAGCGGACAGGGCTTTCTTCTGTATCCGGGACAGATCAGCACCTATATCGCAGATGAGACAAACCCATGGGAATATACCTGGCTGGAATTTGATGGATTACGGGTAAAAGAAGCACTGGACATTGCCGGTTTTTCAAAAGACCAGCCCATCTATCATGCTACCTCAAAGGAATACCGGGAAATCATGATGAACGAAATGCTCTATATTGCCAATCACCCAAACGAACCGCCATTTCACCTGATCGGTCATTCCTACCTTTTTCTGGATGCACTCACCCGTTCCACCGCCTCTACCCAGATGATAAAAACCGGTAAAATGAGCGATTACTATATAAAAGAAGCGATAAACTTCGTAGAGCAGAATTTTCCTTATGACATCTCTATCGAAGATATAGCTGTCTGTTGCGGCATCAACCGCAGCTATCTGGGAAAGATCTTTCATGACTCCATTGGCAAAACGCCACAGGAATTCCTGATAAACTATCGGATGTCCAAAGCAACAGAGCTGCTGAAAATGACTAAATTATCAATTGCAGACATAGGAAATGCAGTCGGCTATCCAAACCAACTGCATTTCTCAAGAGCTTTTAAAAATATATATGGTGTCTCCCCAAAAAACTGGCGGGACCAGAATCACTAACATAGAAACCCCTCCGGCAGATGATTATATGTATGTGGTTTTATCTGTCGGAGGGGATTCGTTTCCTTAGTTATAGGTTCCACCTACGCCGGATCCGGCATTGAAGCCAAATAACGCACAACAGATCAGGTCGATGATAAAGGCTGTGCTTAAGACAGCGCAGATCAGGATCTGTGTTTTCCGGCTCTTCTTATGCATAAAGCGGCTGAGCTTCGGCGCCGCGATATAGACACCGAACAGACTTCCGATGCCAAATGCAAGTAAGCCGACCAGACAGATCCTTCCATTTAAATTCAGGAAGAATTTCTTATAATTCCAGTAGTGGGAATTAAAGAAGAAATCCAGGATCCAGCTTGCGATATATTCGAGCACGCCACAGATACCCATAGACATCAAGAATAGTTTCAATTTATCTGCCTTGAACCGGTCTAACAGGAAGATAATAACGACACCTCCGACACCATAGATCGGAAGCCACGGTCCATACATTGTTCCACGGTTTACGAGCTCATGATCTCTGACAATGTGGAGCATAACCTCCCACACCCAGCCGACAAAACAGAATGAGAAGAAGAAAAAGATGAAATCTGTCAGCCGGTATTCACTCTTGATCTTGATTCCCTTTGGTACTTCTACTGCTGCATCCTGCAAGAGATATACCGGCACAGCAGTTTCTATACCTTTACAGTATGGTGCTCCGTCAAATGCACGCTCAACAAATGCTTCACTGTCAATTCTCTTTCTAAGATGAAAATACATCTCCACGTCGATCTCTACATCAAACGGTACTGCTACTAACAGACCGGCAATCGGAACAAGCTTTAACAGCATAACAGGAATACAGGACAGATCTGTTACGAACATCTTCCATTTGTATCCATTTGTCATTTCTTTGGATAAAGCTTTTGCCTCTTTCCAGCTAAGTGTCTGATTCTCCGCAACAAGATACGGGATCATCCGGTACTGATAGAATTTGTATATACCACCGACGATCGTAAGATTCCATAAGAACAGAACCACCTTATATACGAACATCGTCCAGATCAATCTCAATAAATGTTTAAAATGAAATGGTGCAAACATACGGTTGATTGATACTTTATCACTGTACCGGCACTCCATCGCATACCGATTCTTTCCAACGATGGCTGCACTCTGAATAAAGAAATGCACGATCATCATAATAAATGCGGATAATAGAAGTGCAATGATCACTTCTCCGGTATTACGTTCCAGATAGGCGGCATTTGCGCCTAACAGCTTAATGATCCATGTCTGACTCTTGGAAGCAACATCGATCAGTCCGATCACAAAATCCGAATGTATAAACGGAACATCCTTTACAATCGGTGTATTTACAGCATAGTCTTTTAAGATTTCCACGTTACTTGCTACATGCGAAGTATCCAGTCCGATTGCCTTGTCAATCCCATTTACAAATGTCGACTGTGCAAATTCATCGACACCTAAAAATGCAAAGATGAAGCAGACTGCAACCAGTGCAAGCCACGCCATCGTTCCACGCTTAAACACCGTGTTCCACGCGCCTTTTCTCAGTTCTTTTCGATTCCAGTTCATATTCTTATGCTCTCCTCCAGCTCTGCTTACTGTATAATCTCATACTGTAACAGCTCGTAGTGCAGCTTCGTTCCCTCTGCGATCCCATTCGGCAGCAAGGCTCTTGCAACCAGCTTATCTTCTTCGGAACCATCCAGATTCTGCAGATGCGCATATTCTCCATCAATCTGTTTTACAATATAATCACATACTAACATTTCCATATCTCCTATCAAAAGCGTTAGCCTGATTATACTATCTCTTTCGACAAAATTCTATCTTTATATGCAATTTGAAATTTACAAAAAACTTCTATACAAAACTTCGCAATCAAAATAAACTGCCTACTTTCCAAAATGGAATAAGCCCTTTTTCTCATATGGCTCACTGGTTGCGGAAAGCATCTCATAACCGATATCCTTGATTGCCTTCTTTGCAGCCTCAGTATCGATATTGTCCTCGCTGATGATCACCGTTTCTCCGCTCTTGGCAGAAGAAGTTACCTTTTTTACCTTGAAATTCTTACGGATCAAATCATTCATGTGGGCTTCACACATACCACACATCATGCCATCAATTTTTAAAGTTGTCTTTATCATCTCAATTCCTTCTTTCGTATTTATTATGTCGCATTTAATATATACCCCACAGGGGTATATGTCAATTCTGTTTCTATTATATTGAGAATTAATTATCACTTAATCGTATATTCCTTCACAAATCACTTTTTGAAAAATCATGCTGTATAAAAAGGAAAAACCGGCAGTCCCTAATCTGCCGGTCATCACCGATATCCCCACATCGGTCTCACGCTCTTTTCTTTATACTAAATTCCCAAATGCACTGATCTATTATCGATCATAGTCAAATTATATCACCCTGCACCACTTTTTGTACACTAACCAAACGGATAGTATTTGCCATTTATTTCATTTATTTTTATCTTTTTTACCTCTTCTAATCGAATCAAACATACACACACTGTCCAATTTGCGGGTTGTATTTTTATATAGTTCTGATTAAAATAGAAAAAAAGAAAGGAGCACCCCATGACAATTCAGGATTTTGTTTCTCTTTCCGGCGAGATATTGACACAATATTATGACAACAACATTACGCCATTTCTCGATGCATGCCATGAAGATATTCTGTGGATCGGTCCTGCCGAAAAACAGGTAATTCGCACAAAAAAAGTACTGGTCAACACATTTCTGTCTGAACAGCACAAATTAAAATTTGTTCTTCATGATCTGGTTATTACTCCTCTTGCTACGACCAGCAACCGGGTAGTTGAGATCATTATGTTCTTTATGGTTGATACGATATGGCCTGATAACAGCATGAATCGGGTTAATCAGAGGATTCATCTGTCCTGGATCATGAACAACGGAGTTCCTCAGATTCGGCTCTGCCATATCTCAAATGCTATCTCTTACGATGAACGAGATACCATCTATCCGGTGCATTACGATTCCAAATTCCGCAGAATGCCGCTTGCCGGCGTATCCCGCTCGGAACGTTTGTCGTTTAAGGGTACAGATAAATCTCTGCTTTTTCTGAATCGGAATCAGATCCTGTACATAGAATCCCATGGCAGACACTCCAATATCCATACAACCTCCAATTCCTACGAGATTACAGAAAGTCTGCTTTCTCTGGAAAAACGCTTCCCGGATTATTTCCTGCGTTGCCACCAGAGTTATTTGATCAATCCTGATTTCGCATCATCAATTGAACGTTTTAAACTTACAATGTCCGATGGCTTTGTAATCCCAATCCCGGAAAAGAAATATACTCAGGTAAAACGTCTGCTTCTGGATTTTATTAACGCCCGGTCATCAGACACCGGAATTTAAAAGATCTTTAAACGGTGCAAATGCTGACGGAATCGCAATCTCCTGCTTCAGCTCTTCTAATGTAACCCAACGAAGATCTTTCGCCTGCTGTTCCATACATTCCATATAAAAGGCTTTCATATGCCATTCTACATGGGAAAAAATATGTGTATATGTTGTCTCCATCCAGATTTCTTTTGGGTGGAGATTTTTTGACGTTACATACGAAAGGATCTCCTGTGTGCTGTAGCTTCCGGGAAGATTCGGGAATTCCCACAATCCATGTAACAACCCTTTCTCTGTCCGCTTCCGTATCGCAACCTTATCTTCATACCGAAGCATCAGCACCGCTTTTTCTTCCACCTTCCGTTTCTTCTTTGCTTCACGAACCGGATACTGCTGCCAGGAATCATGCTTATGAGCTTTACACAATTCCTGTAGTGGACACACCTCACATTTTGGCGCACCATTTGGCAGACAGATTGTTGCTCCAACCTCCATCAGACTCTGTGTCAGCATATCGCAATGTCCATACCGATACACCTGCAGAAGCTCCTCCCGGATTTTCTTCTTTACTGCCTGCTTGTCGATATTTGACGAATCTTCCATCACTCTGGTATATACCCGGAGAACATTTCCATCCACCGCAGGAGTTGGCAGATCAAAGCAGATCGAGCCGATTGCTCCCGCCGTATATTCTCCGATTCCCGGCAGGCTCAGGATCTCATCGTATTCTGCAGGGAAGTTTCCCTGCCATTCTATCACCACTTCTCCTGCTGCCTTTTTCAGATTTCTTGCACGGTTATAATATCCAAGTCCTTCCCAAAGTTTCATCAGGCGGTCATCATCTACCTCTGCCAGCACCTCGATCGTCGGAAGCTCCTGCAAAAACGTTCTGTAATATTCTTTTACTGCTTCCACTCTCGTCTGCTGCAGCATGATCTCCGACAACCATACATGATACGGTTCTTTATCTTTTCTCCATGGAAGATCTCTGGCATGTTCCGGATACCATGCGATCAAATTGTCCGCGATCTGCTTATATACATTCTGCATAAACTCATTCCATCCTGTTGCGTTTTTGTATTTTATTTCTATCATTCTATCACAATATCCTGCAAAACAGCATTACCATTTTCTTCCCGTTTTCATTTATTTGCTGCCATCGGATATTGCTCCTCTCGATGTTTTTATTTTTCCAACAATTCTACCGTTTTTACCACATATGCAAATGCTTCTGCATTAAACTTTCGTAATTTTGAGAGCTTCGAATAGTTTGATTTACCTATATTACAATCCAGATATAAATTACAGTCTATAACTTTTTCAAAATTTGATTTTCGCAAAATACAAGCAGCAAGATACATTGTTTTACAGGCAGATTGCACCGCCTTCTCAGCAGAATATCTTTCATCATATATATGTGTGGAAATACTTTTTATTCCTGCCAGATACATTGGATATTCATTACCGATCTGTCCTCTGCCAGCAATACAGGCAGCAGTATCTATTGTATCCATTAATACCTCATTTGCCGATATATCTAACCCTCTATAATTTATCTCCGTTTCAACGATAGCCATATAAGAATTATAAACATCTTCAAAATCATCAAATACATCGATCAACGCAGCTACATCATACATTTGTTTGATTATCTCAAGTTCTTTTCCTATTCCCAATGGTATACCCGTCGTATGTGGCGCAAATGCTGTTAATTTATCACCCAGAATACAATCTACCGATGGCAATACAACTTCTAAATCTTCCCCCTGTGTATTTAAAAGATCATTTTTAATAGGTTTACTTACAATCCTTGCATAATGATTCTCTTCAAAGAGGATATCTAAAAGTATATAAAACAAAGTATCATTTTTCACCGGAGATTTATAATAAAATTTATAGTGTTTCTTTGCGATACCATTTTTTCCAATTCTCTCCTGTTGCACGACTTTCTCAAAAGGAAAGACATCTTTTACTTTCTTCAAATAACTTTCCACATCCGTTCCTTGTGGAACGATTATATCAACATCTGTCGATAATCTTCTTGGATGTTCAAGTAACAACATTAAACTGGTTCCACCCTTAAATATAAACGGCATCTTTACCTTGCAAAGAGCCTCCAGCAAACCAAACGCATAGATGCTTCTCTCTAAAATAAAAGTATCCGTATTTTTATTTTTTCTCAATTCATTTATATGTTCTAATGTATAATTATCCTTTGTAAGCATCCAATCTCCTATACAATCAGTTGTATGTTCGTGTTATCTTTTATAAAATCCCGAATTTCAATTTCTTTATTACGCCTCCGTGCATATCGAAATAACTTTGTTTCATCAATTTTGTACATGGAAAACATATTTTCCAAGGCCTGTGGATAATCAGAAAATGAAAGCATCTGCTTCAATTTTTTATTGGCAAACAAATCAACTACCAGCTTTTCCAGTGAAAGACCATACGCCGAACTTTCCCCTTTCGGAGACTCACTGACAAGACGATCTAGCAATATTGTTTCATATGTTGCATAACGCAATACATCTTCTACACTTGGCTTAAAAAGAATCTTTTTATTTTCAACTATTAACTGATCAAACACAAATTCACATCCTGTATGTTCAACTTCTAAAAAAATATAATTATATCCTACCTGATGATTAAAAAATTCATTCAACCATCGAAGTTCCCATATTCTATAATCCACCAATGGAAATTTCTGCTCCATCTCATCTATTATTTTTTTTGATCTGTCTGTATAGATATTTGTATATTTTTTCAGATGTTCTCCTGATGTACACTTCTTGTATTTATCACGACCAACTCTTTCTATCTCTGACATTCGAATCCAATATTCTATTAATCGCTTCATCTGTCCTTCACGAAACTCCGGTTGTACCTCAATCACAAGCTGCATCAATTCTTTTCTTGATATTATTCCATCAGGTATTCTTATCAATAAATCCATATTTTTCATTCTTCCATACAATCCAATCTGTAATTGGAATCCTCCTTTCCTCTTTTTCTAACCGTTTCATTGTCTCGTTCGGCAAATTTTTATTTTTTTGCCGATATAGTCATTAATAGGATAACATCTTTTATAATAAAAGGCAATGACCAGAGCGGCAAATTTTTATTTTTTTGCCGTTCCGGTCATTTTGATAAGAATAATAATTATACACTTAAAATCTTCTTCCGCCCATGCCACACATAGGCTTTTCTTCTGTCTCCGGTGTTTCTACTACATAATTTGTGCGAAATGCAGCATTTACTTCTGCAATTTCTTTCTTGCCATCAATGTAATCTCTGAAATATTCCATCAAATTCATACCGGAATTCTCACAGCCTTCTTCTTCCTCCCACTGTTTTACAAGTGCAATTCGTTCTGATTTTGTTGTATCTTTAATTAATGTACTTTTCATCTGAAATTACCTTCCTTTTTTCTTTTTTTCCGGAATCTCAATCCCTCTTGCTTCTAACAGTTCCTTCAATGACTGTGGCTCATAATTCATATAAGGCTGCATACAGCCGACATTGATCGCCAGGAAATCCTGGTCTTCCTCATGAAGATCCTTGCGTTCATTCAACCGCTTTATGCAGTCCTGAAAAAACACATCCTCTGGGGATCGGTGTGTATGCCCATACAACAGGATATTCCCTCTATGCTGACCATTCCAGAACAGGATCGGATAATGACAAAGCACCAGCTTATATGCATTTCCTCGAATGTTGTCTGTAATCTCTTTGTAATTACAGACCTCCTCGAATAACTGCCGGAGCCTGTAATCTGACAGATCATCATGGTTCCCATGCACAAGGATCTTATGTCCTTTTAACTGCGCAACCAATGCGATCAATTCTTCACTTTTTCCCCGCTTACTGATGTCGCCGAGGATATAGACCGTATCTCCGTTTGTCACCTTCCGGTTCCATCTGGCAAGCATATCGGCATGCATTTCTTCCAGTGTCTTATATTCTCTTTCGTCATATCCGCTTCCGCTGCCTGCGAGCTGGCTGGCACAGCAGAAATGCAGATCACTGATATAATAATTCATTCTGTGTTTTCACCTCGCAATGCCTCTATAACATTTTTTCTCCCACTATTTTACATTCTGCCAAATAGGTGTGTCAATTCATCCAGTGGATCTGTTCTCCCTGAACCAGTGGATATCTAAAAAGCTCGGAACCGTCCAGATCACAATGGTGCATATCCACACCTGTGATCTGGTGGTTTTCGTATGTTGTATAATAATAGATTCCTTTATCTGCATTACAGCAGGAGGTGTAGAGCGTAATCTCATACTTGCCATCTGTCACTTCACAGCATCCACGCTGCTGATCAACCGATCCAAGAATATGGAAGAACTGGCTGATACTCTCCGCCTCGCTGTCGCCAGATTTTGAATTCATTTTTGTAAATGCGACCTTTGCAAATCGTGACGCTGACGACAGATCTCCCGGCAAACCAAGTGCACCCATGCCCCTGCTGTAAGACTGTAACTGCAGCTGCTCTGCGAAAGTATTTTCCGGCTGTTTCGGAGATAAACCCTGATAATTATTCAATAAAAACATCTGTGTCTCAAATGGTGGATTGTTCGTGAGAACTCCGACCGGATTCTCATGTATATGCATTCCATCCGCCATACACTCAACTGTGATCGCAGCATTTCGATCTGCTATGATCCAGTGTAACTGTGCCGATGGAAGCTGTTCGCTGAAAGGTGTTCCGACCAGATTCATCCGGTCAAGCAATGCCCGTACCTCGTCCAGATCCGCACACTGTCCAAGTATCCACGGGATAAATTCAAACTGCGCAACATTATCCCTGCCAGCTTCTACTGCCTGATAAACTGCATTTCCAACAAAATTAAGTCCCGCCATACCGACACCCTTTTCATTGATCGCATCATAATAAAGCGGATATTCACCTGCCACATGCGCCATGCCAATAATCGCATAATGAGAATCCCTCTTTCCCATATGACGAAACTCAAACGGGAACTTTCTCGGTGTCACCGTAATCTCATCCCCGTAAGAAAATTCATAATCTAACGTCCTGCCAAAATAAAAATCCTTCGTTTTATACGTTGCTGCTGTACACATCTATAACCATCATCCTTTCCTGTTTTCTCAATTTTACAATCTTGCACTCACCAGGTTCAAAATTATATTCTTATTATTTTCATATACTACATATGTTACTATTAGCATTCGCATAAAACAACAGTTCAATTATGAAAGAATTATAAAAAGCGGCATTCTTGCAAAAGCATTTCCGTATAACCAGCTATTCACTATAATATAACATCAGCGAGGATTTCGTTATGACATGCACATTGCAAGTAAATGCGAGTGCTTGTATGAGCCGAAGGCGAGTTGCACAGGAGCATTTACGAATCAGGCGTGTGCATGGAATAGAAACCACAGCGAGTTATATATAGTGAGTAGCTGATTATACAGAAATGTCTCTGCAAGAATGACGCTTCCAGATTCTATTCTTCCATGTATTCAATATAATCTGTTTCATCCGCAAAAAGCTGGTATCTTCCATCTACATATCCCATATAACCTTCCGTTACAAAATATCCTTTTATCATAATTCCGATCTCCTGTACATTCGTTCTGTCCTATAAAGTTCCGATTTTCTTTGAATTTCCTGTATTTTTTATACAGTCAACCCGTTTATGGCTTTATATTACAGTTTTATATGCACAAAAAATCGTACATCTCTTAAACCAGCAAAATATCAGACAGATTTGCCTGAATTCCTGCTGCCACCTCCGGCTTGTTCATGGAATATACATGAATGTGCTTTACGCCATTTGCCAGAAGATCTATGATCTGATCAGTCGCATAAGCGATACCTGCCTGCTTCATTGCAGCTTCGGTCTCTCCAAACCGGTCAACAATATTCTTGAAACGTTCTGGCACATTGCAGCCGGATAATTTGACGGCATTTTTCACCTGAACCCGCTTCGTGATCGGCATGATTCCCGGAATCACCGGCACAGCAATCCCAGCTTCTCTGATACGATACATGAAATTAAAGAAAATATTGTTATCAAAAAACATCTGTGTAGTCAGATATTCACATCCCGCTTCCACTTTCTTTTTCAGGTTTGCAATATCGTCCTGCTTGTTTGCAGAATCCGGATGAACCTCCGGATAACAAGCTCCGCCCACACAGAAGTCTCCGCTCTCTTTTATTAATTTTACCAGCTCCGATGCGTGAGCAAAATCAGTAAATACCTGTCCATCATAATTCTTTGGAATATCCCCACGAAGTGCCAGGATATTTTCAATCCCTGCATTTTTCATTTCAAAAAGTGCTGTCCGGATGCTGTCTTTATTTGCGCATACACAGGTCAGATGCGCAATCGTCGGAACTCCGTATTTTTCTTGAATCTCATTTGCAAGCTTGATCGTATGTCCTTTTGTGCTGCCACCCGCTCCATATGTAACACTCATATAACTCGGCCGTAATGCCGCAATTCCAAGTGCCGCAGCTTCCACACTTGCAAAATCTGTATCCTTCTTCGGCGGAAAAACCTCAAATGACAATGTTGCTTTCTCCTGCCCTATAATATCTCTTATCTTCATGTATTTCCTCCTGTCATTTCATCTCTTTTGTATATCTGCAGTTGGGATAATTCGTGCATCCCAGAAATTTACCATATTTTCCTCTTTTATATACTATTTTTCCGCCACATTTAGGACAGATCCGCTGAACTTCCTTATTATTTTTTCTGATATTCTGCGCTTCCTTAATTCTCTTAACATGTCCAACTCTCAGGTCGCTAGATGCTTCATTAATTGTCTTTATTCGATCCGCCAACTGTTTGATTTCATCTTGTGTAAAAACAGGTTCTTTATATGATTTTATAACCTTTTTCACCTGTAAGATATGGACCACATAATCTCTACTTTTTACTTTTATTGTTGAATTTGCTGAAAAAGCAACAATGGATATAAATTTTTCTTCCGACAATCCCAATATTGTGCTCAAATTTTTTATATGACCATAATTCTGTCGTATTGGATTATAAAATTTATATTTTTTACCATACATATTTTTTGTCCATTGCTCAGCATATGAACTTCCTGTAATCCATCCTTTATAATTCTTCGTCTCAATTACAAAAATTCCATATAAAGAAACAACAATATGATCAATCTGAGTACTTCCCTTTTCTGTCGGCAACATCACATCATTTAAAATAATATAATCACTATTTGGTAATGTCGCTAAAACCACCGATACTTTCTTTTCCCCGATTATTCCTTTAACCTTTGCCTGCAGCCATCCAACTAATATACCCGCTACAGCAAAACCTATTATAACCCAAATTGGCCAGTTCATAACATACCTCCCCTTATACTTTTCTCGGATGCCCCTATTATATAAATTCTACGGTAATATGACAATAACAACATTCTTTTCTGCCGCATTGCAGAAACTTTCGAAAAGTTTGCTGGCGTAATCCCACATTTTCCTGTATAGTATATGGGTATGTAATTTGTTTGGAGGAGTTATCAAAAGATGAAAAAACGTGAATCATTTAACAACAAATGGGGATTTGTCCTCGCCTGTATCGGCTCAGCGGTCGGCATGGGTAATATCTGGATGTTCCCAACCAGAGTATCCCTCTATGGCGGAGGCTCTTATCTGATCCCTTACTTCATATTCGTTATTCTGATCGGATTCACCGGTGTGATCGGCGAAATGAGTTTCGGACGTGCTACCAAATCCGGTCCGGTCGACGCTTTCGGCTATGCCTGTGGAACAAAGGGCAAACGAAAGCTTGGCGAAATTCTTGGATTTATACCGGTACTCGGCGCGCTTGCCATGGCGATCGGCTATACTGTCGTAATGGGCTGGATCTTAAAATATATGATCGGTGCATTTACCGGTTCAACACTTGCACCGGAAAATGTAGAATCCTTTGGTGCCGCATTTGGCTCAACCGCTTCTGCATTCGGCAATAACCTGTGGCAGATCATTGCACTCGCTGTCGGCATTATCATTCTGATGTTTGGTATCGGAAACGGAATCGAAAAGGCAAATAAGATCCTGATGCCTCTGTTCTTTATCCTGTTTATCATTCTTGCGATCTATACCGCCTGCCAGCCGGGTGCTGCCGAAGGATATAAATATATCTTCCGGATCGAGCCAAAGGTTCTCGCCGATCCAAAGACATGGATCTACGCACTTGGTCAGGCATTTTTCTCCCTGTCTGTTGCAGGAAACGGAACACTGATCTATGGCTCTTATCTGCCGGACGAAGAAAATATACCGGAAGCTGCCGGACAGGTTGCTTTATTTGATACGATCGCTGCATTACTTGCCGCCCTCGTTATCATTCCGGTTATGGCAACGACCGGTGCGCAGTTAGACCAGGGTGGTCCGGGACTTATGTTCATCTATCTGCCTGCCCTGTTCAAATCTATGCCGGGCGGACATATCATCGCCATGATCTTCTTCGTTGCAGTATTCTTTGCAGGCTTGTCCTCATTGATCAATCTGTACGAAGCTCCGATCGCAACGATTCAGGAAAAGCTCGGATTAAATCGTAAGTTATCCTGTGGCGTGATCGCAGGAATCGGCGTGATCGTATCCATCTGTATTCAGGGAATCGTATCCGGCTGGATGGATGTTCTGTCCATCTATATCTGCCCGCTTGGTGCAGGACTTGCCGGAATCATGTTCTTCTGGGTATGCGGTAAGAAATATGTAGAGGAGCAGGTAAACCTTGGACGTGAAAAGAAGTTCACAGACAAATTCCTGCCAATCTGTAAATATGTCTATTGCCCTATCTGCATTCTGGTTTTAATACTTGGAATCGCATTAGGCGGAATCGGCTAAAACAGGGATAATGCGAGATTCAGATACTTCTATTTATAACAATACCCCTATTGAATAACACACTACGATTTCTGTTCGATGCACATGCCTGATTCGTAAATTCTCCTGTGCAAACTCGCCCTTTGGGCTCAAACATGCACCCGCATTTACTGGCAATGTGCATTCTCACAACGAAATCTCGTTCATGTTATATCAATAGGGGTATTATTATAAATATAAAATATCTGAATCTCGGCATTACTCCTCGTCATTAGGAATGCCATTTGCCAGGTATTCATTCCACTTGGCGTTGTTACGCTCCAGTTCTTTTTTCTGCATGATGCGGTTGCGGTCTGTAAGGATCGCGAGCATCTCATCTACGATCTCCTCCATGGGAAGGGTCTGATAATGTGACAAATAGCCGATCATACGACCGGCTGTAAAATCTGTATTCAGATTCTGTGTTATAACCTCGCAGAATTCCACCGGATAGCCCCGGTCAAGCATCATCTGATATAGGTTTTTACTTGCTTCTGATCTTGGTTTCATTTATGATCACCTGACTATTCTTTCGATATATATCTGCATATCCAATTATGCATCCAAACGGTTCGCTGATCGTCCGATCTGCTCTCCCATTTTCACCAGTGTTTCCATTCCTGATCCGGTATGTTCCAATAAATCCCGATCCGGTATCACGACATTCTTCTGTGTCAACAGAATGATCGTTGAACCGCCAAATTCAAATCGTCCTTTTTCAACACCCTTATGAACAAATCCCAAGCCTTGCTGATTATTACTGATCTTACCAACCATCAATGCCCCGACTTCCATCTGAAGAAGCGTTCCAAACTGCTCCGTCTTTATCAGACAATACTCTCTGGAATTCATCTTGTAGATCGGACAGACATCATTTGCAACCGGGTTCACCGTATGCAGAATTCCTGCTATCTTACGCTGTTCGGATTTTCTTCCATCTGCTGCATAGCAATACCTGTGATAATCATCTACCGTCAATCGGATCACATAGATATATCCGTCCAGATACCTCTTAGCCAGCTTCTTGTCCTGCAACAACTGTTCCAATGTATACTCGGTGTGTTTAATAAGAAAATGTCCGTTTTCATGGATCTTATACACACTGACCTTTCCATCACTTGGGCTGACCAGCGCATTTGCATCCGGATTAACCGGTCGTTCTTCTACTCTGATCTTTCGAGTGAAAAAATCATTATATGAATCAAATATCCGTTTCTCATATAAGGACAGATCAATGCCATTCTTCTTTACAAACCCCGGAACTGCCAGTCCTGAAATCCGGGTATCCAAAAATGCCCCGCCTATGCGGGACACTACCGGTGACAGAAAGGGACGGATCAGACACCTCGTCACTGCATGTCCATAGATAAATGCAAGCAGGCGATCCTGACCGGTCTCGCCCTGTCTTTTATGTCCTTTTCGATCTATATATATGATACTCATTTTCTTTTCTCCAATCTTCTCCTACCATATATGGAGCATCCGAAGTACAGCCAACGTTACAACGCAAACGATGATCGCCAGTGTGCGGTTCTTTGGTTTACGGAATTTGAAATTTGTAATAAACAGCAAACCGACCAGCAGTACCAGCGCATGAAGGCTGAGCATAAATTCCCGCTTGCCAAGCATCGGCTTAAATACTGCCAGAAGTGGCAGAAGCACAGCCATAGATGTGATCGGAAGTCCCTGATAATATTTACGTTTTTCCTCTGTCTCATCCTGTCTGACTTCCTCAGAAACATTGAACCATGCCAGACGGATGAGGCCTGCCAGCACATAGAATAACAGGATCGCAACACCAGTCAATCCACGCATTCCCATGCGGTAGCAAAGGATTGCCGGTGAAACTCCAAAGCAGACAATATCCGCCAGAGAATCAATCTGGATTCCAAATCGTTTTTCAACCTCTGTACGATCTTTCTTGGTCCGTGCAACCTTGCCATCAAACATATCGCACAAACCGGAAATTGCCAGACATACAAGCGCCATCCGGCAGTCGCCATTTAACGAAAATAACATACCACCGATGGACACCATCAGACTGATATATGTAAGAATTACTGTATAATCATAAACACCTAACATTTCTCTACCACACTTTTCTTTTTTCTTCCAATAGTAAAATTTGCAACAATCGTAAATATCGCACTGAGGATCAGTTCCGTATAATACCCCAGTCCACGGGACAATACCATACCCGGAAGGAGAAGCATACTTCCAAATACCGGAAGGAAGATATCAAGGAATATCTTCTCACTGATTCCCATTCCGCCCGGAAGCGGCAGCATATCAACTGCAACCGCGATTGAGCCCTGAAGAAGTATCACGGTAAGCGCCGATGTTCCTTTTAATCCAAATGCAAGATATACGAACCAGGTTGCTGCAAACAACGCAAACCGCTGCACCATCGTAATGAGGAATACAACGATCAGCACCTTTTTATTTTCCTGCAAATAAACAGCAGATCCCCGATACTGATCCATCGACTGAACCAGCTTTTTTGCTCTTGACTTTCTATGTTTTAATATATGGATTCTTTCTAACAAAATATGCCCTTTGATCATAATTGACTTCGCAAAATTCGGATGAAATGCAAATACAACCATAATCGCTACACACACCACATTTAATCCCATTCCGAGATAAAACCAGAAGATTGCATCCGATAAATACCGATGTATAAATCCCTGCCCGAAGATCATCAATGCAATACCAAGCAGTACCAGTACCATCTTATAGATAATGGTTATGATCAACAATACCATCGTTGAGATCGGAATCGGTATATCTTCTTTCTTCATATAGTAAACCTGTGCCGGCTGACCACCCGATGCAGACGGAGTAATGCAGCTAAAGAAAAAGCCAACGGATGAAAATAAAAAGCAGGTCCATTTCTTTACCTTTATACCAAGTGAATGCATCAGATAATGAATAATGATAGATTCTCCCCATATGAAGATTATTACACAGATAACGCCGGGAATCAACCAAAACGGGTTCACAGTTTTAATTATTTCGATGATCCGCCCCATATCCTTGCCATGAAACACACCATAAAGAGTTGCTGCAAAGATCAGAAGCAAAAAAATTATATTAAATATCCATTTTTTCTTACTCTCCATACGTCCTCATTTCCAATTTCACTGCCTTATGCATGAAGCATTTTTACTGTTTCTTTACCATGTCTTTGCCAATATCTGTTTCAGTATATCACAACGTTTGAAAAAAATGTTAAATCTGACATTAATATCACATTAATAATATTTAATATTATATTTTCAATAGGAATTTCCAATCAATTAACTTTTTTACCATGAAGTGCACCCCTTGTTTTACTTTACAAGGAAAACTTTTCTAATATAGAAAAAAGCAGTCTGTAGAATAAAATTATTCTCAAAGACCGCTTTCTATGCTGACTTTCGCCAAATATGAAATTATTTCTGCGCCTCTAAAATCTTGGGCTCCTGTCCTTCTTCCCATAAAACAGTTACTTCTGTTCCATCCTTATGACAGTAAACTACCTTCCGGATCACTGGCAAACTCTCTGTCTCTTCCTCATCACCGGATGCAAATGCTGATGATATAGTGGCACCTTCCCGGTGTCCACCAAGTGCATGATAGCTCTCTGTCAATTGCCATGATCTGCTCTGACCGGTTGGATCAAGGGAAGTCAGTCCCTGTTCACCGAGATAAAATCTTACAATTCCATTTTCCAGTTCCTCTCCTGTACTGATCGTCACGATCTGTCCGCTTCCTAAGAGAGCAGACTGATGCAGATATAACGCTCCATCCATCTCGACCACTTCCACATTTTCCTGAATACCCTCTGCACCAATCTCCGGCCATACCTCCGACCAGTGTGAAGTAACCGCCCAGTTACCGACTACCCACAAAACAGCAAATATCACAATAATGATCAAAGCCCGTCCCCAGACCTTTTTATTTACAAATTTACGAAATCCTTTTACATCCGCACTGTCCTTCATCGGCAAGGCAAGGTCTGACTTCATCTGCTCCGCAGTTTTTCTGCAAGAATCGCAGGTCTTCATATGTTCTTCTACTAATTTTTTACTTTCTTCGCTGCAAACCCCATCTATATATAAAGGAAGCAGATCATTTATCATTTCACATTCTTTTTTCAAGATAATTCCTCCATTTCATTCATGATCAACAGCCTTGCACGATGATACGTCACTCGCGCCCAGCTCTCTGTTTTTCCAAATATTACTGCAATTTCCCGAAATGGCAGTTCGCCAAATACTCTCAGATTGAATACTTCCTTATACGGTTCACTCAGGTTATGAACCAGTTGATGAATCTTCATCGCCTGTTCCCTGTCCACAGTATCTTTGACAAAATCGTGATCCGAGGCCCGTTCTGTCAGTGTCTCATCCGGTTCAGTCGTTTCCCGTTTCTGTTTTTTCACATAAGTAAAGTAAGTATTCTTTGCAATCTGGCACAACCACACGCGTATATCGCAGTCACCCTTGAATCGGTCTACTGCCTTTATGGCTTTCATAAATGTCTCCTGCGTAATATCTTCCGCTATATGCGCGTTTTTGCTTAACGCGAAAACATACCGATACAAGTCTGTATAATAGTTATTGTAGATTTCTTCTATTGGTACCAATTTGCTTATTCACCTCCCATCACTTATATGACAACGCTCCCGGAAAAACGTTACAGAAAAATTTATATTTTTTATAATATCCGTCTTGACGACATTTGTCGATGGTGTTTAAATAGATTCTGCTTCTAATGTGTGAAATAAACATTTCAAAATACTACTTTGGGATTATAGATATGAAAACGATAAAGTCAAAAGAAATGGATATGTTAAACGGGGGATTGGTTGGCAAGCTGATCCTTTTTTCACTGCCGCTTGCATTCAGCAGCATTTTACAGCAATTATTCAACTCCGCAGATGTCGCTGTTGTCGGCAGATTTGCCGGAGATAATGCGCTCGCTGCAGTCGGAAGCTGTGTGGCTCTGGTCGGCATCTTTGTCAACCTGATCGTCGGTCTGGCTGTGGGACCAAATGCCGTCCTCGCTAATCTGATCGGTCAGAAACAGCGTGACAAGATCAACGATATGGTACATACGATCCTGACATTTGGCACAATCCTCGGACTTGGGCTTATGATCCTCGGCTTTGCCTCTGCCCGGATCATTCTGGAATTATCCGGTACTCCGTCCGGTGTTCTTGCCGAAGCACTGTTATATATCCGCATCTATTTCTTAAGCATTCCGTTTATGACCGTTTATAATTTTGGAGCTGCCATTCTGCGAAGCTTCGGCGATACCAGACGACCGATGTTCTACCTTATCATCTCCGGTATCGTAAATGTCATCCTGAATCTGATCCTCGTCATCTGCTTTCATCTGGGTGTTGCCGGTGTTGCCATTTCCACTGTAATCTCTAATGTTATCAGTGCTGTTATGGTCATGGTATATCTTTACCGCAGAGATGATGAGTTTGCATTCCGGTTCAACCGGATGAAGATTGTGCGCCCATATCTGCGCAAGATCCTTCAGATCGGTATTCCATCCGGTATCCAGGGAACCATTTTCTCGATCTCGAATGTTTTTATCCAGAGTGGTATTAATTCATTTGGCAAATTTGCGATTGCAGGTTCTTCTCTTGCACTTAATTTTGAATATTTTACCTATGACATTGCAAATGCATTTGCACAGGCAACGGTCACCTTCACCAGCCAGAACTATGGCGCAGGAAACATCAAACGCTGCAAGAAGGTGTTCTGGTTAAATATGCTGTTTGGCATTGTCTTCACAGAGATTCTCGCAGTTATCTTTATCGTATGGAGTGACTTTTTCGTCGGGATCTACACAAAAAGTACAGCAGTCGCTGCCTATGCTTTGATCCGTATGTATCATGTCTGCTCATTGGAAGGTCTAACCACTACTTACGAAGTTGAAAGTGCCGCTCTCCGTGGTATGGGCAAATCAGTGGAACCTGCAATCTTCACCATCTTAGGAACGGTTGTTTTCCGCTTGATCTGGCTTGGAACAGTCTTCCGCCTGCGGTCAACATTTGACTGGCTGCTGAATGTATATGCGGCTTCATGGATATTTACCGGATGTGCACTGTTTATCGTGTATGTAAGACATATGAAGAAGGTGGAGGGGAATTTTGCTTCCACCCATCAAAATCTGTAATAAATTATTAAATTAAATACTTTTTTGTCTGTCAAATTTCTGGTATATTGTATACATATATTATTAAAGGGAGGGTAACATATGAGTCAATATCATTCACTATCCAATGAAATTTCTAAACGGATCAAAGAAGACCGCATAAAACATACAGAAAATCCATACGCATGTAAAGATACACAGATCATCAGGCGATATGCGAATCATGACAATCCAAAACTCTGGCGTCCTGCTTTTGTAATGGACGTCGAAAAAATCCTACATAATAATTATTACAATCGATATTCAGATAAAACGCAGGTTCTATCCTGCTATAAAAACGATGATGTCTCCCGCCGTGCACTTCATGTACAGTTAGTTTCAAGAATTGCACGCACAATCGGCGCAAGTCTCAATCTTAATCTAGATCTTATCGAAGCGATTTCACTTGGTCATGATATCGGACATACCCCTTTCGGCCATGCAGGAGAACGTTTCCTGAATGAATTATATTCAGAAAATACAAGCCGCTTATTTAATCATAATGTCCAAAGTGTCCGGGTTCTGGATAAACTGGTCTGCCGAAATGTCAGCTTACAGGTCCTGGACGGAATTCTTTGTCATAATGGTGAAATGGAACAACAGGAATATACCCCTAAAAAACTGAATACTTTTGCTGAATTTGATAGAAATGTTGAAAGCTGCTATACCGACATCACTGCAAATAAAAAACAAATCCCATCAACTTTAGAAGGGTGTATTATGCGTATCAGTGATATTATTGCATATATCGGAAAGGATCGGCAGGATGCAGCCAAGATTGGACTTGTTCCAGAACAGCCTCCATTCTCCTCCGGAGCTATTGGCACTACAAATGCAGAAATTATTAATAACATGACTGTCAGTATTATAGAAAAAAGTTATGGAAAATCATACATCAGCATGGACGAAGAAATCTATGAAGCTTTTTCCCTCGCCAAAAAAGAAAACTATGAATGGATATATGGTGATCCTAAAATTGAGACTATGTACACAAATAATGTCAGACCAATGTTTTATGAACTTTATACAGAACTATTAAAACAAGCAAAAAACCATGATAAAAACTCTATTCTGTACAAACACCATATTGAATATCTGCGAACAGCCAATAAGGCTTCCCGCTATTTTAATGTAAATACTTTCATAGATGAATACTGGAATAGTGATCCGAATGACATCGTAGTTGATTTTATTGCCAGTATGACAGATGATTATTTTGTTGATCTATATCACTATCTGTTTCCAAATGGGAAATATAATGTAAATTATATAGGATATTTTGATACTATTTCCTGATAGATTTCATACCTTGTTCCCTCATGGGTGGGGAACAAGGGTATATTTTACACAAAACTTGAAAGAGTGGCTCCTTGAAACGTTACCCTTTAAAAAGAATCTCCTATCCACCATACTATTTTATCATCCTTCAGTTCTTTATCCATTTTCTCAATATTAATACCCTGCTGTTCTGCTAAGGACTTTATAAGCATTCTGAGATTTCCTGCATAAGTGGCTATATTCCAATAGTTTTGTCCAAAATGCACACTCGATTTCTCCGTAACGTGCTTGATTTCTTTTCTTATATATTCTTGTATCTCCTTCTCATTCAACTCGCCTTCAGAATGATCCAGAATATATCTTAATGCACTTGCAAAACCATGTTTATATATAAATTTTTATTCGCGCATTCCCTCACATCCCCAAAATGTATCATAAAACGAAACCCCATAGGCTCTTATCCAGTCCCACATAATCTCCTGATCTGCAACATTCGGACCATCTGCATGGCATCTCTTGCACAAAAGCACCAAATTCTCCGGTTCATCTTTTCCACCTAATGAATCCGGTATAATGTGGCATCGATCCAATGAACGCTCACACCCGCATCTCCAACATCTTTCACCCGCTTCAGCCCAGTCTACACTTAATCCGCATTCGTCCTGATGCTTTGCCCAATATGAAATAATTGCTTCTTTTGTAGTTTTGATTGGTTCTCTTTTGCTCATAAATTGATTGCCTCTGTTTTATACATGCAATATACCTTATTTCCACAACAATATTCCTAAAAATTAAATGTACATTTGTATTCATTCCATGGATAAACGAAATATTTATTTACTTAAAATCAATTTTGGTCAAATTCTGTAAAACCACAATATAGTGCCGTACGATATTCGCCATCTTGTATATATTCTGTTGTTCCATAAAAGAAACCATTAAACTTCACTTCATCCTGCAATGGAAACATGGTATCTAAAACAACACTTGTATCCGCTGAATCAAAATAACTTACAACCATTGGCTGTTTCTCATCACCATCAATATAAACTAAATATGCTGGTGTATTATCCTGTAATGTAACAGTCCCTCCAAATGTTCCTCGAAGCTTAATCTTCTCCATATACTGAATCTCTGAACTATTCTGCAGCATGTCAAAAGTAACATCTGTTCTATAAGATGTATACATTTGTTGTCCCTGCAAAGGATCAAGTGAAGAAATGTATAATTTATGCCATTCGTCACGATTCACTAATTCTTGTTCATAATCCTCTTTCAAATCCATATAATTCTTCTTAAGGCTGCTATACTCTTCTTTTATTTTGTTATTTTCTCTTTGTAGCTCTGTCTCATCATTATTTTTTGTATTTATTTTATTTACTGCAGTCTGTTTCGTTTGATGTTGTTCAGATCTTGCTTCAAATCATCTATATTGCTCTTCTGTACATATGCATATAAAGCTAAAATTATTGTTACACTTGTCATAACAGTTAATAACACAACTAATACAATATTAATTTTATTTTTCATATATTCTTATTCCTCTCTTTTACTAATTATTATATCCCAGCCTCCAAAACCTTGCAAATCGCACCTCCATCAATAACCGCGATAATCTTTCCCTTTGCCGTTTTACCGATTCTGTCATACAACCGACCGGCACTTAAAGACTCACCTTTAACTGTAAATGGACTATTTGCAACATAACCACATTTGCCAATGCCTTTGATTTTTACCATAATCGCTTCTGAATCAAACTCATTGTCCGGTTCCTTTTTTAGCTTCACCTTCATCCCCTTCTCCATAAACTCATTTCCTAGATAATGCTCACATCCTGTAATTGTAAAATACATATTTTTCATACCTACCGTCTCCTTTCTGATCATATAGCAAATCCTATTTTTTATAAACGTCCTTGCCTTCATGGCAACATAATAGCAATTGCAATGTCCAAATAATTGGACATCTGTAAAATTTTTCATCCACTATATATTATTTAATACTGCAAATCGCCAGACCCCTGCATTTCTGCAGGCATCTGGCGACTGCCTTTCCGGTGTCACTTACATCGACACATCTATGACGTAGTGTCCCATCTGATTCACCACCACAGACACCGTCTCGAACCCGGTCTCGAAATCGAGATAGTATCGATCATCCCTGTGGGTGAATACGACCTCACAATTCATCTGGGAAAGCACAGACATGACTTCCCCAAGATCCTGTTCCGATCTTCGGATCACCTGCTTCTCCAGATTTTCCTGCCGGTTCTTCGGCATCTCCAGATAATGAAGATACAACGATGTCTCCAATGTTCGGGAATTACAACTGCTTTTGTGAAAATAACTGCTGACGATCATGTAGATCACATATGTGGTCTGTTCCTGAATGTTGTTTCTTTTTTCTGTAAATTTGTATGCCATATCAGCACCTCCATTGAAAATAATATAAAAAAGGTATATATCTGGACAGACTTTTAGCCTCGTCCTAATATATACCTTGTCTTTTCAATTATTTTCGATGTTTTTTTATTATATATAAATGCAGATAAATATGCAAGTACTTTTATCTATTTGCACTATTACTCTAAATGAGCGGACCATGTATGCCAGTCATATGGATCATACTTGTTGATATCTACATAATAATCACCCTTCATTAACTCTTCGATCGTATTATATTCATTCAAAGCGAACTTACATGATGCAGAAGTTAATGTACTATAAGTTGGTTTATGCCAGCCCGTAGGATCAAACTTAAATTCTGAACTGTCCGATGCACGCCCCTGAACCTCACATTCTACAAACTTACCCTGCTCCATAAAAATCAGTGTAACCATATGTCCACTTGCATTATGCGGCTTTTTACTTGCAGCAGAATAATACCGACTATAATCATTATAAAGACCATTTTCCCCATCATATGAACAGGACAATATTATATATGGATAACCAAGTTCTGTCATGGCATTTGCTACTGTCGCCGCACCCCAGCATGTATAATCTGAATAACTATGACTACTGATCCAATAATTAAGTGCTGTATATGTTTCATAATCTGTCATATCGGTTGCGCATTGGGCAACATCTTTTAAAATACCTTTCAGATATACTTCACTTCCATAGTTATACACAGGCTCTAAAAACGGATCATATTCCCAATATTTTTTACGGTTAAATTCTACAGAATTTGAAAATCCGTTCGACACCAATGTTACAACCTTCGTATCACCAAAATACACATCTACCGATTGTTTTTTATCCAGCAGACAGCTTACATTTACAAGTATATACCCAATATATCCTTGCTTATAAAGCGTCTGCTGCATTTTGTCTCCCACTGGCATTTCATCATAATATACCACCGATATGTTTGTCGCTACCTGGACATTTTTTCTGTCTGGGATATATTGTGTATTTGAAAAGCTGTTAAATCCACATTTTCCATTATACTCTGTATGAATTACAACATCGTTTTTCAACTTCTGTTTAATAAAAATCGGGAAATAGCACTGTGCAAAATCCTTTGAGGTTTTGTTTGCTTCATCATTATAATTCGCATAATCTGTATATTTAAAAAAAGGAAACTCATCCGTTTTGTAAGCAAGATCTATTCCGTTTACTGTTTTAGTCGTCATATGATAATCAGGTATCGGTACCTTTTTCGTTACCTTCGACCACTTGGAATAATATGTTTTTCCGCCTATTTTTTTATAGGTACGTATGCGGAATGTATATGTTATTCCATATTCACTGACATATAAATAGAAGCCGCCATAATAAGTTTCTATCTTTTTTTTCGTTACCTTATCCCCTATGGTTCCATTGTTTCTTACCTCAAGCTCATACCCATCCATTTTCATAGTAGCACTATTCATATTCCAATCGAAATCTAACGTATCACCATAAGTATCATTTCTGTAAAATGTGCTTTTCAAACCTTTTATAGTAGGAAGTGCTACACTATATTCTATCGTCTTACTTCCTTTTATTTTTTTACCTTTATATTTGCCTTTTAAGGTTACTTTGATTTTATATTTACCCGGTTTGACCGGATTTTTAGGATATGTAATCTTATAATTCTTCGGTTTTAATTTCTTCCCCTTATACTTTACTGTAACTTTAGGTTTAATTTTCTTTCCTGTATAAGCATAAGTTTTTTTACTCGTAGTTACCGTCCATTTCGAAGCTGTACCTTTTGCATAAGTCTCTATATCGGCTCCCTGAAATGCAAATATACCGAATACTAATAAAATAACTAAGCCTGTTAAAAGTCCTCTTTTTCCTCTCATATAACGTTTCTCCTCCCAGGGTATTACCTATATTCTTCTATCAGTTCAATGGCTTCTTTGATCATGCCATCACAGTGCGGTTTCTTCTGACCACCCGCCTGTGCATTTGCCCTTAACAAATCAAAGCAATTAATCATACCATTATGATTCTCTTTCATTTTTCTCTGGAACTCTCCTACAATATGAGGATCTGAGATTCCCAATGCTCCGAGTACCATAAGCGCACCTGTCACAGCTCCACATGTACTGCCTGACTTCATTCCTCCACCAAAATTTGTACCAAGTGCCTTCATCTGGCTCTCCGACAAACCAAGCTCATCTGCATAGGTCATCATTATCGTTTCCGCGCAGTTCGGACACCTCTCATTATTTCTTAACTGCATTGCTTTTTCTATGTGTTTATCCATAAAAAACCTCCTGATTATCATTTGTAGATTCGGATATAAAAATACCCATTTGTCATTGTTTTTAATGAGCAGCATACTTTTCGGTAAAAATTATCTGCTGAATTAAAAATATCATTGTAAAATTATTATACAAGATACAAATACCATCGCAAATACTTTTTCATCATTTTTTCACATGCCTCAAAGAAAAGCTATCTAAAAAAACAAAACGATGTGAAATAGAGTAGTTGCTATTAGTTGCAAATTAGTAGCAGAGTAAAAGAAAAAGTCTCGGAAGCCGCTTGTTTAGCGGGTTCCAAGACTTGTGGCTCTTATTCAAACTCTTTATGACCCAAACATCACTTAACTTATTTTATTTAAGTTTCGGTCGAGTATGGGGCATATTTATATATCAATTACACTATTTATTTTGACCTACTGAATGGTTGTTGCCAAACTGTTGCCATGGGAATATTATAACTTGATGATACCTGAATGACAAGTTAATTTTCATTTTTTGCAACTACAAATTCTCTTCTCCCTCAATATCGTCGCTTTCAAACATATTCTTGTTGTATGATTCATTTTCATCATCTTCAAAATCATCAAAATCAAACAAAACCGATCTATTTCCAATCAATGCCAATAATTCCTTACGCTCTTTTCTTTTCTTTATGTCTTCCATTTCTTCATACAACTCGTCTACATAATCTATCAACCAATTATTGACTTTTCCCTCACATAAATCAGCTAAATAATCATTTACTAGTGCATCATCCATTTCCAAAGATTCCATATCATTCAGTAATCTAAAAACACCAGACTCTCGCTTATTCTTATACATATAGAGCAGTAGCTCTTTTATTGAATTTTGTTCTATAACCATCTGCTCATAAAGAGATCTTCTTTGAGTTGATAAAAAGACTCTTGCAGCATTTGAATACGAGTCAATCTCATATGTATACGTATTAATATCTCTTGCCTTATGTTCTATTAATTCAAAATAATATCTAGCCAATTTTCCCAATTCATTTATGTAAAAACGTTTGAATTCATCAAACTGGATCAAAGCACATGGCTCATCAAAATTAAATTTTCCATTTTGTTTTTTCAAAAAACTAATAAATAACTTTCTCAACTCACTGCTATTTTTTCCAGGTATATAATTTGCATATCGGTAATTATTATAATAATTAGAAAAAACTCCCAAAAGACTTCTTCCATTTTTTGAAAGTTGTTCTGTAGTATATTTCTCAATTTCTTTTTCTAATTCATGATGGTTATGTTCTATAAGGCACTTTGGAACAGATTCCTTATCAGTTGGATTTTTTAGAACAAGACACAAATAAATTTTTTGTAACCGTTCTATGCCAACTGCTCCGGTATACAATATGATATTAATCTCATATTGATTATTTAATCCAGTTATCGACATTGTTTTCTTTGCTGATTCATATATAAATTCTCCAGAAATCTCTAACTCGCGTCCCATGTTAATACTTTTGAAATCCCATATTTCATCTACCAACATCTCATCACCACCTTTATTATCATCTTATATTCAAAGATATCTTTCAAAAAAATCCTGTATTCTCTTCTTTGTGTATTTATTCTCAACCTCTTTTAATATGTATATCGACAATTCATTTAACGAACGAGTAAGGGCTACATAAAGCTTATTCTTCGTCTTATTCGCCTCCGTATTATTATCGTTAAATAAATATGCTGCCAAGTCATTTGTGAGAATGAATAAACACTTCTCCCCCTCCATTCCCTTTATGTAGTCTATTGATTTTACAAAAATCTTATCTTCTTGTTTTATTGGACTTTCGTCTTCAAAAATATTTATGATAATGCCATATCTTCTTGAATCTATTTTTTCGCACTTGCTCAGTAATGCCATTGCATCTTTTTTCTTTCCCGTATTCCTGTACTTTTCAATCATCTTCCCAGCATAATAATACGCTACTTTTTTAACTGTCTGAGCATCTTTGGTTGGATGATTCTCAAACAGCAATGGTTCAAGCTCTTCCGCTAAATTCTCTCTTATGTTATTCTTCTTGTAGTCGTGTGTTTCATACACCCCTTGCTTCTGGGATATATACATCAAATCATATTTTTGTCTTTCAATTAATGTGTGACAATCAATTTCACTTTCATAATATACTGATAATTGACCGGAGTCCTTTTCAGATTTCTGCTTTTCATTTTTATCTACCAAACGATTTGACAGTTCTAAATGTAATTGCGGACATCTATGACATTCTGATATATATCTAACATTTTGTTCGTATATAGACATAAGGTTTCTTAAGCATTTAAATCCTTTTAAATCCTGCTTCGGATCTCCCATCAGTATCATTGGGATTTCCATTCCACTTAATTCTTCTATAATTTCTTGCATATGCTTATCTATGTCCTGTACTTCATCTATACAGATTGCACCACAATATTTTACAATTGCATTTTTAATTATTTGTCTCCCATCTTTTATATTTTTTGTATCCTTTGATTTTTTACACAATACCCATTTAGCATGTTCAGGAATTACTGTTTGATGAAGTACATTCATATCATCAAGTCTTTTAATCTTTGCATTTTTATACTTTGCGTCTTGTGGTAATTCTGCAATAGAAATTTTTTCATATTTCTTTCCATAAAGTAAATGATAATATGGCTTTATTATTTCCCTATACAAAAACGAATGAATCGTACTCACTATTATGTTTTCCGGAATTTGTACATAATGTTCGCACAGCTTTCTACGAATACAATCTACGGCACTATTAGTAAATGCAACGCAAAATATTTTCTTTTCCGCATCAATTTGATTACGAAGAAGTATTATTTTATCAGACATCTTTGTAGTCTTTCCTGCTCCTGCACCTGCTATATTTATTTCCACTTTATAACACCTCTTCTGACTCTTGTGAAAGAAAATCTATAACATCTTGGATATGTTTTGGCATTTGAAAACCTTCTAATTCTCCACTAGCTAAATCTTTACAAATCGTAAACATATCAGTTGCTTTTGCATTTTTCCACGCTTCTGTAAGCTGATCATCTGTCATATCATTCCAACCAAAAACATCTCCATATTTGTTCTTCAATATCTTATAGTTGTCACCCGTATTTACAATTTCCGGTTCTAAAGTATAATACTCGGTCGTTCTAACACATATTTCCTTATCATCATTATATTTATCATGTTGCTTCTTAGCGTTAGATTGATTATCATAATCACGAATAATGCCCAATTTATTGCCAGAACCTTCATTGACTTTTTTCCAAATATTCATTATTTTTTTAAACCCTTTATGAAATGACAGCACTTCAATGTCACTTAATGTTTCTTTTGATTCAATATAAGAACGAATTAATAATTCTTCCGATATTCCTTCAAACAAAATACATTTCTTAGAGAAAAATAGTTTAAAAAGATCCAAATTAGGGTTCTTTGCTAAATATGCAAAATCTTCATCCTCTAATTCATCTGCAAATGAGTAAGCTTTTCCATTATGTAAAACCACCACATTTTTTAAATTCATCTTGTTAATGAATTCAGTACTATGTGTGGAATAAAACAACTGCACAGTTTTATTCTTATCCGTAAATGCTTTTAAAAAACTTACCATCAATCTTGTATTATTAATACACAAATGGGCTTCCGGTTCTTCTATCGTTAAAACATTCAGAGCAATATCTGTTTCCTTTCCAAGCAGTGAATTAATCAGCACAAACAGCAATACTAAGTTACGATGTCCCAATCCTTGCATTGACAATTCTTCTTCTGAATATCCCAACCTTACACTACTTAAAATAGATTGCATTGGTGGCATATTAGGCAAAATGTTAATGTACGAAAAAAACTTCTTTGCACCCTTTAGCTCAGATGTTTCTTGCCAGTTAATTATATCATTAATATCACTAATTTCTTTTAGTGCCTCAAAGAAATGACTATATTCTTTTTCTATTTTCAATTTATCCTGATCAGAAAGTCTATCTTTCAATAAATCAACCAAAAATTTTGAGCCCAACTGATTCTTAGTTTTTGAAAAATCATCTCTTTCTGCCTCAAGAGCCTCGTACTTGAACATTCTCAATGTATCATATGACACATTGCTACCATCCGAAACTTTTATTGAATAATTATAATATTCTACTGGTAAGAGATTCATTTTAACCTCTTTTAAATTTGCATCGTTAATTTCAGTCTGAGATACAACTTCTTTTACCACTCTGAATATGTCTGCGCAATTCTTAGGAGCGAACTCATATTTTATTCCATATTGAATTTCTCCGTCTTCGATTGCATACGATATATCCTTAACATAATATTCCTCTGCACCACTTGCCTGAATATTCACTTCAACACTTACTGTCGGTAAAAATTCTGCAAATTGCTCTACAGTAATCTCATCATTCCTAATTTTATTTTGATTCAGAATAATTTTCTTATAATAGCATTTCTTAGTTTCATTGTTTATATCAATCCATGATAATTTCTTACTGATATGTGTATTATCATCAGTCAAAAAAGGAAGCGTGATTGCTTTTAAAAAGTTGCTTTTACCACTATTATTTTCCCCTATAATTGCTACCGTTTCTGCTAAACCTATATCTATATCCCTTAAATTTCTATAATTGCGTATTTTAACATGTGTAATCTTCAAATCTTCACTTCCTTTTTTTACAATACAGCTGTCAATTGTTAGTAAATATAATTTAAATAATGACTTCTCCAATTATTTTCTGCACTTTTTCCGACTGTATCAACATCCTCATCTTCTCATTCCCATCCTCAATCTCCGGCTGACCACACCTCAGATTATCCGGATATTCTGACACACAACAATCCTTGTACCAGCACTCACCCATAAGAGAACCCTTAACGGACCACTTCTCGTTTTGTGTAAATTCACCCACCAATGATTTCATCACACGCTCTGTAGAGTATCTCTTAAAACTTGCCAAATACTGCAATGTCTTCTCATCGCCAATCTTTGACAAATTGATTCTATGATTCTCAATTGCTGATAAAACCTCTTCACGAATTTTGATTTTATCTCTCTTTCCGGTGCCTGTCCATTCCACCAGCTTATCAAAAGCAAGAATCAGGTATTCAAAACAAATCATATCCAGAATTATAATCTTTCCTTCGGACTTATCTGCTATTGATTTCAACATACGATACTTGTTACGAATATCCTGATTATCAACCACATAATCAAATGCAATATAATACTTATCGTCCTCTTTAATGTCTATCTCTGCCAATGCATCCAATAAACCCTGATTACTTTCCTTGCTTTCGATCACCAATGCATCATCAAAGAAAAGTTGATTTACCAATTTCCAGAAGTGAAGTCCTGCGCCGGTATCTTCTGTCCATAAATACTTCATATCACAACTCCTCTTCCAGTGTTATCCTATTATTGTCAAACTTTAACACCTTAAAGCTCTTATCAGATACATTTAGTCCATCGCAATTTCGTAGGAAAAGCATATATTGATTCGACGGCTCAAAATTAATAAAACGTCTGATCTCATCATTAATCAAATTATCTGCATTATCGACCACAACAAAACTATCCCTGCATTGTTCTAATGATTCTGAGAAATTATCTGATTTATAATTAAACAATTTTATAGCTTTGTACTCATCAGTTAATCGTAAATCTTCTAACATTTCATAAAGCACAGTTTTACCGGTACCGCTATCTCCGCCAACAAGAGTTATTCTATCGTCAAATTCCAGATTGTATGAAAATGGATCTGCTTTAAATGTAATATTCTTATAGATCATCTGCTTCTCTCCTTTCATACTCCTTGCCCCACCAGGCATTATATCCTCTCCTTCCGGTCACTATATCAGAATCATTGAATCTGATTTGCACATCATCCGGGATATCAAAAAGCGATGGTCTGGACATATAAATCTTTATATTATCCATAGTAAAAATTATTTTAAGCACATTCGGACCACATTCTTCTACATTCACCACCTTATCAGGATGCTTTACAATATTAAGTAATGTCTTGCAGCCAGATGACAAATTACGGATTGTACCTAAACCATATTTTGTTTCAATATGCTTATCTGGTGTCAACTTCGCCTCATCTACTTGCTGAATGAGATTTATTTCATTTGAGGACATTTCTTCATTACTTGTATTTAAATTGAAATACAAGTCGTTTTGAAGAATCCAGTCTTTAGAATCTTTTTTTTGTGTATATATATCTATCATTCGGTGTCACTCCTTCTCTCAATCATAATCAGGAACAAACGTTGCCATTTCTTCATAATATCCAGCAATACAATTTAAGTTATCACCTATTTTTTTGAATACCTCCACAAACATTTCCAAATCTACAACCTCATTTCCATAGTTCTCAATATAAAAATGATATTCGTCATCCGTATTAAACGGATACCGTGAAAAATCCATATTTTTTATCTTTGCATTAGCATTATGGTCTTTATCTATTTTGTCATATAATTCTAAAATATAGTCGTCGAGTTCTTTTGTCATTTCCTTAAATTGTTTTCTCTGGTCTTTATCGGATTCAAAACTTATCATACGTTTTTTTACTGTATGCCATATCTGCCTGATATCGTGCCCTCCGCAAAAGGACTCTTTCTCATTAAGCAACATATTCAAAGACCAGTTTATAGATTTTAGATACAACTCTATTGCATGGTTTGCCGAAAACAGCATTGGGAAAACTACAATATCCGCCTTTTTATCTCCATTATCCTGCAAACAATCTTGTGCAAGCATTATCGCTGCCTTCATGTATCCATCAGCAATAATCATCATATCATGAATGGGTTGATGCTGTCTGGTTCTCCAATTCATATATGCTGTTTTGTCTATATCTACATTATACGAAAAAATCTTTTCCATTCATTCACCTACTTTTCAAAGCTATATATTTAAATTTCTGAAATACCTAAAATCTATAAAATATCAACCAAATACCTTCCACCAATTAATGAAAATAACACTTTTGATGGAAATAATCTTTCACCCATACTGGAAACCCCAGCAACAGTCATAGTCCAATCACTGTACTCATTCGGCAATCTATAACATATCGGCTTATCATTTTCAGAGATTGTTACTAATGGGGTCCTATTCTGTGAAAATCCAACTGAAAGAACATAAAACTCATTCTGTCCACTATGTAATGGCAACATAGGTTGCTTGTTAATATCCTTATAAACCTTTGCACCTCTTTGATTATAAAAATAATCTTTGCCATCTTCTACTATAGGATCAATCGGTAATTTGTTCCTCATTATTTTATAACGTTCGTTCAAGCTCTCGCAGACAAAAGCATTATAATATTCTGGTTGCATTTCTATCTTACTATTACGAATCTCATCTGCATCTGAAAAATGATTCACAAATTGAAGAAGTGCTACAAAAGCCACCAAATCATCCGAATAAATTCCAGAATAAGATTTGTACCAATAGTCATTATTCTCACAAATTACCCGATATAATTTTTTATACAAATCAAGCTGTCTTTGATTCAATGCAAACCAACCAGAATCCAAAAGAGTCTTCTTAATTTCCCCTTCTTTATAATTTCCGGTTAATGATATCTTCAATGATTGCATCAATCGAGATATTAATCCAACAAGCAAATCAGCCATTCTGATTCCAACATAATCCTTAGAATCTTCTTCGGTGACATTTTCAAGCCCTACATCCATTGCAGAATTCAATGTATGCGATTTTTTCCCTTCTCGGTCAATCATCAACTGATATTCATTAACATTCATCTCTGTCAACAACTTCTTAAATCCATCAAAAGGTGCAAAATAGGACCAATCTAATGTTTCGGGTACCTCTGTGTCCTCAAGGAGTATAAGTATTTCCTCAAATGCTTGATTCTCATGCTCTTTCAAAGTAGTATTCGCTTGATTTTTAATAATCCTATCTTCTAAAAAAGACCGTAGTTCTTTAACAAATATTTGTGGTTCTTTATAAATTGCTTCTATCACATTTTGTGGTCGATATACATTGATAGCCTTAATTATTGAGTATTTCATGTAATCAACATCAACAAACATAGAACTATGATAATTTACAAACAACTGGCTAATAACATACTCTATTTTGCTAAACACAGAGAAATAAATAATTATTTTCTCATCAAATAATGATACAAGGTCTTCATAAAACTCAATCGTATGATTATTAAGAGAAGCAAACCCAAGCCTAAAATCTTTTGCTTTCATGGTCTGGCTCTTTAATTCTCCGTCTTTTTTTCTATAAGCATACTTCGATTCAAAAGCAAGGTATCTGTCAGAAATACATTCATCTTCTTCTGCTTTCCACCCTACAATTCCAGTTATGAAATTATCATAGTAATTATTCGCAGTAACAGTTTCATAATTAATCTTTCTACTATGCTCTGTTTCATCATAAAAAAAAATGTACTTCATCTTCAGTGCCTCCCCTACTGATTATTTTTTGAATCACCATAATGTGCCGAATCTTCCGCCACCTTCATCACATTATACTCTGGCTCATATTGATAAATCTTTGCAGACTTAGCTGCTTCATTTCCTATATCTTCTGTTACGGAATACTCTTCAAAATTCTCCACCTGTTCCATAACTTTGTTGAATACTTCCGGACTATACTGTGGCGGATAACCATTCTTCACCAAGCATATTTTGATTTCCAATTTCAATCCATTTCTTACATTTTGGTTATTGAGCCAGTCGGCAAACGAAGACTTTGTATCAATAATATCTTTTATTTTCTTTGCTAAAGCTTTACATTTATCATTGACTATAACACCATCCACTTCTTTATCTGTTCCATATTCAAAGTTATATTGGTCACGCAAAGAAATCAAAATATCATAGAATGCTTTTTCCTCAAATGTTAAGCCAATTTTTCGAAAACTCTCTCTGTTTTCGTTCATGTGACGAAGAATAGCTAACGCCTGTTCCGTTGCAATCTTAATTATATCCTCAGATGCCTTTTCCTGTGCCTCACCGGCTTCTTCAGCAGTAAGATGTTTACGTCTTTCATGATATTCTGCAATCGTCTTTTCCAACATTTCCTGATATGATTTTGCAGCTAACCGATTGACTTTTCCATATTCCTTAATTTGCTTTCGAAGCATCTTAACAAGCAATTCCAATTTAGTTGCCGGCATTTTGACATCAGATAATTTTTCAAAATATTCCGGAGAAAAAATATCTTCTTCCTCTCCGCTTTCAAGAACACTTTCCACCTGATTATATTTTAATGCTTCTTCAACCATCTTTGAAACTGCACGATTCATCGTATCAGTGTCTACTTCACTTGTTCCGCTCATCTTACGAACAAAACCTGCTATAGCCATAAAGCATTGTGCAAGTGCAGATTCTTCTTCCCCAAGATAACCGGAAGGCTGACAAATATCAAAAGCTGCCCTCATTCGTTTTACTGTCTTTAAAAAGTAGGTTTTGAAGGAAACTTTCTGAACACCATTATTTCCTTCCGACTGTAATTCTTCTGTTGATACAAATACATATTCTGCTGCTTTTGCAAGAAGTCTATATCTTTCTATCGGATCACATTCCGGATTTAAAAATGGTGATAAATCATAACCTGTGAACATGTTTTTCAATACTTCAAGTTCTTCTCTAAACACTGATGTAGCCTGCTCTACATCATCGGCTGTCGGTGCAACAGATGTATTGCCTCCATATACCTTCATGGCTTCACGCATATTGTCGCGAATACCAATATAGTCGATAACCATACCATATTCTTTCCCCGGATATTTTCTGTTTACACGGCTTATTGTCTGTATCAGCAAATGCTTTTTGAGAGGTTTATCATTATATAAATATGTAAGGCAAGGAACATCAAAGCCCGTAATCCACATATCTACAACAATGACAATACTGAAATTTGATTTTTCCTGTTTAAAAGCAGCATCCAATTCTTCTGAACGCTTATCATTTTTAACTCCGCCAAGATAATCATACATATCTTTTTCATCGTTACTACCAACACTGGATACCATTGCCATAAATGGCATTGGTTTCAATTCTTTCAGTTCCTCTTCTGTTACAGAAACCCCATCTGGTGATTTCTTTTCCTCAAACCATTCTGGGTATTTATCCTTAAACTTCTGTAATAATGCGTAGGCTATCTTTCTATTAGAACATACAACCATTGCTTTTTGTATTCTGTCTGGATCACCTGCACAAGATGAAACATAATGGTCATGAATATCTGTAGCAAGACGCTCAAGTCTGGAAGGCTCGCCAAGAATTATTTCCATAGAGCTCATTGCTTTCTTACTTGCTTCGATATCCTCATAGGTTGCGCCGTCATCAACACATTTTTTATAATAATTCTCAATTTCTTTTACCTTATTATTATCAAGCAATACCTTTGCAATACGCGGATGATACTTAATGGAAACAGTAAGTCCATCTGCAACTGCCTGACCCATTGTATATCGGTCGATTTCTTCACCAAAGGTCTGATAAGTTTCTGCAATCGGAGTTCCAGTAAAACCGACAAAAGTAGCATGTGGAAATGCTTCTTTCAATACTTTTGCATATGGTTTTGAAACCATAGCTTTCATATTTTCATCGGCATCCTTACTAAACTGAATTTTCTTAGAATGTTCAAGCTGGGTTCTGTGAGCCTCATCTGAAAAACATATAATATTCTGTCTATCATTGATAAGTCCGATTTTGTCATCTTCTCTGTCGCAGAATTTCTGGATGGTGCAAATATAAAAACCACCACTTTGCCTTGCACCAAGTTCCTGTCTTAACTGTGTTCTGTTTTTTACAACAGATACTTCACCAAGGTTAAGAAATTCTTTACTCTTCGTAAAAAGTTTTGAACCTTGTTTTTGCAGTTCATCTCTATCAACAATTAGTATGATTGTAGGAGAACCGATTGCAGGAATATCAGTACAACGAAGTGCAAGCTGACGTGCAAGAAAAGCCATCGTATACGTTTTGCCACATCCGGTTGCACCGAAGTATGTTCCACCTTTGCCACTCCCCGTAACAACAGAATTTACAATACTTTGTTTTAAAAGTTTTGCTGCAAAGAACTGAGGGTATCGGCATACGATTTCTACTTCATCGCTATCATAAATACTATCTTGGAAATAGATATAGTCCCTAAAAATCTCCATGAAACGTTCAGGTGCGTAAACACCCTTTATCATAGTTTCTGTTTCTGCAAAAGGTAAGGTGGATACTGTATCTCCTTCATTTACTCTACGCCAAGCATAAAAATGCTCGTAAGGTGTGCGCACTGTACCTAATTTTGTTTTCACACCATCTGAAATGCAAGCCAAAGGACAATAGTGTAAAAGATGCGGAATATCTCTCCAGTAACGAATATTAATTTGCTCCCAGGCATCATAAATAGTCGCATTGGCATCAGCGGGATTTTTAAGCTCAACGACACACAAGGGCATACCATTTACAAACAAGAGCACATCCGGTCTGCGATTTTCTTTTTGACCATTGTTTGTATATTCTACTGTAAACTGGTTCACTATACGAAAGATATTCTTATCCCAATTGTCAAAATCAATAAGTGGTATCATTCTTGGCAATCCATCCTGCGGTATAAACTGAACACCATTTACCATCCAGCCATATACTTTGTGCAAAGTAGCAAAATCACTTTCCGCACCTACAAAACGGACATTATCGTAAATCTGTGTCACTTCGTCATCTATCAAATCCGGGTTGGTGTCTGCTATAAACTTCTTGAAATCATCAGCAATTAGTACATCTCTTTTTGTTACACGGGAGATATTATTGCCAGAAGAATACTTCCAACCTTCCGCTTTTAAAAATCCAATGAAGGCATATTCATATTCTGATTCACAATAATGACCATTGTATTCTTTTAATCTTGCCATAGACTATGCCTCCTTTGCTTTTGTCGCCTCTTCTATTGAGCCTTTAATAAGAATTGGACAGATGTCTTTTATTTGTGCTTTGAGTTTTTCGTTAATCTCTTTTCGTATTGTGTATGCTTCATAGATACCAACTATGGATTTTTGAACGTCAATAGTTGGAAGTGGCATTCGTACTTCTTTCATATCATCAAGGCTAAATGTTTCTCTTGCACTCCCCCACGAATGAAAACGGGCATAACGATCAAATTCTGTTCTGCAAAAAAATAAATACAAATATTTAGGAAGTAGTTTAGTATTATCAGTTTGTATTACAGTTGATATTGACGATACTAAATAGTTCTCCTCCGACTGATTCAAAGCTATCGACATTTTATCTGCTCTTCGTGAAGTGTCAGAAATAAAAGCAATCATTCCAGGCTCTACTACCTTGTAATTTTCTAGAGAAACTCCCTCCATATTAGCTTTAGTATTGATGAATTCTTTACTTGTTGCTATACCTCGTACAGAATCCAACTTGAGATTACCAATATTTTTTTGATTGACCTCTTCTATATAGGAACCAATTGCTTCACAAGGCATCTCTCGCCTCAAATCTTCAGTATACGCATCACAAACAAGTTTTATATCATCCAAGCCACGCTCATAGCTTTTCTGATTTTCAAGCATAGCATTATAAACATCTACATATTTTTGTTGGATTTGAATTGGTGGAAGAAAAATTTCTTCTTCACAAAATATATTCCAATCAAAAACCTCAGTGGAACTTCCCCATGAAATAAACTCTGCGTATCTGTCCCATTCTTTTCTACATAAATACATGAATAAATATGTGTCCAATATTTTTTTCTTTGCTGTTTCCTTAATTCTAAAAACATTGTCATTAAAAGTGATAATAAATGTTTTTTCAGTATCATTAAAACCAATACCGAGTTTTCTACTTCCTCTTGGATTGTATGCAAAGTGCCTTGGTGGAACTAAATGGAAATTTGAAAAATCTTTCTTCTCCAAATTTCCTCTCATTGGCATAATAATTTTATCGATGTTTACACCTATTGCATCATCTTCACCATATAATCCATTGGCATTTTTTTCATTTGTTAATTCAATCAATTCACCAAATTTATATTTAGTCAATCCCATATCCAATCCCCCTAAATGCTTCCTCCAGCATTTGCTGGGATTTCTTTTCTTGTTTCATAACCTCTTTCATTTCAGATTGAATACGAGCCATTTCTTTTTCATAATCAATTTCTAAATCATGGTCAATAAACTCAATGTATTTGCTTGGTGTGAGAGCCCAGCCTTTATTTTCAATTTCATTAATGCACACACTATGGTAAAGTTCTGGCATCTCATAGTCTACTCCATCAGTTCCCTCACATTGCCATGTGTGATAAATATCTGCTGCCTTCTCAATTTGTTCTGTATCCAACCGAACTTTTTTTTTGCTCTCACCCTTAACAGCATTTTCTGTCCATTGGCGTAAATCCATAAAGAGTATCTCATGCTCGCGATTTCGGAGATTTCTTCCATGGTATTTTCCACCTTTTTTATTCTGATTCAGTATCCAAAGAGTAACACTGATATCTGTTGTAATAAACAATTCTCTTGGCAGAACAACGATAGCCTCAATTTTATCATTCTGAATCAGTTCCTTACGTATTTCCAATGTATCACTATCATTCAACGCACCATTCGCAAGAAGGAATCCTGCTACTCCATCAGTTTTCTTCAAATGTGAAAGTATATGCAAAATCCATGCATAATTTGCGTTGCTTTCAGGTGGCGTTTGATAGTCAGACCAACGACCGTCATTTTTCAAATTGTCATTATACCAGCCTTTCAGATTAAAAGGTGGATTTGCCATAATATAGTTAAAGTGCAATCCTTTATGTAAATCATGCGTAAATGATGAATCTGCTTCTTCTCCAAGATTATGACTAATTCCACGCAAAGCCAAATTCATTTTCGCAAGGCGATATGTAGCCGGTTCTTTTTCCTGACCATATACATTGATACCATTTAAGTTTCCTTGCTTTGACTTTACAAGTTCAGCACTCTGAATAAACATTCCTCCTGAACCACAGCAAGGATCATATAAGGTGCCATCATAAGGCTCAATCATCGTTGCAATGAGTTGAACTACGTCATGAGGTGTATAAAATTCTCCTTCCTCCTTTGTAGCATTTACCGCAAACTCCTTAAGAAAGTATTCGTATACACGACCAATAAGGTCTTTTTCCTCTCCAAATGTCTTATGACTGATTTTGTTCACTTCATCAACAATTTTCTTTATATCATTAGCTGCTAAATTGCGTGCTGTAAATGTTCCTTTAACAAAACAGCCTTTCAACTGTGGATCTTCTTCCTCAAGCCTTTGCAAAGCTGTATCAAGTGCAACATTAAGCTGTGGTGCCGGTGTACTGATAATAGTCGACCATCTTGCTTCTGGTGGTAAATTATATGTACCATCTGCAAAAGTAGCATCATCAAAGAATGCTGCTCTAATGTTCTCATCTTCCGGATCTAATCCCTGCTCTTTAAGTGTCTGTTTTAGATTTTCAATTCCATCCTCATACTTTTCGCCGATAAACCTCAAGAACACTAGCGTAAGCATCATATCTCTTTTTTCAAAGAATGAGCCGGAATTACGTGCCGCACGCAAATAATCTCTACAATTAAATAAAATATTATCTATGTTCAATGCCTTTTCCGTTGTTTTCTTCTTAGCCATATTACTTTTCTTCCCTTTCCTCGTCTGGAACAAATTCCATGATATCCTGTATCTCACAATGCAATACTTTACATACTTTTTCCAAAACTTGTGTACTTACATGTTCATTCTTCCCTAGTTTAGCCAGTGCATTTGTTGTAATTCCTGCCTGATCTCTAAGGTCAACTTTCATCATATTTTCATCTATCAATTTCTTCCATAATTTGTTGTATCTGATTGCCATTATTATCCCTTTCGTGTCATTACAACTATTTATCATTTCTTTTCATTATATCATCAAGTCCTCCTTGTTTCAATCTAAAATTGATTTTTTCAATTTTAGAATTGTAGGATTACAATACATGTGTTACAACTGAATATAAAAAAGCAGAGATGCTTCTTTTGTGTTATATTTTAGTCACCACAACAAAAAAGGAGTTCTCTGCTATGGCTACTATAACACAAGATATGCGGTATCGTCTATCCTTAATCAAATACGCTGAAAGGTTTGGTGTCACCAAGGCTGCTATCAAATATAAAACCAACCGTCAATACATTTATCGTTGGAAACGACGTTATGACGGTTCTATTGAGTCCCTTCGTGACCACTCTCGCAGACCCCATCATCATCCAAACCAACATACCCCTGAAGAGATCAAGCTGATCTTTGATATGCACAGACGCAATCCCAATGCCGGTCTTGTTGTCTTTTGGGTTAAACTCAAGCAGCGTGGTTACTCCCGTTCCATCCCTGGACTATACAGATTTCTCCGTAAGCAGGGAATTATGGCAGTTCATCCGCCAAATCCTAAATATATTCCAAAGCCTTACGAACAGATGGATTATCCGGGACAACGCATACAGGTTGATGTAAAATTTGTTCCTTCTGCATGCCTCAAAAACCCCAAGGTCATCGGCAAACAATTCTTTCAGTATACTGCCATTGACGAGTATTCCAGATGGCGTTTCGTAGAGGCTTTTGAAGAACACAACACGTATTCTTCTGCTATGTTTATAGAGCATCTGGTGAAAGCCTTTCCGTTACCCATTCAGTGTATCCAAACTGATAATGGAGCAGAATTTACAAATCGTTTTACCACTCACCGTGACAAACCCACACTATTTCAGGTGCATCTGAAGCAGCATGGGATTTGCCATAAAGTTATACGACCTTTTACACCACGACATAACGGGGAAGTTGAAAGAAGCCACCGAAAGGATAATGAGCGTTTTTATGCAACTCATACTTTTTATTCTTTTGAGGAATTTGCCAAACAGTTGAAAGTGTATAATCGCAGGGATTATAACAACTTTCCTATGCGTCCATTAGGATGGAAATCTCCAAATCAGGTACTAAAGGATTATCTGTCATCTGTGTAACATATGTTTGACAAACCTACAAAATAAAAATTATTGATTATCCCTCTACGTCGCAAAATACTATTTAGCATCGGTTACAATCGGAAAATTCATTTCAACAATAAACTCTTTTTTTTCTATTTTTGCTTCAATCTCTCCATCCATCCGACTAACCAACTCCTTTGCAATAGATAGTCCCAATCCAGTAGATGTTTTACTTCTGGCAACATCTGCTTTATAAAATCGCTCAAATACCTGATCTATATTAATCTGTTCTGGATGTGTAACCTGATTGCTGATTCTAAGCACCGCCTGATTTTGATCACGTTCCAACACAATGCTAATCTTCTTTTCTCCATGATCCAGCCCATTTTTTATCACATTCTGGATAACACGGCGGAGTCCCTGCCTGTTTCCATGTATATACAACTGTTCTTCCGTAATCTGAATATCCGGCTGAATTTCCATTCTTACCCATTCATCATAGTATGAAAAAACTGTTTCTTTCAAAATCCGGTTCATACAGCACAATGTCAATTCCAAACTGTAAGATTCGTTTTTTAACTTTGTAAACATAAAAAGTTCTTCCAACATTTCATTCAGACTATGAATTCTTTCGTGGATAATGCTTAAATAACGTTTCTGATCCTCTATATTTTCACATTCTTCCATTAGCTGGAAATATCCGTCCAAAGATGTCAGTGGTGTGCGGATATCATGAGAAAGATTTGTATAAGTGTCCGCAATCAGAGCTTCTTTCTCCTGATAATGCTGCTTCTCTTTTCTTCGCAGTTCCAGAAGCTCATTCAACTTGTCAGAAAGCTTTCCTATTCCACCCACATCAAATTCATGGTTAATCAACATGTTACTGTCATGTTTCATCATAAACGCCAATTGGCGGCAGATGTCTTTCACCTGCCGCTGGTATTTCCACATAATAATAAATTGTAAGATAATAATTCCTGCTAATATCCCAATTACGATATACATCCGTTAAATATCCCTCTTTTGAAAAACAACGCTGCTTACTGATATCATCATAACGATGAACACTATTGCCACACCAAATGCCGCCAAACACTCATTTCCACTCGGATCCATAGGAAGCAGTGATAATTTTCCTGTTATCGTATACTTATAAATCTGGAAATTCTGAATTCCTATTTTTTGAATAGCACTATTGATCACCCCATACACAATGGTCATTACATTCATGCTAAGACAGACAGCAATGACCATGCTGATTACATTATTTTTCAAAATAATTGCAATCGCCATACAAATCAGCACAAGTGCATAATGAAGAGCCAGTTCAGTCACAAAATAAGATAAAATTGCCTTTGTATTTCCCCATTCCAATTCCCCGAAAACAATACCATTCGCCGCTGCCTGAAATAAGAATGCACCTGCCATTGTCAGTACCGTAAAGACAGCCAAGGCAATTGCCCTGGAAAAAATCAGAGTTCCTCTATTTCTAACCTGACCTCCTATATTCTTAATATATCCGCTACTGATATCCGCTGTTGAAAACAGAACAGTAAAAATTACCAAAAGCAGTGCATACAATTTTCCTTGGGAATTGGCAAAAAAGATATCATATACCGTCACCTTTTCTCCCGGCTCCGTAGGCAGCGTTACCATCATTCCCACATTAATATTATCCACAGTAGGTTCAGTAACCTGCTCCTGTTTCATGGCATCCTTTTCAGTCAAAAGCTCATAATCCGTCTTGCATAAAGATGTTGTAATCAATAATATTGCTGCCAGTACGATCCAGATTACATACATACTTTTGGTTTTAAGCATCCGGTATAAATCCATTTTTATTATATTAAGCATGATCCGCACCTCCCGTCAGATTCAGAAAATAAGTTTCCAGTTCTTCACTGGTTATGGAAATCCCTTTTACCGGAATTTCTGACTTTGCAAGTTCCATATTCAACGCTGCACTTTCATTCAATCGTTCAAAAATATGAATATGCTCTTTATCTGTTACCTGATAGTTGGTAAATCCCATAGAATCCATCACCGGAATCGCCTGTTTCGGATGATCCAATGTCAACTCTATCCGTTCACTGCATCTTCTTATTAATTCTTCTCTTGTAATTTCCTGTAATAAACTTCCATTATGAATAATTCCATAATCAGTAGCAATCTTCGATAATTCCTCAAGAATATGACTGGAAATGCATATTGTCATATTCTTCTCTTTCTGAAGTCTCTGAATCGTATCCCGGATCTCTGCAATACCCTGTGGATCCAATCCATTGATTGGCTCATCAAGAACTAATAAATCTGGTTCTCCAACCAAAGCAAGACCAATTCCCAAACGCTGTTTCATTCCAAGTGAAAAATGTTTTGTTTTTTTCTTTCCCACATCTTCCAGACCGATAATTCTCAATATTTCTTCAATATAACTTTTTTTCTTTATTCCAAACAGCTTGCATTTGATATTCAGATTTTCATATGCAGTCATATCTCCATAAAGTCCCGGTGCCTCAATCAGACATCCTATCCGTGATCGAACTTTTTGCAAATCCTTTCCCTTGTATCCGAACATCTCGATTTCTCCACAAGTTGGCTTGGAAAGTCCACTGATCATCTTCAGACAAGTTGTCTTCCCAGCTCCATTCCGACCGATAAAACCATAAATAGCACCTTTTTTAATATGCATATTGACACTGTCCACAGCTTTATGGTGTCCATATTGCTTAGTCAAGTTTCTTGTTTCCAATAATATTTCGCTCAAGTTTTTCATCTCCTTTTTCTTATCTGCATTTATCATAAAGGAATAATCCTAATCAAACGCAAATAAATAGTAAAAAAAGAGTAAAGATTATAGATGAAGACGATAACCGATTCCCCAGACTGTTTCAATATATTCCTCAGATGTAACTGTTTTTATCTTTTTACGAATATTGCTTATATGTACATCCAGAGTTTTTGTTTCACCCATATATGGTTCGTCCCACGCATATTCAAAAATGTCCTCTTTACTGAAAACCTGCTTCGGATTTCTGAGCAGTAATTCTAAAATCGCAAACTCCTGTCTTGTTATCTTAGGAAGTATTTTTCCACCAATGCTGACCTGAAAAGTAGCTTTGTTCAATACCATCTCTCTGAACGAAAGGTTAGATTCTTTTATTTCCTTTTCTTCTGTATGACGAAGCTGTACCTGAATTCTTGCCAATACCTCTCTGATTTCAAAAGGTTTCGTTATATAATCATCAGCCCCACTAGTTAAAACCTTTACCTTTTCATCCAAGCTATCTTTCGCAGTCAAAACAATAACCGGAAGATTTCCCTTTTTCCGTATTTCCTCCAGAACTGCTTCTCCTGTAATTCCCGGCAACATCAAATCCAGCAACACCAGTGCATAGCTATGCTCCTGCATATTCAAAAGCAGCTTTGCCTCAGTTCCGGAAAACGCCTGCTCACAGGAATAGCCTGCTTTGGATAATGCTTCCTGAAGCAGATTATTGATATTTGTATCATCTTCTACAATCAGTATTTTCTGCATGATAGTTCTCTCCTCTATTTTACACTGTGAAAACATTATTTTCTTGCATTATACGCTTTTCCCTTTTTTCCCGCAATTACTCCCCACAGATTCCCGGAATTCTCCAGTACATAACTTACTTTTTGTTCCAGCTGAACTTATAATTTTCAGTATTGCTGTGCTTCCAAGATGCATATATCACTTTTTCCTTACCATTATGCCTTTATTTCTCCATCAGTGCTTTCGCAACCCTTATCCCGCCCACAAATAGAGCCAAACTAGAGCCATTTGATAAAACAAATGCCGGAAACCCGCATAAATACAGGCTTTCGGCATTTTAATCCGTTATTCAAACTCAATCGTTCCAGGTGGCTTACTCGTCAGATCATACATTACTCGATTGACACCCTTCACTTCATTAATAATTCTTGTCATTACTCTCTGCAATACTTCAAACGGAATATCCGCGCAGTCAGCGGTCATGAAATCGCTGGTGCATACGGCACGAAGTGCAACTGCATAGTCGTAGGTACGTTCATCACCCATAACACCAACCGAACGCATGTTGGTAAGAGCTGCAAAATACTGTCCAAGTCCTTTATCAAGACCTGCTTTTGCAATCTCCTCACGATAGATATAGTCAGCATCCTGAACAATCTTAACCTTCTCAGCAGTTACTTCCCCAACGATACGGATTCCAAGACCCGGACCTGGGAATGGCTGACGGCTTACCAGATACTCTGGGATGCCAAGCTCACGACCAGCTTTACGAACCTCGTCCTTGAACAGGAGACGAAGCGGTTCAACGATTTCTTTAAAATCAACATAATCCGGAAGTCCGCCTACGTTGTGGTGGCTCTTGATCGTTGCAGATTTTCCAAGACCGGATTCGATCACGTCAGGATAAATTGTTCCCTGTACTAAGAAGTCAACAGCACCGATCTTCTTTGCTTCCTCCTCAAATACACGGATAAATTCTTCACCGATGATCTTACGTTTTGCTTCCGGTTCAACAACTCCTGCAAGTTTCTGGTAGAAACGATCCTGCGCATTTACACGGATGAAGTTCAGATCATATGGACCATCCGGGCCAAATACTGCTTCGACTTCATCACCCTCGTTCTTACGAAGAAGTCCCTGATCGACAAATACACAAGTAAGCTGCTTGCCAACTGCCTTGGATAACAGAACGGCTGCAACCGACGAATCTACACCACCGGATAATGCACAGAGCACTTTGCCATTTCCAATCTTCTCACGCAGACTCTTGATCGTATCTTCAACGAAAGAATCCATCTTCCAGTCACCGGAGCATTTACATACATCCATGACAAATGCACGAAGCATCTTCATTCCTTCTTCTGTATGCATAACCTCTGGATGGAACTGTGTTGCATATAAATTCTTCTCTGCATTTTCCATTGCCGCAAATGGACAGTTTGGAGTCGTTGCAGTTGATACAAATCCTTCTGGTGCTTCTGCGATATAGTCGGTATGACTCATCCAGCAGATCGTTGATTTATTTACATCTTTAAACAAAATGGAATTCTTATCCACTGTTACCTCAGTTCTGCCATATTCACTAACCGGAGCAGTTGCTACCTTGCCGCCGAGCACATGTGCCATCAACTGTGAACCATAACAGATTCCAAGGATTGGAATACCCAGTTCAAAAATTTCCTTGCTGTAACTTGGTGAATCAGCCTTGTATACACTATTCGGTCCACCAGTGAAAATAATGCCTTTCGGGTTCATCTTCTTGATCTCGTCAATGCTCATGGTGTACGGATGTACTTCTGCATAAACATTACATTCTCTGACCCTTCGTGCAATAAGCTGATTGTACTGACCACCAAAGTCCAGTACGATAATCAATTCCTTATTCATGAAAGTTTCTCCTTTATTTTTCTTAACCGTGCCACTCACAAATACTTCGTATTTCCTCGTTGTCGGGCTTTCGCCCTATCAAAATAAACTCTAATGCTTTCGTCTGCAAGCAGCCGAATCATCAGAGTTTGTTTTGGCACGGCTCAATGCTTACGCATATTATACCATGTAATTACTCTATTTTCTACACCTAATCCTAGTCTATTTTTCGTTCCCGCGCAGGACTTCCAGCCCCTTCTGGTACTGTGTATCTTTTTCGCCCTGGAAATCATCGGAAACATAATCCTCCGGAAGTTCTACTTCGATATCCGGTGCTACACCCTTCTTGTGAATATCATTTCCATTTGGTGTGAAATATTTGGCAGTTGTAAGCTTTATTGCTGAGCCATCAGAAAGCGGAATAACCGACTGTACGATTCCCTTGCCATATGTGTTCTCGCCAACAATCGTTGCTACGCCATATTCTTTTAATGCCGCTGTCATGATCTCGGATGCGCTTGCACTTTCTCCGTTTACGAGCACTACCATCGGTAGATCTAGCTGCTCTTCATCCGTAGACTCATACGTTGATAAGACATTTCCATTCTTATCTTCCTGATATACGATCTTACCGGCAGGAAGCAGATAATCACACATATCAACAACCGTTGATAACATTCCGCCCGGATCGGAACGGAGATCGATCATCAGCGCTGTCATTCCCTGTGATTGCAGATCTTCTACTGCTTTTCTGAACAAATCACCTGTATTCGCAACAAACTGTGTTACACGGACATAGCCGATCTTCTTATCTGTATCTGCCATAAAATAAGAAACGGTACTGTTTTCCAGTTTTCTTCTTGTAATGGTTACTGTATGATACTTCCGCTCGCTTGGTCTGTAGATCTCAAGAGTGACATCCGTACCTTCTTCTCCACGGATCTTTGTAACCAGATAATCCAGATCATCAGATTCCTGAATCTCATAATCATCGATCTTACAGATCAGATCATCCGGCTTAATATCAGCTTCTGACGCCGGGGAATCTTCTGTAATGCTAACCGCGATCGCATATCCGGTATCTTCATCCTGTCTCACAACAACACCGATGCCCGCATATTCTCCGGAACTGTCTTCCTGCAATTTTGCAAATTCCTCTGGTGTATAATATTTTGCATATGGATCATCCAATGCCTCGATCAGCCCGGCATACAGACCATTCTGCATATCCTCATCCGATGTGTCAAAATAATACGACTGATCTATGATCGTCTCCAGACTTGCAAGCTTCTCCAGTGTATCTTCATCCACGACTGAACCATTGTATTCCAGATTATCATGCCGTTTTCCGGCATCCGTATTCAAATCGCCGCTTTTTGTATTGTCCTTCGTAAAGGAGCATCCCATCATTCCCGCACATCCGGCTATAACTGCCGCACCAAGAATCCATTTCTTAAAATTATGCTTCATTTTACCTTTTGCAATGCGCATCGCGCATTTTGCATCCTTTCATATTCTTAGAAATAATCATTCATATTCATTTGTATCATGTTAACTTTTTTGAATATCTCCCGAAAATTTCCTTTTATAAACGACAACAGACAAATCCAGCTTTCACCCGATCTGTCTGTTGTTTTATCCTATGTGTAATTCTGTAAAATCTTACAATTCTGACTGGTTATCATACTTGTATGAATCCCAACTTTCTGTCTTTTTACAGGTAATCCAGTGGATTTACATAAGATCCATTGATCATAACTCCAAAATGGCAATGGGAACCTGTACTGTATCCGGTACTTCCTGCCTTGGCAATTACCTGTCCCTGTTCAACACTCTGTCCTACACTGACAACCAACTGGGAATTATGCATATATACTGTCGATACACCATTTCCATGATCGATCATGATGTAGTATCCTGCAGATGAGCTGTACTGTGATACAACAACTGTACCTGCTGCTGATGCAACAATATCACTACCGGTTGGACATGGAATATCAATTCCCTTATGGTTCGAACTTGCACCTGCTGTAGGTGAAGATCTTGGTCCGAAGTAAGAACTGATCCGGCTTCCCTGTGTAGCAGGCCACATGTAAGAACCACCGCTTGGTGTATAGTACTGTGGCTCACTGCTTCCGCTGCTGCCACCACTCTGCTGCTGTGCTGCACGCTGCTCATCCAGTCGCTTCTGAATGGCTGCCATCTCTGCATCTGCTGCATCAATCTCTTTCTGATACTGTTCAACCATAGCTGTCTGAGCGTCAATATCCTTGGAATACTCTGCGATCTTATTATTCTTCTCTGTAATTGTTGTATTCAGATTATCTTTTTCAGTTTCAAGATCAGCCTTAACACTCTCAACCTCTTTCAGGTCTTTTTCCAGTGTTGCTTCGTAATCCTGAATATCCTGTCTGGTCTGAATCAATGCATTTAACTGTTTCTGGTCATAGCTTGAAATCTGCTCAACATATTCTGATTTATTCAACATATCTGTAAAGGAAGCAGATGACATCAGTGTGTCTATGTATTCTACCTCTCCGTTTTCATAAAGATACTGAATACGCTTCATCATTGCTGCATACTGATTATCTTCATCAACCTGGGCTTCTGCAAGCTTTTTCTTTGTATCATCGATCTCAGTATTCAACTGATCTTCTTCTTCCTCTTTTGCAGTGATCTTTGTCTGAATATCAGAAACCTGTTTATCAAGCACTTCAACATCACTGATCAACTGGTTCTGTCTCTCCTGCAGACCGTCCAGCACATTCTGTGCATCTTTTTTATTTCCCTCAGCTTCATTCTTGCTGTCCTGTGCCTCCTGCATGGAAGTTGCCGAGACATTGGAAACCGGCGGTATTGCCGCAAGTGCAACCGCACATACAACAACAATTGCTGTCTTTTTGAATTTCTTCATCAATGGGATCTGAAATTTCTTCAAAATAAAACCTCCCTTAAACCTTCAAATGTTTTCTGGTAGTGATCAAACTACCAAACAAACCTACACCTATACCAAGTATTAAGCCTACCGGTACCATTGTACGGAACAGTTCCTCTTTGCTTACAAATGCAAATACTGATGTCAGAACTGCAAATCGTCCTGCCACATATTCCAGAATCTTCTGATACATAATATATAACAGATAAAGCGGAATAACAGAACCGACTGCTCCGATAATAATACCTTCTATTATGAACGGTGCACGTACAAAAAAGTTTGTTGCACCGATCAGCTTCATGATCGCAATTTCTTCCTTACGAACGGTAATACCGATTGTGATCGTATTACTGATCAGGAAGATAGATACCAGCATCAGTATCACAACGATACCGACGGAAGCATAACCGACCAGTGATGATAATGTCGAAATACTGTCAGCCGTTACCTCTGAGCTTCTGACATTTCTTACACCGTCCAGTCCCTTTGCAAATGCTACAAATTCAGCCTGTTTGGATACATCCTTCAATGTTACCTCATAAGAAGCAGAATTCTTTAACGGATTGTCATCACCAAAAGCTGCTTTTGCTGCTTTCGGATCATCATAGTTCTGCTCACAGAATTTATCAAATGCTTCATCTGCACTGATAAAATCCATTGTGTTCACATAATCGAGAACACGGATCTGCTCTCCGATCAACTGAACCGTTTCATCCGGAATATCTTCATCAAAAAAGATAGATATCGTTACGTTGTTCTCCAGATCCTGCATTCCGGACTGGAAGTTAACAACAACTGCATATACAATACCAAATATAAACAAACACGAAATAATTGTACCGATGGATGCAAGGGAGAACAATATATTTCTTCTGATGTTTGTAAATCCCTGTTTCAGGATATAAAAGAATGTACTAATCTTCATCTATATAACCACCTTGTTTTTCATCGCTGATAACCACACCCTTCTTCAGTGTGATTACTCTCTTTCGCATCTCATTTACGATATCTTTATTATGTGTAACTACAACAACTGTCGTTCCACGTTTATTGATATCGTCCAGCAGCTCCATAATATCCTCTGAGTTCTTCGGATCCAGGTTACCGGTTGGCTCATCGGCAAGGATGATCTCAGGATTATTTACCAAAGCTCTTGCCATGGCAACTCTCTGCTGTTCACCACCGGATAACTCCTTTGGATATGACTTGTACTTATCAGCAAGTCCTACCAGCGTCAGCATAGCAGGTACTCGTCTTCTGATATATCTTGCAGGAGTCTGTATAACTCTCTGTGCAAATGCGACATTCTCATAGATAGTACGATCCTTTAACAGTCGGAAGTTCTGGAATACAACTCCAATCTTTCTTCTGACCTTTGGGATATTCTTCTTTTTGATCGTTTTATAATTATATCCCGCTACACGGATAGAACCGGATGTCGGATCTAGTTCCTTTAATAAGAGCTTGATCAATGTCGTTTTACCAGATCCACTGCTTCCAACGATAAAGACAAACTCGCCTTTTTCTATATTGATATTAACATTCTTCAGAGCCGTCATACCACCCGGGTAGGTCATAGTAACATTCTCTAACTCTATCATAATGGTTTCCTTTCAACTTTAACTGTCTGTACTTTCTCTCTCTTTGCATTTGCAAGTATAGCAACTAAATGTGAAATATATGTGTAAATCATGCATACAATATATTACAAAGAGACCAGCTTTTACCTTTAATAATCTAATGACTCCATATACTTCATGTATTTTACAACCATCAGCGCGATCTTAAATGTGATCGCATCCTCAAATACACGAAGATCCAAGCCTGTACTCTTCTGAAGCTTATCCAGACGATAAACCAGAGTATTTCTGTGAATGTATAACTGTCTGGATGTCTCTGATACATTCAGACTGTTCTCAAAGAACTTATCAATCGTCGTAAGTGTTTCTTCGTCGAATTCATCCGGTGACTTGCCATCGAAAATCTCACGGATAAACATCTTACAAAGCGGAAGTGGAAGCTGATAGATCAGACGTCCGATTCCCAGATTGCTGTATGCGATGATATTCTGGTTCTCATAGAAGATCTTTCCTACATCCAGTGCCATCTTTGCTTCTTTATAAGAACGGGATACTTCCTTGATCTCATTTACGATCGTACCATAAGATACATGAACAGAAGACATAACCTCTGTATTCAGCATATCTACAACAACCTTTGCGATCTTATTCATATCATCATAGGACTCTGTCTGCTTTACTTCCTTTACAAGAATAATATTCTTCTCATCTACAGCAGTGATAAAATCCTTTGTCTTTGTTGAAAAGATATTACGAACCGTCTCAAGTGCATTGGTATCCTTCTCATTCTTGGTTTCAATGATAAATACGATTCTTCTGACATCTGTATCGATATGCAGTTTCTTTGCCCGGTTGTAAATATCAACAAGCAACAGATTATCCAGCAGAAGATTCTTGATAAAGTTATCCTTATCAAAACGCTCCTTGTATGCAACTAACAGATTCTGGATCTGGAATGCTGCGATCTTACCTACCATATAGGTATCATCTGTCTCACCCTTTGCAAGTAAGATATGCTCTAACTGGTTATCGTCAAATACCTTGAAGAACTGATAATCACGGATTGCCTGACTTTCCGCAGGAGAATCCACAAATGCGAGTACAGCCTCTTCACAGTCATCGACATCCTTAAATGTTGATGCAAGTATTTTACCTTCTGTATCAAGAACACATAAATCGGTTCTTGTAATATTCTTTAATCCATCAATCGTATCCTGAAGTATCTGGTTCGATATCATATATTCTACACTCCTTATTCTTATATTCGGATTCTGTATTCTTTCCTTATCCATTCTGCCCGACGGATAAACCTCCCGGAAAGCATACGAATAACAAAATACACTACTATACCTATTCTAAAACATATTTCAAAAAAAAAAAAGAGAAAATGCAGAATTTTCTGCATTTTCCCTCTTTGTTTATAAATATTAAGTATGTAGCATCTATTAGCTTACTAAGATTTCCTCTGTTTCCTTATCAAAGATATGAATCTTGCTTAAGTCAAATGCGAACTGAACTGTATCACCAGGTCTTGCTGTTGTACGAGCATTAACTCTTGCTGTGATATCGAACTGATCGATTGTGAAGTATAAGTAAACTTCTGCACCTAACATTTCATAGATATTGATTCTTGCATCAATAACGCTTTCCGGTGAGGACTCGATGAAGAGCTGCTCATCATGGATATCTTCTGGACGGATACCAAGAACAACTTCCTTATCAACTGCATCAAGTGCGATAAGTCTCTCAGCCTTGCTGTCTGGAACTTTGATTGAGTGTGAACCGAACATTAAGAGAATGTCTGATCCAGACTTAACTACCTTACAATCAATGAAGTTCATAGGTGGCATACCCATGAAACCAGCTACGAATAAGTTACATGGCTTATCGTATAAGTTCTGTGGTGTATCTACCTGCTGAATGATACCATCCTTCATAACTACAATTCTTGTACCAAGTGTCATAGCCTCTGTCTGGTCATGTGTAACGTAGATAATAGTTGTCTGTAATCTCTGATGTAACTTGGAAATCTCAACACGCATCTGTACACGAAGTTTCGCATCAAGGTTTGAAAGTGGCTCATCCATAAGGAATACCTTAGGCTCACGAACAATTGCTCGACCCATAGCTACACGCTGTCTCTGACCACCTGATAAAGCCTTTGGCTTTCTGTCAAGTAAGTGTTCAATGTCAAGGATCTTAGCAGCTTCATGAACAGCCTTGTCGATTTTCTCCTTCGGAACCTTTCTTAACTTAAGTCCGAATGCCATGTTGTCATATACTGACATATGCGGATACAGAGCGTAGTTCTGGAATACCATTGCGATATCTCTGTCCTTAGGCTCTACGTCATTTACAAGCTTGTCGCCGATCCATAACTCACCTGAGCTGATATCCTCAAGACCTGCGATCATTCTAAGAGTTGTTGACTTACCACATCCTGAAGGTCCAACGAAAATGATGAACTCCTTATCTTCAATTTCAAGGTTGAAATCCTTAACAGCATTAAATCCGTTAGGATATACCTTATAGATGTTCTTAAGTGATAAACTTGCCATTCTGCAAATACCTCCGTAAATATTATATAGTATTGTTTTATTTATTCATTCGTTCTGAACATAGTGTCATTTTACAACATTCCCCTTCTTTAAACCATATGATTATTGCCCAAAAAAATTTTTAATGTTTTGTTTGTTTTGTATACGACCGCAAAAAAACTAACATTTTGACGATATTCGCGTCGATTTAAGAACTTTTAAGGCGAGAATTTTGTGAAACCTTCACCAAAAACCTCCGTAACCTGCCCTACAATGAGAAAAGAATTTTCATCAATTGTCCTTATTTTATCTTTTAATTCTACTAATTGCCTACTTGACAAAACAGAAATAATCATTACACGCCCTTCATTCGTGTAACCGCCTCTGGTATTTAATACCGTCACACCTCTTCCAATCTCATTCATGATACAGGCTTTGATCTCTTCATAATGGGAAGAAATAATATATACCAGTTTTCCATGCCGGAGTCCCTGCACGATCACATCGGATAATTTTGTCGATATCGCAATCGCAATAACTGCATACAGCATATTTTCAAATCCAAATGCCAGTCCGCCTGCCACAACGATCGCCAGATCGATCCCGCCAAGAAATAATGGTGCTCCTATATCATGCCGCAGATGATTCAGGATCAATGCCATCAGATCAACCCCGCCGGAGGAAGCATTCTGCCGGAACATCAGCCCATAAGCACAGCCAAACATAACACCGCCAAGGATCATATTCAGCAGTTTATCCTGTGTTGCAAGCGGAAATGTGGGAATAGCCGCCATGAATACTGTTGAAACGGCTGTTGTATATGCTGTCCTTATCATGCTCTTCTTTTCCAATAGAAAATATCCGCAGATAAAAAGAGGTATATTGATCACCAGATTACTCAGCCAGACCGGTATGCCTGTTTCTCCGTTTCCCATCCCTTTTGTCAAATTCTCAATTATAATTCCAATTCCTGTCACACCACCCGGCACGATCTGTTCACTGTTAAAAATCCAGACAACCCCAAGCGACATCAGAAATGCTGCCACCGTAAGCAATGCATATGTTTCTATCACTTCGCCAATATTTTTCATATAAACCGCCTTTCATACAGTTTTTTATAGTATGTCCGATTTATTCCAGTGTAGTCATGTGCATCTAAAACAAAAAGCAGGTACTGTCACACTTCTGTGACAATACCTGTTTTTTGTATGGGCAACCTGTACAAATACATGTTCTTCCAGTTGTTCTGTTTAATTTTTAATATCGCTAGTTCCTATAATAACGATAATATCATATCCATCAATTGATACATCACAATCAGATGCGCTTACGGAATCTACCGTTGACATCTCCGGCGAAGTTAATTCAGCAGCAAGATCTGCTCCATCATATGAACCGGATACACATACCTTTGAGGTTGCAATTGCAGACTGTGTATACGTACCAACTTCTACAGAAGTATAGCCCTTGCCTTCTAATGCTGTCTTCCATGCACCGGCAACGCCACTTGTTCCTGTCGCATTGATAACAAGGATCTTCGCATCTGTGGAAGCAACAGAACCTGATTCGTCTGAGTCATCTGATCCACTGTTTTCTCCATCTCCATTCTTGAAGGTAGGATCATTTTCATCTCCTGCTTCTGTTACAATTTCTTTTCCGTTTGTTGTTTTCTTACTGTCTTTCAGAGAATTATTCTTTACTAAGGTCTTTATAAGCAGTGCTCCCATAATAACTATTCCGATTGCAAGAATAATTACAAGTGCTCTGAGCATTGTTTCCAGAAATAATCTCAATACTTTTTTTCCCATTTTCTGGCCTCCATTTAATATATACTATAATGCATCCTAGGAACATCCGATTGTTCTTAAAACAGCCTACCAGTTCCATGCATCACAAATGCACCAAAAAAAAATTACTTTTCTATGATTCTTCATTATACCTAAAAATCACCTAATGAGTATACCAAACGTACTTTTAAATTTCAACCTGCATTTCCAATTTCTTATTTATCCGCGGCAAATAATCGACCAATATAATATACAATCCTGTATTTTGTCCATTTCCCCGACATAAAAAAGAATCCTTATATGTTTTCATACAAGAATCCTTTTCCACTTCTATACTCTCTGTTTTAAAAATTAACCGATTCCATATATTTTTACTTCTGTACCCGTTTTTTCCCACAGACCTCACAGACTTCTCCACTATTTACATGTCCGCAGCCCCAGCATGTCCACTCTGAAGCCTCTGTTTCCTTCTTCGGCTGCTGGCTGGTTGTCATTGTAAAATTCTTCGATACGATCTCAACATTGCCATCTTTATCTACTGTCGTTTTCAGATCTGCCAATGTATTTGCCGCAGCAACCTCACTCTTTTTCTTTTTAATAAACTTTATTCCCATAATCTCTACCCCATACCTGCGCAACTTTGCATAGATTATTTTATAGCAATATGAACAATTTTTCAATAGATAATTATGGAAAATGCAAAACGTTTACCAGACTACTGCCAGCCACCATCAAAGGTCAGGACCTGACCGGTCAGATAACTGCCGGCATTTGCTGCCGTTACGATAAAATCTGCGGCTTCTTTCTCAGTAGCCATCCTGCCAAACGGAATCTCCTCTTCCAGAGCTGTTTTTTCTTCCAATGACAGATGTCCATTCATCGTAGTATCAATTGCACCAAATGCGATGGCATTTACCGCGATGCCGCTTGGGGCGAGTTCCTTCGCAAGAGCCTTTGTGAATGCATTGACCGCACCTTTGGTCGCTGAATACGCTACCTCACAGGAGGCTCCGACATTGCCCCATACAGATGAAATGTTGATAATACGTCCCTTATGTGCATGCACCATGTACGGCACAACCTGACGGCATGTGTTAAATACTGACGTTATATTCGTATCTATAATTCTTTTCCAGTCCGTTTCATCCATATCAGTCAGCAGCCCGACATAAGAAATTCCGGCATTATTGACCAACAGATCAATCTTCTTACCAAAATGTTCGGTTACATGTTCTATAAACTGCTTTACAAATGTAAAATCTCCGGCATCACCGGTCTCTGCATAACAATCTGTGCCCTGCGCAAGTATCTTCTGTTGAACCTCTTTCAGCTTTTCCGGATGACGAAATGACGTTATGGCTATTTTTTTATATTGTTGTGCAAGGGCTTCCGCCGTTGCTGCACCAATTCCTGTTGATGCCCCGATAACTATTGCTGTTTTCTGCTCCATTCTTTCTGTTCTCGCTGTTCTTTCTATTTAAAATGTGATACCCAACAGATTGATCAACAACCCCCAGCACACACTAGTAACATACAAGGTTCCAACAACCATAATGTTTTCTTTCAATCTGTGGCGGTTCATACGGAACAATACCAGAAGTCCTACGCCTGCGCTGACAAGCAGACCTGACATCATTGCTCCGGCACTGAGCATACCATCCAGATAAAGCTCCGTAATAATAACAGATGGTGCGCAGTTTGGTATCAGTCCAATCAGTGCTGCCATTGCTTCTCCAAGGAACGGTACATCACCAAGAAGTCTTCCAATCACATCTTCCCCTGCGATACCGATAATAATATTTAACACAAAGGATACCGCCAGAATAAATACCGTGATCTTCAAGGTGTGCTTTAATGCCGACATCCAGATTCCGTCCTCGCAGTTGCAGTGTTCCTGCTCGCACAGATCATGGATATGTTTTTCTTCTATGTCTGTACCATCATAGTGGATATGTCCATGATGTGTATGTGTACTTTTTCCATCGTCGGTATGAATAATTTTTTCATCATGCACATGCACACTTTTTCCATTATGTGTATGAGTATCTTTATAATTATGTGTACATTCTGCATTGACTGTCTGTGTTGCCTGAACGGAATATCCAGAATGCTCTGATTCATCTGCACTGTCTGTATTTTTAGAATTATCACTTTTTGAAGACGCTGTATGCTTCGTTTTTCTTCCTGCCAGATATCTTCTGCGGATATATTTATTTGCAAGATCGACTGCATAACCTGTAACGATCGCAATGCACATTTTTGCAAGCAGGATACGAATAATTGTACCGGCATTTACTGTATGCGAAATAAAGATTGGGAGCATCTCATCAGAGGTTGACATAAATACTGCAAGCACAACTCCTGCTGTGATCACGCCACCACTGTAAAGGTTCGCTGCCACACAGGAAAATCCACACTGTGGAACGATCCCAAGTACTCCACCTGCCAACGGACCAAACGCACCGGCAGACTGCATATATTGCTTCTGCTTTTCTTCTGTTCTCTGCTCCAACCATTCCATCAGCAGATATGTCACTAATAAAAATGGTATTAATTTTACACTATCGATCAGTGCATCTGAAAACGAATCAAATAATAATTCCATACTATCCATCTCATTCCTGAAAATATAATTTGCAACCAAGTTGCATTATCAGATTATAGCATTATTTTGCCCAATGTCAACTCCTATTATCAGAAATATTCAATTTTCAGCATGGAAATTCCTGTTATCTGGTTTTATTTTTCTGTTTCTTTTCTTTCTTACTGCATTCGTCGCAGACACCATATAAAATGGAATCCTTGCAGCAAAGTGTGAACCCATGATCAGACAAAATGTGCTCTGATATCTCTTTCATGAAATCACAGTCCAGATGGATGACCTTTCCACATTCGGAGCATTGCAGATGTAGATGCTTCTGACACCTGGATGGCTGTTCTACATACTGATATCCTGCTTTTTCGCCCTTATCAGCCACATATTTCATCAGTGTCTTCTCTGCGACCAGCTTATCCAGATATCGGTATACAGTTGTTTTATTTACCGAACACTCTTCCTGATCCATATGCCGTATAATATCCGACACATGAACGGCACGATCTTTATTCCGGATCAGATAATCAAGGATCATCTGTCTGCTCTTTGTCTGATATTCATGTTTACGTTCCATCTCAATTCCTGCTTTCTATCTGTTCTTAAGTCTCCACTATGTAAGCTGTTATTCTATGCAGTATCAATCTGCTGTCACATTATCTGCTTTTTGTTACACATTCTATCTATACTTTATCTTCCTACTGCATATTCTAATTACTGCTGCACATTGTCCTGCATCTGCACCGGTACTCCCTGATAATAAGGTGTATTCGGGATATTTCTGAGATCCTGATTTCTCATATACCGAAGATATGCCAGCCCCTCATCAGAATATCCAAATCTCGCATTTGGACATGCCTGTGCAAGTACATTCAACAACTCCTGTTTACTCTTTTTCCCTCTTGCCAGTACATTAACAGCAACACGGTTCTTTTGAAAACGATTTTCGATTACATATTCACTTCCGGTTGGAATAAAGTTCGTCGATGTAGTATGCAGATAGATCAGATATACATCCCAGAGCCAGGTCATCTGTGTCGGCTGCTTCTTATTCGCAAGCACCTTATCGGAAATCAATACATATTGGTCTTCATATATTATATGTGAATATAACTGATCTGCCATCTCCAAAAGCTGCGGGTTATTTTTCAAATAGCCGGTTTTTTCAGGTCTTACAATATTACGAATCCCTATTATGATAAATACAATTCCTAATAATGCAAATAAACCAAACAAAATGATCATACCCATTCCGTCATCTGCATTATCTGACATCACACCTATTGTGATCAATCCGAAAATCAGCATTAACACCGCTCCGCCGACAACCGCTGTGATTCCACCTTTTTTTATTTTTGCCAGTACAATATCTCTCCCCATATGAAGATCCTCCTTTTTTATGTAAAAAGTATATAATATCTATATTATACGAAAAGGTCTCCATAGATTCAATCAAAAACTTTCCATAAAATCATTATAGATTGTATCTGCATATCCCGAAATAAAGCGTTATTGAATTTTCTTTTCTATAATGTCTTTCTCGCAAAAAACCCCGAAACCGCATATCACGATTCCGGGGTCTTATATTAACATTTACTATATAATAATTATCGTTAGATTTTGACCGGCATTTGATTAGCAAACACCCTGAGCAAGCATAGCTTCTACAACCTTTTCGAAACCGGCAATGTTAGCACCTGCAACATAGTCGCCTTCTACACCGTAACGCTTAGCAGCGTCGCTGATGTTTGCGTAGATTGTCTCCATGATTCCCTTTAACTTGCCGTCAACTTCTTCAAATGTCCATGAAAGTCTCTCTGAGTTCTGGCTCATTTCAAGCGCAGATGTAGCAACACCACCGGCGTTAGCAGCCTTACCACCTACGAATAATACGCCATTCTCCTGTAAGTACTTAGTAGCCTCTAATGTTGTAGGCATGTTAGCACCCTCTGTTACAGAGATAACACCATTTGCAACTAATGCCTTAGCATCGTCTAAGTCTAACTCGTTCTGAGTAGCACATGGTAATGCGATATCACCCTTAACATTCCATACACCGTGCTCACCGTTCTTCTTCTCATGGTATTCAGCGCTTGGTCTTGCTGCTGCGTACTCTGTAAGACGTGCTCTCTTAACTTCCTTAACTTCCTTAAGTAAGTCAACATCGATTCCTTCCGGATCATAGATCCAACCTGTTGAATCGGAGCATGTTACACACTTAGCGCCTAACTGATGTGCCTTCTGGATTGCGTAGATTGCAACGTTACCAGCACCAGATACGATACAAGTCTTACCAGCGATATCAATACCATGATCCTTTAATAATGCGTTTGTTAAGTATAATAAACCATATCCTGTAGCTTCTGTACGAGCAAGTGATCCACCATATGTAAGTCCCTTACCTGTAAGAACACCTTCGTAGGATCCACGGATTCTCTTATACTGTCCGAATAAGAAACCGATCTCTCTTCCGCCTGTTCCGATATCACCAGCAGGAACATCGACATCTGCTCCGATGTACTTGCAAAGCTCTGTCATAAAGCTCTGGCAGAATGCCATGATCTCTCTATCTGATTTGCCCTTAGGATCAAAATCAGAACCACCTTTACCACCACCGATTGGAAGTGTTGTCAGTGAATTCTTAAATACCTGCTCAAATCCAAGGAACTTGATAATACCTAAATTAACTGAAGGATGAAGTCTTAATCCTCCCTTGTATGGTCCAATAGAATTGTTAAACTGTACACGGAAACCTCTGTTTACCTGAACCTGTCCATTGTCATCTACCCAAGGTACTCTGAACATAATCTGTCTGTCCGGCTCTGTGATTCTTTCAAGAATCGCATTCTTTCTGTAGAGCTCCTCGTTTGCATCGATACAAGGTCTAAGTGAATCAAGAACCTCTGTTACTGCCTGTAAAAATTCTGGCTGGTCAGCATTTTTCTTCTTTACGATCTCCAGCACTTCATCAACGTATGACATCTTAAAATCCTCCTTAAATTAATTATAAGTAAATCGCATCTCTGCGAAATTCATTTGGAGTAGTATTTTCTCTTTAAGAAAATTTCCACTTAAGATTATAAACAATAGACTTGAATTTATCAAGTAAAAATATGATTTTTATGAATTTTTTTATCTTTTTAATGAAAAAGCAGGATTTTCTTAAGTTACAATGCGCTAAAGTGCTAGCAAATTAGCGGGATTTACAGGTCTTCCATCTCTGCCTTGATCTCATCCTCCGTTGCTGCCATTGCCTGTAATGTCATGGTCAGAAGCTTCTCAAGCTCCCAGTTAAGCTGTGCAGCACCACGTTCAATCACTTCTCTGGAACAACCTGCGGCAAATCCCTTGCTCTTGTATTTTTTCTTCAGAGATTTCAATTCCATATCCTTTGTACTCTTTGACGGACGCATCAATGCCGCCGCCCAGATCAGGCCTGTCAGTTCATCTGCTGCAAACAGAACCTTCTCCATCTCATGAACCGGCTCTACATCGATGGTTGTACCACATTCCACTGTAATTCCATAACCATGAGAACAGACCGCATGAATAATATCCTCTGACACACCACCATCTCTTAACAGCTCTGGTGCTTTCAGACAATGCTCTGCTGGATACAGTTCAAAATCAATATCATGAAGCAGACCTACGATGCCCCAGTATTCAGCATCTTCACCATAGCCAAGTTCATTTGCATACCATTTCATAACAGCCTCAACTGTAAGCGCATGCTGAATATGGAATGGATCTTTATTATATTTCTTCAGTAATTCAAACGCGTCATCTCTTGCAATATATTCCTTCAATGTCATAACCTCTTCTCAGTATATTTTTAATAATTTTATGTTCAATATCTCGTGAGCATAGTTCTATCACTTTATACCGCATCTCAAAATAGACTCCATTTTTTTAATCGATATATAAATCCAAAAATAAATGGATGGTATTACTATTAAACGTCTTGCGGAATAATAGATAATACCATCCTTTATTTTGTTTCAAAGACTATATATTAATTGAGTCCTTTGAGGTACTCATCAATGCCCTTTGCTGCTGCCTTTCCGGCTCCCATAGCAAGGATAACTGTAGCTGCACCGGTAACTGCATCACCACCGGCATATACACCTGTCTTTGTGGTCTGTCCGTTTGCCTCATCGGCAACGATACATTTCCACTTATTTGTATCAAGTCCCTTTGTTGTAGATGAAATCAGCGGGTTTGGTGAAGTACCAAGTGACATGATAACCGCATCCACATCCATGACGAACTCAGAACCAGGAATCTCAACCGGTCTTCTTCTGCCTGATGCATCCGGCTCACCAAGTTCCATCTTGACACATTTCATGCCCTTAACCCAACCCTTTTCATCTTCAAGGATCTCAGTTGGATTTGTAAGGAGATCAAAAATGATTCCTTCTTCTTTTGCATGATGTACTTCTTCTACTCTGGCAGGAAGTTCTTCTTCACTACGTCTATATACAATATGTGTCTCAGCACCAAGTCGAAGTGCCGTTCTTGCAGCATCCATTGCTACATTACCACCGCCGACAACGGCAACCTTCTTACCAACCATGATAGGTGTGTTAGAGCCTTCCTTATAAGCCTTCATCAGGTTACTTCTTGTCAGGTACTCATTTGCTGAGAATACACCATTTGCATTCTCACCCGGAATACCCATGAACTTAGGAAGTCCTGCACCGGAACCGATAAATACTGCTGAGAAGCCTTCCTCCTCCATTAATTCATCTATCGTTACAGATTTACCAACTACAACGTCAGTCTCAATCTTAACACCTAAGGATTTTACATTTTCGATTTCTTTCTTTACTACGCCATCTTTTGGAAGACGGAATTCAGGGATACCATAAACCAGTACGCCGCCTGTCTCATGAAGTGCTTCAAAGATTGTTACATCGTAACCCATCTTTGCAAGATCTCCTGCACAGGTAAGACCGGATGGACCGGAACCGATAACTGCAACCTTCTTGCCATTCTTCTCTGCTGCCGGTTCCGGCTTAATGCCATGCTCTCTTGCCCAGTCAGCAACGAAACGCTCCAGTTTACCGATAGATACAGGATCGCCCTTGATACCTCTGATACATTTACCTTCACACTGTGTCTCCTGTGGACATACACGGCCACATACAGCAGGGAGTGCTGATGATTTGCTGATCACCTGGAATGCCTCTGCAAATTCGCCCTTCTTTACATGAGCGATAAATCCAGGAATATCAATAGAAACAGGACAGCCCTTTACACACTGTGCATTCTTACAGCCGATACATCTTGCTGCTTCTGCCATTGCTTCTTCTTCATTATATCCGTAACATACTTCTTCAAAATTCTTTGCACGAACCGCAGGTTCCTGTTCACGAACCGGTACTCTATTTAAAACGTCCATTATTTGTCACCTCCACACTGTCCGCATCCACCATGATGGGTGTCGCCTTCCTTGGCTGCAAGATATGCTCTGCCTTCCTGTGTTTTATAGATCTGCTGACGCTCCATAGCTTCTTCGAAGTTTACAAGGTGTCCGTCAAATTCAGGTCCGTCTACACATGCGAATTTTACTTCGCCGCCAACTGTTACTCGGCATGCACCACACATACCGGTACCGTCTACCATGATCGGATTCAGGCTGACAACTGTAGGGATCTCAAGCTCTTTTGTAAGCTTACAAACGAACTTCATCATGATCATCGGTCCGATTGCTACGCATACATCATATTTGTTGCCTGCGTCTACAAGCTTCTGAATCTCATTTGTAACAACGCCCTTGCTTCCATATGAACCATCGTCTGTTGTAATGTAAAGATTTCCGGCAACTGCCTTCATCTGCTCTTCCAGAATGATAAGCTCTTTGGATCTTCCACCGATGATAACATCAGCGGCTACTCCATGCTCATGTAACCATTTTACCTGTGGATATACAGGTGCGGTTCCTACACCACCGGCTACAAATAAGATCTTCTTGTTCTTTAATGTCTCTAAATCTTCTTCTACTAATTCCGACGGACGGCCAAGCGGTCCAACAAAATCTGTAAAGCTGTCTCCAACCTTTAAATTCTTCATCATCTCTGTTGCTGCACCTACTACCTGGAATACGATAGTGATCGTGCCTGCTTCTCTTGAATAATCGCAGATTGTAAGAGGAATTCTCTCTCCATCTTCTGAGCCTCTTACGATTACAAACTGACCCGGAAGACAATTCTTTGCTACTCTTGGTGCTTCCACGTCCATAAGATAGATTGCATCTGTCAACGCTTCTGTTCTAACAATCTTAAACACGTTTTTATCCTTCCTTTCTCTTTTCCCGACTCTCCACACAAGACTCAGGAATACTACACTGCCGAAATCGCACAATATAGTCCATTATAGCATCTATTAACAAATACTGTAAAGGTGTAATTTTCAGGCATTTTCATATAATTTTTACGTTACTCCAAACCGGAAAACAGATCGCTTTCTATCCGACTGATATCTTCAATCGGTATGATCGTTGCATCTGCCATGATCACCGCTCTCCTGTACAGATCGATTCGCTTAACGATACCGGAATGCGTAACATATTCTCCTCCGGCCTTTCTCTCATCCTGTACGAAATAGGTAATATCCACTAACTGTTCTGTACCTATATTGGCTGAAATAATGTTTAGTTTCTCATTCAATTCTTCCAATACTTCATCACTGAGCACCCGTTTCTCATCTGTCCGTCTGGCAGTCTCACGAATCGCCGCCGCATGTCCTGTCAATGCCGCAAACGGCGCAAATTGTGCCGCCCGGTCATAGAGTGACATCTGCGGATGTGTCTTTGAAACAGGGTGTTCCAAATGAATAATATCATCATATTTATGGTTGTTCTGCTCCTGCATATTATATATACCTCTTTATGCCTTATGTCCGCCGATCTGTGCATTTCTGTCTTTCGCCGTTGCCCCTTCCTGCAGGTTCATGCCCTTCAGAATCGCATTTTTTCCATATTTTTTCTTGATGTTGAGCATGGCTTCCTGCATGTGGCGTTCCCGTTCCAGATTCGCTTCCTCTTTCTCCCTTTGTTTTTTTACAGCCTCATAATCTGTAAAAAAATCAAGTTGCTCATACGCATCATCATTCGTGACAGTATGTTCATCCACCAGTTTATTCGCGGTAATATTAATCCTCCGGATCAAAAGATCCTTGTCGACGATCCGGTCATACAGTTCCATTACCGCATCCATAAGTATCTGCGTCGATGAAGTCTGCCGCTTGAGATTGATCGTTCCATGTGCATGCTTTGGAACCTTTCGTCCATAACGATCCGTTGTAACAGCGCCTTTATATCTCTTCTTTCTCGCCAGGTCTGTCAGATTATCAATATCATAACCGATCGTAAGCACGATCTGATCTGTAACAAGTCCCTTATCCACCAGATCAAGCGACATAAGATCAGTCATTTCCTTTACAACCAGCCTTGTCTTATCAAAATCATACGGACAATGCAGTACCTGTCCGGTGCAAATGCTATTCGTCTCCGGTTTATATGCCTTGATCTGATCCATCGTGCAAGGCTCATATCCCCATGCATGATCGATCAGCAGCTCTGCATTAATGCCAAATAACTTATACAATAAATCTTCATTATATAATTCATTTGTCTTTCCAACCGAGCATCTCGCCACATCGCCCATCGTGTATAGCCCATATTCCGCTAATTTCTTCGCATATCCCTGACCGACACGCCAGAAATCCGTGATCGGCTTGTGACTCCAAAGCTTCCTGCGGTATGCCATTTCATCCAGCTCCGCAATCCGTACTCCGTCCTCATCCGGTTCGATATGCTTCGCCACGATATCCATCGCGATCTTACAAAGATACAGATTGGTTCCGATTCCTGCCGTCGCTGTGATTCCGGTCGTCTTTAATACATCCCGTATCATCATCATGGCTAGTTCTCTGGCTGTCATATGATAGACATTCAGATAGCTGGTCACATCCATAAATACCTCATCGACCGAATAAATATGAATATCCTCCGGCGCAATGTATTTCAAATAAATGTCGTAGATTCGTGTACTGTATTCCATATAAAGTGCCATGCGCGGCGGAGCAATAATATAATCCAGCTGAAGAGTCGGCTCTGTCCCCAGCTTCATGCTGTCATCCGATGTCCCGGTAAAATGATGATCCGGTATATTCCGTCTTCTTGCGTTATTTGCCTCCCTTACCTTCTGAATAACCTCAAACAATCTCGCCCTGCCCGGTATCCCATATGCCTTAAGAGAAGGGGATACCGCCAGACAGATCGTTTTCTCTGTTCGGCTCGGATCTGCCACTACTAGATTTGTGGTCAGGGGGTCTCTGTTCCGCTCTCTGCATTCTACAGAAGCATAGAAGGATTTCAGATCGATCGCTATATATGTTTTATTTTCTTCCATTTATCCATGCTCCTTCCGTATATTTTATCCACATCATCCGACGGTTGTTCTGCATTTTATTCCATTCTTCAATTATATGTAAAATGGTTGGTTTTCTCAATGGCAAAATACGGATACAAAGATAAAGTCCCACCTGTTTCCGGTGCTATGTCAGGGATATTATCGGAGCAAAAAAGTCCAGATACAGCATCTCTACCATATCTGGACTTCTACTAAAATATACATGCTATCTGTTCTGCCTGTGTCTTTAGCCTATAATTTCCTTAATTTCCGCTTCGCTCATATCGGTTACATCCATGATCTGCTCTAAGGAGTAGCCTTTCTTATGCATTTTCAGAATAATCTCCGATTTTCCTCGTGCTTCGCCTATGATTTCGCCTTCTGCCCTGCCAACAGTTTTGCCAGCGGCTTCACCCTTTGCATATCCCATTTCTTCTACGCCTTCACTCAGATTGCACATGATTTTCACCCCATCTCTTATACCGCGTCTCTCTACCGGTATGTCATACTCCTGTTTCATAAGCTTCAATTTTTGTTCTGCCGTCATTGTCTGCGATAGTAACGCTCCAAGCAATCGATGCAGTTCATATCTTTCTTCCTTTGGTGGAATCTCCTTCGCCAGCCCGATCATCACGATATTAGGGATCTCCAGATTGCCTTTCCAGTCCTGATCTCCAAGCAAATCATCTTTTACCATATGGATATGGCTTAGGCTGTTCTCTTTCATATTCATACAAATCCAGATCGAATATACCTGTTTGATCTCGTTATAGTCGGAACCTGTGAATTCCCGATCTTTCTGGGAAGATACCAGCCTTGCGGCGTAAAAGATTGCTCGATTTAAGATAAAGTACTTTGTCGGTTCATCCTTTTGTGCTTCCAGATTGATGATCATTTTCGCCAGTCCGTCCCGCATCCGTACATAGAAAATGATGTCAAAATACACCTTTCCCTCATCGATCTCGGAACTTTCTGTATTCAGCCCGACAATCCGTTCACCGGTTCTGGCATCCACTGCTTCTTTGTTCATTAGTCCAGGTTCAACCGGAATCTGGCTGATATACGGTTCACCTTCAATCAATGATGCAACCGTATCTGCATCCATGCCTTTAAATTCTTCTACTACCCTGATCAGTATATGCGCCAATATGATCTTCTGTCCAAGCAGCCGCTTGGCACTGGCATCATACTGTGCTTTCTGATCAGTAGCATTGGAGGAATATACAATTTCGTTATCCATGTTCTATCTCCTTTCTTAATACTGATAGAACAGAATAACATGCATATTTTAGCTTTGTATATTGCCTCCGTCTCTCCAAGTTTGATTGTAATGGATATCCGAACGGAAAACAAGTTTATAATTATTTACCTAAAAAGAATCCTCAATATGTCAGAATATCCTTTTATATCTCATCTTTTTGCTGTAAAAAGATATCGACTGTTACCCATTCCGGATCTACGTTGTACTCCATTCTCCCATTATAGGATTTTACCACACGTTCCATATTCTGGATTCCGTATCCATGACCATCTCCCTCTTTGGAAGAATAAAATTCACCGCCAGCCAATGCTTTATAACGGCTGCTGTCATATGTATTCTTAATTTGAAAACTGATCATATTTTCATAACAGCCAACTTTCATAATAACCGCTTTCCTATCATTTCCTTTCAGACACGCTTCCATTGCATTTTCAAGAGCATTCGCCAGAACTCCACAAATGTCAATATCTTTGACACCCAGATTGCTTGGCAATCCACCATCAAATTGAAAATCAACTTCTTTAAATTTCTGATCCCTTGTAATGCCAAATATAATAGAATCAACCATAAAGTTTCCGGTATACCGAACCCGTTCTCGATTTAACTCTTTATCCTTCTGGGATAATTGTCCCATATATTTCTCCAATTCTGAATATTCTCCACCATAGACCAGACCTTCCATTGCTGCAATATGGTGTCTGAAATCATGTCTGAACTGCCGAACCTTCTCATAATCATCATGAACTTGTTCACCATATGCCAATTTCAATCCTAAACTTTCGCCATAAAGCCCTTCCGTTTCTATGTGTACATCATTTTGGTGTTTTAAACGATTTGAATGTAGGAAGAATACAATAATACAAGCAACGATTATAGCAAAGGTAAGCCCAATAATGTTATACAGCCGTGCCCTGTTTTCTGGTTTCCCATATGCCATAGTCATCATCATAATTATAAAAATGAAATAAAGACTCAGCATTGCTACTGATAATAAGGAACATTGCAAGGTCTCAATTTTCCTATTCAACATATTTTTTCTAACAAATCTGCGGCATCCCAAAACGATCAATATGACTATAATAAATGAAATTATATTTGCATATATCTTAATCCATCCTGCATCATAAATATAATACCACCATATTTTTCCTTTTATTAAATATCCTAATGTTACAAACATCGCAGTATCAATATAATTAACACCTATCAATGATAATACATACAATATAATTTTATTTTTCATTTTGCCATCATATAAAAGTAACACGATGAACAATATATAAAAAACTGATACAAAGGAAACTTTCCTTTGTATTAAATATATTTCTATTATAAAACCTATCAGACATATTCCAATTCTAAACCATTGTCTCTTATCTTTATAAAATTTTCCCTGGAATAAAAACGAAAAGATTATAAAATATTTAATAATCTCAATACTGTTATATAAAAAAATTTCTATCATGCTAATTCCATTTCATTTTTGTCTTGCAAAATTCAAAGTAACAGTCACGGCACTTATTGATGTTGGATCTTGGAATTGAAATTTCAGACCCATCTTTTAAAATCACTTTGTGATCAAGTCTCTGAATGTATTCCATATTAACAATACAGCTTTTACTTATCCGTAAGAAACTATTCCCTAATTCAACTTCCCAATCCTTTAAAGAACGTCTAACTAACTTCTTATCTGTCATAAATAAGCCATTCACTATTTTACCAGTAGTGTATTCAATATATGTATAGACATGTTCGGACATAATTTTTATGATTCTATCGTACTGTATACAAAAGCTACCTAACTCATCCTTTAAGTTAACTACTCTCTTTCCACTTTCTACCTGTTCAAACAATCTTAATTTATCTGCTAAAACATTTGTATTTTTATCAAAACTAACTTTATCTACAAAACCTATAACATATCTGCCGAACGCTTCTTGAATCATTTCATCATGACTTGTTAAAAATATGATACTACTTCCATATCGATATTGTTCCAATTCTTTTTTCAACCACAATCCATTCTTTCCCGGCATCTCTATATCTAATATAAACAAATCCACAAGTTCTTCATCATTTGTCAGATTTTGTATCAGACTTTCAGCAGAATGAAAAGCACTAATTTTTGACTTTACCGACAATACATTCCTGCACACATTCGCTACATTTTTTATTACTTTATCGTCATCATCACAAATAACAATATTCATAAAAACACCCCCATTCTTTTCTATTTAAAATAATACGTTATTTCTTTTTTATTTACAATAATAAGTTCGCTATTCGACATATTTCGAGAAAAACAGACAAAAAAATAGCCCAAATTACTTGGACTATTTTTATGTTCTGTTAATGCCACCATTAACAACCGCAGTCATTTTGTTTCTTTTGCTAGATATACAATTTTAACTATTATAAATTTTTCTGTTCACAATCCCCCTTTTATTAAAAGCCCCCTTTAGAATCATAAACTGTCATTGTTTTATATAGATAAATATTGTCTGTCAAAATATTTTTCCGCTCAACTCCATAATATTTTTTTATTTTCCCCAGCCTACAAATTTTTTAAGCCATTCCCAGAAATCAAGACCATATAATGCCATATTTTTCCCCTTTCCCTTTAAGCGCCATCCGTTATGTATTTCGTACGATGGTTATAGTTTAAGAGGCTATATGCGATTTTTCTATTTATTTGTTCTGAACCGTCGTTTTTTGTTCTGTAATAAAAGCTGCGTATAGGAATTACACACATCTTGTCATTTTATTTACTTCAGAAGCATAAAAAAGTGCCCCGGATATGCCTGATATAAAATGCACAGCATACCCGGAGCTGGGTTGATTCCAATTTATATTTATTTAGAAAAGATCCTTTACTTTCTGCCAGCATTTCATCGATCTGATCCTGAACCTGAGTATCCATATCGCTTGTTTAACATGAAGAAAATGGAAGGATCTCTTATAACAAACGAAGAAGTTTCTTATAATACAAAAAAGCTTTGGCAGCTACATTAAAAGAACTGATGACACACAAATCATTTTCTAAAATAACCGTCAGTGAGATCATCCATACCTCCGTCCCTGCTGTTCTACTTGATTATGTTAAGAAAGCAAACGATAAAGAATCATCATTATAAAAAGGAAAATAACATTTGCAACTGTAAATTCCACAAAATATCTGCCCCTGAATGACCGGTCCTCTTTTGCAACATATTTGAAGCTGATCAGGCTTGCCATTGATGCTATCAACGTTCCAAGTCCCCCGAGATTGGTTCCGATCACCAGCTCCCGAATATGGTCTGTGAATCCGGATAACAAAATCGCAGCCGGAACATTACTCATTACCTGACTTGCAATTACCGAAGTAACCACCTCCCGTCCGGTCAATATATCCGAAAGCAGTTGACTGAATGCCGGGATACGTCCGAGATTACCGATGAATATAAATAACGCGATAAAAATACATAACAGAGAATAATCAACCTGTGTCAGAATTTTCCGGTCACGCAGAAGCAAATATAAAAATACTAACGCAAAAGGCACACCATACGGAAGAATATGCGAAACCGCAAGCAGACTTATGACAAACAGAATAAGATATGCTGTAAATTTTTCAATCCATTCCGCATCCTTTTTCCCCCATTTTGAACCGGAAGCACCCAACGGATCCTTCTGTCTTTTCGTTGAAGCTTTGTCTTCATCAGAGTCTAAGCCTTTGTTCTGCTTTATTTCTGTCTTTCCATCATGACTTAACTTTCTTTTTCGAACCATGAATGCCAGACCGATCCATGCCATTAACAAAGCAAATGCACAGACTGTATACGGCAGCATGATCTTTAAAAACTCCGCAATACCTATACCTGCTTTTCCATACAAATACAGATTCTGAGGATTACCAAGAGGTGTCAACATACTGCCAAGATTCGCCGCGATCGTCTGCATAACAATTACTTTTAGCATCCATTTGCTATCGGTATCCGGGTTCAGTTTCTTCATTATTATAATTGCAAATGGCACAAATGTAATAAGTGATACATCATTTGTTATAAACATCGACATAAAGAAACACAGGCATACAAGGATTACCGTTACGCCTCCGATCCCATGCACCTTTGCTAACAGCCGTTCTGCTAATTTATCAAACACACCAATATTCCTCAAACCGGCAACGATACTCATAAGGCAGAACAGGATCGCCAGTGTCCGGAAATCAATATATGAAATATATTCTCTGTCAGGGACTACAAAAAATACTGATATCACTGCCAGCACGACCGCGATCGATAAAACGGTTTCCTTCTTTATAAAATATAAAATCTTTTTCATTCTTCTAATCCTCTTAACACATATTTTCTGCCTGCACTATTGTACTGCATTCCCTTTCGTCCCACAACCTGTAATTCTGCAATTTATGATCAAGTCTTCCTTATATTTTAGATGCTTTTTTACCGGAAATATTTTATACTTTACATATAAATATTTACAAAAGCGTTCCTGTATTGGTAGTATCAACAGGTTGAAGCTCATAATCTACACAAGCTGTACAAACATTAATAAGGGAGGGCATGCATATGAATCTCAAAGACAAAACACTCTGGCAGAGAAATGCTGCTGCGATCGGCGGCATGGTTTTATTTGCTGCCGGAATCAACTTCTTTATCGTCCCCGCCAGTCTGTATAACGGCGGTGTCCTTGGTATCAGCCAGATCATCCGAACCTTACTGATCCAAGTATTTCCGTCGCTTGCATCAGGAACCGATATCGCAGGTATTATCAACTTTATCTTAAATGTACCTTTATTTATCGTAGCATATATCTCAATCGGCAAAAGCTTCTTCAGCCGGACACTGGTCTGCCTGATCAGCCAGACGATATTCCTAAGTATATTTCCAATTCCGGCTACACCTCTGGTCAATGACAGCCTGACTGCCAGCATTATGGGTGGACTTCTCGCCGGTACAGGCATCGGTATCTCCTTACGCTCCGGCGGCTCCAGTGGCGGTATGGATATCGTCGGTATGTTCTTTACCAAGAAATACAAAAATTTCAGCGTAGGAAAGGTATCTTTGACAGTCAATGCTGTTGTCTACGGCATCTGTGCGATCCTTTTTGGTATCCCGACAGCCGTATACAGCATTATCTATTCCGCTGTCAGCACTCTGATGACCGACAAAGCACATACGCAGAACATCAATACCGAAGTCGTGATCTATACAAAAGAAGAACCGGAAGCCATCCTTGATTACATCGTAAATGAATTCCACCGGGATGCAACCTGGTGGGAGGCGCGTGGTGGTTATACCGAAGAAACAACTTATATGATCGTTACGATCCTTTCCAAATATGAATGTGTTCATCTCCGCCGTGGACTGAAAAACATCGATGAACATGCCTTTGTTGTCGTAAAAGAAGGTATGCATATTGGCGGAAAATACGAAAAGCATTTATAAAACCTGCATAAAACCTGTAATTTTCAGCAATTTTTTGCATATATAAATTGCATTTTCCAAAACACAATGGTATATTTATTCAGAAAAGAATGAAAGGAAGTAATGAAAAATGAAACTTAAAAAATTTTTAGCAATTACTATGTCTGCAGCTCTGGCTATGACTGCATTAACAGCATGTGGAAGCAAAAGTGATGACAGCAAATCTTCTGATAAGAAGACTGCTAAGGTTATTGAGATTGACCTCACAGATGAGGAATACGCTTTCGGCGTTGACAAAACACAGCCTGACTTATTAAAAGAGGTTAATACATTTATCGCAGATATGAATTCAGATGGCACATTTGAAGAGATCTGCAACCACTACTTCGGTGATGGCGAGCCTGTTGCTGTTGAATCAGCTACATTAGATTCAAGCAAGGATCAGTTAGTTGTAGCAACAAATGCTGCATTCGAACCATTTGAGTATACAAAGGGTGAGAACTACTACGGAATCGATATGGAGATCGCTAAGGCACTTGCTGACAAGCTCGGTAAGGAGCTGGTTATCCAGAACATGGATTTCGATGCTGTATGTCTCTCCGTTGGTCAGCAGAAATGTGATATCGCTATGGCCGGTCTTACAATCAAGCCGGATCGTGAAGAATATGTAGCTTTCTCAGATTCTTACTACAAGGCTTCCCAGAAGCTGATCGTTCCATCAGACAACACAGAATTTGACGAATGTAAGACTGCCGATGATGTAAATGCAATCCTTAACGCTAAGGATTCAAGCAGCAAGATTGGTTTCCAGACAGGTACAACCGGACAGTTCTACTGCGAAGGTGATGATGACTGGGGATTCGCCGGTCTTAAGATGACATCTACCGGTTACAAGAACGGTTCACTTGCTGTTCAGGATTTATTAAACGGAAATTTAAATTATGTTATCATCGATTCAGCTCCTGCTGAAGCTATTACTAAAGCATTAAACTCTATGCAGTAAAATAAACAGCGGTGATAAATAGTCGAAAGGATATTTCATGGGAGACATTTCAAACAAAATACAAAAGTTCATAGAAATATTCATTGATAACAGAGGCTATGTCAAGGTTCTGGAGGGATTACGCCATACAGTCCTGATCGCTGTTGTCGGTCTGGTACTTGGTATCCTGATCGGAACCCTGATCGCTACCGTCCGTGTTATTCCGAAATATAAACGCCTGCCACGGGTTCTGGATGCAATCTGCAGCGTCTATGTAGGATTCTTCCGTGGAACTCCTATGGTAGTTCAGTTGCTGCTCTTCTACTATGTTCTCCTTCCTTTGATCGGAGGACATATGAGCGGCGTTCAGGTATCCATGCTTGTTTTTGGTTTAAATAGTGGTGCTTATATTTCTGAGATCATGCGTGGCGGTATCATGTCTGTGGATCCCGGACAGATGGAAGGCGGACGTGCCATGGGACTTAGCTTTGCGACGACCATGCGCAAGATCGTGATTCCTCAGGCAGTTAAAAATATCCTGCCTACTCTGGGAAATGAATTTATATCTCTGATCAAGGAAACATCTGTTGTAAGCTTTGTTGGTGCTACTGATCTGTATGTAGCATTTAACTATATCGGAAGTAACAGCTACGAATTCATGATCCCATATCTGGTTATGGCACTGATCTATATTGTTATGGTGCTTCTGATCAGTCTTGGTATCAAATTAATGGAAAGGAGCCTGAGAAAGAGTGATAGACGTCATTAATCTTGAAAAACACTTTGGTGACAATGAAGTTTTACGAGGCATCAATGTCACAATCGATAAAGGCGATATAATGGTTGTAATCGGTCCTTCAGGTTCTGGTAAAAGTACATTTCTTCGCTGTTTAAATTGTATGGAAGACCCAACAGGCGGTCAGATCATCTTCAATGGTGTCGATATTGCAGACCCAAAGGTTGATATCAACATCCACCGTCGTCATATGGGAATGGTATTCCAGCATTTTAATCTATATAACAACAAAACCGTTATTCAGAATATCATGCTTGCTCCTGTACTGGTACGTTGTCAGGATTTGAAAAAAGCAAAGCGTCATAATCGTATGCTTCCGCTTACGAACCTGTTCCGCAAAGAAAAGCAGGAGAAAATAGAGATTACAACAAGTAAATCTCAGATCGTTGCCGAGGCAAGAGCTAAGGCTGAAGAACTTCTGAAACGGATTGGTCTGGAAGATAAAGCAGATGTATATCCTTCTACTTTATCCGGTGGTCAGAAACAGCGAGTTGCCATTATCCGTGCGCTTGCTATGAATCCGGATGTGATCTTATTCGATGAACCGACTTCTGCTCTTGATCCTGAAATGGTTGGAGAAGTTCTCGACCTGATGAAGGATCTTGCAAAAGAGGGAATGACCATGATCGTGGTTACTCATGAAATGGGATTTGCAAAGGAGGTTGCCAATAAAGTCCTCTTCATCGATGAGGGACAGATTCTTGAAACCGGTACGCCGGAAGAATTCTTTGGCAATCCGAAGAATCCTCGACTGAAGGATTTCCTTTCGAAAGTATTATAGAATTGGCAGTATAAATAAAAGATGATAGATACTCTTTGTTACGCAAAACGCTCTCGCTCTATTTTCACGTAACGGTACTAAGCTCCCGCTTATGCGGATCGCTAAGAACCGACGTGAATAACTGAGAACTTAGTGAGGCTCCGCCGAGGTTAGTTCGAAGTTACACAGCGTGAATAGGTTTGCTTCACAAAAATATCTATCATCTTTTATTTATATCCACTTTAATGGCTTTAACTTCATATATTAATATGTACAAACCTACACCAGCGCGAATAACTGAGGACTTTAAAACAGCTACTATCTATGTCGTCTGACATATGACAGTAGCTGTTTTTCGTTTATTTTTTTAATGCTTCCTCCAGGGTATGCCAGCCAAGGACTGCGCATTTTACACGGGCAGGCATATGGGAGATATCTTTTAAGGCGGAGGCTTCTTCCAGTTCATCGATTTCTTCATCGGTCGCTTCGCCCTGTATCATCTTTAAGAAAAGTTTTCCAAGCTTCAACGCTTCTTCCTCGGTCTTTCCGACGATCATGCCAAGCATGATATCAGCGGACGCCTGTGAGATCGCACAACCGTCTCCGACAAATGCTCCGTCTTCGATGATTCCGTTTTCTACTTTTAATTTCAACCAGATATCATCCCCACAGTTCGGGTTTACACCTTCCAGTACAATGTTCGCATCCGGAAGATCATGCTTGAACTCCGGTCGGATATTGTGTTCCGTCAGGATCTCATTATAAAAACTTCTATTCTCCATATCCCATTCTCCTTCTGACATTTGCAACACTCTCTACAAATGCATCGACTTCTTCTATCGTATTGTAAAACATAAAGCTGGCTCTTGTTGTATTATACACCTTCAGATAAGTAAGCAATGGCTGTGCACAATGGTGTCCGGCACGAACATCGATACCATCTGCTGCCATGATCTCACTGACATCATGTGGATGTACATTGTCGATCGTAAATGCCACAATACCAGTATGGTTTGCAGGATCTTCTGAGCCGATCACATGAACATGCGGAATCTTTGCAAGTCCTTCCATCGCATGTCGGGTCAGTTCCAGTTCTCTCTGCTCGATTGTCTCAAATCCAATCTTATTAATATATGAAATTGCGGCTGCAAGTCCGGCTGCACCGGCTGCATTTACAGTTCCTGCCTCGAACTTATGCGGAAGTTCAGCCCATACCGCTCCTTCTGTCGTTACCGACTGGATCATCTCGCCACCTGTCATAAATGGCGGCATCTCTTCCAGTAATGCTTCTTTTCCATATAACACGCCGATACCCATCGGTCCCATTAGCTTATGACCGGAAAATGCAAGAAAATCCGCATCCAGATCTTTGACATCGATCGGCATATGCGGTGCGCTCTGTGCCGCATCTACTACAATAACCGCGCCGACCGCATGTGCAAGCTTTGCGATCTTCTTGATCGGATTCACACAACCGAGAACATTGGATACCTGTCCGATCGCTACAAGCTTTGTCTTCTCATTGATTCCTGCTGCAAGTGTCTCATCTGTCAAAGTACCGTCCTTCTCACAGTTCAGATACCGGACCGTTGCACCTGTCATTCTCGCTGCCATCTGCCATGGGAGAATGTTGCTGTGATGCTCCATGATGCTGACTGCGATCTCATCTCCTGCTTTCAAATAACTGCATGCATAGCTGTATGCAACAAGGTTCAGACTCTCTGTTGTATTTCTTGTAAAGATGATTTCTTTTTCAGAATCTGCATGAATAAAATCACGCACAACTTTTCTGGCATCTTCATATGCTTCTGTTGCTGCAAGGCTCAGCGGATAGAAACCACGAAGCGGATTTGCATTGCTTTCTTCATAAAAACGCTTCTCTGCTTCAATTACAACTGCCGGCTTCTGTGCTGTAGCCGCATTGTCTATATAAATGGTTTTATTTGTCTGTAATAACGGAAAATCCTCTTTATAATTCTTCTCTATCATCTGCCATTACCTCCGCAAGCTGTGCTTCTACCAGCTTCTGTGTCTGCTCATCTCCTATGTGGCGATATAACATCTCGAATTTGCCGCGGGTCATGATATCCTCCGCAGTCTCCTTGTCGATGCCTCTTGATTCAAAATAAAATAATGTCTCCTCATCCAGTTCGCCGATCGTTGCACCGTGAGAACCTTCTACATCCTCCTCTGCACAGAGAATGATCGGGATTGTCTTATTGATCACATCATCACCAAGCAGGAGTACATTTTCTGTCTCTGCGCCTGTGGATTCGGATGCGCCGTTCTTGAAATCGATCGTTCCACGAAATACTTTCTCTGCTGCATCCTTTAAAGTTCCGTCCACCTGAATCTCACAATTTGTCTTCTTTCCGAAATGATTTATGATCAGGTTCACATCAATCTTCTGTATCTTCTGTCCGAGGTATCCGATCTCGACCTGTGTATCTGCTCCTGTACCCTTAAGATCTGTACGGATTCCGTTATAGAAATCACCTTTTCCGATAAAGATCTGAAGGATATCGAACTTTGCATTTTCATCGCAGACACAACCGATATCGTTTAACAGGGTCTGTTCTTCATCCTGCATAAATACCTGTACCAGACGAACACGGCTGTCTTTCTTTGCCTGTATCATCGTACGATATGCCAGTGAACCTGCCTGCGCACTTTTCTTTGTAAATGTCTCAATTATGGTTGTATTCGTACCTTCTTCTGCCGTCAGATAACATGCACCTGCCGCAGATGCTGCTGTCGTTCCATCAACAGCCAGACGGATCGTTGCCTTTGCGTCTTTGTCCGAAGCAGTCAGAACTGTTTTTTCTGTCTGCGCATCTGCAAAGATCGGATCAGCCTCTCTTCCTGCTCCACTCTCAACTGTGACAAATTCTGCCGCATCCCCGGATATCAGGCTGTTTGTCTCTTTATCTTCAAATGTTTCCTCTACCGTCACCTTACATGGTGCTATCTCCGGATTCCATGAAACCTTTGTATCATTCATATGAAGCCAGTACCATGTTTTGGATGGAAGTTTATTAATATTAATCGTATTCTTGTCCATTGCTCATTTCCTCCTAACCTATACTGCCCTTCATTTCCAGACGGATCAGATTGTTCATTTCCAAAGCGTATTCCAGCGGAAGCTCCTTTGATACATTGTCCGCAAATCCACTGACGATACAAGCTCTTGCATCTTCCTCGCTCATACCACGGGACATCAGATAGAATACCGCATCATCACTAATACTGCCGATCTGTGCCTCATGTCCGACATTTGCCTTTCTGGTACGGATGTCCATCGCCGGAATCGTATCGGATCTTGAAATAGAATCCAGCATCAGCGACTGACAGGATACTGCTGCCTTGGCATTCTCTGCTTCCTTTGCTACTACAACGGAAGAACGGAAAGTACTGATACCGCCATCCTTTGAAATAGATCTTGTATTAATATAAGAACTGGTATCCGGTGCGCTGTGAACAACCTTTGCTCCGGTATCCAGATTCTGTCCTTTTCCGGCAAATGTGATACCGGTAAATTCCATCTTCGCACCCTTGCCTTTCAGGATACTCATTGGATACAGGTAGGATACGTGAGATCCGAAGGAACCGGAAACCCATTCGATCGTTCCGCCTTCTTCTACAACTGCACGTTTTGTATTCAGATTATACATATTCTTTGACCAGTTCTCGATCGTAGAATAACGAAGCTTTGCATTCTTACCGACAAATAATTCCACGCATCCGGCATGGAGATTTGCCACGTTATACTTTGGTGCAGAACAGCCTTCGATGAAATGAAGATCCGCACCCTCATCTACAATGATCAGTGTATGTTCAAACTGTCCGGCTCCCGGTGCATTCAGACGGAAATAAGACTGCAATGGGATCTCTACGGATACGCCCTTTGGTACATATACAAAGGAACCGCCTGACCAAACAGCGCCATGAAGGGCTGCGAACTTGTGGTCATTTGGACGAACCAGCTTCATAAAATGCTTTCTTACCATATCTGCATATTCGCCATTTAACGCGCTCTCCATATCGGTATATACAACACCCTTTTCTGCTACCTCCTGACGGACATTGTGGTATACCAGCTCGGAATCATACTGTGCTCCGACACCTGCAAGAGATTTTCTCTCCGCCTGTGGAATACCCAGTCGTTCAAATGTATTCTTGATATCTTCCGGCACATCAGACCATTTTGCTTTCATCTTCGTATTTGGTCTGACATAGGTTACGATGTTGTCCATATTCAGACCTTCAATCGATGGTCCCCAGTCCGGTACTTCCATATTATTATAGATCTGCAGGGATTCCAGACGGAAGGTCTGCATCCATGCCGGATCATGTTTTTCTTTCGAAAGCTGCTCAACGATCTCTGGCGTCAGTCCTGCCTTGATCTTATAAGCATCTTTTTCATCATCTTTGAAGTCATATATATTTCTGTCTATGTCTTCTACATATGTTTTTTCTTTCATATCTATCGGATGCTCCTTTCAAAGGCTACTGATTCTGCTCTGTCTTCTCGTATTTTGCAAATCCATTCCGGTTGATCTCCTCTACCAGAGATGCATCACCGGTCTGTATGATCTTACCTTCTACCATAACGTGTGTATAATCAACAGATAAGGACTCTAAGATCTTTGTGCTGTGGGTAATGATCAGAAGGCTGCCCTTACAGTTCTTCTGGTATTCTTCGATACCGGCAGATACTGTTCTTACAGCATCAACATCCAGACCGGAATCTGTCTCATCAAGGATTGCAAGTGAAGGCTTCAGCATCAGGAGCTGTAAGATCTCTGCCTTCTTTTTCTCACCACCGGAAAATCCGACATTCAGATCACGTTCTGCATAGGATGGATCCATCTGAAGGATCTCCATTGTACGCTCCAGCTCTTTCTTGAAATCATATAAACGCTGTCTTTTTCCTGTCTTCTGCTCCAATGCATTTCTGATAAATGAACTTAAAGTCACACCCGGAACCTCTAAAGGATTCTGGAAGGACAGGAAGATTCCTGCTTTTGCTCGCTCATTGACAGGCGCCTCTGTTATATTTTTTCCCTGGAACCAGATCTCACCACTCTTTACGGTATATCTTGGATTTCCCATGAGAGCATAGCCAAGTGTTGATTTACCTGTTCCGTTTGGTCCCATGAGAACGTGTGTCTCACCTTTTCCGATCAACAGATCCACACCGTGAAGGATCTGCTTCTCCTCTACATCTACATACAAATTCTTTACATTTAATAACTGTTTCTCTGACATATTCGTGCCTCCTGTATATTCATCTATTCTTTCACTGTTTTCTCAGCTTTTCCTGCCACATCGGCAAGCGTCATATTATCAAAATAATTATTGATCAGATCGGCAAGTCCCTGCCAGATCGGTAATGTATAACATAATTCCGACCGGTCACATGGTACTGAATCATCCTTCAGGCAGGATACCGGTGCAAGGGTCCCTTCCGTCAGCTTCAGAATCTCGCCTACATTATATTCTTCCGGTTCCCTGGTCAGACGATAGCCACCTCCATGTCCGCTTGCCGCTTCGATCAGATGTGCTTTTGACAGCATCCGGGTGATACTTTCCAGATATTTCTGTGACAGCTCTTCGTGTTGTGATATTTCTTTTAATGGTATAAAACTGCCATCATGATTTACCGCCAGATAAACCATAACGCGTAATGCATACCGTCCTTTTGACGAGATGACCATAGTATTTCTCCCTCTTTCCAAATTATGCTACAAAGATAATATTCCTATTCACCTACCATGTCAATAGGTGAATAATATTTTTGTTGCTTTTTCGACTGTAAACCTTTAAACTGGAACAGTATGGCACGTATAGATAATTGCGTAAGCATTAGTTACTAATATGCATAAATGATTCTGACATTACCAACCAGTGGACGCTTCCGCTCGTTTCCCCGCTGTGTAACTTCGAACTAACCTCGGTAAACCTCGCTAAGGTCTCAGTTAGCTCTGCAACGGTACTAAGATGCCACTTATGTGCCATCTACACCACAAGGGTGCGCTTTCGTTCTAAGCTCGTGCAAGCACTCACTAAGTACGAAATGTGAGGACCGGCGGACTCAAATGCCACTGTTTTGGTAAGTCAAACCATTCATGCTAGTTTATAAATCTGAATTACGCAATCATCTATATAATAAAGAAATAGATAGGGTTAGTTTATGAGTAATAAAAATACGAAAAGTTTTGGAAGCAGATGGGGGTTCATTCTGGCTTCTGTTGGTTCTGCCGTTGGTATGGCAAATGTCTGGGGATTTCCAAATAAATTGGGAAGTAATGGTGGCGGCGCATTTCTGCTGATCTACCTGCTTTTTATCTTTATATTCAGCTATGTGGCACTTCCGACCGAATTTGCGATCGGACGAAGAGCCGGAACAGGAACACTTGGTGCTTATAAATATGCATGGGAAACAAGAGGTAAAAAAGCCGGTACTGCAGGTGGACTGCTTGGCTGGCTTCCACTTGCAGGCTCCTTATGTATCGCGATCGGTTATGCGATCATCGTTTCGTATATTTTAAAAGCCTTCCTTGATTCTCTGATCGGAACTTTAATGCATGAAGATACAGCAGTCTGGTTTGAGTCATTTTCATCCAAACCGTTCTCCGTGATCCCGCTTCACATTATCGTGGTAGCCGGAACGCTTCTGACTCTGTTCTTCGGTGCACATAGTATAGAAAAGACAAATAAGATCATGATGCCGTTATTCTTCATCATTTTTCTGATCCTTGCAGTCCGTGTTGCTATGCTTCCGGGCGCAGCGGAAGGATATAAGTTCATGTTCGCACCGGACTGGTCAAAGCTTGCTGATCCTATGATCTGGATCTGGGCAATGGGACAGGCATTCTTCTCCCTGTCAGTTACGGGAAGCGGCATGATCGTCTATGGCGCTTATCTGTCAAAGGATGAAGATGTTGTCGGAGTTGCCAGACATACTGCAATCTTTGATACGATCGCTGCCGTTGTCGCAGCACTGGTCATTATCCCGGCATGTTTCTCTTATGGCGTTGATGTCGGGGCAGGTCCAAGCCTTCTCTTTGTTACCCTGCCGACCATCTTACAGAACATTCCGCTCGGACGGTTATTTGCAATTATCCTGTATATAGCAATGATCTTCGCCGGTGTAAGTTCCCTTCAGAATATGTTTGAAGCGGTTGCTGAATCACTCTTACACCAGTTTCCGAAGCTCAGCCGTACCGCAGTCCTGATCATCATCGGTGTGTTATGCCTTGGCTGTGGCATCGGTATGGAGACGATCTCCAAATGGGGACCTTGGATGGATATTGTTTCGATCTACATTATCCCGATCGGTGCAACCATCGGCGCTGTCTCATGGTTCTATGTCATGAAGAAGGATGAACTGCTCGAAGCTGTTAACTGCGGCAGCAAAAAGAATCGTGGCACACTCTGGTATTCCATCGGACGCTACCTCTATGTACCACTTGCCATTGTATTATGTGCAGTTGCGTTGTTTAAACATATATCGTTCTAAAAAACAAAACGGCGGGGAGTTCCCCCGCCTGTTCTTTTGGTTGGACCTGGGTCTTTCGACCAGCCCATAACTGTGACCTGTCACATTCTTTATTATAGCTCTACCACACTTCTTCTGCAATCTCTTTTACAAGACGAAGCTTATCCCACTGTTCTTTCTCGGTCAGCTTATTACCGATCTCACAGGATGCAAATCCACACTGTGGGCTGAGATACAATCTGTCAAGTGGAATATAATTTGCAGCCTCCTTTATACGGGCAATTACTTCTTCCTTATTTTCAAGCTTTGGTGATTTCGTTGTAATAAGACCAAGCACAACCTTCTTATCACCGGAAACCTTTGCAAGCGGAGCAAATCCGCCGGAACGTTCATCATCGAATTCCAGATAATACGCATTTACATTTTCCTCTCCGAACAGGATATCTGCCACAGGATCATAAGCACCACTGTTTGCATAAGTAGAATGGAAATTACCACGACATACATGTGTATTGATCGTCAGATCCTTTGGTGCATTTGCGATTACCTGATTATTGATATCCTTATGGATCTTCTGAATTTCCTTTAATCCATCCGCAGTTGTACCATATGCAAGATGTCCGCTCCTGTCTGCCATCATGCCCCAGGTACAGTCATCAAGCTGGATATTTCTGCATCCTGCATTGTACAGATCCTGGATCACTTTTCCATATGCATCTACAATATCCTTTACCAGATCTGCATCGGATGTGTAGTATTTCTCTGTCTCCACACGGTTGAATGGCATCGTAAACTGCGCAAGAAACTGAGCCGGAGATGGCATTGTCTGTTTTGCTACTGTATTCTCATCTTCAAACTGTTTTACGAACTTAAAATGCTCTACAAATGGATGCTCTTTGGATATACCGACTTTTCCGACCAGATAAGTATCATCAACCATAGCTGCTTCACCATGGAATGGAAGGCCTGTCTTTGTAGGTGTATGTCCGATTCCATCAAATCCCCACATAAAATCAAGATGCCAAGTTGCACGACGGAATTCACCATCTGTAATAACATGATAGCCTGATTCTTTTATCTTTGTTATAAGCTCTGTGATCGCTTCATCTTCTACTTTCTTTAATTCATCGTATGAGATATTTCCCTTATCAAACTGTCTTCTCGCCTTCTTTAATTTTGCAGGGCGAAGAAAGCTTCCTACATAATCATAACGAAATGGTGTCTGTAACTGACTCATTGCTTTATCCTCCATATAATTCAAATCATTTCCATAATAACCACTCTGCTTATTTTCCAGCCGTGATTTCCCGCTTATTATATGACAACGGACAAGATCTGTATAATACAAAAAGGATTCTGTTTGCCATAGTTTTAAACTATATCAAAACAAAATCCTTTTTGGTTTTATTTCAGCTTCTTTATATGTTCATCTATCTTATCTGTAACATCCGTCAGCATTTCCCCATCTCTGCCAAGTTCATTAAAGCGTCCCCGATGTTCCAGTTTTCGTCTGGGCGGTTCCGGACCCAGATATTTTTTCAGAACCTCCAAATATGTATTTCCCAGCCGGCTGATCATTCCTTTCTTATGTGTGATATATCCGATCCGCATATCACTCTCATCTGCAAGAGGAACTGCTATGATGTCTCTACCATTCAGTTTCTTATCGATCACACCGCTGCACACGGTATAGCCATTTAACCCGATCAGCAGGTTAAATAACGTAGCTCTGTCCCGGACACGGATATTCCGTTTCCGCTCAAAAGATGAGAAAATCTCTTCTGAAAAATAAAAGGAATTATGCTCTCCCTGTTCAAATGAGAGATATGGATAGTCCTCAAGTTCTTCATTTGTTATGACCGTCTTGTCGGCAAGTGGATGTTTTCTGCTGATAAATACATGCGGTCTGGCTACAAACAGCAAATGAAATTCCAGATCATGCGAACGCAGGAGCTTACGCAATACTGCTTCATTAAAATCATTCAGGAATAAGATTCCGATCTCACTTCTCATCCTTGCTACATCTTCGATGATCTCATAAGTCTGTGTCTCCCGTATACTGAAATCATATTCATCCTGTCCATACTGCTTGACCAGATCTACAAACGCATTAACGGCAAATGAATAATGCTGGGTTGATACACAGAACTGTTTCTTGCCACCATCATTTCCCTTATATTTGTCTTCTAAAATAGCCGCCTGCTCTAAAACCTGTCTTGCATATCCTAAGAATATCTCTCCTTCCTTTGAAAGACTGATACCCTTATTCGTCCGGTTGAAAATGACGATATTCATTTCCTTTTCCAGTTCATGGATCGCATTTGTCAGACTTGGCTGCGAAATATACAGCTTATCTGCTGCTTCCGTGATCGTTCCAGTATCCGCTACTGTTATCACATATTTTAACTGTTGTAATGTCATTGCCGGCACTCCTTATTATTAACTTATCTGAAGTCCACCTTTACTTCCACACCATCATCTGCATTTTTCATCTCACAGGTAAATCCATGGCGATCCATGATGGTTTTGACGATGGATAAGCCAAGCCCGGTTCCTTTGTGTCCATGTCTGCTGTTATCCCCTTTGACAAATGGATTCCAGATACTCTTTAAAACATCTTCCGGAATCGGCTTGCTTGTATTCTGAATGGAAAGGCGCTCATTGCTCATCTGAACTGTGATCTTTCCATCCTTTGTAACATACTTAACCGCATTATCCATCATATTCATAACTGCCTGATACATCAGAGCCTCGTCTGCTTCGATCTGGCAGCTTCCCTGAATGTCAAGCCTGATATTTTTAGTTTTAATTGTTTCCGCATATACATCTGCTGCTGTATTTATGATGTTTCCAATATCAACTTTAGTCTTATGAAGCTCTGTGTTTACATCCTCAGCCTTTGCCATATCAAGGATGGATGCAACCTGTTCATTCATTGCCTTTACTTCATTTAATATCCCGTCCATATAATACTGGTTCTTCTCCGGATTCTTTCCTGATTTCAAATTCTCGGCATACAGAGAAATAACGGCAAGCGGGCTTTTGAGATCATGTGCCATCGCATTTGAAGTTGTTCGTCTGTACTGCTCCATATCATACGCTGATTTATAGGATCTGTACATTATATATGCGATCAGAAGTGAGATCAATGCACTTCCAAGCACTACCCCAAGCCATGTGTAAATGATCATATGTCCCATCAGTGACTTTACAATATTATAATGATAATCAATGACTGCAAAAGCAGTGTTGTCATTGTTGATAGGGAATGCATAAACTGCATGTGTACCATATGCACATTTTTCTGTATCTTCCACATACTCCCAGTTGGAACTATTCCGATAATCATTCACGATCTCATCCGTACCTGTATACCGATCAACCTTTAACGATATTGGTATACAGCCAACGACTCCATGCGGAATGGTAAATCCCGAACTCTGATCCAGCTTCACATAACCATCCGGTATCTCTGATACCGTTCTTTCCTGTTCCTCCCCATCTGCAAAACAGGTATAGGAAGCCGGATAAAACTGCATTCCTGACACATAGACCTCATTCATTTTATCAAATGAAAAATCCGCAGACATATCCTTCATTTCAGGAACAGCAGTTCCAAATATATCATTATCACAATACAACATATATTTGTTCTCAGATGTATCATTGATCTGGAGGAATACCTTATCTTTCTGGTCCGTAATCTCTGTCAGATTACCGGCATCATCCTTCTGATACAGATGAATAAATCCCTGCATGCTGACCAGCTCGCTGTCATTTAACACCGCCATTGACAGATCATTCAAATATATCATATTTCCAATATAATGATCATATGGTGTCTGAAACTCGTAATCTGCGTCTTTCTGTTCTTCAAGCTCCGTCTGATAAATATTCCAATATTTTACGCCTGTCTGACGGATGGTATTCTCTGCTGCCCGCACACTGTTTGATATGTCATTCTGAAATGTCAGGTTTAAAAATGCTGTAATGATACCCCCGAGTATCGATGTTACAATAATAAACGGAATAAAAATCTTTAAAAAGAAGGAATAAAACTTCTTCTTTTTTCCATAATATTTCTTTTCTTTTTTCTTCATATGATAGTCCACCTCTCTGATCTGATTACTCCATCCGATATCCTTTTGCAAATACAGTCTTTATCAGTTTGCCGCTGTCACCAAGTGCTTTGCGAAGCTTCTTTACATGGTTGTCAACCACACGGTCACCACCATCGTAATCATACCCCCATAACCGGACAAGCATATCATCTCTTGTCACGATCATGCCCTTATGCTCCATCAGGTATTTGAGCATCGCATATTCTTTTGGTGCAAGCCGGACCTCTTCTCCTGCTGCCTCAACAAGCAGTCTGTCCGGATACATCTTGATGTTCCCCACCTGAATCACCTGATTCTTCGTCCACAAGCCTTTCGACCTACGCAAAAATGACTGGATCTTCGCCTGAAGCTCTGCCATGGAAAATGGTTTCACAACGTAATCATCACAACCGAGATCGTACCCGTAAAGCCGGTCTTCTTCTCTGCCTCTGGCGGTCAGAAAAATGATCGGAACGTAGCTCTTTGCCCGGATGGCTCTGCATATCTCAAATCCATCTGCCCCCGGCAGCATCACATCTAAAAGTGCCAGATCATATTCATGTTCATACACAAGAGCAAGCGCCTCGTCTCCGTCCGCCGCCCAGGTAAATGTGATCTCACTCTCTTTCATGTAATCCATGATGCCCTCTGCAATTCCTGTTTCATCTTCCACCAGTAAAATGTTGTAACTCATAACGCTCCCCATTTCCAGAATTCATTTTTAAATCTTTTGATATCTTAGATTCTGAATCTATCATACATGGCAATTATATCCTATTTGTATCCTGTTGTACACAAATGTAATTTTTGCAAAAATAAAAAGGGCTTCCCCTACCTGCCCTGCTCCCCTGGAAATCGTAACGCATTATATTTCCAAAGGAGCAGGGCAGAGGGGGAAGCCCTTTTTATTTTTATTATCATTTTGCTACTACAAATTCTGTTTCATCCAGATCTTCGGAAGCTAAGATATCAAGCAAACGAAACGCTGGTCCGGTTGGGTGTGTTCTGCCACACTCCCATGCCTCTACTGTTTTCTTCGAAACACCCATATAAGATGCAAAAACTCCCTGTGTCATTCCTGCCCGCATCCTGATCTCACGAATTTCTGTATTTGAATATTCTTTCACTGGCATTATCATATATGTTTTTACGCGAGCTTTTCCCTGTCCTTTTTCATACTCTATTGCTTCTTCCAATCCCTGTTTTAAATCATCAAATAATGAACCCATAGAAATCATCTCCTATTCTTTGCCGTTTCCTCTTTCAAAGATTTTACCAACTTCTTAAGTACATTTTTTTCTTCATTTGTCAGATTTTCCTGACTTTTCTTTTCAAATGCAGTTATTAGATAGGTAACTTCATATTCTGCAAAATCCGTATAACATACACGAACACTACCACTCTTTCCTCTATTTTCTAATGGGAACCGTACCTTACGTATTCCACCAGTTCCTTCCATTACCGGTCCTGATTCTGGATTTTTTAATAGCATAATTTGCAATGCTCGTAACTCATCTTCCCCAAGCCCTATTTCTTTCCACCGTTTTGTAAATAATGGTATTTCAATAAATGTTCTTATCATTCGCTAATTCATCCCTCCTTTTTTCTAAATAGTATACCCTATTTTGTAGGGTGTCAATCTTTTTATTTAATCTGTTTTGTCTAATATCCTATTTTACACGATCACAAATTATTCAAAATAAAAGGAGCATCCCTTTACCGAATATATATCCAGTAAAGAGATGCTCTATTATTTTATAAAATCTCATCCAAATAGTCTAATAGCTCCGGTAATGTCTTTCTTCCAAATGCTACATGTTCATCGTTCACAACAAGGCATGGTACGCTCATAACCTTATAGCGTTTCTGATAAGATGGATATAGCATCACATCGTAAATCTCTGCTGTAACCTGTGGATTTTCTGCGGCTATTTTCTGTGCTGCGATGACAAGATCGGGGCACATGGAACAGGCAAGTGTTACAAGAATCTTGATATGAAGCGGCTTTTTGATCGCATGAATACGCTCCATAATCTGTGCATCCACTTCTTGTCCCGGTCCGGCAGCATTATACAATCCAATCACAAAAGAAGTGAATTCATGTCCACCCGGTACACCATGGAAGCCAAGCCCGGTATCACTTCCGTCTTCTCCCAAAATCCTGACAAATGGTCGTTCGTTTGCCGGAACAGAATCCCCGTCTGCCCCTTCCTCTGCTACGATTACACTGAGCTTTTCGGTTCGTCTGCTCATAGCTTCCATATATTGTTTTAGCTGCACTGACTCCTGCTTCTGATTCAGATATAATTTCAGGATCAGCGGATGCGCCATGCGGTCAAAGACCTCATCTAACTGCTTTTCCGTCTCTTCATCAAAGAACTCGTCCGACAATGAATCTTCTGCTTCCGGCTGTTTCTGTTGTCCCGTTTTATGCATTTCATATCCGGTATTTTCAGCGACCACAGGCTGCATTCCTTCACGCTTTTTCTCCTGTGTAACATTCTTCTCCTTTGATTGTTTATTTTCCCGCAAATTCCGTGATGGCTTTGCTCCATTCTTTTTCTGCATGGCTGCCACATACCGTTCAAGCTCTGTCGCTGCAACTGCACCATCACCGACTGCCGTCACTACCTGACGAAGATTTTTCTGGCAGACATCGCCAGCCGCATAAACACCCGATATACTGGTCTGTCTGGAAGCATCCGTAATTACATATCCCTTTTCATCAATCTCTGCTTTTCCCTGTAGCAACGAAGTCTCCGGCTCGTATCCGGCAAATACGAAAATACCAAACGTATCTCCTTTTGGCGCATGATATACACTTTCTTCTCCTGTTTTCACATTTTTATACACCAGTGTTGTCAGGACATCTTCACCCTCCGCGCGGACGATCTCAGTACTGGTAAGCACCGTAATTTTTTCATTTGCTCTGGCTTTATCCGCCGATGACTTAGGGCAGGAAAAATCTTCGCCCCGGATCAATATCGTCACATGGCTGGCATACTTGGTAAGGAATACACTTTCCTCCGCAGCAGCATAACCGCCACCCACAACAAATATTTCCTTGCCGGTGAAGAACTCTCCATCACAAGTTGCGCAATAAGCTACGCCCCGTCCTTTAAACCGTTTCTCCCCCTCAAATCCGATCATTCTCGGATGTGCTCCGGTTGCGAGCAGAATTCCATAACAGGAAAAGTCGCCCTTATTTGTATGCACGATTTTATATTCTCCATCTACATCCAGCTTTTCAACCTCTGCCATCAGGAATTCTGCACCAAAATTCTTTGCCTGTCTGTACATAGCAGCGGTCAGGGATTTTCCATCTGTTTTCTCTATTCCCGGATAGTTCACCACCTCTTCTGTGATCGTGATCTGTCCACCAATCTTCTCTTTCTCGACAACAAGCACCCGGTAACAGGCTCTCGCCAGATAAATAGCTGCTGTAAGCCCCGCCGGTCCCGCGCCTGCAATCATCACATCATACATATTTTCATTCTTCATTCTTACAATCTCCCTACAAGATCCAGACTTGGACGCAGTGTAGCTTCTCCCGGCTGCCATTTGGCAGGGCAGACCTCGTCTCCATGCTCCGCAACAAACTGGCATGCCTGCAATTTACGAAACAGTTCATCTGCATTTCGCCCGACATTGCCTGCACTGACTTCATAGGAAACAATTCGCCCTTCCGGGTTGATGATGAAGCTGCCACGTTCAGCCATCCCATCTGATTCGATCATCACTTCAAAATCTTCACATAATTCATGATTTGGATCTGCCAACATCGGAAACGTGATCTTTCCAATCTTTTCCGATGTATCATGCCATGCCTTATGCACAAAATGCGTATCTGTTGATATGGAATAAACCTCACAGCCGGCAGCTTTAAAATCCTTATATTTATCCTGCAGATCTGACAGCTCCGTCGGGCAGACAAATGTAAAATCTGCGGGATAGAAGAAAAATACACTCCATCCGCCTAATATGTCGTCCCTGGTTACCGTTTTAAATTCACCATTTTGATATGCATGCACAAAAAAATCGCTTACTTCTCTGTTAATCATCGACATTGTTTAATCTCCTTTATCAAACATTATTTCTGATTAATATTACCTGTAAGCGATTTTTTATACTGTTAAACCTTCTTCACATCTTCTGCAATCTGTTCTGCTGTCAGATGATTTTCTTTTAATACTTCATTTACATCGTAGCGGTCATAGAAGAATTTCTTTAAACCGTAATTCAGAACCTTCATATCAGAATCACCATAGAAGCCGGCGATTCTCTGACCGAAGCCACCTTCCAGATAACCATCCTCTAATGTAATTACGATATCATGATCTTTCTTCAGATCATTCAGAAGTTCTTCATCCATACCGGAAACATACAGTGGGTTAATGATGGTTGGCGCAACTCCTGTCTGCTCCTCGATCAGTGCTGCCGCATCTGTTCCAAGCTGATAGAAAGTACCTGCACCGATAACGGCAATCTTGCTTCCCTTTTTAGTTACTTCGTATTTATTTAACTGACTGAAATTCTTTGTTACAGCCTTTCCGTCCGATACCATCGCAGCTCCCGGAAGCTTGATTGCAACCGGATGCTCTGTCTGCTCCACGCTCCAGTCAAGCATTGCCAGATATTCCTCTTTGGTTGTCGGTGCCAGATACACAAGCCCCGGAATACTTGTAAGCATCGGAATATCCTGTAATCCAAGATGTGTCACATCATTCATTCCATATACAGATCCCGCAAATACAACGATCGTTGCAGGGTTGTTATTGATACACAGATCCTGTGTCAACTGATCATATGTCCGCTGGATAAATGAACTGTATACACCATATACAGGCTTGCCGCCATTTGCCGCAATACCGGATGCCAGTGCAACCGCTGTCTCCTCTGCGATACCTACATCAATAAACTGGCTGCCCGCTTCTTTTCTCTTATCCTCTGTAAATCCCATAACGGTAGGTGTTGCCGATGTGATCGTAACTACAGATGGATCTTCCTTCATTTTCTTTAAGAGATAATCTCTGGTTACGTCGGAATAATCTTCTCCGTCAAATTCCATCAAAGGCTTTCCTGTTTCAAGGTCAAATGGCATACACCAATGCCACTGTTCCTTATTCTGTTCTGCCGGTGCATAGCCTTTTCCTTTTAAAGTTTTAATATGCACGACAACCGGTTTCTTACTGTCTTTTACAGATTCAAATGCTGCGATCAATGCAGCAATATCATTTCCTTTATCTACATATACATAATCAAGTCCCATCGCACGGAACAGATTACATTCTGCCTGCCCATTTGTCTCACGAAGCAGTTTCAGATTCTGATACAAACCACCATGATTCTCAGCGATCGACATGTCATTATCATTTACAACAATGATCAGATTGCCACCAAGCTCAGCCGCATAGTCAAGACCTTCCAATGCCTCGCCACCGCTTAATGAACCATCACCGATCACAGCGATCACGTTGCCGTCTTCCTTTTTCAGATCTCTGGCTTTCGCAAGGCCACAGGCAAGACTGACAGATGTAGATGTATGTCCGATCTCAAAGAAATCATACTCACTTTCTTTTGGATTTGTATATCCGGATACATCATCGTAATGTTCTTCGTAGAGATAAGCATCCTTTCTGCCTGTCAGCATCTTATGCGGATAGCTCTGGTGGGATACATCATATACGATCTTGTCCTTTGGTGACTCAAATACATAATGCATCGCAATCGTTGCTTCTACCATACCAAAATTCGGTCCAAAATGTCCGCCATGCTTACTTGCACGAACCAGCAATGCCTGTCGCATCTCTGCTGCCATCGCCGTCATTTCTTCTATATTTAATTTCTTTACATCTTCCGGTCCGTTAATCTGTTCAATATACATAATGTTCTAACAATCCTCCTTATCCCATGACAATACGCCGGTCTGTACCGCTTTCTCATAGCGCGATACCTTATAGGCAAGCCGCTTCATGGTCGCCTCGATCTGTTCTTTCTGCTCCTGCAATACGTCATACTGCTCCTGCAATAGCTGCCGTCTTGCTTCAAACGTCGTATCTCCCATCTGATACAGTTTCACATATTCAATCAATGCCTCGATTGGAACGCCGGCATTCCGCATACAAACTGCATTTTCTACCCAGCCAAGATCCGATTCCTGATAATCTCTGTTTCCACTCGGAGTTCTTGTAACCGGTGGAATCAGCCCTACACGCTCATAATACCGAAGGGTATCCTGTGAGATACCAAATTTCTCACTTACTTCCTTGATCGTCATCTGCGCCACCATCCTTCATTTGATTTTTCCTTACTATAGCACTTGGAGTTTGCTCAAAGTCAAGACTTTTTTACCGGCTTATAAAATCCGCCGTCAGCGCCATGATTTTTTCCAGATTCTTCAGATTCTTCCATACATCGGCTGTCTCTAAGGAATGATTTGCTTTCTCTATCACATGAACCGGAATCCCTGCTTTTTGGCACCGATCTGTAATTGCAGCGGTGCTCTCCACCCACGGATCTGCCGTTCCTGTAAATGCTATCGCTCTCCCCGACAGATCAGATGCGCAATTGTCAAATGTCGCCTCAAGCGGAGTATACAGCACATGCCTGCATGGTATCTTATGTCGTTCTGCGTAAGTAGTCGCAATGATCGTTCCTACACTTTTTGATAAGAATAAAATGCTGTCATACCCGGAAAAATCTATATCTTTTAATATTTCCTCTGTCTGTCCGTACAGGTCTTCAAATGCTGCCTGCATTTTTACCGGATCGCCTTTGACGTTTCCGATCCGATTCACATATTCTACGTTCTTATATTCTTTATATCCTACGGATTCTGCTACGCGCCTGCCATAATATAACAGTGGCTTGTCGCAGTGATAGCCGATTCCCGGAAAACATACTACCAGCTTCATCTTCATACCTCCTGACGGAGTTATTATAACACAAAAAACTGTGGTGGGAGGATATCTGTATATCTTCCCATCCACAGTTTTTCAATGAATATTATTTTTACGATTTAGATTTATTATTTATTTTACGTTTATTGTTTTTTATTTGAATATTATTTTATGCTTCCTTTTCAGCAGTCTTCTCATGCTTCATAAGAACAAGTTTTCTGATACATGTAATTGCTACAATGATACCAAGTACGATAAGGAATACTGCAACAATGAGCTGAAGTCCTTCAACAAGGAATGTACCGGTTCCGGCCTGGAACTTCTGGATATTTCCGATTACGTTGAGAACGATAGCTGTAAATGTTACAGCAAGCATTATAAGCATTGGTGGATAAAGCATTGCATGCTTTCTGCTTGTTGCCTTGAGGAATACTGCTACACCAATCAGTACAAGTGCTGCAAGCATCTGGTTTGCTGATCCGAAGAGTGGCCATACATTTGAATATCCACCCTTGCAGAGAAGGTAACCAAAGAACAATGTTATAACTGTAGCTAAATACTTATTTGTAAGAATCTTCTGCCATACAGGCATCTGAGATGGATCTGTAGTATCTCCCATGAACAGCTCCTGGAATGACATACGTCCGATACGTGCGACTGAATCAAGTGATGTAAGAGCAAGTGCTGATACACACATGGTCATGAATACATTCGCTACTGAATTTGGAAGTCCGAACTTCTCAAGGAAACCTGCGATACCCTGTGAGAAGATCTGGAATGGTGTAAGTCCTTCCGGTGCTTTTCCTCCAACTGCTACTGCACCAACTACGATCAATGAGATAACACCGAGGAGTGTCTCAAGGATCATTGCGCCATAACCTACAAATAACATATCTTTTTCATTTCTGATCGTCTTTGATGATGTTCCTGATGAAACAAGGCTGTGGAAACCGGAAACCGCACCACAGGCGATTGTTACAAACAGTGTTGGGAACAGATAACTCTTAGCACCTGTTGACGATACAACTGTGAAACCATTGAAAGCGTTCAGTCCCATATCCGGATGTCCAACCAGAACACCGACAAATGCTCCAACCAACATACCAACAAGCATGAATGTTGTCATGTAATCTCTTGGCTGCATAAGTAACCACATAGGAAGTACGGATGCAAGGAACAGATATGCCATGATAACGTAGTTCCACTGGTTACCGTTTAAGTACCAAGGAAGCTTCATACCTACTGCAAACATTGCAACGATGAGGACGATAGCTACGATTGCTTTCACCCACTCCTTCATATTCTTGCAAGTCTTCATAACAACACCGAGCACCATAGCGACAACAATGAATAACATAGATACTGTAGCGGCTGCTGCGCCGTTAAAGTTCTTTGTTACTGCTCCGTCAGCACCTGTTGTAAATCCGTTAAATGTTGATGAAACCATAGATGTAAAGGCTGCAATAACAAGAAGTGTAAAGAGCCAGCAGAACAGTGAGAAGAATCTTCTTCCTGCCTTGCCTATGTACTTCTCAATAACAAGTCCGATGGACTTACCCTCATTTTTAACGGATGCATACAGAGAACCGAAATCCTGTACTGCACCGAAGAATACGCCTCCGACAAGCAGCCAGAGTAAAACCGGTACCCATCCAAACATTGCCGCAATGATTGGTCCCTGTACAGGTCCCGCACCTGCGATGGATGAAAACTGATGTGCAAATACTGTAAGCTTTGATGATGGTACATAATCCTTTCCATCTTCATTTGCAACGGCCGGGGTCTTTGCATTTGCATCTATGCCCCATTTCTTAGCAAGCCATCTTCCGTAACCTAAATAGCCAGCTCCTAAAACTACTACTGCGATAAGAATAATTACCAAACTATTCATATCATTCTCCTTCCTTCCGCCATGTGGCAGATACTTGATTATAGTATGTTCACAAAGAGTTTATACAAAAACATATCTTTTATAGGACAACCTTTCCTATAAATTAAAAAAAGCTTTCGTCTTCATGTAATTTCATAAAGACGAAAGCCTTTAAACTTCCGCGTTACCACTTTATTTGCCATTCAAAAAAATGACCACTCAACCTCATCTCATAAGCTCACACTGTAGAAATAAGTTTCTTTGTAACGGTAGAAAACCGGTGACACCTAATGTCCATATCTGGAATTCAGTGCACTGCTCGCAGAGGATAATCACTAAAAACATACACCGTCTCACACCACCCGGCGGCTCTCTGAAATACTCCTTTTTTAATGATCGTATTCTGTTCGTTGCATTTGCTCTTTGTTAACTGCTAATTTAGCACTCTGTTTTTTTGTTGTCAAGAGCGATTTTAAATTTTTTTGACTTTTTCTGAATGATTTTTCCCTATTCTTTACCATCCCAACAATAAGTACACAGCTTGCACTTATCGATTCCAACGGATTCCAGCATATCGTCCAAGCGATTGAAACGCAATGATGTAAAGTTCAGTTCCTTACGGATCTCCTCAACCATTGTTTCGTATTTCTCAGATTCCGGATCTGCATACTCCTGTAATACCTCATCGGTTACATTTCCATTCTCCAGACGATCGATCACACGACGGGTGATCAGATCCATTTCTGATGATGAACGAGAGAAATTCAGATATTTACATCCATATAATAACGGAGGGCATGCCGGACGGATATGTACTTCCTTCGCACCACTCTCATATAAGAATTCAGTTGTTTCACGAAGCTGGGTTCCTCGTACGATCGAGTCATCGATCAGAAGAAGGCTCTTATCACGGATCAGTTCATCCACTGCTAACAGCTTCATCTTAGCGATCAGATTTCTCTTACTCTGGATCGTTGGCATGAAGGAACGTGGCCAGGTCGGTGTATATTTGATAAATGGTCTGGAAAATGGGATTCCGGATTCATTTGCATAGCCGATTGCATGAGCAATACCGGAATCCGGTACCCCGGCTACAATATCCGGCTTTACGTTATCACGCTTCGCCATTGCCTTACCACAATTATACCGCATCTGCTCTACACTTGTGCCCTCATAGGAACTGGATGGATAACCATAATATACCCAGAGGAAGGTACAGATCTTCATTTCTTTATTCGGATTGACCAGCGTGATACAGTTCTTGTCTGTCACGACAGCGATCTCTCCCGGTCCAAGTTCCTTATAGTCCTTATATCCAAGATTTTTATATGCAAAATTCTCAAAGGTTATACAATAGGCATCTTCTTTCTTACCGATAACAACCGGTGTTCTGCCGTATTTGTCACGGGCTGCATAGATTCCCGCCTGATTCATCAACAGAATGGATACAGAACCATCGATAGAATCAAGCGCAAACTGAATTCCTTCGATCAGATTTTCCTTCTGATTGATCAGTGCTGCGATCAACTCCGTTGCATTGATATCGCCGCCGCTCATTTCTAAGAAGTGAGAATGTCCATTCTCGAACAGCTTCTTTGTAAGTTCACCTATGTTATTAATCTTACTGACTGTTGTAAGTGCATAAGTGCCATGATGAGAACGTACGATCAATGGCTGCGGTTCGTAATCGGAGATACATCCGATTCCCATATGACCACTCATTTCCTGAACATCTTTGTCAAATTTTGTACGAAATGGTGCATTCTCAATATTGTGGATCGCACGATTAAATCCGTCTTCTCCGTATACTGCCATTCCGCCTCGTCTTGTTCCCAGATGTGAATGGTAGTCGATACCAAAGAACAAATCAAATACACAATCCTGCTTTGATGCTACGCCAAAAAATCCGCCCATTGCCTTTTCCTCTCTTTTCTAAAACTCTCATGACATTCCTCAACAAATGCTTCCATAACGAGATGTATCCATATATATTCTTTATTTCACAGAACACTTGCGTTCTATTTTTACGCAACGGTACTAAGCTCTCTGCTAATCGCAGATCGCTAAGGACCGGCGTAAAAAGAGGTCTGTTACATAAAAATATATATGTCTACATCTCTGTTTTCTAGTACAATCTCATATCTCTTTGTCAATTCATATCAATATTTTCTTCAGTGATAATTCTTCGTTTTTTTACAAAACCTTTTTTATTTTATAGGATGTACTTACATAAATCAATAATTTCTATCAAAAAACGTAATAAAAAAAGAACAAGATCATACACTTATCGGGCTGCAAACAGCTTGCGAAAATATGTATAATGTTGTTCTTTTTCTATAGATGTCAATATTATTCTTTAGCTATATGCAGCATGCTGCATTATGATCAGCCTCTGACGGTTTTTGTGACGGCAAGGCGGAGGACTCTGGTGGTTTCTTCGGCGGCGCACAACTTATCCGCCCATGTTACGATCCAGCTCTCCCGGAACTTTGGAGGTGTTATGTTGAGTGGGAACATATGCTTTCGGATGATATCCCGCTCAATGAAGTTCAAATTGAAATCCCGTCTGGCATTATGCAAGGCTCGTTCTGCATGAAAAAAACCATGCAGCCGATGTCCGCCATCCTTCTCATGCCAGTCATACAAGAAATAATCATGAAGCAGTGCTCCACGCACCAGCGACCGTTCATCAATATATGCGGAACATTTCTCTGCAAGCTCCAGACTTTTCTCCGCCACCCGCAGGGAATGATCGTAACAGGTTATTGAACCATGTTGCACAAATGTTTTTTCTTTCTGCATACCCTCTGATGCCAGGATATCCGCACCATATTTATATATTTTTTCTTCGATACGATTCGCTTCCATTTTGGATTCTCCTGAATTCCCTAATCTCTGTCTCTTACATCATTCAACTACTGCCAACTATTTTCCAATTCCTTGCTTTTTTCTCAAACCGGCTATTTATTCTTACCCATGATAGCACAATTTATACGTGGTAAACTATTACTTTTTCTTAATGTTCTTTTTATTTTTCTTGATTCATTTTTACCGATAATTCCGGAACAACAACCTTGATCACATTCACCAATTTTGTCATTGGTTCTGTAATGATAAAATCTCTTCCCAGCTGACTCTTTATTATAAGCTCCAGTCCCATAACCTTCTCATCAACATCGGTCAGAATGCTGGCAGTTCCTTCTCCCATCACGCAAGCATAATTTGCCCCATATTCACATGGAACTTCACCACCACTGGTCAGTACCATATCTGTATCAATCTCGATAAATACATTTGGATTGGCTGCGATCACGTCATATTTGCGTCCTTCCGTTGCGCCATGCATATATAACGTAAGTCCACCATCCTTATAAATATATCCATAATGTAATGGAACAATGTATGCCTTTCCCTCATCCACCATACCAAGGTGAACCACGCCTGCTTTCTTTATGATCTGCTCAATCTTCACCGGATCTGTAACTTCACATTTTTGTCTTCTCATTGGTCTGTTCATTATGTTCTCCTTTTAGCCACATTGGGCTTAAATTATTATTAAAGACTTATTTTCCATCCCTCAATCATCAACAATAAACTTATGAATAGGGCGTACTTTCCTATAAAGTAAAAAAAAACAGAGAATTCGCACATCGTCGAACCTCTCTGTTCTTTTTTATTATATACCAGCTTTATGTTATCTGGCAAGGGAGCATTTATAAATATTTAAAGTTGCATACAGAATTAACATTCCCCCTCTTTTATGTCAACACACAACCCGGCAAACATAGTAACTGCGGTTTCAAGTATGGCATCGGGAAATTCGAAATGTTCCGTATGAAGCTGAGCATAATCCTCTCCGTCACCAATGCCGAAAAATGCTCCCTTTGTCTCCTGCAAATACCAACCGAAGTCCTCCGACCAGCGCATCGGTTCAGGCAGCTCCATATATGGAATCTGCTGAGAAGCCGCACACGCCCGGATCTTCTGCACCTGTTCCGCATGATTATCCGTAGATGGAAACCGTTCAATCTCCTTTATCGAAAGTTCCAGAGCTTCCTTCTGTGCCATAACTTCTGCCAGCTTACGAATCTCTGCCAGATAATCATGAAATACCTGTTCGCCTTCACCTCGAACGGTAAGTCTCAGATATCCGTCCGATGCCGCTACACCATAGTTCTCACTTCCAAGTTCCATCCCGATCAAAGTCATGCGGACAAATCCTTTTGTCTCATTAAACTGCTCTGTCAGTTCTTCAATCTGAAGCAAGAGTCCGGCAAGTGCATATCCGGGATTTCTGCCAGCTTCCGGATATGCTGCGTGGCTCGGCGTTCCTGTCATGTGGATCTCTAAGCCCGTTGAAGCACATGCAAATGTTCCATCCTTCACAAGTACCGTTCCAAGCGACTTCCCCGGTATATTATGAAAGCCATAGATTTCTCCGATATGCTTTTCTTTGATCAGGCTTCTGCAAAGCTCTGCGCCCTTTCCAATCTCCTCCGCCGGTTGGAAGATCAGATATACATCCTGTGTCAACGGATCTTTTCTGCTGTCCAGATACAAGCCAAGTCCACATAGCACACTGCTGTGTCCATCATGTCCACAGAAATGTCCCGGCTTTCCATCCTTGCCACATACCGCATCCATATCTGCCCGGAATGCAATCGGTGGCTTATATTCCGTCATTTGCTCTGGTATTTCCGCAGCCACTTCACTCACATGGAATGTTTTATCATTTTCTGTGGTTACCCGATCATATGCTCTTTTCACCGCATAAAACCATGCCCCACAATCTACGATCTCTAATGCTGTATGCGATTTTAAGAAATCCATCAGCAACTGTTTTGTCTTTACTTCCTGCATGGAATGCTCCGGGATCCGGTGGAGCTGCTTTCGCAGTTCCATTATTTGCTCTATAATCTGTTTATCTATATATTGCTCTCTCTTATCCATATCGTCAGCCCTCTATTCCCATAAATCTTCATCGTTTCATCGTTACTTCATAAGTATTTGTGCAGCAAATACCGCAGCAACACTTAATATCACACTTAATCCTATATAAAGTATCGTAAATCCGTAATTCCCGCTCTGTATTAATTGATCTGTTTCCAGTGCAAATGTAGAAAACGTCGTAAATCCACCGCACACTCCCGTCTTTAATGTCAAAACCAGAAGTGGTGATACCTGATACTTTTCCGCCAACACAGAAATTAAGCCAATAACAAATGCTCCTATTACATTAATCAATAATGTTTTTATCGGAAAGTTGTTTTGTGCTCCCACCGGTATTAAACCAATCAAATATCGAAGAATTGCACCTATGCCGCCTCCAACGCCAACTAACAAACATTTTACCATTTTATCTTTTCTCTCTTTCTGTCATTTCATACCTACACTATCAAATGATAAAACAATACAAATTTTATGCAAGTATAATTTGTATTTTTGTAACCTTTAAACCGGATGAATTGTGTTATTATTGAAAGGCCTTTTAACACAAGAAAAGAGGATGTGACTATGCGATTACCAACACAAACTGTTATACAAATGTATCAGGACAATCTGTTCCGCATTGCATTTTCCATTTGTCAGAACCGGGAGGATGCCGAAGATGTTGTTCAGGAAACATTTCTACGCTATCATTCAGGTGCCGTGGATTTTAACAATGAAATGCATATCCGGGCATGGCTGATCCGGGTTACGATCAATCAGTCAAAAAATATGCTTCGCACCTTCTGGCACAGGAACCGGACATCATTGGAAGATTATATGGAACAACTGAATTTTTCTGATACTGAAAGCCAGGAATTATTTGAAACAGTCATGAAGCTGCCGGAAAAATACCGGACAGTGATCCATCTGTTTTATTATGAAGACTATTCCATTAAGGAAATTGCAGACATTCTAAAGATCAGCGAAAGCAACGTAAAGGTCCGGTTAAACCGCGGACGTACCGTGCTTCGCGACACCCTAAAGGAGGCTTGGGACTATGAACAATCAGAATAAAGAACGCTATAAGAAAACATTTGACATGATCCACTCAGATGCAGTCATCAACATCACCCCGGAACGCTCAAAGAAGCTGCGGATCCACACGATCACACGCAGACTTTCCTACGCAGTTGCCGGACTGGCAGCCATCTTCTGTCTGTCAAATGGCATCTGTCTGGCAGCAACCGGAAGCACCTGGGTGCATAAGGTATTCTCTACTGCAAATGGTACGAAGGTCGAATGCGATGCAGAAGACGCTACCATGTCTTTCCGTATCGAATCAACCGATCAAACCTATGTCACCACGAAAGCCGGAAGACTGTATTTCACCCTGAACGGACAGCAGACCGATATCACAGACAAATGCAGTACAGATACCTACTTCCGATATGATTACACGGATGCCGATCATATCACACATGTGATCGTCATAGGCGGAACTGCCGATGATTATGGCTATGCCGAATATCTGTTTGATGCAGATGGTACTTATATCTTCAACAACATGAATGTATCTTCCGATACTCCGGCATGGTTTGTAAATGCGGAAAAAGATCTCGGTGTAGATGCGGAATCCTTATCAGATGAAGCTGCCACCTATTCCGTGACCGAAGAATAAAAATTTTTAAAATAATTCCATAAATCCTCCATTTTCTTTCGTATGTAAATTAAAGAAGCAAATAAACCGGACATTGATAAGACTATATATTTTTTTGAATATTCTTATTCACTGATATATGTTAGTATTATTCGTATCTGACCACGAAAGAAATGGAGGATTATTTATGAATAAAAAGATAATCAGCTTATTACTTGGTGCATGTCTGTGCACAAGTCTTGCAGGATGCGGAAACGCAGATAATAATGGCGGCAGCGTCACCAAACAAAAACTTTTAGCATCAAAAGAACTCGGAAGTGACATCGCAGTCGGAGCAAAACCGGCGCCCGTCGATTCCTATGAGGAACTTAAAAACGGTGTCAACAATTTTGCATTTGACCTGTATGATGCACTTCCAAAAGACAGCAACTGTTTTTATTCCCCTTACAGTATTTCCAGTGCACTGTCCATGCTCGATCAGGGTGCCGGGGGCGAAACGAAAACGGAACTGGAATCAACACTTGGCATCAAAGATCTTTCAACCTGGAATACGGAAATGCAAAGCTATCTGAACAAAGACTGGTCCAAGCAGACATATGTAAATACTGCAAATTCCATCTGGATGACCACCGGAAAAGACTGGGCGGCTAATATCTCAGATGATTTTCTGCTTCCGGCCAAGACCTATTACCATGGTGAGATATATGAAGCCGATTTTACGGATCATGCCGATCAGGTTGTGAAGGATGTAAACAACTGGGTAAATGAACATACAAATCAGATGATCCCATCCATCATGAATGAACTTTCGACAAATACTGTTATGATGCTCATTAATGCGGTTTACTTTGAAGGAAAATGGCAGACACCATTTACAGAGGGTAACACATACGATGATACTTTCCACGGAACCAGTGGAGATTCTACCGTACCAATGATGCATCTGTACGATGAACGATTCTCTTATGCGGATAGCGGATCGATAAAAGGAATCGTACTTCCTTACGATGGTGATTCTGTTGTAATGAAAGTATTCCTTCCATCTAAAGAAGGCGATACGATCACCAACCTGTTCGATGCTTTAAGCAGTGATGAGAAACAGGCACTTATCGACTCTCTGGATAATGCTGATTCTCCTGAGATAGAGACCATTCAGCTTCCAAAATTCACAGATGAACAGAGTATCAACGGTCTGGATGATATCCTGAACAGACTTGGAATCCGGTCTGCATATGCTTTTGCTGATTTCTCAAAGATCGCAGATGGCATCGCGGTATCTTCCGTTTCTCACAAAGCAAAAGTGATCGTTGATGAAAACGGAACAAAGGCTGCCGCGGAGACGGATATCATAATAAAGGAAACTGCTATGATGCCACCGGAAGAAACCTATAACTTCATCGTTGACCAGCCATTTGTCTATGTCATTGAAGATCAGGATACTGGAATGATCCTGTTCATGGGACGGGTAAATGATCTGTAAGATCCAATTCCATATTGATTTTCAATAATCTCTGTGCTATCGTAATAAGAAATAAATACAGACACATGCAACGGAGCAATTCAGAAAATGAGTTGCTCCGTTTTTTGTTTTATCAAATATAAGACTGAAAAATCTCCTGCCTGCAAGAGATGATTTTTCAAACACGATATGGATATTTTATTTACGATACAAGGAGGATACAGGAATGGCGAAACTTATTACAAACTCGACCCCAAAGACTGACGGTTTCCGTATGCCGGGAGAATTTGAAGAACAAAAGCAGATCTTTATGATCTGGCCGGAACGAACCGACAACTGGAGAGCCGGTGCGAAACCGGCACAAAAAACATTTGCAAATGTAGCTGCTGCGATCTCAGAATTCGAACCTGTTACAATGTGCGTATCTGCCGCACAATATGAACATGCAAAAGCCATGCTGCCTGCCGGCGTACGGATCATTGAAATGAGCAGCAACGATGCATGGTGCAGAGATATGGGACCATCTTTTCTGATAAATGATAAAGGCGAAACCCGCGCCTGTGACTGGACCTTCAATGCCTGGGGCGGACTGGTCGACGGATTGTATTTTCCATGGGATAAGGATGATCAGATCGCATCCAAAATCTGCGAACTGGAACAGATTGATTCTTACCGAACCGATGATTTCGTATTAGAGGGCGGCTCTTTTCATGTCGATGGGGAAGGTACACTGATCACCACCGAGATGTGCCTGCTGTCAAAGGGAAGAAATCCTCATCTCACAAAAGCTCAGATCGAGCAGAAATTAAAAGATTATCTAAATGTCGATACGATCATCTGGATCAAGGACGGCATCGATCCCGACGAGACAAATGGACATATCGATGATGTTGCCTGCTTCGTCCGTCCCGGTGAAGTTGCCTGCATCTATACGGATGATCCGACTGACCCATTCTATAAAGAAGCACAGGCCGCTTACCACACCCTGTCAAATGCTGTAGATGCCAAAGGCAGGAAACTGATCGTCCATAAGCTCTGTACAACCAAAGCTCCGGTTTATCTGAAGGGCATGGACACAGTCGATGCAGTTCCCAGAAGCACTCCAAGAAAAAACGGTGACCTTGCGATCGCCTCTTATCTGAATTTTCTGATCGTAAATGGCGGCATCATCCTGCCACAGTACGGTGACGAAAATGACGCTCTTGCAATCCGTCAGGTGCAGTCCATGTTCCCGGAACGTAAGGTTATCGGTGTCCGTACCGAAGAAATCGCTTATGGAGGCGGCAATATCCACTGTATCACCCAGCAGCAGCCGAAAGCATAAACGACGCATGAAACTTTATCTGCAAACATTAAAATCGTATTATAAAAAATAATCGTACAGGAGAATCAAATTCATCCCTGTACGATCTTTTTTTACTTTCTCATCATTGCAAATCGTTCTCTGCGAAGCTCCTGCATCAGCATCGGAACTGTCCAGTTCTGATTGCTTGGTGTCAGAATGGCTTTATACATAACCTTCACCTCAGCATGACGAAGCTCAAACAACATCTTATCCAGCCGTTTTTCTTTCAGATTGCATACCAGAATTAAGCTGTCTGCACTGCTCTTTGCCTGTGCATTCATCACCCCTGTCTCTGAAGAATGTCCTGTCACATTTTCCTGTTCCCGACCAGTTCCATCTATCGTATCTGCGGCGTTTTTATAGACTCCATTTACAAGCTCGCCCAACTTATAATTCGCTGTCACTATTTCTTCCTGTATCCGGTCTACAGTGATCTTCATCCGACTCGCAATGTTCTGTATCTTGTGATATTCGATGTCATCTACATGTATTAATACTAACTTTTCCATGCCGTCTCCTGTCTACATTTTATTATGTGTACACCGATGTTCATTATACCACAACTGCCACATTTCTCCTACTTATCTTCTTCTGCCCAGACTTCTTTTGCCATACGGAATACTGCCCATGCCTTTGGCCATCCACAGTAAAATGCTGCATGTGTAACGATCTCAGCAAATTCTTCTCTGCTTGTAGTCTTCATACTATCACTCTCCATCTTACTTAAACCTACTTCAGAGCTTATGCTCTTATGTTCTGATGTTTCCCGTATTTATATACGAAAAAGGAGCATACCTTTTTCGTACACTCCTATCATACTCTTTGAACCTTACTCCAAGTCAAGAATTTTTTTGTATGAAGTTTTTATGAAGTAAGTATTCTCAGTAGTGAACTACCCATTGTCTAAAGCCAGTGGGATTGCGGTAGCCTTATTTCAACGAACTTAAACGTGATCTGACCGGTATCAGCCAGAAGGTTCTGACCAACAGTCTTCGCTCAATAGAAGAAGATGGGCTGATCACCCGACCGGGTGCTCTTGCTTTATCTTTTCTTTGTTGCCTTGGCTGCTTTCTCCAGCTTTCGCTTCTTTGCCTGCTCAGCCATGAATAATTTTCTGAGATTTTCCAGCTTTGCAGCCTCCTCTTTTGCGGTATTCAGATCATCTGTGACCCTGTCCTGTGCGTCCTGACTGTCAAATCTTACAAACTTCTCAAATACGGTTGGATAAGTGAAAGTCTTTTCTATATTCTCACACTGAAATAAAATACGGATGTGTGTACCATCACATTCAACTACATTTCCCTCACCAAATTTTACATGTTTCACTTTTTCGTTTTCAAACATAACCTATCTTCCTCTCTACCTATTGAAAACATCTCCAACTGCCAATATGTGCCCTGTTTCGTCTTGCCGCTACGGCTAAAAAATAACTTTTTTATTTCAGACTTCTATATTATTAATATTACCAAATATTTTCCATAAAATTCCAGTGCAAATTAATTTTCGTAAGAAATTCGTGAAAACCCCACACTCAAGCTTTCAAATTTTGTAAAAAATGTATTCTTGACATTTACCCGGCTATTCAAATATGCAGAAAACCGTCTCAGAAAATAATGCACTTTTTAAGCCTCGCCTGCGCTAATTGCAGAAACTTTCATATCTGTTTTGTTTGGAACTATCCGATATATTACAAAAGCAACAGTTACTATATATTACACTATTATGTAGCAAGCCTTTTTCAACGCCGGTCCTTAGCGAGTTGTCATAGGCAAGGAGCTTAGTACCGCTGCGTTGAAATAGAGTGCAAACGACTTGCGGAATAATAGGTGTAATTATAGTACTAGTTGCTTTTAATATCTTTCATTCTGTTCCAAACAAAACAGATAAGGGCTTTTCGCTTATCTTGCGGAGGCTTTTAACAGTTCAGCCACCTCAGCTTCTGTGGATAAGGACAATGCTTTTGCTGCAAGAGCATCTGCATCTGCCTTTGACCATTTGGCAATTGTGCCTCTGGTTCTTAAAACAGAAGTTGCCGATACACTGAACTCTCCCAGTCCAAAGGAGATCAGAAGTGGGATCAGTAACGGATCAGCTGCTGCTTCACCACACATACCTACCATGATGCCTGCTGCATTTCCTGCTTCAATAACATTCTTCATAGAACGAAGAACAGCAGGATTGTATGCGGAATACAAATATGCAACCTTGGCATTTCCTCTGTCAACTGCCATTGTGTACTGGGTCAGATCATTTGTACCGATACTGAAGAAATCAGCTTCCTTTGCCAGAAGATCTGCGATCAGGCTGGCTGCAGGAGTCTCGATCATAACGCCGACCTGAATATCCTTGTTATATGCGATTTTCTCTGAATCTAACTCCTTCTTAAGTTCCGCTACCAGTTCTTTTACCCGTCGAATCTCATCCACACAGGTAACAAGCGGAACCATGATCTTAATATCGCCAAATGCACTCGCACGAAGCAATGCACGAAGCTGTACCTTGTAGCTGTCCTCATTTTTCAAACAATATCTGACTGCACGGAAACCAAGGAACGGATTGTCTTCTTTTTCCAATCCGAGATACGGGATATCTTTGTCACCGCCGACATCCAGTGTACGGATAATAACTTCTTTACCCTGCATCGTCTCGGCTGCTGCCTTATATGCTTCAAACTGCTCGTCCTCTGTTGGCAAACTGTCTGTTCCCATGAACAGGAACTCAGTACGGAATAAGCCTACACCTTCACCATCAGCAGCTACAACACCCTTGGCATCCTCTGGATTGCCGATATTGCCATATAAAGCTACCTTTGTTCCATCAGCAGTTACTGTATCTTTTCCTCTGTAGATCTGAAGCAGTTCCTTCTCTTTCAGGTAATCTGCACGCTTTGTCTCATATTCTGCGATCTCATCCATCGCAGGTTCTAAGATGCAAACGCCTTCGCATCCATCTACAACTGCCATCATACCATCGGACACCTGATCTACGATACCATCTACACTAAGTACAGCAGGGATCTCAAGTGCTCTTGCAAGAATAGCTGAATGAGAAGTCTTACCGCCAATCTCGGTGATAATACCTGCTACATTTTCCTTTACGATTCCTGCTGTCATGGATGGTGTCAGATCCTTTGCGACGATCACTGTACCTGCCGGAACATCTCCGATATTAATATCCGGCGTACCGGTAAGGATCTTAAGCATACGGACACGGATATCTCCTACGTCAGTTGCTCTCTGTCTGGTCAGTTCATCATCTACCTGGGAGAACATGGATACGAACATATCACATACACTGTCAACGGCTGCTTCTGCACATTCGCCATTACCGATCAACTCCTTGACCTGATCCTGCATAAACGGATCACTTATCAAAACGATATGTCCTTCCAGAATCTCTGCATTATGTTCTCCAACCTTTTCTTTCATTGCATCTGCCATTTTCTGAGTCTTTTCAACAAAAACTTCCATAGCATTCTCAAATCTCTGAAGTTCAGCATCTGTATCTGTTACTGTATGCTGCTTATATTCCGGTTTGCCATCACTGATGATGACAACCTTTCCGATGCCATAACCGGCTGAGCCGCCTATTCCTTTTAACATATCTTCTACCCCGCTTTCCAGATGAAAGAATGCTGTCTGACTATTCGCCAAGACCGGATTCAACCAACTCTACTGCCTTTGCGAGAGCTGCCTGCTCGTCTTCACCGTCACACTCAATTGTCATCTCTGTTCCACACTTAATACATGCTGCAATGATCAGCATAACGCTCTTTGCGTTGATTCTCTTACCGGCAATATCGATTGTTACGTTACATTTGAACTTTGTCATTTCCTTTGCAAATACTCCTGCCGGTCTCATGTGTAATCCCTGCTCATTAATAACTTTAACTGTCTGTGATACCATAATTATCTTCTCCTTTTTATATCTCTTTTATCATTTGTCCGATTCGGACAAACGCATGATCAACATTGTTACTTTTGATTTAATATTTGAAATATCCCTGTTTTATTTATATCCGGCAGGAACAGATTCTTTCTGTTCCCACCGTTGTTAAAAAGGATAGGGTTTTTGTTTTTATTCTTCTGCTACATTTTTCTTGATCAGACCGAGCAGTAAACAGGTTACTACAGAACCGATCACCCATGAAAGAATGTAAAATAATGGATGCCCTACTGTTGCAAATACGAAGATTCCTCCGTGTGGTGCCATCAGTGTACATTTGAATGCTGCTGATAATGCTCCTGCTACACCTGCACCAACCAAGGTACATGGGATAACATGAAGCGGATCTGCTGCTGCAAATGGAATCGCACCCTCTGTGATGAAGGAACAACCCATTACAAAGTTAGAAACGGCTGAGCCTCTTTCTGCCTTTGTGAATTTCTTAGGGAACAGCTTACATGCAAGTGCAATTCCCATTGGTGGGACCATACCGCCGATCATTACGGCTGCCATGGAAATGTAGCATGCCTGAACGGCTGCATCACTCTGGGATGCACCGGCTGATACAAGGTCTGCTGCTGTAGAAAGCATTCCCGAGCCGAATACATAAGCTGCCTTGTTGATAGGACCGCCCATGTCGATCGCCATCATTGCTCCGAGGATCAGACCAAGGAGAGCTAACAGATTCTTATCTGCAAGTGATGTAAGCATATTGGAAAGTCCTGTATTTATAAGGCCGATCAATGGATTAAAGATAAATACCATCAATACGCCTACAAGGAAAATACCAACTAACGGATAGATCAATGTTGGCTTGATACCCTCTAATGACTGAGGGAACTTTGAACACATCTTCTTTAATAAAAGTACGATATAACCTGCAAGGAAACCTGCAAGAATACCACCTAAGAAACCGGATACTGTATTACCGGAGCCTTCGCCTACAAAACCGAATTTTGCAATAAAATTCTGGAATGGGGAAAGACTTGCACCTGCCCATATATATTTTGCAATCGCTGCATTACCGGATGAAGCAAGAAGTCCGCCGGTAAATCCAACTGCAAGACCCGGACGATCTGCGATCGAATATGCGATATAACCTGCAAGTACCGGAACCATCAGTCCCATAGACAGATCTCCGACATATTTAAAGAATGCGGAAAGTGGTGTACAGGTACCGAAGTTTGAACCACCGGTTGAACCATATCCACAGATTGTATCGATCAGGAATGCCAGTGCGATCATGATACCGCCACCGATAACGAATGGAAGCATATGGGATACACCGCTCATCAGATGCTTGTAGATCTGACTTCCAACACCGCCTGCGCTTTCTTCCTCTGCTTTCTTTCCACTCTCATGATGCACCGAAACCTTGCCATCGATTACTTTATTGATAAGCTCTTCCGGTTTGTGGATACCATCTGCTACCTTTGTAAAAAGAACTGGCTTGCCGTCAAATCTTGCGGTCTCCACATTCTTATCGGCTGCTACGATAATACCGTCACATTCTTCAATCTCCTTTGCTGTCAGACGATTCTTAACACCGCCGGATCCATTTGTTTCAACCTTGATCGAAATGCCCATTTCATTTCCTTTTTTCTCAAGGGCTTCCGCTGCCATAAATGTATGTGCGATACCGGTCGGACATGCTGTAACTGCAAGGACTCTGTATCCTGTCTTTTCCGGTGCGTTTTCTTTCTTATCTTCTGTTGCTTCTCCAAGTTCATCCGCGAACTTTTCCATCTCATATTTGCTGCAGATATCTAAGAACTGATCTGCATTCTTTGCTGCAAGAAGTTCTGCTCTGAAGTTCTCATCCATCAGCAACATACTGAGTCTTGATAATACTTCCAGATGTACATCTGCGCCCTTTTCCGGTGCTGCGATCATGAAGAACAGGTTTGCAGGCTGTCCGTCTAATGAATCATAATCTACACCGTCCGGTACTGTCATAGCTGCAAGTCCCGGCTGCTTAACTGCTGCATTCTTGGAATGAGGAATCGCGATTCCCTCTCCAACTCCGGTCGAACCGGATTCTTCTCTTGCAAGAATTCCTTTCTTGAATTCTGCCTTATCTGTTATATTGCCCGATTTTGCATGAAGATCGATCAGATAATCGATCGCTGCGTCTTTAGAATCTACTTTTACACCAAGGGCAATTCCTTCTTTTTTTAATAACTCCCTTATTCTCATACTCATTCTCCTTTACTCAAATACCGGTTTATCAGGATCTGGTCAGGTCAGTCGGTTCTTCTCCCTTTTCCCCAACTGTTAAAATTGTCCTAAAAGTTTCTCAACCTGGTCTTTTGTTGCAAGTCCTTCTGAAAATGCAGTTGCACTGCCTGTTGCTGCGCCGTACTTTAATGCTTTCTTGTAATCATGCTCTGCAAAATAGCTTGCGATAAATCCTGCCACCATGGAATCTCCGGCTCCTACAGAATTAACAACTTTTCCTTTTGGAACGCCCATTCTGTATGTCTCTCCGGTCTCTGTGAGCAGCATAGATCCGTCTCCTGCCATGGAGATCGCTACGTTTCTTGCTCCAAGTGCCTGTAATCTCTTTGCATATTCTTCAATCTCCTCATCGGAATGAAGTGTTACGCCAAACATTTCTCCAAGCTCGAAGTTATTCGGCTTGATAAGAAACGGATGATACTTGAGAACATTTAACAGGAGATCCTTCGTAGCATCGACTACGATATCAACCTTCTTGCCTGCAAGTCTTGCCATGATCTTCTCGTACACATCAGATGGTAAAGATGGTGGGATCGCTCCTGCCAGAACCAGACAGTCACCGTCTGTTAAACCATCTAATTTCTTATAAAGTTCTTCCAGTTCTGCATCGCTGATATTAGGGCCTTTTCCATTGATCTCTGTTTCTTCTCCGGCTTTCAGCTTAACATTGATTCTGCTAACGCCATCTGAAACCGTGATGAAATCAGCTTTTACACCAAGGGCAGCGACTCCTTCTTCAATCGCTTTTCCGGTAAAGCCTGCAACAAATCCAAGTGCTACAGAATCTACGCCCAGATTCTTAAGGACTGTCGAAACATTGATTCCCTTTCCACCGTAGAACAGGGCTTCTTCTCTGCTTCTGTTTACCGAACCGATTTCCAGTTTTTCCATTCTGACAACATAATCGATTGCCGGATTGAAAGTTACTGTGTAGATCATTCCTTCATTACCTCCTTTATGACTGTTGCATCTGCATACTTATCATTTACAAGTCGGTCGGTGATAATACACGCCTTCTTGATTCCTGCAAATGTAACCGCTGTAACCTTGTCAAACTTCGTGTGATCGGCAAGGACAACACTCGCATAAGATCGGTTGACCGCTTCCATCTTTACAAGTGCTTCTTCTACATCGACTGTCGTGAAACCGTAATCTGTATGTACACCGTTGGTTCCAAGAAAGCATTTTGAGAAATTGAACATCTTCATATTATTTACAGCATCTGCACCTACCGTAGATTCTGTGACCGGCTTTCCGAGTCCTCCGATCATGTATGCCCGAAGTCCTTTGTTCATCAGCCGTTTGATATGTGCAATTCCATTTGTGACAAATGTCGCTCTGGTTGATTCCAGATACTCGATCATCCATCCGGTACTTGTTCCTGCATCTATGAAAATAAAATCGTCATCATTGATCATATTCACCGCATATCGCGCAATTGCTTTCTTTTCTTCCACACAGAGCTGCTCTTTTACACTGACCGCAATCTCATCTGCAATAAACTGGTGTGCAACTGCTGTAGCTCCTCCGTGTACCTTATTCAGTTTTCCCATTTCATCGAGAGCGATAAGATCCCGCCTTATGGTTGATTCTGATGCTCCTGTGCACTCTGTCATTTCTGCAACTGTGATCGTTCCTTTGTTCTTCAGAGCTTCCAGTATCTTGTTATATCTTTCTTCCGTAAGCATATATATAGGTCTCCTTATTATCAAGTCATTTTATTATTTGCAATTCAATTCATATATATGCATTATAACCGATTTTTCGTTCAAAATCAATCATATTCGTTCAACTTGGATTTATATTAACACACATTTCGTTCAGAATCAATCATTAATTTGCATTTTTTTGAAGTTTTTTGAACAAATATGAAAGAAACGGAATTAAAGAAAGCAGGCAGTCTCGTTATAAGACTCCCTGCCGGTTTTCTTTCTTCTGCTGTCAATGCCGATCCCGGAGAACTAAGCGCAAGTTTTCCTAGCATCGGAACACCTTCTTCCTGCTGATTGATATATGACATCAGCCAAAGGGTCATAGCTGCATCTCTTCCAAAAAGGATCTCATTATAGAGTTCTTTTTTGCGTACGAAATTCTAAAATATAAAATGGGACGTCACCATATCATTCCAATTCTTTCTGGAAACGTACAATCATCGGATGCAGCCTGCTCGGTATGGTTATCGTAACTGCATTGCCAGCACAGGCAGCAGTTCAGGCAGCAACTTTAAATGAGCGCACAGTTTCCGCTGTCAGTACATACACAGGCACCAATGCTGCCCTTGCCACAAGTAAAACCGCAGCTATAAACACTGCCACTTCTACTACAAATACAACCACAAATGATGCCACCCTTACCGCAAGCAAGACCACGGCCAAGAAAGCTGCGCTGGATAAAACATCTTTAAAGCTGAAGAAGGGCAAAACTTACCAGTTAAAAACAAAAAATGTAAAGGGAACGGTAACAGTAGTAGAGGGAAACTACAACTCCTCCATTCACTGGTTCCGAACCATTACGAAATCTTCCCTGCAGCAAACAGGCTTTTCAGTAGATACACGGTATTAAGCACAGTTCAAATGCAAATCATTCATTTCAGGGAGATAAGTTTTTATCTCCCTGTTTGACTATACTTATGGAGAAAATCATGAATAATTCTTATATCAATAAAGATGAGATAAATAATAAAATATATGACTACATTGCCGGCTACATAAATTGTTCAACAGATCAATTAAAAGAAGAAGGCACACATTTCGTAAAGAACAAAAAGGCTGCTAAAAATTATGTTAAAATTCTCAGCATCAGAGATACAAATATCATTTCTCTGTCTGAAGAAAAATATGAACTTGGAAAACAACTGTTATCAGGTAAAACTCGAGACGAATTATATGAAGGTAACAACCTTAAAACATTATGTGATATCGAGGGCTTTGAAAATTCACTGGCTTTTGATGCAGAAGGAAATACAAATACAACCATCGTTTTATGTGCAATAAAAGATAACGAAATAATAGCAATTGCGGGTGCTGCTCCCACCGGTAAACTGATGGAAGTTGGAATTGATGTAAAAAAGAACTGGCTTCCCAAGCAGTAGCCATCCGAAGCGGCTATATGCCACTCTGGACGGATTCATTTGGGACACGCTAATCAGCGCACTATAAGTATAAAAAATAACCTCCCAGCCTTGAAGTGAACCCCTTTTATTAGACAAAAAAGGTCTAATAAAAGGGGGTATTTTTAACTCATCATATCAAGGCTAACCGTCTATCGGTGGCACTTTTTATTTATGAACGATAATCACCGTTGATCTTAACGTAATCATAAGTCAGGTCACAGCCCCACGCCTTGGCGGATGCTTCGCCCTGATTCAGATTGACGTTGATATAGATATCATCCTCAGATAATACCTCAGAGGCTTTTTCCTCAGAAAATGGAATACCGGAACCGTTTCTGCATACCTCTACGATACCCTTCTCAGATTCAAGATCTACATCTACTTTATCGATATCGAAATCCGCTTCTGCATATCCGATCGCACAGAGAATACGTCCCCAGTTTGCGTCTTCACCAAACATCGCACATTTGGTCAGTGGGGAACGGATAATGCTCTTTGCAACGATGATCGCTGTATCCTGATCCGGCGCTCCAGATACTGTACATTCCAGCATCTTGCTTGCGCCCTCTCCATCACTTGCGAGCATCATCGTCATACACTCCATAACGATGTACAGTGCTTTCTTGAAAATTGCATAGTCGTCATTTTCTGTTACGATCTCTTCATTTCCTGCAAGTCCGTTTGCCATGACACTTAAAGTATCATTTGTCGATGTATCACCATCTATAGACAGACAATTATAGGTTACCTTTACGATCTCACTCAGAGCCTTCTGGATCATATCGGCTGAGATTGCAACATCCGTTGTGATAAAGTTCAGCGTGGTTGCCATATTCGGATGGATCATACCGCTTCCCTTTGCCATTCCACCAAGACGACAGGTCTTGCCACCAAGTGTGAATTCTACTGCAACCTGCTTATCAACTGTATCTGTCGTCATGATCGCATTTGCAGCCTTATCATTGCCATCGGCACTTAAACCGCCAGCAAGCTCTTTCATGTGCTCTTCAAATGGTTCGATCGGAATGATCTGACCAATCACACCGGTCGATGCATTGATGATCATATCTGCATCGATTCCCAGTGCATCTGCTGCCAGCTCACAGATCCGCTCTGCCTTTTCCACGCCATCCGCATTACAGGTATTTGCATTCTTTGAATTAACGACAACTGCCATGGCTTTGCCGCCTGTTGCCTTCAGATGCTCCTTAGTTACAAGGATCGGCGCACCTTTTACCTTGTTCTGTGTATATACGGCTGCTGCATTACAGACTGTACTGCTGTAAACCATACCCAGATCATTCTTATTCTTATCGGAATTCAGTCCGCAGTTTATACCATTTGCCACAAATCCCTTTGCTGCACAGACACCACCGTCTACATATGTGTATCCTTCGTATGTTTTCTTCTTCATAATCATCCGTAGCCAAATCCTGTCGACTTCCACGTTTCATTCCACTACTGCCGATCAGTGATTCGCCACTGCCTCCTTTTTAAGATATATAAAACTCTGCCTGTATTTCTATTATCTTACTTGCCGATCGCTGCCAGGAACTTATCCAGTCTTCCGATCGTACGATCCTTGCCGATCACGTTCATGATCGTAGCAAGATCCGGTGAATTCTTCTTACCGGTTACTGCCACACGAACGATCGTGCAGACATCTGTGATCGATCCCTTATAAGCATCCGGATTCTTCTTATACTCCTTGACATTCGGACAATAGCCAAGTTTGTCGCCCATTACCTTCATCTCGGCAAACCAGTTCTCTGCATCTAAGAACAGATCCTTCTTATATTCATTGATGATCTCTGCCATCTGATCTGCATTATACTTCTCATCGACCTCGTAGGAAAGCTTCAATTCATCCTCCGGCACATAGAGATAGCCGAACATCTCTGCCAGATCTGACCACTTGCCAACATCCTTACGGACTTTATTTCCGGACATCTTCCAGAGGCTGATCGTCTTTAAGAAGCTCTCTTTATCATTTGTGCCAAATTCATACAGCTTCTCATCAAATTCTTTTGCCCATGCCATGATCTTCTCATAGCACTTTTCTTCTGAAAATGTGGAGATCATCTCTTTGCTGACATCATTTAACTTCACCATGTCAAATAATGCACCGGATGCCGGCATCTTCGCAAGTGACAATGTGAAATCATCGATCGTCTTATCAGGATTTGCTGCATGCCATTCCTCATAATTGGAATTGGCGATCGTCATCAGATATTCCAGTACACTCTCGGATGGATAGCCCTGCTCCTGATAGAAGCCAACGGCTGCCTCCGGGTCTTTTCTCTTACTAAGCTTTCTCTTATGCTGATGTTCATTTCCATCCTCATCAACGGATATTTCCATCTTCATAATTGGTGAAATATGTGCATACTCAGGAAGTTCAAATCCGCACAGTTCAAATAACTGCTTATGAAGCGGATAGGATGCAAGCCATTCATCACCACGGATGACCATATTTGTTCTCATAAAATGATCGTCTACTGCATGTGCAAAATGATAAGTTGGGATTCCGTCAGATTTTAACAGTACAACATCCATCATATTCTCAGGCATCTCGATCTTACCACGGATCGGGTCACTGTAAACAACTGTCTTGCCTGCCTCGCCCGGGCTCTTAAGTCTGACAACATAAGGCTCTCCGGCTGCCAATTTCTCCTCGATCTGCTCGTATGTCAGATTTCTTCCAACTGCATACTCTCCATAATATCCGATATCTACCTTTGCAGCCTCCTGCTTTGCTCTTATCGCATCCAGTTCTTCCGCAGTTGTAAAATCAGGATATGCATATCCCTCCTGCATCAGCTTCCTAACGCAGATCTGATAGATCTCTTTTCTCTCGCTCTGCTTATATGGTGCATATGTGACAGGGCTTCCTTCAAATGGTCCCTCATCAAATCCAAGATCAAACTTGTTTAAGGAATTGATGATCTCCTCCACGCCATTTTCAAGCTCTCTCTTTCTGTCTGTATCTTCTATTCTAAGATAAAACACACCACCGCTCTGCTTTGCAAGTTTTCTTGATATCATAGCAGCATATAAACCACCGATATGCATATATCCGGTTGGGCTTGGCGCAAATCTCGTTACCTTCGCACCCTCCGGCAAGTCTCTCTTTGGAAATCTTGCTTCGAGATCGTCTACCGTTCCTGTTATATCCGGGAATATTAATTCTGCTAATTTGTTATAATCCATCTTATCTGCCACCTCTTATATCAAATCTATTTTTCGTTTCTTACCGCCTGACAGCACCTAATCGACTGTCAAAACACATATAGTAAAAAATACCACAAACCCCACATTTTGTACAGGTTTTTTCTGTAACATTGATGTCAGAAAGCCTTTCCGAGCGCCAATAATTAAAAATAAAATGAAAGCTATCATTACTATCATAACGTCTTACGCAATAATATGTAATGTAGCTTTCATTTTGTTCAAAAACTCACGAAAGTGTCTTGTAAAATAATATGTGTCGTATATAAAATGGATGGTCTTTATATACATTTATTACGAAATAAAGACTACACTGAAACGATTTCTACTTCTTACTCGCGATAAAGTAAGTAGCTGTACATGTCAGCGTATTCGTGTTTGCCCTGTTTGATGAAATCAATGGCATCTCTTGGATGCTGGTTCAGCATACCGGTCAGCATGTAAGGTACATCATAGCCCCATACAGCATCACCCTTTTCCTTTAACGGAACCATGTAACGCTCAATGAACTTCAGGATATGGTACAGATTGTACTTTGGATTACGAAGGAAGCCAAGCAGCAATTCCATCGCGCAATTTCCTGCACCTCGTCCCATAGAGCTTACCGTTCCATCTAACATGCTTGCTCCATGTCTCATTGCTTCAACAGTATTTGCATATGCCATCTTCATGTTGTCATGTGCATGAATACCAATCTTCTTACCGTATTTCTCCCCAACTGCCACATATTTCTGTGTCAGTCTCTGGATCTGCTCCGGGTATAAAGAGCCGTAGCTGTCTACAATATAGATTCCATCTACATTTGATTTGCCTAACATCTCAAGAGCGATATCGATCTCTGACTCCTGATCCTTTGAGATTGCCATAATGTTACAGGTCGTCTCATATCCCTTTGCATGTGCATCCTCTATCATCTCGATCGCAGCAGGCATGGTATTGATGTATGTAGCCACACGTATCATGTCAATAACACTGTCTGCTCTGTCAATAATATCTGTCTTGTAATCGCATCTTCCGACATCCGCCATAACAGATATCTTCATCTCTGTATTATTCTCTCCGGCTATACTGCGAATGGCTTCTTCGTCACAGAACTTCCACTTTCCGAACTTTTCTACATCGAACATCTCCTTGGAAGCCTTGTAGCCGAATTCCATATAATCAACACCAGCCTTCAAATTTGCTTCATAAAGTGCTTTTACAAATTCATCTGTAAAATAAAAATCGTTGACAAGTCCTCCATCTCGAATTGTAGCATCAAGCACCTGAATATCAGGTCTGTACGTGATCATATCTCCGCCTATCATCGCTGTTTCCTCCTAAATCTTTTTTATCACCTGATGAGCCGATCAAACTCTCAGGGTTACCCAACGCTCTTTCTGTTTATTTTCTCACTTTAACGCGTTGGTGTGAGTATAGTATAACAGTTTTTTAAAATAATGCAAGTACTTTTTTACTTCAACGCGATAAACTTTTTTACTTTAAAGTGAAAATTCGAATTTTTTCAAATAAAAAAAGCCATCTCCATACCATACATTTAAATCCATGAATATATGTTGGAAATGGCTTTTTTTCGTTTCTTTATGCCCGCTTCAGGCTTCCAACCCGAAGTTCGAATTCATCCAATGCTTCCTCCTCCGGATTCTCACATTTCAGATGAACCAGATCGATCAGTCTGGTGTGAGGCTCATATTCGTATTTATTGTCAATATCCGCCGGATCAAGTCCCAGTCTGAGCCACAGATGATTCATATGCGCTTTCGTCACAGAATTCTCATACAGCACCTTGATCGGTGTCTCGATACTGTAGCTGTACTCCGTCTTTGCATCCAGATAGACAGGCATGCTGCACACGATATTTCGTGAGCTGTTTCCGATCAGGATATTATAGATACCTTCTTCCGCTACCCACTGATGCAGGTCACTGTCAAATGAAGCAAAATCGTCTTTTTTCAGAGTAAAGCTGACCTTCTCCTGTTCGCCATATGCCAGCCGGATCTTCTTAAACGCTTTCAATTCCTTTACAGGCTTTGAGATGGATGCATACGGATCACTGATATAGAGCTGAACAACTTCCATACCTTCAGAGAATTCTTCCGGTCCTTGATTGATCACATCCACAGCGATCTTGATCGAATCCGTAAATACCGGCATTTTCTTATTATCTACTTTGCCATCCGGATAAATGATTTCTACCGGAGACTGCTCTCCGATTGCACGCTCATTGCTGATCTCAAAATGACTGTAGGATAATCCATGTCCAAATGGATACAACGGCTCTACCATCTTCTTATCATAATATCTGTATCCGACATAGATACCTTCTCCATAATTGACCTGATATCCGTCACCCGGGAAATTCAGATACGTCGGTGTATCCTGATATTTCTTTGGGAATGTCAGCGGCAGCTTTCCGGATGGATTCACTCTGCCGATTAAGATATCTGCCATTGCATGTCCACCTTCCATACCCGGTAAGAACATACAGAAGATGCCATCTAACTCATGCTCCCAAAGTGCCAGATTGACCGGCCCGCTTACATTTAAGATAAGTCCCAGCTTCACAAGTGGATTTTCCCGTTTCAGATCTAACATCTGATTCAAAATCTGTGCATCCTCGGCGGACAGCTTCATATTCTTCCGGTCATTTCCTTCCATGCCCGGTATTCTGGCAACGCAGATATAAGTGGAAATGCCTGCACGCTTCCCTGCTGCCGGTATTCCGATACTCACCTCGACACCATTCTGGATCAGCCCCTCGTAGATGCTGCTGTCCTTATCTGTCGTAATACCTGCACTTCCGGTACCACAGTCATATAAACGGATAGCTCCGCTTCCGCACAGAACAACCCCGGACATTACCTCCTCGTCTGATACAGTTTCAAATACAGAATCATTGCCCGCCTTTCCTTTCGACCGGATCGGGAAGATTCCATTTTCATTTTTCAATAATACAATTCCCTCACAGGCTGCCTTATATGCTGCCTGCTTCGACATATCCATAATATACTGTGCTGACATATCATAGCATTCCGGTGAACCATAGGTGTCCATCAGCTCCAGCACTCTCGCCACATTCCGGTCAAGCTCCTCTTCTGTCAGCTCCCCGGCTTCTACTGCCTGAACAACCTTCTCCGGATCTGCTGTGATTCCCGGCATATTCAGATCATTGCCTGCCTTTAACGCTGCGATCGGATCATATACTGCCCCCCAGTCTGATACGACCATACCTTCAAAGCCCCAGTATTTACGCAGAATACCGTCTAACAGCCATTCATTTGCAGTGCAGGCTGTTCCATTGATCTTATTATAGGCTGCCATAACTGTCGCAGGCTGCGCCTGCTCTACACAGGCACGGAAACCAGGAAAATAAATCTCCTGCAATGCCCGTTCTGATATTGTTTCATTTATTCCCTGACGGTTCTTCTCCTGATTATTGGCAGCAAAATGCTTGATATTTGCTGCAATGCCTTCCGCCTGCACACCCTTTACATATTCCGGAGCAAGCTTCGCTACCAGACACGGATCCTCAGAGAATCCCTCAAACAGTCTTCCGCCCAGTGGATCTCTGTGGATATTGATATTCGGAGTTCCAAGAAGCATGCTCACACCATATGCTCTCGCTTCTCTTCCAAGTGCATGTCCTGTCTGATTGACAACATCGGGGTTAAAGGTTGCTCCCAGCATCATGCCACACGGAAAACATGCCGGAGACATAATATCAGCCGCCGCATCGCCTGCCATTTCAACAAATGCAAGCGTCGTATCATTATTGGTTGTATTCTTTATAAATTGTTCCTTCAGATATTCCCGGACTTTTTTCCAAACCTTTGTCTCTTTTTCTGTCAGCTTGTCCGGACGGAAATAGTCAAATATAACATTTCTTTCTTCTGTTGCACTAAAATCCTTCATTAGCCATGCTTCTTCCTCATCGCGCGGATTTGTACGCCAGGAAAGGATCAGATCTGCGATCAACTGTTCATAATTGATCCCGGTTCCTCCATCCAGCATACGGATCGCAGGCACCCCATATCTGGAAGCATCCGCTGTGCAGAAATTACTTGCACCGCATACCATGTCAGCCTTTTCTTCTATTGTCATTTGTTCCAGTATTGTCTTGATCTTATCTGTCATATTTTTATCTCCTGCTATTTGTAACTATTTTCTGTTCATCTGAAAACAGCTAACAAATTCTATCTACTAAATTCTGATTTTATAAAAGCACCCGCTTTACTGCGTTTTCCCAGCCGGAAAGCAGCATCCTCCGCATCTCTTCATCGATCTGCGGCTCAAATGTCCGCTCCACCTGCCAGTTCTGCTTTATCTCTTCTATACTGTCATAATATCCAACAGCCAGTCCTGCCAGATATGCCGCACCAAGTGCTGTCGTTTCTGTTACGACCGGGCGCACAATTTCCCCTGCTAACAGGTCAGCCTGGAACTGCATCAGGAAATTATTTGCACTCGCACCGCCATCTACACGCAGCCGTTTCAGCTCCATGCCGGAATCATTCTCCATTGCCTTTAACACATCGTAGGTTTCATATGCCAGTGATTCCACGGTCGCCCGGACAATATGTTCCCTTGTGGTGCCTCTGGTCAGTCCCAGGATCGCACCTCTGGCATATGCATCCCAATATGGTGCGCCAAGTCCTGTAAATGCCGGAACCACATAGACACCATTGCTGTCCTTAACGGATAATGCTATTCTCTCTGTATCACCGGCTTTCTCGATCAGCTTCATTTCATCGCGCAGCCATTTGATCGCCGCTCCTGCGACAAATACGCTGCCTTCCAGTGCATACTGTACCTTGCCGTTCAGTCCGATCGCTATCGTAGTAAGCAGTCCATGTTCGGAATAAACAGCCCTGTCTCCCGTATTCATCAACAGGAAACAGCCGGTACCATATGTGTTCTTCGTATCTCCCGGTTCAAAGCAGCACTGTCCAAATAAAGCTGCCTGCTGATCTCCGGCAACACCTGCAACCGGTATCGAACCGCCGAATAACCGTTCATCCGTGTATCCATAGATCTCACTGGAATTATGCACCTCCGGCAGCATACTTTCCGGTATCCGGAATTTCTCCAGCAATTCCTTATCCCACTCTAATGTGTGAATATTAAACAGCATCGTTCTGGATGCATTTGTATAATCCGTTGCATGAACCCTGCCGCCGGTAAGCTTATAGATCAGCCAGGTGTCCACTGTACCGAAATACAGCTTGCCCTGCTCTGCCATCTCTCTTGCTCCGTCAACATGATCGAGGATCCACTCGATCTTCGTAGCGGAAAAATACGGATCTGCGATCAGTCCGGTCTTTTCCCGGATCACAGTATCATACCCTTCTGCCTTTAATGCATCGATCCGGTCAGCGGTTCTTCTGCACTGCCATACAATAGCCGGATAAATCGGTTCTCCTGTTTCTTTATTCCAGACAATCGTTGTCTCTCTCTGATTCGTAATTCCGATCGCTGCAATCTCTTCTACTGGAATACCAAGTGTCTCTCTTGCTTCCATCATTACGCTCATCTGAGATGCCCATATTTCCTTCGGATCCTGCTCTACCCAGCCATTTTCCGGAAAATACTGTGTAAATTCCTTCTGTGATACAGCAGCCATCTCTCCATTTTTTCCAAATAAAATTGCTCTTGAACTGGTCGTACCCTGATCCAGCGCCATTATGTATTTCTGCATTGTATATCCTCTTTATAAATAACAATTTCTCAGGCTGTTCTAACTTCTGCCTGTCTTATGCTGCTTTTCCCTCGTTACCATAACAAATGAACAAAATACGGAGGCAGGTTTTGGTACAAGACTTCCCTGCCCCCGTATTTTATTGTGTTAACTGTTATATTATAATAAACAATTTCATATTGTGACTATATTTTGTGTTTTATACATTTAGCTTTTTTTATTCCAACATCTGGCTTGCTGGATCTGTTGGAAGCATATTACCTGAATTTGTAATAATATCCTCTGTCTCAAATTCTACGATCTCCATAACTGGTGATTCATACTGTTTTTTCATTTTTTAAACCCTCCTTATATTTTCAATATCTTTATATTAATATCTTATCGTTCTTAGTTTGCAAGCCAGTAGTTTAATGCGGAATTACCGTATTCCATGATATCCTGCAGTAATGCAACCAGCTTTGTATTGCTGTTGTTTCTCATATTATAGGCATAAGCAGATATACCATAGGTCATACGTGCTGACGCTTCACCATTTACCTGAACTGTAAATGTATAAGTTTCATCCATCTTTGTCGGAAGGATCTCATATGTAACACCATAATATTTGTTTGTGCCATATGGCTTTAGATCCTGACCTGCTATAACATCTGAAACTCCTGTTCCGTTGACATTGATCGTAATATCAGCAATATTCCCTTCATATTCAGATGTATCAATGATCACCGCAATACCAACACGGTTCTCAAGCACCAATGTTCGTCCACTGATCTTTACATTACCGGAATTAGTGACTGAGCTTCCGGAATTTGTAAATCCTGTTAATGAATGTTTTGCACTCGCATAGGTCTGATAATCATCAAAATCTGCATTTGCCAGATCTGAAGTGTTATATCCAAAATAGGTCTGAGCGGATGCACCATAGTTTACCAGATCAACCAACAGTGTCTTTAATACTTTACTTGTGCCATCCATTGCGATCAGCCGTTTTGCATAATCAGCAACACTGGTTGTATAAGCCTTGCTGTAGCAATTTGTCATTCCACCATCACTGGTACCTTCAAGCGTTGCTGTTATATCTTTCGTCATTTCCTTTGCTGCAATTCCTGTAAACTCTCCATACAGATATGTCTTGCCATTTACAGTCTTTGTAAGTTCTTTTGACAAGCCCGATGCTCCCTGTACTGTTCCGGATGCATCCCGGTACACAATTGTCGCATTCTGATAACGTTCCAGAACAGCCGGATCTACCAGATATACCAGAGAAATATCACTATCCAGTGTGATCGATACCTGTTTTATATTCAACAGTGAATCCACATAACCTTCTGTCAATGGATACAGCTCCAGATCCTCAGAACCAACAACTGAATTCTTATCATATATTCTTCCCTTGCTGTCTACCCATGCAATATAGGAAGGATCTGCTGCCTCCGGATATACGAGCTTTGCGCCCTCCTCCATGAAGTTTGAACCGCCGCTGATCACATTATTGTCTGTATCATAAAATGTTACTTTTCTTGTAACCTTGGTTTCTGAACTGAATGTCAATGAACCATTGTCTGTTTCTACAAAAGATTTCCATTCGGATGCATGGTATTCTTCCTTCTCAACATCTTCCAAAGAAGCTGCATATCCATTCAATTTGTAAGAAGCATTACCGGCTGCGATCTCTGATGGCTCCATGAATACGCAATCGGTAACATTGCCTGCTACGCCTATCAGATTCATCGGTTCCATAGCAGTATTTGCAATACAGTTTGCAACTTTATTATCATTTCCACTTCCTCTGAAAATACCTGTTGCAGTACCTGTTGAACCATCCGTTAATGAAAACTTACCATTTGCGAAACAGTTAACTATCGCTCCTGAATTCGATGCCTCTCCTGCAAAAGCACTACAGGTTGTAAAAGCAACCGCAGTCATTGAACCTGAGTAGATACAGTTTGCAATCAGACCATTATTAATTCCAACAAATCCACCCGTATATACAATTGCACCAGTGCCCTTGATCGTTCCCTTAAACACACTGTTAATAATTTGGGAACCATTTGCCTGATAAACATAACCACCAGACGGTGCCTGTCCATTCAACTGAATGTCCGCAGCAACCACACAATCCTTAACCGTACTTCCTGTAAGCATACATGCCAGACCACCAATCAATGCACCATCACTTACGATTGAACAACTGCTATCAATCGTACATCCGCTGATCTCGGTCTTCTCAGCCAGACCGCATAAAATACCAATGCCCGCATATGACGCTCCAGTAAGTGACGTATCACTCATCTTCAGATTCTTGATCGTTGCTCCCTGTGTCTTTCCAAATAAACCAAACGGAGCTTCAGGACTATATTTTGCAGCCGTTATACTTGCCGTAAGTCCTGATACTGTATGTCCATCCCCATCAAATACTCCCGTATATGGATTAGCTGCACTACCGATCGGTGTCCATGTGGTTCCTGCCGGTATCGTAATATCCGCTGTCAACTTTACACTTGCATATGCCTCTGCCGTACCTGCATTTACCGCTTTTGCAAAAGCTGCAAACTGTTCATATGTACTGATCTCCACTGCCGTACTCTCAGTCGCTGCATCTACAACAAATGCCCCAGCCTGTCCCCCTGCATACGGAAGTCCTGCCGGATTCATTGAGAAAACAGTAGCTGCTGCCGCAACGCAGGCAACGGTTCTCTTCATCTGTCTTACAAATAATTTATTTCCCATACTTCCTCCTCCATATCTCATCTGAATTCGTACGCTCATACTATTCACTTTAGCAGATTTTGTTATTAACTTCAAGGAATATATGGTTTTCTTTGGTTATTTTTTCCAAATTAATTTAAACATTCCAAATATTTTTATCTATATAATATAATTTTGTGAAAAGAATGCTCACTTTTTCATTCTATTTTTAACAAATTTCATACATATAGCTGTTTTGGAATCGATTCCCTCTAATATCTTTTCAGGATCATACCAGAAACATGTCCGTTTTATTTGAGATAATCATTTCTCAAAATCTGGTTCACACGTTCTACTTCTTCCCGAAGCCCACGGGAGGACATCCGAAGTGCGCCCTGCCCCATGATGATCAACTGTTCCAGTCCATCTGAGGAGGCAACCGTCACCTTATATTTTCTGCCAAGCTCATGTGTCGTCTTTTCTATATACATATCAGCAGTCTCTGCTTCCTTCGTATAGACCACATGGATATTTCCATGCTTTGTGATGCTGCCCGGATTCTGTTTCACCTTATACGCATCAAATACGAGGATCAGCTCGCAGCCGACATAGCCCTGATAATTCGACATAACATCGATCAGCTTATCTCTGGCACTGTCGATGTTCACCGCCGCCAGTGCTTTCAGGTCATCCCATGCAAATATCACATTATACCCATCAACTAACAGATATTCTTTCTCGCCCTTTTGCTTCCTGTATGCTCCGGGTCTGGCAATTCCGGTATCCGCTGTCTTTGAGCCGACAGACGGTGTCTGCGCACCGGCAGTTTTGCTTTTACCATGTTCTGCCGCCTTTTTCACATACCAGTCCGCTTCCGATACACTCTTATTATGCCGATTGAAACCTGCTTTATTATAAGCTGCATTTTCCCGGCTGTTTGAACCATAGGTGCGGACAAATATATCCTCTAACTCTTTCTCATCATACACCGGAGCACCTACGTCCTGCCGCTCGCGCGCCATCCGTTTTCGGTTATCTTCGTCTGCCTCAGTAGGCTCTGACGTTATATTCCGCAGAACATCTTCCATTCCCGCAAGCGCAAATCCCGGATCTTCTTTTACATGCATCATATCATACACATCGTACCAGTCCACGATATATCCGGCTCCATGTGCACAGAATACCGACGATGCCGGATTTACCATATCAAGCTCCGGATCATAGGTGCTTGCTGCCAGCACTTCATCTTCATTATGGCATGGCTCATATCCCTGCAGGGTACAGGATAACTTACCCTGTCCTCTGGTATATGCCGTCACATCCTGCTGGTACTCCTGCATCGTAGCAACCGGTGCAGTTCCTGTCAGGATACTCATTTCACCCTCGATCTCCGGCTGTGCAAATCGTCCATGCATCCGTGTGATATCGTTCATCGCCCGCCCGGTCATCTCTGTAGGAATCTCCAATCGGAACGCATACACGGGTTCTAACAGCCTGCATTCTCCCATCATAAGCCCCTGCCTTACTGCACGATATGTCGCCTGACGGAAATCACCGCCCTCTGTGTGCTTCTGATGTGCCCGTCCTGCAGTCACCGTGATCTTCATATCCGTGATCGGTGCGCCTGTCAGCACGCCCCGGTATTCCTTTTCTTCCAGATGTGTCAGGATCAGCCGCTGCCAGTTCTTATCGAGTACATCCTCGCTGCATATCGTATCAAACTGCATGCCACTTCCCGGCTCCAACGGTTCCATCAGCAAATGCACTTCGGCATAGTGACGAAGCGGCTCAAAATGTCCGACTCCCATTACCGGTTCTGCAAGTGTCTCTTTATATATGATCCTTCCCATACCAAATGATATGAGATAGCCAAATCTGTCTTTTATAATCTGTGTCAGCACCTGAAGCTGCACCTGTCCCATAACCTTCACAAAGATCTCCCCGGTCTCCTGTGCAAACTCAACATGTAACTCCGGTTCTTCTTCCTCTAACTGCCTGATATCCCGGAGCACGACAACTGCATCCTTGTCCCCCGGATAGCTGACTTTATAGGATAACACAGGTTCCAGTCCTGCAAATACATTTTCCTGTTCACATCCAACGCCCTGACCTGCGGATGTCTCACCAAGCCCGGTGACCGCACATACCGTTCCGGCAGAAGCCTCCTCTACCGTCTCGTAACGCGCACCGGAATAAATCCGTATCTGGTTGACTTTTCCTTCGGTTCCCTCGATCTGCTCTCTGCACTTTAAGCTTCCTCCGGTCACCTTCATATAGGTAAGACGTTCCCCTTTTGCATCTCTCGATATCTTGAAGATCCGTCCGCCAAATTCTGCATTATATGCAGGCATCACCATATAGGTATTCATCGCATCCAATAATTCCTGCACACCGGAGAGTTTGAGTGCCGATCCCCAGAAACAAGGAAATATCTTTCTGTCAAGAATTGCTTCGATGATATCTTCTACCTCAACCATACCACTATCCAGATAGGTATCTAACAGTCTCTCGTCTGCCATCGCGATCTGTTCATCTCTGTCCCCGGATGAGAAATCAACGCAATCCCCATCCAGCTTTTTTCGTATATTTTGGAAAACAGCATCTTTATCTGTCCCTTCCATGTCCATCTTATTTACAAATATAAATGTCGGGATCTCGTACCGCTTCAACAGCTTCCATAACGTATCGGTATGACTCTGTACCCCGTCCATGCCATTAATGACAAGAATCGCATAGTCAAGCACCTGTAAGGTTCGTTCCATTTCCGCCGAGAAATCAACATGCCCCGGCGTATCAAGCAGTGTGATCTCCATGCCATCATATGTAAATACCGCCTGCTTGGAAAATATCGTGATCCCACGCTCCCGCTCCTGTGCATCCGTATCCAGGTAAGCATCCTTATGATCCACCCGTCCAAGCTTACGGATCTTGCCTGCCGTATATAACATGGCTTCCGATAATGTAGTTTTTCCCGAATCAACATGGGCAAGAATACCCACCACCAACTTTTTCATATCTGTATTTACCCTGTTTCTGTCCATCATATATCATATCGAGCATATAGCTGACGGATATTTTTCCATCCGTCCCACATTTCATATGGGTCAGACTTTCTTCTTCTTATTCTTTCTCTGTTTTATAACTGCAAACTTCGCTGCATAGGCCGCGCCCAGCGCACATGGAAATACAAATGTTGCAAAACGGTATAGCAGTGCCATAGCTCCTGCTTTCGCACTTCCCACGATCGCACCAAACATTGCGATCATTACAAACTCACTGGAACCGATTCCTGCAGGCGTAGGAATAACTGCCGCCAGCATGACTGATACCGTCGTGATCGCCAGTGCCACATCCGGCGAAAATGCACCGCTCTTGTACAGTACGATATACGGAATCATAAACCAGCAGGAAAATTTACAAATGTTGATCAGCAGAACGCCAAGCAGCAGCTTCCAATGGCGCAGCAATTTCTTTGATTCCGTTTCCATGATATCACACTGTTCTTTGATTTTATCAAACTTTTCTGTAAATCGTCCTTTGTAATTCACCAGATCCATCAGCTTCTTTAAGATCTGATGGAACCATCCGGCACATACAAACAACAGTAAACATATCGTAATAATAACCGTGGCCACAAATCCAATTCCAATATATGCTTCATATTCCGCAAAGGTTTCATTCATATAATGGAAATGCAGCAGATACAGGATCACCGCCATGATTCCGATGCTTAATTTGTGCACTGCATATTCAATCATATACATACCAAATGCTTCTGATGTCTTCACTCCATACTCATTCAGGTAAACCAGAGCCGACACACCCGCTCCGCTTCCAAGCGTCGCCGTTCTGTAAAATGACACAAAATATGTCATTCCAAACGCCTGTCTGAATGTAAACGTCGGATTATACTGTCTGGCAAATAACATCGTGATCGTACTTTCAAACACACCATACAGCAATGTCGCCACAAGGATCAGCACGACGATCCAAGGGCTTGTCTTCACAAGCTGCTTTGCGATCGGTCCTGCCATATCCCGGAACACATAGACGATCAAGCCGAGAAGCACCAGCACAAATGCCCACTTTATAATACTTTTCTGTGTTTCTGTTAATTTCTTCATACTCAACTTATTACTCCGTATTTTTTATCTATTGTTACCCAACTTCCATATATGCAGCATCCTCAAAAAAATCATTTTGCTCCGAAACGAATCTTACGACATCAGAAGATTTTAAATTTGGAGTATTTTTAATATAATCAACTAATAATTTTTGTCTTGTTGGTTTTTTCGCTGCATAATTTATCATTGCTGAAACAAAATCATAATAAGAATCATCAATAGCATTTAATAAAGCTGTTAATTCCTCCATATTCATCCTCCTTACATCTCAATACGCATATAAATATTGTATTCATTATAGCCATGGTTCTCAAAATAATACCAATATGGTCTGTTATCAATTCCATATGATGCAAGAACTGTAAAAGGTTTATTTTTATATTTACTGTAATTCGTATTTATTTCACTATAAATCTTCGCATATTCAATATGGTTTAAAACAAAAGCATTGTAAATAAATTTCATATTGCCTCTTTTCTGCTTTATTCTAAACCGTTACTTTCCGCACAATTACACTATACCATATCCACACGCTCACCGACAACCAAAAAGGCACAACAACAAACACGCCCCACCACATTGCTGTATGGTGAAGCGTGTCTGTTTTGAGATAAATGATTTATTCTAAAAGGACTTATATATTCACATTCGTTTAAATTACATCTTAGCCAAAGAGCGGAGTTGAGTAATATCTGTCACCACTGTCCGGAAGGAGAACTACGATTGTCTTTCCTGCATTTTCAGGACGCTTTGCAAGTTCCTTTGCTGCTACGAAAGCTGCACCGGATGAGATACCAACGAGAATACCTTCTATACTTGCGATCTCTTTGCCGCCTTCAAATGCCGCATCATTGTCGATTGTGATAATCTCATCGTAGATTTTTGTATTTAATGTATCCGGTACAAATCCTGCACCGATACCCTGAATCTTATGTGCTCCTGCAGTTCCCTTTGAAAGAACCGGTGATGTAGCCGGCTCTACTGCTACAACCTTAACATCCGGATTCTGCTGCTTCAGATATTCACCGACACCTGTTACAGTTCCGCCTGTACCAACACCTGCTACAAAGATATCAACCTTTCCATCTGTATCATTCCAGATCTCCGGTCCTGTTGTCTTTCTGTGTGCTTCCGGGTTTGCCGGATTTACAAACTGACCTGCAACGAAGCTGTCAGGGATCTCCTTAGAGAGCTCCTCTGCCTTTGCGATCGCACCCTTCATACCTTTTGCACCTTCAGTCAGAACGATCTCTGCGCCGTATGCTTTGATGATATTTCTTCTTTCAACGCTCATGGTCTCCGGCATAACGATGATTGCCTTATACCCCTTTGCTGTAGCGATAGATGCAAGACCGATACCTGTATTTCCGGATGTAGGCTCAATGATCGTAGCGCCCGGCTTTAATGTGCCCTTTCTCTCAGCATCTTCGATCATCTCTTTTGCGATTCTGTCTTTTACGCTTCCTGCCGGATTAAAATACTCTAACTTTGCAAGGATCTTTGCATTTAAGCCTTCCTTTTTCTCAATGTGATTGAACTCTACTAATGGTGTATTTCCGATTAACTCTGTTGCGTCTTTATAAATTTTACTCATAACTTTAATCTCCTATTCTGATTCTATTTTTTCGTTTTGCAGGTGACCGATGATCTTCGATCACCCATTTTTTTTATTATTTTTATGTTCAATTATCTACTGTTTTTATTATTGATTATTCTGCGATTGCCTTAAATGCTTCATCCAGATCTTCGATAATATCGTCGATGTTCTCTGTTCCGATGGACAGACGAATTGTATTCGGCTTGATACCCTGATCTAATAGCTCAGCCTCGTTGCACTCTGAATGAGTGGTTGATGCCGGATGGATAGCAAGGGATTTTACATCTGCAACATTTGCAAGGAGTGAGAATAACTCAAGCTGATCGATAAATGCCTGTGCTTCTTTTGCTCCGCCCTTGATCTCAAATGTGAAGATTGATCCGCCTCCATTTGGGAAATATTTCTTATATAATGCCTGCTGTTCAGGATCCTCTGAGATGGATGGATGATTTACCTTCTCAACCAGTGGCTGATCTTTCAGATACTGTACAACCTTAAGTGCATTTTCAACATGACGTTCTACACGTAAGGATAATGTCTCAAGTCCCTGAAGGAAGATGAATGAATGTACCGGTGAGATAGTTGCGCCCATATCTCTTAACAGGATCGCTCTGATGTAAGTAACAAATGCAGCAGGTGCTGTATCCTTTGCAAAGCTTACTCCATGGTAAGATACATTCGGCTCTGTTAACCATGGGTATTTGTCACTGGATGTCCAGTCGAAGTTACCACTGTCGATGATGACACCACCGATCGTTGTTCCGTGTCCACCGATGAACTTTGTAGCGGAATGTACAACGATATCTGCGCCGTACTCGATCGGGCGAACGAGATAAGGTGTTGCAAATGTATTATCTACGATCAATGGAATGTTATGTGCATGTGCGATCTTTGCGATTCTCTCGATATCTACAACCTCTGAGTTAGGATTTCCGAGTGTCTCGATCTCGATACCGGTTGTATTGTCCTGAATAGCAGCTTCGATTGCATCATAGTCAAATGGATCAACGAATGTTGTCTCGATTCCAAAATCCGGAAGTGTATGTGCAAGAAGGTTATATGTTCCACCGTAGATGTTCTTTGCTGCTACGATGTGGTCACCCTTATGTGCAACTGCCTGAAGTGCATATGTCAGAGCTGCTGCTCCCGAACCAACTGCAAGTGCTGCTACACCACCCTCTAATGCTGCGATTCTCTTTTCGAAAATGTCTTCTGTAGGATTTGTAAGTCTTCCGTAAATGTTACCTGCATCTCTGAGGCCAAATCTGTCTGCTGCATGCTGGCTGTTATGGAATACATATGATGATGTAAGATAGATCGGAACTGCTCTTGCATCTGTTACAGGATCCGGTGTTTCCTGTCCTACGTGTAACTGTAATGTTTCAAATTTTAAATTTCTTTCGCTGTATGATTTCTTTGCCATAATTTTTAATCTCCTGTTCTTTTCTCCCGGCTGATGTACGTTTCCGCTTATTCCTATCAACAAACTATGATTTAGCTTATGCATGTATATTACACCTCTATTCCTACTTTGTCAATAGGATAATAGAAATATTTTTCAGAAAATAGAAAAAGATGCTAAACCACAGGTTTTATCCCGTGGCTCAGCATCCTTTATTTTAACTTATCGGTTTATATTTATTTGTTACATCTAACTGCTTTAGGCATTATTTAATTTTGATCTTAATAGTAGCTTTCTTACCGCTTCCATCTGTTGCAGTTGCTATGATCTTTACAGTCTTCCCTTTTCCTGCTTTCTTGGTAGTAACAACGCCCTTGGAATTTACAGTTGCATACTTCTTGTTACTGCTCTTATATGTCAGCTTTTTGTTTACATTCTTTCCAGGAGTGACAGTTGCTTTTATTGTTACCTTTTTACCGGCAGTTACTTTTGTTTTTGATGCTTTTAAGGTAATTTTCTTAACAGCTTTCTTCATGATCTTTATACGGTAGGTTGCTTTCTTTCCGCTTCCATCCTTTGCGGTTGCTGTTATCGTTACCTTCTTGCCTATTCCTGCTTTCTTTACAGTTACAACACCCTTGGAATTTACAGTTGCATATTTCTTATTACTGCTCTTCCATTTTACTGTACGATTTGCTGCAGTCTTTGGAGTTACGGTTACTTTCAGCTTAATCTTCTTACCTGCTGCAATCTGCTTGGACATTCCTGTGATCTTGATCTTCTTCACCTTGATCTTTGTCCACTTTGCAGTTAATGTCAGATTGGCTTTAACCGGAGTATCAAACTTATATGCAGTCTTTCCTGCATACCAACCTGCAAACTTATAACCCTTTCTCGTTGGTTTTTTCGGCTTACTTACTGACTTACCTTCTTCTACCTTCTGCGCCTTAACTGCGCTTCCACCTGCAGCTTTAAATGTTACGGTATATGTCTTTGTCTCTGGATTAACCGGAGTATTATTATCTTTATTGTTGTCTTTACCGTTGTCTTTCTCTTTCAGACCTGCAACAGCATCCTCAATAGATTTTGCCATTGCATCTACTATCTTCTGCTCATACTTGCTCTTTTTACGGTCAACAGCATTAATGGCAGCCTTTACATCTTCATAATTAGAATACAGTGTTCCATCTATCTTGTCCGCTTTTGCAATAGCCGCATCAACTGCTGTATAATCTGCCGGAATATTTCTGTCATCCCATGCAAATGTAGGATGATCGATTCCTGCTACCCATTCAATGCCTGCTCCCTGCTTTGCCTGAAGTCCGGAAAGCACATCCGCAGATGTGAAATCTGACACAGCGGTTCCATTCTGCTCTTTAAGAAGCGTTGCCTGATACCGGTCATCTGCCGGCCAGTAATTGTTTTCTGCCGTACCAAGACTATAGGCAACCCAGCAGGTATTGCCACCTTCATCTACAGCAAGGTCTGCAGAAGTTACCATACAATTAGTAACACTTGCATTGTCTGAATATCCAACCATTCCACCAACCGCTGCCTGTACAGAATTAACATTGATTTTTCCAGAAAACCAACAATCTTCGACTGTAAGGCTTCCGTCTAGCATTCCTCCTGCAATACCACCCAGACAGTCAAAATACGTCATTACATCTTTTTTTTCATAACAAGTTCCCTTATAATTTCCTGTAATAGTTGCAGTCGAATAACATCCTGCAAGAGTACTATTTCTCAAGGTACATCCTGCAATTCCTCCAACATAATGCTCCAGATATGCACCACCTGAAATAGAACCGGATGTCCAGCAATTTGTAATTTTGGAATTACAAAGCCAGTCTACTAATATACCTTTTCCATATGTAGATGCATCATTGAGATCAACTATAATATCAGCATTTTCAATACCAAGATTCTTGACCTCACCATCATAGACATTTCCAAATAAGCCCTGTCTATAACAATTTTCCTTATCATCCCCCACATTCGTTTTTGGCATCAGCGAATCACGGGAATACAAATTAGAAATTACATGTCCCTGTCCGTCAAATATACCACAAAAACTATATGCTGCCTGATTTCCACCTTTACCTTTGCCAATGGATATCCATTCACGTTTATCCAGATCAAGATCATTATCCAAATAAACAGTCTTTCCCTCAAAGGTTATAGTACCTGTGTTAATAAGCTGCGCAAGTCCGGCAAGCTGTTCTGCCGTCGTTATATGGTACTCACTCTCTGTCTCATGACCCGTGTACCAGCTTGTATCTGCTGTACCATCCCATATGTCTGTTGTTTGTCCCTCTGCTGCCAGTGCTGTTATTGAACCAAATGCCATAACAAAGCACAACACTAACAGAAGGCTTAGAAATTTTTTCTTCATTCCTTATTCCTCCATATCGTTTTTATATTATCCGCTTATGCTTCCCTACGGCAGCGGACACACCGAGAGAAAAGAATGGATTGAATCCGGTCGAAGACCTTGACCGGTTGGATGTGAAACGTCAATATCGAGATGACGGCAGTATTCTATTGCCTGTATCCTGAACGATTTTCCTAATACCCCATTGAAAAACATGCTCTTTGACAATAAATTGTCTGATTGCCATACCCTCGTTATATTGTCGTTTGGTCTGACTATATCCTATCCTACTTCTTATAGAAACAGTCAGTACCAATTCCCCATATACCACCTTTTACAAAATCAATATACCAAATTATTGATGAAAACTCAATTTTTAATTCTTACTTTTATATTCCTACTTTATCAATAGGAAAATAGAAATATTTCTGTAGCTTTTTCTTTTAAACTGGTGTATAATCAATTCATAGAAAATTAGTATGAATTATGATCGTGTAATTTGGAGGTGTATTACATTGAAAATATCAACAAAAGGAAGATATGCATTACGGCTTATGATCTATATAGCAGCCAACTCTAATGGTAAGCCGGTCAGCATAAAGGATGTAGCCAAAAACGAGGATATCTCTGATAAATATCTGGAACAGATCATTTCTATATTAAATTCCGGCGGACTTGTCCGAAGCGTCCGCGGTCCACAGGGTGGCTACCTGTTACGAAAAGCACCGGAAGACATTACAGTCGGTACAGTTCTTCGTCTGACAGAAGGAACGCTTGCCCCTGTTGCCTGTGTCGAAGAGGATGCGCCTGAATGTGAGCGTGAATCCATCTGCTCCACTTACAATCTGTGGAAGCGGCTTTACAGTGCGATCTGCAGTGTTGTTGACACAACCACCATCGCGGATCTCTGCAACAGCCGACCGGAAGCCGGCGATGAATACTGCATTTAACCTTGATTTTCCAAGTGGCTGGATTGAAACAAATTTAAAATCCCCCCTTCGGGTACTAAACTGAATTGAGATTATCTGTTTGGAACAGATAATCTCAACACATTGTTATTTTATATTTGTGAATCTCATATTTGTATCTATAAAAAATCTACCCGGCTGTTCACTGTTGTTGAGCCGGTTCAGATCGATAATAGACAAAACATTCGTATAGGATTCGTTATGACATGCATATTGCCAGCGAATGCGAGTGCATGTCTGAGCCCGTAGGGCGAGTTTGCACATAAGCATGAGCGAATCAGGCATATGCATGGAATAGAATGCTATACGAGTTTTTCTATTGTCGATTCTGAGCCAGATTAACACGGTGAACAGCCGGTTAGATTTTTATCCATAAATGTGAAATTCACACATTACTTCAACTTCATGTCAACCACAAGGTTATTTCCGCTAGCGGTGATGTTCGCATAGCTGCCGGAGATCAACGGCAGCATCGGTGCGATATGTCCAAGATCGGCATCCATGATAACCGGCACATTGTGGTGGGCGATAATATCCAGTACCGCATGATACTGGTCAAGCCCCATCATCTCCTGTCCATGCACCAGCGGGCGTCCGATCAGGAATCCCTTCACATATCGGAACCATCCCGCATGCTCCATCTGCCACATAGCACGGCGGATCGCCATCACATTCAGATCACAGGCTTCTAAGAACCAGATGAAGCCATCCTCTTTATAGTGTTCCAGAAAATCTGTTGTTTTATCAAATTTCGTTCCAAGCAGATTCACCAGGCAGTCCATGCAGCCACCGATCAGTCTACCTGCCATGAATACTTCATCGACAGCAGTCGATCCATGCGTCGCATCCGTTTCATACAGGTGAAGTTCCTTCTGTTCAGTGATATTATATGGTGCAAGCGGATGTTCTTCATCCTTCAGGGATTCCTTCTCATATCCACGATACCCCTGCAGGCTTTTCTTCTCACCACAAAGCAGCGCAAATGTATCTTCTATCGATGCATGCCACGGCTCCATGCCAAATGCTGCCGCACATGGACCATAAACAGAAGCTGTATCACAGATCGTTGTCAGCAGATAAGTCAGATTCGTATTATCCGAATATCCCACAAACCATTTCGGATCTGCTTTCTTTAAGCGTTCAAAATCAATATGATCAAGAGTCTCACACATCAGCTCTCCACCGCCGCAGGATATCAGAACATCATTTTTCTTTGATGTGTACATTTCATTAACCTCCTGACCGCATTTCTCCGGCGTGTTACTGATACCGATACCACAGCCTTCATAACAATTCGGACCAAGCTCCGTCTGATAGCCCTTAGCATGGAATGTATCAAGTGCATGACCAAATGCTGTCCGATATGGTTCTATATTACAACCAAAAGATGGCGCAACAAAGCCAATCGTTCCACCTTTTTCTAAAAATTTCGGATATCTCATTTTTCTCCTCCTTTTAGCCTCATAAACTGGAATTTAGCGATTTCTTTTTCCGGTATTCTCTGTCCCACGGATTTCCTCATGATAGAAATAATCTACGATCACCGGATGCCCCTGCGGGACTCTGCCATAAGGCATTTCATTATCCACAAAGGCACAATCATACTTCTTAGCCATTTTCTCAGCTTT